>Ga0160441_100006_pt1 | contig 569878 bp, 498 predicted proteins | sample HID1971K_E1MG_FD_108260 | JGI IMG/M metagenome (GOLD analysis project Ga0160441, IMG submission 108260) | Enriched millipede-associated microbial communities from UW Madison campus, WI, USA - HID1971K_E1 MG | ecosystem: Host-associated > Arthropoda: Insects > Digestive system > Unclassified ... | reverse complement strand
TAAGGGTAAACCCGTACTTGTTTTTTCACAGGTAAAGCTTTATCCGTTTAATTCAACTATAATTGTCAATATAAATCCAATTTACACTCCATTTTTTGTAAGGTAAAAAACGTATAAGACACCTAGCATACTCCTAAGTAACCCGGATGGTTTATACAGGAACAAGCAATAATGCAACATAAATTAACAATGAATAATTAACCTTTAAATTTTAAAAAATGGCAAAATTAAAACAAGGGATTTTCGGCCCGGTATCCGGAAAAATTGGTCCAGTGGTAGGGGGGAGCTGGAAGGGAATTCCCTTGGGCTGTTCGGCCCCTGAAAAGAAGGAAAATTCGAATCTCGTTGAGACCACGATTTTTGCCAGTAGTATGCATGACTGCTGATTTTGTGCTTTGTGGCTATAAAAGGCACGGGATGAGTCTGATTCAGTATGAGACTTTGAAATGGCTGTGTTTAGTTGGTAGAGCACACTTTTAATGTAGTAGTCATCGGGTCGAATCCCAGCGGGATCACGAAATACATATCTTAGTGCGCCTTTTCTATATTAAAATGACTCAATGAGTCCAAACTTTTTGCTCTTTGTGTCTATCACTAAAATATAATTTAAAAAAAGTTTATTTCCTGTCATACCACCTATTCCCATTTTTGACATCTGTTGAATTTGAGCCTCGCTTATTCCTTCTATATAAGTAGAGGAACGAAGGGGGATTGTAATACCGGCAAGTGCTATATTGTGATTTGATGCAAGCGTATTTGCGGTTAAAAATTTATTCCATGATTTTACGGGGTACCGAATAAGTTCTGCGTTGGGTTTGCTAAGTTGATTACAGGTTTCTTTATCAGTAAGTAATTCAAACATACTCGATCCTGTGTCAAAATAGAGCATAGTTTCTTTACCTTTTATTTTTGCCGGGAACAATATACTCCTGTTTGAATATATAAAATCGGTTAATGAGACCTGCTCCTTTAATTTTTCGGGAATGTGTGTTGAAATTGTCAGCTTTCGATGGGGGTAGTCAATAATTATAACTTTATTATCGATAAGGTCAGCTCCGATGGTTCCAATTATTTCAGCACTATTTTTATTTTTCCAGTCGATTCCGGTACTGTCAAACTGTTTTACTAAAATTTCTTTTGCCAAAATAGCTATCCCATCCGCCTTAAATGAAAAGTTTTGCAATTTCCCGCTCGCTTCTTTTAAAGGAACTGATCCTGGGTATTTCATTTGGAGAGCTTCAAGTTTATTTTTATAGAGTAGTGAATATGGAGAACCCAGATCAAACTGCATATATAACTGACGTGGGCAGTTCATTAGCTTAATAGGAATAAGAATAGCAGCATTAGCTTCCCATTTTGAATGTATAGAATCTCCTTGCCAGCGAAATGATATAGTATAGGTTTTTGAGGGCATTATAAGTTGACTGGCTTGTAATGTTGGCATAGATTGAGCCACTACCAAATTAATGGAAAAGAATATACTAAGCATTATTGCTGATAAGAATCTTCTAAAAGAATTCAATGTGATTTGCATTGTTTGTTTTTTTAATGCAAAACTATCCTTAATATTTAATCAGTAAGCCGTCATAAACACGTCGTTTACCCGACATTTATGAGTAATCAATATTTTTTATGCGCCATAAATTGATAGCCACAAGAATGGCATTTAACATATACATTACAAAGAATATCCATAAGTAGTGCAACAGGTAGAATTCTTTAAAGTATATGACTGCAATGAAATTATAAGCCAGTGCCAGTATAAGTAAAAAGCTAAGTATGATTATCCAATAAATCTGCTGCCTTATTGCCGAACGTCCAAATGCAATTGTTTTGGAATTACTGTTGCCGGAATTTTTCAAAATATATACAGGGATTAGAAAATGTACAAGCGGAATTACAAGATAGCTAAAGCAGGATAAGCAAAGCATTTTAAGAAAGTGCTTTTCATCATCCAGGTTAGAGCTACTTTCAATTTTTGCGGCGTTCAAGAAACCCTCATTTTGCGGTTCATTAGTTAACTCCTCATAAGTGGTTTCCAAGGCCGATGCTATAGTCCTGATAGTAAATGTCCGCGGAATACTTTTACCGCTTTCTATCCGCTGAATAGTACGGACTGTAATATTTGTTAAGTCTGCTAATTGTTCTTGAGTAAGCCCGGCCCTTTTTCTGGCAAGTGCTATCTTTTTATATCCTTCCATTTTAACAAAGTCATATATGTAAAGATAGCTATTGTCTCACCATGATTACATAGAGAACCAGACAACTCTAAAATTCACAAAAAAACTTTCGTCAGTCATACTAAAATAAACCTTGTTAGCGAAAAGTAGTGGCAGGCTATTTTAATCTTTCATTAGATACGTTTAACAGTAAGCCGGTATAGACGGCAGTATCTGCCAGACGATCTAACAATAATCGGAATAACTGACTTACCAGTTACTCCGATTATCGTATGTTTAAGTTGCGTTAAAAAGTAAATCTTAGGTAAGGTATCGGTAAAAACTCCTGCTGGTATTCGTAAGCCAGAGCATTAGTCCTGCGGTTATATTTTTGAATAAAGATATTTTTATTGTCGCTGATATTTTGCAGATCAACACCAAATTCGAAGGTTGATCTTTTATAGTTTATCCGATATCCGAATTTAATATCTGCCCTGAAATAGGCTTTTTGTTTGATGGAATAAGGGTTTGTAATTTCATCGTAAATGGTTTGGTAATTTAATTTTGAAGCTTCCACATCTATAGGAGAATTGTACCGCCCGCCCATGGTGGCCAATTTGAAATTGACAGAAAGGGTATTCTTCTTTTTAATTTTAAATTCTTTCCCGGCAAGTATATTCAACACATACTTATTATTGAATGCGGTATTTCTTTCAACCTTGTCGCTGGCTGTATATTTGGACTGAAAGATGCTGGTATTGATCATTACATAATATCCTTTGCTGAAACTTTTTTCAAGTGTAAGCTCTAATCCGTAATTTCTACCTGTTCCTTTGTTTACAAGGCTATCACGGTATAGCATACTAAAGTCGGCCCCTTCGTTCAACAATGAAAATCCAGAGGATTTCATTTCTATAGGTACATTGTAGATGTGCTGGTAATATACTTCGGTTTTTAAGTTCCAGGCATTGGTAATGGCATAGTTATATCCGAGTACCAGATGATGACTTTTGGTAAAGTCAAGATCTTTGTTCGTATAAGTGATTTGATTATTTTTTTTGGTTTGATAAAAATAGACCAAAGGACTTTGCATTTGCGAATGCATGCCATAGCCGAAAGAAAAACTATGCTTATAACTTGCATTATAGTTTAACCCAACCCTGGGCTCAATTGAAGTTGAGGAATTTAACGCTAAGGTTTGAAAGTGTAGCCCTGTATTGAGGGAAAGACTATTTGAAAAACGATGTTTCCATTGTGCATATGCCTGTGCCAATATTGTGTTTTCCTGTTGGTCAATATTTATTTTTTCGCTGCTACCGCCATCTAAAAACTCTTTGTTGTATAAATCGAAATCGAGTGCGGCAATATTTATACCTGTTACCAGGCTATTTTTTGCGTTAAATTTATGGGAGAGGTTATAGGCCACAGCAGCTCGTCCGGAACGATATTCATGCTGGGCTTTGCTATAGGCAATTCTTTGAGGGTTACTGATGGAATCTGTACCTACTTTTTCTGATGTATGACTGTATCCGAGACTTAGTTTTCCGTAGGTTTTTGAAGAGAAATTTGTTTCATAGGTAATGCCACCAATACCTTTAAAGTAATTTGTCCTTATATTTTCATTTTCGTCTCCGGAGGCATTCTGTGGATCGCTTGTATCCACATCATTGCCCATGATGTTAATTTTACTCGGTCCACCGATACCCCAGATCGCTAATTTGCTTTTTTTGGAAACAGGAATATTGAATTTAAAATTCAGGTCCTGGTATTTTGGAACCGAAGTGCCGACCCCAACATCCAGGCCTAGTGAACTTAGAATGCCAACGGTAGAGTACCGGTAATTCACAATGTACGAAGCTTTTGAATTCTTGGACAATGGTCCTTCGGCCCCTAGTTCAAAACCGGTAAAACTTACTTCCGCTATATATTCGGCTTTTTCGGTGTTGCCGTTTCTCAAACGCAGGTCGAAAACGCTCGATAGCGCATTGCCATACTGGGCAGCAAAGGCACCCGTAAAAAAATCAGATCTTCCTAAGTTATTGTTGTTTAACATACTGATAGGGCCACCGGTGCTGGCCAGGGAGCCGTAGTGATTGGGGTTTGGGATGTCGATACCTTCCAGTTGCCACAACACGCCGCTGGGTGAATTTCCACGAACGACAATGTCATTACGTGAATCGTTACCACTTACCACACCGGCACCACTGGCTATCATCCTGGAGGGATCACCAAATGTACCGGCAAATTTTCGGGTATCATCCGGCTTGAAAGAACGAAGGCTCACAGCAGCCATTTCATTGTTGGCTATTTGTTTGCCGGGAGATTCAATAACTACTTCGTTCAAATTGCCTATGTTTTCAACCAATGCAATATCCAGTACTACTTCTTTCCCGCGGGTAACCAATATCTCCTGGATAATTCTGGATTCATATCCAACACTACTGATGCGTATGGATTGGCGGCCGAGGGGTACTGATTTTAGTGTAAAAAAACCTAAACTATCAGTTGTTGCACTATTATTTGCTGTCGCACCAATCAGGAAAACCGAAGCAGACCGGACCGGTGACCGTGTAATATCATCCAGTACCTGACCTCTGATGGTTTGTGTACCGTAGGACTGCGCATATAGCGTATTTGAGGTAATAAATACCAGTAAAAGAGCAAATAGTAATTTCATTTTTGTAATTGGGTTTGAATTACACAAATCTGCAACTACAATAACCGATAGCACTTGACCTCAGTTATGAAATACTTTTTTTTTCTTGACTTAGGTTAAGTCGCGGTGCTCAATCTTTTCCTGATCCTGCTCAAACTTTCTGGTTCTATGCAAAGTAAAGAGGCAATTTGTTTTAAGGGGGCTATCTGAAAGATACGGGGCTGATCTTTTAATAGCCGTAGGTAACGTTGTTCTGGTGTTAGCAATATCAGCGATTCGTTTCTATTTACGGTTGTAATAAACAACCGTTCTGCAAGTAGCCGTCCAAACCGTTCTAACGATGGTACCTGTAGATAGAGCTTTTGCAGTTTATCATAGGAGATTAAAAACAACTCCACTTCCTGATGTACTTCAATAAAGTAACGTGAAGGTATCTGTTGTAAAAAACTGGAATAATTGCTGATCCACTGCCCCTCAAGATAAAAATGAGTGGTATGTTGTTTGCCGTCCCTCTGGTGGTAGAGCCTCAGGACACCCTTGTTGATAAAAGCAACGTCCCCGCAAATTTCGCCTTCACGTAATAAAAAATCATACTTTTTAAGGGTTTTGAATGCTAGTGAAGCATAAAGGGCTGTATACTCTTCATCAGTTAATGAGTGAATAGCATTCATGCTTTTTTTCAGGGAATCAAACATTGTATCAAGAGGCTGGTTTACATGGTTATAACAAATGTAAACTATTTACCTGCTTCTTTAAAACCCTGGTGCTATATATCCATTATTTTTTCTTTTTGAAACTCCTCATCGCCAATATCGCACTCAGCATCATTAATGCTGCGCCGACAAAATATGGTGCGCCAGGTAAATAAACCGGAGCATTAGTATTGGTGAAATAATAAAAGATATAAGTCATAAACCAGGGACCGAAGATGGAGCTTAAACTCATTAAACTGGTTAATCCACCCTGGAGTTCACCTTGTTCATTTGCCGGCACCTGGTTGGTCATGATGCCCTGTAAAGCCGGGCCGGCAATTCCTCCTAATGCATAGGGAACCATGTATGCAAACATCATCCAGCCTTGATTGGCCAGTCCGAATAAAACCATGCCTACAGCATAAAGCATTAGGCCGATCCAAATGCTGCGCTCTTGTCCAAGTTTAGGGATGGCCACACGGATCAGCCCACCTTGTACAATTGCGATCATTAGACCTATAAAGCCTAATGAATAACCCACTACATCCTCGTTCCAGTTAAACTTTTGCATGGTGTAAAAAGTCCACACACTTTGTACAGCATGCCCGGCGAAATAAACGATGAACAGACATACGGAAAGGTTGATCACAGAAGGATATTTTTTTAGCTGAAGCAGTGATCCTAAAGGATTACATCTTTTCCAGTCTAATTCCCTGCGATGTTCCTTTGGTAAAGACTCGGGTAGGATAAAGAAACCGTAAGCTGCATTTAATAAAGCGAGTGCTGCGGCCGCATAAAACGGATAATGCGTATCAATTTTTCCTAAAATCCCGCCTATAACAGGGCCTAATATAAAGCCCAGTCCAAAAGCAACACCGATCATCCCAAAGTTTTGCGCACGTTTCTCAGGACTGCTCACATCGGCGATGTATGCTGACGCAGTAGTAAAGCTGGCGCCTGTAATACCAGCAATGATCCGGCCTACAAATAACCAGCCTATAGTGGGGGCAAAAGCAAGGAAAAGATAATCGATCCCAAAACCGAGTAAAGAAAATAACAGTACCGGCCTGCGGCCATACTTATCACTAAGGTTGCCTACCAATGGGGCACAAAGAAATTGCATCACTGCATATCCTACCAGCAACAGACCTGATATTTTAGAGGCATCACTGATATCGCCATCGATGAGCTTCTCAATCAGTTTAGGGAAGACAGGGATAATGATGGCCATTCCTATAACATCGATTAATAATGTGATAAATATGAAGCTTAGGGCAGCAGGGCGCTTTTCTTGTTTTACAGGGTTCATAGCACCAAAGTTAACAATAAAAATAACCGGTTCAGATGTCGGGCACCAATAGTATAAATGATTTATAAGGCCTAAAAGCAGATGTGGGGATATTGCTGTATAAATCGAAGATTTCTTGTGAAACAGGCGTGTTTTTTAAAAAATAAAAGGCACTTTTGCAAAACTGAAAAGAATGGAATGACGATGTAAAAGCAAGCATATATATGGAAGAGGAAGTTGTTGAAGAGATCGTTGTACTGATAGAACAGGATAACGATGCACAATTAAAAGTTTATCTGGATAACCTTAACATTTCGGATGTTGAGCACCTGATAGATGAACTTCCCCAATATGCAGTAAAATTTATTGATACGCTGTCTATAAAAAGGGCTGTCAACGTTTTCAGGATCCTCGACTTTCCAACTCAGGAAAGGATCATCAAAAAACTTCCCGGAAATAAACTGGCAGAGCTGATTAACCTGTTGCCACCGGATGACAGGACTTCCTTATTCAGCGAACTGAAAGGTGACGCCGTAAAAAAACTAATTATCCTGTTACCTGCAAAAGATAGGGTGGAAGCACTTTCCCTGCTGGGCTATGAAGAGGATAGCGTTGGAAGGTTGATGACACCGGATTATGTGGCCGTAAAAAAAGACTGGACAGTTAGCCGTGTGTTGTCGCATATCAGACGCTACGGAAAAAATTCAGAAACCATCGATGTGATTTATGTGATCGACAAAGATGGTGTACTGCTTGACGACATCAGGATCAGGGAAGTCCTGCTCGCAGATCCTGAGGCTAAAATCGGAACACTAACCGATCACAGGTTGATTTCATTAAAGGTACATGATCCGCAAGAGGAAGCCATCAATGTGTTCAGGATGAACAATAGGGTGGCTTTACCGGTAGTAGATAATAATAACGTACTGCTGGGTATTGTAACGGTAGATGACATCCTGTGGATTGCCAATGAGGAATATACCGAAGATATTCATAAAATAGGGGGTACCCAGGCATTGGATGAACCCTATCTCGATGTTCCTGTTTTTCAATTGTATAAAAAAAGGGTAGTCTGGTTAATTGTACTCTTCTTTGGAGAGTTGCTGACCATTTTTGCCATGTCTAATTTTGAACGCCAGATAGAAAAGGTAGTTATTCTGGCCACCTTTATTCCGTTAATTATATCAAGTGGGGGCAATAGCGGCTCGCAGGCAGCAACTTTGATTATTCAGGCAATGGCACTGGGAGAGGTGACAATTAAAGACTGGTGGCGGGTAATGCGAAGGGAAATATTTTCAGGTATTTTTCTGGGGACAACCTTATGCCTGCTAAGTTTCTCCGTCATCATTTGCTGGCAGTTAATTTCAGGCTCGCTGGCCGAACCTGTTTTAATAGGTTTGGTAGTAGGCTGCTCGTTGGTAGGTGTGGTTTTATGGGGAACATTAATGGGCTCTATGCTGCCACTGCTGTTGAAGAAACTCGGCGCTGACCCTGCAGTATCATCCACACCATTTGTAGCCACCCTGGTTGATGTAACCGGCCTGATCATTTATTTCTCTATGGCCCTGTTATTTTTAAGGGGCGTGCTGCTTTAAACATAATCTAACGCAGCTTTTCTACTTACTGTTATTAATGACTATTCAATCAGCTGGCTAAAAATCCCCTTTAAGGTTAGGTCATTTCAAAAAAAACGTCTCCTGTTTTTAGCAGAAAGACGTTTTCTATTTGTTGGGTAATAATTGTTAATTATTGAACATTCGTAAGCTCAATAGTAAAGTCAAGTACAGAATTAGCAGGGATCGCAGCTTGTGCGGAATTACCATAACCAAATTGTGATGGTATAAAAAGCCTTACTTTACCACCTTTTTGAATATATGGGATCCCGATCTGCCAGCCTGGAATTAAACCACCCAGCTGGAAAGTTCTCGCTGTACCGGCACTGCTGTCAAAATTTTCAGATTTCCCCAATACCTTACCCGAGTAATCTACAGTAACCTGGGTGCTTCCAGTATAGGTCACATTGCCTGTACCCGGAGTAATAACCTGATAAAATACGCCATATTTATCCTTAACAGCGGGTATATTGTTTGCCGTTACGTAACTTCTTATGGCGGTAGTATCTGCCCTGAACTGGGCCTCAGCATCAAAGCTATCTCTTTTGCACGCTGCAAAACCACCCATAACTGCTGCAAGAAGCACTAAATATTTAATTTGTCTCATTATTATAGTTTTATGTTTATTCCTCCTGAAAATACTTGTCCTGGAGATTTTTATCCTAAAAATATCTAGCCTTAAGATACCTAGCCTGGAAATATTTGTCCTAAAGAATTTGTTCTGAAGATATTTCCTGCACCGATATATACCCTGCTATTATTTGCCCTAAAGAATTTGTTCTGAAGATACTTGCTGCGCCGATATATATCCTGCTATTATTTGCCCTAAAGAGTTTGTTCTGAAGATACTTGCTGCGCCGATATATACATCATGCTACTACTTGTCCTAAAGAATTTGTTCTGAAGATATTTGCTGTGCCGATATATATCCTGCTGCTATTTGTCCTGTTGCTATTTGTCCTTTTGAAATGATCAATCCTTTGTTTGAACCAGAAAATAATACCTTCTATGAAGAGGCCTCAGGCGCTCTTTGCTCCCCTTCAGGAGCTTAAGAGATGCCAGCCTCAGAATAGAACGGTTTTATTTTCAATTTAAACGTTAAACCTAAAGTGCATGATGTCTCCATCCTCTACAACATAAGTCTTCCCTTCAACACCTAATTTACCTGCATCTTTACAGGCATTCTCAGATCCAAGGGTTACAAAGTCTTCATATTTGATCACCTCTGCACGGATAAAACCTTTTTCAAAATCAGTATGGATCACCCCGGCAGCCTGGGGCGCAGTAAATCCTTTAGTAATTGTCCATGCCCTTACTTCCTGCACACCAGCAGTAAAATAAGTATACAGATCAAGTAAGCGGTAAGCAGCTACAATCAGCTTGTTTACGCCTGATTCAGTTAAACCAAGATCAGCCAAAAACTCCTGACGTTCTTCATAGCTTTCCAATTCTGCAATTTCAGATTCGATCTTTGCAGAGATAACCAATACTTCAGCACTCTCATCTTTTACAGCTTCTTTAACACGGTCAACATATGCATTGCCATTGATTACAGAACCTTCGTCTACATTACATACATACATCACCGGTTTTTGTGTCAACAGGCCTAAATCTTGTATATATTCAAAATCTTCAGCAGAAACCGCTGCAGAACGAACAGATTTACCACTTTCAAGATGTGTTTTTATAACACTTAAAATATCGAAAGTCCTTTTGGCATCCTTATCGGTTTTAGCCATTTTCTCTACCTTCTGGATACGTTTTGTAGTGGTATCCAAATCTTTCAACTGTAATTCGGTATCAATGATTTCTTTATCACGGATTGGGTCAACGGAACCGTCTACGTGAATTACATTTCCATCATCAAAACAACGCAATACGTGGATAATCGCATTTGTAGCCCTGATATTGCCTAGAAACTGGTTTCCTAAACCTTCACCTTTTGATGCACCTTTTACAAGGCCTGCAATATCAACGATCTCAATTGTATTCGGAACGATACGGTTTGGCTTAACCAGCTCGGCTAATTTTGTCAATCGTTCGTCCGGTACGGTAATTACACCTATATTGGGTTCGATAGTGCAGAAAGGAAAGTTAGCCGCCTGGGCCTTTGCGTTAGATAAACAGTTAAATAATGTAGATTTTCCAACATTTGGTAAACCAACTATACCACATTGTAATGCCATGAATGATTTTATTTCTTGATTTGGCGCAAAGGTATCAATTTTTTAAAAATATTTTTTATGTTTAGGGCTACTTAACATTATTGAATAATAATTAATAACTATGGAAAATTTTGAAGAAGCTGAGTCAATGGAAGAATCTGGTCAGGAACAAGAGCAACTGCTGGTAACCGAAGAGATCAGAAGTTACATTTATGAAACAGCGAAGTGGACAAAATTTCTTTCCGTTGTAGGCTTGGTATTTGCGGTTTTTATGGCTTTAGCGGCATTTAGCGCAAACGCAATTATTGAAGGAATTGCCGCCACAACACCCAATAACCCTTTGGTACAACTGGGCACAAGTTTTATAATGGTTTATTTTTTATGTATTTCATTAATGCTGTTTTATCCGAGCTTTTTACTGTTCAAATATGCGAATGCGGCAAAGACCGCGGTTTTGTATGCCGATCAGGAGAATTTTACAGTGGCCATGAAAAAGATGAAGTCTGTATTTAAATTTTGGGGCATCATGACCATCGTTGTCCTGGCCATGTATATCCTTAGTTTGTTATTGGTGATTGTAGCTAAAACTGGTGCGGCATAGCCATTTCTATGGTATGTTTAAAGGTCTTTATCTCCTTTTTTAGCAAACTCTCGAAGTAAGGGTTTAATAATTTTGCGAGACCTAATCCTATGCCCCCTGCTGGCGGATGATAGGAAAGTACTATTTTTAACAATGTTTCCTGTGGATCTGATGTTTCCGCAAATTCAACCCTGCCCACATGATGGAGCAACGTGCCAGGTGCTGAACGCCATCCAATTAAGCGTCCTGGTTCATCTTTTACGATTTCGGCATGCCAATCTACAGGAAAGAGGTTGCCCATCACATTTGACTTCCATTTGGAAAGGTTTTCCTCAATCATTTCAACATTTAAGAGATGTTTTATACTTGATGGGAGGTTGTTTAAATTGCGCCAGTACGTATACACTTCTCTTGCGGGGCGTGCGATGGTGAATTCCCCCCTTATATTTATTGCATGTGGTTTACTTGCATCTATACCCAGTTGCTCATAAAATAAACATCGCCCGGTAAATGCGCGGTACGCCAGATAGCCTCCATATAAAAAAGAGGCACTGAGCGGGCGTTTTATTCCCCTGCTGATTAATACACCACCCAAAAACATGGATACCATGCGTTCGTTTAGCCCGATATTCTCAAAATGTTGCTTTTCAATAGAAAATTTGCCCGAACGGAGTTTTAGGTTAGTTTGATATGTGTTCATGATGTTTATCTGCTATGTCCACTTATGGCTTTTCCGATGGATTGTACCATTTCATTTTCCAGGTCCCCCCAAATCTGTTCCCAGCTTCCATCTTTCTCCTGCCTGATCTGTGTAATGTTCTTGTTGGTTAGACTACATTTAAAATACGCTGCCCCGTCCGTAGTTTCGCCGGGCTGTACCTTGACAGTTTTTTTTGCACCATTTAAAATGATATTGATCTCAAAGTCTTCCTGATGTACTTCTGAATGTCCCATTGCATTTATATTAAGTTAAATACTAACAGATGCTTTAGATACTAACACTTTAGTGGAAATTATGTTTTATTTATTTAATTTAGCGAAGCAAACCAGACCTAAATAGTCATTTCTATGAAGTATGATAAAAAATATCCAGATGTTTACCAGGGCTATTTCGATTATCGGGAACCCTTTACAGAAAATCTGGAAGATATTTACCAAAAACCAGTAGTAATTCCTATCTATCACATTGATGAACTGTTTAATGCCCAAGCAATAAACGATATATGTAGACTGAATGAAATCGGTAATAATGCTGATTTTATCGAAGAATCTGAAGTTTTAAATGCACAGTTGAAAGAGCGGGACTTACATATTTTTAAATACTTCCACTTTATTGCAGCCCAAAGGCATGTTTTGTACGAGCTGAAAGAAAAGTACCGTGACTTTTATGAGCTGGAACAAACTTTAAAACAGTTTGAAGCTATAGGTTATGATGTGAGTAAAGCAAGAGAGACCGACCTTGTTGCCAGAAAGAAATCGTTGCTTGATTTTCAAGCACGTTTGTGCTACCGACAGTTTGCTTAAACACCGACAGGAAGCTTACAAGGTTTGTTTGTGCCGGTCTTTAACCAAAAGGGTTGACGCTGCCGCCAGAATCATAAAGCCGCCAGCGGTTATCAATGCAAAAATCGCGTGCCCGTTAAACAGGTACTTGACCAGGTAACCACCGATAAATCCATTTACCAATTGTGGGAGTGTAATAAAGAAATTAAAAAGCCCCATATATATGCCCATTTTATGTGATGGGATGGAATTGGATAATATGGCGTAGGGTGTGGTCAGGATACTTCCCCACGCAAGCCCAACAGCAATCATCGGATAGATCAGCAAATGAACATCGTGGATGTAATAGATGGAAAGCAGGCCAATACCAGCTGCCGATAAGGAAAGTATATGGGTATTGTTTTTTCCGATCAGTTTAAATAATGAAGGAAGAAACGCCGCGTATATAGCAGATACCACATTGTATATTCCAAAAAGAATTCCCGTCCAGTTACCTGCATCGGCATAATTGTTTGATGAAGTATCGCTGGGAGAAAGATTGTAAATGTGTTGTGCAATGGCGGGTGTGGTGAATACCCACATGGAGAACAAGGCAAACCATGAAAAAAACTGTACGATACCCAGCCTGATCATGACTTTGGGCATATTGGCAAAATCGGTTAAAATATCCATTAAGCCCTTTTTCGGTACCTCCTTATGGTTTTTACCTTCAAAACCCCTGTGTTGTTCGGGTGTATATTCTTTGGTGGTAAATACGGTCCACAATAACGTGCCGAGTAGTACCAATGCCCCTGCATAAAAAGAGTAAATTACATTGTCGGGTACCTTTCCAGCTTCGGCAGTTTTTGAAATGCCCCCATATTCGGCCAATACATACGGCAGGAAAGAGCCTATTATTGCGCCTGCACCAATCAGGAAAGTTTGAACAGAAAAACCAACGCTACGTTGGTTTGCAGGTAAATTATCTGCTACCAATGCCCTGAAGGGTTCCATTGCAACGTTGAAGGAAGCATCCATAAGCATGAGCATCCCGGCGCCGATCATCAAAGGGGGCAGGAACATGGTAAACCAGGCCGCATTGGGCATTAAAGCCAGCGACACTGCAGCGATGATTGCACCTACCAGGAAATATGGTCTCCTACGACCAAGCCGGGTCCAGGTATGGTCACTATAATAGCCTATGATCGGCTGGATCAACATACCACTAATTGGCGCTGCCAGCCAAAACAAAGATAAATGCTCTACATCGGCACCAAAAGTTTGGAGTATCCGGGATGCGTTGCCCGTTTGCAAAGCAAATCCGAACTGTATACCCAGAAAGCCAAAGCTCATGTTAAAAATCTGTAAAAAGGATAGCTGTGGCTTAGTGGTCCGCTGTTGTATTGTGTTCATACGATTTGGTTTGTTATCAGGTATTATTTGGTTAATTTGTGAGAGATGGATCTGGTTATTCCAGGTTCTCAGCAAAAAAGAGTAATGATTTAGCTACGTGTTTTTGCCAATAGGGCCATTCGTGCCCGCCCTCAAACTCTTCATATTGATGATCAATGTCATTAACCTTCAACTGCTCATGTAAATGGCGGTTGTGCCCAATAAGAATGTCCTTGTGGCCGCAGTCGAACCGGATTGGAGGTAAGTTGCTTTTGTGATTGAGGATTGTAGCCAATACACTTTCTTCAGCAGGATCGGTCTGTCTGTATGCTGAAATATCCGTTTTGGTAAACAAATTCATTTGTTCAACTGCGGTGATAGCCGAATGCGCCGATACTGCCTTGAAAATATGATTGTATTTGACGCCGATTTTTAAGGCGCCGAATCCGCCCATAGATAATCCGGATATAAAAAACGTAGACTTTTGTGATACCTGCGGTAGTACTTCGGTAAGTGCCTGGGGTACATCTTCACTAATCCACTTTTCAAAGTTCTGGGCATGATGTGGTAAATAACCAGAGCCATCCCCCCATAAACCATCGGAGGGCATCGCAATGATCATATTGGGTAAGGTTCCGTTAAGGATCATTTCCATAGCCAGCAAATGTACACCGCCACTGTAAGCCCAGCTCCAGGCACTTCCATAAACGCCATGTAGCAAAATCGCTACCGGCAAGTTAGCTATCCCTGATGTACCTGGCGGAACGAACACACAGATGTCGGCCCGCCCGGCCAGCGAATCTGTTCCTACGGTGATGAACCGAAGGTGATCTTTTTCGAAATTAGGGTTTGATATTTCTATTGTTCTGAATGCAGACATTTGTTTCATGATCTAGTTAAATACAATTACACCTTTGGCATTTTTTCCGGCAAGCATATCGTCAAAAGCCTGCTGTAGTTCTTGAATACCATAGGTATTGGTAACCATTTCTTCGAGGCGAAGCAGGTTTTTATCGTACAGGGCAACGATTGCCGGGAAATCAACCTTAGGTCTGCATTTGCCGTACAAAGGATTAATATAAACCTTGTCCCATTCAAATAAGTTCATATCAAAAGTGATTTCCTGCTCGATTCCGCTTACCTGAACAGCAGTACCTGCATTTCTAACCATGGCCAATGGCGCCGCACCCAAATCAGGAATGGCCGTGCATTCAAATGCATAGTCTGCACCCCGGGCATTGGTCATCGTTTTAACTTGCCTGGCCGCATTTAACAAACCTTTATCAGCTTTATCAGCTAAAATGGTAGCTGTAGCGCCAAATGCCAAGGCCATTTCAAGTCGTTGGGGATTAATGTCGATAGCTATGATTTTTACAGCACCAGATAACTTGGCAGCTTGTATAACGCTGAGCCCAACACCACCTGTACCCAAGACCACTACACTGGTGCCAGGCTTTACTTTTGCGGCATTCACAACAGAGCCATAGCCTGTCATGATACCACAGCTGATGATACTTGCCGCCGGAAAAGACATGGTTTTTGAAGGGTTTAAAATAGCAGCCGAAGCTTTGACCAGCGTGTATTCGGCAATGGTCCCCAGGTTAAAAGATCTTTCTACAGGTTTATTCTCTATGATTGTACCTAAGCTATGGGCATGACCGCCATTGGCGCCATGCATACCGCCGGTAACAGGCGAATTGTTTTCGCAGATGTGTTGATTGCCCTCCGTACACTGAAAACAATGTTCACAAGGCATTGCCCAGTTCAGGATTACTTTATCACCGGTTTTAAATGTAGTTACCGATGAGCCAATTTTATCAATTATACCGGCACCTTCATGGCCAATCACCATTTTCTTTCCCCATTTTAAAGAATCGAAATCAGTATGGCAAAGGCCTGCTGCCAGTATTTTGACCCTGATCTCATCTGGCCCCGGGTCTCCGACCTGTATTTCCCCGATATAAAAATCACCATTTCCGTTGGTGATTGCTGCTTTACAAGTTATAGACATTGTATTGGTATTATGATTTGAATAGGATTAGTTTCCCTGTTTGCCAAAAAGGAAAGTTAAAGGGATGTCGAGTCTTTTTGCCCAGGCCATTTCGTTGTGCTTGTCATTTGGGAAATACATGTATTTTAGTTTGATGAGTTTGTTTTTTGATAGGATTTTATTCATCTCCTCATTAGTGGGTAAAAAATCTTTGTCTAAATCCAGCCCGCCACAATCAAGATATAGCTTGCTGCCGTTCAGGTTGATGGTTTGTTTAGCCGCTTTCGCCAGAACATTTCCATCATCAAAGTAAAAGCCACTGGATAAGCAGGCTGCTTTAGAAAATACGTTAGGATATTGCCATACCATATAGAAGGAGATCAATCCCCCCATGGAAGAACCTATTGCGGCTGTATTGGCTTTGTCTGTTAGTGTTCTGAAATTTTTATCGATAAAGGGTTTTAATTCTGTTGCGATAAATTTGATGTAGTCCATTCCTTCCGGCGTGCCCGAGTATTCTACCCATCGGTCTTTGGTATTGGCGATGCCGACAATGATAAATTCATCTGTTTTACCATTTCGCATTAAACTGTCGGCAACTTCATCCATACGCCATTCGCCTCCGGAACCATTGGTATGGTCGAAAATATTCTGACCATCATGGGCATATAATACCGGGTATTTTTTGCCTGGCTGTTTAAAATAAGAAGGGGGGAGCCATACCACTACATTGCGTGTGTTTTTTAAAAGGGGACTGCTAAAATTATGGTAGTACCTTACTGTTCCCTTGATACTACGCTGATAGGTATCGTTCCAGTTGCTCGGACGTAATGTAACAACGGTATCATGGGTTAAGGTTAAGGCAGTGGCAGCCGGAATTTGACCACTGTTGTTGTACAGTGCCTCTTTATAATATGAACCGCGGGTGATTTTAAAGTTAACTTTTGTGTTTAGGGGAATACTGCTTTCCTGGACCCAGGTGCTGTCGTTAATTTTTTTCATTTTCTGACTGCGCGGATAAATCCAATATCCCCACTGAGGCTGGTCGCCGATTACCAGTAAGGTATCAGCAGTTTTAAAAGGCTCAATTACCCTGATGGTTAGTTTAACAGCTTGTGCCAACAAACGATTGGCACAACAATTTATGCCCAGCAGCAATGCGATGGTTAAAAGGGGGATCTTGCTCATTCGTACAGTATTTATATCCCTATCCGTTTTTCGGAGAGGTTGGTTGATTTCAAAATAAAGGTTAATAACTTATAGATACAATGCAGAAGTTGGCTTAAAAATGGAGTATATTATCTTATTTCCTCTAAAAGAAGTATATTGCTGTTAAAAAACGACAATGATCAGAGCCACCCCGGAAATTGTACAACCAGCCAGTGAACAGTCTTTCCTGATCCGTGCATTTGGAGATGAGGCATTTAGGGCGCCCTATCATTTTCATGCTGAATTTGAACTGGCCTTAATTTTAAGTGGTAAGGGCAAACGTTATATCGGAAACCATATGGCCGATTTTAAAGCTGGTGATATGGTACTTGTTGGCGCTAATTTGCCGCATTGCTGGAAGCTTGTACCGGAAAAACAGCCTGATGCGAAAGCAATTGTTATACAATTTACGGTTGATTTTATTGGGGACAGTTTTTTTGAAAAGCCGGAAAATGCACCTATAAAGTCTATGTTCCAAAAGGCTGCTAATGGAATCTGGTTCGACAATGAAAGTTTTGAACAGGTTTATGCCGATATCCAGCTTATGCAGCAGCAGGATAGTTTTCACATCCTGATCGGTTTTTTAAAAATATTGTACCGGCTTACGCAATCGTCTAAATTGGTACTGTTAGATAAAGAACCCGACGTAGCCCGCTTAAGTTTGGTTGAACAAAAACGAATTAACCCTGTATTGGCTTACCTGGTGGATAATTTTAGGAAACAGGTATCCTTAAATGAGGCTGCGGCATTAACAAATATGACAACCAATGCGTTTTGTAAGTACTTTAAGAAGATTACGCGTAAAACGTTTATGGAAATGGTTATCCAGTACCGGCTTAATTATGCCACTCAGCAGTTGATTGAGACTGATAAGCCTGTTTCAGACATTGCTTTCAATAGTGGCTTTACCGATGTCTCCCATTTTTATAAAGTCTTTAAATCTAAAATGGGATTAAGTCCGCTAGGCTATCGGAAAAAGTTTATGGTAGGTTACGATACAAAAGCTTAATCCTGATCTGGGATTGGTATATTTATCAGTATTATTTTCATTTTATATGGATTTGGATAATATACACCATTTTTCAAGTAATTTGTTCATTTTTTTTCCCTCCTTATTGGCTTTACTTTGGATTAACCAATTTAAAGATTATGAACACTGAAAGTATGCAATTACCCGAGCTTAATGGTTTAAAAACAATATCCCAGGATAAAATTGAGGAATTTAGAGAAAAGGGACATACCCTGATTGAAAACGTAATTAGTAGTGAAGAAGCTGAAATTTATCAAAAAGTGATCAGTAAAGCTGCCGCTAAGTACAATGAAGAGAAGCGGAAGCTTGAAGACCGTGATACTTATGGGAAGGCATTTTTGCAGATCATGAATTTATGGCGCGGTGACGATGCTGTTAAGAAATTTGTATTGGCCAGGCGCTTTGCTAAAATCGCTGCCGATTTGTTAGGGGTTGATAATGTACGCCTTTACCACGATCAGGCTTTGTTTAAAGAACCAGGTGGTGGACCTACACCATGGCACCAGGACCAAAACTACTGGCCTTTGGATTCCAATAAAACGATTACCATGTGGATGCCGCTGGTTGATATACCAAATCCGGAAATGGGCATGCTTACCTTTGCTTCGGGATCACATAAAAACGACAATGTTTTTGACTTTATCATTTCTGATGAATCGGAAAATGCTTTTGAAGATCATGTGAAGGAAAAAGGCTTTGAGATTTCAAGACCTGACAGCATGAAGGCCGGTGACGCAACCTGGCACCGGGGTTATACCATTCATAATGCACCAGGCAACAGTTCTGATAAAATGCGCGAAGTGATGACCATTATTTATTTTGCCGATGGGGCGAGGGTAACCGAGCCACAACATAAATGGCAGGAAAATGATCGTCAGCAATGGCTAATGGGCAAAGCGCCGGGCAGTCTTGCTGATTCTGAGCTAAATCCCTTGCTGTTGTAACCAACAGCAAGACAGCTATCCCGAAAACATGGCTATCTCCGAAAAAATAGCTTTGTCCGAAAAAGCAGCTACCGCTGAAAAAACAGTACCCATTTAATATTACAGAACTAACCAAATTATTTATGAACGGATTTACACACAAAATTGTGGGTTTACTCATTGCCTTCCTTTTTGGGATGAATGTTCGGGCGCAGCAGAAAGCGCCCGGTGCAGAGGTAATGTATCATGTTTTTCAACGCAGTTTTTACGATGCCAATGGCGATCAGCATGGCGATTTAAAAGGATTAAGACAAAAGCTAGGCTATTTACAGGATTTAGGGATAACGTCTATTTTAATGACCCCCTTGTACGAGTCGGTTTACTACCATAATTACTATTCCAGTGATTTTGATAAAATAGACCCCCGGTACGGAACGATGAAAGATTACATCGATCTGGTAAAGGATATTCACCGCAGGGGAATGAAAATTTATATGGATATGGAAACCCAGTATGTGACCGAGGACCATCCATGGTACAAAGAATCGTTGAATAACCCAGCGTCAAAATATTCGGAATACATCCTGTATGATGATAAAGAGCAAAGTAAACCTTCGTCTATTGTATATGACATTAAAGAATTGAAGGGCTACGATGGGACTGTACGTAAAATTACCACTGTAAATTTGAACAGTAAGGCTGTTCATGATTACAATTATAAACTGTTTAAATTCTGGCTGGATCCGAATGGCGATGGTAAGTTTGATGATGGGGTAGACGGTTACCGCTTAGATCATATGATGGATGATCTTGATAACAAAAAACGGTTAAGCAACCTGTTTACCACATTCTGGGTACCGCTGATTAATAAATTAAAGCAGGTAAATCCTAAGTTAACTATCATGGCCGAGCAGGCCAACTGGGGTTCTTATGGGATTGACTATCTTGAAAAGGCCGCGGTAGACCGTGTCTTTGCATTTCGGATCCAGCAAGCCATCCCAACTTTCAATAAGGAAAAGATCGCTGCTTTTGCGGATACTACATTCTCCAGAACACCGGAAAATAAACAGCAAATAGTATTTATAGAAAATCATGATATCGCAAGGTTCGGGACAGTGGTTAAACAAAACCCGGGCAAGGAACGTGTAGGGGCAGCGCTGAACTTATTGATCGGGGGAATCCCATCTATCTATTACGGACAGGAAATCGGTATGCTTGGTGACACCTGGTTTGGTAAATATGGGGGCATTACCGATGCTAATGAGATCCCCTCACGGGAAGCGTTTGAGTGGTACAAACAGGCTGAAGGTAAAGGAATGGCCTTTTGGTATAAGAACAGTGGGCCTTGGTGGGATACCAGTACCGTCAAAAGTAACGATGGTATTTCTTATGAAGAGCAGAAAACCAATCCTTCTTCGCTATGGAATTTTTATAAAAACCTGATTACGGTTAGAAAGGGCCAACCGGCATTGGCTACAGGGAGCTATCATACTTTAAAAAATAATAATCCTAAGGTGTACACTTTTAACCGGGTGTTGGCGCAGCAAAAGGTAATAGTAGCGGTGAACCTTTCAGACCAGGAACAGGAATTTACCATCAGCAATGCCGGAGCTGAACAAGCGCTTAAGTTATTTGGGCAGTCTACCGGGAATGTGAAAAATGGAACTATTGAATCAAAATTAGGTGCCTACGGTGTGCAGGTGTGGCGAGCAGATAAGTAGCACAATAAGAAAGAAATTTTAACCAAATATTTATTAAACCAGCTTGACGTATGAACGTATTTTACCCTTTAAAACAGGGGCTCCTTATGCTGTTTTTTTTCTCGGTACTCACCGCCAGCGCCCAAAACGGCACGGTATCAGGTAGGGTGCTGGATGAAACAGGCCAGGGGCTTCCAGGTGCATCTGTAGTTGTCAAAGGAACAACAAGAAGTACCGCTACCGATGCAAAAGGCAATTATAGTTTAAGTGCATTGCCCGCAGGGAACATGGTACTTGTAGCCAGCTATGTTGGTTACGGGACGCTGGAAAAGCCGGCCACGGTTTCAGGAAATACACATATGGATTTTAACCTGTTGCCTGATGCCCAAAAACTAACCGAGGTTGTCGTTATTGGTTATGGAACGACAACAAAGAAGAACCTTACCGGTGCGGTGACTACGGTAACAAGCAAAGACTTTCAGAAAGGTGTGATCACAACTCCCGATCAGTTGATTCAGGGTAAGGTAGCCGGGGTTGTTATAGTGCCGGGTGGTGGACAACCAGGTTCGGCCGGAACCATTAGGATCAGAGGTGGTGCTTCTTTAACAGCCAGCAACAATCCACTTTATGTGATTGACGGAATTCCGTTAAGCGGGGAGGGGATATCCGGAGCTGCAAGCCAGCTTTCATTGATTAACCCCGCGGATATCGAAAGTTTTACGGTACTGAAGGATGCGAATGCTACCGCAATTTATGGTTCCCGGGCGTCTAATGGTGTGGTATTGATTACTACAAAAAAAGGGGGCGGGGCCAGGCCGACATTTAATTTTAGCACCAACAATTCTTATGCTACAGTTGCCAGAAAGGTAGATGTGCTTTCTGCCGATCAGGTAAGGGCGTATGTAAATGAGAACGGAACTGCTGCAACCAAAGCATTATTGGGTACGGCAAATACAGATTGGCAAGACGAAATATACGACAATGCATTTGGTACGGACAACAACTTTACTTTATCAGGTACTTTTCAGAATGTCCCTTACCGGGTGTCTGCAGGATATTTGGACCAAAAAGGCCTTTTGCTAACAGACCATTTAAAAAGGGGGACCGGCGGTATTCGTTTAACACCAGTTTTATTTGATAAACATTTAAAAGTTGACCTTAACCTTAAAGGGACCATTTCCAATTCGCGCTTTGCCAATCAGTTGGCTGTACCGAATGCGATTGCTTTTGATCCTACGCAAACAGTTCGTGCCAATAATCAGTTTGGTAATTATTTTGAATGGATCAGCGGAACTGTCCCTAATGTGAATACACCACGCAATCCCGTTTCTTTGCTGGAAAACTATTCGAACAAAGCTAAGGCCGATCGTAGTTTCGGTAACCTGCAACTGGATTATTCTTTTCATTTTTTGCCTGAACTACATGCCAATGTAAATGTAGGCTATGATGTAGCGAAAGGACAGGGCCTGACCAAGGTTCCTGCGGAGGCAGCCTATTATTATTTAACGAAAGGATATGCGCTGGGTTACCTGGGCACACAGCAGGACAAGTTTATTGAAGCTTACCTGAACTATACAAAAGATGTGGAAAGTATCAATAGCAACTTTAACATTACTGCGGGATATGGTAATTACGATAATTCTAAAAAGAATTATGCTTTGCCAACATATAATGCATTGGGCGAGTTACAGGCAATGCCAAATTTTCCATTTGATGTGCAGCGCAATAAACTGCTCTCGTATTACGGTCGTTTTATTTACACATTGGCAAACAGGTATATTTTATCCGCCACAATGCGTGCCGATGGTTCATCTAAATTTAACCCTTCAGGCCGATGGGGCTATTTCCCGTCAGCAGCTTTTACCTGGAGGATTAAAGAGGAAGCTTTCCTGAAAAACAGCAAAACATTGTCCGATCTGAAAATCAGACTTAGCTACGGCGAAACAGGGAATAAAGATGGAATAGGAAACTATACGTATTTACCTAACTATAGCACTAGTGTAGACCAGGCCCAATACCAGATGGGCGATAACTTTTACCATTTGTATAGCCCCCTTCCTTATGATAAAGATTTGCGTTGGGAATCAACCACAACTTATAACGCAGGACTGGATTATGGTTTTCTGGATGGGCGCATTTATGGAAGTATAGATGTTTATTATAAAAAGACAAAGGACCTGTTGTCCACAGTTGAAATCCCTATCGGTACGAACTATAGTAACCAGCTGTTGACGAATGTTGGTAACATGGAGAACAAAGGTTTGGAGGCCAGTATCAATATTGCCGTGATAAAGGGCGAAAAAGTAAACTGGGATATTGGTTTTAACCTCAGTTACAATAAAAATAAGGTGACCAATTTAACACTCAACAACAATCCTGATTTTAAACTGCAGGCGCGGGGAATTACCGGAGGTATCGATAATTATATTCAATACCATGCCGTTGGACTTGAGCCGTATGCGTTTTTGTTATATAAACAAGTGTATGATGCTTCAGGAAACCCATTAGAGGGGGTGTATGAAGATGTGAGTGGGGACGGAAGAATAAGTGATGACGACAGAAGGTTTTATAAATCACCTACCCCGGCTTATGTAATGGGCTTTAACACTTCATTTAATTATGGTAAGTGGACTTTAAGTACAGTATTGAGGTCGAACATAGGTGGCTATATATATGATAATGTTTCTTCCCAGTTTGGGGTAAGTCGTTTTATGCTAAACGAGAAATTCATCAACAATACCAGTACAGACCTTTATAAAAGCAAGTTTGCAAACAATCAATATAAGAGTGATTATTATTTGAAGAACGCGTCTTTCCTGAAAATGGATAACCTGGGCCTGAATTTTAATGCCGGAAGATTGTCTAAAACGGGCACAGCAACTTTATCCATCTCGGCAAATTGTCAGAATGTATTCGTGCTATCTGATTATAAGGGTATTGACCCCGAGATTTTTTCAGGTATCGACTACAATTTATATCCGAGGCCCAGAACTTATACCCTGGGCATAAATGTTGGTTTTTAAATAAAGCATAAAGAAAATGGGCAATAGATATAAAATATATAAAGCTGCTTTACTGATACTGGTAATGGCAGTTAGCGCTTGTAAAAAAGATAACCTAAACCTGGTTCCAACGAATGACATCATTGCTGATCAGGTATACAGTTCGCCCGAGGGCTATAAACAAGCTTTTGCTAAAGTTTATGCCAGCTGGGCACTGGTGGGCACAAAAGGGCCAACCAGTTTAATTGGTGATTTGGCAGGGTTTGATCCTGCCCAGACAGATTTTTTAAGACAGTACTGGAATTTGCAGGAGCTCACAAGTGACGAGTCTACTTGTGCATGGCCTGATCCGGGTATTCCTGATGCGGTGTATGGTATGCCAGGGCCAGATAACAATATGATCAAAGGGTTGTATGCCAGGTGTATTTATCAGATCACTTTGGCCAATGAATTTTTAAGAGAAAGTACGCCACAGAAATTAAGTAGTCGTGGTATAACCGGAACTGCAGTTGCCGATATTAATTTGTATAGGGCAGAAGCAAGGTTTTTACGTGCTTATCAGTACAGTGTATTGATGGATTTATATGGTAATCCCCCTTTTCTGACAGAGCTTGATGAGATTGGTAAGGTGAACCCAAAACAAATTAAACGGGCAGACTTGTTTAACTATGTAGAATCAGAGCTTATTGCGATTGAAGGGGAGCTGAAAATGCCAATGGCCAATGAGTATGGCAGGGCAGACCGCGCCGCGGCATGGACAATCCTTGCGCGTATTTACCTCAATTCAGAAGTATATCTGGGTGTTGGCAAGGGTAAATATACGGAAGCCATTAATTACGCAAGTAAGGTAATCGGAGCAGGTTATGTGCTGGCGGGAAATTACAAAAACCTTTTCCTGGCCGATAACGATAAAACCAGCAAAGAGATTATTTTATCTATTAACTATGATGGTTTTAAGACGCAGACTTACGGCGGTACAACATTCCTGATTAATGGCAACGTTGATCCGGGAATGAACCCTGCTTCCTTTGGTATCCCCGGGGGTGGCTGGAGCGGATACCGCACAAAAAGTACATTGCCCTTGTTATTTGGGGATTATAGTGGCAATACTGATAAACGGGCCATGTTTTTCGGTAATAAAACTGCCAATGATGATATCTCGGTATCTACAGATGGACTTCGGACCACCAAGTTTAGAAACGTAACTTCTACTGGTGAAATGGCCGGTTCCCAGGATGGTACTTTATGTTCGCTGGATTTCCCACTGCTAAGATTGGCAGACGTTTACCTGGTGTATGCTGAAGCTGTATTGAGGGGCGGTAACGGCGGTACAATGTCCCAGGCAGTAATTTATTTTAATGCGCTTAGACAAAGGGCATACGGTAATACATCCGGTAATGTAGCGGCGATTACACTGAACGATATTTTGAACGAACGAGGAAAAGAACTTTACCTGGAAGGCTATCGCCGTACCGATCTGGTCCGCTTTGGGAAATATACCGGGGGAGGTTATTTGTGGCCATGGAAAGGCGGTGTTAAAGCAGGTAAATCACTGGAAGATTTCAGGGCCTTATTTCCTTTACCATTAACAGATGTGGTAGCTAATCCAAACCTTACCCAGAACACAGGATATTGATATTTAAGCTATAGATATGAAAGCATTTATTTTAAAATCCATGGCCATTGGCTTAATCGCAACTGGTTTATGGTCATGTAAAAAAGATGAAGCCCCGGTAGTTGCTACGTCTGGCAATGGGGGGGCTTTAAAAGCATCGGCGACAACTTTGGTTTTAGATAAAACCATGCTGACAACAAACGTAATTACCTTTACGATGGACGATGCCGACTTTGGCTATCAGGCGGCAATAACGAATACCTTACAGTTATCGCCCAAAGGGCAAAACTTTGCGGCCGATAAAACAAAGGAAATTACACTTGATCCTAAGGTAAGCAGTAAGAGTTACAATGGTTTTGATTTTAATAACCTGTTGTTAGCGTTAAACCTGCCTACCACAGGTAATTCCGATGTTGAAATCAGGGTTAAATCTTCTATATCCAAAAACTTGGCCCCCGTTTATAGTAATGTAGTTGGCATCAGTGCCCGACCGTTCCCTTTAACCAGCTGGGTATATGTGCCCGGGGCTTACCAGGGCTGGGATATCCTGAAACCCGATAGTTTGGTGTCGATAACAGGCAACGGTATCTATGTAGGTGTAATCAATTTTGTGGCTGCAAATTCAGAATTTAAAATTGCGCCAGCCAAGAAATGGGACCTTACTTACGGAGATGGTGGTGTTGGGAAGTTGAGTAAAACGGGTGGCAATCTTAAAAATCCTGCTGCAGGGGCGCAGTTGCTAACGGTTGATTTGAATAATAACGTATGGACAATTGAACCTGCAAGTCGCTGGTCTGTAATAGGTGATGCCGTTCCGGGTAGTGGTTGGTTTTTCGACACGGATATGAAGTTTATGAATGACGGAAAAGGACAGTATTTACTGACCACAAATCTTGGTGTTGGAGAGTTTAAATTTAGAAGGAATTATGATTGGGGGGTAACGATAGGAGTTGGGGCCGCAAATATTAAGGTTACCACCGCAGGCAATTATACCCTAACGTTAACGGTGAATGCAGATGGTAAAACAGGTAGCTACACGATGGTTAAAAACTGAGTAAAAAAGAAAAATGAAGAAGTATATTAAAGCAGATGCGTGGAAGGTTATTGAAGAGGGCTTTGATCCACATTTAAACAAAATATCAGAGAGTATTTTTAGTTTGGGCAATGGAATGATGGGGCAGCGTGCTAATTTTGAAGAGACTTATACTGGCGATAGTTTACCTGGTAATTATATTGCCGGGGTTTACTATCCCGATAAAACCCGGGTTGGCTGGTGGAAGAACGGTTATCCTGAATCTTTGGCCAAGGTGATCAACGCGGCCAACTGGATCGGTTTAAATGTCACTATTGACGGAGAAGTACTGAACCTTGCGCAAGTGCAGGTAAGCGATTTTAAGCGGGAGCTGAACATGCAGGAAGGTTACCTGCTGCGCAGTTTTATTGCCAGCTTAAAGAGCGGTAAAAAAGTAAGCGTAAAAGCTATCCGTTTCTGCAGCATCGCCGATGATGAAGTTGCTGCATTGCGTTATAGTGTTACACCCTTGAATTTTAGTGGTCAGATTACTTTTACAGCTTACATAGATGGGGATGTAAAGAATCAGGACAGCAACTATGGAGAGAAATTCTGGGAGGGTATAGGTTCTGAAATCATTGGTAATGAAGCTTATTTAAACTTAAGGACAAAAAAGACAGCGTTTGAGGTTTGTACCGGAAGCAGCATTAGTGTGTTTAAAGACCGGGAGCAAATTAAGCCGGATTTAGAGGCCGTGTACCGCGAGAAATATGTTGGACAGGTATTTACTGTTGAGGCTGGATACAAAGAAGAAATTACTGTATATAAAATTGCGGCGAACCTCTCCTCAGAAAATCACCCGAAACCAGTGTTAATGGACCAATGTAAAATGGTGGTCCGAAAAGCGGCCTTAGAAGGCTTTGACTTGTTGTTGTCTGCTCAGGCAGTTGCATGGGCAAATAAATGGAAGGAAAGCGATATTGTGATAGAAGGGGATGTTGCTGCACAACAAGCGATAAGGTTTAATATTTTTCAGTTGTTCCAGACTTATACGGGAAAGGACGATAGATTGAACATCGGCCCCAAAGGTTTCACCGGAGAGAAATACGGGGGCTCTACTTTTTGGGATACAGAAGCCTATTGTCTGCCTTTTTATCTGGCTACTGCCGAACCTAAAGTAAGCAGGAACTTATTGGTTTATCGTTATAAACAGTTGGGCAAAGCCATTGAAAATGCAGAAAAATTAGGGTTTACCCAAGGGGCGGCCTTGTATCCAATGGTGACAATGAACGGGGAGGAATGCCATAATGAATGGGAAATCACCTTCGAGGAAATTCATCGTAATGGGGCTATTGCTTTCGCGATTTATAATTACATCCGTTATACCGGAGATGAAGCTTATTTAGCAGATTATGGGCTTGAGGTATTGATTGCAATTGCACGGTTTTGGAAACAAAGGGTAAACTGGAGCAACCATAAACAGCAATATGTGATTTTGGGTGTGACCGGGCCTAATGAGTATGAAAATAATGTAGACAACAACTGGTATACAAACCTGATTGCCGCCTGGTGTTTAAAGTACGCAAAAAAATCGGCAGGACTTGTTAAGCTACAGCAACCAAAAAAATACGATCAGCTGCTAAAGCGACTGAATTTTAAAGAGAAGGAATTTACCGACTGGTCCTACATCGTTGAAAAAATGTATTATCCTGAGGATTCAAAAAAAGGTATCTTTTTGCAACAGGACGGCTATCTGGACAAAGAGGCGTTGACGGTAAAGCATTTGTCTGCCACAGATCGGCCGCTTAATCAGAATTGGAGCTGGGACCGTATTCTACGCTCGTGCTTTATTAAACAAGCCGACGTTTTACAGGGGCTGTATTTTTTTGAAGAGGATTATGACCTGGAAACCATCAGAAAGAATTTTGATTATTATGAGCCCAAAACAGTACATGAAAGCTCGTTGTCGCCCTGTGTACACAGTATTTTGGCCGCAAAATTAAATGATGAAGCCAGGGCTTATGAATTTTATCTGCGTACCGCTCGTTTGGATCTCGATGATTATAATAATGATACAGAAGATGGCCTGCACATTACCTCAATGGCCGGAACATGGATGAGTATTGTTGAAGGTTTTGCCGGTATGCGCGTGCGTGATGGCCAGTTGCAGTTTAACCCCTTTTTACCTGGCCGATGGGAAGCTTTTTCTTTTACCATAATTTTTAGAGGGGCAACGTTAAAAATAAGGATTACCGAACATGGGATAAGCATTAAAAATGAGACCAAAGTTGCGTTAACCATCAGACTGCGAGAAAAGGATTATGCGCTTGCTGCTTACGCTGAAATTGAAGCTGATGAAAATGTAATCTGGCCGGCATAAAATTTTAAGGGAGAAGGTTGTGAAGGTTTTTTGTTAGTTTTGCAAAGAACCTTTTAATAGAGCTCTTATGAAAATAAACCATTTGGCTGTATTGCTTCTTTTCCTGCCTTTTGGCATAATGGCGCAAGACGCACAGACCACTTTAACAAAAATTGGTGATAAAGTACCACAGTTCAGTTTTGAATTAGAAAAAGGAAAGGTTGTAAACATTAATGATTATAAAGGGAAACTGATATTGATCAATCTGTTTGCCACCTGGTGCCCGCCTTGTAATACAGAATTGCCATTGGTACAGAAACAGATCTGGGAAAAATATAGCAGCAATGCGGGATTTGCTTTCTTTGTGTTTGGGCGTGAAGAAGGCTGGGATAAACTTATCCCATATAAAGAGAAAAAAGGTTTTACTTTTCCTATACTGCCGGATGTAAACCGCAACATATTTAAACAGTTTGCTACGCAATCTATTCCGAGAAACATTATCGTTGATCAGGAAGGAAAGATCATTTATCAATCCATTGGATATTCAGAAAAGGAGTTTGCGGAAATGGTAGCGCTGATAGATGAAAAATTGAAGGAACAACCTGCAGGAAAGTAATATAATGAATACTGAACTGATTGTCCGGTTAAGGCCAACGCTAAAAGCATATGCCTACAACATTTGCGGCTCGGTTGATGATGCCGAAGATGTAGTTCAGGATATATTGGTTAAGTACCTAGGACTGGATGAAACTAAGATAGATGATCCCAAATCTTATCTGGTCCGCATGGTGATCAATCATGCCATTAACCAAAAGAAAAGATTAAACAAGCGCATTATTAATTACCCTGGCGAATGGCTTCCGGAGCCTATTGCGATGGAAAGTGCTGATAACGGGATCAATAAAAAGGAACTGCTTTCTTATTCGTTAATGGTTTTATTAGAAAAGCTGAACCCCAGACAAAGGGCCGTGTTTATTTTAAAGGAAGCTTTTGATTACGAACATGCAGAAATTGCTAATGTACTCGATATTAAGCCTGATCTTTCCCGTCAGCTATTGACCCGGGCGAAGAAGAGTATAGGTGATCCGCAGGACCTGGGGCGTAGTTCGATTTCAGATACCTTTTTAAATAATTATCTTCAGGTTCTTCAGTCGGGCGATATGAAACGCCTGGAAGCATTGTTAAATGATGATATCGTTTCTATTTCGGATGGGGGGGGTAAAGTGCGTGCGGCAATCAAACCTGTTTACGGTAAAAAAGATGTTGCAGCCTTACTACTGGGACTTTACACGAAATTTTACGGAAAAGCCGTGGTGAAACAGGGACTGGTGAACCAACAGCCTGCATTATTTTATTACCTGGAAGGTAAGCTCACTAAATGTGTTGCCTTTTTTATACAAAATGGTCAGGTAAGTGGGACATATATCATCAGAAATCCTGAGAAATTAAATCATGTGAATTAATTTTTATCTTGCTGTCACATCTATGCAGTTGTTTTTGTCTTGTTGTTGATTTTAATATTTATATCAATGGAAAGAATTAAAAATAACGAATTGCCACAAGGATTGATGGCTTCAATGCACCAGGTAGAGGCCTACCTTGGCAATTGTGGATTGGATCATGCATTGCTGGAATTAATGCGGCTCAGGGTTTCCCAGATCAATGGATGTGCTTATTGTTTGGATATGCATTCGAAAGAATTAATACATGCCGGTGAAACCTTTCAACGCATGATATCGGTGTCGGCATGGAGGGAAGCCCCTTATTATACACCTAAAGAACAGGCGGTACTGGCCTTTGCTGAGCTACTTACTTATATGAAAGCGGAAACTGATGCAGATGAATCGCATGAAGAGTTGAGAAGACATTTTAGCAAACAGGAAATAGCCAATCTTAGCCTGGCAATAGCACAAATCAATTCCTGGAACAGAATTGTAAAATCAACAGGAGCTGTTGCTGGGAATTACCAGGTTAAACAATAAACTTGCCGGGCAAATGCATCTGCTGTGCTGAATAATGGCGGTAGATGCATTTGTTTCCAAAAAAAATATCCAAACGCTCCCTTAGCTAACTTTCTTTAGACAAGTGTTTTATAGGGGCGAAGAATTGGGATTTATTAAATCAATATAAGTTATGCTGTATTTTTGGTTCAAATAATGCTACATTTCGTTAAGTGATATGCGAAACGTAGAGGACTAAAATGAAAGAAAAAGCGAGCTATTATAACTTATTTGAAAAGTCCCCATTGCCGATGTGGGTCTACGATGTAAATACATACTACTTTCTGGATGTAAATATTGCCGCCACGGTACAGTACGGGTTTTCGAAGGCCGAGTTTTTAGAAATGACAATAGCGGCCATCATTCCGGTGGAAGATGTGGATATGGTTAAAAATATCATACAGGAAAATGTTAAAACGGGAGATTCGTATAAGAATACTTTAAGACATGTAAAAAAGAATGGCGAGCTGATCTATGTGGAGCTTGAAAGCAGCCAGATTGAATTTGATGATAAACAAGCCAGGGTTGTTCTCGCACACGATATTACCAGTCGCGTGGCAAGTCAGAAGGAGATCATGGAAAGTGTAGAAAGGTATAATATAGTTTCTCAGGCAACAAGTGATGTTATTTGGGATTATAAGATCAGTACAGGGCAGTTGATCTGGAACAAGGGTATAAATGAGATCCTTCACTACAGGGGAATAGGTTCCGTTACCGATATCGACTGGTGGAAGAATAATATCCATCCGGAAGACCGGGAAAGGGTTGTCATAAAGTTTGATCGCCACTTAGAGAAAGGGGTAAAGACATGGGAAGACCATTACCGGTTTTTATGTGGCGACGGTAGTTATAAGCATATTTTAGATAAAGGATACATAGGTTTAGATGATAAAGGCCGTTCGTACCGGATGATTGGTGCGATGCAGGATGTTACAAAAGTTGTAGAAGAAGAGCATTGGTCTAAACTGTTAGAGTCTGCGGTGATCAATACTACTGATGGCGTGTTGATTACAGATGCGTCGGACGTAGGTAATACCATCATTTATGTGAATGATGCATTGGTAAATATGTCTGGTTTTAGCAGGGAAGAATTAATAGGAAAAACCCCTGATATTTTCCATGGTTACAACCGTATTCAAGATGGGTTAGAAAAGATGCACACGGCTATAAAAAATGAGCTGCCCTGTAATGTTGAGCTGATTAATTATACTAAAAATGGAAACGCTTACGATGTGAGTGTTAATATTTGCCCGGTAGCCGATAATACCGGGACCCTCACACATTGGGTTTCCATCCAAAGGGATATCACCAAAAACAGAAGCTATATAAAGGAGATTGAAGACCAGAATAAAAAACTGGTGGATATTGCCTGGATGCATTCGCATAAGGTTAGGGGACCATTAACGCAGATTATGTCATTGGTTGAATTATTGAAGAACCAAAGTTCGGTTGAGGACCAGGGAATTTTGCACGATTACCTGTCAAAATCAGCGTTAGAACTGGATCAGGTGATTTCGGATATCACGAACAATACAGAGCATGCCACTTTCACGATGAATGAAAAGAGATTTTATGCTTTTATGGACGAATTGCCCGGATTGTGCTGGATTGCAGATGAAGATAATATTTTAAGGTATGGAAATAAGTGTTTTTTTGATACACTTTATCTGACCCCGGACGTAATAGGAAAACCACTCGAAGAGATCTTTGGTCAGGAAATAGCACGAAGTGCGCAATTAAATAATAAGGACGTATTGAAGTCTGGTGAGAATAAAGAGTTTCATCAAACGGTAAGAGACCGAAACGGACACCCGCAATATTATAAGACCTATAAATTCCCTTTCAAAGATGGGGCAGGGGGAATGGTGGGGGCGGTGGCATTTAATGTCACCAAACGGGTTAAGCTTGAAGAAGAATTGTACCAAAGTGAAGCACAGTTTAAGCAGGCTTTTGAGCACTCGCTGGTTGGAATGGCCCTGATTAGTCCTGAGGGCAAGTGGGAGAGGGTAAATAGAAGTTTATGCCAGATGCTCGGCTACACTGAGGATGAAATGAAGTCGCTCAGTATTCAGGATTTGACCCATCCAGATGATCTTAATGGAAGCCAGGATATTTTAGAAGATCTGGCACTCGGCAAAATCGAAGAAGTAAAATACGAAAAAAGATACCTGCATAAAGATGGCAGCCCCATTTGGGTAGTCATAGCTGCCACGATGCTTTATGACAGCACTGGAAAAGCACTTCACTACGTATCACAGATTGAAGACATTACCAAAAGAAAAGAGATTGAGAACGACCTGGTACTGAGTGAAAAGAAATACCGTACCATTTTTGAAAATGTACAGGATGTATTTTATCAAACGAACCAGGAAGGTATTGTTACCGAAATCAGTCCCTCTATAGCCCAGCATTCTGGTTATCTTCGTACGGAGATTATCGGGAAAGCTGTTGGTGATTTTTATTACTACCCACAGGACCGCGAACGGATTATTGAGCAATTGCGGATTAATGGCGCTGTAATTGATTTTGAAGTACGGCTTAAAACTAAGGATGAAGAGCTGCGCTATGCTTCTGTTAATGCGAAATTGAATATAGAAAACGGCGTGATTACTGGTACCGAAGGCAGTATGAGGGATGTAACCAGGAGGAAGTTTCAGGAAAATGCATTACAGGCATTAAATACAGAGCTTACCGCATCAAATGAACAAAAGAACAAGCTCTTGTCTATTATTGGGCACGATTTGAGAAATCCGATATCCGGAAGCCTGCAATTGCTGGACCTTACACTCAATGATTTTGAATCGAGTTCGGCGGATGAGGTACATTTATACCTTTCGATGATGAAAACAGAATTGTCGAACGCCAATGTATTATTGGAAGATTTACTCACCTGGGCGAAATCTCAGTTCAATGAAGTAAGTTTTAACCCTGTGGAAGTTGAAAACATCGAGAACCTGATCGATAAATGTATTCAGACCGTTTCTCCTATGGCCGTTAAGAAAAATATCAGCATTGTTCCTTATTTAAAGGGAAAACTTTTGCTTCATGCAGATATCGGTATGTTGGAAACAATCATCAGAAACCTATTGTCTAATGCCGTTAAATTTACAGGCATTGGAGGGAGTATTGTGATTAAGGCATCTGGAAATGATAACGGAGTCCTGTTTTCCATTAAAGACAATGGCGTTGGGATCCCAAAACACAAGATCAATGAACTGTTCAATAAACATTCAAACTATACCACTTTTGGTACTTATGGTGAAAAGGGTACAGGCCTGGGCTTAAGTCTTTGCAATGATTTTGTACTAAAACACGGCGGGGCTTTATGGTTGGAAAGTGAGGAAGGAGCAGGGACTACTTTTTATTTCACGATTCCCGAGTTGCTTAAGGATGCTTAAATATCTTTTTCCCTGAGTAAAAGTTCCACTACATTTTTTAATGCTGGATTTCTGTTGGATTCTTTCCAGGCTACGTACAATTCAGTTCTTTGAGGAATGTTTTTGAGCTCAATAAACTTGACATTTAAATTGTACCCGTATTGTAAGGATGTGGGTACAATGGCTACACCAAGGCCTTCTTCAACCAACTTAAATATAGTTAGCGCGTTTACGGATTTATGGAAGACTTTAGGCCGAAAGCCGGCATCTTCACAAATACTGGTAATCAGGTCGTGGTAAAACGGGCTGTCCTCACTGGAGAAAAAGATAAACGGCTCATTGCTGAAATCCCGTACACTGTTAAAATTAGCTTCGTTAACAGGATGATCTTTTGGTAATACCATTGCAAAGGTATCCTGGTGAACAAGGTGCCTGGAAATTCCTTCCGGTAAGCGATGCAAACGTACAAAGGCCAGGTCTAACTTATCCTTTTCCAATTGCTCAATCTGTAGTTTGTTCGGCATCTCGTCTAAAATCGTCTGGATACCGGGATATTCCTGGTTTAACCTTAGTACCAGTTCTGGTACCACTTTTTGTGCTGCAGATCCTAAAAAACCTATGCGCAATTCAGTTTCTTTACCCTGACTGATGTTGTCAAGTTGTCGACGGATGGTTTCGAGGTGATTAAAAATAAAATCTACCTCTTCTTTCAAATACAAGCCAGCAGCAGTAAGTTCTACCTTTTTCTTGGTCCGGTCAAACAGGCTTACTTTAAATATTTCTTCCATCTGCATAATCTGCCGGCTAAGGCCGGGCTGTGAAATAAACAGTAGCTCTGCGGCTTTTCTGAACTTTAGTTCCTGCGCCAGAACCTGAAAATACTTTAAGTGCCGGAGCTCTATCTGATAACTCATGGTTATTGGTTGATGATGTAATTGGTATTTATACGTATCAAAGATAGGAGTTATATTTGTGTAAACGATTTTTGAGATGAGTGTTAATCAGAATTTTAATTACGGTTCAGACTTCCTTACGGTTAGCAAAGCGCTGGCAATCAGTAAAGGAACATTAAAAGGTGTTTTAAGCCCTGAAACCCGTCAGAAGATAAAAGAAAGTAGTGCTATTGTAGAAAAAATAGCACTTTCAGATAAAGCGGTATATGGTATCAATACCGGATTTGGCCCATTGTGTACTTCGATGATCTCCGCAGAGGATACCAAAAAGCTTCAGGAGAATATCCTTAAAAGTCATGCGGTTGGAGTTGGAGAGCCTATTGATGAAGAGATTTCCAGATTGATGCTGGTACTGAAGTTACAGGCGCTTGCTCAGGGATACTCAGGGATCCAGGAAGCAACCCTGGACCGCATGATCTGGCACCTGGAAACCGGGGCAATACCCCTGGTGCCAAAACAAGGATCGGTAGGGGCATCGGGCGATTTAGCGCCTTTGTCGCATCTTTTTCTGCCTTTAATCGGATTAGGGAAAGTTCATTATAAAGGTAATATTGTAGCTACAGGGGTGCTTTTAAAGGAACATGGTCTTTCTCCTATTGCTTTAGGGGCCAAAGAAGGCTTGGCGCTGATAAACGGTACGCAGTTTATCGCTGCACATGCGGTGAAGGTAGTTGCACGTTTTCACAATGTGCTGGCTACAGCGGATATCACGGCGGCAATGATGCTGGAAGGATTGATGGGCTCTGTGAAGCCTTTTGATGAAAGGTTGCATCAGTTGAGGCCTTATGCAGGCAATCAGCATGTGGCTGCCAATATCAGGAACCTTTTGGCAGGTTCGGAGATTGTAAACTCGCATTTGGATTGTGCAAAAGTACAGGACCCGTACTCTTTACGTTGTATACCACAAGTTCATGGTGCTTCCAGAAATGCATGGTTACACCTTAAAGACACATTGGAGATAGAAATCAATTCGGTTACCGATAATCCGGTTATATTTAGTGAAGACCTGACCATTAGTGGCGGTAATTTCCACGGTCAGCCCATTGCCATGCCTTTGGATTATGCATGTCTGGCGGCTTCGGAGATTGGTAATATATCGGACCGCAGAATTTATCTTTCTCTTGAAGGAAATACAGATGGTGTACCTAAGCTGCTGATGAGTGAAACAGGTTTGAATTCAGGTTTCATGATTCTACAGTATACATCTGCCGCTTTGGCAAGTGAAAATAAAGGACTTTGTTTTCCGGCCAGTGCCGATAGTATTCCTACTTCATTGGGACAGGAAGACCATGTGAGTATGGGCTCTATCAGCGGAAGAAAAGCCTTGCAGGTAATTGAAAATGTAGAGAAAATTTTAGGAATAGAGCTTTTCTGTGCTGCACAGGCAATGGATTATCATGCTCCTTTGAAATCAGGAAAAATGATTACAGCGGTACATGATTTTGTCCGTTCTAAAATTGAGCACCTGGAAGAGGACCAGATCATGTATGAGATGATGGAAAAAGCGATTGAAATGGTACAGAATGGAACCATTTTGAAAATTGCGACAGAGGTAGCAGCAAATGAAGCTATTGTTAATACGACTGCGTTTACGGGGCAGTTTGAAAAATTTTAATTGAATAATCTGAATTATTTACCTGTTTAATCCGGTCGTAATGAATTTTAAGGAACAAATATTACAGGGGGTCCCCAAAGAATTGCCTGCTAAAAAAGTCTATAATACAGCGGTTAGTCACGCTCCTGTAAGAAAGGATATACTAAGTAAAGAAGAAAAGAAACTGGCGCTTAGAAATGCTTTGAGGTATTTTCGGGAAGAATGGCATGAGGAGCTGGCGGCCGAGTTTTTAGCGGAGCTACAAGCTTACGGGCGTATTTATATGTATCGTTTCAGACCAGATTATGAGATGTATGCACGTCCGGTTGAGGAGTATCCCTATCAAAGTCTTCATGCAGCTTGTATTATGCTGATGATCCAGAATAACCTTGATCCTGCCATTGCACAACATCCGCATGAATTGATTACTTACGGTGGAAATGGTGGTGTTTTTCAGAATTGGGCGCAATACCTGCTAACGATGCAGTATCTGGCTAAGATGACAGATGAGCAAACACTCAATATGTATAGTGGGCATCCTCAGGGACTATTTCCTTCCTCTCCCACAGCACCAAGGGTGGTGGTTACTAATGGGATGATGATTCCGAATTATTCTTCGCCGGATGATCTGGAAAAATATACAGCGCTCGGTGTTACCCAGTATGGGCAGATGACTGCAGGTTCCTATATGTACATTGGTCCTCAGGGAATTGTGCATGGCACAACCATTACCCTGATGAATGCTTTCAGAAAGAAATTAGGTCCGGCGGAAAGTCCTGCCGGCAAGATCTTTTTAACCGCAGGTTTAGGAGGGATGAGTGGTGCACAACCCAAAGCCGGCAACATTACAGGCTGTATTACTGTTTGTGCAGAAATAAACCCTGTTGCTGCCCGTAAAAGACATGAACAGGGCTGGGTAGATGAACTGATTGAAGACTTAGACGGATTGGTGGCAAGGATAAAAATTGCGCAATCTGCAAAAGAGACCGTATCTCTTGCCTTTATTGGAAATATAGTTGACGTTTGGGAAGGCTTTGATAAAGCCGGGATCTTTGTGGAGATTGGATCTGATCAGACTTCATTACATAATCCATGGTCGGGGGGGTATTATCCTGTGGGCTTAAGCTACGAGGCGTCGAATCATATGATGGCCACGCAGCCGGAATTGTTTAAAGAGCATGTGCAGGCTTCACTGATCAGACATGCGACATCGGTTAATAATCATGTGGCAAAAGGTACCTATTTCTTTGACTATGGGAATGCCTTCCTGCTCGAATGTAGCAGGGCAGGGGCCGATGTAATGGCTGCAAATGGAATAGATTTTAAATATCCTTCCTATGTAGAAGATATTCTTGGGCCAATGTGCTTTGATTATGGATTTGGCCCATTTAGATGGGTTTGCACATCAGGCAATCCGGCCGATTTAAATACAACGGACCGGATAGCGATGGAAGTATTACTGGAGATTAAAGCCGGGGCCCCGGTCGAGATCCAGCAGCAGCTTCAGGATAACGTAACCTGGATTAAAGAAGCAGGGGCAAATAAACTGGTAGTGGGTTCACAAGCGCGAATTTTATACGCTGATGCCGAAGGGCGTGCAAAGATAGCGGAGCGGTTTAATGAGGCCGTTCAGATGGGGGTGTTATCGGCGCCGGTGGTGTTGGGCAGGGACCATCATGATGTGAGCGGAACAGATTCTCCTTTCCGGGAAACCAGTAATATATACGATGGTAGTCGATTTACGGCCGATATGGCTATTCATAATGTGATTGGGGATAGTTTTAGAGGGGCAACATGGGTCTCTATCCATAATGGTGGAGGAGTAGGTTGGGGAGAAGTGATCAACGGAGGTTTCGGAATGGTGCTTGATGGAACTGAGGGCGCATCTGTAAAGCTTAAAAATATGCTGTTCTTCGATGTAAATAATGGTATAGCAAGAAGAAGCTGGGCCAGGAATAAGGAAGCCCGGTTTGCAATTGAAAGAGAAATGGAAAGAACTTCTACCTTGAAGGTTACCATACCACATTTAGTTAAAGATAGCTTACTGGATAATTTGTTAATCCAATAAGTAATAGGGTTTTCACTTGATCGGGACTTATTTTTTTCGGCGCTCCAGGTTATATTAGTGATGTTGCAATTTGTAACGGAATAATGTTTTGTAAAAGTCATTGCTGGTTCATGCCTGCAATATTTTATATTGGTTAAATTCAATTATTCAGCGGTTTCCGCTGAATTTCAGATAAAGGAGGTTTTCCATTTATGATCTTATTACGTTTGCTGAATACTTTTATTCAGTAAATGATGCAGGAAGAAACAAGCGCTATTTTGCTGGGAAATAAGCAAAAAGGAAAAACGAAGCCGAAGCCACGTAAAAAGAACGATGAATTACTGAAGGGAGCTTTGAAAGATAATTTTTTTGATTTTCTACGTTTTATTTACCCAGATGTTGACGAGATTGTGGATTTTGACAAGGGAATTGATTTTATGGATAAGGAGTTATTTGCTATTATTCCTAAGAGAGAACGTACTAATGATAAACGGGTCGCCGACTTACTGGCTAAGCTTTATCTTAAAAATGGAACTGAAAAGTGGGTTTTGCTAAACGTAGAAATTGAAGGTGGAAATGATGCAGACTTTGCTTACCGCATGTTTCAATATAATTACCGTATCAGAGACCGGTATCATATTTCTGTGGCCGCTATTGCGGTGTTCACGGGAAATGAAAGGCAAGCCCGGCCAACTGAGTATAAAGATCAATTGTTGGGTACAACAGTTTCTTTCCAGTATTTGACCTATCATATTTTTGATCATAGTCAGGAGATATTATTGAAAAATAAGAACCCTTTTGCCCTGATCGTACTGGCATGTCAAAAGGCATTATTAGAAGGTAAAATAGCAGATGAGGAATTAGGGGAAGAAAGACTTACGATTGCGAAAGTGTTGCTAAACCATGATTATGACCACGACAGGATTGTCAGCTTAATCCTCTTTCTGAAAAACTTTATCTTCATTGACGACGATAACATTAATCGTATATTTGATCAGCAAATTCAAGAATTAACCGAAGGGAAAATAGATATGGGTATCATCGAAACACTACAAATGCAGGAAAGACGTGAAGGTAAACTTGAAGGTAAACTTGAAATTGTCGGGAACCTTATTGTAAAGCTTGGTTTATCTGATGAACAAGTTGTTGATATTGCCAACGTTTCTTTCGCATTCGTAAAAAAGATCCGCAAGGACATTGCTGGGAAAAACAATACTTTATAAAGTAAAATATTCAGCGAGCAGACTTCTGGTAAAAATAGATGGTTAATTAATGGCGATCCCTGCTGTTTACGAAAAGGAGGATATAATAAAGTAGGGTTGCAACTGAGCTGATTGCTGCGACAACGTAAGTTCGTGCAGCCCATTTAAGTGCATCTGCGGCTTTATCATGTTCTGCAGGAGTGGTAATGTTATTTCTTTCTAACCATATTAATGCGCGGTTACTGGCATCGTATTCAACAGGCAGCGTAATAACGGTAAAAACGGTAGTTACGGCAAACAAGGCAATTCCTACCAATAAAATAGTGGGATTTGCTGCTCCGAATAGAAAGCCAAGTCCGGCCAATATGATCCATTGTGATAATTGAGAACTGATATTTACCAGAGGGACAATTTTACTTCGAAAAGTAAGCATAGGATAAGCAGTAGCATGTTGCACCGCATGGCCACACTCATGCGCCGCAACTGCTGCTGCTGATATACTTCGTCCTTCATATACATCCGGACTTAAATTAACTGTTTTGTCCTGCGGATTATAGTGGTCACTTAAATGACCCGGTGTTGAAATCACACGAACATCATAAATGCCGTTATCGGCAAGCATTTTTTGTGCGATCTCTTTACCACTCATCCCGTTCCGGAGCCCAATCTGGCTGTATTCGTTAAATTTACTTTTGAGCCTGTTGCTTACAATCAGTCCAACAATAAACATAATTCCTGCAATCAGATAGTAACCCATTAACCCCATATTCTTTGTTATTTATACAGTACTAACAATTGAAAACAGAATTGGTTCGTTGTTATGGTATTTTTACCATAAAGTAGCTGGTTAGCTAAGCCTTTGTTGCAATGATTGCTTCCAATTTATTAAGCATTTTAATCCAGCTTTGGTAAGCACCTGTTTTTTTGGCTTCTGCTTCTGAAACGGTTTGGTGTATAGTAAGCTTCGTTTGCTTCCCAACCTCTGTAAAAGTAACCGTTGTTAGCGTTTCTTCCGGCCAGTCTTCTGGTTTCCCCGCATCGGCCGATCTTACATCATCGCCGTTTTCGTTCGATATAATCATCGAGAAAACTAATTTTTCAGGAGAGATAACTTCTTTGTAAAAACCTTTTATCCAGCAGTCGCCATGTACCGGGTCGTGAATGCAGGAATGAAAGGTTCCGCCCTGCTTAGTGTTTATTGATTTAAATTCAATAGTACAACCATCTGGCGCATACCAATGGTGTAACTTTTCCGGGTCTGTCCATGCAGAGAATACAAGTTCCCTTGGCGCATTGAAAAGATGCGTAATTAATAGCTCTTTTTCAGCTTGAATTTTACTTTGTTCCATCGTTTTGATTTTTGGTTTGTAATTCGATTAAATAATTGTCTAGTTTTTCAAATCTGTGGTTCCATAATTTTTTAGATTGTTCCACCCAGCTGCTTACTTCATTTAGTTGATCAAGTTTTGCCTCGCACAGCCTTTCACGTCCGTTCTGCGTAATAGAAACTAGGCCACATTCTGTGAGAATGCGCATGTGTTTAGAAACCGCAGGTTGGCTGATCTGGAAATTTTCAGCAATTCCGTTTAATGTTAGTGTTTGTGCGGCCAGTAATCCGAGAATTTCCCTGCGGGTCGGATCAGCTATTGCCTGAAATACATCTCTACGTGCTTTCATATTTATTTATATATAACCGTTTGGTTATGTAAAGTTATATATAGCCAAACGGTTATGCAAATGTTTTTTAATAAAAAATGCTTAACATGCTTTAATTCTTGCTGATACGGATAATTTCCTATATTTGTAAAAAAATACAAACTCATGTTACTGATCCAACATATCCAAAAAAACCAGAATAGCCAGTCTAATTGGCTAATGTGGCGGGATATGGGCTTTGTTTTCCTTCCCGGCCACTAGTGTCCCTGCTTATTAGAATAAGCTTTTAAAATCTGTTATTTAACTATTTAAAAATCAAACGTTAAGAACGATTGTTCTTGACAACTTAATATATCCTTATGGACATTTTATATACTGTAGATGAGAAATATCTGCAGGCGATAGACGAACTCAATTATGGTGAACTGCCTAAGGCGCTTCATTTATTTAATGAAATTATCAATATTGACCCTGATTACGCGAGGGCGTATTACCAGTTGGGTTGTTTTTACTATTATCAGTTTAAAAACTATCAGACTGCGGGTTATTACTTTAAAAAATGCATTGCATTGGAAGCTGAATTTCCTGATGTATATGCGCACTATTTAGATTTACTGATTACATTGAAGATGTACCAGTCAGTTGAGCTTGTCGCTGAAAAGGCATTAGCTGTTCCGGGGGTATGTAAAGCTGAAATTTACGGTCACCTTGGGCTGAACGCAGAAATGCAACAGGATTTTGTACTGGCAAAAGAACAATATAAGCTGGCAGTATTGGCTGCGGCAAGTGATACCGATCATAACTTGTTTAAAGACCATTTAAAACGTGTGAACGATAAGTTGCATACCAATAAAAGGATGGTCTATGCCTATCAAAGCTAATTGACGATGTCAATTAGCTTTGATTTACGGCAGATATTAATGTTTTGCTGTTTTACGGTAAGACCAGTAAAATACGATCGGATACACAAACAGACAGAAAATGGTATTCGTAATTAATCCCCCGATAACTACGATAGCCAATGGTTTAGAGGCTTCAGAACCTATGCCGGTTGATAAAGCTGCCGGCATTAAACCAATGGCCGCCATCATTGCAGTCATAATCACCGGCCTTAGTCTTGTGGCCACACCATCCCTTACAGCATCCGCAAAGGTCCACGTTGGGCGATGCCTGAGTTCAAGCATATTGCTTTTGAACCTGGTAATAAGAATTACACCATTCTGCACACAAATCCCGAACAAAGCAATGAAGCCTATTCCTGCCGAGATGTTAAAGTTTACTTTTGTGAGTAATAAGGCCAATATGCCTCCTACCATTGCAAAAGGAACGTTGTTTAGTACCAGTAACGAATCTTTGATATTGCCAAACAGAACAAAGAGGATAAAGAAAATTAGTAATAAGCTGATGGGGACAGCGGTAGATAGTCTTGAAGTTGCCCTTTGCTGGTTTTCAAAATCACCGGCCCATTCAAGCTTATATTCTTTTGGTAATTTAATCTCTGCTGCTACCTTTTTTTGAGCTTCGGCAATGGTACTGCCCATGTCCCGACCTCGGATAGAGAATTTTATGGCACCATATCTTTGGTGTTTATCCCTGTATATGATACTTGGGCCGGTAATTTTCCGGATATTGGAAATCTCACTCAAAGGGACTTTCGCACCAGATAGGGTAGGGATACGTAGGGCGCCGATAGAAGCTTCATCATTTCTGAAATCTTCAGGGTAACGGATTCTCAGGTCGAACTTTCTTTCCCCCTCATAAATCTGTGTGGCCGCCTTTCCGCCGATTGCCATTTCGATGATTGCATTGGCATCCTCAGTTGTTACGCCATATAAAGCCATTTTGCCCTGGTCCAGGTTAATCCTGAGCTCAGGTTGCCCCAGGTTTCTTAAAATCCCCAGGTCTGCAATGCCTGGAACCGTTTTCAGGATACGTTCGATCTTTTCTTCCTGATCCTCAATAAAGCTGAAATCATTGCCGAACATCTTAACTACAATAGATCCTTTTACACCTGATACAGCTTCTTCAACATTGTCGGAGATAGGCTGCGAAAAATTCAGACTGATGCCCGGATAACCTTTTAGTTTTTCCTGCATGCGTTGGATCAGCTGCTCTTTAGTCTCTTTTCGTTTCCATTCCGATTTGGGATAGATATCTACCAGGAATTCCATATTGTAAAAACCTGTAGCATCTGTGCCGTCATTTGGCCGGCCAGTTTGCGACATCACCTGTTTCACCTCTTCAAAACTCAGGAAGATCTTCCGCATTTCATTGCTCAGTTTTTTTGTCTCATTTAAAGAAACACTAAGCGGCGCGCTGGCCCTTACATAAATAGAACCTTCATCAAGTGTCGGCAAAAACTCGGTGCCAAGAAATTTAAAGCTGAAAAAGCCAAGTACCAACACGATGATGGAACTGAAGAACACAACCCTTCTGGCTTTAAATGCAGCATTATACGTTTTCATCACGCCTTTCGTCAGGTACTTCAGGAAGATGTTGTGTTTTTCCTTTACATTTTTCTTTAACAATACGCTGGCCATAGCCGGTACCAATGTAAAGGTAAGCAGTAAGGCACCTAGTAAGGCAAAGCTTAAAGTCCATGCCAATGGAGAGAACATTTTACCCTCTACTTTTTCAAAAGTGAAAATTGGCATCAGACCGGTAATGATGATCAGCTTGGCAAAAAATATACCCTTACCATTTTCCAGACAGGCTTTTTTGATAATGCCAAGCTTACTCATCCGGTTGAATTTCTCGGTTCCGTTTTTATGGGAGTTATAGTCAAGCGCAACGAAAATCCCCTCAACCATCACCACGGCACCATCAATGATAATCCCGAAGTCGATGGCCCCCATGGAAAGTAGATTGGCCGACATCCCCTTTAATTTTAAGCAGATAAAAGCAAAAAGTAAAGCAAGGGGAATGATTAAGGAAACAATCAGTGTAGTTCGCCAGTCGGCCATAAAGAGAAATACAATCAAGGTTACAAAGATGATCCCCTCCAGCATATTGTGCATGACCGTATGCGTAGCGAAATTAACAAGGTCTTCCCGGTCATAAAAAGGACTGATTTTTACGTCATCAGGCAATACATTTTCATTTACCTCCTTTATTTTCTCTTTCAATGCGCTGATTACCTCGCTTGGATTTTCACCTTTACGCATTACCACAATCCCCTCTACCACATCGGGGTCCCGGTCGCGGCCTACTTGTCCCAGTCTGGGCAAAGCCGATTCAGTGACTTCGGCGATGGTTTTAACATAAACGGGTGTCCCTTTGAAATTGTCTACAATGATGTTCTTAATCTCATCGATGTTGTTCAATACCCCTATACCCCGAACCACATAAGCCTGACCGCTTTGTTCAATCACATCACCACCAACATTGACATTGCTTTTTGAAACCGCCTCAAAAAGCTCTGTGGCCGTTACCCCATATTGCAGTGATTTTTGTGGGTCTACTGTAATCTGGTAGGTTTTTACCTCGCCGCCAAAACTTACCACATCGGCAATTCCCGGAACTGAAAGCAGTTCACGCTGTACTACCCAATCCTGCAGTGTTTTAAGTTCTCTAACCGACTTCTTGTCACTTTTTAAGGTGTAGCGAAAAATCTCTCCGGTAGGACCGTAAGGAGGTTGTACTTCGGGTTTTGCCCCTGCAGGAAGATCGGCTTCGTCGAGGTGATTGTTGACCTGCACACGGGCAAACTGGTAATCTACATTGTCTTCAAAAGTTATTTTAACAACCGACAAGCCAAAAAGAGAGGAGGAGCGAATACTTGTTCTTTTCTCGGTTGGGTTCATCGCAATCTCTAAGGGGCGTGAAACAAACTTCTCTACCTCTTCCGCACTTCTTCCGGGCCATTGGGTAATGATGGTGATATTGGTGTTCGTTACATCCGGAAATGCCTCAATAGTCGTGTGTTTAAAACTTAAGTAACCTGCCAGGATTAAGATAAAGGTGGCAAAAAAGATGAAGTACTTATTTTTGAGGGAAAAATTTATGATCGCCTTAATGAATTTATTCATTACAGTTGGAGTTTAAAAGGTGAATGAAGATTATGGTTTCAGGCTGTCGTAAAGGAAAAGTTGTTTAGAGGCAACCACGCGGTCCCCTGCGTTTAAGCCTTTGCTGATATAGGCCTTGTCTTCAAATTTACGACCTAGCTCAACTTCCTGAATTCTGACCTTTTTCGCCGGATCGAGTACAAGTACATAATACTTATTGTTGTCAAAAATGAGGCAGTTTGCATTTATTGAAGGTAGGCTGACCCCATTTTTGGTGGCGATCTGTACCGTTGCCATCATCCCGGGCTTTAATAAATAACCGGGATTGTTAATCACCACACGGGCATTCATCACTTTACTGTCGTTGTCAAGCACATTGTAAATTTTGCTGATTTTACCTTTAAAAGGCTTGTCTGGATAGGAAAGAATGGAAATGTTGACCTCATCGCCCTCCTTTACCTTTGAAATATCACTTTCGTAAATGTTGATCATGGCCCATACATCCGACAGGTCAGCTACTGTAAACAAGTTTTGATTGTTGTCTGGTCTTACCTGCATATTGCTGGTTATATTTTTCTCGGTTACAAAGCCCGATATTGGTGATGTTAAAGTATAAACACCGTTTTTGCTACCCCCATTCAGATTTAAAATCGAACGTGTTCTTTTATCTTCGGCCTGTTTTACAAGGAGATCATTTTTTGCCTGTTCCAATTCTAAGGCCGATGCAAGTCCGCTATTATAGAGGTCTTGCACCAATTTAACACTACGTTGTGCATTTCTCAACTCAGCAGAGGAGCTGATCGCTTCTTTATCAAACCCGGCCATTTCAGCACTGGTCATAGTGGCCAGTAACTGACCTTTGTTGATACGATCGCCCAATTTAACCGGTACATTTTGTACATGACCACTCACCATCGGATATATTTTAGCCATCTTTTCTTCATTTGCGGTGATTTTAGCGGAGAAGTTGATGTCGCTTTGGTTGTTTGCGCCTTTAACCGTATCTATCCGGAGTCTTTCAATGAGTGCGTCTGTGAGTTCAAACTTCTCATCTTTTGGAGTCTCTTTAACCTGTTCAGTACAGCTTGATATCAATAAAGAAGCAGATAGGGCGGTTAACATACCTATATTTTTTAGTGTATTTTGCATGTGTGCGTTTATTTAAAAATGTTGGATCCGGTTACGAAATTGATTTCTTCTTTTGCATTCATGCGCTCATATTTTAAGCTGTTCATCTGAAGTGTGCTGGCTTTATAAGCGTCATAAAAATCGAGGAACTCGATCAGGCCGATATTCCTGTTTTTGAAGTTTTTGATGACTTCTGCGATGAGTTTATCAAAAGCTGAATTAAAGTTCTTGTCGAATCCCTGGTATAGGTTTTCAGTTCGTAAGGCCGAAGTGTAACTATTGTATACTTCGTTTTCCAATTGTGCATCCTGTTGCTGCAATTGACTTTTTCCTGCATCCAGCGCAATTCTGGCTTTTTTTATCTCTCCTTGGTTTCTGTTGAATAAGGGTAAAGGGAGTTTAATTCCTATTCCTGTGTAGTTATCCGGGTAGCTACCCTTCATATCATAAGTCAGTGAAAGCTCAACATCTGGTATGGCATTCGCCTTTTGTAACCTTAGGTTACTTTCAGCAAATGCAATTCCGCTTTTTGCCAGTTGCAAATCCGCCCGGTTGTTACGTGCTGAATCCAGCAAATTTGTATAAACCTGCTTGTCTAGCTGGTAGTTCTGCTCTTCATCAGCCGATACAAACAGGTTGAGCGTTGCATCGGCAGGTAGGTTGGTCATTAGTTTAATCTGCGTCTGTCCGTCTTCAATTTCATTCATTAAAGTGCTGTACTCACCCTGTAAAGTGTAGAGTAGGGATTTGATCCTGATGAGGTCCTTAATAGCCACGTTACCCAGTTTCAGTTGCTGTTCATTTGCATTTAACAAAAGCTTCAGCGAGTTAATCTGTTGCTCATAAACATTGGCAGATTGCTGATTGTAATAGGTTTTATAAAAAATAGAACTCAGGTTAAAGCGTAATGTACGCATCAGGTCGAAGTATTGGTATTCGGCCATTTTAACCCCCGAATTGGCCAGTTGAATATTCTTGTTCCGCTTTCCTGCCAGTTTAATCATTTGCGACAACGCAGCCTGATATTGCCCTGTAGCCCTGCTCGTACCCAGAAATTTTTTGGTACCAGGATTATACAGCAGGTTCTCGTAACTGATTTCAGGATTGTCGAACAGCTTTGCAGTAATGATTTCGGCCCTTGCCTGGTCGGTTTGATATTGCTGGGCAATCAGTTGATAATTACTTTGTACAAAACGTTTTTCTGCGTCTTGCAGACTGAGCTGAATGGGGGATTTGGTTTGTGCGGACGCTGTCATTGCCATAAGTAGCAGCGATAACATGCTCAAAATCGGACTGAATTTTAAAGGGATACGGGTCATTTGTATAGTGTTTGACCAAACGTATCTTAATGGAATTAAAGAAGAATTAAACTGAAATTAAAAGGAGATTAAAGTTTAGGAAAGACTATGGTAATGGTGGTCCCCTTGTCTTTTTTTGACAAAACACTGATCTGTCCCTTGTAAAGGGTAATGATTTTATGTGCCATATACAAACCCATTCCGTTTCCGGTGTGCCGGCTTTCTGCGGCAGCACTATAAAAAGGTTTAAAAATTTCTGTTAGGGCCTGCTTTGGAATACCAATCCCCTCATCTATGAATGTAATATTGATGACTGTTTCCTGTATATCAAGTATGCATTGTACCGGTTTATTGTCTGAAAATTTAAACGCATTGGATATGATATTGTTGAGTGCAATATGCAGTAAGACAGGGTTCGTTTCAACCAGTAGTTCTGTTTCCTGCCCAGGCATGTTTCTCATTTCAATTAACAAATTGAGATTTTCACGCTGTTTCCATTCCGTTTGAAGTGTCCATAATACCTCATCAATACGGACTGGGCTAAGCTGTGAGGAAGCAAACTCAAGGTCGGCATGTGCCAGGTTTACCAGCCCTGTGATGATACCTTCCATTTTTCCGGCATCTTCCAGTACCGAATTTAATGCTTGCTGATAATCTTGTTTTTCTCTTTCATGGGAAAGTGCCAGTTCTGCCGAAATAATCATTCTGGTGATGGGCGTTCTCAATTCGTGGGAGGCATTGGCAACAAAAGTCCTTTGTAATACAAAAGCTTGTTCAAGATGCTCCATCAGATTGTTGAAGTTCTGGGCCAGCAGCTGGATTTCGTCTTTGTTTTCGCCCTCCTGTACCCTAAAATGTAGATTGCTGGATTTAATTTGTTTAACCTCATCCATAAAAAGATCCAAAGGACTTAAGATCTTTTTCGCAATCCACCGTCCTGAAAGTAGCAGGCCGATAAAGACGATGACGAAAATGACGAGCATGATTCTAAGTAATTTATCAAGCCTCGAATGTGTACTTTGATCAACCGCCGAAGCAATAATCACAAAGTCTCCCTGATTATCTTTGTAATAAATGCCTACTACTTGTCTTTCCCCGTCTTTAAACCTGATTTTACCTGCGGCCCTTACCTTATCAATGATGTTATTGCTCCAGTATTGCTGGTCATCACCAATGAAAGCCGCATTGTTTTTCGCATTATAGATCCTGATTACTTCGCTGTTTAGCTTTTCCAGGTACAGGTTTCGTACCTTGTTCAATGAATCTCTGGAAATTTCGTCAGCCTCGAGGTAAAGTTTCGCGGTAACCATGGTGCGGTCGGTAAGGCGGGCAAAGAAATCGGCTTCCAGAAATTTATTAAAGGTAAAATAAATGGCCGACAGGATCACCATCATGATCAGTGTACTGCTTAATGTAAAGTATAAAGCCAGCCTGTCTTTTATCTTCATGCTTGTTACTTAAGGATGTACCCCATATTTATTTTAGTATGGATGACCTTCCTGGAAAATCCCTTTTCTATTTTGTTCCGTAAAAAATTAACATACACGTCAATTACATTGGTACCCGTATCAAAGTTGATATCCCAGGCATTTTCAGCTATGAATTGCCGTGTCAGTAAACGGTTGGGGTTACGTAAAAAAAGTTCAAGTAAAGTGAATTCTTTAGCCGTAAGAGATATAGGGGTACCTTCACGGTGTACTTCTTTGTTGTAGGTATTTAGGGTGATGTCTTCAAAACTGAGTATCTGATCATCCGCCTGATCAGGTAAGAGCTGATTTCTTCTTAACAAGGCCTCTATTCTTGCCAGTAATTCTTTAAAATGAAAAGGTTTTACCAGGTAATCATCAGCGCCAGATTTGAGACCCACGACTTTGTCATCAATGCTACCCATTGCGGTAAGCATCAGAATAGGTAGTGTTTTATGTTTTTTTCTAAGTTGTCTGCAAAGTTCTATGCCGTTAAGTCCTGGCATCATTACATCCAGAACCACCAGATCAAAGTAGCTGGTCTGAAAAACTTCAAGTGCCTGCAACCCATTGCTGATGTTTGTTATTTCATAACCCTGTTCTTCCAAACCAGTTTTAATCAGTTCGGCGATTTTCAGATCATCTTCTGCTAGTCCAATTTTCGGCATGTCGGCAAATATAAAGGATGAGATGAATAGTTAAATTTATTTTGGCCTTTGAAAGGTTAGAAATTGATTTTTAACGTATTCTTTAAATAATCACGGGTAATCTGTCCGCTTTGCAGGGGTGTACGGTCTTTTACCGGTACAGCGTCCAGTTCAACAATGGCATAACCCTGATAATTAATTGTTTTCAATGAAGCAAATACTGCTGGAAGGTCAACGCGGCCCTGGCCGAGTTCTACAAATAAGTAACTTTTTCCGTCTGCTGTGTCCTTAACGTCTTTTATATGCAAACAGTCTAATCTGCTTTTGTACTTCAATATTGCGGCGGCAGGATCTCCACCACCTTGCTGGTAATGGGCAATGTCTAGTAAAAGTTTAACATACTTTGGATCTGAATGCTGTAAAATTACATCCACTTCTTCCGGAGTTTGCCCTAATTGCCCCATGTGGTTATGATAAGTAGTTTTTATACCAATGGCCGCAGTTCTTTTTCCGATTTCATTTAACAAGTTCGCATATTTAATGAGGTCCTCATTGGTCACCGCACCGGTTTTTGGCCGTGATGAATTTGTTATCTGAATGCTGTTGCCACCTAAAATTTTCACGAAACGCGCGCTTTCAACGTGTTTAGCAATCTCCGCCTCATCATTCCCTGTATTGATATTCGCATTGCCACTTGAATACATCGCCAGTTTCAATTTCGCGTCTTTTAATAATTTGATCAGCTCTGCGGGTTTTTGACCAAACTCCGTGTATGCATTTGCCCTTAACTGAATCCCTTTAAAACCGAGTGAAGATATATCCTGGATAGATTGTCGGATGTTATTGCCCCAGGTAATGGCGGCATAGCCATACTGAATTCCGGCAGCGGACGGAGCCGCAAATAAGTTCGAAGATGAGGTCAATAACGGTGCTGCGGATAGCAGGCTAATCTGGGTAAGGAAACTACGGCGGGATTGTTTCATGTCGGGTAATTTGTTTGGTGAAAGGAGTTTGTGAAATCCTAAATTAACAAAACTCGGTGAAAAACAAAAAGGGCTGCCATTGCATTGGGCAGCCCTTTTAGAGTCTTTTAAAACCTATTTAGTTTTTTTAGCAGTTTTGTTTGCTTTGTAGCGCATATCAGGTGTACCGTCTTTTTTAACAGGAGCAGCCGCTTTTACTACCGCTTTTGCTTTGTTTTCTTTTAAACGCATATCAGGTGTGCCATCTTTTTTCAGCGTTTCTACTTTAGTTTTTGTCGTACTCACTGTCGCTGTAGCCGCTTTAGCGTCTTTTTTTGCTGGCGCTGTAACAGTTTTTACTTCTTTTTTAACCATTGCTTTTGCCGGTGTGGTTTTTACAGCTGCTGGTGTTTGAGCAAATGCTGTTGTTAAACCTAATGCCATAACTGCGATTAATCCTAATAACTTTTTCATGATGTTCTTAATTTAAATTCTATTCGTTAATTGTTGACGTAAAGTTGGGACAATAGAATGAAGGAAAGATGAAGAATGGGTGTGTATTATAAATAATTGAAAATTAATGCAATTGCAAGAGAAACTCCTTACCTTTGCGCAAATTTTATGAAGAAGATCACTGACTACAGAAAACTATTGGGTGTACAAAAGGATGCCGAATTAAAAGAATTGAAATCCATTTACAGGAATTTAATGAAAGACTGGCACCCTGATAAATTTCAGGATAGCGAAGAAGCGAAACTGGAAGCCGAAACTAAAAGTAAGGAAATCATTGAAGCTTATCATTTCCTGGTTAGTATTGCGCCCGAAACACTGGCACTTTCTATTGACGAATATACACAGACTACAGCAAACTGTGGTATTGCGGATTACAACTGGGCCGGCTTAGTCCTTACCGTACACTTTTTGGATGGCAGTGCCTACGAATATTTTGGTGTGCCTAAAGCCATTTATGTGAAGCTGGTAAATGCGGATTCACCAGGCAGGTTTGCACGCCGCCATATTTTTGGTTCTTTCCCTTACAGAAATATAGCCAAATTACAAACGGCTTAGTCCCTTGTAAAAAATACCTTACTTATAGTTTAAGGCGAATAATAATTATATGTTTGTTATAACATATAATAAAACCGGGAACTATTGAAAATATCATTTAAAAATCTTGAAAATGGGCTGCTGGCATTATCGTGCTGCAGCCTGTTTTTGTTTTATTCCTGCAGTACCAGCAAAAAGGCGACAACACCGGTAGCTGACGTGAAGGCTATTGTTGACAGGCCGCCACAGGTAGAAAGGGAATTCCGTGCCGCTTGGGTAGCTTCTGTTGCCAACATCAACTGGCCATCAAAACCTGGCTTAAGTACTGCCGATCAACAGAAAGAAGCGATCGTTTTACTTGATCTTTTAAAAAAGAACAACTTTAATGCGGTAATATTCCAGGTGAGGCCACAGGCCGATGCCTTTTATAAAAGCAATCTGGAGCCCTGGTCTGTTTTTCTAACTGGAAAACAGGGGCAAGCACCGAACCCATATTATGATCCTTTACAGTTTTGGATTGAGGCGGCCCATGATCGTGGATTAGAGTTGCATGTATGGCTAAATCCTTATCGGGCACACCATACATCGGGTAAGGTGATCAGCGATCAGTCTATCGTTAAAAAGAGACCAGACATTGTCGTGAAACTGAAAGACGGACAATACTGGATGGATCCGTCCAATAAAGGAACTCAAGATCATGCTTCGGCAGTGGTAAAGGATATCGTAAAACGTTATGATATTGATGGGGTACATTTTGATGACTATTTTTATCCGTATGAATCCTATAACGGGGGAGCCGATTTTCCGGACGGGGCAAGCTGGGCAGCTTATCAGAAAAGTGGGGGCAAGTTGAGTAGAGGAGATTGGCGCCGTCAAAGCGTAAACCAGTTTGTTGAAAGAATATATAAAGAGATCAAGGCAGAGAAGAAATATGTGAAGTTTGGTCTGAGCCCTTTTGGGATATGGAAGCCAGGCTATCCTGCTTCAATTCAGGGAATGGACCAGTACGAAAAATTATATGCGGATGCAAAGCTATGGTTAAATAAAGGTTGGATAGATTATTTTATGCCGCAACTTTATTGGACCATTAATAATCCGGCGCAGAGCTTCCCGGTATTGCTAAATTGGTGGGCAGCTGAGAATACGATGAACAGGCATCTTTGGCCAGGTATGAATATATCACTCGGTGGTGATGAAAAAAATGTAGATGAGATTGTAAACCAGATTATGATAACCCGTGGAGTAGTACCGAATAGTCCGGGTGCCGCACATTGGAGTATTGCTGGTTTAGTTAAACACGAGAAGCTGCTTAAAGGTATTGCCGAAGGTCCCTATAAAAAGCAGGCACTCATTCCGGCTACCCCCTGGCTGGATGATAAAGCACCTGTTCCGCCGGATGTTAAAACCGAACTTAAACAAGGACAGTGGAAGCTGAGCTGGAACCATGTTGAGGCTAAGGATGTATTTAAATGGGTCGTATACTACCAATATGGTACAACATGGAAGTCGGTTATACTCAATCGCAATGATCGTTTTCTGGTAAAACCTGCATTAGAAGGTACAAATAAATTAACCAAAGTTGCGGTTACAGCGGTTGATCGTACGGGCAATGAAAGTGCAAAAATAACCATTCTCCTCTAGCGCTGCATCTCCTCGCTGAAGAAGCAAAGAGCGCTGAGGCGCTTTCGGAGAAGCTAATTTTTGCATTCAAAAAGGAAGGGATTTGTACTGTTGGGGCCAAGCTCCTTCCTTTATTTATTGCCGAATGTTTGATGTTATATTAATACTTGGCGCCATTATTGCGCCTGCTTAGTTAAAAAAAATGGCAGTTAATACTTTACTCTCTACTTTTAATGCTTTACTCTATACTTTTCGTGGTACACAGATTGGTTTATCAGAGATCACGCTGATCTTGTTGTTTTTGTTTATCGTATTTCTGGTCATAAGAAATTTTGCGTTGCCGGTAAGAGACTAGCATTACTGGTCATACTGTTCCTGCTCTGTATAGTTGTTCAACGGTTTTAAGTCAGATGATTTGAGAGGTTATCAATTAATAAGAACATGGCTTTTTTAAGCAATAGATAAAATATATTGATAATTAGGCTAGTTGCCCTTTTAATAGTGTAGGTTTGATAAAAAACATCATGGAAGATCTAAGACACAATATTAACCCTAATGACTTAACGCAGATGCATAAGTTAAGTGATCCTGAACCGGCGCTTAGAGTAGGGGAAACAGTGGAGTATGATGAAGATTATAGTGGGGCGATACCTTCACTGGAAAGATTTAAAAAATACCTTGACCGCTTTTATGAGTATAAGCTGATCAAAGGTAAGGAGCAACCATTGGATTTTCCCCTTTACCAGATTACCGCAATTAAATAAATTTCTCTACGTATTTAAAGCGGGTAGGCTGATTCAGTTTTAATTTCAGACATTACAAAAAAGCTTTGAACGGTACCAATATTACTTAGTTGTGCCAGTTTGCTTCTTAAAAAATGATGATAGGCATCCATATCTGAGATGACAATCCTGAGGATAAAATCAAAAGCACCCGTCATATGGTAACATTCCATTACTTCGGGGAACTTTACCACTTCTTTTTCAAAGCCACTTAACGCACTGTCGGTATGTTCTTTTAATTGTACCTGAGAATAAGCGATCAGACTTTTGCCGATCTTTTTAGCATCCAGGATAGCCACTGATCTTTTGATATAGCCTTCGGTTTTTAGCCGCCTTACCCTTTCATGTATGGTTGCCGTAGACTTGTTAAGTTCTAGTGCCAACTGCTTATTGCTCAGTAATGCATCTTGTTGCAAAAGCCTTAATATACCAATATCTGTTTTATCTAAGTCTGCGTTATTCATTACCAGTTGATTAGAAGAAGGTGTACCTGTTACACCGAGATTTCGAAATTAATAAAAAAAAGAACATTGAAACTTTAATTTCCGTAAAAGTTGTAGATTTTTATGTTTTTTTCCGTAAAATAATCGGAAATGAAGGGTGTCCATTGATCTGAAACTCATTTCTTCTGACCTTGCCTGCGATGAGACAATTAAAGATAGAGCAGTCCATTACCAACCGGGATTCGGACTCGATAGAAAAATACTTGTATGATATTGCAAGAATTGACCTGCTGAGCGTTGAAGAAGAGATCGCATTAGCTCAAAAGATCAAAAAAGGAGATCAGGCGGCATTGGACCGGCTGGTAAAGGCTAATCTGCGTTTTGTGGTCTCAGTGGCTAAGAAATACCAGAACCAGGGCATTCGGCTGTCCGACCTGATTGCCGAAGGAAACCTGGGCCTGATCAAGGCTGCACAGCGTTTTGATGAAACCAAAGGCTTTAAGTTCATCTCTTTTGCAGTATGGTGGATCCGTCAGAGTATCATGATTGCCATAGCTGAGCAAAAAAGAATGGTGCGTTTGCCTGCCAACCAAATTGGTGGTATCATGAGAATTAACAAGGCGATGGTCGAACTGGAGCAGAAGTTGGAAAGACAGCCTAGTCTGGAAGAGGTTTGTGAATTTATAGAATTACCGGAAGAAAAGGTGGTAGATTATCTTTTTCATGCCCCCATGACCACCTCTTTGGATAATGTAATTGCGGAGGAGTCTGGCTTTACCCTTGCTGAAACGATTGAAGATGTAAATACAGAAAAGACAGATACTACAGTATTGCAAAGTTCTGTTTTGATTGATATCAAGCGGTTAATGAAAAGATTGCCGGAAAGGGAGAAGGAAATCCTTTCTATGTTTTATGGTCTTGGAGGAAATACTGCGATCGGTCTGGATGAGATTGGCTGTAAAATGAAGCTGGGCAAGGAGCGTGTAAGGCAGATCAAAGACAAAGCACTGAAAACACTCCGCTCGGAAAAACCAAAAGCCTATATGATGGAATACATCTAATTCCAATCTTTTGTTAATTTCTAATTTGTTGTATTTAAGTCAGAAAAACACATATAGTTTTGAAAAACTCATTTACCTATTACATTTGTTAACAGTGTTAACTAAAATGTATGGCGTATGGGAATTGCAGAGCGTAAAATAAGGCAGAAAGAAGAATTCAGGGCAAGTATACTGGAAGCCGCCTGGTTACAGGTGCTAACAGATGGCTGGCAATCGCTGTCTATCCGTAAAATTGCAGATGCTATTGAATATAGTATACCTGTTATCTATAATCATTTCGAGAACAAAGAAGCCATACTACTCGAGTTTACCAAAGAAGGTTTTCAGAAGCTGGCCGACAGCTTACAGGACGTTAAAAATCAACATACAGAGCCATCGGTGCAGTTGGAAGCGATAGCGCATGCCTACTGGGATTTTGCTTTTCAACATAAGGAATATTATCAGCTGATGTTCGGTTTGGGAATTCCTGCATGTGAAAAGGTAAACCAGATTGTGGAAATGAAAAACATGACCATCATTATGATTTCCACCATCCAGGAAACGATTAAAAAAAGTCCGGATCCAGAAGCTGATTTTTTCCTTAAATACCATACTTATCTATCTATTCTTCATGGACTGGTTTCGATACAGATGATTAGTACGGATGGTAAACCCGCAGAAGAAAATCGCAGAATACTACACGATGCAGTATCGGGTTTCATTAAATCCCTACTTGTCTGATTAATCCATAATTTCATTATATTTAATTATCCATATTTTAATCCCTAACAAGAAAAACTTTTATGAAAAGACTATTTAACACCAATTTTAATAACGAATCCATTCATTTTATGCTGCTTGTTTTGCGTATAGGTATCGCATCCTTTATGATCGTTCATGGTTATCAGAAACTAGGATGGCTTACTGCTGGTGGAGAGATTCAATTTGGTGATCCAATAGGAGTAGGGGCAACCGCTTCATTGTATTTGACGGTTTTTGCTGAGTTTTTCTGTTCTATTTTTCTGCTATTAGGTTTTGCGACAAGATTAGCGACCATACCATTGATCATTACGATGCTGGTAGCGGTTTGTATTGTACATGCTCCTGATGCTTTTGATAAAAAAGAATTGGGGCTTCATTATTTGCTGGTTTATGTTTTTCTGTTGGTTTCAGGCCCTGGTAAGTACAGTATTGATCAGTTGATCAGTAAAAGTTTATATAGCCGCAAGCGCTAACCAGATATTATTTCACCTCAAACGCCGTTATAGCTATTATGAAGAAAATATTGTTATTATGCCTTACGGCTGTCGTTATATCAAGTTGTGGCATCAATAGACAGGCACAGCAAATCAAAGCACTTGAAAAGTGTACTTATAGAATTACTTCTGCCGATCAGATTACATTAGGTGGTGCGGATGTGAAGAAGATGTTTAACAATCAGGATATCAACCTGGCGAGTTTACCTGGTTTGGCACTTGGCTTACTTAGAAAGGATGTTCCTTTAAGAGCAAGGTTAAACCTGGAAGTAAAAAACCCGACAGGTGATGATGCTTCGATCAATGAATTTGAATACAAAATTCTGATCAACAGACAAGAGCTGGCAACAGGTTTTGTAAACCAGGCTTTAAATGTTGCTGCTGGTCAGACCTCTACAGTACCCGTTGATATGGAAATAAATGTTTATCCTTTTGTTTCTAACAGCAAAGTGATGGGCGAGATTACCGATTTCTTAAAAAGCGGAAAAAATGGTGGCCCTGAAAAGAAAGGTATTTTAACCCTTAAAATCAGGCCAAGTATCAAAGTAGGTAATACAATAGTTAAATATCCTGGCTTTATTACTGTAGATAAGGAAGTAAGCAGTAAAATTCTCCTATAAAACCTGTAGTAATTTTGCAGTATTGTTACGGAGTTTAGTTTACATTTAAAACTTCATATTAATGATTTTTAATTAATTTCGGAGGTTGTCTGAAAAGCTTGTTTGTCATCTGGACAAATAAACTGTTCAGACAACCTTATTTAAAATCAGAATATGAAGTTTCGTTTATCCCTGCTCTTTTTTACGGCTGTAATTCCTCTTTTTACCCAGGCACAAAATATGCAGCAGCTCAACGCTGCCGAGATAAAACAAGGTCTTGAATCCCTAAATGTTACTGGTAGCGTGTTGTACATTGCAGCCCATCCGGATGATGAAAATACCCGCTTACTGGGGTATCTTGCCAAAGAGAAAAAAGTAAGAACGGGGTATTTATCGCTAACCAGGGGAGATGGGGGACAAAACCTGATTGGTAACGAGCAAGCCGAACTACTTGGATTGATCCGCACCCAGGAGCTACTTGCTGCCCGCCGTATGGACGGTGCCGAGCAGTTCTTCACCAGGGCGAATGATTTTGGCTTTTCTAAGAATCCTGAAGAAAGTTTTAAAATATGGGGCAAGGATAAGATCCTTGCAGATGTAGTTTGGGTGATCCGTAAGTTTCAGCCGGATGTTATCATTACCCGTTTCCCTGAAGATGCACGTGCTGGTCATGGTCATCATTCAGGTTCCGCAATTCTGGCCCGTGAAGCATTTGCCGCTGCCGCCGATCCTAAGCAATTTCCAGAACAGCTGGCTTTTGTAAAGCCCTGGAAAACCAAACGCATTGTATGGAATACTTTTAACTTTGGTGGCAACAATACCACTGCTGACGATCAGATGAAGATTGATGTGGGCTTATATAATCCTCTGTTAGGAAAAAGCTACGGAGAAATTGCTGCTGAAAGTAGATCTAACCATAGAAGTCAGGGCTTCGGTTCAGCAAGACAACGGGGGGCTTCGATAGAATATTTTACACCAGTGGCGGTTGATAAAGCAAAAAATGATGTATTTGATGGTGTCGATTTTACATTGAACAGAACACCTGGCACTGAAGCTATACAGCAATTGTTAACTGAAATTAATGGCGAATATAATCCTGCTGATCCTTCGAAATCTATTGCTAAGCTTTTAAAATTAAGACAACTGGTAAAAGCTAAACCTTTTAAACACGAACTACTGGATGATCTGGCTCTTGCCTGTGCAGGTATTTGGTTCGAAAGCGCGGCAACAAGTTCTTCTTATGCGTTAAATCAACCAATAAATATAAAAGTGCAGGGAATAGCAAGGGTTAAAGCTGACTTTCCGTTATCTATAAGTCTTCAGGAAACGAATAGTGGGGCTGCGTTTGATTTATCCCCAAACAAATTTGTAAGTCAGGATAAAAACATAGCTACAACTAACATCGGCATTACACAACCTTACTGGCTTGAAAAACAACATGCACTCGGTTCTTTTGTAGTAGATTCCCTTTCAAAAATCGGTATGCCGGAAAATGCCCCTGCGGTAACGGCGCTATTCAAAATCAAAATTGGTGATCAGGTTATTGAAAAGAAACGACCTGTGGTCTATAAGTATACTGATCAGGTGCGTGGAGAGATCTATCAGCCCCTGGTTATCGCACCACCAGTAACTGCTACACTTTCTGAAAAGGCATTTATTTTCAACGGAAATGAGCCGAAAAGTATTACCGTTTTATTGAGTGCCTTTAAAGATAATTCCATCGGCGTGCTGGCCCCTCGGGTACCTTCGGGATGGAAAGTTAGTCCACAAAAAATTGATTTTACAATAACGAAGAAAGGGGATGAACAAGCTGCCACATTTACCATTACACCTGCCGGAAATACTACGGGCGGAAGTTTGTTACTGGAGGTAACAGTTGATGGTGAAACCTATAACAAAGGCTTACGTGTGATTAACTACGAGCATATCCCTGTGCAAACGCTTTTCCCTTTTGCGGAAGCAAGGTTGGATAAAGTCGATTTGAAATTTGCCGGGAAGCGTATTGGTTATATAGCGGGAGCTGGGGATTTGGTTCCGGAATCGTTGAAACAGATCGGTTACGATGTGGTTAACTTAACCGAAAGCCAGGTCATCAATACCGACCTTTCTGGTTTCGATGCGATTGTTGCAGGGGTTAGGTTGTATAATGTAAACGATCAGATTAAAAACATGCAGCCTAAGCTGATGAAGTATGTGGAGAACGGAGGGAACCTGTTGATCCAGTACAATGTAAATTCGCCGTTAAAAATTGAAAATATAGGCCCTTATCCTTTCAGGTTGTCACGTGACAGGGTTACCGAGGAAGATGCCAAAGTAACGGTTCTTGCCCCCCAGCATTCAGTTTTAAATTACCCTAATAAAATTACGGATAAAGATTTTGATGGTTGGATACAGGAACGTGGTTTATATTTCACTACCGATGCTGATCAGAAATATACCGCGATATTGAGTATGAACGACAGTGCTGAGAGCGCGAAAACAGGTTCGTTGATTGTCGCAAATTACGGTAAGGGTAGGTTTGTATATACAGGAATCTCATTTTTCAGGCAGTTGCCGGCGGGTGTTCCTGGTGCGTACCGCTTGTTTGTGAACCTATTGTCGAACAAAAAATAATTTAACATAGCCATATTTAAACATATGATAGAAAAGAAACCAATGGCCGAAAAAGAACAGGACCTGCCTCCGTTTGTTAAAACCTGGAAGCAGTTTTATCGCCTGCTGATCGGCTGGCTCGTGTTTCTGATCTTATTTTTTTACGCCTTTACAAAGTATTTCGAATGAGTGTTATAGATTGGTCGGTATTAATCATTACACTCGTTGTAATTGTCGTTTACGGAGTTTATAAAAGCCGTGGTGCGCAAAATATCCAGGGCTATTTACTGGGTAACCAATCTTTGCCTTGGTATCATGTATGCTTGTCGGTTATGGCTACACAAGCCAGTGCCATTACCTTTTTATCTGCTCCTGGCCTCGCATATTCTTCAGGGATGAGTTTTGTACAGTTTTATCTGGGGCTGCCTCTGGCGATGATTGTCCTGTGCATCACCTTTGTGCCCATATTTCACAGATTAAAAGTTTATACTGCATACGAATACCTGGAACAGCGTTTCGATTTAAAAACCAGGGCCTTAACAGCGTTCCTTTTTCTAATCCAAAGGGGACTTTCAACAGGGATAACCATTTATGCGCCATCCATCATTTTATCGACGATATTAAACATCAATACCACTTATACAACGCTGTTTATTGGTAGTTTGGTTATCTTTTATACGGTGTATGGAGGTACTAAGGCCGTTTCTTATACCCAAATGCTGCAAATGAGTATCATTTTTTGCGGTTTGTTTGCTGCGGGGATAATGGTGGTCCACCTGCTCCCGGGAGATATTGGTTTTGGGAGGGCGATCAGTATCGCCGGGAAAATGGGCAGAACGAATGCCATAGATTTTAAATTGGACCTGAACAATCAATATACGGTATGGACGGGTTTAATAGGAGGCTTCTTTTTACAACTGTCTTATTTTGGGACGGATCAAAGCCAGGTTGGGCGATATTTGTCAGGTGCATCTGTTAGTCAGAGCCGCTTAGGGCTGCTTATGAACGGATTGGTGAAAATACCTATGCAGTTCCTGATCCTATTGATTGGTGTACTTGTTTTTGCTTTTTATCAATACAACCGTCCGCCTGTTTTCTTTAACAGTTTCGAGCTAAATAAACTGGAAAATAGTAAGTACGCACCGGAATTGGATAAAATTAAGGTTGACTATAACCGTGCTTTTGAAGAAAAACAGGTTGAAGTAAATAAGATGAATGCGGCGCTTAACGCAGATGATAAAAAACTGATCGACCAGCAGAGAACGGCTTTACAGCTTGCAGATGAGAAAGAAAAATCCATCAGAAAAGAAGTAACGGATTTAATGGTAAAGAACGATCCGAATGCAAATATAAAAGACAACAACTATATCTTTTTAAGCTTTGTAACGCAGTATTTGCCCAAAGGCTTGATCGGCCTGCTGATCGCTATTATTTTCCTGGCTTCTATGGGATCAACAGCCAGTGCCTTAAATTCATTGGCATCAACTACCGTTATTGATATCTATAAACGACTGATTAAGAAAGACGCTTCCGATCATCAATACCTGCAGGCGTCAAGACTTGCAACCGTATTTTGGGGGGTAGTATGTATTGTGATGGCTTTATATGCAAGTAAAATCGGTAATTTACTGGAAGCAGTAAACATACTGGGTTCTTATATTTATGGTACCATACTCGGTGTTTTCCTTGTGGCATTTTACGTGAAGCAGGTAAACGGCAGAGCTGTGTTTTTTGCGGCCATGTTAACGGAAGTTATTATTATCGTTCTTGGCCGCTCAGATGTTGTAGCTTATTTGTGGCTCAATGTAATTGGTTGTTTACTGGTGGTGTTGATCTCTTTAATTATTCAACAGATCATGAATGCAATTAAACCTAAAATTCAAACTGATATTTAAAGGTAATTGCTTTCAGACGGACGATATTGCCGTGTATGACCTGCGTCTTTTTTTGAATATAGATTGAATCTCTTATAGAAGCTTGGTAAATCGTTGATAGGTCTGTAGACCTATCAACGATTTACCAAGGATTTACCAGGAACCTAGAAGGGATCTACAAACATGGCGCTGTGGGCGTTTTTTCAGATAGGTGTCTTATATTTATCCCATAAAAAAGACGGATGTATCTTATTGAGAACATCCGTCTTTTCAGGCAAAAGAAAATTATTATTTCTTAGTTTCGTTTAGCAATTCAGTATGTAAACGAACATATTCTGGGTTTTTGATTTCTGTAGCCAATTGTAAGCCTGCTGCTGCTGTTTTAGCTGCACCGGCTTTGTCGCCCATTTTCAATTGAATACGGCCTTTCCATAATTTTATCCATGGAGCTTTACCATCTGCTGCTTCAGCTGCATTAACCCATTCTAAAGCTTTATTTAAATCTTTACCATTTGAATAATAGTATTGAGCTGCTGCGAAATAAGGTTTTTTGTCACCTTTCATAGCTTCATCAATGCTGGCCATAACGGTTGCATCAACTTCAGTGGTTAAATCTACACTTACAGCAGTATTTTCCCACATCAATTGTAATTTTGCTGTAGTAGGGTATACATCGGCAAACTGAATAGTAAAAGTTTCAACCTTATCCTTTAACTTGATGGCTTTAACTTTAACCCTCAATATATCATCTGCTTCTTTGTACTCATAAGAACCCCATTGTTTAGCACCTTTGTTGAATATTACAGTCCATTCATCTTTGCCAGGAATGGTAAATAAACCATACTCACCTGCAGGTAGTTCTTTACCATCAATTTTTACAGGTTCAGTAAAACTGATTGTCGTTGCAGAGTTTGCACCTGTGCGCCATACCGATCCGTAAGGTTCCATTGCACCAAAAATCTTACGGCCTTTTACATTCGGACGTGAATAGTTAAGCGTGATTTTTCCCAGTCCGAAGGCTTGGGTAATCGTCTGGCTTGTACTGGGCTGAGGCATTTTTAAGCCTTGTGCCTGAAGATCAGTACTCAGTGCTACCGTGAGCGCCAGCAATAGCATTGCTTTAAATGTTGTTTTCATATAATTGTTTTTTGTTTTTAAATGCTGGCCAGGCTTCCTCAACCTGGTCGTAAGTTTTGTTGGCACTAAATTACATTTCTGCGGGTGTATTCTATATTAAAATAGCGTATAAAAAGAAACTTGACGAATAAATTAGAAAATCATACTTAAATTAGCCACTATGGTTAATTTTCGCAATATCTTATTCGGCAGTATTTCACTTTTGATCTGGTGTTCTGCTCCACAAAATGCAATAGGGCAGGAAATAGAAACAGGGGTTTCAAAACAGCTGGCCCTGTATAGAAAATCAGTAATTAGTAAGATCAATTATACCCTGGAATTTGATATTCCAAGGGAAAGGAACGGAGATATTGCTGCGACGGAGACTTTAAGCTTTAACCTGACCGCAAATGACCATACTTTACAGTTAGATTTTAAAGAAAATAAATCAAAGCTTAAGAAGTTGGCCGTAAATGGTCAAACCATTCCAATACAGCACGAGAAAGAACATTTGCTGATCGATGCAAAGTACTTGAAAAAAGGAGGTAACCAGGTTAAAATAGAATTCCAATCGGGCGAGGGTGCATTAAACCGTAATACCGATTACCTATATACTTTATTTGTTCCCGATAGAGCCAGGACGGTATTTCCTTGCTTTGATCAGCCCGATCTTAAAGCAACTTATAATTTGACTTTGAAAGTTCCGGCCGACTGGAAAGCGATAGCAAATGCAGCTTTAAAAGATGCGGTCGTATTAAATGGGCGCAAGACCTATCAATTTGTAACATCGGATACTTTAAGTACCTATCTTTTCTCTTTTGTAGCCGGTAAATTTGAACAGCAGTTTGGAAATGTAGGTAAGGGAAAGGCTGATTTCCTTTATCGGGAAACAGATACTGCAAAGATACGGTACAGTATGAACGAGATTTTTAAAATCCATGATGATGCCCTAAAGTATTTTGAAGACTGGACTACCATTCCTTATCCTTTTCAGAAATTTGATTTCGCGGCTATTCCCGACTTTCAGTTTGGAGGGATGGAACATGTAGGCGCTATACAATATAAAGCAGCATCATTGTTTTTAGACGGTACTGCAACTAAAGACCAGCTCAATTCCAGAAGTAACCTGATTGCCCATGAAACAGCACACATGTGGTTTGGTGACCTGGTAACGATGACCTGGTTTACAGATGTCTGGATGAAAGAGGTGTTTGCTAATTTTATGGCGGATAAAAGTGCGGAAGGAACAGTGGGGAAGGAAGTGTTTGACCTGAAGTTTTTGGTAGATCATTTTCCTGCGGCATATGGAGTAGATCGTACCACAGGTTCAAACCCAATTCGCCAGCAGCTGGATAACTTAAAGGATGCAGGTACCATGTATGGTAATATCATTTACCATAAGGCCCCGATTATGATGCGGCAGCTGGAGCGTTTAATGGGCAAAGAGAAATTTCAGCAGGGGGTAAGGGAGTACCTTAAAAAGTTTGCGAACGGTAATGCTTCATGGCCCGAGCTGATCAGCATTCTGGATAAATATGCTGGGGCAGATTTACAGGAATGGAATAAAGTATGGGTAAATGAACCAGGCAGGCCCGTTGTTGATTATACAATTGAAAAGAAAGGTAGTAAAATTGGCCGGTTTACGATTAAACAAACTGCTGAATACGGCAGGAAAAGAATATGGTCCCAGCTTTTTGAACTTACACTTTACTATAAAGGGTATACCAAAGAAATATCAGTTAATTTAAATGCCGCGCAAATTGAACTTAAAGAAGCCGAAGGATTGGAGGTCCCCTTGTTTGTGTTGTTCAACTCATCAGGACAAGGCTATGGGGTATGGCCTGTAGATCAGGTAATGTTCAGTCATTTATATAGTATTGATAAGCCGTTAAACCGTGCAGCGGCATACATATCGCTTTATGAGAATATGCTGAACGGTAGGTACATTAAACCTGCAGAGCTGCTCAGCCTTTTTCTGGAAGGTTTGGGTAAAGAAAAAGAAGAGCTGAATATTAATTTGATCACCGGTTATATAGGCACAATTTATTGGGAATTTCTTTCGCAGGGAGAACGGGACAGCTTAGCTGAACTACTGGAAAAGAAAATCTGGTATGCGATGCAGGAGCAACAAGATGCCAATACTAAAAAGCTTCTGTTTAAAACCTACCAGAATGTATTTTTAAGTAAAGCCGCAAATGATCAGCTCTATGGGATATGGAAGACCCAAAAGGCCCCCATTGGTGTAAAACTGTCGGAAGATGATTATACCTCATTAGCTTTTTCACTGGCTTTAAGAACAGACAATGAAAAGGTCTTGTTGAAAGAGCAGTTGCAACGTATCAGTAATGCCGATAGGAAGAAAAGATTTGAGTTTATCATGCCGGCACTTTCTGCTGATGTTGCGGAAAGGGACAACTTTTTTAAAAGCCTTGAATTGAGGGGGAACAGAGAGAAAGAATCGAATGTTGGTGCAGCATTGTATTACCTGCACCACCCATTGCGACAATCGACATCTGTAAAATACCTGAAGAAGAGTCTCGATCTTTTGGAAGAAATTCAAGTTACCGGTGATATTTTCTTTCCACAAAGTTGGTTACAGGCTACATTTGGATATTATCAAAGTGCCGAAGCTGCTGCAATTGTGCAGGACTTTCTAAAAAAACATCCTGATTATAATCCTAAGCTAAGGGCTAAGATATTACAAACGGCAGATAACCTGTTCCGGGCGCAGCAGCTTTTAAAGTAATTATGGGCTCAGGCGTTTATAGGTTATCTTAATGTTTTGTGTGTTGTTGTTACTGGTGAATTGTGCGTTTGAAGGGTAGCCATGCTCGTTATATTCGTATTTGAAGCTGATGTTTTCTTTTGGGGATTCCTGATTGACGGTAGTTAAGAAGTTGTTATTTGTACATAAGAAAAACCAATATTCAAGTTCAGATGCGAGTAATTCACTGTTGGTAATGTTACTACCAATCCCTTTTTGCTGGTCAAAGGTATAGTTCGTGATAATGGTCGTACCTGGGTGTTCAATGGTTTTGATTTCGGATAGATTGAAGGAACCGTTATACAACAATGCCTCCGTCCTGATCAAACTGTTGTTATTGTTGTAGTAATTGAAGACATTGGCTTTTCTCTGTTCATTATAGGTGATTGTGTAAAAACCACGGGGAATATAGCTGTGTACCAAATCTTTGTAATCAAACATCAAGGCCTTGCTGATAACCTTCTTGTCTCCCAGCTCATAATAGACTACATAGAATAAATCTCCATTCTCATATTTCTCTATCTTATACAAATGTTGCGCTGTGGTATAGGTAATGATGGTTTTATTATCATCTGTGTCTGTTATTTCTTCAAGCAGTGCCGTGTTTTCTTTATATTTCAGGTTAAGTGTAAAATCCGCCGACTCAAATTTTACAGGGATATATTGATGGGTTTCGGTCGGCGGCGGCACCGGAACCTCATCAGGTTTAAGTTGTTTAGACTTTTTACAAGAGGTTAAGGTCATAAATACAGAGAGAATTAGAAAAATAGAATACTTTAATCTTTTCATGATACTGTTGATTTAAGTGACATTTATATATACTGTTCTAAGTGAACGTAATTAGAATTTTATTAATACGGTAATTATTTATATTAAATTTAATTTTTCAGCTAATTTTGAAGAAATTTATTGCGCTATTGTTTGTATGGTAAATGCTGGCGGGGAGCATAGGTTTTTGCGTTAAAACACAAGAGTTTGGAAAGTAAATCACTTATTTAGGTAACCTGCCTGTGGAAATTCAATTTTTAACCTTCTTTTTTCTGCCGAAGGTTCTTTTTGATGAAAATATGTGAATATTATGAATAATTTTCCTCAAAAAAAGGCCTTTTCAAAGAGATAAGCCGTACTTTTATGGCACTATTTCTTTATAGCACATAACGTTTATTCTATGGACGATTTTTTAGCTGCCCGCCTCCAAATGGCCTTCTCCTTAGGCTTCCACATTGTTTTTGCCTGTATCGGTATGGTAATGCCCTTTTTTATGTCGGTAGCCCATTTTTACTGGCTCAGGACTAAAAAAGTAGTATACCGGGATGTTACTAAAGCCTGGAGTAAAGGTGTTGCAATTTTCTTCGCAACAGGGGCAGTTTCTGGTACGGTTTTGTCATTTGAACTCGGGCTGCTGTGGCCCAGGTTTATGGAGCACGCAGGTCCTATATTTGGAATGCCGTTTTCTTTGGAAGGAACGGCATTTTTTATTGAAGCGATAGCGCTGGGCTTTTATCTATATGGCTGGAACAGGATCAATCCGTGGTTTCATTGGGCAACAGGAGTCGTAGTAGGCATAAGTGGTTTGCTTTCCGGAATCCTGGTGGTAGCCGCAAATGCCTGGATGAACAGTCCTGCAGGTTTCGATTATATCGATGGAAAGTATTTAAACATTGATCCGATCAAGGCCATGTTTAACGAGGCCTGGTTTTCACAATCGTTACATATGTGTGTGGCTGCATTTGTATCCACCGGTTTTGCAGTTGCCGGGATCCATGCACTCATGATCCTTAAAGGTAAAAATGTAAGGTTTCATAGTAAGGCTTTTAAAATTGCCGCTGTGTTTGGAACGGTTGCAGCTTGTTTGCAGCCTATTAGTGGTGATATTTCTGCGAAAGATGTTGCAAAGCGGCAACCTGAAAAACTTGCTGCTATGGAGGCCCATTTTCATACAGAACGTAATGCGCCGCTCATTATCGGTGGTATACCAGACACGGCCAATAAAAAGGTAGATTATGCGATTAAAATCCCAGGGCTGCTTAGTTTTATGGCTACCGGTGATTTTAACGGCGAAGTTAAAGGTCTGGACAGTTTTCCGAAAGACGAACAACCTCCTGTAGCAGCTACGCATTATGCATTTCAAATTATGGTGGGATTGGGTATGGCTATGGTGTTGATTGCCGTTTTATATTTCATCGCTTTGTGGAAGAAAAAGCAATGGCTAGATAGTCGATGGCTACTTCGCTTATTTGTGATTGCTACACCTTTGGGCTTTATTGCGCTTGAGGCCGGCTGGACGGTGACGGAGGTAGGGCGACAACCCTGGATCATCCGGGGTGTAATGCGAACAGCAGATGCAGTAACACCTATGCCGGGGATTGCCTATTCGTTTTATCTGTTTACCACAGTATATATTTCTCTTGCTATCATTGTTAGCTTACTGTTATTCCGCCAGATTACCATGGTAGATCAATTATATGATTCCGAAACCCCATCAAAAGATCAGTAGTTATGATATATGTAGTTATCGTTTTCCTTTGGACCGCTATTTTGTTATATATATTGCTCGGCGGAGCTGATTTTGGTGCCGGTATTATCGAATTGATGACGGCTAAAAGCAATAAGGCTAAAACACGTAAGGCCATGTACAAAGCCATTGGCCCCATATGGGAAGCCAATCACATGTGGTTGATTATTGCTGTGGTGATTCTTTTTGTAGGATTTCCTAAAATTTATACCACTATTTCTGTTTACCTGCACATTCCGCTGGTGTGTATGCTACTTGGTATTATTGCCAGGGGCACAGCATTTGTGTTCCGGAACTATGATGCAGTAAAAGATGATATGCAGAAAGTGTACACCCCGATATTTGTTTACTCCAGCTTAATCACGCCTTTCTTTTTGGGTATTATTGCCGCCAGCTCCGTTTCCGGACAGATAGATCCGATGGCAAATGATTTTTTATCAGCCTATGTTTTTAGCTGGTTAAACTGGTTTTCTGTAGCAGTGGGAATTTTTACGGTAAGTATCTGTGGTTTTTTGGCTACCATTTTCATTATCGGACTAACACATGATGAAGGGGATAGGGCACATTTTGTTGGCAAGGCCAGGAGAACGATTTTTATCGTAATGGGCTGTGGGGCTTTGGTTTTTGTTGCCGCTGCTATTGAGCATATACCACTTGCTACATGGATTTTTGGAGATACCCCAGGTTTGATCGCCATTATTGCGGCAAGTTTATCCTTAATCGTAATGTTTTACGCCCTCAATAAAAACAAACCCATATTGTTACGTTTACTGGCAGGTTTTCAGGTGACTATGATTTTATTTGCGGCAACCTATTCGCATTTTCCAGATATTGTATTGCTAAAAAATGGAGAGAACCTTTCGCTTCTGGTTCATCAGGGACAAGTGAAAACCATCGCAACTTTAGGGTATGCTTTGCTGATCGGAAGTCTGTTCATTTTACCAGCCCTGGTGTACCTGATTTACATCTTTCAGAAACCAAAACAGACAGTGGCAGCAGAGTAAATAGGTTGTGCCGTATCAGAGCTTTGCAGCGGATAAAAAAAGAGAATAGATATTGAAATCCGGGTGTTTGTGTAACAAAATTAGAGATGAAGCGCTGAGAGAAGGGATTTTGTGTTTAATTTAAAAATTAACATTAAACCTAAATCATTTTATCAAGTCTTAAATCCAATGTTGCACTTAAACATAGCACCAAATATGAAATCAGGATTCCTTAAAATTACGTTTTGCACGGCCTTATTTGCCGGCCTTGGTACAGTTGCCCAGGCCCAAAAAGTTAATGATCTACAGGAAGTAAGTATATTCGCTCCGCATGCAATTAAAATTGATGGAAAGAATTTTGAGTGGAAAGAGAGTGATTTTTCTGGAAATAAGCGGACTAACCTTTCTTACATTATCAGTAATGATGAAAAGAATCTTTATTTGATTATTAAATCTACGGATTTAGCTAACAATTCGAAGATTATGGCCGGCGGAATCACTTTTTCTGTAAATACAGATGGTAAAAAGAAAGAAAAGGAGAGTATAACACTGACTTATCCGGTTATCGCCCATGTTCCCAGAGGACAGGGTGGTGGTCCTGGTGGTAGCAGACGTGCGATGGGCATGACTATGGCTATAGGTGGAGGTGGTCCACAGGATGCGAAACAAAGAGATTCCTTTATGGTTGCCAGACAAAAAACGCAATTGGCAACAGCTAAAGAAATCAAGATTAAAGGGTTTAAAAATACAACTGATACATTGGTATCTATTTATAATGAGTACGGTATTAAAGCATTTGCCAATATAGATAAGGATAATGCCTTTTTCTATGAAGTTGCGATTCCATTAGAAGCACTGGGTATTTCTGTAGAAGCACCGAAAGAATTTGCATACAATATCAGGTTAAACGGGTTACAGCTTCCTAATTTTGAAGGTGGCGGTGGCGGCGGTGGATTTGGTGGCGGAGGCGGCGGCGGTGGAGGTCGTGGAGGTTTCGGTGGTGGCGGAGGTAACTTTGGCGGTGGAGGCGGCGGTTTCGGCGGCGGCGGTCGTGGAGGTATGGACTTCCAGGCTATGTTAAGCCCTACAGACTTTTGGGGAAAGTACACCCTTGCAAAAAAATAAACATCTCAACGGTGTAAAGAAACACACAAACACACCCCAAACATACAAACACACAAATGAACTATTTTAATCGGGTCACGACTAAGGATTTGACTGCCCTTTTTACGTCGAAATACCTACAGAATTTTAAAATCCCGCTGGTCATTTTTTTAATGACCCTTAGCTTTACAAAGGTATTTTCCCAGCAACCGGCAAAAAAGGACGTCCCACCACCTTTACCTACCCGACAAATCAGCGGTATTGTTAAAGACAGTACAGATTTGGGCGTAATAGGTGCTACAGTTAGTCTTACCTCGGATAAGGATACCTTAAAGACCTCAACCAACAGCGATGGTATTTTCATTTTTAAAGATGTAAAATCTGCTACCTATACCCTTGTTGTACAAAGTATAGGTTATGAGAAATCGCCTGTTATGCGTTTTAAACAAAACGATATGATCCCCCGGATTGTAATGGACCCAATTCTTTTAAAAGAACAAAAGAATACCTTGAATGAGGTTGTAATTAGCGGTACACCGTCTATAACTTATAAGACGGATACTGTGGAGTATAAAGCCAGCGACTATGTGGTGCGGAAGAATGCTACAGTTGATGAACTGTTAAAGAAGATGGAAGGTATGGAGGTTGGTACCGATGGGAGTTTAGTCCATCAGGGAGAAACAGTTGCCAAGGCCAAACTGAATGGTAAAGAATATCTTGGTGGGGATATTGCAAACGCAATTAAAAATCTTCCTGCGGAGATTGTGGATAGAATTCAGATTGTGGATGATTATGGCGATCAGGCCGCACGTACAGGTGTTAAAGATGGTGATCCTCAAAAGATCTTGAACATCACCACCAGAACGGATAAGTCTGTGGGAAACATGGTGAACCTGAATGCTGCTGGAGGTAGTAACGAAAGAAAGGAAGCTGGATTGTTTGCTACACGAATAAATGGGAACCAGCAGATGGGGATAAATGGTAATTACAAAGATGTGATCAACCTCAACGCCCTTAGCGGTTCTACAAAAAATGCAGATGCAAGATTCAGTTTAAGGGATAAAGTTGGAAAAAAGATAGAATACAATGTAAATTACCAATTTTCTAATTCAAACGGCGACAATTTGAATAAGACCGAGTCGCTAAGTATTTTAAATAATGGACAATTGAGATCCAATAGTTCGAGTAGTGGCTTGCAAAAATCGAATAATCACGATTTTAAACTTGAATTTGAAGTAAACCTGGATTCGAACGATTACCTTAAAGTTATCCCAACATTTAAGTACGGCTCTACTGATAATAATACTACATCCACGCTAAGTCAAAGAGGTAGTGAAAATTCAATGGGCTTTGATGAGAACCGTAACATAAAGAATTCAAATTCAAGAACAGCACCTGAATTTGGTATTTCTGCTTTCTATCAGCATACCTTTAAAAAATACAGAAGGAATTTTTCGACACAGATCGATTTGAATAAAAATAGTCAGGATAACGAGCAGGAAAGATATAATTTCACAACTTATTATCTTGATGGGGATTCGACAAATAGGTTGATTAATCAGATCGTAGCGCGTAAGAACCTGCGTGATAATTATCGTGGAAGTATGACTTATGTAGAGCCTCTTGGTGTGAACACGCAATTTGAGGTGAATGCCCAGGTGAATTATAATGGGTATGACAATACAGCGACTACAAGGGACATTTTGCCGGGTGGTGGAGGTTCTTCTGGTATCATAGATTCATTAAGTAATATTTATAACTATTCATTTACGCAGGGCCGGATTGCATTGAATTTTAGATATGGAATGGCCAATACTTCTAAAGTTCGTTTTTCTGTTGGTTTAACGGGTGTACCTGCTTTATTATCTGGTTCTAAATTAAGTCTGGGGACGACGACAAACCGGAGTAGTTTTAACCTGATTCCTATCGCAAGGTTCGAATACCGCTGGAGCAGGCAACAAAAAATGTCTTTAAATTATTCAGGAAATGCGGTAGAACCAACTTTTGATCAGATACAGCCGGTAAGGGACGTAACGAACCCAAATAATCCTGTTATTGGTAACCCCGACCTGTTGGCTACTTTTGTACATACTTTAAGAGGTGATTACAATAATTATATCGCAAACTCGAAGCTCAATTTGTCATTAAACGCAAATGGATCTTATACCGAAAACGCTGTAATCAGGAATGTAGAAAGTGTTAATAATACCGATCCGAACGTCCCTGTTGGCAGTAAAATTAATGAAACACACTTTTTAAATGTTAGTGGGGTATACAGGCTTTCCGGTAATTATAACATTAGCAAGCAGCTCAACAATAGAAAGTATAACCTACAACTGAACGGTACAGCAAGCTACAGCCATAACCTGAGTATGAGAGATGGTCTCTTGAATACTACAGATATCACTGTCCTGGATCAGCGCTTTGGTCCGAAAATAAATCCTACAGAATGGTTCGAGATCAATGCGAATATCGGATACAAAACTGAAAAATCGAATTCAACATTTAATTCCGGCAATAATACTATCAAAACGCTCTCTCTCAATTTAGACGGTAGGGTTTATTTATGGGACGTATGGATGTTCGGTTATAATGGTAGCAAGCAATTCATCAATGGTATAGTTGGAAATACAAATAATAGTCCGTTGGTGATCAACGCCAGTTTGGAACGTCAGCTGTTTAACCGTAGGGGGCAGATCACGTTTCAGGCATTTGATGTTTTAAACCAGAATAATTTCCTGAGGTCGACGCAATCAGATGACGGCGGTTATACCAATACATTTGTAAATTCTACAAGTAGATACTTTATGCTTAAACTGAGCATGCGCTTGCAAAAATGGTCTGGTGCACAAGGACGTGGCGGCAGGGGCATTATGCGCAGGGGCGATGGAAGTTTTATGTAATTGATTGATATACTCTAAATAATAAAACACCCGGTACGGCTAAACTGTACCGGGTGTTTGTATAATATTTCAAATGTAACTTTTATGTGGCGCTTTCAATTATATTGTTAAATTTGTCTTATGCACCTGTAAGATCATGGATTATAAGCTCTTATCCGACGATGAATTGATTGTCCTTTTCAAAGAAGGTGATGAGCGCGCATTTAAAGAAATATATCTCCGTTACTGGCAGCAGATATATCATGTAGCCTACAGAAAAGTACACCATAAAGAACTGGCCGAAGAATTAACACAGAATTTGTTTGTTGAACTTTGGAGAAGACGGACATCACTCGTGATCAATACATTAAGTGCTTACCTGTTTGGAAGCTTACGATATAGCGTAATCAATCATTATAAATCTTTACTCGTTCAGGAAAGTTATCATAATTATATAAAGGATTCTAATAATTTAGGAATTGTAAATAACACCGATTACCTTTTAATGCTGAACGAGCTGTCGGAAGCTTTGGCAAAAGGGATCGCCTTATTACCAAAAAAAACGGCCGAAGTATTCAGAATGAGCCGAATGGAGCACCGTTCGGTAAAGGATATTTCTAAACAGCTTAATATTTCTGAAAAGGCCGTTGAATATCACATCACACAATCCTTAAAATCTATCCGCTTTTATCTTAAAGAATACCTTTTCCTGGTTCTACTCTTTTTGCTGTTTTTATAAATGTAATAGCCGTCAGAAGATAAACAACAAATCAGAAGCGCCAGCCAATATGCACTGCGGGAAATATAAATGCAGATGGCTGTTTGTACTCTTCTCCACCTTTACTGATGGTTTTTGCATTTGTTGAGTAAATCAGGGCCAACCAGGGATTGATGTAAAAGCCCTTGTATTTATTTTCGGCCTTCCCGAACATAAAGCGATAGCCGCCGCGTGCGCCAATGTTTAAGCCCCAGAGGTTTTCTCTATCGGCACTTTCTTTTAGCCCGATTTTGTCTTTACCATAAGTAAGCTGTATCCCGGCGTGAAAGCCTTTGGTTTTGCCAAACAGATAATCTGTTTTCAGGTCAAAACCTGAAGAGTAAACAGAGAATGCCTCATTGTCGAGCTGGAATGACGGTTGCTTGATGCGGAAAGTTCCTACACTGCTGCGAAACTTCCCATAAGTGACACCCAGGTGCACAGAATATCCGTTCAATACATAGGCCAGTGGGTCTACCTCTACCTCAAGCCGGGCGGCCTCTTTTTCCTGGGCATGGGACTCAGGACTATAAATAAATAAGATGACGATTGTGATGAGCGTAATGAGTGTCTTGAAAGTTTTATTATTCATAAAGCGTGATTTTTAATGTTCGTGCCAAAGGTATAGCCCGTCCATAAAAAACACAGTTAACAAAAGATAAGAAAAATTATTTCCGGCATACTCTTTTCCTGATCCTACTTAAAGAGACAGGGGTGATGCCCAAAAAAGAGGCGATGATGTTTTGGGGGACCCTTAGCATCAGGTTTCCATGCTGCCGTTCAAATTCGAGGTACCGTTCTTCTGGGGTACGGGTAATGTGCCCCATAAAAATATTCTGTCCATTGATGAAACGCTGGTCGGCAATCATCCTGGTTACAATATTCATCTTTGGTACTGAAAGGTGGATCTGGTCAAAATCCTTTTTGCAGATGCTCAGCAGGGTACAATCTTCCAGTGCTTCCAGTGCCTGTGCAGAAGGTAGCCCGGTCAGGAAACTGTGGTAGCAACTGGCAAAATGATTTTCACTGAAAAGAAATATGGTTTTTTCATCCAGTTTGATGTCCAGGCAGTAAAGTCTTAAAATTCCTTTGGTGATAAAATACAATTTATCTTCTACCTGACCTATACGCGTAAGGGTTTGTTTTGCGGAAATCTGGATTGGTGTGAAGGCATTTGCTATAATGGTCCATTCTTTCTCATCGAAGCTAACAAGACTTCCGAGCGTCTGTTTGAGTATTTGGTTCATCCCTGAAAAATAAGGCTTTATGGTCATTTTATCAAATGTGGAATTTAATTGAATATTTTTTAAACTAATTTTTAGGGATAGGCAGGACTTAGCTTACTTATAGTTTAAAAGCAATAAAAAATGGGCAGAGAAGCATTTCATCTACTGTTAGAGAGGTACCTGGAGAACAAGTGTACGGATGAAGAAAAGGAAATCGTTAAAAAATGGTATGGAATGCTTGATAAGCAGGATATACAAGATGCCGGACCGGTTGAAATAAATGCGCTGGAGGAGAAACTGTGGGAAAGGATACATGAAGAAACCATTCCGGTTGAGCGGGAATATGCCCGGACTGAGGTTAAACCTATTGCTAAGTTATCGCGGATTTTTAGATTCTCAGCTGCCGCAGTACTTGCCGGTTTGGTAATGACCGCAGGCTATCTGTTTTTTGTAAACAGGAACAGTACGCCGGAATTTATCACCTCGGCCGTGTCAAATGACATTCAGGAATATATAAATGCCGGTGATAAGCCGATGACGATTAAACTGGAAGATGGTAGTTTGGTGACCCTCCGGCCAAAGGCAGTATTGAAATACCCTACCCATTTTTCAAAATCCTTACGTGAAGTTTCGCTCGAGGGAGAAGGTTTTTTTGAGATTAGTAAAAATCCGCTAAAGCCATTTCTGGTATATAATAAAAACGTAATTACCAGGGTAGTGGGAACCAGCTTTATTGTAAAAACAAATAGCAATAAAAACGAAACCGAAGTAATTGTTAAAACCGGAAAAGTTATTGTTTCACCAAATTCCGGTCACTTTAAGATTAAGGACCTGTTAGCATCTGATCATGGTGTTGTGCTTACTCCAAATCAGAGAACAGTTTATAATGCTAGTGAGCATACATTTTCGACAAGCCTGGTTGACCAGCCCCTACCCATCGGGTTAAAGAACGACAAGGTACCTGGAAAAGAAAATTACCTGTTTAACGATACCCCAATTGCAGGTGTGCTAGGCCAGTTACAGAAATCCTATGGCATCGAATTCATCGTTGAGGACGAGACGTTATACAAATACACATTTACGGGCGATTTATCAGAGCAAAACCTATATAGTCAGCTGGATTTCCTATGCGAATCCATTAAAGCTACATATAAAGTAAAAGGCACAAAAATAATTATTTCAGCAAAGGAATAAATGCAATCAACCAAATCCTAAAACCTAACCAAACAGATTTATGAAAAGAAGAGAATTTTACTAACCAAACCTCAAAAAAAAACTGACAATGTTGCGGGACATTGCCAGTTAAAGAATTCTGTACGAAAAGTTTCACATTAACGAACAAAACTTCTAAAGTTATGAAAAAAAAGCGATTTGTTGCTTTAATAAAAATAGCAATGAGATTATCTATGGCCCAAATATTTCTTGTAATTCTGTCTACCTGTGGTGCTGCAGCAAAAAATGCCGGTGCCCAGGAAATACTGAATAAAGAAATTTCTATCAGTATCAATAAGGGTAAAATAACAGAGATCTTAAGAGATATCCAGTCAAAAACAAAAGTTAAATTTATCTATAGTCCTTCGGTAATCGGGGCCGACCGTAAAACATCAGTAAACTATATTAAGAAACGCCTGGGCGACATTCTTGATGAAACCTTAAATCCACTTAGCATATTTTATAAGGTAATCGACAACCGGATTATCCTGTATGACAAGGCTTCGAAAAAGGACGGTGGGTCGGGCTTAGAAAAAATACAATTTCCGGTTAAAGGAAAAGTGGGTACCAGCAAGGGAGAAACATTGCCGGGGGTAAGTGTAAAAGTAAAAGGAGGTACAACCACGGCTATTACAGATGCCAATGGAAATTACCAGATAAATGTACCCGATGCAAGTGCTATCCTGGTATTTTCCTATATCGGTTTCATCAGAAAAGAAGTGCCTGTAAATGGTCAGAACATAATAAATGTACAACTTGCCGAGGAGGAAACCTCGTTAGGTGAAGTGATTGTAATGGGCTATTCTACCCAAAAGAAGAAAGACCTTACCGGCGCAGTATCGGTTGTAAACGTATCAGAGATGATGAAGCAGCCTAGTGCTTCAGTCAACAGTTTATTGCAGGGACAAGCTTCCGGTGTAACTATTCTGGGCTCCGGACAACCGGGCGAAGAGCCACAGGTCCGTATACGGGGCGTGAACACATTCGGTAACAACAACCCCCTTTATGTAGTGGATGGTGTGCCCACATTGAACGTTGCCGATATCAATCCAAATGATATCGAATCGATGCAGGTACTTAAGGACGCTGGTGCGGCTTCAATTTATGGATCAAGAGCTGCAAACGGGGTTATCGTCATCACTACCAGGAAAGGTAAAGAAAAAGTAAGTGTAAAATACGATGCCTATTATGGTACACAACGTCCTAGAAAAGGAAATGTCTGGGATATTTTGTCGCCACAGGAAATGGCCGATCTGAAAAGACTTGCGGAAACAAATTCGGGAGCGCATGATTTTGATGATCCATTGTACGGAAATGGACCAACTTATGTTCTGCCGGATTATATTTATCCTTTCAACGCTAAAGAAGGAGACCCTTCGGTAAATCCATCAAACTACTATCTAAAACCTTTATTTACCTCTGTAGACGAGTACAATAACTTTCGTAGAATTAATAAAGCGAATAAAGCGGGAACCAACTGGTACGAGGAGATTTTTAGCCCTGCGCCCATCAGCAGTCAGAACATTTCGGTAAGTGGTGGCTCAGACCAGGGAAATTACCTTTTCTCCGCAAATTATTTTAACCAACAGGGAACTTTAGATAAAACCTATTTAAAAAGATATACGCTGCGTTCCAATAGTCAGTATAATATTGGTAAACATATCAGGATAGGTGAAAACCTGGCTTATACCATAACAAATAACCCTCAGATAGGTGGATTAAGCGGGGATAATGCAATTGGACACGCCTTTCGTGAGCAACCGATTATACCTGTTTACGATATTATGGGGAACTTTGCCGGTGGATACGGAAGCCAGCTCGGTGATGCATTTAATCCAGTGGCGATGTTACATCGTACTAAAGACAACAAGGCAGCTGATAACAGGTTGTTCGGAAATGTTTTTGCGGAGGCCGACCTGTTTGGCGCCTTTACTTTACGTACGTCATTTGGTGGAGATTCTTATTCGGGCTCTTCAAGGGCTTTTGTATACCCTCAATATGAGAATGCGGAAAACAACACGAACAATAGCTATAGTGAGACTTCTTACAGTGGTTTAGAGTACGTATGGACAAATACCCTGTCGTTTAATAAAACCTTAGATAAACACAGTTTAAAGGCGCTTGTGGGAACGGAGTATTTTAAAAATAGGTACAGTACAATGACTGGTACCAATAAGGGGTATTTTTCATTTGATCCCGATTATACCAACCTTTCAACCGGCAGCGGGCCGATGGAAACATCAAGTTCCAGAAGTGCCGATGCATTGTTCTCCCTAATCGGAAGGGTTGATTATAGTTTTAACGATAAATACCTGTTGGGGGCAACCATCAGAAGAGATGGCTCATCCAAGTTTTTACAAAATGTATATGGCTGGTTTCCGGCGGTTAGTGCGGGATGGCGATTATCAAAAGAGCACTTTTTATCTGGTGCAACCTGGATCACCGACTTGAAGTTAAGAGGTGGTTGGGGTATTATGGGCAACCAGTTGAATGTAAGCGGAGGAAATTCTTTCAGTACGTTTGGCAGTGCGATAGGCCAATCCTATTATGCCATAAACGGAGGGAACAACTTACTCGCGGGATTTTACCAGGACCAGATAGGAAACCCGGCAGCAAAATGGGAGAAAAATATAAATGCCAATATCGGATTTGATGCCACTTTATGGGGCGGGAAGCTGGAGGTATCGGCGGATTATTACCGTAAAAATATCCGTGACCTGCTCTATAATCCAGAAATGATAGGCACCATAGGCGGGGCAACCGTACCTTTTGTAAATATTGGTCAGATGAAAAACGATGGTTTTGATATCTCCCTTTCAGGAAATACCAATTTGGGCAAAGATTTCAAAATGAATGCAACTGCTACCATTACCACTTATCGTAACGAGATTCAAAAGATTTCCGCTGATGCCAAATATTACGAAATTGATGCGCGCAGGTTTGATGGCAGCAACATCATCAGAAATGCAGTGGGACGGTCGGTTAGTGAGTTTTTTGGTTATAAGGTAGCTGGTTTCTGGAATTCTGAAGAAGAAATAGAGGCGGCAAATGTAAATGCACGTAATGCGGCCCAGGACCAAACGGCTATTTACCAGAATGATATAGGCCTTGGCCGTTTTAAATATGCAGACATCAATGGCGATGGAAGGATTACGGCCGATGACAGGACCTTTTTAGGAAATGCAAATCCTGATTTTAGCTATGGCCTTAATCTGGGACTGAACTACAAGGCCTTTGATTTTAGTGTTTTCTTTTATGGCGTTCAGGGGAATTCGATATGGAACCAGGTTAAATGGTGGACAGATTTCATGCCTTCATTTGATGGTGCAAAAAGTCGTACCGCACTATATGATTCCTGGACGCCAACGCACATGAATGCGAAAGCCCCTATCCAGGAAACGGCACAGTCGTTCAGTACGAATAGCGTTCCTAACTCATACTTTGTTGAAAAAGGATCTTATTTGAGGCTGAAAAATGCGCAGATCGGATATACCCTGCCACCGGGCAAGTTACAGAAACTTGGTATCGGCAGATTGAGGGTCTACCTTTCAGCGGCGAATTTGTTTACCATAACTAAATATTCAGGTGTTGATCCGGAGATTGGTATTTCAAGTGACAATGATGATGAACCGGGAGGACAAACGGCTTATGGTATCGATGACGGATCTTACCCCAGTCAGCGCACCTTCCTGTTAGGTTTAAACTTACATTTTTAATTATTTGAACTCATGAAAAGATCAGCATATATATTAATTGTACTGTTTTTTGCCACACAATTTTATGCGTGTAAAAAAGCATTGGAACAACCTCCTCTGGGCTCACTTAGTGAGGAGATTATAGCTAATAAAAATGGAGTAAACGGATTGCTTATAGGGGCTTACGCCGCACTTGATTTTATGGCAGGTGGTGACAAGGCACTCGGCGGCGGCGATGCATGGCAGGTGTCGCCAACAAACTGGGTTTTTGGTGCTGTTGCCGGTGGTGATGCTTCGAAAGGTAGTGATGGTGCCGATCAACCGGCAATTGATCCTATCGCAAATTTTTACTCAGATGCCAATAATGTATTGTACAACGGAAAATGGAAAGCGCTCTTTGAATGTGTGGTTCGTACAAACAATGTATTGAAATTTTTGGCCAAAGCAACGGATGTGACGGATGAAGAACGAAAAAATATAGCAGGCCAGGCACGTTTTCTTCGCGGACATTATTATTTTGAACTTAAAAAGATGTGGAACCTTGTACCCTGGATTGATGAGAATACCACCGTTTTTAATCAGCCTAATAATTTAGACTTATGGCCTAAAATAGAAGCAGATTTAAAGTATGCTTATGAAAACCTTCCGTCCACACAGTCGGAATCGGGAAGGGCAAATAAGTGGGCGGCTGGTGCCTACCTTGCCAAAGCTTACCTGTATCAGCATAAATATTTGGATGCCAAACCGATATTCGAATTGGTAATTAATGCGGGAACCACGAGCTCGGGGCTTAAATATGAGCTGAACGAAGAGTTTGAGGACAACTGGAGACCAAGCCGTGAAAATAATCCTGAAGCGGTATTTGTTATTCAGATGGCCGCAAATGTAGATGCTTCGGGGCCTTCAAATGCCAACAACGGTGACATGCTGAACTTCCCTTATGGTGATGGCAGTCCTTTTAGTTGCTGTGGTTTTTTTCAACCCTCTATTGATATGGTGAACCATTTTCGGACCAGTCCGATAACAGGTTTACCTTATATTACCAACTACAATGACTTTCCCGTAAAAACCGATATGGGTGTTGAAGGTAATCAGCCTTTTACACCAGATCAGGGAACGCTTGACCCCCGGTTAGACTGGACAGCCGGACGTCGTGGGATTCCTTATCACGATTGGGGGATTTATCCTGGAAAACCCTGGGCAAGAGACCAGGGTTACGGTGGCCCTTATGGCCCGAAAAAGAATGTTTATTGGCATGAGGGTGCGGACACCGACGGGGATCAGGGAACCTGGGCGCCTGGTACGGCAATAAACTATTCCATTATCAGGTTTGCCGATGTGTTATTAATGGCTGCTGAATGTGAAGCGCAAGCGGGAAGTTTAAGTAAAGCTGAAGATTATGTAAATCTGGTTAGGGCGAGGGCAGCGAACCCGGTTACCTGGCTTTATAAATACAAAGACGATGCGAACCCTTCTGCGGGATTTTCAAATGTGCCGGCCGCCAATTATAAAATCAGCCAGTATCCTCCCGGAGATTTCATTATCAAGGGAAAAGAGGGCACATTAACCGCAATTTATTATGAAAGGAAGATTGAGCTGGCGATGGAGGGACACCGTTTTTTTGACCTTGTTCGCTGGGGAATAGCAGAACAGGAATTAAATACTTATTTTCGTTATCAGGGACAATTCACGTCGGATGTGAGAAAGGGAAAGTTTGTTAAAGGCAAGCACGATTACTATCCGATACCACAGCGGCAGATCGATTTAAGTCAGGCGCAAAGTACCCCTGTACTGAAACAAAACCCAGGATATAATTAACAAACCATATAACCAACTAAATGAACCAACCACAACGTTTTTTATCCCTTGATGTATTTAGGGGAATGACCGTATGTTTCATGATCATCGTGAACACACCGGGAAGCGGAGCGGAGCCTTTTGCCATGCTGCAACATGCAGCATGGCATGGTTTTACGCCGACAGATCTTGTATTTCCTTCTTTTTTATTTGCGGTAGGGAATGCCATGAGTTTTTCAATGAAAAAATTTGCACAGATGGAAAACCCTGCTGTGTTGATGAAGATATTTAAGCGGGTGCTGCTTATATTTCTGCTAGGGTACCTGATGTACTGGTTTCCGTTCCACAGCCGTAATGAAAGCGGGGGGATCGGTTGGAGCCCAATATCGGATACAAGGATTTTCGGCGTTTTACAACGCATAGCGATTTGCTATGGTATCGCTTCACTTTTAATTCATTACCTCAGTACCCGTGCTGTAGTGCTGGTTAGCGTTTTGTTTTTAATCGGCTATTGGGCAGCATTACTTGTATTTGGAAATGCGGCGGATCCTTTTAGCATGACGGGGAATGCCGGTCAATACCTGGACCTGTTCCTGCTAGGAGATAAGCATTTGTATCATGGAGAAGGGATCGCATTTGATCCCGAAGGAATATTAAGCACTATTCCAGCTTGTGTTAACGTAATTATCGGATATTATGCCGGTAGGTTTATTCAGGAAAAAGGAAAAGGATACGAAAGTATTTCTAAACTACTATTGACGGGCGGCCTATTAATTTTATTGGCAATTTGCCTGAATTCTGTATTTCCGATCAATAAAAAATTATGGACAAGTTCGTTCGTGCTGATCACCTGTGGACTTGATCTGGTGATTATCGGCTCCCTGATTTATATCATTGAAGTAAAGGGTTACACTAAATGGACAGCTTTCTTTACGGTCTTTGGAAAAAACCCTTTGTTTATCTATATCGTGTCCGAAATTTTGCTCACAGTCATTCATATGCTCTTCCCTCATTCTGATTTCAAGGGTTGGATTAATAATAGCTTTTTCCAGGTCATTGCGCCTGGCCCGGTTGGCTCTTTGCTTTTCGCAATCTGTTTCATGCTTGTCTGTTGGTTAATAGGTTATTTTCTCGATAAAAGAAAAATATATATACGCGTTTAAGTCCTTTTGTATTTTTTTATGTTAATTCATTTATATTATTAAATTTGTTTTTTAACTATCGTAAGGTTTTGATGCATAAATAATTATGCGTCTGCTTTACGTTTGTTTAAATAATTACATACGCTTTTAACCCTAACCAAATGAAGAAAACTTGTATCCTAATTCTCCTTATGTGCTGTAGTTTTGCAATTGTTTTGGCGCAATCTGAACCCGGTTTCAATGTGAAAAATCTTCACATTACGCGCCAGGTATTAAATAATGTGGCTGATAAAACTTTATCAGAAATTACAATCACCAATAATGGCAAGCAGACCTTGCCTGCTAATGGCTGGACAATCTATTTCAACTCCCGGCCATTGGATGTGGCCGATGCCGATCAGTCTCTTGTGAAAATAAAAAAGGTAAACGGAGATCTGTTTCTTTTGTCGCCTTTAAAGGGATTTTCATCGTTAAAAGCCGGGGCATCCGTTAAAATAAAGGTGCTGTCAACAGAGGTTAAAAATAAAACAGACCTGTCTTCTGGTTTTTACCTGGTGTGGGATAAGGCACCTTCAAAAGGATACAATATTGGCTTGACTAATATTCATCCTGAGGCGAGGGTAGAAAAACTGGAAAATGAAATCGCGGCACATGCTTTTAATTTAAATAAAGAAATAAAAGATATCCCTTTGGCTAAGCTGCCTAAGGTGTTTCCAACACCAGTTTCCTATCGTGAAACCAATGGTGCTTTTCAGCTAAAACCTTCCGTGTCAATTGTAACCGATAATGCATTTAAAAAAGAGGCAGCACTGTTTGCAAATGACCTTGCGGGGATTTTTGGTAAAAAACCATTGGTAAAAGAAACAGGTGACGCCAATGCTATTATTCTAAAAAAGGGCGCGGTAAAGGGTGCCGAATCGTATACCTTAAGTGTGGGGCCGCAAAGGATCCTGATTACTGCTCCAGATGCTGCAGGTGCATTTTATGGGTTACAGTCTCTAAAAACCATGTTTCCAGCTATAGCAGTCAAAGGTGGCCAGACAGAAATTGCAGTTAAGGCAGTAGAAGTTGAAGATGCGCCAAGGTTTGGGTTTAGAGGTTTTATGATGGAGGTTGCCAGAAATTTTCAGTCTAAAAAAGAAGTACTTAAGGTACTTGATTTAATGGCCCTCTATAAAATGAATGTTCTCCATTTTCATTTAAATGATGATGAGGGTTGGAGATTGGAGATCCCGGGCCTGCCTGAGCTTACAACCGTGGGTTCACAACGTGGACATTCTATAGGCGAAGTCAGCAGTATTTTGCCCTCTTATGGATCTGGTGCAGATAAAGGATCTAACTCTGGAAGTGGTTTTTATAGCAGGAACGATTTTATTGAAATTCTTAAGTATGCAAATGCCCGCCATATTCGTGTGGTTCCTGAGATAGAAACCCCGGGACATGCCCGGGCAGCGATTAAATCGATGGATGCCAGGTATGCACGCCTGATGAAGGAAGGTAAAAAAGTAGAAGCAGAACGCTATTTGTTACGTGATTTAAATGATAAATCTGTTTATGAATCAGTGCAAGGTTTTAACGATAACATTATCAATGTAGCACTTCCATCGGTTTATACTTTTCTTGAAAAGGTCGTAGATGAAATGCGCGCGATGTATGTAGCTGCGGACGCACCATTGGCTACAGTTCATTTTGGTGGTGATGAAGTCCCGGCAGGTGTTTGGGAAAACTCTCCTGTAGTAGCAGATTTGTTAAAGAAAGACAACTCTATTAAAGGAGTTGATGAGATGTGGTATTATTACTTTAATAAAATTAATACGATGCTCAAATCCAAAGGGCTGTATTTATCAGGTTGGGAAGAAATTGGTTTGCGAAAAGTTTTGGTGAACGGTCAGAAAAAGATGGTGTTGGATGAGCGTTTTACAAAGGAAAATTTTCATGCTGATGTTTGGAACAATCTAAAAGGAAATGAGGACTTAGCCTATAAAATGGCCAATGCAGGTTATAAAGTTGTGTTGACTCCCGTAACTAACCTGTACATTGATATGGCAACGACTAAAAGCTTTGAAGAAATAGGTCAGTACTGGGGCGGCTATGTAGATATAGACAAGCCGTTCTATTTTATTCCTTATGATATGTTTAAAAACGTAAAGGAAGATGAGCGGGGCAATCCGTTTGATAGGAAGGTATTAGAAGGCAAAGAAAAGCTTACCGAATTTGGGAAGTCGAATATTGTTGGGATGCAGTCACCTTTGTGGAGTGAGATCATCACAAGTCCGGAAAGATTTGAATACTTGTTGCTACCTAAACTTTTTAGCGTTGCGGAAAGGGCCTGGGCTAAAGATCCGGAATGGGCTACGTCAACTGACCCGGAAAAAAGCGCAGAACTTTATAAACAAGCCTGGTCTGAATATGTAAATGTTCTAGGCAAAAAGGAATTGCCGAGAATGAACTATTATGCCGGAGGATTTAATTACCGTATTCCAACGCCGGGTGTATCAATTGAAAATGGACAGGTACTTGCAAATGTACATTTGCCGGGGATGGAGATCCGTTACACTACGGATGGTTCCTTACCTACGGCAAAGAGTCCGGTATATTTAAAACCTGTAGCAGCTAAGGGAACATTGCAGTTTAGGGTATTTAACACAATTGGTAAAGGTGGTCGTGCTGTTAAGGTGTTAAACAAATAAAGGTATTTACCGAAATTTAAAATGGGTCTGTATCATAAATTATGGTGCAGACCTTTTTTTATAGACAATTTCGGGGATATTGAGATAAAGTTTTAAGACATGCTGATGAATTAAAAATAATTATTTAACATTGAGGGACATTTTAATCTCCAAAAAGAGGCAGTCAGAATTAGATGGGGAAATTAACACAATGACACCAGTGGTTAACAATGATGAGCGATTGCTGTTAAAGCAAATTGCTGAAGGCGATGAGCAGGCATTCGCTATACTCTTTTACCGTTACCTCCCGGTTTTACAACCTTTCGCTATAAAATTTACGAAATCTGCTGACGCTGCCGAAGAAATTATCCAGGATACTTTTTTAAGGGTTTGGCTGAACAGGGAAAAACTGGAATCTATTGAAAATGTAAAAGCATGGTTGTATAAATTTGCCTCTAATGAGTGTCTGAATTATCTCCGCAAGGAGCTTAAGGAAGCAAAGGCGATTGACAACCTGGGGATCGATTATCCTAAGCAGAGCAACACCACAATTGATACCATTAATTTAAATGACATCAATTACCTGGTTTCGGAAGCCATAGATAAATTACCCGGACAGCGCAAAAAAATCTATCAGATGAGCAGGGCAGAAGGAATGAATATTCCTGAAATTGCCGCCGCCCTTGAGCTTTCACCTAACACGATAAAAAATGCATTGGTCATTTCGCTGAAGACCATTCGGGAGCATTTGAACCGACATGGTGTAGTACTTTCAGTACTCGCCTATATCTCCTTACTCGAATAAATAAAAAAAGTTTTAGTACCAGTAGTCCTAAATAGTTTTTCTGGTTTCTTAGTATCAGAATCTTATGGACGAAAGAATAAACTATTTGCTGCTTAAGTTTGAAAAAGGGGAACTCAGCAAGGTCGAAACAGATGAATTATTGGAATTAACAGATCAGCATAAATCTGATGTGACCAATGCTATCGAAGAAATGATTGATGCAGAGGTTCCATCCTCCAGTGTGATTGATAAAAACAATTGGTCTGCTGTGTTCGAAAACATCGTATCTGTTGATAAATACAGTAGAGGGAGAAGCCGATTGATACCCCTGGTCAGATGGGTTGCGGCAGCGACAATTTTAATTACCCTGGGGCTTGGCGCCTGGTTTTATTTTGAAACATCCGTTCAAAAAGACACCCATAAATCGAGGTATGCGAATGATATTCTTCCGGGAGGCAATGATGCGGTATTAACATTAGCTGATGGCTCTGAAATATCCCTGACCGATGCCGGTAAAGGGGAATTGTTGAATATTACTGGAGTGCGCATTGTTAAAATGGCTGATGGGCAGGTGGTGTATAGCGCTGATCCTGATTTTGCCGGAAAAGTTGCGCAGCTGAATACCATTACCACGCCACGTGGCGGGCAATATCAGGTCAATTTGCCTGACGGGACGAGGGTATGGCTCAATGCCGCCTCGTCACTTAAATTTCCTACTAGTTTTACTAATTTAAAAGAGCGTAAAGTTGAACTTAGTGGGGAGGCCTATTTTGAAGTAGCCAAAAACAAAGCACAGCCATTTAAGGTAATCAGTTCAGCTGACGATTACGGAAGGGCGCAGGAGACGGAAGTATTAGGTACTCATTTTAACATCAATGCCTACGATGATGAAGTTGAAACGAAAACCACGTTACTTGAAGGGGCTGTAAGAATAGCGGCCAGGCAAAATATCAGTAACAAGTATGATGTTGTACTCTCCTCAGGCCAACAGGCCGTGCTTACTAATAATAAAATAAAAATTTCTACCGCAGATACCGAGGAGGCCGTAGCCTGGAAAAATGGAAACTTCGTATTTGCCAACGAGAAGATAGAAAGTATCATGCGTAAAATTTCCAGATGGTATAATGTTGATATCGTTTATGAAGGTAAGATCACTGATAATAATTTTGTTGGTACAGTTCAACGATTTAAAAATGTTTCAGAAGCGCTCCACATATTGGAATTAACAAAAACCGTACACTTTAGAATTGAAGGAAGGAGGATTACAGTTATGCCGTAATATCTACCTAACGCCTCCTGTAATCCAAAAAAAAGTCAGACCCGACGGCCATCGGAATCTGACAAGCGGTTTGGATTACTCAATAATTTGCATAAACAGTTTATCAACAAACCAAACCAAAACAAATGTAATGAATTTTTACGATGTCATTAGGCATAGGCTGCCCGCTTGTGCACCTAAACAAATATTGCGGATAATGAAGCTAACCACTATTATCATGATTGTCTTTTTTATGCAGGCAAGCGCGAATACTTTAGCTCAGAAAATAACAATTTCTGAGTCTAACACCACCTTAAACAGAATTTTTAAACAATTAAAGACGCAAACCGGCTATAACTTTGTTTACACTTCCCAAACACTGGAGGGCGTAAGACCATTGAGTGCTAAACTAAAAAATGTCACTTTAGAAGAAGCGCTTGATATTTTGTTCAAAGAGCAACCACTTACCTATGTAATCAGTCAGAATACAGTTATTGTTCAGCGTAAAGAAGTTGTTGCCGGACTGACTGTTGCGCAGATTGAAATCAGGGGTAAAGTAGTAGATGAACGCGGACAGGAGTTTCCGGGAGTAAGTGTTAAACTGAAAGGAAGCAAGGTTACTGTTGCTACAGATAATTCAGGTCAGTTCAAGATTGCTATTCCTGATGAGAATGCTGTTCTTATTTTCTCTTATGTCGGTTACAACCCGATTCAGGAAACTGTAAAAAAGCGGACTACCATTAATATCAAAATGACACCTGCAGAGAGTGCCTTAAATGATGTGGTGGTGACGGGTTATCAGTCTTTGAACAAAAGGACTTTAACAGGCTCTGTTACAACAATACAGCTAAAAGATCTGGAGACGGTTTATCAGCCAAGTATTGATAAATTACTTCAGGGGCAGGTACCGGGAATGACCTTAATGAGTACTTCTGGAGCGCCTGGGTCTATTCCGCAGATCCGTATCCGTGGTACGGCAACTTTGAGTGGAAATGTGCAGCCATTATGGGTAGTTGATGGGATCATATTAGATGATGCAGTCAATGTATCTGTTGATGATATCATGACCAACCGGAACCTTATCGCATCCGGTATTGGAGGTCTTAACGTAGACGATATTGAAACCATCAGCGTATTGAAAGATGCAGCGGCTACCGCAATATACGGTACGCGTGCAGCAAATGGAGTTATCGTGATTACCTCAAAAAAGGGTAAAGCGGGAAAAACGCGTGTGAACTTCACGAGTAACCTCAGTTTCGGTGAAAGACCTCGAATTGAAGATGCCTATATGATGAATTCGAAGGAGCGTATCGATGTGAATAAAGAAATGATCCGCAGAGGCGTTTTTAATGCAGCCACTCCAGCCGCAGGTGCGTACAATACCGTTTCGAATTTTGAACGTTATTTTATCGATTTGATGGATAAAAAAATTACATGGGACGATTTTAATCAGCGTGTTAACTATTTAGAAACGGTCAATACAGATTGGTTCCAGCATCTCTTTAGAAATTCGATCACAAACAGACAAAATCTAAGCGTTTCCGGAGGGGATGAAAGAACAACTTTTTATGCTTCAGGAAGTTATCTGAATGATCAGGCTACAGCTAAAGGTGTAGGACAAAAAACTTATACGGGATCATTGAAAGTTTATACCAGGATTTACGATAAGATCCGACTTGGCGTAATGATGGATGTTAATGCACGTGAAAACAAGAGTTTCTTTGCGGTAGATTCTAAAGAAAATCCTTTTGAATACGCCATTTATACCACCCGTGCGCAACCGGCAAAGAATCCAGATGGAACTTATAGCCATTTTTATTTGAACGGCCTGCAGTATAATTTCCTGGAAAATAGAGATAAGGGCTGGCGCGATTCGCGTAACTTCGGTTTCAGGGGATCATTGGATTTAGAATACAAAATTATCAAAGATTTAACCTTTAATTCTCTATTCTCTTATGCTAAACAAAATACAACAGATCAAGATATTGCTGTTGACGACAGCTATTTTGTACGCATTAGAAAAAAGACTAATATTGAGATTGTTAATGGTCAGTCCGTAGATATATGGAAAGACGGTGGCTATAGAAAAGATCGCAGTGCTTACAATGGTTCAATTACCTTAAGGAATCAGTTGACCTATAATCCGTTTTTCAATAATACCCATTATTTGAATGTGATGATCGGACAAGAAGTTCGGAAATCCAAGACTAGTGATGTTAGTAATGAAGTGTACGGTTATTCTCATGACAGAGGGCATCAGCATATTCCACAATTTGATTATATAAAAAAAATGGGGGCGCCATACTGGAGAGAAAATCTGAATGACGGTGCAAATTTGTCTTACTTTGGGGCTGTTAACTATACCTATGATAACCGGTACTCTGCCAGTTTCAATATACGTACGGATGGGTCGAATCGTTTCGGTTTGAAGACGAATCAACTCTTCCAACCTTTATGGGCAGTTGGGGTAAATTATCAGATGAAAGAGGAGAAGTTTCTTAGAGACGTGGATTGGGTTTCATACTTGACATTCAGAGGGTCGTATGGTAGCCAGGGAAATGTTGCCTCTCAGGCCTATTCGGACCTAGTAGCTACAATTGGTCTTGTATCTCTTGAAAATCCATCAAATTATCTCGTCATTAATGCGCCTAAGAATCCAAACTTAAAATGGGAGCAGACTTATACTACAAATCTGGCACTTGAGGCAGGGTTTTTCAAAAGAAAACTGATGTTCAATATAGAGTGGTACAATAAAAAAGCGGTTGATTTACTTGGTAGCAGACAGGTATCACAAGTAACAGGATTTAATGAGATACAAGTCAATTGGGCGTCTATGTTGAACAGAGGCTGGGAATTTTCATTGAATACCATTAATATAGATAATAATAAATTTAGATGGTCTACTAATGTGAATTTTGGATTTAACAAGAATAGGGTGTTGGACGTATATGCCAAGCCAACTGTTCAAAATCTGACTAATTCCAGAAGGAGCCAGTATTCAACTTCAGCAGTAATAGGACAGCCTATTGATGGACTTTGGTCTTATCGTTATGCTGGCTTGAATGAGCAGGGAAGAGCTACGTTCTATACTGATAAGGAAGGTGTGAAGGTATTAAATGGGATGACCAGTATAGGTGGACTAGGATACTCAGGAGTAATAAATCCTAAATCTCAGGTTGGTTTTACGAATACATTTACCTATAAACGTATTACATTATCAGCTTTATTTGTTGGTAGTTTTGGAAATGTGATGCGCTTACGTAATCTATCTACTGGTAGTTACTTAGGCTTCCCTGATCCTACTCAAAATATGTCTAAAGAGTGGGTGAACAGATGGCAAAACCCAGGTGATGAGGCGCATACGAATATTCCGGTTCTTGAAGTAGCTGCAGATAATGCATTAACTGCATTACACCCTTACAATGGTGCAATGTTTGATAATTCTGACCTTAGAACAGTTAAAGCAGATTTTGTGCGTTTCCAGAATTTATCTATTGGATACGACTATTTTACACCAAAGTTACGTGCTATAGGAATACAAAATATCAGGCTGATGCTCCAGGGAAATAATCTCTATGTATGGAAGAATAAAGCACTGAAAGGGCAGGATCCGGAAGCACAAGGATCACCGATCCTTTCGTATTCATCTACTGGTTTAAGTGCAAATGCAATTAATTTTGGTAATACATTCCTGCCGGTGCCGAGAGCCTATTCTTTGTCTTTAACTGTACAATTTTAATAGTCAATATCATGATAAATTTTATAAAATATTCGTTTCTTTTATTGTCTGTATCTTTCGTTGGTTGCAAGGATATATTAGATATAAAGCCAGTACATAGTATGACACCTAAATCTTTAAAAGATTTTGAGGCTGTTTTACTTGGGGGATATCCCCGTACTGATTTTTTTATGAAGACAGATATGCTGACTGACAATGTCTATCTCAATTTTAATGCAGAGACCCAGACAAAGCCAGAGGAGGAGCGCTGGTTTACTTTTTCATCGTCCTTAATTGAACCAGGCACACAAGTGGATCCCTATTGGGGGCAGATGTATAAGAGCATCTACTATGCGAATTCGGTTTTAGATAAGCTGAAAGGTATGTCCATAAAGCCAGAAGAGAAAGAATTATTTGAGCAGGTTCAAGGCGAAGCTTATGCGTTACGCGCCTACTCATATTTTTATCTGATTAATTTTTATGCAGATGTTTATAGCCCAGCCAATTTAAGTCTCCCCGGAGTACCGATGCCGCTTACAGCCGAAGATGTTAACGTAAATGCCGGAAATAATGTTCGGACACCTATTGGTGATGTCTGGAATCAAATCGTGAAAGATATTGAGCAGGCGACTGGTTTACTTTCAGGAAAAAGGATCACGGATAGGTATAGATTCTCCTATGATATATTACAGCTATTCAGAGCCCGGGTAGATTTGATGATGGGCAACTATGAATCGGCTATAACATTTTCTGGTTCAGTAATCAGCAGCTATCCTCTGGCGGATTTATCTGGCATTGAAAAAAGAATAGCAGCAAATGGCCTTAGAACTACCTTAAGTCTGAGCTTTGGGTTTGTAGACACCCAACTGAATAAAGAATTGATGTTTTTTGTAGGCGGACGTTCGAATTTTAATATATATTACTATTCTACCGGACCTGTAAAACCGACTGAAGAGTTGTTGAATCTAAGTACCAGGTATGGAAATTTAAGTGATTACAGACAGTTTATTTTTGATCATTTTGAAGATAATCCTACGACGCTGATTAAAACGGGTAAAACTGTTTACAGGATGTATGCTTCACAAGATATTTATTGGGGTTATGTAGGTTTTAAAGCTAGTGAAGCGTATTTGATTCGTGCAGAAGCTCAGGCACGTTTAAATAAGTCTGACCTTGCACTAAACGATATCAATTCGATATTGAAGAGTAGAATGCGAAAAGATTTTGTGAAGACACTAAAAGTTAGTGATTTTGAAAATAATATCGCCGTATTGGATCGTGTGCTGGAAGAACGAAGATTGGAGCTTGCTTTTGATGCTGGTTTTAGGTTTATGGATTTGCGCAGATTGGGAAAGCCTAAAATTGAACATGTATCTAAAGACGCTAGAGTTTTTACTTTAGAAAAAAATGATCCGCGTTATATCATGCAAATTCCGCCTTCTGAATCAGAAAATAGTCCGCAAATGCCATTAAATCCAAGATAAAATGAAAAAAGTAGAATATATTTTATTAGCAGGTGTAGCACTGATCAATATTGCTATTGCAGGCTGCACAAAGGAAGCCGAAATAATACCTTCGGAAGAAGTAGGGTTTGAGCAACTATTCAAGCCAAAAGCTGATGCTACTCCAATTGAAAAAGAACTATATGAAAATTATAATGTATGGGTGCGAACTGAGTTTACTACCTCAAGAGAGGTATATAACTCTTATTTAGGTCAGGATGTCAATAATGTCCGTTATCCTGTGGCGAAGGTGGATGAAGACAAAAAGGAAAGTGCCTATATCTATATGAAGACACTTTTGTCTGATGTTTCTAAAGATTATGCGAAACAGATTATGCCTAATGAAGTGTTTTTTATCAAGACATACGGACATCCACTATACGGGGAACAATTTAAAGTAGTCGGTCGGAATAGACTTGCTTTTGTATGGCCAAACAAAACACGCGGAACTCAGCCTGTTGTAGATGCTCAAACTCATTACTACAGAGACTCTGTATTAACAAGGGAAGTATGGACTCATTTGAGTAGGATGATCGGTGATCGGATAACAGAAGAAATTCCTGATTTCGAAAAGATAGGTAAACCGTATGACTTAGGAGCTGCCTTTATTAAGGTCCGGGATCAGTACTTTATTGATTATGATCTTGCCAAAAGAAATAGGGAATGGCAGGCTGTGGCTGATCAGGGAGGGTACCTGGATCCTTATTCTTCATTCTCTTTTAAAGCTGAATATGCTGCTTTTCTTAAGTTAATATTGCTGGAATCCTATGAAAATATCAACAAGCAATATTTAAATGGGAATGATATGCGTAGGCAAAAGTACAATCTGTTTGTGAAGTACTATAAAGATAAATACAACTGGGACATTCAGGCTGTAGGTAATAAGTACAGACAGGAGCTGAATAAATACAAGTAAGTAAAAACAATAAAAAGACCCGCACAAGTAATCTACTGGTGCGGGTTATTCATTTGCTCTTGAAACATATAATAATACATACATGAACAAATTAGTATTGGCACTCCTTTGCGGCATTCCGGCTATGGCCACAGCGCAAAGCGAACCTTTTAAAGTAAGTGGTAAAATCACTAATGTAGCTCCCAAAGCCCGGGTTTATTTAACTTATCGCACTGCAGGTGTATCAGTTAAAGACTCTGCTTTCGTACAAAATGGAATATTTTCTTTTCAGGGTAACGTAAGTGGGCCAATGGCGGCAAAAATCACTTTAGATCACACAGGAACGGGCATCAATCAAACTAGCGGTACTAAGGATGTGCTTACTGTTTATCTGGATAAAGGTGATGTTAATATTGCCGTTAAAGACTCTATTAAAACTGCAACAGTAACACGATCTGTCATAAACAATCAATACCATGATTACGAACTTCATATCATGGGACCGCAACGCATCATTGATGGTTTGGATGCACAATGGGCTGCTGCAAGCAAAGAACAGAAAGAGAATAAAGAATTCGTAAAAGGACTTAGAGCGCAACATCAGCCGGCTGCTGAAGCGAAAGCTAAATTGCAACAATCGTATATGGAGGCGAACCCAGACTCTTTTTTTAGTTTGCAAGCTTTGAGAGATTTATCAGGAAAAATGGGTCTAGCTATGCAAGAAGCTAATTTTGCTAAGTTATCAAGTCGCCTTCAGAAAACCAAGGCAGGACAAGATTTCGCAAAGGCTATTGAGGTTGCTAAATTAACTGCAAATGGAGCCATTGCTCCTGAATTTACACAGAACGATGTAAATGATAAGCCCGTTAAGCTTTCTGATTTTCGAGGTAAATATGTGCTGATTGATTTCTGGGCATCATGGTGTGGCCCTTGTCGTGCTGAAAACCCGAATGTAGTAGCCGCTTACAACAAGTTTAAAGATAAGAATTTTACTGTGTTAGGGGTTTCCCTGGATATGCCAGGGAAAAAAGACAATTGGTTAAATGCCATTAAAACTGATGGGTTAATTTGGACACAGATAAGTGACTTAAAAGGATGGGGAAATGCTGCTTCTCAATTGTATGGCGTAAAAGGTATTCCTCAAAATTATTTGATTGGCCCTGACGGGAAAATCCTTGCTTCAAATTTAAGGGGAGAAGAGTTGCATAAAAAGTTAGGGGAGCTTTTAAAATAAGTTATTAAATAATTGGTTTTACCTAAATATTATCCATAGAAAACAAGTAATGTAGCTCAATTAGTAGCAGGTAGTTTAACGAATTACCTGCTCTGGTAATTAACAGTCATTGGCTGTTAGGCCTACCAAAATGGCAATGCAATTAATCAATTATAAACCAGATTTTTCTGTTTTGTATAGAAAACAGACCGAACCATGAAGAAAAATAATTTGACTAACGTGAAATTTGCTGGTGCAGAAGTATTAAGCAGATCAGAATTGAAAAAAGTTTTAGGTGGGAACTCAGTTATGTCCATCTCTTGTAATGTAATTTGTCGGTGCCCAAACGGGTATAGTACGAGATATGGACACCAGGGGTATGCTATTGGTGTTTCTTGTGACGAAGAAGGTGCAGCCTGTGTAGCCGTCGATAATGCCTATGCACAGTGTTTGTTCAATGGTGGTGATAATATAGCGAGATGCAGTGATGTTTTTCCACCTCCTATAGAAGTGTGCTGGCCTGATGATTTTCGTTAAATTGAGCTAGAATATTATGCTCTATTTATTTTAGCATCTACAAGGAGCCCTAAGATAGATAGAGTTTAAGAAAATAATCTGTAAATAAGTTACCTTTCATTACGGAACTAACCAAAATTCATATTAATGCGCTTATTCTCTCAATTAGGTAAAGAAAATGCTGTTGCAGTTCTTACCGCTCTTATTAAAAAGCCAAATGTTGGTGTCGGTCCTGGCTCTATCGAAGCTTCTTTATCTGGCTTTTTGGAGATCGGCAGAACTCTTAGATTTTGGTTACCAAAATATTTTTGATGCTATATTTACGAAATTCTCTGACTCTATAAAAAATACTCCAGCCGGCCGCTTGCTTCAACAAAAACTTTTTTTAGCTAGTGTTTTGGGGGTAGGAAAGAAATTTCCCGAATTTAAGTGTGTTGATGGTGGTCAACCGTTAACAAGCGAATTGTTATCGAACCGGTATACATTAATTGACCATTCACAACTGGGCCCGAAATAAAACAAAATGAAAAAAATTATCGTAAACTCACAAAACAATCTAAGATTAATTCTGCAATCAGAAATTATGCTTTGCAAATCGGATAATTGTTATACTACTTATTATTTAGTCAGTGGAGAGGAACATATTGCGTGTAAGTCTCTTATAAAGACATATAATGAATTAGATTCGAATATTTTTATTAAAATAAGTCAATCCTTTCTGGTAAACGTTAATTATATTAAATTGGTTGATAAGAAGAATAAAGTGTTGGAACTACAAAATAATCGATGTATTCCTTTCACTATTCGTATTTCCTCATTAGTAGAATTTATAAATACTGCTATCCTCCAAAGTGCAAAAGAATAATTCATGGTTGAATCAGTTGAATTCATAAGAAAACACGTCGAATTCATATAAGTTGTTTCTTTTTTTGAATATGGAATTAATAATATAGATATTCAACTGAAAGTTAATAATTTGTTTTAAGTTGTTTCCATGTGAGAATTTGTGGGGTTTTGGGTTAAATGATTATTAAAAGAATTTATTATTGAGTTTCAAAATCGTTATTAAACTAAACCTATTATATGCGCTTGACATCCAACTCCAATAAGGAAAATGCTGTAGCTGTCCTTTCTGCTCTTATTAAAAAATTAAATGTTCATGTTAGTACTGGTACAATCAAGACTGCTTTATATAACCATCCGGATTACCCTAGTTTATTGGCGCTAAGCGATTGTTTGACGGAATGGAAAATTCCCAATAGCGCATATCAAATTAATACAAATGACTATAATTCTACGGATCTGTCTTTTCCATTAATTGCTCACCTTAATAAAGGAAGACAATTTATTCTTGTTAACGCAATTAATAACGGTGATGTGACCTATGCGGACGAAAGGAATACTAATGCTACAATGTCTGAGCAGGAGTTTTTGTCGCAATGGCGAGGTGTGGTATTGTTCGCTGAACCAACCTTGGAAAGTGGCGAAGAGGATTACAAGGTTCAACGGTTTAAAGGTTTGTTAAACAGATTACGCATCCCGGCGTTGGTTATAGCTGTTTTTTTGGGGCTTTTAAATGCCTTTTTTCTATCAGAGATGACTTGGGCATTTACAGCATTAAGCGTGTTTAACCTAGCGGGGCTGACTGCCAGCATATTGTTGTTGGCGTACAGTGTCAATGCCAGTAATCCTTTTGTACAAAACTTATGTAGCTTAGGTAAAAAGAATGATTGTAATGCGATCTTAAAGTCTAAGGAAGCAAAGGTAACAGACTGGTTGAGTTGGAGTGAAGTTGGTTTTTTTTATTTTTCCGGTTCATTGCTTAGTCTGTTATTTGTCAAAAATGCGATTCCATTTTTAGCAATCTTAAATTTATGCTGTTTACCTTATACAATGTGGTCTGTTTGGTATCAATATAAGGCTAAAAATTGGTGTGTCTTGTGCTGTACTGTACAAGCAATATTATGGTTTCAGTTTATTGTTTTTGCTACTGGAATAGGTTATGCTGTCTCAACATTCGATGTAACAATTATTATTGCTTTGCTCATTAGTTTCTCTATCCCTATAGTGATGTGGGCATTTATTAAACCGTTTATGCTAAAAGCAGAACAACTGGCACCGTTAAAACAACAACTGAAGAAATTTAAGTACAACAGCGATCTGTTTAGCCAGATTTTAACAAATCAACCTCGGTTTGCGGTTCCAAATGACATTATGCCCATTGTGTTGGGTAATGTAGAAGCAGAAACCATCATTACGATTGTTAGCAATCCTTTTTGTGGTCCTTGTGCCACTGCACACAAAACACTGGATAACTGGTTAAATACCCGGAATGACATCCAGGTAAAGATTGTTTTCACTACAGCCAATCATGATGATGACCCTAAGACAAAAATTTCTCGTCATTTTTCTGCATTGAGCTTACTGGAGGATAAAGGTAAAGTGGAAGAGGCTTTGAACAACTGGTACAACAGTGCAAAGAAAGACTACGATTCCTGGGCCGAAAGCTATCCACTGCAGGTTAGTAGAGATATGGAATTGGTAACACAGAAACAAAAAGAATGGTGTGAATTGGCAGAAGTTACTTTTACACCCACTATTCTGGTAAATGGTTATAAGTTACCTGATCCCTATAGGTTAGACGATATCAAATACTTATTAAACTAAAGAGCTTGTATACAAAAATGGATTGTTGGTTTGCAATAATACAATTCAAATAACCAGTATGAAGTTATAAAACTTATGCCTCTCATGTAGCCCGGGTGAAAGAGGGTTGCTAATCTTAAAATCAATAAATTAATCTTATGAAAAATTTCAAAATGCTTACTAAAGCTGAGATGCGGAAGGTTGCAGGTGGAAGTTGGGAAGGTAATCCATGTGAGCTTGGCCCTTGTCTAGAAGGTCAAGAATGCAAAGTAGTAGACGATCAGGCTGTTTGTATTTATCCACCTTGTTGGGGTTGGGAAATGCAGCCTCCGATGACGTGCTATAATTGTTGTATTACAATATTCTCATATGAAACTTGTGCCACTAGATGTGGAGTTTAGTAAACTAAAGTAGCAATTAAAGATTAAGGTTAGTAAAGGCCTTAATCTTTGATTTTCAGTTTAGTACCGTCAAGCTTTTGGATTAAAGGATAAAAAGCTAGTGAAAAATGTAAGTTATAATAATCAAAATGTCATGGATGTTGAAAAAAGAATAGAATTTATAAGAGATTCTGTAGATTATTCAATCGATGATAATATTTGCAAAAAAATGTTCTTTAGTAATTTAAACTCTCCAGTTGGCCTTTATATACTATGTCAGTATGCCAATCGTTTTTGTAGTATTAAACAACGTACTAAGTTACAGCCTGAAGAAATCGAAATATTGCTTAATAAATGAAGTGATAACCTAAGAAAAATGCCTTCAGCAAAAATATTATATGGCAAAATAGTTCTAAGTAAAGAAATGTCAATAGGCAGATTCTTTAAAGATATTTCCTTGTTGGATACTGCTGGTGAGATTGTTAAAATTAGTGATTCTAAAGCAAAATATGTACTCATAAATTTTTGGGCTAGTTAGTGTATTCCTTATTGTGCTGAAAATCTCAGTTTGGCAGCTTCTTACTCAGCATATAAGGATTTTGGATTTCAGATAATTAGCATTCCTATTGATAAAATGGCTGGAAGCTATAAAAGAAGATAAAATATATTTATGGACTCAATTAAGTGATTTTGATAATCTTGCCCAGAAAGCTTATGGCATTGGGCTCTACACGTTACCTAATTGATATGAAGAAAGAAATTGTTGCGAGAGATTTAAACGCCGGGCAACTAGAGCTAGAGTTGAAGATGAGATGTAAAAATTGAGATGGAAGTTGTCTGAGTTAAAAAATCACGATGGTATCATAAGTTAGAATATTATAGTAAAAAATTATATCGTAATCAGAAACAACAATCTTTTGAAAAAATTCCCTCATTATAAACAACCCGATCAAATGGACTGCGGTCCCACTTGTTTGCGCATCATTGCCAAACACTATGGGCGCAACTATAGTTTGCAACGGCTGCGTGAAATTTCTGGTATCAACAGGGAAGGGGTTTCCTTATTGGGGATCAGCGAAGCCGCAGAGAAGATCGGCTTTCGGACTACAGGTGTTCGGCTAAGCCTGGAAAAACTGCTGGAGATCGACCTGCCATGTATTTTGCACTGGCAGCAAAAGCACTTTTTGGTGCTGTACAAGATCAGCTCCAAATCATCTTCAAAGAGGATTTATCATATTTCAGATCCTGCCAGGGGACTGATACAGTATACCGAAGCCGAGTTCGCGAAATGCTGGGCCAGCACACAAAACAATGGTGAAGCAGAAGGCATTACGCTCCTGCTTTCAGCCGCTCCGGAATTCTATGCCCAGGGTGGTGATCCTGCCAAAGGGCTTGACCTGAGTTATATGCTCAGGTACCTTTATCAGTACAAACAACTTATCGTACAGCTGTTTGTAGGCTTGGGGGTAGGCAGTTTACTGCAGCTGGTCCTTCCGTTTTTAACGCAGTCTGTAGTCGACATCGGGATCAACACCCGAAACCTGAACTTTGTGTACATCATCCTGATCGCGCAGACGATGCTGTTCCTGGGAAGAATGAGTGTGGATTTTATCCGTTCCTGGATCCTATTGCACATCACTACCAGGATCAATATCTCCATATTGACAGATTTCCTGATCAAGCTGATGAAATTGCCCATGGGTTTTTTTGAGACCAAGATGACGGGCGATATCATGCAGCGGATGAGTGATCAGGGCAGGATTCAAAGCTTTTTAACAGGATCGTCGTTAAATACTATTTTTTCGCTGTTCAACCTTGTGGTGTTTGCCTTCGTCCTGGCCTATTACAATGTCAATATTTTTATTGTTTTTCTGGTCAGCAGTGTGCTTTACAGTTTATGGGTGATCTTTTTCCTTAAAAAGCGCCGTGAACTGGACTTCAAACGCTTTGACATTTCTTCGGAGAACCAGAGTAATATCGTGCAGCTGATCGGAGGGATGCAGGAGATCAAACTGAACAATTGCGAACAGCAGAAACGTTGGGAATGGGAAAGGATCCAGGCGGGGTTGTTTAAGTTCAGCATGAAAAGCCTGGCCTTAGGGCAGTACCAGCAGTTCGGTGCGTTTTTCATTAATGAAGGCAAGAACATCCTGATTACCTTTATGGTGGCTAAATCGGTGATTGACGGGCAGCTGACTTTAGGTGCCATGATGGCTATCCAATATATTGTAGGTCAGTTGAACAGTCCGATAGAACAATTGCTTGGTTTCCTTCAGCAGTTCCAGGACGCCAAGATTAGTTTGGAACGCTTAAACGAGATCCATGAACTGGAGGATGAAGAGCCCTTAGAAAAGCAGTTTTTAAAGGAACTACCTTTAAATAAAAGCATCAGTCTGCAAAATATCAGTTTTACCTATCCGGGGGCGGGCAACGAGCCTGTTCTTCAAAATGTCAGCTTAAATATTCCAGAAGGGAAGACTACGGCTATTGTAGGGATGAGCGGCAGTGGCAAGACCACGATCTTAAAACTGTTACTCCGGTTTTATGAGCCTGGAAAAGGTGAGATCAGGGTGGGGAGTACCCATCTTCAACAGATCGGTTATCGCTATTGGCGGGGCAAATGTGGCATCGTGATGCAGGATGGCTTTATCTTTTCAGATACCATAGCCCGGAATATTGCCGTGGGGGATGAATATCCCGATATGCCCAAACTGCTACACGCGATAAAGGTGGCGAACATCCGCGAATTTATTGAAGAACTGCCCCTGGGACTAAATACCAAAATTGGTGCTGCTGGAAATGGAATTAGTCAGGGACAGCGCCAGCGAATGTTGATAGCAAGGGCGGTATATAAAGATCCGGAATATATCTTCTTTGATGAGGCTACCAATGCACTGGACGCCAACAATGAAAAAGTAATTATGGAGAACCTGGAAACCTTTTCTAAAGGGCGTACGGTTGTGGTGGTTGCGCACCGGTTAAGTACCGTTAAAAATGCGGACAACATTATTGTACTGGATAAAGGGGTAATTATAGAACAAGGCACGCATCAGGAACTGGTGAACGCAAATGGTGAATATTATCAGCTGGTAAAAAACCAGCTGGAACTTGGGGTATAGTATGGAGGAAACAACGGAAAATATAAAGGGAACAGATAAACGGATCAACGGGCTGGAAGTGAACAGTGAAGAGGTGCAGGAGATCATTACCGCTGTGCCCTCATGGATCTTACGCAGGGGCATCGCATTGATCTTCGGGATATTGCTGGGCATTGTGCTGGTTTCGGCCTTTATCCAATATCCCGATGTGATCAAGACCAGTCTGAAGGTGAATTCCCTGAATGCCCCGAAGGCGGTATTTGTGAAGCAGACGGGCAAGCTGATGTCATTACTGGTAAAGGAAGGAACGGGGGTCAAACAGGACCAGCCCCTGGCTTTTATGGAAAGTACGGCCAATCACCGTGACGTATTGAGACTACATGGGATCCTGGCACAGATTACCGGGGAACTGAATGCAACAGGTATTGCACCTGGTTTACTGGTTAAAGGCTTAAACCTGGGAGAATTACAGGGTGCCTACCAGAATTTTTACCAGCAATACCTGCAATATGTTTCGGCACAGAACGGAGGTTATTACCTGAACAGAAAAGAATACCTGGAGCGGGATTTAAAAGAGATTGAAAAGCTAAAAGCGCAGATCATTGACCAGCAGAAAATCCAGGAAAAGGAGTATGCGAATGTGGAGCATGAATTTGAAGCTTATAAGAAATTATACCAGAAAAATGTAGTTTCTACCAGTGAATACAAGCAGCAGGAAAACAAGTACCTTGCGGGTAAATACCCCCTGCAGCAAACAATAACGGCTTTGTTGAACAATAATAGCAGCTATGCGGCCAAGCAGAAGGAGATCCTGGAGTTGGAGCATACCATTCAGGATGAAAGGGCAAAGTTTGTCCAGTCGCTCAGCAATATGCGTACGGAAACCGACGCATGGATCAATCAGTATATCTTAAGGGCCCCGGTTGAGGGAAGGGTAAGTTATGCAGGGATCGTGCAAGAAAACCAGACTTTAAATGCAGGGCAGGAGATGTTTATGATCAACCCTGCAAATACAGATTTCTTTGGTGAGGTTTACATCCCTCAGTACAATATGGGCAAGGTGAGGACGGGGCAGCGGACGCTGGTTAAAATGAGGAGTTTCCCTTTTGAGCAATACGGCTTAATCAGGGGCAAGGTGAATTATATTTCGGATGTGGCATTTAAGGACAGTGTGTTTATTGCCAAGATCGGCTTTGAGCGTTTTGAGAACAAAGATCCGGAGCATAAGATTGTGCTGAAAAATGGCATGCAGGCAGATGCGGAGATCATCACCGAGGAGAGCTCGTTACTGCAGCGGTTTTTAAGAAATATCACAAAAATGTTGAATAGCAATTAAGCAATAGGGAAAGCCTCTGGAATTTGGGCATAAAGAATTCATGTGAAATGGTGGATATGACTATTCACTTGCAAATATAAAGTCCAAATAACCAGCATATAGTTTTGAAATATATGCAGCCTAAGTTACCTGGCTTGATAGGGTAGCAAAATTTATAAGTTCTAAATTTATTAAAAGTATGAAAAAATTATCATTAAGCACTTCAAATTGGTCTCACGGAGTTGTTTTGACCAGAAGTCAGTTAAAAAATGTAATGGGTGGTTTAACCTCTGACCCTGGGACAATATGTTGGGCTCAATGTAATGTTGATCTTGATTGTGACGGTGGCAATGAAAACAAATGTAATATGTGCAGTTCAACGTATAAAAGGTGCATAACTGCTGAAGGCTAATCCCTAAGTTAAAGGGGTTTGTTTTATTTAGCAAACCTCTTTTTCATCACAAATGCCCATGCAAGTATGCTTTTATTATTGTATGTTGCTTATCCTTGTTTTATTCAAATAATTAATAATGAAAAAAATACACTTAATATTTCTTATTTGGGTGCCTATGTTAAGTATGGCTCAAAATAGCAATAAACACAAGTTTAAACTAAATGGTAAAGTTATTGGACGAGATACTGGCCTCATTACTTTATCTTATATAAACCTTTCTAGCCAAGAAGTAAACGATTCAGTTAAGCTTGAAAGAGGAGAATTTGCATTTGAAGGCTTGATTAATGAAATGACACCTGCCAGAATAAGTAGCCTAACAAAATCAAATTCTGATCTAAATAATAATATTGCTGATCTTTTTTTGGAGCCTGTTACGATGAATATTACCCTTACGGAGCATCAATTTAAAAAAGCTATTGTAATAGGATCCCATACTCAGGTTGAATATGAGCTATTGCAAAAAGAGAAAGAACCGCTTAATATTGTTAAAGAGAATCTTGGCAATGCAATACAGTCAATAAAAAAAGCTAAAAAGACTGAATTAGGAATTAAAAGCTTGTCAAGTATTAGCGATTCTATTTGGAGCGCATATCTTGAATGTAAGAAAAAAGAACAGTTGATAGATTTACAATTTATCAGAAAAAATCCATCATCTTATTTAAGTGCGCATTTATTACGTTATTACGCTCCAAATCTCAATGTAGATTCGGCTGGAAGTATGTTTGCCAATTTTAATGATAAGATAAAGAAAAGCAATATAGGTTTAAATGTTGCATCCCTTATTGGTGGTAAAAGGCATTCATCAATAGGTTCTAAAGCTCCTCTTTTTAAAAGTATGGATATTAATGGTAAACAAATTGATTTAATTTCATTTAGAAAACGTTCTTATGTACTATTAGATTTTTGGGCAAGTTGGTGTGTGCCGTGTAGAGCGAACAATCCACATATGATAGGGTTATATAAAAAATATAAGGATAAGGGTTTGGAAGTAATAGGAGTCTCTATAGACTCAAAAGAATCTAACTGGAAAAAGGCAATTTCTGATGATAAGATTGATTTATGGAAACATATAATAACTAGAAGTGAAGGGCCTAATAATTTGCCGACGAAATATGCCATTAATGGAATACCAACTCTGATTTTAATTGATAAAAATGGTATTGTTGCAGGTCGATATTTAGGGAATGGGGAGGAGAACCAGAAAAAATTAGATGAAAAATTGGCTTCGATATTCGATGAAAACTAAATTGTTTGATCGAAAAATAGGCTAAAAAAAAATGGGTACTTGGATATAAGGTAGTTGAGTTCTTGCTTTGTACTCAATCCCTGCATTATTCCTATCTTTGCAGTAACCTAGAGGATGAAGCCCATTTACCAATCAACATCAGACCATGAACTGGTCGGCCTGTTAAGGGCTGGCGATAGGTTGGCTTATACTGAGATTTATAACCGCTATAAATTTGTCCTTCATACCCATGCTTATAAATGGATGCGCGACCGTGAAGAGGCAATGGACATTATCCATGAGCTTTTCACTATTTTATGGGACAAACGTGAAAGCATTCAATTCAGTTCCAGTCTTTCCGGTTATTTATATATATCCTTAAGGAACAAAATCTTTAACCGGGTTTCAAAAAAGAAATTCGAATCTCAATATATAGATTCCCTCCAGGAGTTTATTAACAAAGGTGATTGTATTACAGACCATCTGGTTCGGGAAAAACAGCTTGCAGCACTTATCGAAAAAGAGATTTCAGCACTTCCTGTTAAAATGCGTGAGGTCTTTGAACTTAGCCGCAAGTCTAATTTAAGCCATAAAGAAATTGCTGAACAGTTGGGCCTATCCGAACAAACCGTTCGAAAACACATCCAGCATGCGCTTCGGATTTTGAAATCTAAGCTGGGATTAATTATTTTTTTATTTTTATTTACCCCATAGGGATTTTTCATTTGTCTTCCATATTATAAGCCTAACAAATGCGCTCAATAAAATGGAAAAACCTAACGCAAAAGAAATATTAACCAGATACCTCGATGGAGAATCCACTGAAGAGGAGAAAGCTTTATTGGAAAGCTGGCACTTAAGCTATCCACTTGATGCATCTGAAGATATTGATTTTGGTGAACAGGAAAAAGACCTGGATAAGGTATGGGCTGCGTTACAGCAACCCGCACCGATAGTAAAACAGACCAGGCTTTGGCCAAAAATGGCTGTTGCAGCGGCTGTAACACTTATAGGCGGGTTAGGTTTATTCTTTTATAAACAAAAGGTTTCGGCGGAAAAGGAGCAATATGAACTTGCAGCTACTTTACATCCTGGTAAAAATGATGCCGTTCTTACGCTTGCGAATGGTGAAAAGATTGTACTTAATGAAACTGTAAACGGAGAGATCGCCAAACAATTGGGTATCTCTATTACCAAATCCACAGATGGTACAATTGTTTACAACAGTAATATTTCGTCTGATATGATGAAACCCCGCGCTAAAGAATTACAATACAATACTATTGCGACACCAAGAGGAGGTAAATATCAGCTAAATTTGCCAGATGGGACCAAAGTTTGGCTTAACGCTGCTTCTGAATTAAAATTTCCGGTGATTTTTTCTTTAAATGAGCGCAGTGTAGAATTGAAAGGTGAAGCGTATTTCGAGGTGTCTAAAAATAAGAATAGCCCATTTCATGTAAAGACAATAAGTCAGGACCTGGAAGTATTGGGTACACACTTTAACGTAAATGCTTTTGCCGATGAACAGGAAACAAAAACCACTTTGCTGGAAGGCTCGGTAAAAATTGTTCCGGTTAATTTAAAACGTAACGCGAAAAATCCTGCTAGTGTCGTATTAAAACCAGGTCAGCAAGCTGTCCTGGATAAAGATGGACTCAACGTTGCGAAGGCAGATGTTTCAGAAATAATGAGCTGGAAAAACGGAATGTTCCAGTTTAATGATACAGAGCTGAGTAGCATTATGCGCCAGGCATCAAGATGGTATGATGTAGATGTTGTTTATGAAGGGGAAATCCCTGCAATCAAATTTAGTGGCGAGGTGTCTAGAAATGTAAATGCAGCCACTTTTTTGGATATGTTAAAATATCTGGATGTTAAATTTAATATAGAAAGCCTCGGGGGAAACAGAAGGCAGATTGTTGTTTCCAAATAGATCAGAATTTAATCAATTAAACTTAAAACAAAAACGAATGAAGATAAACTTACCACCAAAGTAGAGACCACGTGGTAACTGGATAAAAAACCGGGAAAAGTGTTGAAGCACTTTACCCGGCATAGACTCGGATTGCCGTCCTCGTCACCGTTCAGTTAACCATTTTCAGTTTGTCCCGATGAAGATCAGGATGAAAAACATGTAGCAACAACTATTACCATTATCAACCAAACCTTACAAATGTATGTATTTTATTAATACTTCAAGTGGTATGGGCAGGCCTGCGTTTGCACCATATTTTAAACTTTTAAAAGGCGTATTTCAGCATGTTTTGCTGATGAATACCTTAAACAGGAAACAGATTATTATGCGGATAAATCTCGTAGCTATTTTGATCACAATGTCCTTAATGCAGGCAGCAGCTAGTAGTTTTGGTCAGCTGGTAACATTACATAAAAGAGATGCAAGTCTTAATGATGTGCTTAAAACAATACGCAATCAAACCAATTATACTTTTCTTTACAATAGTGGATTGTTAAAGGATGCGAAACCGGTTAGCCTCAATTTAGAAAAGGCTACGCTTGAGGAAGCGTTAACGGCTTGTTTCGAAAACCAGGATCTTACCTTTAAAATCGTTGAAAAAACGGTGTTGGTTAAAAAGAAGGAAGTTGGGTTTCTGGACAAGGTGGCCAATTACCTCAATGCCCTAGATGTGCGGGGAAAAGTAATGGGTGAAGATGGAATGCCGCTTCCGGGAGCGACGGTACATGTTAAAAATACATCCAAAACTGTACTTACCAATGAAAAAGGAGAATTTGAACTCAAGGGGGTCGATGGAAAGGCGACCCTGGTAATTTCTTTTGTTGGTTATACTTCAAAGGAGGTTCCTGTAAATGAGGCCTCACCCTTGGTGGTTCGCCTGCGGCCTAATCCATCTGAATTGGCTGAAGTTCAGGTTGCCGTAGGGTATGGTGCTGTTAAAAAACGTGATTTGACTGGAGCTGTTTCTTTAGTAAATGTGGAGGAAATGCAAAAACAACCCGCATTTAGCCTTGACGTTGCGTTGGCAGGTCGCGCACCGGGTGTGATGGTTGTAAAATCTTCGGGCGCTCCAGGCGCTGATGCTTCTATTAGAATACGCGGGGCATCTTCCGTATTTGGTGTAAATGAGCCATTATATGTGATTGATGGTGTCCCAATTCAACTTGGGCTGGGAAATGGGTCAGAAGCTTACAGAAGTACCAAGTCATTTCAGATCTCTCCTTTAGCATCTATCAATCCGGAAGATATAGAACGCATAGACATCCTTAAGGATGCTTCAGGAACCGCTATCTATGGGTCGCGTGGTGCCAATGGTGTTATTTTAGTGACTACAAAGAGAGGAAAAGGTAAGCCTACATTGACACTTAGTTACCAGGGAATGACTGACAGGTTTATCAAAGACTTTGATATGTTGAGCTCAGATGAATTGTTTCAAGTAGCCACTCAAGCTTATAGAAATGCCGGAACCACTTTCCCTTCAGATTTTATAAAATATAAAGGGGTGAGTACCGACTGGCGTAAACTGGTTACCCGCAACAGTTATTCTAATATGTTGAACCTGGGTTTGCGTGGCGGTTTGGGTAATGGTGAAACCAATTACTCATTTTCAGTTAGTATGAATAACCAGGCAGGTGTCATTAAAGCAAGTAGTGCTGATCGCTACAGTATCCGTGGTAATATAGAGTCGGAAGTTGTAAAGTCGGTTAAAGCGGGGATGAATATAAATTATGGCAAAAACATCTCAAATGGGGCATCCAGCACCTTCTATACTAATATAGCCAGTTACAGGCCCGACATTCCTGTATTTGACCAAAATGGCAGGTATGCAGTATACACTGATAGTGTACAAGGCAATCCGGTTGCCAAAACACTTTACACCGATAAGCTTACTGGAGATAATCTGATGGCTTCCGTATTCGCTGAAGCAAGACCGTTCGAGTTTCTACGTTTAAGGTCTACGCTTTCCTACAATCAGACAGATAATGTCACTTTAAGTTATACACCTAGTTTCGATCCGTTCGAAATCAAAAACAAAAGAACAGGAACCCGTAAGGACATCAATTATAAATTCAGTTCCATGATTTTTGACAATACGGCTACAGTGGATAAATTCTTTGGAAAGCATTATTTGAATGCGATGGTAGGTGCCTCGTTTACTTCAGATAAGGTGAGTACCACCAGTTTCGAAACGACTGGTTTTCCGGATGATTTTATATTGAATAACCTGGGCTCTGCCGGAGCTATGCAAAGTTTTAAATCAGACGGAACCCTGAATGGTTTGCAATCCTATTTTGCCAGGGCCAATTATAATTATAATGGCAGATACTACCTGACTTTTACGGCACGTACGGATAAGTCCCCCAAATTTGGGCCGAACAACCAATGGGCTTCTTTTCCTTCGGTCGCTGTTGCCTGGAGGGCTTCAGAGGAGTCATTCCTGAAAAAATATCCATGGATATCCGATTTAAAACTGAGGGCCTCAACAGGTAGGACAGGTTCAGCGAACCTGAATGATTTTTACTTTCGCACCTATTTCGGTACTGGAGGCAGTAGCTATGTATTCCATAATGGTCAAGGCGGCGTGGTATTAAGTTCTGTGCCTAACCCTAGTATTCGTTGGGAAACAACAACTCAGACAGATATAGGCTTAGATTTTGCATTTTTGAATAATAAAATCCGGGGATCAGTGGATGTGTACCGCAAATACACCAAGGATTTGTTACTGAATGTTCCTATCCCCTTTGAAACGGGTTTTCCTAAGGTTGACTATAACGTGGGAGACATGTCCAACAAAGGGTTTGAATTTGTAGTTGGAGCTGATGTAATTACCAGAGGTAAATTTAAATATACAACTGACATCAATTTTAATAAGAATGTCGGCCGTTTAGAAAAACTAAACGGAGGCGCATCTAATGCCTTGAGGAATTTTAAGGAAGGCGACCTTTTAGGTACCATAACTGGCTATAAGGTAGCGGGGATTTTCCAGACCCAGGATGAGGTTACTGCATTGAATCAAGCTTCTCCAAATAATAAATTATATCAGGCGACTAAAACAGCACCTGGTGATTTCAAGTTTGTGGATGTCAATGGGGATGGATATATTTCCGATAAAGATCTTGTGAAGCTAGGGAGTGCCGAGCCAAAATTCTTTGGAGGATGGAACCATGTCCTTCGCTATGGTGGATGGGAAGGTTCCTTTTTATTCTATTTTGCTTATGGTCAGAAATTGCAAAATGGGGCAAAGTCTAGTTTAGGAATTTATTCGTCCAATAAAAACTACTACCGGTCAACTTTAAATGGATGGTCTGAGGATAATAAAAATACGGATCAGCCTAGAAATGTATTCAATGATCCAAATCAAAATGCACGTGCATCTGATTATTTCATTCAAGATGGGTCGTTCCTGAAACTGAAAAATGTTCAGATAGCTTATTATATTAATCCTGCTAAATGGACAAAGCAGCAGGTCAACCAGATCAAAGTATATGCCGGAGTAACCAATTTGTTTATTTTGACCAAGTATGACGGTCCAGATCCGGAAAATGGTACATCAACAGGTTCAGGCCTTTTAGCAGGAGGGTTTGATTCTGGAACTTATCCCTCAACAAGAACATTTAATTTTGGTTTTAACATTATTTTCTAATATGAAAACGAGATTTTTATCCTACATCGTGACAGGCCTTTTTGCCTTGTCGCTACAAGCTTGTAGCCTGGTAGACGTAACTGACATTGAGCCACCTTTCAGATTGAGTGACGAAAACGTAATCACTGACGTTCCATCTGCGAACAGGCTCTTAACGGGAACTTATGCACAGTTGCATTCATTCAATCTGATTGTTGATGAACCTGCTGTTACAGGTTGTATGGGTTTGAGTTTTGAAGTTAGTACTTCGGGTGGACCTAGTTATCAGCAATTCGCAGATAACGATGTAAAACCAGATAACTCAACACTGTCCGGGATTTATACAACATGGTACTATTTGATTAATATGAGCAGCCATGTCATTCAAAAGACTGCCCTTTTGGAAACAACCGATCCAAGGAAGAATGAAATTATTGCAGAGGCCAGTTTTTTGCGGGCTTTAGGTCATTTTTCCTTGTTGAGGTTATACGGACAGTTTTTCGATACCTCTTCTGAGTATGGAATTGTAACCTGGGATACTCCGAATGGAGATATAGTTGCAAAACCCCGCTCTACAGTTAGTGAATCTTATGCGCTGATTGAGAAGGATCTAAAATTTGCTGTTGCAAATGCCCCACAGTATACTTCAGGGAAATATGCGTCCAAGCAAGCAGCCAATATGTTGCTTGCCAAAGTATATCTGTATAAGAGAGATTATGCTCAGGCTGCCCTATATGCTGCTGCAGCTGTTGATCAGAGAGGAAATGCGAAATTGGAAGATAAATTTATCGATGTGTTTACAAAAAATTTCAACTCGAAGGAAGCTTTATTGGCACCTCCATTTGATGATAAAAGCGAACGTAATAACAAGGCCTTTGCTTTCAGGTCCTATGTATTGCCTAAAGTATCTTACTTCAATTTAATGGCCGGAGATCCTAGACAAACTGTTGCGATTACTTTTACTACGGCGACACCACCTGCTACCAGAAATGGTAAATTTACGAATACACTGTCGGCTAGTGGCCAGACCTTAACGGCCAATACGGAGTATTTCTTAAGGTTGTCAGAAGCTTATTTGATTTTAGCCGAAGCTTTAATCAGAACTGGAACCCCCGCTGATTTAGCTAAAGGCAGGGACATGGTTAACGTAATTCGCGGTCGTGCCGGTGCAACTTTAATTCCGGTTACCGTGCAAACGAAAGCTGAGTTGTTACAGGTTGTACTTAAAGAAAAGCAATTGGAATTAGGCTGTGAGAGTGGAGAAGACTGGTATGATTTAGTCCGGTTTACAGTTGAAGGGGACATCAATATCGTAACCTATAAGCCAAATGTAACCAACAAAAACAAATACATCGTTCCTATTCCAATTGCTACAATAGCAGCTGGAAATAATACTGTTAAACAAAATCCTGGTTATGAATAGATTTATATTTACCTGTCTTTTCCTGTTTGTTGCCATAGGTGTAAATGCGCAGGACGAAATCCATTTCAACAGCTCCTGGGCTGAAGCAAAAGAAAAAGCGATCGAGTCAAAGAAACTTATATTCATCGACTGCTATACCTCTTGGTGTGCCCCATGTAAATGGATGGAGAAAAATGTATTTATCCAGCCAACCGTTGCCAAATATTATAATGACAACTTTGTGAATTTAAAGGTCGACATGGAAAAAGGTGAAGGCATAGAGATGCGTAAAAAATACAACGTACAATCTTTTCCTACTTATCTTTTTGTAAATACAGCCGGCGACATAGTTCACAGAACCGCTTCGAGAATGGAGGCCGAAGCTTTTCTTGCTGAAGCAAAAAGAGCAGTTGATCCTAAAAGAAATACTGCGGCTTTAAAAGAGAAGTACGACAAAGGGACTAGAGACCTGCCTTTTTTATTAGATTATTACCTGGCCCTGGAACGGGCTGATCGCAATACTGCCAGTCAGCTTAGTGGAGAGATTGTAGCTAAGGTTACTGAGCAAGAACTAAACACGGAGCTGGGATGGAAGATTATTAAGTCGCTGGCGAGAACGGAAAAAGACAAATTGGGTGCGCATTTCATGGCCAATCAAGGAGCTTACAACAATTGGAGTAAGCTGGAGGAAAGAGTGCAACTTAAAGACCGCTTAATTACAAGTACGATGTATGGTTTCATTTATGCTAAAGATGAGAAAGCCTTTTTGGAAAAGCTACCTTATTTTAAGAAATCTGAGAATGCAGATCGTAGAAAACAAGGTGTTATGCTGGAAGCTGAGTATTATCTCAGTACAGGAAGAACCAACGATTATGTGAAGTTAACAACTGAAGCGTTGAAAAATGAATTAAAAGATGAAGCTGAGAAACTAAGCTTCCTGGCTAGAAGGGCATCGGGAGGTAAAGGTAGTAACGATCAGGCCCAGCCAGCCATTTTGCAACAAGCTTACCTGATGGCCAAACGTGCGGTACAACTCGAACCGGAAGAGTACAGCATCCAGTCTACCTTTGCATATGTATGCCTGGCAATGAAGAAGAAGCCCGAGGCACTTGCAGCAGCAAAAAAATCTAGAAGCCTGGCAGATGCCGAGACCTCGAAGATCCAAAAGCTTGCACAGGAATTGTTGGATAAAGTTGAGGCTCTTTAAAAAAGCGCCAAACACTTATAGGATAATCAGAATAGCCTTTATCATCGCGAACGATGATAAAGGCTATTTTGTTTTAAGCCAGTCTGTTGTTTAAATTCATATGGAATTGATGAAATTTTATACATTTGCTGAACCCACAACTAGCTTTGATATGATTTCACCCACTGTACTGAATGAAAGGGATTTGCTGATTCGATTGAAGCAGGGGAATGATGATGCTTTCCAGGAAATTTATCACCTGCATAGCGCCAGGCTTTACAACAATTTGTTAAGATTGGTGAAGTCTGAAGATCTGTCAATGGACCTGCTTCAGGATCTTTATGTAAAGCTTTGGAATAACCGCGAATCCATAGATATAGACAAAAGTATAGGGGCATATCTTTTTAGTATCGCTAAAAATCTGGCGATTGATTTCTTTCGCCGCGCAGCCAGGGAATCAAACCTGCAAAAGCATCTGGTTGCCATGGGGACTGAACTGTACAATCATGTAGATGAGGTTTTCTTCCACAAAGAGACTTCGGCTATACTAAATAATGCAATCGATAGCTTGCCCCCTCAGCAACGAAAAATCTTCAATCTTTGCAAAATGGAAGGAAAGAGTTACGATGAAGCAGCTTCGATTCTCGGGATTTCTCCTGCTACAGTAGGAAATCAATTGGTAAGGGCTGTAAAAAGTGTGCGTACAGCTATGATTGATTCGCAGGATGCGTTGATCATTATCATTTCTTTGATCTTAACCAAAGGATTAAAATAATTTAACTTTTTTTTATTACTGAGTAGTATGATTTCTTTTTCTAATCGTAATACAATAAATAGAAGTTTTGAAAAATACTGATCATCTGAATATTTTATTTCAAAAATATCTTAACCAGCGTTGTAGTCCCGATGAGATCAACGAGCTGCTGGATTATTTTGGGACTGCCAGGAGTAATGATAAATTGCTTGGGCAGTTGATTGATGAGGTATTGAACGAACAGGCCAGTTTGCCTGTAGATATCGAAACGCGGCAAAGACTGGATACCTGTTTGGAAAATATAATGGTGAAAAGAAAAATGCAGGTTGAGCGGAGTAGGACCTGGCTAAAGCCAATTTATATCAGGTGGTCTGTAGCAGCAACTTTATTCGTGGCAATCTGTACAGCATTCTTTTATTTTACACAATCGTCAAATATAAATACCTCCAATCAAACCAGCACTATATATGCTGACCTTAAACCAGGTTCGGAAAGAGCGAAACTTACATTGGCAGATGGTACGGTCATAGATCTTGACCAGGCGGGGAATGGAAAGCTTGAAAATAAAGACGGAATTGCGGTAACAAAAACTGAGGACGGGAAACTTGTTTATAGTGCAACGAATGCTGGCAATACAAATGGGGAGATCACCTACAATACACTGGTTACTCCACGTGGCAGGCAATATAAGGTAATATTGCCTGATGGATCTGCAATTTGGCTCAATGCGGCTTCCTCCCTTCGCTTTCCTACACTATTTGTAGGTAATGAACGGAAGGTGGAGCTAAGCGGCGAAGGCTATTTTGAAATTAAAAAGAGCGCTCATCAACCCTTTGTGGTCACTTCCGGCGGACAGGAAGTGACTGTACTGGGTACGCACTTTAACATCAATGCTTACGATGAAAATAATTTTATCAAAACAACCTTATTGGAGGGGGCTGTTAAAATTAGCAAGGGAAAACAGAGTTGTTTGCTTGCGCCAGGACAGGAAGCTAGTTTAAACAAATCCGATCATAGTTTTTTAATTGAGAAGGATGTTGACATAAATGCAGTTGTTGCATGGAAAGAGGGGAGGTTCAGCTTTGAAGAAACCAATATTAAGGAAGTGATGCAGCAGATCGCCAGATGGTACGATGTTGAAGTGATTTATAAAGGCGACTTCTCTGAAGTACAATTAACAGGTAACATAGCCAGAGGTGTTGATGCCAGACAAGTGTTAAACCTGCTGAAAGGAACGAAGCAGGTAGATTTTATAATCAACGGAAAAACTATAACCGTAATTCCATATCAATAAACCCTAATAATTAAACCTAAACTAAAACAAACCAAATTATGATCGAAACCTAGACTAAACCAAACATTGGTAACTATAAACAAAAAACGGATCCCGATCGCCATCAGAATCCGCTAAATAGTTAAGGTTCACCACAAACTTACGACACGTTTAATATCTTATTTTACTTTAAACCTCAACCAATACAAAAGTATGCAACTTATTATGTATTGCAAAGGCTTGTGCAAACAAGATCCTTCGCAACGACAACCGCTTAGCGGACTGTCACTTGGAAATGAAACACTTTGGAAACGTTTCCATAGAACGATATTGATAATGAAACTGACTTCTATTTTTATACTCGTTGCTTTTTTACACGTAAACGCCAGCTCGTTTTCCCAAAATGTAACCATTAAAGGGAATAATATGCCTCTTAAACAGGTATTCAAGGAAATGGGGGAACAAACAGGATATGGATTTTTATACAATCCGAAACTGCTCAATGCGAATGTAAGGGTTCGGTTAAACCTGAAAAATGTTCCCTTAAAAGAAGCGCTTGAGGAATGCCTGAACGGACAATCATTAAATTACTCAATTGTTGATAAAACAATTTTACTCAGTCCACGGCTGGTGGGGGCACCACTTAGAATAGTGGATATGGTCGCCCCTTTTGTTGTAAAAGGCAGGGTAACCAACGAAAAAGGCGAACCTTTGATTGGCGCTACCGTGCAAGTGAAACATACAAAGATTGGTACGAAAACAGGAGAGAAGGGTGCTTTTGAATTAAGTATTCCTGATTCAACACGTATTCTTGAGGTAAGCTATATTGGATACGAAAAACAAGAAATTCTGCCTAAGCGGAATATGCTGATCAAATTGCTTCCCAAAGCCGCAGGTTTGAATGAAGTAGTGGTTTCGACCGGTTATTTTACCAAATCTAAAGAATCTTTTACCGGATCTGAGTTAACGATAAAAGGTGATGATCTTAGAAGAATAGGCTTTGCCAATGTTTTGCAAAGTTTATCAGCGTACGATCCATCTATCCAGATGAAAGAAAATGTTCAGTTTGGTTCAGATCCAAATAGGGTACCCGATCTGACCATCAGGGGTGAGAACAGCTTCGATTTGAGAGGCGTAGCAGATGATGGAAAGTCTAATCCCAATGCACCATTATTTATTTTAGATGGAGTGCAGACAGGTGCTGAAAGGGTGTATGACCTGGATATGAACAGGATTGATAACATCACTATTCTGAAGGATGCGGCTGCAACAGCATTGTATGGATCAAGAGGGGCTAACGGCGTAATTGTAATTCGTACCATTCGTCCGAGGCCAGGACAAATCAAGATTTCCCTGAATTCTAGTTTAATTGTGTCTGCGCCCGATCTTAGCGACTATAACCTGATGAACGCTTCCGAAAAACTTCGATATGAAAAGCTTGCTGGTGTTTGGACAAATAAATTGAACAATTACGAAGCACAGCTGGATCTGGATATCCGGTATAATGAAAAGATGAAGGATGTTTTAAGAGGAGTGGATACCTATTGGCTTTCAAAGCCTTTAACTACTTCGGTAAATCAGCGGTACAATTTATACCTGGAAGGCGGTGACCAGAATTTCCGTTATGGAATTTCATTGAGAAGTGAAGATGATAAGGGGGTAATGAAAGGGTCCGACCGTAATAAAACTGGTATAGGGATTGTTTTTAACTATGATATAGGTGAAAACTTCTTCGTAAGGAATGATTTGTTGGTTGATGAAGTAAAAGGGAATAACTCTCCATACGGAACATTTGATAATTTTGCCCGTCAGAATCCGCACGACAGGATCTTCGATGCAAACGGGAATTATTTACTGAGGTTAAGCAGTGGAAATTTTAATCCCTTAATTGACGCAACCTTACCGCAGAAAGATTATAACAAATACACTTCAATTCAGGACAACTTTAGTATCGATTGGCGCATTATTCCTGCACTTCGTCTGCAAGGCAGAATGAGCTTGTCTAAGCGTATTGATAAAACGGAGCTTTATCGTTCTCCAGGCTCATCTGAATTTGCAGCTGAGGAGCTGCCTGAAAAAAAAGGTAAATATACTGCAATGAACAGTGAGCAGATCTCGATGGATGGTAATATGACCCTGGCCTACATTAAGGTTTTTGATAAAAGTGTGATTAATTTCGGGGTAGGAAGCAATATCATGTCAGATTCAAATGAAGGGGCCGGCTTTACGGCAACCGGATTTTTAAATGACAATATGACTTTTGTAGAGTACGCAGCTCAATTTGAAGAAAACTCTAAACCGAAAGGTATTTTTGATAAATCGAGAATGATAGGCCTGTTTGCCAACCTGAATTACGGTTACGATAACCGCTATTTTATCGATGCGTCCTACAGAACCGATGGTTCGAGCAAGTTTGGTCGTGATTCCAGGTTCGCACCTTTCTGGGCGGTAGGTTTAGCATGGAATGTTAATCGTGAAAAATTCTGGGGCGATAATGTAAATACGCTTAAGGTTCGCGGTTCCGCAGGAAGTACGGGAACAGTAAACTTCTCCTCAAGTCAGGCACTTACTACTTATAGATACAGTCAGAATAGCGATTATAACGGTGTATTGGGTGCCCAGTTAATGGGGTATGGAAACTCTTCATTGAAATGGCAAAATACACTTTCTTATAACTTAGGATTAGATATGAGCTTCTTCAAGAATTTTCTGCAGCTTAATATTGATGGTTATGTAAGGTTAACAGATAATCTTTTGCTGCCAATTGATGTGGCACCATCTACGGGTTTTTCAAGCTATGTAGAAAATATGGGACAGATGAAAAATACCGGTATCGATTTCCGGTTACGGTTTAATGTAATCAGGGACAGAGAGAAGGATTTGAACTGGAACATTACCATCGCTGCTATTACAAACAAAAATAAGATCCAAAAGCTTTCAAATGCGCTGGAAGCAATGAATGCAGAAGCTAATAAAATTGAAAACGTAAAAGGTGCACAGCCTTTAAGAACGTACGAAGTAGGACGCTCACAAAGTGCCTTAATGGTTGTCCGTTCTGCTGGGATTGACCCGGCTACAGGAGACGAGATCTTCATTAAAAGAAATGGTGAATATACCTTTAAGTACGACTATCGTGATAAGATCCTTGCAGGGGATACCCGGCCGACAATTGAAGGGAATATCAGTAACAATGTAAACTGGAAAGGTTTTAACCTTTATACTTTATTTCAGTATCGAATCGGAGGTAAGATTTTTAACTCCACGCTGAAAACCAAAGTTGAAGGTGCTAATCCATTGTTTAATGCCGACAGGCGTGTATTGTACGATAGATGGCAAAGTCCCGGAAGCGAGGCGAAATACAAACGTATTGACGATACTTCGGATTCCTATCAGACCACAAGATTTGTACAGGATAATAACTCGATTACTTTGGGATCACTATCACTTACCTATGATCTGCCAGCTAATTTTATTAAAAAGATGCGTGCGGAGCGTGTTCGGGTTTTGTTTTCTACAACAGATCTCTTCAGAATAGCAACTGTTAAAGCGGAGCGGGGAACTAGCTATCCTTATGCAAAAACTTTTACCGCCGGATTAAATGTGTCCTTTTAAAATGAGCAAGATGATCACAATTAAAAAATATCAATACATGAAATTTAAGCTGATAATTTTAGGTACAGCGCTTCTTGGTTTTTCCTCCTGTAACAAGTGGCTGGACGTGGACCTGGTTAATCAGGTGGATGAAAACAAGCTGTTCGCTAAAGAACAGGGATTTAATGATGCCCTGGCGGGTGTTTATAATCAAATGTCAGACCAGGGCTTGTACGGGCGTAAGCTCAGTTTTGAGTTTATGGATGTCCTGGCCCAGTATTATGATTACAACAGCACCGCTGATGAGTACAAGAAGGTCCGGGATTACAATTACAAAGACAAGACTGTAAGAGATCAGATTGACGGCATATGGGGCAATATGTATTCCAATATTTCTGCAGTAAATAACATTGTGAAGTGGGAGCAGAAAAATGGGAATGTAATGCATCCTGATGTTAGAAAACAAGTCTTGGGTGAAGCATTGGCATTGCGCGCTTACCTTCATTTTGATCTCCTTCGCATGTTTTGTGAAGATATCAAGTTTAACCATAATGCTAAAGGAATAGCTTACAATAAGCAGTTTGGTGTTTCATTGCCCCCAATATATACCGCGGCCGAATGCTATCAATTGGTATTGCAGGATTTAAATGAGGCATATGCCAATTTAGATCAGGTAGATCCGATCAACAATGTAGTTCCATATACTTTTGCAAATAAAAATCAAGCTGATAAAGATGTAGCACGCATGAATAAGTACGGAGTTAAAGCTTTAATGGCCAGAGTTTACCTTACGCTGGGTGACAAAGTTAATGCGCTGAAATGTGCAAAGGAAGTCATTGATGCTAAGAAATTCCGGTTAATAGATTATGCTACCAGTATTGATGTGGAGGAAGCAAAAAAAGATATTCTCTTTTCTGATGAGCATATATTTTCGCTTCGTAATAAAAACATACCTGAATGGTCTAAAAGCTTGCATTTCGACGTATCAAATGACAGCGGAACCGCTCCCACCAAATTGCCCCTCGGTAATGTATATGAGCTATATGGTTCCAATGCGGATGATGCCAGATATGCGCTTTGGTCAGACAATAGAATGACAAAGTACACCAGGGGAAATGTAAAGGTATACTTTCCTAAAATTCCGATGATCAAGCTGAGTGAGATGTATCTGATTGCTGCGGAATGTTTGTATGACACAGATTTAAATGCATGTTTGATGTATATCAATACTTTGCGGAAATCAAGAATCAGAAATGTTGGTGACTTGTTTTATATCACGCGGGATAATCTTTTCGACGAAATTACCAGGGAATATATGGGAGAGGGTCAATTATTTTATGCTTATAAGCGTTTGAATAGGGCCATTAAAAACAATTCAGGCGTCGGAAATATAGCACCCTCCAACGGCATTTTCGTATTCCCTATTCCCGATAAAGAAATTGAAACCGGACATAGAAATTAATCAAAATAAGAAGATCATGAAAAGATTATTATTATACGCTTTGGTATTGTTATTCGCATCCTGCTCAAAAGATCCGGGACTTACCTATAGCGACAAAAACGGGATATATTTTGCTTACAGCTACAAGCTGAAGATAGATAATATTAATACCAAAATTATAGAATTTGATAGCGTGACTTATTCCTTTGGAATGCTGGACGAGTCGATTCTTAGAGACACCGCAAAAATTGTTGTAAATGTTATGGGAAATACAGCTGATAAAGATCGGTTTTACCGTGTGTCCGTAAACCCTGATTCAACTACCGCTGTTGAAGGGGAACATTACGAAGCCATTCAGCCTTTGCAAAAAGTTAAAGCTAACAGATTGGTTGATACACTGAAAATTGTAGTGTTACGTAAAAATTTAAATGGAAGTCATATTGCCCGGGAAAACAAAAGAATCGGTTTGAAGATTGAACAGAGTGATGATTTTAATGTTGGGATTACGAGAGGATCTCAAATTCAGCTTGTTATAAATAATTATTTATCTGAGCCGCAATGGTGGAATAAGTATGCGCAGTTTGGTTTATATTTTTACCATCCTGAAAAGTGGAAGATATTGATGAAGTTTCATGATTCCTTTAAAAATCCGAATAGTGATTATCCAATGGATGTTAACCTTGTAGGCGCGTATTTTAATTCTCTGCGGTCTTATCTGGATAATAATCCTACTTATGACAAGGAAACAGGTCTAAGGGTATTTATAGACCGTCTGGTAAAATAGTATAAATCAATTGATTTTGGGATATTAAATTATATACTGATGAAAACAATAAAATTATTGATCTGCTTGGGCTTGTTGACTACAGCTTTAACATCTTGCTATAAAGATCTGGGTAATGATGTTTACCATGAGATAAATGAATTGGAAATTAAAGGCTTACTGAGCCGTTATGAAAGGGATCAGGATGATTCCCTGAAAATTCCTGTAGATCTTTCGGGGACACAATATTCAGATACCAGTAAGTTTACTTATGAATGGGAAATTGCCCGTAGGATAGTAGGCACACATAAGGATTTAAACATTAAGGTGAATATGAACTTGGGTGACCAGTTTGGTCGTCTGACTATTACGGATAAAACCAATGGTGCAAAGTCTTATTTCAGGTTCAATTTAAGGGTGAGCTCCTCTACCGCAGGAGACCTGATCGTTGTACTTAGTAAATATAAAGGTGAAGCGGAATTGTCTTATAAGCGTTTAGATAAGGAAGGGGATTTCGCTATCAATTATTATAAGGAACGCTTCGGAGAGTCGCTGGGGACAATACCGAAAAATATTTATATAAATTACAATTTCATGGGTGCACAAACCCCTTTTACATTCGTGGATACCAGGGGAGGGGTACAGGTGCTTACCGGTGAAGGTCTGAAGGTTATCGATAAAAATACGATGGGCCCGAACATTAACCCCGATAAAATTACGGGAGCTTCGTTTGCTGCTCTGTTACCACCCTATCCGGTCCCAGACGTTTCCAACTTTAAGCCTGAATTCGTTCTTTATCAGGCAGGTATGTGGATTTATACGCCCTATGGCGGCATCAATCAGGGTGGAAATATGTTGTTGATCTCAAATGGAGCATTGTACCATAATGCAATGAGCATGGGTAGCAAAACGGTTAGGGTTAACCAACGCCTTGAATCTGGTTACCTTGCACCGGCATTATGTTACGCCTCGGTGGTCAATTCCGTATCCCCAGCAACCAAGCCACAAAATACAAGGGGATATGAGCTTTCTGAGTATCTGCTCCTCTTTGATAATATCAACGGTAAGTTTGTATACTCTAATGGCGGAAGCTATCCAAGTCGGATTCTTACTGCGGATAAGAAAAATCCCCAGGAGTATTTGCAAAGTTTCCCTGGATATAAAATGATCTACGCCTCTCATACTTCAACACCTAACAAGTGTGTGGCTATATTGCATAACGGTATACAGGCCAAGATTGTGTATTTAACCGTGCCAAGCAATGCTACGCAAGCCAAAACAATGCCTTTTGCTATTGAGGGAGTGGCTGAAGTCTCTAAAGAGATATTGAGGGAGGACAGTAAGTTTTATACGATGAGATATGCACCTTATCTGATTTTTAGTTCCGGTAATAAGATTTACCGTTATAATGTATTGAGTGCGATCGGCAATAGTACACCAACTGATGTAATAGCCAATTTAAGTACGATGAACTATGATGCTGATGCTACTATTCCTTGTTTTACAGTTTCAAGAACAGAGAAAACACTGCTTATAGCTGTTTCAAGGTATCATAATGATGCGGAATTGAATGAAACGAAACCTATGGGGGATGTAGTTAGTATGAACCTTAACAGTTCATCTATCAGCCTCGAGTTTAATAAGAAATACGAAGGTGTAAGTGGTAAAGCAACAGATATTCAAATTAAATATCAGATGTTCTATCGCGATGGGTTGAATAAAGACGGTGTACTTGCAGATAAAATTTAAGAAATCAGATGAAAAGACAAATCATAATGTTGGTACTATTGGTTGTGCTGTTTGGCTGTACCAAGGATAAAAGTATATATGAAACCCAGACAAAAGAGGTGGTTCCGCCAATTGACCTTTTTAATCCCGATGGGCCGGATCTGCCCAGAGAGGGCTTTTTAACAGCTGGGGTTAATAAAGTTAGCATGGAAGTAACCATGCCCGGTGGCGAAAAGATGATGCGCAATTTTAAATACTACTTTCCAATCTCTATTAATCCAAATAAGCCAATTTCCCTGGTATTTAATTTTCACGGCAGCTATACCTATAATGGTACTGTGCCGCCAGATCCTATATTGGATATTTATCCAAGTCATCCTTTAAACAGGGTAGCTGATACTGCTAATATTATTACGGTATGGCCTGCAGGTATTGCTGAGCCCGGAGCGGTAAACTGGCAGGCCTCTGAAAAGCATATTCCTTTTGTGAAAGCAATGATCGAGTATTTCAAAAAAGCTAAGCCAACAATTGATGTGAATAGGATTTATACCTGCGGACATTCAAGTGGTGCGATTTTCTCTTTTGTATTGGCTAAAGAAATGAATGATGTTTTCGCTGCGGCATGCCCGGTTTCCGGTCAGATGAAACAGACGAATCCTGTTTTTCCAACCCGGACAGTTCCCATACGTGCTTTTAATGGCGTTAAAGATGCAACCGTAAACTATACAGCTGCATTAGGAAATATCAACAACTGGGCCGAACAGATGGCCGGTTATTATGCAAAAGATAATGTCAAAGGTCTGCCGGTTATTACCTTGAGTAATTACAACATTACCCCCTATAAATGGAATGGCGGTAACGGTGACATAGAGTTTTATTCTATTGCCGAAGCTGATCATGGTATAGACTGGACGATCATTATGCCGCTGATGTGGGATTTTATGCGTCAAAATCCTTTGAACAAGCCTATAGGAATATACGTAGGCGTTCAGCAGGATGCAGTTACTTATGAGCTAGGGCAGAAATATACAGTTGCACTAAGAGTATCAAAAGGAGTTGCTGTTCGTGTAGCTTCAGCACCGGTTGGGTTTACAGTTGCATTGGTTGGTAATACTGTAGAAATTACCGCAGGTCCGACAGCGATAAATGGTAAAATTGTGCTCGAAGGTACCTTAGATGGTAAAATAAAAAATACAGAAATCACCCTGACTAAAAAATAGACATGAAAAAAATATTTATTACCATCATGCTCCTTAACGTTGCTATTGCATTTAAGGCAAGCGCACAAGATGAAATTAAGTTTAACCAAACGGCAACCTGGAGTGATACCAAAGCAAAGGCCGCCGGGGAAGGGAAATTGATCTTCGTAGATTGTTATACCTCTTGGTGTGCCCCGTGTAAATGGATGGATAAGAATGTATTTACAGATACAAAAGTTGCAGGGTTCTTTAACAAAAACTTTATCAATGCGAAAATTGATATGGAGAAAGGCGAGGGGGTAGAACTTCGTAAAAAATACAGTATACAATCGTTCCCAACGTTTCTGTTTATCAATGATAAAGGGGAGGTGATACACAGAACGGGTTCTAAGATGTCTGTAGAAGAGTTTTTGGAAGAGGGAAAAAAAGCTGCCGACCCAAAGAAAAACCTTTCTTTTCTAAGTCAAAAATATAGCGAAGGTGCACGTGATCTTCCTTTTTTGTTAGACTATTATCTCGTTTTAAACAAATCAGATAGGGGCAATGCGGACAAAATTGCTAAGGGTATTGTTGATGGGATTTCTGCGCAGCAGTTAAACACTGAATTTGGCTGGAAAACAATTAAGGCCTTAGCTAAAAGTGAAAGCGATAAGTTAGGTGCACATTTTATGGCCAATCAGACGGCTTTCAACAACTGGAGCAAACAAGAGGAGCGTGACCAGCTGAAAGATCGTTTAATTACAAATACTATGTACGGTTTAATGAGAGGTAATAACGAGCAGTCATTTATGGATAAATTAGCTCATTTTAAAAAATCTGATAAGATTGATCGTAAAAAACAAGGTGTAATGCTCGAAGCAGAGTATTACCTAAGTGCAGGTAGGAACGATGATTATATAAAGCTAACCAGTGCCGCATTAAACAATGAGCTAAAAAATGACGCCGAAAAACTAAGTTTTCTGTCGAGAAAAACATCGCGTGGAAAAGGTGGCAATGATGTGGGCGCTCCAGCTCTTTTGCAACAGGGATACCTGATGGCTAAGCGTGCAGTAGAACTTGAACCGGAAGATTATAGCATCCAGTCGACTTTTGCTTACGCATGCCTGGCGATGAAAAATAAACCAGAAGCACTTGCCGCTGCAAAAAAATCAAGAATACTCGCAGATGCTGAAACGTCCAAAATTCAAAAACTTGCACAGGAATTACTGGATAAAGTAGAAGCGCTTTAACAGCTTGATTCACTAAGGAAACACTAAAATGAACCTGTCTAATTTATAAAGCAGGTTCATTTTAGATTAAACCAATCAAATATATGAAAGCAGTATTATTTAGTTTGATAATTTTAAGCTATTTCGGAATAGTTGACGCAATAGCTCAGCAAGGTAGCGATAATGAAGATATAGAAGCTACAGTTTTTGGATTACTTAAACTGAAGCAGAACCATGAAGAACTAATGTGGAAAAAGCGAACCAATTCAGCAAGCGAGCGCAAAGCCTTAGCTACTTCGGAATTAAATAAAAGTGAGTACGGAAGATCTGTCAAGATGATAAAAGGTAATGCCCCGAAATACTTGGCATACATTGAAAAAGCTATGAACAAGGATGCTGAAACTTTGAGTAAGCAATATATCGACTATCAAAAGATACCTGTATGGGATTCTGGTGCTAGAGACCGATATGTTATCAGTAAGTTGGATTACTTGAGGGCCGTCAAATACAGTCTTTTTGAACAAAAAAGTGATGAGTTGTTAGAGTTGTATAAAATCCCAGGTATCAAGCTAAGATATCCAATACCCACGTCTTCTGTGGTTAGAGCTAGTAAAAAAACTTTTTAAAATTATTTATGATACTAGACCGTAAAAAAATTGGAATAGCCACAGTAATATTTCACGTAATTGCGATGTCCATGTTTTTTTTCTTTCCAAAAGAAGTGACAGGAAATATCTATATATGGCTCCCTCTTTCCCTCATATATATTGTTTTGGCATATTTACTTTTTAAAACAAAATTTACGTCGAATAAAAGCTCATAGCAGTAAGACTTTGATGTATTAAAAAAAAATAGCTGAATTATTTCAGCTATTTTTCTTATTGCTATGTTTCCAGGAGAAGTTCTTGTAAACCATAGCGAAATTATAGAATGGATTTTTAACTTAGCGCTCAGTGAATCCATAAAATAAATGCCGTTGTACACAGATACTGAAAGTAAAAAAATGCTGATTGCTTTAAAAAGAGGTGATGAACTTGCATTCAGAAAAGTATTTGATGAGCATTTTAGGAGACTCTACCTGTTTTCCTTCCGCTTTTTAAAGAATAAAGAACATGCCGAAGAAATCGTTCATGATGCATTGCTAAGCATGTGGACAAACAGGAACAAGTTAGATGAAAACCGTTCTGTTTTACCTTACTTATACACCATAACAAGGCGATTGGCCTTAAATGCATTACGTGACATCGCAACTTCCCAAAAAGCAATGGATGAATTATGGCTCAATATGGAAGGACTGAGTAATGAAACCGAGGAATTGGTTTTATTGAATGATCTCAGAAAATTTACAGAAAGTGCAGTGGTTAATTTACCTGCACAACAGCAACTTGTTTTTAGAATGAGCCGTTACGAGGGGCTTAATTATGATGAAATTGCGATGCAATTAAACTTATCCCGAAATACAGTGAAAAACCATCTGGTGGCGGCTTTAAAGGCATTAAGGGTTCATTTCAATCAATCAGACACAGCTTATTTTTTACTGCTGTCTGTTCTCCTGATAAAATAAATTTCATTTCAACTAGTCCTGATTTTATTTTGCCGTGTAATATCCTATATAAACCCAATTGGGTGGATGATAAACTGCATGGCAAACCAGGAACATTTAAATAATTTAATTAAACAATTTACTGAAGGTAACATCAGCAGGGAGGATTATGCGGTGTTAATGGCCTATCTTAAGGATGCTAAAGATGATGATGAGGTCTACATTGCTATGGATGGGGTTTGGGCACCATCAGACAAAGAAGAACATCATACGGCTGCGGAAATGAATGCGCTTTATAGTAAATTGATAAACGATAAAGCATTTAAGAAGTCGCCGGCAGTAAAGCTTTGGCCAAGGTTAGCAGCTGCAGCTTCGGTGTTAGTTCTACTTAGTATTGGGCTCTTACTTTATACATCTAACAAACAAGCTGCTAATCATCAGCAAGCCGTTCACAAAAGTGATATTAATCCTGGCCGTAATACCGCTACTTTAACTTTAGCCAACGGCAAGCATGTAAATCTCAGTGATGCTAAGACGGGTGTTGTTATAGATATGTCCGGGCTAACTTACAACGATGGTACAGAAATTAAAGAGCTGGTAAAAGATGAAGCATTTTTGATGGTTGCGACACCTCGGGGTGGAACTTACCAGGTACGTTTGCCGGATGGAACAAACGTTTGGCTTAATGCCTTATCCACAATTAAATTTCCTACAACTTTTTCTAAATTAAAGCAACGTAGGGTCGAGTTGATTGGAGAAGCTTATTTTGAAGTACAAAAAAATGTAGCCCGTCCATTTATTGTAACCTCGGCAAAACAGGAAGTTGAAGTCTTGGGTACACATTTCAACATCAATAGTTATGCAGATGAACATAGCATTAAAACTACCCTGCTGGAAGGCAGTGTGAAAGTTTCAGCGCTCAATTCTTCTGTTTCAAGTTACCTTAAGCCAGGCATGCAATCAACATTCAGTTCATCCGGGATTAAGGTACAACAACTTGAAGACGCTGAAGACGCAATTTCCTGGAAGAGCGGTTATTTTACCTTTAACAGGGAGGATCTCGATCAGTTGATGAGAAAAGTTTCGAGATGGTACGATGTAAATGTCATCTATAATGATGAAGCCATTAAAACCATTCCTTTTAGTGGAACAATTACCCGTTTTGCCCAGGTATCGGAACTCTTAACAATGCTCGAACTGACAGGGAAAGTAAAATTTAAGATAGACGGTAGAAATATTATTGCGAATAAAAAGTAATCAATTTATATATCAACTTAAACCAATTAGAACAATGAAAAAGACCATCAGCAGCGCATAGTTGCTATTCCAAACTGGTTTTGAAGATAATAAACAGGAGCGCTGCACACGCCCCTGAAATATCTGAAAACCTAAAAAGTGTGACGAACAACGATTTAAGGAATTTAACAGACAACCAAATGTATAAAATATATACTAAAATTTTAGGTTGGCAGAACCGCCATGCCCCAACAATATTGCTGACGATGAAGCTGACAACAATTATTTTACTCACGACCTTTATGCAGGTAAGCGCCACAAGCTTTGCCCAGAAGCTGAGTTATACACAAAAGAACGCAAGCCTTGAACAGATTTTTAAGGAGATAAAGAAACAAACAGGTTATACCGTATTCTGGTCTTCTAATAGTCTGGATAATAGAAAACTGGATGCGGATTTTAAAAATGTAAGCCTGGAAAAGGTAATGGAGCATTGCCTGGAAGGACAAAATTTAACCTTTACCATTGAACGCCATACGGTAGTGATCAGGGAGCGGGAGAAATCAATAACAGAACGGCTTATCGGCTATTTTAATGTTAAAGATGTTAAAGGGAAGATTACGGATGAGCAGGGTAAGCCATTGCCGGGTGCTACGGTAAAGATTAAAAATGGTGGAAAGGTGACCGTTACAGATGCCGGGGGAGCCTATTCTTTAACCAATGTAGACGAAAATGCCATCCTGGTTATATCTTTTCTAGGGTTTAAAACACAGGAGGTAGCAGTAAAAGGTCGAAACACAGTTGATGTAAGGCTGATGACAGAGATGTCCGACCTGGATGATGTAGTGGTGGTTGGCTATGGTACTACTAAGAGAAAAGATCTGGTTGGCTCCGTAGCCAGTATCAATGGCGATGACTTGCGTAAACAGGTGGCCACCAACTTTACACAGGGACTTGTGGCCAGGGCTGCAGGTGTTCAGGTAAGCAGGCCTAATGGTATGCCCGGGGCAAGTGCTTCTATCCGCATCAGGGGAATGTCTACTGTTACAGGGGTTAATGATCCTTTATTTGTAATTGATGGTATCCCTGTTCAGCTTTACAATGGCGGTGGTTCAGCGTCCCTTAGGACAGAGCCGGGCAAGGGCTTGATGGATCCGCTTGCTGGAATAGATATGAACGATATTGAGAATATTGAAATCTTAAAGGATGCAACCGGAACTGCCATATATGGTTCAAGAGCAGCAAATGGTGTAATTATTGTAACTACCAAAAAGGGAAAGGCTGGAGAAAAACCGGTTTTTAGCTTTAGTTACGATGCTTCTGTTGACAAGCAAAATAAATTCCATGACCTGCTTTCAGGACCTGAATACGTTAACTTAATGAAAGGGATTTACGAAAAAGCAGGTCAATCTATTGACTATGAAGGGTTCCCGGGGAATAGTGACACAGACTGGCAACGCGCGGTCACGCAGGTAGGCCTTGTTCAGAATATAAACGTGAACCTCCTGGGCGCTTCTAAAGATGGGGGAACAGTTTATGGTTTCTCCACTGGCTTATCAGATCAGAAAGGTATATTGATCAAAAGTGGGTTTAAAAGATACTCTATCCGTGCAAATGTAGAATCCAAGATCTTTAGCTTTTTTAAAGTAGGAACAAACTTAAACTTTAGCAGCAGTACACTTAATGGAGGAGGATTAGGCCCTATATTTATGAATTCATCTGTGTTAACATACCGGCCAGATATAGCTATTTATAATCCCGATGGAAGTTATGCTAAAGCTACAGATAATGACAACCCGGTAGCAGAACGCCAAAATACAGATGTCAATGAAAGTCAGCGTTTACTGGCCTCCGCATTTGCCGAATTGGAAATTTTACCTGGTTTAAGACTCAGGTCATCACTTGCATTTGATATCAATAGCAATGCAGGCTACCTATATTATCCTAGCTGGATGCAATCTAAAATAAGTTTTGGCTCAAAAGGATCGCGTATGGATAGGAGTTATAAGTATACAAATAGGATATTCGACAACACTTTAAATTATTCAAAGGTATTTGACAAGCATCATATCGATGTAGTTTCCGGAGCATCATGGACGTTGAATATGAGTAGGGCGATGTCTATCAGTAGCGAAGATTTTCCAAATGATGATGTATTGAACAATCTGGGATCTGCTGCCCTGATAACGGGGGGGGGGGACAGTTCGGAAAGTAGCGGACTGGAATCATTTTTTGTCCGGGCCAATTACGACTACGAGGGTAAATATTATTTGAGTTTAAGTGGTAGAGCTGATAATTCTACTAAGTTTGGTCCGGAAAACCAGTGGGGTTATTTCCCATCTGTTGGTGTAGCCTGGCGTTTTTCTAAAGAGAAGTTTATGGAAAAACTGAACTTTGTAGATGACGCCAAATTGAGGGTTACTACAGGCAAAACAGGAACGTCAGCTTTTGGTACTTTCGGATTTCTAACGCTATTTAACACTGGTTTTATGTTTGATGGTGTGAGTGGTGTACGTGCTAATCCCAGTGCCGGACTTCCAAATCCAAATATCCGCTGGGAAAGTACCACGCAAACTGATGTTGCATTAGAACTTAGCTTCCTGAAATCCAGGTTAAGGGCCTCAGTAAATTATTACAGCAAATACACGGAGGGTTTAATTACTGGCCCGGGTGTTCCGCTTTCAAGTGGTTATACTTTTGAAACCAGGAATGTGGGGGATGTAAGTAACCGGGGATGGGAGCTTACTTTTAACGCTATACCGGTAAGCAATAATAATTTTACCTGGATGTCTGATCTGAACCTGACCTTCAATAAAAATAAAGTCGAAAAAACCTATGGAACAACCTTGTTTGGCAGGACACCTATAACGCAAGGATTGCCGCTTAACGGAATTTTAGGATATAGGACCAACGGACTTTACCAGAGCAAGGCAGAGGTAGATGCTGCGAATGAAAGAGCTAGGCAAATAACAGGAAACCCAAGGGTTTATTATCAGACGGTACAGACTGCTCCTGGAGATGTCCGGTATGTGGATACAAATAATGATGGGGTTATTAATGCGGCCGACCGCCAGATTTTGGGTTATGCACAGAACCCAAAATACTTTGGCGGATGGAACAATACTTTCAGGTACAAACAATTTGAATTGAGCGCTTTGTTGCAGTTTGATGTGGGTAGTACGTTGCTTAGAGAAATGAGTATGGATAATTTTATGGGATGGGGCTTTAATGTGTCACCTAAAGTTTTAACGGCCTGGACGCCCGAAAACCCAAATACAAACCAGCCAAGAAATGCAATTAACGGGCCACAACAGAACATAGATACCAGAACAGACCGTTTTGTAGATAAAAGTTCATTTTTAAGGTTAAAAAATGTGCAATTGAGCTATGTGTTTCAAAAAAATATGTTAAAAATGTTGTATGTGCAGCAAATTAGAGTGTTTGCTGGGGTAAGCAATTTGTTAACATGGACAAAATATAAAGGGCTTGACCCGGAAGCAAACAGCGAAAATTCTTTTACCGATCATGGAAGGGATACAGGGGTTTATCCACAAGCCAGGGGAATAAGCTTTGGGGTTAATTTTAAATTTTAAACCTATTAAAAATAAGATATGAAGACGATGAAAATAGTATATACCAGTTGTGCTTGTTTGCTGCTGCTATTCACGCAGGCCTGTGAACTGACCGAGGTTACCAAGTTAGAACCTTACTATAAGCTGGGTGAAGAAACTGTGGTAACAGACATTCCCTCAGCAGAAAAATTACTTGCCGGTGCCTATTATAGCTTGAAAGATGAAGCAATGGCCAACCAAATGGGTATTTATACAAGTTTAATGGGGCTAAATGTGATTTCTACTGCTGTTTCCAGTAATGTATATACCAACAACACTGTGCAAACTTCGGATGCGAACATCAATCTTTATCTGTATGCAGGACCTTATCAGTTGATCCAAACTGCAAACTGGGTAATTGATAAAACAGGGGCATTGAAGGTAAACGATCCCCGAAAGGTGCAGATTATTGCTGAAGCGAGATTTTTAAGAGCACTTGGGCATTTTTATATCCTTCGCTTATTTGGAGAGTTCTGGGATATTAATTCGAAATTCGGTGTAGAAATAAAAGATAAACCAAAACTGCCTGTTGCACCGCGTGCAAATGTTAAAGCTTCGTATGATTTGATTCTATCTGACTTGGATGAGGCAATTTTGAACGGTAAGGATTATGTAAAGGGCAGTAAAAAAGGGTATGCCACTAAACTTGCGGCCAAAGCCATCAAAGCAAAGGTATTGCTCTACAAAAAGGATTATACAGGTGCTGCTGCTTTAGCTAAAGAGGTAATGGCAGGCCCTGCGGTATTGGCAGATAATTTTGTTGACCTTTTTCAAAAACAAAAACACATGTCGGACGAAGTGATTCTTGCTGCACTGGTATTTGCAACTGAAAATAGTTCCAGTACAGGAAAAACCTTTTACTGGATTAATGCCGGAAATTTCTTATCGCCCCGTTACACCGCATTGCTGGCAACTGATGCCAGGAAAGCCATTATTGTAAAAAACTTTAGGGATCCTGTAGATCCGTCAAAATGGCGTGGAAATGGGAAGTTTACTGTAGGTGTGGATGGTACCGGTTACGATACAGAATATTATTTCAGACTTGCAGAAGCTTATTTGATTTATGCTGAAGCGGAAGTGCGAAGAGATGGAGGTGTTTTAACAGATGCCCTTAATGTATTGAATACATTAAGGGTAAAAAGGGGGATGACCGGTGTGAGTGCAGCAAACAAAACCGAATTGCTGGCCCTGATTAGAACTGAAAAAGAATTGGAGCTGGGCGGAGAATCGGGTGAAGATTGGTTCGATCTGGTAAGGTATATTAAAAATGGCGATGTGCGGGCCTCAGTTGTTAAACCTGGTTTGCAGGATGAAGGGAAACTGATATTGCCGATACCGCAGTTGAGTATAGATGCTTCAAATAAAATATTGGCCCAGAATCCGGGATATTGATAATTGTCATTATGAAATTATATAAGATGAAAAAAGGTGTAATATTGTTAAGTTTCATTGGCCTTGGCTTATTGGCAAATGCCCAGAAAAAAAAGACCATAGCAAAAAAAGAATATACAATTAATGGATATATAAAGGGGCTGCAAAAGCCCTATGTCTATATTAACATAAAACATAAAAAAGATTCTGTAGCTGTTAAAGATGGGAGGTTTAGTTATAGGGGAAGTGTAGACGAACCTACCTTTGTCTACATTACTTACGATAAACCTTTTGGCCAGGTCTTCTATGTTGAAAATGTCCCGGTTGAAATTAAAGGCGATGCAAATGCCCTTGCAGACGTAGAGATTAACGGTGGTGAAACGCAAAAAGAATGGCGTGTGCTTGAAAAAAGCACTAAAGAACTTAGAGATGAAAGAAGGTTGTTGAACAAAGAATTTCATAAGGCAAACAACGCTAAGGATTTTGCGGCCCGTAGTATTGTTCAAGACAAGCAGGCCAAGCTTGATGCTAAAATCAATGGGTTTTCAAAAGCATTTATCGCAAAAAATCCAAAAAGCTATGTCAGCTTAAATGAAGTTAGAAATTTGCAATATTCTTATCCTGAGTATCACGAATATGCTGAGATTTATGGAAAATTAGATCCCTCTTTCAAAAAGACCGAACTGGCTAAAGACATCGAAGGTTTTTTAGCACTTTTTAAACGAGGGGCAGTAGGCGAGAAGATGGCTGATTTTACCCAAAATGATCCATCAGGAAAACCCGTTAGTCTTTCTTCATTTAAGGGGAAATATGTGTTGGTTGATTTTTGGGCAGCCTGGTGTGGCCCTTGCCGGGCAGAGAACCCGGTCGTAGTGAAGGCTTATGGGCAATTTTCAAAGAAGGGATTTACGATACTGGGGGTTTCGCTGGACAGTGACGCAGAAAAATGGAAAAAAGCAATTGAGGACGATAAATTATCCTGGACACAGGTGTCTGATTTAAAGGGATGGAGAAATGAGGTGGCCGGTTACTTTGCCGTTAGAAGTATTCCTGCGAATTACCTGCTTGATCCTAATGGGATTATTATCGCCAAAAATTTGAGGGGGGCAGATCTTGAAAATAAACTTAAGGAACTGCTTGGTGGCAACTGATGCTGAAAGCCAACGCTTAAAATAGCTTTACAAGCATTAAAAAAGCCCTGCTGAATCCAGCAGGGCTTTTTTAATAGCGCTTTATATCTTCTTAGAATGAGAAATCGTCATTATGACCTTTGCTTCCCACTCCTTCATGATTCTCAGAATATTCATAACGTTTTTCTACAACATCCTGATGGTTCTTGATGTATTCAACCGTTTCGTTTAACCCCTCTGTAAATTTCTCGAAATCTTCTTTATATAAGAAAATCTTATGTTTTACAAATACGCCGTCCTCCAGTCTTTTCTTGCTTTCTGTTAGGGTTAGGTAATAATCTCCTGATCTAGTAGCTTTAACGTCGAAAAAATAAGTTCTTTTACCTGCCCTTACTTTCTTCGAAAAAACCTCTTCTCTCTCTTTGTTGTCAAATTCTCCCATGGTTGGTATTGATCTTGGTTTTTGGTTCGGGTAAATATAAACTATTAATTATTAAAGTTCAAAATCAAATTAAATAGTTTGATTCTCTTCTTCCAACAATTGATGCTGGTACATTTCGGCATAAGCCCCATCAAGGGCCAATAGTTGCGTATGCGTGCCCTGTTCAATGATTTTTCCGGCATCCAGCACAATAATCTTATCCGCATTTTTTATCGTAGAAATCCTATGGGCAATCAAAATACTTGTTCTGTTTTTCATAATTCTGCTCAAATTATTCAGGATTTCTTCTTCTGTTCTTGTGTCAACCGCCGACAGACAATCGTCAAAAATCAATAAACGGGGTTCTTTGATCAAGGCCCTTGCAATGGAAACCCGCTGTTTTTGTCCGCCCGACAATGTAATTCCCCTTTCGCCAAGCATCGTCTCAAACTTCTGCTCAAAATCAATGATGTTATAATATACAGCGGCATTTTTCGCTGCGGTATTAATCTCCTCATCGCTAACCTGGTCAAGCCCAAAAGCAATGTTATTTTTTATGGTATCCGAAAATAGAAATACCTCCTGTGGTACAAAACCAATCTGGCCCCGGTAGTTATTTAAATTTAAACTCCCGATTTTTGTCCCATCAACACTGATCACTCCATTATCGACATCATACATCCGCATGATTAAATTGGCCAGCGTAGATTTTCCCGAGCCTGTACGCCCAATAATAGCTACAAACTGCCCTTGCTCAATCTCAAAGCTTACATCTTTGATCGCCTGTATTCCTGTGTCAGGATAAGTAAAGTTTACATGCTCAAATTTAATGTTGCCGTTTAGCTGCGGGGTTTCAATATTGCCAGAAGTGATATCCGGCTGTAATTGTAAAAATTCGTTGATGCGTTTTTGAGAGGCCGAAGCACGCTGAATCAACGTAGTAACCCAGCCTAGCATTGAGACAGGGAAGGTCAGTTGGTTTACATATACGATAAACTCAGCTATGTTTCCCGGAGTAATGGATCCATCTATCACCTGTATGCCACCAATGTAAATGGTAAGAATGGTACTCAAACCTACCAATAACAACATCGTAGGATAAAAGAGTGCCTGCACCTTTACCAGGCCCATCGCGTTGTCTTTATAACCCTGACTTTCAGTCGCAAAAATCTTTTGTGTATAGTCCTCTCTTACATAAGATTTTATTACCCTTATGCCTGAGAACCTTTCCTGTACAAAACTGGATAATTTAGATAGCTGCTCTTGGATCTGTTCACTCTTCTGGTTGATCATTGTATTTACAAAATAAATAATCACCACCAGTATAGGGAGCGGTAGTAAACACCAGATGGCCAGTGTCGCATTTACAGAAAACATCGCATAAATCACCAGCAGAAAAAGTACTGCCGTATTGATGGTATACATGATAGCCGGGCCAACATACATCCGCACCCGGTTTACATCTTCCGTAGCCCGGTTCATCAGATCACCCGTATTGTTGCGTCTGTAAAAACCAAGGCTCAGTTTTTGGTAATGCGCATAAATCTCGTTTTTCATGTCGAACTCAATATGTCGCGACATTAAAATGATAGTCTGCCGCATAAAAAACAGGAAAAGGCCTCTTAATAAATAAAGCACCAGGACCAGCATCCCGAAATAAAACAGGCTTAAGCTAAAAATATCATATACGATAGATGCCCGTTCAAAACCATTGAATAAACGATAAATCTGTATGTTTTCTGTAATCAGGTTAAAGGCATGGCCGATAACCTGCGCAGGGATCACCCCGAAAATATTGGAGATGATTACGAAGAAAACCCCCGGGATAATCCACCATTTATATTTATAGAAGTATTTGTTTAAAAAACGCAGGTGTTTCATTGGGAGGTAAAGTTATCGAAATGAAGCTGTTTTTTTTAAACTCTTTGGTTAAAACAATGTAAATAATGTTTTTTTATGCTAGTTTTGCGACATATCTGATAAAAGAAATTATATGTCTGGTAATAGTTCTATTGTGAATTCAGTTTTAGATCAGTTAAGTGCATCGGGGCACAAGAAGGTAATATTTTGCAACGATCCCGATACCGGATTAAAAGCAATCATCGCCATTCACGATACCACTTTAGGCCCTGCATTAGGTGGAACCCGAATGTGGAGTTACGCTACCGAAGCCGAAGCGCTTGAAGATGTACTCAGATTATCCAGCGCAATGACTTACAAAGCTTCCATCACCGGATTGAATTTAGGTGGGGGGAAAGCGGTCATCATCGGCGATTCCAGAAAAGGAAAATCTGAAGCCATGATGCGCAGCTATGGCCGGTTTATTAAAAACCTGAACGGAGAATTTATTACAGCAGAAGATTTAGGTACAACCACCAAAGATATGGAGTACATCCGCATGGAAACCAACCATGTAACAGGTGTGCCAGAATCATTGGGTGGAACAGGCAACCCGGCACCTACAACTGCAAAAGGTGTTTATTTAGGTATCAAAGCTTGTGTTAAAGAAGTTTTCGGTACCGATATGCTGGCCGGACGCTCAGTTGTTGTACAAGGGATAGGAAATGTAGGCGAACATCTCGTTGCCTTATTGAGGGCTGAAAACGTAGAAGTTTATATCAGCGATATCAATGAAGAGAAGCTACAGCACGTAGCACGTACCTATAAAGCAAAACCAATCAGTGCCGATAAAATATTCGGACTGGATGCAGATATCTATGCACCATGTGCGTTGGGCGCAACAGTGAACGATAAAACCATCAACAAGATGAAGTTCGCTATCATCGCCGGGTCTGCAAATAACCAGTTGGCCGATGAAAACATACACGGAAAATTATTGCTGGATAAAGGCATCTTGTTTGCCCCTGATTATTTAATCAATGCAGGTGGACTGATCAGCTGCTACTCTGAACTAACCGGCTTTGGTAAAAAACGTACCATGCAGCTTACAGAAAATATTTACAACGCAACCAGAGACGTAATAAAAATGTCGAAGGCTGATAATATACCAACAATATGGGCGGCAAACCGTATTGCCGAACAAAGGATAATCGATATCAAAAAAATAAAATCATCATTTTAATCACCAGGTAATTTACCACTCGTTCTTACATTCATGTTAAACAGAAGGCACTTAAGAATTAAAGCTTTGCAAAATATTTTTGCATGGCAAATGACAGACAAGAGAGACTTGGCATCGTCCAAGAAGGCGTTAATGCAAAGTATTGACGATGTGTACGAAATGTACATCGGCATGCTTTCGCTATTGGTTGAAACGACAGAGTATACGCAGATAGACGCTATTGAGCGTTCTAACAAGCATTTACCTACGGCAGACGACCTGAACCCGAATTTAAAGTTGTTAAACAACAAGTTTGCGGTTACGCTAAAACAAAACCCTGATTACATCGCCGCAATCCACAAATACAGGATCAACTGGATGTCTGACCCTGAATTTGTAAAAGCTATTTTTAATACTTTAAAGGTTACTCCCGAATATGCCGCATATCTGGCTGATGAAGATAACAGTTTAGAGGAATCAAAAACAATCATCAAGTTTATTTTCAGGAAAATCATCCTTAAAAGTCATAACATCATCCAGGCATTTGAAGATAAATTCATCAACTGGTCTGTAGATAAAGAAGTGATGCAGGGTATGGTAGCCAAAACCATTAAAAACTTTACTTCTGAAGATCCTTTTAAAAACAAGCTGACACCAATTAGTCAGGATTGGGAAGAGGACAGTAAATTTGTTCAGGACCTTTTTCTATATACCCTTAAAAATAATAAAGAATATCAGGAACTGATTGCTGAAAGAACTAAGAACTGGGAATCTGAGCGTATTGCTTTGATGGATACCATTCTGATGAAAATGGCAATTTGTGAACTGTTAAACTTCCCCTCAATACCGGTTAAAGTAACTATCAATGAGTACCTTGATCTATCAAAAGATTACAGTACCCCGAAAAGTAATTCATTTATAAACGGTATCTTGGACAAAATTTTAGGCGATCTGAAAAGAACAAATAGTATCCATAAAATAGGTCGCGGACTAATAGAAGAATAACGATATGAAGAAAATCTTTGTACTGGCATTGGTAGCTATATCATTTGCGTCCTGCCAAAATTCAGCGAAAAACAACACTGCAACCGACGATACTGTTGCTACAACAACAGAAGCAGGTAATGAGCATGCTGCTGTTGCAACAGGTAACGAGGCGGTGATAAACTTTGAAAACGGGAATTATGACTTCGGTAAAATTACCCAGGGCGAAAAGGTCGCTTATAGCTACAAATTCAAAAATGTTGGCAAAAGCCCCCTGATCATTCTTAATGCTACCGCAACATGTGGTTGTACCGTGCCGGAAGTACCTAAAGAGCCGATTAAACCAGGTGATGAGGGAGAGATCAAAGTGGTATTTAACAGTACAGGAAAGTCTGGCATGCAGGATAAAGTGATTACCGTTACTTCAAATGCACAACCAAACATTGCCAGTTTACATCTAACCGGTGAGGTTAAAGAACAGTCAAATTAATATACAATTTATATAATAGAATATGATATCAACAGTAATTTTGCAGGCCCAGGGAAATGGTATGTTAAGCACATTAATACCAATGGTTTTAATCATGGTAGTTTTTTACTTTTTCATGATCAGACCTCAGGTTAAAAAAGCAAAAGACCTTAAGAAAATGGTTGAAGCTTTAAAAAAAGGAGATAAAATTGTTACCACTGCAGGTATTCATGGCCGTATAGCTGATATGAACGACACCACATTCTTAATTGAAGTTGAAGGTGGTACAAAAATCCGTTTCGATAAAACTGCTGTATCTTTAGATGCAACAAAAGCGGTAGCGCCTAAAACAGAAGAAACAAAAGCATAGTTTCCCTGCTGAATAAAAAAACCTGTACCATCATCAGATGGTACAGGTTTTTTTATTTATTGCCGGCAATAAAGCTAGATTAAGTATCTATCAATTCTTTGCGATATTCTTTTGGGGTAACATTTTTGATTTGTTTAAAAAACCTGTTAAAATTAGACAGGCTGTTAAAACCGCATTCTATTGCAATGTTATTGATTTGATCTTCATCATTGGCCAGCAATTTGCAGGCATGGCCAATTCTTACCTCGTTCACAAAGGTTACGAAGGTTTTCTGCGTTCGGTTTCTGAAATACCTGCAAAATGCCTGTTTATTCATATTGGTCATCTGGGCAGCCTCGTCCAGCAAAATTTCTTTGTTAAAATTATCAAAAACATATTTTAGTATTTTGTCCATCCTGTCGTTATCTTTTAACTGATAATTGTTGGTATAGCCAGGAGTGGTTAGCAGCTCGTAATCTTTGGTAAGACAAAGGGCATTTAAAATTTGTAGTACACCTGTTAAACGACCGATTTCTTCAGTTTGGTTGGCCGTTTGTACCAAAAGCTGTTTGATTTCATCTTTAGCAACTTTGCCAAACTTCATACCTCGCTTACTGATCTGAAAAAAGTTTTTTAAGCGCAGAATATTTTCCGGCTCCCGGAAAATCTCCAATATTTTTTCGGGATGGATGAATAGAGAAACAGAGCGGGCCTGTACATTGGGGGTAACATCACTAAAATATTGCTGGCTGTTGTGCCATACATGAGGCAAGTTGGAACCTACAAAAATAAGTTCGTCATTTCCAAAATCAGCAATGCTGTCGCCAATCATTATTCTGCCCTGGCTTTCTATATTATAAACCAGTTGGCATTCTTCATGGAAATGAAAATCAGTAGAAAAGTATGGCGCATTAACCACTTTTACACCATAAGCTTCATTGATCTTTCCGTCAAGTATTTTAGCTAATACGGGTTTCATATTTTTGATTTAAAAATAGATATAAAGACGCTCTATTAACTGTCTTGTCTGCGATTAAGTTAACTATAGCTAATATAACGTTATTATTGGCAAATTATATTTCAGTTATTTCTTTTTTTGATTAATAGATTAGCATTTCAATTACTAACCAAATAATCAATTATGCCACACCATAAAGTCGTGTTGAACCATTATTTACCTTTCCCTTTGTTATGATCAATAAAATAGAAATTAAAGATAAACGTTTTGAACTGGCTACGGGTGCTGGTAGCGATGCCATACATAAAGACCCGCAATACTCTTATGCGGTAACCCAACTTACCGAAGATGGAAAAACCGGTACAGGCCTTGCCTTTACCCTGGGCGAGGGCAACAACCTGGTGTGCGAGGCGGCATCATTCTATGCTGAGAAATTGAAAGGACAGGGAATCGAAAACCTTATGGCCGATTTTGGCCAGACTTTTCGTACACTTTCTAACGAACAGCAGTTCCGATGGCTAGGCCCGCATAAAGGCGTAGTACACCTCGGACTGGCTTCGGTTACCAATGCATGTTACGATTTATGGGCAAAAAAACGTGGCGTACCGCTGTGGAAATTGTTGATCGACCTTAGCCCTGAAGAAATCGTAAATACACTGGATCTTTCCTACCTGGAAGATGTTTTGACAAGAGAAGAGGCCATCGAATTGTTGCAGGGAGAAGCAGGTGCTAAAAAAACAAGGGAGAAAATAACCGCAATCGGTTACCCGGGATACGATACTTCTGTAGGCTGGTTTAATTACGATGATGAAAAAGTACGTGAGAATTGTAAAAAAGCCATAGATAGCGGGTTTAGTGCCATGAAGTTAAAAGTAGGTTCTATAGACCCACAAAGGGATATCCGCCGTGCAAATATTGTCCGGGAAGTAGCTGGCGACAATATAAAGGTAATGCTTGACGCCAACCAGCAGTGGACACTACCACAGGCGATTTCGATTTGCAATGAACTTAAAAACATGAATCCTTATTGGATTGAAGAACCTACGCATCCTGACGATATATTAGCGCATAAAACACTGGCAGACGAAATTGCACCTATAAAGCTGGCCCTTGGGGAGCATGTGCCCAATCGCATAATTTTTAAAAACTACCTCCAAACCGGTTGTACCGGCTTTGCACAGGTTGATGCTGTACGTGTAGGCGGTGTAAGCGAATTTATTACCATTAGCCTGATGTGCAGGAAATTTGGTGTGCCGGTTGTACCGCATGTGGGGGATATGGGTCAGCTGCACCAGCACCTGGTCTTATTTAACCACATTGCTATGGGGCACGAGGCTTTATTTTTAGAACATATCCCTCATTTGAAACAACATTTTACGCATCCTATAAAAATTGATAACGGTGTTTATGTTACCCCGCAGGAACCGGGTAGCAGCTGCGATTTAAAATAAAAATAACGACTAAACCTAACCAAATATGATTAGCACGATTGATACGTGGATTACCATTGCCTACATTGTATTCATTGTAACCATCGGCCTTTGGGCCGGCACCAAAAAGAAGAAAGGAGAGGGAAGTTCATCTAATGATTATTTTTTAGCAGGAAAAACTTTGAAATGGCCAATGATTGGCCTGGCATTATTTGCCACTAATATTTCATGCCTGCACCTGGTAAGTCTGGCACAAAGCGGATTTGATACCGGCCTGCTTAACGGAAACTTTGAGTGGATGGCTGCTTTTACCCTAATACTACTGGCACTTTTCTTTATTCCTTTTTACATCAGGTCCGGGATTACCACCCTTCCGGATTTCTTAGAGAAAAGATACAACAGGGCATGTAGGGATTGGCTGGCCTTTATCTCTATCATCTCAGCGGTAATTATTCACATCGCATTTTCATTTTTGGCCGGGGGCATTGTACTCGAAACATTGTTTGGGATCAACATGTACACAAGCATTATCGCCATAGCGTTAGTTACGGGGTTATATACCATTATTGGCGGCCTTAGGGCTGTAGTAGTGACCGAAACCATACAGAGTATAGTCTTAATCGCAGGGGCAATTATTATCACTGTTTTTTCATGGAACAAATTGGGTGGATGGGAACATTTAACCCTAACACTACAGCAAAATAATGCCATGGATAAATTAAGTATGATCAGGCCAATTGGTGATGAAAGTGGCATGAGCTGGATCGCGGTGTTTTTAGGCTATCCGGTATTGGGTATTTGGTATTGGTGTGCTGATCAAACTATTGTACAGCGCGCACTTGGCGCTAAAGACGAAAATCAGGCTAAAGCTGGGGTGCTTTTTTGTGGTTTTATTAAAATATTGCCTGTGTTCATCTTTGTTTTGCCCGGACTTTTTGCCTACGCATTGTTCAAATCCGGCCAGATGGATTTAAGCTCCCTACAAACTATAGGCGCTGATGGCGGACAGGTTTTGAATACCAAAGGGATTTATACTTTAATGATTACCCAGTTACTACCGAAGGGATTAGTCGGCGTTTTAGTAGCGGCATTACTATCTGGTTTAATGAGCCAGATTGCCGGGGCATTAAACTCAATTGCCACATTAAGCAGCTTCGATTTATACAAGCGTTATTACCCCGAAGCTTCGGATACCAAAATGGTTAAAGTTGGCCGGGTTTCAGCAGCGATAGCCTTAGCGGTTTCGCTGGCTTTGCTCCCATTACTAAACCAGTACGAGAGTCTTTTCGCCGGTATAAATGATATCATCGCGCACATTGCACCTCCAATTACCTGCGTATTCTTATTGGGCGTGTTTTGGAAAAAGGCCTCAGGAAAGGCAGCCCAATATACGCTTTGGCTCGGCTCGGTCCTGGGAGTTGTTGTTTTTGCGCTTAACAAGCTGGACCCCGGTACGTTAATAGGCAAAATCCCTTTCATGATGATGGCCTTTTACCTTTTTTGCGTATGTGTGCTCATCCAGGTTACGCTTTCCTATGTCTACCCTGTTCAACATACCGAGGATAGCAAAAAGTTGTACTGGAACTCTATTTGGGAGCCTTTGCAGGCAAAAGGTTGGAGCGGCATAGGTAATTATAAAGTTTTATCAGTGTTACTGCTGGCAATAATGGCGGTACTGTATGTGTTTTTCAAATAACCATTAAAAAAACAGAAAATGAGAAAGTATAGGATAACCCTGGTGGCTCTTTTTTTCTTTACATGTTTAAGCAATGTAATCGCACAAACTAGTTTGTATCAATTGCAATCCAACTTTGTTGATCTGCAGTTTGGGGTAATGTTGCATTTTAACATGGGCACCTTTACCGATGAAGAATGGGCGAAGCCCAATCACGACCCCAAACAATTTAACCCTGCAAAACTCGATTGCAACCAATGGGCAAAAGCCTGCAAGGCTGCCGGAATGACTTATGGTATTCTGACTACTAAACACCATGACGGTTTCTGCCTTTGGGATTCAAAATATACCGATTACGACGTAGCCAATAGTCCTGTAAAAAAAGATGTAGTTGCCGAATATGTTAATGCTTTCCGCAGTCAGGGCCTAAAGCCCTGTCTATATTTTTCCATTTGGGACCGCCATAATGGTGTAGAAAATGGTGGTCCAAAAGAAGAGGGCTTTGTCATGGACCAGCTTACGGAGTTGCTTACCAAATATGGAGAAATACCGATGATTATTTTTGATGGCTGGAATTGGAAAATGGGGCATCAACAGATCTCTTATCAACGTATTTATAACCACGTAAAAAAGCTGCAACCCAATTGCCTGATTGCCGAGCATAACGGTAACAGTTCACTACAAACAGATATTGTATATTATGAAGGCCCGAAAGGTGTATATCCAATGGGTGATAATGTGTATCCATCGCAAATGGCACTTACCCTTACCAATGGTTGGTTTTGGCATCCAGGGGCAGCAGAACAAGTGAAAAACGTAAATTATACGTTAGATAAATTACAACGTGTAGTTCCTTTATATTGTAATTATATGATCAATATTGGCCCTAACCGTGATGGCCTTTTTGATGAACAGGTAGTGGCACACCTTAAGGCCATTGGTAAATTATGGAAACCACTGCCCGGGAGACTGCCATTACCAAAACAACCCGTTATTCCACAGGAATACATTACGGCAAAATCAATTTTATCTTCTAACGGACAAGCATTTATAGAACCCGCTGGTTCGGCCAACGCAGGTTCACCTATAGCCGCATTGCTTAACCAAAAAACAGCCAGTGTAATGATCGACGGGATAAGCGATTTGGTAGGAGACCGTGGTGGATTTGCTGCTTTTCAAACCTACTGGAAATTTGCGCCAGAGAAAAGCCGCTATCTCATCCTTGATCTGGGTACGGAACAAACTGTGAGCAAATTCTATTACCTGCCCGCACAATTAAAAGGTTACCGCGGGGCCATCACCAAATACGAACTCTCCGCATCAACAGATAACCAGACTTTTCAACAAATTAAAATAGCCAATTGGAACAAAACGTCCGACCTTAAAGTAAGCACATTTGCGCCTATAAAAACGAGGTACGTTAAGTTGGAGATTTTGGATGCTATTGAAGAAGCGATGATCAGCGAAGTGGGCCTTGGCAATTAATATATTTTAACCAAAAAACCTAAATGTTATGAACAGAATCAAATTTTTATCAGCTTTATCAGGCGCTATCCTTATGTTGGCATCCTGTACACAGACTGCCGAAAAATCCCCTTCCGTAACCGATGTCAGCAAAACTAAAGTAGAGCGATATGGCATGGTTACCGGTTTAAAACCTGAAAAAGTAGCGTATTATAAAAAACTACATGCTGCGGTATGGCCAGGTGTACTTAAGAAAATAACTGAATGTAATATTCGCAACTACTCAATTTATCTTCAGGAGATTGACGGTAAACCATATCTTTTTAGCTACTGGGAATATACCGGTGATGACTTTAAGGCCGATATGAAAAAAATGGCCGCCGATACCACCACCCAGCGCTGGTGGAAAGAAACTGCACCTACCCAACAACCTTTAGCTGAGGCCGCTGCAAAAAATGAAACCTGGAGCCGTATGGAAGAAGTTTTTCATGAAAATTAGAAGCTACAATATCTATTCGGCAAAAAGTAAGCTTAAAAAGCCCATTGCCGATGCCACACATACGTTAACAGAAATATCTTTTCTGGTTTTAAGGCTTCAATTAGAAAACGGCATAATAGGAGAAAGTTATCTCCTGTCCTTTCAATATTCGCCCAATGCTATTTTAGGTGCTTTAAAAGATGCCTTGCCAAGTGTAATTGGTTTTGAAGCCAACCAAATGGGAATGGTAGCAACGAAGCTTGAACACGCTGCAGAGTATTTTGGCAATAACGGAATAAATAAGTGGGCCGCTGCCGCTATAAACATTGCCATGTGGGATGCCTGGTCGCGTACTTTAAATGTTCCCATCTGGAATATGTTTGGTCTGCACCGGGAAAAATGTGCCATATATGGTAGTGGCGGCTGGCTCTCCTACACCACGGATGAGTTGATCGAGGAAGTCAGCAACTATAAAGAACGTGGCTTTAAAGCCGTGAAAATAAAAGTTGGTTCACCCAATTGGGAAACAGATGTTGAGCGGTTAAAGTTGGTAAGAAACGCTGTCGGAAATGAATTAAATATTATGATGGATGCCAATCAGGGCATGCAAACACCTCAGGCAATACAATTGGCCCGCAAAGCCGCCGAGCTAAATATTTATTGGTTTGAAGAACCTTTGAACCATCAGAATTTTGATGGCTATCAAAGCTTAAAGGCGCAAACGGGCATTTCTTTGGCTATGGGCGAAAGGGAGTACGATACAATGCCACTGGTAGAACTGGCTAAAAGGAATGCTATTGATATTTGGCAGCCTGATATATTACGCATTGGTGGTGTCGATGCCTGGCGCGATAGCGCGGCTATTGCCGCTGCCTATCAAATACCGGTACTTCCACATTATTACAAAGATTACGATGTGCCTTTAGTTTGTACCATACCAAATGGCGTTGGGGTGGAAAGTTTCGATTGGATTGACACGTTAATAGACAACCCGATGCTGGTAAAGGACGGTTATGCTTACCCGCACCAACAAGCAGGTTGGGGCTTTAGGTTTTTAGATGAACACTTAACCGTAATTAAATAGAATTAATATCTGAATAAAGATGTCTGCAGAAATATTCTCATTGAGCAAAAAAACAGCATTAATAACTGGTGGGGGCACCGGCATTGGTTTTGGTATTGCGAAGGCAATGATAGCGGCCGGGGCAAAGGTTGTGATAACGGGACGGCAGGAAGCAAAATTGAAAGCAGCAAAGGAGCAACTTGGAGGAAATTGCCATGCCCTGGTATTTGACGTGACAAACAAATCGGCAATTCCTGCCTTTGTTGACGAAATTGAAAATACCATTGGTGCTATTGATATTTTGGTAAATAATGCTGGCATTCACTTAAAAAAATGGGCGTTTGATACGAGTGATGACGAGTTTGAAGAAATTATGCAAACGAACCTGCTGAGTGTTTTTAGCCTGAGCAAGGCATGTGCAAAAAAAATGGCACTAAGAAAAAGTGGCTCAATCTTGTTCATAGGTTCAATGGCGGGTATTTTTGGGATAGATCGGGTGTCGGCATACGGTACCTCAAAAGCTGCGTTGACAGGGTTAATGCAGAATTTGGTAACCGAGTTTTCTATCCATAACATCAGGGTAAATACGATAGCCCCCGGTTGGATAGAAAGTCCGATGTTTTTAAATGCCATTGATGCCGATGTGGAACGAAAACAAAAAATAACCAATCGCATTGCGATGGATGGTTTTGGTACTGTTGCCGATATCGGTAATGCCGCCGTTTTCCTGTCCTCCGCCGCCGCAAGGTATATTACAGGGGTGCTTTTACCAGTTGATGGAGGTGCGTCAGTTAATTTTTAACAATAGGTATTTAGTTTAAACCGAAGAATTATGAAGGCCATTATTTTGCAGGAACCAGGCAAATTTGAAGTTGTAACCAGGGAGATGCCTGGGCAACCCGGTGATGATGAGGTTTTGTTGAAAATCAAAAACATATCCATTTGCGGTACAGATCTACATGCCTATAAAGGTCAGCAGCCCTTTTTCTCTTATCCCCGGATTTTGGGGCACGAAATTGCGGCGAAGGTAATAGACGTTGGTGCAGCTGTGACCCATTTAAAACCCGGCGACTTATGCAGTATAGAACCCTATCGAAATGCGGAGATAGATCAGGCTGTAAAACGGGGTAAAACTACCTGTGGCGGTAAATTAACAGTACTTGGTGTACACGAAGACGGCGCATTACAGGAATACTTTGTTTACCGGGCCGAAAATGTGCATCCTGCAAATGGTCTTACTGCTGATCAGGCGGCTATTGTAGAGCCTTTTGCCATTGGCAGCCATGCCGTAGAGCGCGCAGAAGTAGTTGCGGAAGATATTGTCCTGGTAGTTGGTGCGGGACCGATTGGCATTACGGTAATGGCTATGGCAGGGCTAACTGGAGCCAGGATAATTGCCTTAGATGTTAACACACATAGGCTGGGCTATGTGAAAGAGAATTTTCCGGCAACAGATACGCTTTTGCTGAAAGATAACATCCTTGATGAACTGCGTAACTTATTGAATGGCGATTTACCTACAGTTGTCATTGATGCTACAGGTAATAAAAACTCAATGGAAAGAAACTTTGAGTATGTTGCTGCTGGAGGTACCATAGTTTTTGTGGGGTTGTTTCAGGGAGATGTGGTTTTCAATGATCCTAATTTCCATCGTAAAGAAATAACGTTAAAGGCCAGCAGAGCGGCCAAATCTGTTGATTTTAAAAAGGTAATCGCTTGTTTTAAAGATGGCCGCATCAATACCTCAGGTTATATTACCCATCGCATCGCTTTTGATCATTTAATCGATGAGTTTGAAAAATTATACCGCCCCGAAGAAAACGTGATTAAAGCCATTGTAGATCTTTAAACTAATTTTTATACCCCAATAAAAAACACATAAAAATATGAAACCATTTCGCACACTTCTCCTCATTTGCGCTATATCAGTTTCCAGTTACTGTTTCGCGCAGCCAAATGATCATACTAAACTTTGGTATAAAGAGCCGGCCAATGCATCGGTAAAGGACAACCCTAACGGCTGGATAAGCGATGCCGAATGGCTAAAGGCACTTCCTTTAGGAAATGGTTTTTTGGGAGCAATGGTTTTCGGAGATGTAAATAAAGAGCGTATTCAACTTAATGAAAAATCGTTATGGAGTGGTAGTCCTCAGGATAGTGATAATCCCGAAGCATCCAAAGCCCTTTCGCAAATCAGGGAGCTGCTATTTGCCGGCAAGTACAAAGAAGCTACCGAATTAACGAACAAAACACAGATATGTACCGGCAAAGGATCGGGGCAGGGTTCGGGCGCTAATGTGCCTTTTGGTTGTTTTCAAACGCTTGGCGACTTATGGCTGGACTTTGAAACCCAGTCCCCCTATACCAAATACTATCGTGAGTTAGATTTAATTAACGGCATAGCCCTTACAAAATATGAACAGAATGGAGTAGCCTACCAAAGAGAGGTGTTTATCAGTAATCCTGATAAGGCACTAGTTATTCGACTAACAGCAAATAAACCCAACGCGCTATCTTTTAATTTAGCAATCAACAGACCGGAGAAATTTACAACAATTGCTGAAAATAATAAATTAGTCATGTACGGTTCAATGACTGATGGTAAAGCTGGCGAAGGAATGAAATATAAAGCTTATGCTACACCCATTGTAACGGATGGGTCAGTAAAAACTATTGGTAATTCGATTAGTATAACCAAGGCTACTTCAGTTACCATTGTAGTTACTGCTGCTACAAATTACCGCCTTCATTATCCGGATTATATCAATAACAATTTTGAAAAAGAGCTGGATAACACCACAAAAATGGCTGTTGCAACTCAGTACACGCAACTTCGTAACCGTCATATTAAAGATTTTTCATCGTTGATGCTGCGCTCCGATCTTATTTTAGGTAAGGGTGTCAATAGTGATATTCCGACAAATGAATTATTGGACAAAAATGTAAAAACCAAAAACGAACCTGCGCTGTATACTTTGTACTACCAATACGGCAGGTATTTATTATTATCATCGTCCAGAACAGGAAGTTTACCCGCTAATTTGCAAGGTATTTGGGCCAATCAAATACAAACTCCCTGGAACGGTGACTACCACACGGATATTAATGTACAAATGAACTATTGGCCTGCCGAGGTTACCAACCTGTCAGAAACGAGTAGTCCGCTATTTGATTTAATCTCGTCACTTCAGGAACCTGGAAAAAAAACCGCGAAAATACAATACAACACAACTGGCTGGGTGCTGCATCCAATTACTAATGTTTGGGGTTATACTTCGCCTGGCGAACATCCGAGTTGGGGCATGCATGTTGGTGCCGGGGCCTGGATTTGCCTTAACCTTTGGGAACATTATGCCTTTACAGGAAACAAAAATTACCTCTCCCAATTGTATCCGATATTAAAAAGCTCAAGCATTTTTTACTTAAACTGGTTGGTAAAAGATAAGGCGACCGGCAAATTGGTTTCTGGACCATCACCTTCTCCGGAGAATTCTTTTGTGGCACCTGATGGCTCGCGTGCACAGATCAGCATGGCACCAAGTCACGATCAGGAGGTAATTTTTGATTTGTTTACCAATACCTTAAAATCAGCTCAAATTCTAAAGGTTCAGGACCAGTCGTTTTTAACTCAATTAAAAGATGCTTTAGGAAACTTAGCCCGCCCTAAAATTGGTTCAGATGGCCGTTTAATGGAATGGGCAACAGAATTTAAAGAAGTTGAACCTCAGCACAGACATTTATCCCATTTGTTCGCTGTTTATCCCGGTAATGAAATTACCCCCGAACAAACTCCAGAACTGGCAGGGGCAGCAAAAAAATCATTGGAAGCCAGAGGTGATGGCGGTGTAGGTTGGTCTTTTGCCTGGAAAATTGCACTGTGGGCAAGGATGGGTGATGGCGACCGTGCACTGAGCATATTAAACAGTCAGTTGAAACCTACGATGTCACTTGATACCAAGTACGATGGGGGTGGCGGAACTTATTATAATCTTTTTGATGCTTGCCCTCCTTTCCAGATAGACGGGAATTTTGGTGTTATAGCGGGTATGGCGGAAATGTTTTTGCAAAGCCATGAAGGGTTTATCGCACTTTTGCCGGCCTTACCTGCGGCTTGGAAAGAAGGCGAAATAAAGGGCATGGTTGCAAGAGGTGGTTTTGTTATCGATATAAAATGGAGGGAAGGAAAAATAACCTCGGTGTCGCTTTTATCAAAAAACGGGGGCAGCTGTAAGATAAAATACGGTAACAAAAAAATTGATTTAAATACGGTGGCCGGAAAAAGGTACGATTTAACAGGGAAGCTTTAAACACATGGTCGTAAAAAATGGTGTTGCCGTTTAAATAAGGAATAAGCCTTTTTAACTGCAACACCAGAATGTCTTTATAGTAGAGGATTATTTGTATTTTTACAGCGATGCCCTTTATAAAACTTACAAAAGTAGAGCGGAAGAGATTCCTGGTTTTAACCACCTGTATGCTTATCGCAATTGCAGCGTGGTTATTTATGGCCTTGAACAACAAATACCCCTATACTGTTAAAACGGTTTTAAAGTATAACAATATTCCACAAAAGAAAGCTTTCCACCCTTTACAGTCTGATACGGTCGATTTGCAGGTGGAGGGGACCGGATGGCAACTTTTGTTTGCCAGGTTAAGGATCAAACCACAATCAATCGCCATCAGCCTTGAAAAATTAAACAACAGGAACTTTATCCTTTTTTCCGAGCAATTATATAATGTGAACAACCAACTGGAAACTTCACAAAAGATCATTTCTGTAAAACCAGATACCCTGTATTTCGACTTTTCGGAAAAAACGGTGAAGAGGGTACCCGTTAAACTGGTATCGGATATTGGGTTCGTAAAACAGTATGGCATTTCTAATCCCATTGAAATTACACCTGATTATGTTACGATTTCCGGACCGGAAGAAGAACTGAATAAAATTAAAGAATGGAAAACAGATTCTTTAAACCTTCAGGATGTACAGTCTACAGCCAAAAGTATGGTGGGAATGACGCAAAGTAAAATGAAAAATGTAAGTATTTTTCCTGCAAGTGTTGAAGTGAAAGTCCCCGTGGATGAGTTTACCGAAAAGGTACTCGATATTCCACTTAAGGTGGTCAATAACAGGGAGTATTATAGTGTAAAGTTATATCCCAGGAAAGTTAAGATTACTTTTTTGGTAGCCCTGTCTAAATACAACCAAGTAAATGAAGATTTTATTGAGGCCGTGGTGGATATGAACGAGTGGAAAGAATTAAACCATAACAGGCTAAGGGTTAAAATAGTGCGTTTCCCTGATTTTTGTAAATTGATCCAGATCGTACCTGGTAAAGTTGATTTTATTATCGAAAAGTAATGTTGAAACCATCATGAGTTTGATTACCATTAAAAAACAAATAATATTTCAATGAAACCTGCATAAGCTTAACGCTTACAAATCGAAAAGAATAAGCATATGCAAGCTTCATTACCATTAAAAAACAATAATATTTCAATGAAAATAGGGATTACAGGAGGGATAGGAAGTGGTAAGACAACCATTTGCAAGATATTTGAAACATTAGGCATCCCGGTTTTTTATGCCGATACCGTTGCCAAGGAAATCATGGTGAGTGATGAAATTCTGATAAAGGGGGTGCAGGATGCTTTTGGTAAGGAAAGTTACACTGCCGAAGGGGTATTAAACAATAAACACATTGCCGGTATCGTATTCAACAATGCAAAACAGCTCGCTAAATTAAATGAACTGGTACATCCGGCGGTATTCAGGGCATTCGACAATTGGGTAAAGCAAGTTCCTTCGTCGGTTCCTTATATCCTTAAAGAGGCAGCTCTGTTATTTGAAAGTGGTTCGTACAAAATGTGCGATCAAAATATACTGGTTATTGCACCAGAAGAAACCAGGCTACAGCGGGTAATGCAGCGGGATGGCGTAACAGCAGAACAGGTTAGGGCGAGAATGGACAAGCAGTTGCCCGACGAAGAGAAAATAAAACTGACCGACCATATTATTTACAACAACGAAACAGATTCATTGATCATTCAAGTGACCAGATTACATCAACTGTTTTTAAATACTTCTGAATGATACTTGATGATTTTATAGTGATAACCAAAACAGGTTTGTTTTGTAGTTATGGAGATTTTTATTTAGACCCCAAAGAGATTGTTAAAAATGCAGTGATCTCGCATGCGCATGGCGACCATGCGATAGGCGGTAACCTCAATGTGTTTTGTACTGAAGCTACAGCGCTGTTTATGAAGCATAGATATCGGAAATTTGCGGGTGGCGAATTTCATCTTAAGGCTTTTCATGAAGGGTTTGATTTGAACGGGGTCAAAATTAGTTTTATACCTGCCGGACATATCCTGGGCTCCGCACAGGTTTTGATGGAGTACAAGGGCGTAAAATACTTGTATACCGGAGATTATAAATTGCAGCCTGATAAAACATGTGAACCGATAGAATTTGTCGGGGCCGATGTACTCATTACAGAAACAACTTTTGCCGATCCGGCAACTCAACATCCTATTGCGGAAGAAGAAATTCTTAAGCTGAACGGTACGCAAAGCAATATCATGTTGGGGGCTTACGCATTGGGCAAGTGCCAGCGACTGATTAGTTTAATGAATGACCATTGTATAGAAAAAAGGATATTGGTACACCATAGTATGTTGCCATTTGTGAAAATATATGAACAGATGGGCGTTAATATGGGACGGTATGAAATGTACGACCGTAAGGTGATGAAAAATAACCACACCAATATGGTATACCTTGTACCCCCAATGGTTTTTAGGAGCTATTTCAAAGCCATTAACGTAGTTCGCGTATTTGCTACGGGCTGGAAACATCTGCAAAACAACCACGAAATTCAATTGTATGTTTCTGATCATGCCGACTGGAACGACATCCTTTTTACGGTTGAAAAAGTTAAACCGTCGCAAATCTGGACTAACCACGGGAATGGATTGCAACTGAAAAATCACTTTGAGGGAAATTTGGTCGTTAAATTGCTTAATTGATGAAAGAAGGCGAGGACTATTATTTAAATGATGATGGTTTGATGGTGTTTACTACAGCATACCACTTAAAGCGTGGGTACTGCTGTAAAAATAAATGTAAACATTGCCCCTGGGGTTTTGGTAAAATAAAACAGAAAAAGCCCCCTGAAGACAAATAAAGGAATAAAAGATGCAGTTGCAGAAAGAAACAAAAGCTTCCCGGTTTGAGAGTGTATACCAGCAAGCAATGGTAAATGTGTTTTTTACCTATGGATGGTGTAATGATCAGTTAAAGCAGGTAATGTCACCCTATGACATTACTACCCAACAGTTCAATATTTTAAGAATACTAAGAGGACAATATCCCAATCCTTCAACTATAAACCTGTTGAAATCCAGAATGCTCGACAAAATGTGTGATGCTTCCAGGATTGTTGACCGTCTGGTCCAAAAGGGGTACGTACTGAAAGCAATAAGTCCTAACGACAAGCGTGCCGTAGATATCCTGATCACAAAAAAAGGCTTGGCCCTGCTTAAGCAAATAGATAATGAAGTAGATTTATCAGCCATGGTTTCGCCTAATTTAACAGAAGACGAAGCCATCCAGTTAAATGAGCTATTGGATAAAATGCGTGGTTAGTGCACATGTCCGCTATGTCCTGAGCTATAAAAGCCTATCAGGGCTATTGCAACACCACATAGTACGGCGATCATCTTACGTTTGCTAACTTTATGGTCAACACTCGATTCGAACAGGATTGTAGTAGAGATATGTAGAAATATACCTATTACAATGCCCATAATCTTGTTAAAGTAAGCCTCAATACCACCAATGCTTCCAGTACTCAAACCATAGCTTAGGTAATAGCCAAGAGGGGCCATAATGGCGAATATGCTAATGTAAAAGATAACATTGTTTCTGTTAAAGTGGCTTTGCAGAAGTATGCTGGCCAATGCAAAGGCAGCAGGGATATGATGTAATGCAATACCATAGATTAAAGCATTGTGCTGATCTTTTGCCAAAGGCATTCCTTCTAAAAAGGCGTGTAAGCATAAGCTGATCATAATCCCATAAGGAAATGCCTTGCTGTCGTTATGCTTATGGATATGCCCGTGTTCAACACCTTCAGAAAACTGTTCTAATAATATTTGCAGCAGGAAGCCGATCAAAATAAATATTCCAATATCTTCATGGTCCGGGCCACTATAGGCTTCAGGGATCAGGTGTAGTACGGTAATGGCGAATAAATAGGCACCACTAAATGAAAGTATGAGCTTTAGTAGCTGTGATTTGTCACTTTTAACTAAAAAGATGGCTGTGCCCCCTAAAAAAGCACTGAAAAATAAAATGACTAATTTCCAGATTTCCATTATGATTGCGGTTGTATTTTATAGTAAATTTTTGAAGTAATCAGGCCGATTGTCGTACCCAATACAGCACCAACCATTGTATCGATAGGGTAGTGTACCCCAACATATATTTGTGAAAAAGAGATGATAAAAGCCCATGCGAGGCCAATAGGCAAAATGGGCTTCCACTTGTCGTAAAAAACAAAGATCAGAAATACCGCAATCGCAAAGTGATTGGTGGCATGAGCAGATGGGAAACTGTAACCGCTGCCACAAGGAACCCTTCGGATGATCTCATCGGCAAGGCTGATGTCGTTGCATGGTCTGATCCTGCCTACAAATGGCTTAATCAAACGCGAAGCAATCAAATCGCCCATCGCAAAAGTAACCAGCAGCATCCCAATAATGTACGCACCTTTTTTCTTGTATTCAATAACACAAAAAATAAGGATAAATAAATAAAGCGGTGCCCAGAAATATCTGTTGCGCATCAATGGCAATAGCCAGTCAAAGAACGGATTGGCCATTCCCCTGTGGATCTTTAAAAAAAGCTCAACATCGAATTGTTGTAAGCTCTCTATCATACTTTTTTGCAGATTAATATCAAACGGTCTGATTTGTTCTCATCAAAAGCTTCCAAAGCATAGCTTCCGAAAATAGCAGTAATTTGTAAACCGCTTTTCGCAAACATCCTTTCAAAATCAGCCAGTTCAAAAGCCTGTACACGTTCTTCAAAGGCAAAAGGCTTATCACGGTGCTCAAAATTAATATGCTTGATGATCTTACCATTGGACACAAATTTACTGAGATGGAATTCAATGCCTTCAACAGTTTTACTTTCCTTATGTGTAAGGTTTTTGATGATCTTTTGTGTATTAAAATAGTCGATAACCAGCGTTCCATCTGGTTTTAACCCTTTCCTGAAAGACTTTAATGCATTCACATGGTCTTTCTCGGTTTCAAAATAACCGAAGCTGGTAAAAAGGTTCAGCGCAATATCAAAGTAATTGATAAAACACAGCTTCCGCATATCATGAACATAGAAGTGCAGGTGCTTTTGTTCAAACTGCTGCGCGTATTTAATACTTTGTTCTGAAAGGTCAATTCCGGTTACATCATAACCTTTTTTATTGAGGTAAATGGCATGGCGACCTCTTCCGCAGGCAATGTCAAGTATTCTTGATTCTGCCGCTGGCTTAAGGTAAGCTGATAGGTTATCAATTAAAAATTCGGCCTCGGCATCATTACGTTGACTGTAAAGAATGTGGTAATAAGGAGAGTTGAACCAGTATTGAAACCATTTACGCTGCATAGAGCCAGTATTTTTGATGTTTAGAAAAAGACAAATATAGTGTTTTGGTCTGCAACAGATGAGAATAATTATCCACTAAATGCAATTTAACTGCATTTGTGATAATAATGACCTAAGTTAAATAATCGGTTACCTGATTTTTTCTTATTTTTGGGGAAAACTCAATAACTTGACACTAATAAAATCAATCTCCGGCATTAGGGGCACGATTGGCGGCATTGCCGGCAATGGTTTAACGCCCATCGATATTGTTAAATTTACAGCAGCCTATGGCTCCTGGGTAATCAACAGAACCAACATTAAAAAAATTGTTCTTGGCCGCGACGCCAGGATTTCAGGCGAAATGGTGAATAACCTTGTCATCGGGACCTTACAAGGCCTTGGCATTGAAGTGATAGACCTTGGTTTATCTACAACACCAACAGTTGAAATTGCTGTTCCTATGGAAAAAGCGGGTGGTGGTATCATTTTGACCGCTAGTCACAATCCAAAACAATGGAATGCGCTTAAATTATTAAATGATAAAGGAGAATTTATCAGTGATGCAGATGGAAAAGAAGTGTTGGAGATCGCTGAAAAGTCCGAATTTGAATTCGCTGATGTAGATAGCCTGGGTAAAGTAATCAGCAATGATACTTACCTGCAAAAACATATAGATATTATTCTGGACCTGCCGTTGGTTGATGTCGAAGCCATAAAGAAAGCTAACTTTAAAGTGGCTATTGATTGCGTAAACTCAACAGGTGGTATTTTTGTACCTGCTTTGTTAAAAGCACTGGGCGTAGAAACAATTTATGAATTATACTGTGAACCTAATGGTCACTTCCCACATAATCCTGAACCTTTACCGGAGAATTTAACTGAAATTGCGAAGGTAGTACAAAATAAAAAGGCTGATTTGGGTATTGTGGTTGATCCGGATGTAGATCGTCTTTGCTTTGTTTGTGAAGATGGGGAAATGTTTGGTGAAGAATATACGCTTGTTGCTGTTGCGGATTATATCCTTAAAAATACACCTGGAAATGCAGTTTCAAACCTGTCCTCAACCCGGGCATTAAGAGATGTGACCGAACTGGCAGGTGGCGAATACCATGCCTCAGCGGTAGGAGAGGTGAATGTGGTAAATCAGATGAAGGCTACCAATGCCGTTATCGGTGGTGAAGGAAACGGTGGGATTATCTATCCTGAGTTGCATTATGGCCGTGATGCGTTAGTGGGCATTGCTTTATTTTTGACGCACCTGGCGAAGTTTGGTAAATCTATTTCTGTATTGCGTAAAAGCTATCCGGAATATCACATTTCCAAAAATAAAATTACTTTAACACCTGAAATGGACATCGATGCGCTATTGGTCAAAGTTCAGGAGAAATATAAAGATCAGCCGAACAGCACTATCGACGGACTGAAGATAGAATTTGATAAGGAGTGGGTACACCTGCGCAGGTCAAATACGGAGCCTATTATCCGTATTTACAGTGAAGCCGGAACGGAGACTGTAGCCGAAAGCCTGGCTACCAAGATCATTTCGGATATCAAAGAAATATTAAAACTGAATTAAAAAAAACTAACTAACTTATTAAAATGGAGCGGGTTTATTTAGATAATGCCGCCACCACTCCTTTAGACAAGGATGTGATGGCGGAGATGGTGAACGTAATGAGCAATTATTACGGAAACCCATCGTCAATTCATGCCCAGGGGCGGGAGGTGCGCACGTTAATAGAAAAAGCAAGAAAGACGGTGGCAGGACTTTTAAATGCCACTCCGGCCGAAGTATTTTTTACTTCGGGTGGTACTGAAGCCGACAATACCGCAATTCGTTGTGGTATTGCCGCTTTTAATATTAAACATGCCATTACTTCTAAAATAGAACATCATGCAGTAGAGCATACCTTAAATATGCTGTTGAAGCAAGGTGTGATCGATAAACTGAGTTTTGTGAACATAGATGAAAAAGGTAATGTTGATTATGATCATCTGGAAGAACTGCTTAAAAACAACGAACGTTCATTTGTATCGTTAATGCATGCCAATAATGAATTGGGTACTTTAACGGATATTGAGCGCGTAGGAGACCTTTGTGAAACATATAACGCCATTTATCATTGCGATACTGTGCAGACTATGGGACATTACATTCATGATGTTAGGAAGCTTAAAGCGCACTTTATTGTTTGTGCAGCACATAAACTACATGGCCCTAAAGGTGTAGGCTTTTTGTTTGTAAACCATGCTGTAAAAATCAGTCCGATGATTTTTGGTGGTGCGCAGGAGCGCAACATGCGTGGTGGAACAGAAAATGTTTACGGAATTGTTGGACTGGCAAAAGCCCTTGAAATGGCTTATGCTGAAATGGAAAACCACCAGGACCATATTCAGGGACTGAAAACATATCTGAAGGATAAACTGAGCAATGAAATTTCTGATATCAGTTTCAATGGCGAAACTGATGCCGATAAAAGTTTGTATACCGTATTGAACGTTTCTTTCCCTGCGATGGATATGGCAGATATGCTATTGTTTAACCTGGATATCAATGGTGTTTCAGCTTCAGGGGGCAGTGCCTGTTCATCAGGCTCTAACATCGGCTCCCATGTACTTACGGGTATCGGTGCCGATCCAAACAGGCCATCTGTACGTTTCTCGTTCAGCAAGTACAATACAAAGGCAGAACTAGATTACGTAGTGGAAAAAGTCAAGGAAATTGTGGATAAGAACGTAGCGGTTTAAAATCAAAAAAATATAAGGGCAGTTTAGAACTGCCTTTTTTGTTTTCTGAAAAAATCATTGCGCTATTTCAGTAAATCCGAAGTTATTCCCGGTATAATTTGCTAACATTGTTTTTAGAATTAAAAACGAAACAACTTTAGAAGGGGACAAGTGTGGTAACTGTTTACAGCAATCTTCCGGATACAACATTAACTTCTTTATTAAAGGAAGGTGACCAGCTTGCATTTACCGAGATTTATAACAGGCATTGGAAACTCATTTATGCCCATGTGTATAAGATGCTCAGAGATGAAGATGATGCCAAAGATATTGTTCAGGAAGTCTTTGGGAACTTATGGATAAAGGCTGCTTCGATAAAAAGTAATCTAAATATTGCAGGCTTGTTGTATACTGCGGCAAGGAACAAGGTATTCGACCTCATTGAGAAAAATAAAGTTCGTAGTGATTACATCGGAGAGATCGCTAGCTTCGTTTCAGATCCGTTAAACGAAAAAGTAGATGCCATTGACGAAAAGCGGATCATGGAAATCCTGGAAAGGGAAATTCAAAAATTACCACCTAAAATGAAAGAGATCTTTGAGCTCAGCCGAAAGGATGACCTGTCGCACAAAGAAATTGCCGCGAGATTAAATATCTCAGAACAGACCGTTAAGAAACAAGTCCAGAATGCCCTTAAACTGATTAAACCGAAACTCAATGATATGGGTGTGGGTATCGCAATTTTGATGTTGCTGCGGTAAATAAAATATTTTAAAATTCTTCTACCCCCAACTTTGCTTTCGCCCGTTTACCTGTAAATGAATTCTAGAAAGGATGAATAAGCAACAGGCAAAAGAATTGGTTCAAAGGTATAATCAGGGATTGGCAACAGCTGAAGAAAAAGCGATGTTGGAGAACTGGTATATGCAAAAATCTGACAGCCTCAGCCTTGTAGACGAAGAAATTGATTTTAATGCCATTGATACAACGCTCAGAGCGGCAACTTTTAACTATGCCGGATTGCAGGAGCAACACGCTGCTGTAGCAACCAAACGCTTTAAACTATGGCCTCGTATCGCAGCGGTAGCTTCGATCATCTTAGTCATTGCGGCCGGGCTCCTTTATTTTAACTATAATCAAACTACACCCGGCGGTTTAAATGCAGCCAGGGACAATGATATTGCCGCTGGCTCTAATAAAGCCATATTGACCCTGGCCAACGGTAAACAAATTGTATTAACAGACGCCAAAAATGGCGCGCTGGCCAATGAAGATGATGCACTCATCAAAAAGACCGCCGATGGACAGTTGGTGTATGAAGGTACGGCAGGAAATAAATCAGCAGCTTTATACAACAACGTTGCCACTCCAAAAGGTGGGCAGTACACAGTTATGCTGTCGGACGGAACAAAAGTAATTTTGAATGCTGCTTCTTCACTGAAATATCCAACTGTGTTTAAAGGTGCAGACAGGACAGTCGAGTTAACGGGAGAAGGGTACTTTGAGGTAGCACATAATAAATCAAAACCGTTTAAAGTGATTAGTAAAGGACAGATTGTGGAAGTCTTAGGTACTCATTTTAACATCAATTCCTATGCAGATGAACCAAATGTTAAAACTACCCTTATTGAAGGTAGTGTAAATGTAAATGGTATCGTTATAAAACCTGATGAACAGGCCATTTTAACAGCAAGTAACCAGGTTGTTGTGAAGCAGGTTGATGCAGCAGACGCGGTTGCCTGGAAAGATGGCTTATTTAAGTTCGACCATACCGATATCAGGACTTTAATGCGACAGATTGCCCGTTGGTACGACGTAGACGTAGTGTATGAAGGCAATGTAAAAGATGAGCAGTTCTACGGAAAAATTGAAAGAAGTTATACCCTCTCTGAAGTATTAATGGTGCTGGAACGCGGCAATGTCCACTTCAGGATAGATGGAAAGAAAATTATAGTGATGCAATAGCATGAAATTGCCTTTTTGGGCTAAAAACAATCAACTGAATAATAACCACTAAACTAAAACAACCAAGATGAAGAAACCTTTACAACAAAGCGATTGAGCTTATTTAAGGTTGACCTGGAATAAAAAAGCCCGGAGAAGGCTTCGACACTTTTCCCCGGACTACTGCCTGGGTTAACCTCATCCGATAAAATCGGAACGATGAATAATTCTTGAAAATTAATCCAAAACCCAAACAATACAAACGTATGAATTTATACTCATATGCGAAAGCCCCCGTGAAACCAGGGCGGCGAATGCATAAAATTATTATGGTAATGAAACTTATTTTTTTCATAATCACCATCGCTTGTGTGCAGGTATCGGCTGTTGGATACTCGCAAAATGTAACCATTCAGCAAAAGGATGTCACCTTAACCACAGTTTTTTCTACCATAGAAAAACAAACAGGTTACAGCTTCTTCTGGAAAAATGAAGACCTGACTAAAATTAAAGTAGACGTGAAACTTCAAAATGCTTCTCTAGAAGATGCATTAAAAGAGGTGTTCAAAGACCTCCCATTAACGTATTCCATCCTAAAGAAGTCAATTGTAGTACAAGCAAAAATGCCTTCCCTTATAGAGAAAATCGCAGATGTATTCAAAGACACGGATGTCCGTGGAGTTGTAGCGGATGTAAAAGGTGAACCGCTTCCCGGTGCAACGGTTTCTGTTAAAGATGGTAAAGCCAGGACCATAACGAATACCCGTGGGGAATTTCTGTTAAAAAATGTGCCTGATGAAGCCATTTTACAGGTCTCGTTTATGGGCTATGTAACCAAAGAAGTACCTGTTGGTAACCGCCTGTTGGGAATCAGACTGGAATTGAGTAATTCCAAACTGGATGAGATCCAGGTAATGGCCTACGGAAAAACCAGCCGCCGTTTTTCTACAGGGAATATTACCACTGTTACCGCAGAGGAAATTGCAAAACAGCCGGTAACGAACCCGTTGCTGGCTTTAGTGGGCAAGGTGCCTGGAATGACCGTAACGCCTAACACCGGGTATGCAAGTGGAACCATTAAGGTGGAAATCCGTGGCCGGAGTACCATCAGTTCAAAATTTCCTTCAGATCCTTTGTATATTATCGATGGTGTGCCACTTACTTATTTAGATATCGGTGGAAATTCCAGCTATGAAGCAGGTTCTCCGGGAATTGTACAGAATGGAAGTTACACGGCAGGATGGGGACAGAGTCCATTGTTTAACATGAACCCTGCCAGCATATCAAGCATTGAAGTTTTAAAAGATGCGGATGCTACAGCAATATATGGCTCCAGGGGAGCCAATGGTGTCATTTTGATTACTACAAAAAAGGGAATACAGGGGCCTACAAGCATTTCTGCAAATGTTTCTCAAGGGATCAATGTGGTTACCCGCTATTGGGATCTGTTAAATACAAAAGATTATGTGAAAATGAGGAAAGAGGCTTTCAAGAATGATGGCATCACACCAACCTTACTCAGTGCCCCCGATCTTATCGGCTGGGACACCACCAGATATACCAACTGGCAAAAAGAACTGTGGGGAAATACTGGGAAAGTCACAAATGTCAATTTAAGTATTTCTGGAGGCAATGAAAACACCCAGTTTAACATCAATCCGGGATATAGCAGGACAACGGATATCATGACGAACAGTGGGTCCTCTAAAAGTGCCAACATGGGGTTTAGCATCAGCAATGCTGCCTTCAATAAAAAGTTGAAAACTAATTTTCAGGGTGCCTATACTTTTACCAATGTCAATACAAATGGGACACCCTCGGTAGCTGGACTGGCACCTAACGCACCACCAATATTCGACAGCCTCGGACAGCTGAACTACAAAGAATGGAATGACGCGGGATTACCAAATTCATATCCCTTTAGCTCACTAAAAGCTTTGACCTACTCAAAAACATCCTTAATATATGGAAGCCTGGATATCTCTTATGAGTTGTTTACCGGTCTTCAGCTAAGTAGCCGTTTTGGCTACAATACTAGTCACAATACAGGTGGTGGGGCACAACCGATTTCGTCGCAAAATCCTGTGACGAATCCGACTGGCGCGATGGCGGTAGGCACGAATGAAAACCAGAACTGGAACATTGATCCCCAATTGAACTATCAGAGAACTATAGGCAAAGGTAATTTATCTGTACTTCTGGCGGCCACATTGTCGGGGAGTATTGCTTCCGGTCAGAGTATTATGGGCTTTGGCTTTGAGGATGATAACCTGCTGGGTTCTATATCTTTTGCGCCTTTTAAGCTGATTAACGATACCTATGGCCAATATAAATATGCTGCGTTATCTGGGCGGGTTACCTATAACTGGGATAGTAAATATTTTGTTAACATCAGTGGACGACGGGATGGATCTTCACGTTTTGGTCCGGGAAAACAATATGGAAATTTTGGTGCTGTAGGTCTGGCATGGATCGCATCACAGGAGACCTGGGTTAAAAACGTCCTTCCTTCCTTTATGGGCTTTTTAAAATTCAGGGGAAGTTACGGACTAACGGGTAGTGATGGTGTAGGCGATTACCAATACATTAGCCAATGGTCAAGTCAGCCGGGCGGTACGCCACTATATACCTATGGTGGAATTACACCGCTGATAAGCCTGCATGCGGTAAATCCGGATTACCAATGGCAGGTGAACAAAAAACTGGAAGGAGCAATGGAGTTGGGACTTTTAAACGACAGAATCACATTGAACGTCTCTTATTACCAGAATCGTTGCGGAAATCAGCTGACCCCTTATCCTACCCCTCGTTATACCGGATTTGATGCGGTAACGGCCAACTGGGACGCTACCGTTCAAAATAGCGGTTGGGAGTTTGCATTGAGCAGTAGCATAATCGCTAAACAGGATTTTAGCTGGGATCTGGGCTTGAACGGCGGAACTAATAAGAATATTCTGCTCAAGTATCCGGACCTTAAACTCTCACCTTATGCAACCCAATATGTTATCGGTAAGTCTATAAATGATAAATACCTTTTACACTATATCGGTATTGATCCAATGACTGGTCAATATGCTTTCGAAGACCGAAACAAGGACGGCCAGATTAATGTAAATCCATCTGAACAGCCTGGACAGAAAGATGACCGTTATATCGTGATGAATTCTGACCCTAAATTTACCGGAAGTATCGAAAATAGATTTCGATATAAAAATGTATCGTTGGGTTTCTCCCTATATTATAAAAATCAAATGGGCATTAGTGCTTTTTATAGTGGTATGCCCGCAGGAAATTTTGGGAACATACCAACAGAAATTTTTGAAAACCGTTGGCAATATCCCGGGCATCAGGCTAAATATGCTATCCTGACCACTACTTCAGGTGGCCCGCAGAACGGATTGGTATCAGCCTCAGATCTGTATTATACTGACGCATCTTATCTGCGGCTGCAAAATGTTTCATTCTCCTATGTCGTGCCGGAGAAAGTACTTAAAAATAAGAAGCTTAGTTTTTCTGTAAATGCCCAAAATTTATGGGTGTTTACAAAATATCAGGGCATCGATCCTGATACACAAAATTTTACGGCAATGCCTACTGCCAAAATAATTACTGCTGGACTTAATCTTACATTTTAAAATATGATTATGCTTAACCATCATACAAACAAATTATTGCTGTTTATATCAGCCTTTTTATTGGTTTCCTGTGATAAACTCCTGGAGATTCCAGAACCTAAAAACAGTCTCACTACCGAAAAAGTATTTAACAACGACACACAGGCAAAAGGTGCAATGGCCGGGGTGCTCACCCAAATGATAAATAACAGTGCATATAGCTCTTTTAGTGCCGGACTCAGTAGCCAGCTGGGACGTACTTCCGCTGATGAATTGGACAACGTGTTAAGTCCTGATAACTATTATAGAAATGCACTTACCGCTCAGGACGGTCAAAGTAACGGGATCTGGAACTCCGCCTATCAGACCATATATGGTGCAAATGGTGTAATAGAAGGTATCGCCGAATCAAAGTCGCCATTATTGGGCGAAGCACTCAGAAAAGAGCTGACGGCAGAGGCCAAATTTATCCGGGCATTTAGTTATTTCTACCTGGTAAATACTTACGGAGATGTACCATTGGTGCTTACCATTAACCTCGCTAAAAACACAAACATAGAACGGACGCCAACGTCAAAAGTTTATGAGCAAATCATTACTGACCTTAAAGATGCGGCAAATGTATTGCCCGCAGATTATACCAGCGGTAAAGGAGAACGGATCAGGGCAAATAAGTGGGCGGCAAAAGCCTTGCTGGCCAGGGTTTACCTTTATACAGGAGATTATGGAAATGCCATTATCGAAGCAACAGACGTAATTGGTCAAACCAATCTTTATCAACTGGAACTAGTTGATCTGAACAAGGTTTTTTTGAAGAATAGTTCAGAAGCCATCTGGCAGCTGCAGCACAGCACGCAAGTAGATTTTTCTGGCAATGCAGTACCTGAGGCACTATATTTAATGCCTAACCCACTCCATACCGGGATTTCCAGTGATCTTTCTGCCAACTTGCTCCGGGCTTTTGATGAAGGGGACCTTCGCAAAGCCGCCTGGATAGATAGTACAGATTTCGTATCAGGGAATAACATTGTTCATGCAAGGTTCATGTATAAATATAAAACAGGTATGCATAATAAGATCGTTAACGCTGAGGCTTCCGAATATTATATGGTATTGAGGCTGGCCGAAATGTACCTGGTCAGGGCTGAAGCAAGGATATTGAACGGACCAATCAGTACAGGCATTGAGGACCTTAATGTATTGCGCCGTCGCGCAGATGTAGATCCATTGCCTACATCACTTGGAAGAGATGAAGCCCTGGCTGCCGTTGCAAAAGAAAGACAGGCTGAACTCTTTGGAGAGTGGGGACACCGTTGGTTTGACTTAAAAAGAACGGGGAAAGCAGAAGCAGTACTGTCTGCAATTCCTGCCAAACAGCCCTGGAGAGGTAATTACCAGCTGTTGTATCCAATTCCTAAAGACGAACTGGAAAGAAATCATTTCCTCAAACAAAATCCAAATTATTAGAAACAGTCCTATCATTAAAAATCGAACATCATGAAAAAACTGATTTTCCTATATATTCAGGCCGGTTTACTGTTATCGCTTATCGTTTCCTGTAAAAAAGAGCTGGCACCCCAGGCAACTGCGGCTTTTACCATTGTAAATGCGGTATCAGGTTCCGATAATTTAGTAGCCAACTTTAATACCAACTATACATCTGAAGGGATTTATCCTGTTGGAATGTATGTTAAATACCGGGTATATGCCCCTCATAATCATTTGACGATTCCTGCCAGTGAACAACCTTTATTAATTTACAGGTATCCTGCTGCTACCGAACAGAATAAACCGATTTACCAGCTAAGCGTTAATCCCAAAGCCGGAGAAGCAGGTACTTTATTCCTTACCGGAACATTGGAACAGCCGGAAACACTACTGGTCACAAAATTACCGCCCTTTCATGCCCTTGCGGATAGTGTGCTTGGCCTACGTTTTGTAAATCTTGCACCGGTTAAAACTCCTGTGCGCATCCGTATTTCCGGAGAGGGAACTGATCTGTCGGTTAGTAATCTGGCCTATAAAGGGGCTACAGATTACCTGGCTGTAAATGCCAATGCCAAAGTTGGTCATGTGCTTGTTGAATTTTTTGACCAGGTTTCGGGTACACTTTTACAAACCTATACCCTGAAGGATGTAGGTACAACTACCCTGGAGAAAAATAAATGGCGTTACCGCAACTATACGCTGGTATGGCTGCCCAATGATGCAAAAGGAATGCTTGCGGCCGAACCCTTTCTAGTTGATGATTTTTAACTAAAAATAGCCATCCTGAATCTCATTTGCCCCTCAATAACTGTGGGGTAAGGGATGGCTACTGCCTTTTTTACACGGTTTTTTAACATATAAACTATCTAATTCAATAAAAACTATGGAACCAATCGTTCGTATCAGCGGACTGTCGCACCGTTATAGTACCAGCTGGGCTATAAGAGACATCAATATTGAAATCCCACGGAGTGGAATTGTTGGACTGCTTGGCTCTAATGGTGCCGGCAAGTCCACAACCATGAACATCCTTTGTGGCGTACTGACGCCAACAGCAGGATCGGTAACCATCAATGGCATCGATCTGAGCAAAGAACCAGAACGCGCCAAACAGAAAATCGGTTTTTTACCGCAAACCCCGCCCTTGTACATGGACTTAACGGTAGATGAATACCTGATACATACAGCGATTCTACGTTCTGTAGAAAAAACGCAGTTAAAATCAGCACTTGAAGAGGTAAAAGAACGCTGCGGCCTTACCCATATCAATAAAAGACTGATCAAAAATTTATCAGGAGGCTATAAACAACGGGTAGGTATAGCCCAGGCGATTATCCACCACCCAAAATTAGTGGTGTTTGATGAACCAACCAATGGTCTTGATCCAAACCAGATCATTGAAGTAAGGTCACTGATCAAAGATATTGCTGCAGAAAGGGCCGTAATCCTCTCTACGCACATCCTTACCGAAGTGCAGTACCTGTGCAAGGATATTGTGATGATTGAAAGCGGAAGGATTGTTTTTTCCGATACGATGGAAGCTTTTGACAACTATATCGCCCCGCACAGCATGCTGGTAATCATGGAAAATGCGCCTCCTGCAGAGGCATTAATGGCGATAGAAGGCATAGTTAGAATTGAAACACTTACCGAGAAGCAATTACGCATTTATTTTAACGGGGACCGCAGCATTTCGGAAGCCGTTGTCCTGGAAAGTGCAAAACAGGGATGGCGGCTACGGGAGTTAAATATGGAAAAGAATTCACTGGATGAAACCTTTGCCCAATTATCCAGAATCTCAAATTAGAATTTCTTCACACAAATGAAATTAAAAAAAATAATACAGATAGCCAGACTGGAACTCAGCCTGCTATTTTATTCCCCGATTGCCTGGTTGCTCATTATGGTTTTTTTTGTGCAGATGGCCCTGGACTTTGTCTCCGCGGTAAGGACCACGCAACATTTGCAGCAGTTCGGTTTGGACTTTCCTTTTTTGACAAATATACTGTTCACCTCAAGCTCTGGCAGAACGCATGGTATTTATTTCTTGATACTTAAAAGCCTGTACCTTTATACTCCCCTGATCACAATGGGGATCATCAGCAGGGAGACCAGTAGCGGCAGCATTAAACTGCTATATTCTTCACCGGTCAAAATCAGTGAGATCATTTATGGGAAATTTATTTCTATGCTGGCGTATAACCTCGTTATCGTTGGCGTAACGGGTCTTTTTTTAGTTTTTGGTCCGTTGTTTATAGAAAACTTCGATTACCCCCATCCTTTGGTTGCGGTGCTTGCCTGTTTCCTGTTACTGAGCGCTTATTCTGCTATCGGGATCTTTATGTCCAGTTTAACTACTTACCAGGTGGTAGCTGCCATCAGTACATTTGTTGTGCTGGCTTTTCTAAATTATATCGGCGGATTTGGACAAGGAACCGATTATGTGCGGGACCTTACTTACAGCCTTTCTATGCCAAGTCGTGCCGAGCGTATGGTTGGAGGTTTGCTGACCAGTCGTGATGTAATCTATTACCTCGTTATTTCCGGAATTTTCCTGGCTTTTACCATTGTCAGGCTTGAAATGGCCAGGACCTCCCGAACATTCTGGTACCAGGGTAGCCGTTATATGCTGATTGTGATTGTAGGATTATCAGTGGCATATATCAGTTCCAGGCAGCCGCTAATTGCATATTATGATGCTACAGACACAGATGTAAATACGATTGTTAAGGCTACCCAGAAAATATTGAAGGATATGGGTGATGAGCCTGTTGAAATGACCGAATACATCAATGGTATGCACGAAAGTTATTCCTGGGGTGCTCCAGTGGTCCGACTCGGTTCTGTTGCCCGTTGGGAGCCATTCCTGCGCTTTAAATCAAACATCAGGCTCAAGTGGGTTTATTATTATGACAGTATTCCTTATCCACAGTTTTATGCAGCAAATCCGGGAAAGAGTTTGAAAACACTGTTTAAGGAAAGGGCAAAGGCTATGGAACTGGATACCGCTGATTTTATAGGGCCGGAAGCGGTCCGTAAAATGGCAGATCTGCACGGGGAAGATGGACGTTTGGTAATGCAGCTTAAATACAAAGATAAGACTACTTTCCTCAGGACATTTAGTGATGGAGGTTTTTGGCCAGAAGAAGCTGAGATAGCTGCCGCATTAAAACGTCTGATTGTGACACCTCCAAAGATTGTTTTTGCAACCGATGGTTACCAGCGCAGTGTAGATAAAGTGGGCGACCGTGATTATAAAATGCTGATGAATGTGAAAGGCGCCCGCAAGTCATTGATCAACCAGGGATTTGATATTGATAGTGTTGCTTTAGAATATAATGAAATACCGAAAGGCATCGCTGCCTTGGTGATTGGTGATCCAAGAGTAGCCTATAGTCCGGCCGTATTGGCTAAACTTCAGCAATATATACAAGCTGGTGGGAACCTGATGATTACAGGTGAACCCAGAAAACAAGGTGTTGTTAACCCTTTACTGGATATATTGGGTGTTAAAATGCTCGATGGAACGCTTATTCAGCGGAGCAGGGATTATTCTTACGGCCTCGTTACACCAGGACTGACTGAAGGTGCGGTGATCATGAGCCCTGCGTTGACGAAACCTTATAAGGAAAAAATTCCGGTATCTATGCCAGGGGCGGCAGCATTAAGTTCTGAAAGTAAAGCGGATTTTAAAATCCAGTCATTGCTAATGACGGATGCCAGGACAAGCTGGATTAAAAAAGGTTCGTTTGTACTGGATTCAGCAGCGCTTGTTTTTGAAGCAAAAAATGGTGACCAGCAGGGATCTTTTCCCGGGGCGTTGATGCTGACCCGCAAAATAAATAATAAAGAACAAAGGATCATGGTGTCCGGAGATGCCGATTTCTTTAGCAATAAAGAACTGGGAAGAAATAATATACAAACGGCTAACAGCTCTTTTGCGATTTCCGTTTTCAGTTGGTTTTCTCATGAAGAATTCCCTATAGATATGTCGCGCCCTGATCCGAAAGACATGAAACTTAAGTTGAACAAGGCCGGGGTTAAAACTGTGCAAATATTGTATTATGGGATAATTCCAGCCACGATAATCCTGTTGGGCATGATCCTGTTGATCCGTAGAAAACGTAAATAATTATGAGCTTTATAACCGATAAACAAACGATCGATGATTTAAATGTTTTCTCCAAATCCGGGAGTGATTCGATCTACCATATTTTTAATAAAAACTATACTCAGGGTGGTGCTTCTCTATTGGAAGACCTATTCCGGAGCCCTCTTTCAGATGAGAAAGCCATTAACGAAAGGGTAGCCATGTTGCGGTATTTCCAGGAAAGTAAAACAGCTTTCCCTTTGCAAGGTAACCGCTTTGAAGAAGCCGAAAGATATTTGTCGAATACAGACCCGCGTAGCCGTCTGTCCAACCAGGGCTTTAGCATGGCAGATTTTAAGGCAGCCGGACAAAGTGTAACCGCACTGATTGAGATTTTGCAAGGATTAAAGGCTTTTATGCTAGAGGTTCAGGGCAAAGTGGTGGGTAATCCTTATGCTAAACAGGTGGAACTCGTTTTAGGTTTATTGAAAACCAAAGAGCTGGAACTCATCTTTGCCGATCATGGTAAAGGAAAAATCTCTTCAGGAAAAATAGTAGAATATGATAATATTTTAAGGTTCCAGCAGCGTGCGCTGATGGAAAAGATCTTACAGCATATTTATCAGCTGGATGTATACATTTCCATTGCAGGGGTTGCCACTGAGCGGGGATATGTTTTTGCAACCGCATTAAAGCGGGATGCCAACCGCTTGCAGCTGCAGGGGGTATACCATCCGCTACTGCATAAACCGGTAGCCAACAATCTGGAAATGACGCCGGAGAGCAATATAGTGTTCCTGACGGGTGCCAATATGGGTGGTAAATCTACCTTTATGAAATCACTGAGTATCGCGATGTACCTGGCGCATCTGGGTTTCCCTGTTGCGGCAAAGCAAATGGAGTTTTCTGTTTGTGATGGAATGTATACCACCATCAATTTGCCGGATAACCTGGCTATGGGGGCCAGTCATTTTTATGCTGAGGTGCTGCGTGTAAAAAAGGTAGCTACCGAACTGGGCGCAGGCAAAAACCTGTTCGTGGTATTTGATGAACTGTTTCGTGGTACCAATGTAAAGGATGCCTACGAAGGTACGATAGCCATTATGGAAGCCTTTGCCCGTAAACCCCATTCCTTGTTCGTCATCTCTACCCACATTATGGAAGCTGGGGAGGTGCTAAGGGAGAGATGCAGCAACATGATCTTCCGTTACCTGCCTACACGCATGGAAAATGGGAAGCCGGTTTATACCTACACACTTACAGAAGGGATTACCGACGACCGTCATGGGATGATTATCATTAACAATGAGGGTGTAATTGAGCTGATTAAAGATGAAAAACAAGCCAGGCAACAATACCCGCATTTCCTTGCGGATAAGCAAACGGGAGAAGACCTGAACCTGCAAGGCAAGTTTAAACAACAATCTATTTACAGCTTGTTTAACCACCTGCAAACCCTTGGGGGCGAGAAAGAACTGGAGGGCATGTTTGCCCGGCCATTAAATAATCCGGAACAGATCAATAAACGAAGTGCTTTGTTCGCATTTTTTCAGCAGCACAAGGTAATTTTTCCAGTGATCCGTTCCCAGGTAGAATCCATGGAAGATTATCTGGCCGGTGGGGCCGGGGCTTCACTGCCAAGGGTTGCCTGGGGAATCTTCGCTAAGAAGTTTAAGCAAGTGCTATTTCATAATGCTGAATTATTGCAATTGCAGGCCGGACAATCGGTTACCATTGAAGTATTGCAGGCTTTCCGTCAGTTTTTCCTGGAATTGAAAGGGAAAGATGGGATGTCTGTTTATCAGGATAATCTGGATATGGCACAAAAGATCTTACAGGATCCCAGCCTTCAAAACATCCTGGATGCTGCAGAAGGGCAGCTTTCTTTAATGCAATTGATCCGCAACGATTACACTATCCGCCATGCAATGATCAGCCAGATGGAAACGCTCTTAAAACTCATTTATGAATTGGATGTATTTATAGGTGTGGCTGCGGTAGCTGCAGATCAGGGTTTTGTATATGCCAGGGCTTTACCTGCGGATCATATGCTACTGGATCTGGAAGGTTTCCGCCATCCTGCTCTTAAAAATGGGGTGGCAAATAACCTGCTCCTAACCCGGGACCGCAATATGCTGTTCCTGACCGGGGCAAATATGGCAGGTAAATCCACCTTTATGAAATCCATGGGGATTGCCGTATATCTGGCCCATATGGGCTTCCCGGTTGCTGCCAGACGAATGGAATTTTCGGTTAAGGACGGCTTGTTCTCTTCTATCAACGTTTCGGACAACCTGGATATGGGCTACAGCCATTTTTATGCCGAGGTATTGCGCACCAAAACTGTGGCTAAATCGGTTAGTGAATCACAGGATTTGTATGTGTTGTTTGATGAGCTTTTTAAAGGTACCAATGTTAAGGATGCTTACGATGCGACCCTTGCCGTAAGTAAAGCATTTGCTGCAAACCGCAACAGCTTCTTTGTGGTATCTACCCATATCATTGAAGTAGGGGAAGCCCTGGGTGAAGCATGCGATAACCTGCAATTCTCCTTTCTGCCTACAGTAATGAAAGATGGTGTGCCCACTTATCCATATACCCTTGCATCGGGTATTACCACAGATAGACAGGGTATGATCATCATTGAAAATGAAAGGATCGTAGACATCATCCAGGCCAACGATCCGGTAACACCTAACCTTATTCAGAATTAACATGTTAATCAGATATAGATTTTTAAGCTTTCTTTTAATTGCGACGTTTTGCACCCTCATGGCTTGTAAAACCCAGCTAAATGACCAGTCGTTATCCCTGGATCCTGAGGTAAGGATAGGGAAGCTGGCTAATGGATTTACTTATTACATCCGCAAAAACAAGACACCCGAAAAGCGGGTGGTGATGTACCTCGCAGTAAAAGCAGGTTCTATCCTGGAAACCGACCAGCAAAGGGGGGTAGCCCATTTTGTAGAGCACATGAGCTTTAACGGTACCAAACATTTCCCTAAAAAAGCACTGTCCAATTACCTGGAGCAATCCGGCGTGCGCTTTGGTGCAGATCTGAATGCGAATACCAACCTTGATGAAACCGTATATCAGCTGCCCTTGCCATCCGACAATCCGGAGCTGTTGGCTAATGGACTGCAGATTATGCGCGATTGGGCACAGGATGCTAATATAGAAGCAGATGATGTGGAGCGGGAACGTCACGTCATTCTGGAGGAGAAGCGTTTCCGTCAGGGCGTACAGCAACGTTATGAAGAACAAAGTATTCCATTTTGTACCAACGGTTCCCGTCATGGTTCGCGTTTGCCCATAGGAACAGAGGAGGTTTTACTAAAGGTAACACCGGAAGAGATCAGCAGTTTTTATAAAGATTGGTACCGCCCAAATTTACAGGCTTTGATTGTTGTAGGGGACATTGATGTTGATCAGATGGAGAAGGACATCAAAGCTAAGTTTGCTGACCTTAAAAATCCTGACCAGGAGAAAGAGCGTACAGTTTATAGTGCAAAATTGAGCGGTAAAAATCAATACATGCAGTTTATAGACCCTGAATGGGGCGGGATTTCTATTGAAATCCTGATGAAAAGGCCCCAGCTTAAGATGGCTACCACAGCTGATTATCGCAACAACCTGCTGAAAACCCTTCTGGCACAAATGGTAAGTGCCAGGTTCAGACAGATGCCATTTGCTACGTTTAATGATCTGACGGGTGGACTGTCAGCGCTCTCGATCAATCTGACCACTAAGCCTGCTGAAACACAGCCCTCGCTGCAAAGTGTATGGCTGGAACTGCGCCGGATGGAGGAACAGGGCTTTACACCAGCCGAGCTGGAAAGGGTGAAGAAAAGTTATCAGCAAAAGATGGCTGATGCTTTGAAAGAAAAGGATAAAACTCCTTCAGAAACCTTGATCAGGCCTTATTTGCAGCATTTCCTTACCGGAAACATCACTCCTGGCATTGTAAAAGATCATGAACTGACGAATCAGATGCTCCCGGATATCAGCTTATCGGAAATCAATGACCTGATGAAATCTTATATGAAGGGTATCGACCGTGACATCATTGTCAAATCGTCGGAAGAGAACAAAGCATTTTTACCAGATGAGGCAACGCTCCTCAGTTGGATAGAAGGGGTGTATGTAACACCTTTAACGCCCTTTGTGGATAATGCACAAGACCTTCCGCTATTAAAAAAAGTGCCAACTCCGGGCAAGATCAGTACTATTCATGATTTCGGAAAAGCAGGCGTGCAACAGATTACGTTAAGTAACGGTTTAAATGTATTGCTGAAGAAAACAGATTTCCAGAATGATCAGATTCTTTTTAAAGGGTTTGCTGAAGGAGGTGCTTCTTTATCTGATGATGCAGATTACCTGAATGCCATCAATGCGGCCAATGCAGTTGCGGTTTCAGGGGTAGGAAATTACACGGCCCAGCAGCTTGGTGAATTTTTGTCGGGCAGACAAGTTCAGGTTGTTCCATTTATCAATGATACTTATCAGGGATTTAGCGGGGCCACCACTAAGGAAGACCTTTCCACTACACTTGAACTGTTGCATGCTTATTTTACCGAACCCAAGAAAGACCAGGAGGCCTTCAGTATTCTGCTTGGCAGGTCTAAAGAACAATTCTCCGTTAAGGGGAATAATCCTAATCAAGTATTTACGGATACAGCAAGTTTAGTATTGGGGAATTACCATGTACGCAGAAGACCACAAACGCTGAAAAGTATTGATGCCATTCAGCTCAACAGGTCATATGAGATCTATAAGGAGCGTTTTGCTGATGCTTCCGCCTTTACTTTCTTTTTTGTCGGAAATATGGATATGGAAACCATAAAGCCACTACTGGAAAAATACCTGGGCTCATTGCCTTCCACGGGTTTAAAGGAAAAATATCGCGATCTGGGGCTTAACGTTCCTCCCGGCCGGATTGCTAAAACCGTATACAAAGGCGCCGGGAAGAAATCGAGTGTGATGTTGGTTTATTCCGGTCCTTTCGATTATAATTTTGGGAACACCATTCAAATGAATGCCATTTCCGATGCCTTGAAGATCAGCCTGACCCAGCGACTGCGCGACCAGGAAGGCGGAACCTATACACCTAATGTCCAAATGACCCTCACTAAGTACCCGAAGAGCCGGTTTGCGATGATAATTTCTTTTGATTGTGCAGTAGAAAATGTGGACAAACTCATCGCTTCTACACAGGATGAAATCAACAAAATGAGAACAACAGGCCCATCGGCAGAAAACCTGCAGAAATTTAAAGCTGCACGCAAAGTAAGCTTGCAAACCGGATCAACAAATAACGGGTTTTGGCTGGATTACCTGGCATCACAAATGATGAATAAAGAACCTTTAAACCAGCTTTTTGATCATGATGCTGCAATGAATAGGATTACTGTGCAGTCCGTTCAAAAGACAGCAGCTAGCTATATCCAGGATAAAAACTATGTGAGGCTGGTATTAATGCCGGAAAAAAACTAACCATTGATAATAAAATTATGAAGAAAATCATACAAATAGCCAGGCTGGAGCTCAGCCTGCTATTTTATTCCCCTATTGCCTGGTTATTAATGATCGTACTGGTTGTACAGATGAACCTTTCTTTTTTGCCAGTACTGCCTGGACTAACGCAAGGACAGAATCTTGGTTTTTTAACCAGTAAGCTGTTTACCAATCCGGAAGAATTGGGTGTCTTATCGAGAATTCTGGAGCATCTGTACCTATACATTCCGCTGATAACCATGGGGATCATTAGCAGGGAAACCAGTAGTGGGAGCATTAAATTACTTTATTCTTCTCCGGTAAAATTAAGCCAGGTGATTTATGGGAAGTTTATTTCCATGCTGGTTTATAATTTGTTGATTATTGGTATTTTGACTTTGTTTGTGTTGGTTGGTGCCTGGTTTATACCACATTTTGATTACCCGCATATCCTGGTTGCTTTGCTGGCCATTTTCTTACTATTAAACGCCTATGCTGCCATTGGAATCTTTGTGTCCAGTTTAACGACTTACCAGGCGGTAGCCGCAATCAGTACTTTTGTGATGCTGGCGGTCATGAATTATATCGGGAAAGTTGGACAGGACCTTGATTTTATTCGTGATCTGACACACAGTCTTTCTATGCCGAGCCGTACGGAACGTATGATAGCAGGGTTATTAAATACACGTGATGTAATTTATTATTTCGTGATTTCGGGTATGTTCCTTGCATTTACCATTACAAAGCTAGAACTGGAAAGGTTATCCAAATCAACTTTGCAGCAAGCCGGCCGATATGCGGTAATTTTCCTGATCGGTTTAACCATTGCCTATGTCAGCTCCCGACAGCCGATGATCGGGTATTATGATGCAACAGCTACTAAAGTAAACACTATCACTAAAACCGGGCAGGAGATTCTGAAAAACATGGGTGATGAGCCCATCGAAGTCACGGAATATATCAATGGATTGGATCAATCTTATTTTAATTCATCACCTGCTGAACGGATTGCAGATATTTCCCGTTGGGAGCCTTATTTCCGTTTCAAGCCAAACATTAACCTGAAATGGGTTTATTATTATGACAGTGTTCCGGGGACGACATCCTTCCTGATGGAACAAAAAATGAGTTACAATAAGTACGTGACAACAATGGCCCTTATACAGGAAATTGATCTTGGTAATTTTTTGAATGTAAAGGAGGTCGCGCAACAAGTAGACTTGCGTGGTGAAGGTGCCCGTTTGGTGATGCAACTGAAGTATAAAGGAAAAACTACCTTTTTAAGAACTTTTCCACCTCCTGATCAGAAATTCTGGCCTGGGGAGGCTGAAACTGGTGCTGCCTTGAAACGGTTGATCATTACGCCACCCAAATTGGTTTTTGCTACAGATGGTTATCAGCGCAGCATGGATAAAGTGGGTGACAGGGATTATAAGGTGTTGGCCAATAGTAAAACTTCCAGGGCTTCTTTAATTAACCAGGGTTTTGATATTGATAGTGTTTCTTTGGAGCGGAATGACATCCCAAAGGATATTGCAGCTTTGATTATTGCTGACCCAAGAGTAGAGTTTACTGCAGCTGCAAAAGCGAAGCTTCAAAAATATATCTCTGAAGGTGGCAACCTGATGATTGCAGGTGAACCGGGGAAACAGCATGTCGTAAATCCTTTATTGGATTCATTGGGAGTTCAAATGCTAAACGGGACTATTGTTCAGCAGAGCAGGGATTATTCTTACGATCTGCTTACGCCAAATTTAGCTCCGGGTGCTGTTGCCATGGATAAGCGTTTACAACAATATTATTCATACGGATTGATGGTTTCTATGCCCGGTGCCGGGGCCTTAAGCTATGCGCCAAAAGGGTCTTTTACAATACATCCACTTTTAATGTCAAATGCCCAGAGTAGCTGGCTGAAAAAAGGCAAGTTTACGTTGGATTCTGCCGCGCTTACAGTTGATCACATAAATGGAGATCAGCAGGGGAGCTTTCCTACCGCTTTGATGCTGACCCGGAAAGTGAACAAAAAGGAGCAGCGGATCATCGTAGCTGCTGATGCAGATTTTTTCAGTAATACGGAATTGAACCGTAACAACATGCAAACCCTAAATACAGCATTTGCCATGAGCATGTTCCGCTGGTTTTCTCATGAGGAATTCCCGATTGATGCCAGTCGTCCACCATCAAAGGATAACGCCGTTACACTCACTAAGGCCAGCATAAAACCTATACAGATATTATTTTATGGCATAATTCCAGGAACCTTATTCCTGTTAGGTCTGGTCTTATTAATCCGCAGAAAACGTAAATAATTATGAACCATCTATTAGAATCCATTAGCTGGGCATTTCTCCTCACCATTGGCCGTTATTTTATAATTGCAGGTATCTTTTTTTTAGTTTTTTACCTGCTTTTTCCCAAAAGCCTGCTGCGAAACAAAATTCAAAGCAGGCTGGCGGGCAAGGCCGATTTTCTTCGGGAAATCCTGCATTCCTCCATATCCAGCATCATGCTGGCCATTACCTCGATCATTGCGTTGTCTGACAGCCTTAGGCCACATACATTTATCTATACTGATTTGCATGCTTACCCAATATGGTGGGTTCCCTTGAGCCTTTTGTTGACTTTAATCGTACACGATGCCTATTTTTACTGGATGCACCGCGTGCTGCACCATAAAAGACTTTTCAAAGTTACACACCTGGTGCACCATCAATCGACAAATCCTTCACCCTGGACTTCCTATTCCTTCCATTTTCTGGAAGCAATCGCGGAGGGGGCAATCATCATATTGCTTGTTTTTTGTATGCCTTTACATCCTTTAACGATCGGACTGTTTGCACTTTCTTCGTTTATCATCAATGTATACGGACATCTGGGCTATGAAATTATGCCTAAAGGTTTTAGAAAGACTTTTCTGTTTGAAATCATAAATACCTCTACTTTTCATAATCTGCACCATCAAAAGTTCAAAGGAAATTACGGATTATACCTTAGGGTTTGGGACCGGTTAATGGGAACAGAACATCCGGATTATGTGAAAAGCTACGATCAGCTTCAGGAAAAGCGGTTCGGAAAATAAATTGTGATAAATAACAAAAGGCCTGCTTATAAGCAGGCCTTTTGTTATTTATCATTTTTAATCTTAGTTTTTTATCATTTTAATAAATGCCGCCAGTTTGGCTTTCATTGCCCTTCTGTCAACAATAAAATCTAAAAAGCCATGCTCCAGTACAAATTCTGCAGTCTGGAAACCTTTAGGCAAATCTTTTTTAATCGTTTCTTTAATTACCCTTGGTCCGGCAAAACCGATCAGTGAACCTGGTTCAGCAATGTTGATGTCGCCAAGCATCGCATAAGAAGCGGTTACACCACCTGTAGTCGGATCGGTCAACAGGGAGATATAAGGGATTTTAGCCTGGCTCAATAAAGCCAGTTTGGCTGATGTTTTAGCCATTTGCATTAATGAAAATGCAGCCTCCATCATCCTTGCACCACCTGATTTTGAAATCATCAGGAAAGGAATTTTATGCTTAATACTGTAATCAATAGAGCGGGCGATCTTTTCTCCCACTACAGAGCCCATTGATCCACCAATAAAGTTAAAGTCCATACAGGCAATTACAAGATCTTCACCTTCTATTTTACCATGGGCGGCCCTTATCGCGTCTTTTAAACCAGTTTTGGCCTGACTCTCCAGGAGTCTTTCCGTATATGGTTTGCTGTCCGTAAAGTTCAGCGGATCTCCTGATGTCAGGTTTGCAAACAGTTCTGTAAACTGATTGTTATCGAATAATACTTCAAAATACTCTTTAGAACCAACCCGCAAATGATAGTTGCAGTATTGGCAAACATATTTATTTTCTACAAGGTCCGCACTGTGTAACGCTTTCTTGCAATTCGGGCACTTGTTCCATAAACCATCTGGTGCCTCCTTCTTTTCTTCCGTTAACGTACTGATACCTTTTTTTTCTCTCTTAAACCAAGCCATGTTATTTGTTGAAAAATGCGAGTACAAAGAAACAAAAAAAAATTAGAACAGTTTAAGGTAGTTTAGCCTAAATTAATTTGCCTGAACTTATATTTTTCATAACTTCGGCATATCTAAAATTAAAAATAATGAGTTTAAAAGGCTATAAAGGCGTAATTTACGGAGATGCTGTTCAGGAATTGTTTGAACAAGCTAAGAAACATCAGTTTGCTTTACCAGCAGTAAATGTTACAGGCACTAATACCATTAATGCGGTTATGGAGACTGCAAAGGCGGTTAATTCACCTGTTATGATCCAGTTGTCTAACGGAGGTGCGCAGTTTTATGCAGGAAAAACATTAAACAATGATAATTTAAATGCATGTGTATTGGGTGCTGTATCAGCGGCTAAACATGTTCATTTACTTGCTGAGCACTATGGTGTAGCAGTTGTTTTGCATACGGACCACGCTGCAAAAAAATTATTACCATGGATTGATGGATTGTTAGATCATGGTGAGAAATTCTTCGCAGAACATGGTAAACCACTATTTTCTTCTCATATGCTTGACCTTTCGGAAGAGTCTATCGAAGAAAACATGGAGATTTCTGCTAAATATCTGGCCCGTATGGCTAAAATGGGTATGACTATCGAAATCGAGCTTGGTGTAACCGGCGGTGAGGAAGATGGCGTAGACAATAGTGATGTAGATAGTTCTAAATTATATACACAACCTTCTGAAGTAGCTTATGCTTACGAAGAGTTAAGTAAAGTAAGTGATAAATTTACGGTTGCGGCAGCATTTGGTAACGTACATGGTGTGTACAAACCAGGCAATGTTAAATTACAGCCTGTAATCCTTAAAAATTCTCAGGATTATATCAAAGAGAAATTTAACCTTACAGCTGAAAAGCCGATCAACTTTGTATTCCATGGCGGTTCTGGTTCTTCTCAGGAAGAGATCAGAGAGGCTATTTCTTACGGTGCCATTAAAATGAATATCGATACAGATATGCAATGGGCAATGTGGGAAGGTATTCTTGATTATTATAAAGCTAATGAAGCTTATCTTCAAGCCCAGATCGGTAATCCTGATGGCGAAGATAAACCGAACAAAAAGTATTATGACCCACGTGTTTGGTTACGTAAAGGCGAAGAACAATTCGTTAAACGTTTAACCCAGGCATTTGAAGATTTAAACTGCAAAAACGCAAGCGATAAATTGTAAATAGTCTTAAATTAATTTGAAAAGCTGCATCATTATTATTTTGATGCAGCTTTTTTTATTTTATGCGTGTCATCATCTGACAATACTGGCGCTTTTTTTGTACTAACAGCTGACGGTTAACAGCAATAATCTAACAGTACTTATCCCGATTTATGAAACCATCATGATTTTTCAAACCACACATGGAGATGACTAAACCGAGCTAGCGAGTTCTTGAACGCAAGAAGAAAATAAACACTAGTGAAAAATCTGATAGCTTCATAACCATTAAAAAATAAATATATACTAATGAAAAAAAGTAACAACAGCTTGTTTGAACGTTTTGCGAATGCCGCAACGAACTTTACCGGCAGCTCTGCAGCTTTCATTTCTGCTACTGCGATAGTGGTGATATGGGCTTTAAGCGGACCGGTATTCGATTATTCGGAAACCTGGCAGTTGGTGATCAATACAGGAACCACTATCATTACCTTTCTGATGGTGTTTTTAATTCAAAAGGCGCAGAATAAAGATGGCAAAGCAATTCAGTTAAAACTAAACGAACTGATAGCGGCCCATGAACATGCCAGTAACAGAATGGTGGATATTGAAGATCTGACAGAAAAGGAGCTGGACCAGCTGCACAAATTTTATGTTACGCTGGCAGAGCTGGCGAAAAAAGAAAGTGACATTCATTGTTCACACTCCATTGATGCAGCGGAGGAGATAAACGAAATAAAAAGTAAAATAAAAAAGATATCAACAAAAAGTCATGGAAGCACTGCTCGTAAACAAGATCAAAAATAAGGAAGAACTGGAAAAGGCATTTGCCATTAGGAAAAAGGTATTTGTTGAGGAGCAAAATTGTCCGCCTGAACTGGAATGGGAAAATGAAGAGGAATCTATCCACTTTCTTGCAGAACTCAACGGACAACCCTGTGGTGCCTGTCGCTGGCGTAAAACCGACAAAGGTTATAAGCTTGAACGTTTTGCCGTATTGAAAGAGTTCAGGGGAAAAAGAATAGGGCAGGCCCTTGTGGCCGCTGCATTGGCAGATTTGCCGGACAGTGCCCATTATATTTATTTAAATGCGCAGATACACGCTTTGCCATTATATGCCCGGTTTGGCTTCATCGCCGAGGGAGAGCAGTTTGACGAAGCGGGAATACCTCATATGAAAATGGTAAAGAAGGCTTAAATAGTTTTCTTTCAGTACGATGAAAATACGCGGGAAGATAATTTTATCGCTTCCTGCCATTTTTCCATATTTAGGTTTATCGCTTCTCCTTTACTATTTAGATAGCTGATCAGGTCTTCTGTAGCCATGTTTCCGGTTAATTCATCGGTAGCCATCGGACAACCTCCAAAGCCTTTTAATGCGCTGTCAAAGCGTCTGCAGCCACTTTCGTAGGCAGCGGCTATTTTTTCAAAACGAGTATAAGGCGTGCTGTGTAAATGCAGCCCGATTTCAACTTTTGAATGTGCATTATTTCCGGTGCCGCCAGGGGATTCGAATTTTTTAATCAGTGGGGGCACTATCTCTTTGATCTTTTCCGGGGTAGACATTCCAGTGGTATCTGATAAGGCCAGGATCTTCGCCCCATGGCCTGCCAGCTCATCAGCCCATCTTTCCACAATTTCTACGTTCCAGTCGTCTCCATAAGGATTGCCAAATCCCATAGACAAATAAATAACTGCGGTTTTACCGTGTTTATCACACAATTCCAGCAGTTGTTTTACCGTATCCACAGACTGCGCTATGCTGGAATTGGTATTGCGCTGCTGGAAGGTTTCAGAGATAGAAAAAGGAAAACCTATGTAACTGATCTGTTCATATGAAATGGCATCCTGGGCACCCCTTAAATTGGCTACAATAGCCAATAATTTTGAGTTGGTATTTCCCAAATCGAGTTTAGATAAAACTTCGGCGGTATCACGCAATTGCGGAATAGCTTTTGGAGAAACAAAACTGCCGAAATCTATGGTGTCAAAACCGACCTGTAGCAGCAGGTTAATGTAGGCAGCTTTCAGGTCCGTGTCAATAAAATCATGGATACCTTGCATGGCGTCTCTCGGGCACTCTATCAGTTTCATTGGTTTTTGCAGCGTCATATATTTTCTAACTCTTTGTCTATGCTTTTTTCTTTAAAAAATGGCCTGATGATTAATCTGGTGCCCCTGTCATAACTAAAATAACTCCATACCCAGTTTACAAATACCACCAGCTTATTTCTAAATCCAACAAGTGTCATCAAATGTACAAACATCCAGGTAAACCACGCAAATACCCCCTGGAACCTGATCTTATGCAAGTCTACCACCGCACGGTTCCTTCCTACAGTAGCCATTGCGCCTTTGTCGAAATATTTAAAAGGTTCTACCGGTTTTTTCTCAATAATGTTCAACAGATTTTTAGCCAGTTGCTTGCCTTGTTGTATGGCGGCAGGGGCTACGCCGGGATGTCCGTTTGGAAATTCGGTGGTAATCATGGCGGCTACATCACCAATGGCGTAGATATTGGTGTAGCCATCTACCAGGTTAATCTCGTTTACTTTTAACCTGTTGCCCCTGACGATGACTTCGGTGTTTATCCCATCAAGTACCACACCCTTTACGCCGGCCGACCAAATTACGGTAGAGGAAGGGATCTTTTGTCCGTCCAGTAGGCTTAACACCTTTCCGTCATAAGCCTGTACACGGGCGTTGTTCATGATCGTTACACCAAGTTCATTCAGGAACTTCGCGGCTTTGGTTTGTGCCTGCACCGACATGGCACCAAGTAATTCAGGCGAACCTTCGATCAGGTAGATGTTTACATCATCAATATCCAGGTCGGGGTAATCACTTTTTAGTACATGTTTTTTCAATTCTGCCAGTGCGCCCGCCGTTTCAACACCGGTAGGACCGCCACCTACTACTACAAAATTCAATAACTCTGCCCTTATTGTCCGATCGGCGGCAATCTGTGCGGCCTCCAGGTTTTGCAGGATTAAACTACGCAGGTTTAATGCTTCCGGAATTGATTTCATGGGCATGGCATTGTGTTCAATTTCTGCCTGACCAAAGAAATTACTGGTGGAACCTGTCGCAAGTATCAGGTGATCATATTCTATAGTTCCAATAGATGTTTCAATAACGTTTTCGGCCGGTCTTACACCTTGAACTTCAGTGACCCTGAATGTCAGGTTCTTTTGCCCTTTAAAAATCTTACGTAGTGGGAATGCAATGGAGTCTGCTTCCAGTCCGCCTGTAGCTACCTGGTAAAGTAAAGGTTGAAAAGTGTGATAGTTGTGTTTATCCAGCATCATTACTTCTACATCCTTATCGCGCAATTTTTTGGCCAGTTCAATCCCCCCAAATCCACCTCCTACAATTACAATTCTTGGTTTGCTGCCTTTTGGAAAATGTTGATCCATAATATTGGGTTTCAGTAAATATATATATAACAACAAAAGGCATCCCAAAAAGGATGCCTTTAATTATCATAAATAAGTAATTACTTAATAATATTATTTTTTGGTTTTTACTTTGGCTTCACCTAAGTCTAATACAATCGGGGTAGAGATACATAATGATGAATATGTACCGATAATACGACCAATTAACAAGGCGAATATAAAGCCCCTGATGCTTGCGCCACCGAAAATAAAGATCACCAACAATACAAAGAATACAGTTAATGAAGTCAGAATAGTACGGCTCAATGTACTGTTTAATGCAAAGTTGATCAGATCTTCTCTTTCTTTTCCATGTAAATCTTCTTTACCTTGTTCAGCTAATTTCTCACGGATCCTATCGAATACAACTACCGTTTCTGTCATGGTATAACCCATTACTGTCAAAATAGCTGCGATGAAATCCTGACCGATCTCTAAAGAGAACGGCATTACACCGTCTAATATCGTATAGAAGGATAGTACAAGCAAAACATCGTGGAACAATGCGATAACCGCACCTAAACCGTAGTTTAATTTTTTAAACCTTACTACGATGTAAATAAACATCACTAAGCATGAGAACAAGATCGCACCGTAAGCACTGTAAAGAATATCGCTCGCGATGATCGGACCAACTTTCTCATTACTTACAATGCTGTAGTTTACTCCTGTTTTGTTCAATCCTGCTTTTAAAGCATTCTCAACTATTTTATCAGCTTGAATATCTGAATCAGTAATGTGGTAAGTAGTTGTGATTTTTAATTCGTTATCAGCACCTGCAGTTTTTACAATAGTTTCTGATTCAGTGAAAACGTCAGCTAATTTTGCTTTAACATCCTCAGTGTGCATTCCTTTATCGAAATGAACGATATAAGTTCTACCACCTTTAAAGTCGATACCTAAGTTTAAACCACCGTTTTTGAAATAGAATACGAAACCTAAAACGATGATTACCGTAGAGATTGTATAATAAAGCTTTCTGTGTCCAACGAAGTTGAAAGCAATGTTTTTAAATGCGTGGATAGTGAATTTGTTACCGAAAGTAATGTCAACTTTCTTATCTAACAAAGTATCGAATACCAAACGTGAGATCAGTACAGCACAGAATAACGATGATAAAATACCGATACAAAGTGTAGTTGCGAAACCTTGGACCGGACCGCTACCGAATACGTAAAGGATAACACCTAATACCAATACGGTTACGTTTGAATCGATGATCGAAGACATTGCATGTTTGAAACCTTCTTTAATCGCTACCGGAGTAGATTTACCTAAAGTCAGCTCTTCCCTTACACGCTCAAAGATCAGGATATTCGCATCTACCGATAAACCGATTACCAATACGATACCGGCGATACCAGGTAAAGTAAGTACGGCACCTAGCGATACCAATATCCCCATAATGAAGAATAAGTTGATCACCAATGCTAAATTCGCTACCCATCCAGCTTTGTTGTAATATAAAGCCATAAAGATCAGGATCACCACGAAGGCAAGTACAAATGATAACAAACCGTTATGGATCGCTGCTTCACCTAAAGATGGACCAACCACAAACTCACCAACAATTCTTGCAGGAGCAGGTAATTTACCGGCCTTTAAGATGTTCGCTAAATCTTGTGTATCATTTTGTGTAAAGTTACCAGTGATAGAAGAAATACCGTTAGGGATTTCGTTCTGTACAGTAGGGGCAGAGTAAACTGTGTTATCTAAAACAATAGCGATTGCTTTTTTATTGTTTGGATCGGCAGAAGCTTCAGCAGTAATTTTTTTCCATTTGGCAGCACCGTCACCAGTCATGTACATGGTTACTTCAGGATGACCTTTCTGATCGAAATCATGACGTGCATCACTGATTGCTTCACCACCTAAATCTGGTTTGCCATCTAAAGAAGTAACTTTAACCGCATACAATTCAAAAATCTTGCTTGGAGTCTGCGCACCCAGATCAGCCGGCTTAACACTCCACATGAATTTGTAAGTCTGAGGAATGATAGAAGCAATTTCTGGTCTTTTAAAGAATGCGTTTACTTTAGCAGTATCTTTTTGAGCTACCCAGCCTACAACCGGTCCCGGACGTAAAGCAGGCTGACCATTTTCTCCCTGATAAGTAGGGATGTTCAATACTGCGAATAAAGGATTGGATTTAGAAAGCTCCTGATTTTTTAAGTTCGTTGAATCTTTAGCGTCTTTAGTTTTTGCCAGGCCTGCTAATTTACTACCTGTTTTGGTAGTGTCTTTTGCAGCAGCTGTAACTGTTGTTGTATCTTTTAAAGTTGCAGCAAGGGTTTTATTGATGTTTTCAAGAACAGGATATACTTCCTCATTCTGATAAACCTGCCAGAACTGTAATTCTGCAGAACCTTGTAATAATTTATGTACACGCTCTTTGTCTTGCACACCTGGCATCTCAATCAGGATACGGTTGGTACCTTCTTGTTTCTGCATGTTCGGGCTCACTACACCGAAACCATCGATACGGCTTCTGATGATAATGAACGAGCGGTCGATTGCACTGGTAGCTTCTTTTGATAAAAAGCTTTTCACTTCAGAATTGCTGGCGTTAGGCTTAAGCAATTTTGCGTTGTCCTGGTTAGAGAAGAAATCTGCCAGTTGTTTGTTTGGCTCTAATTTTTCATATTCGTTTACAAACAAACTGATGAAATCTTTACCACCCGCATTTAACTGTTTTTGTGCAGTTGCCAAAGCATTGTTAAAATTAGCGTCATCGGTATTTCCAGCTAAAGATTTAACCAGTTCACCTAACGATATTTCCATCGTTACGTTCATACCACCTTTAAGGTCTAACCCAAGGTTAATTTCTTTGTTTTTGCAAAACTGATAATTAAAACCTAAAAGCGGATAAACCGGCACAGTGGCCATCGAGTCTAAATATGCTTTTTCTTTTTCTACATCTCCTTTAGCATAAGCCTTTGCGTCTTTTTCAACCTTCGAGGTAACAAAGTTGAATGAGAGAGAATACACACAGACAATACCTAATAGTATTGCCATAAATTTAATAAAACCTTTACCCTGCATTTGTTTGTAATTATTAGTCTATATATGCTATATATTTTTTTAACAAGTCGGCAAATCTAATTATTTTTTTAATTAATAGGCCACCTTATTGATTTTTTATTATAGGGGCTCAACTATTTACGCAAAAGTGTCGAAAAAGTGTAAGCTACATGATTTTTTTCATCCGGAAGATGTTTTTCTACATCTGTTTCATTCCATAGATTAAAATCGATTTCAGGGAAGAAAGCATCGGCCTCATAACTTTGATGCACCCTTGTCAGGTAGATCCTGTTCGTAATGTTCATGGTAGATTTATAAATTTCGGCACCACCGATGATAAAAACTTCTTCGTCCATCGTGCAAAGCGCAAGTGCCCCTTCAATATTGTCTGTCACTTCAACACCTGGAATTTGCAGCCCCTCAGTTCTGGTCATTACAATATTGCGTCTGTTTGGCAAAGGTTTGCCGATAGAATCATAAGTTTTCCGGCCCATAATAACGGTATGTCCGGACGTAATCTGTTTAAAATGTTTTAAATCGGCAGGTAAATGCCAAAGCAGCTGGTTGTTTTTACCTATGGCATTGTTTTCGGCAATAGCCACAACTACAGATACGATCATACGGCTACTGCTCCTTTAATATGAGGGTGTGCATCGTAATCAGTAAGCGTAAAATCTTCGTATTTAAAGTTGAAGATGTCTTTTACATCCGGGTTGATCTGCATAACCGGTAATTTCTTGGGATCACGGCCCAATTGTAATTTGGTTTGCTCGATATGGTTATTGTATAAATGCGCATCACCAAGGGTATGGATAAAATCCCCATATTGCAGACCGCATACCTGGGCAACCATCATTGTTAACAAGGCATAGGATGTGATGTTGAAAGGTACGCCCAAAAATATATCGGCACTACGCTGGTACAGCTGGCAGCTCAGTTTGCCATCGGCCACATAAAACTGGAAGAAAGCATGGCAGGGTGGAAGTGCCATGTTTTCAACTTCGGCAACGTTCCATGCCGAAACGATAATTCTTCTGGAGTCCGGATTGTTTTTAATCGTATTAATGATTTGTGCGATCTGGTCAATATGACTGCCATCAGGTTTTGGCCATGAACGCCATTGTGAACCATAGACAGGTCCAAGGTCGCCATTTTCATCTGCCCACTCATCCCATATCTTTACCCCATTGTCTTTTAAGTATTTGATATTGGTATCTCCGCTTAAAAACCAGATCAGTTCGTGTATGATAGATTTTAAATGCAGTTTTTTTGTGGTGACCATAGGGAAACCTTCCTGAAGGTTAAAACGCATCTGGTAGCCAAATACGCTGATTGTTCCGGTTCCTGTACGGTCGTGTTTTTGTGTGCCATGATCGAGCACATGCTGCATTAAATCTAAATATTGCTTCATAAATTATTAACTAAGGGCATGCCCGTTTGCAAAAGTACATAATATATGAATGTTTTTGAAAGGTAAATCTATCAAGATTGGCCGGCTTGATCAGGTAACGTGCTTTTAGGTATGGTCGGCAATTCAAGGTCGGAAATATTGTTCCATTCAGATGCCCTTCCACCACCGGTAGGGGTAAGCACAGGGGCTGGAAGTACAAAAGTGCCTGGAGTAATGATTGCCCCGCAAATTGCTGTTGGATTAAATGATTTATCGTTTATTATGGTTTGCATATGCTCATACTTCATGGTAAAACGCAGGTTCATTCCTACAACACATAAACAGCCGTCAGGGACTTCAAAAATCAATTGCTGTGCGGGAATAATCTGCTGGTCTTTGCTGATTTGTATGCTTTGATATTGGCTATTGTGATGAAGCGCCTGATCGAGGATCAACATCGCTACTGCTACTCTGATTTCACAGGTATTAGCAGTTGAAGGGAACTTAAGCTGATCGGAGATGTGTATTTCCGGAAGATTAAGCTGTAGCTGGTTACCTGTCAGGACTACTTCCGGCGTCACCCAGAGGCTTCTTGCTAAGGGGGATTTAGAGTTGAATTCAAATCCCTGTAGCCTGTCGAAGCTATTTTGTTTAAACGTGAAGCTTTGTGTGTCCTTGTTATAACAATGAGCCAACAGTTCACGGTTAACTGTATTGAAACGATTGACCATTGTTCCGTCATAATGATCATCTATCAATCCCTGGAGGTCTGTACGGACAGTTTTAGCCAGTTTGCTGGCTTTTCCGAATATTGATCCCGCTACCTTAGTGGCCGAAGTCTGTTTAACTTTATCAGCCTTGGTTTGCACAATGGTAGTTTTACCACGTCCTTTTTTAATTACTAGATTGCCTAAAAGGCCAATGAGTTGTTTTCCATCAAATTTTGCCATTTTCTTTTTGTTTTATGTTTAATTGTTATATATTATTATCTGTTTATGCCGTGTTCTTAGTACGGTTTGTTTTAACTAATAGTCGCTGTACATTAACTAGGACTTATATCTACGGTGAGTCCACCTTTTTATAAGAAAACGTGGACTTACCGTGGACTCACTGTGCTCTCACCGTGGACCCACTAACTGTCATATCTTACCTTTCTCACCACCAAATATCATTGTGGTTAATTAAAGGTTAATAATCTGATTTCGCTGTTAAGTATCTTAAATATAAAGATACGAAATGTTTTTATTTATTCTAATAGCTTGATAATAAATGTGTTCTGGGAAGTTTATGATAATTGAGCTATTGTTGTGTTTTTGTAGGACGTTTGTCCTACAAAAACACAGTTTCTGAATAAAGGGTTTATTGCAGATTTTTATGGATAAAAGATAGAAATATCTAATGGAATCTCTATTCGAACGGCCTTGATACGAATTTTTATATCAATTTATGGATAATTATCGGGATATCCATAAAACTGAATTTTTCTCCAAAAATATCATTTATTAATCATAAATAAATTATTTACATTTTATAGAAATATTAATTATCTTTGTTGTGTAAATTGTATTGTTATGAAGAATGAGGAACCAGAAGAATTGAACAATGCCGGCAAGGGAAAAGCTTATAGGATAAAAGAGCCGGTAATTAGTAAAGTGAGTGATATTGATTTGTCGGCTACTTACTCGTATGCGAGTTATCTGCGCTGGAAGTTTGAAGAAAGGGTAGAGTTGATCAAAGGGAAGGTATTCCAAATGTCGGCGCCTTTTGTAAACCATCAGCGTTTGCTTGGATTTTTACATACTGAAATGTATGTTCATCTAAGAAATCAGCCTTGCGAGGTGTTTGCTGCTCCTTTTGATGTAAGGTTTCCCGACAAGTCCAAAGTAAATGGCAAGGTATATACAGTACTTCAACCTGATATTTGTGTGATTTGTGATGAGACTAAACTAGATCGGCGGGGTTGTATCGGTGCACCGGACATAGTTGTAGAAATATTGTCGCCTGGCAATAGCAGGATGGAGCTGAAAAACAAGTTTGATGTTTACCAGGAATATGGGGTACGTGAATATTGGATAGTGCATCCTGAAAAACGGAGTTTTTTGAAGTATGTTCTAAATGAAGATGGGGTATTTGTTACCGGCGAGCCTTATGAGGAAGGAACCGAGTTTGTCTCGGATATTTTACCGGGATTCCGGTTGAATGTGGATGAGGTGTTTGGTATAGTAAAGCCGGAAGAAGTTTAGGGTCAATATTTTTTAGAAAAGATAGTTAAGGAGGATGTATGAAAGAAAATGAGATAAAGCAAGAAGGAAAAAATAAGGTGCCAAAGTCTTATGAAACCGAAGAGAAAGAAATTCTAACCTTTAATGAAATTGACCTTTCCGGAACTTACTCTTATGCGAGTTACTTGCGTTGGAAATTTGAGGAAAGGGTGGAGTTGATCAGGGGTAAGATATTTCCGATGGGGGCTCCGGCCACAACGCACCAGGTTTGTACAGGTGATGTTTTTGTGGTGTTGTACCAGTTTTTAAAAGGTAAGCAGTGCAGGGTTTTTATTTCTCCTTTCGATGTCAGGTTTGCGGGGAAATCCCTGGCAGATAAGGATGTGTTTACTGTGCTCCAGCCAGATATTTGTGTGGTATGTGATGATCAGAAAATAGACGAAAAAGGCTGTGTTGGTGCTCCTGATATTGTAGTTGAAGTCCTTTCTCTGGAAAATAAAAGAAAAGAATTGGATTTAAAGTTTAAAGTATACGAAGAATTCGGGGTTCGGGAGTATTGGATTATAGATCCTATAAAAAAGTCACTGTTGAAGTATGCGCTCAATGAGAACGGCGCTTTTGTTTTGGGAAAGGATTCTGTGGATGCCGAAAAATTTACTTCTGATGTTTTGCCGGGCTTTTGTTTGGATGAAAAAGAATTGTTTGAAGGGCAGTAGTTTTCTGTTGATATAAATCCGGTTTAGTTTTGGGTATTTGCACTTTTTAGTAAGTTTGCTTTCCGAACATTAAACGCAACATAAATGCTTGCTTTTGCAAATGCCAAGATCAACCTTGGCTTAAATATCACAGAGAAAAGACCTGATGGCTATCACAATATTGAAACGGTATTTTATCCGGTAAAGTTGTATGATGTTGTGGAGGTTACGGATGCACCGGAAACTTCCTGTCTGATAAGGGGAATAGATGTGCCGGGGGATACTGGTGATAATATTTGTGTAAAAGCTTTAAAAGCGCTGCAAAAGGATTTTGATTTCCCTATGCAGCAAATTACTTTGCTTAAAAATATTCCTGTTGGTGCCGGCTTGGGCGGAGGTTCTTCTGATGCGGCGCATTTGGTTAAATTGCTAAACAGTAAATTTAATTTGGGTTTATCTGTGGCGCAAATGCAGGACTACGTGCGTCCCTTGGGGGCTGACTGTGCATTTTTTATAGAAAACGATCCGGCTTATGCATTTGGCAAAGGCGATGAGTTCAGTTCAATAGCAATAGATTTGTCAAAATATTTCCTCGTATTGGTAAAACCGCCTGTACACGTATCAACAGCGGATGCTTATGCTGGAATAAAGCCTATAATTCCTAGTAGATCGGTAAAAGATTTAATACATTTGCCTGTGAAAGAATGGAGATCTGGTCTGGAAAATGATTTTGAAACTTCTGTTTTTTCAAAATATCCGGAGATTGGGCAGGTCAAATCAAAGCTATATCAGTCGGGCGCACTGTTCTCGTTAATGAGTGGTAGTGGTTCAAGTGTTTTCGCAATTTTTGATCATCAGGTTCATTTGCCGGAGCTGGAAATTGAAAATAAAGTTTATTATAATATTTAATGAGTTGTGGGGTGTGCACTTGTGTAAGCTCCATGACAAATGAAAAACAATAGATACTAACATGGAACCTGCACTTGTGCAAGCTCCATGACCGATAAAAAAACAATAAATACTAACATGGAAATTAATTTAGTACGTAAAAGCGGTAAGTTTAATTTTGAAGCTGAAAATTCAAGTGGTTTTACTGTTGAGCTTGATGCTAAGCCGGCGATTGGAGGAGAGGGTAAGGGCTTTAGGCCGATGGAGATGCTTTTAATCGGCTTGGGTGGTTGCAGTGGGATTGATATGGTGAATGTGTTAACCAAGCAAAAGGAGCCTTTGGATGACGTTAAAATTGCAATTAAAGCGACAAGAAAAGATGAAGAGATGCCGCCTATATTCGATGTAATAGATATCCATTTTGATCTTTATGGTGCTTTAAGCGTACCGAAAGTAGAGCGCGCGCTGAACATGACTTTTGATAAATATTGCTCAGTATCTAATATTTTAGGCCGTTCTGCCACCATTAACTTTACCTATACCATTCATCAATAAATAAAATGCAAGAAGAGAATTTCGAGACCCTGGCTATACGTTTGCAAGCCGAAAGAACACAATATAAAGAGCATTCAGTTCCATTGTATCTGACATCAAGTTATAAATTTGATGATGCGGAAGACATGCGTGCGCTTTTTGCGAACGAGAAGGAAGGAAATGTTTACAGCAGGTATGCCAATCCAAATACAACTGAACTGATTGATAAAATGGCTGCGCTTGAAGGTTCTGAAACCGGATGGGCCACAGCTTCAGGAATGGCGGCAATATTTACGACTTTTGCTACTTTTTTAAAGTCTGGTGATCATGTGTTGTCCAGTCGTTCTGTTTTCGGATCAACTCACCAGCTGTTAAACAATGTTTTTTCAAAATGGGGAGTTACGTATACCTATGCAGACTTGGATAAACCTGATGAGTGGATAAACGGTATACAGCCTAACACGAAAATGATTTTTGTGGAAACGCCTTCTAACCCGGGTATCGATATTATTGATTTGGAGTGGCTGGCTAATCTGGCTAAACAGCACAATATTCTGTCGGTGGTAGACAATTGCTTTGCTACCCCATATTTACAGCAGCCGGTAAAACTGGGGATCGATATTTCTATTCATTCTGCAACTAAATTTATTGATGGACAGGGACGCACGTTGGGTGGGATTATTTTAGGCTCTGATAAATTGATTAAAGAGATTGAAGGTTTTGCAAGACATAGTGGGCCGGCGATGTCACCATTTAATGCATGGTTGTTGTCTAAAAGTTTAGAGACACTTGCGGTACGTATGGACAGGCATTGCGAAAATGCACTGAAGGTCGCTGAGTTTTTAGAAACCCATCCTAGTGTCAAAAGGGTGATGTATCCATTTCTTGCTTCGCATCCTCAATACGAAATTGCCAAAAAGCAGATGAAACAGGGTGGGGGTATTGTGACCTTGGTAATTGATGGTGGTGTTGAAGCTGCAAGCAACTTTATGAACAAATTGAAGATGTTCTCTATTTCTGCGAACCTTGGTGATACCAGGTCAATCGCTACACACCCTGCTACCAGTACACATTCAAAATTAACAGAAGAAGAACGTTTGCAGGTGGGCATTGAGCAGGGAACTATTCGTTTGTCTATCGGTTTAGAACATATCAATGATATTCTTGGAGATATTAAGCAGGCCTTGGGGTAACCTTAGGCTAATTGCATAAAAAATGCCGGATTACTTTAAATGTAGTCCGGCATTTTTTTATGTGTTTAATTTTAATCGGAAATTATTTGATGTACTCCCTGTCTTCATCACTCAGGTTATTTTTGTTGTCATTGTTGCGGCCATCTATTTCCCTATCGTAGCTGCTTACAGTTGTTTTAGGGCGTCCCGCCCAATAGCCCAGTACAAATCCTACAAAAGTACATACGCCTACAACCAGGAGCTTAGAAATATCCTTTTTAAGGAATATGAAATTAAATTCAACTGCATCTGTATTGATCATTAAAAAAATGGTGATAAGAGCAGTGAAAATGATGATAAAGATGGTTTTTGTACGCATGGTTTAAAAGCTGTAGTTTAAAATAAACTCTAATATAGGGTTTTGGTTGTAAATCTTGTTTACGAAAACAAATCTCGTACCGAAATCAACTATTGGTTGATAACGGAGCACATTAAGGCTGGTTTTTAGTTCAAAGCCATAGGTTTTTGGTTGCCCCATATCCGTGTCTATACCGAGATTTTCGTAATGGCAAAACAGGCCCCCACGAATATTTCTGATGTAAGCGAGCGGACCGATTTCGGCATCGGGAAAGGCGATTGGGAACCTGTAATTGAATAGTAAGGTGTTTTTCAGGAAGTTGCGGGCCATGATGTTGTTGTAGCCGTATACACCGTTAATTTCATTGTCATATCTCCTTACGCCAGTTGCGTACTGGTAATTGTAGTTGACTGCGAAGGAGTGGTTTTTTAAGAGGCCGGGGAAATAGGCGAATGCTTCAGCGGCGAATAACTCTCCGTCCAGGCGTTTGTCAAATGGCTGATGGAGGTAAGTTACCCTTAAGGTTTGAGCAAATTTAGGCATAATGTCGCGATCTGCCTGGCGCATGGAATGTGCAAACGCAAAGCCGTATTCCATCGGGAATTTAAGGCTGGTGATGTAGTTTGCAGGCATATTTTCGCCCATATATCTTTGCGTGTAACTGGTAGCGGCTTTTACACTGAAACTGTAGGTGTCGCCCAGACTGTTCAGGTTTATCGGAACTAAAGCTTGTACCTGAATATTGTTTTCCCTCCAGTCGCCCTGCATAATTCCTTTGTTGGTGTTGTAAAATGTTCTTCGTGGCCTGTTTCGGTAGGTGGTACTGATGATCGGGTAAAAACTTTTAAGGACAAAGCCGGTGTTGTATTCAAAGCGCCTCAGGTCGCGGTGGTATTCTGCTCCGGCGAATGCGCTGAGGGTATTGAGTAGGTTATCAGAATTTAATTGAAGTCCAAATTGGTATTCGTCTTCAATTACAGGTGTTATGCTGTGCAGGTTAACCAGGTTGCCTAAGGCGCGATAAGGTTTCGATGCGTAGCTGCTGTCCGGTATTTTACTGAATACATTTCCGGTGTGTTCCTGCTTTTCCGCTGCTGCGCCAAAATAAACAAAATTATTTTTTGCAGGCTGTTCTGGTTTTATCGGCGTTTCTGCGATGTCGTAACCGGTATACCGGTAGTTGTTGAAAATTAATGTTGATGATCCTTTTGGAAACGATGGATTAAAAGCGCCGTATTTTGAGTCGCTCAGAGCGCTTATTTTTTTTGAATTGATATCTATGCTGTAAATGTTGTCAACTCCGCTGTAATGCGCGTTAAATGCGATCTGGTGATTAATGAATACTGGCCTTGTTAGCTGCTGTTGCGTGGGCGCTATAAGTTGCTGTGTGTGCCCTGACCTATCGGTGGTGTTTAGGGTTTTTCCTTTTTCGCTTACACCGATGTAGGCTATGGTGTTTCCGCTCTCGTCAAATGCCGGGGTTTGCAGGATCAGGTTTTGAGGGTTCGGGTGGGTATAAATGATTTTCCCGGTTTGTGCATCCAGTTCGACAAGGTTGCATTGGTTGCCCAGGTCAAACCTTACTGCGATTATTTTTTTTCCGTCTGCCGAAAGGGTAGGGGCGAAGAGCCTTGATTTTGTGCTTAGCTTTTTTACTTTTTTTGTTTTCAGGTTGTAACTGCAGATGACGTTGTAGCTGCGTTGTCTGTATCGCGGGTCGTACCGTACCTCGTCCCAAACAACCAGATCGTTGGCGTAGCTGAACCAGGGTTGTTCCTGGTAACCGATGTCGAGCAGGTGGGTTTCCTTCTTATTGCTGTCGATCATCGTCAGGTGCGAAACTTCCGCTTTACTTTGCTTTAAAGTTAATATGTGGTTGTTGTTTAACCTTACAGGTGAAAAGTAATTGGTGGCATACTTTGCTGTAGCGGTTAGCGACTTGTAATCTTTTGTTGGTTCCGCTTGTTCCTGGGCGCTCCATTTTTCTTTGACCAGCGCATTGGTTTGTTTGAACCATTCATGGCTTCCTTTTCCGGTCAGCTTTTTTAGGGTGTTTGAAAAAGGGTAGAGGCGGAGCGGGCGTTTACGGATGTCGGTAAGGACTTCATCGAATATGTTTTTTCCTTCCTGCGTTCTGATGTTGGAAGACATCAGGTAGCCGAGTTGGTAGTAGCCGGGAGTGATGTCTTTGTTCGAGCCAAAACTCGCCTTGCTGTATGAGAAGTTTTTCCCTTCGAGCAGGCTTGCACGATAGGGCATAATCCATGAAGGTTGTCGTCCGCGACCGGCATTGGTCAGTGCCGTTTCTGTGGTCACGGCATCACCTTCAAAAAACCAGATTGGCAAGCTGGCACCGAACCATGCGAAGTATACAAGTTCGGGAAAAGGGCGGGCCTTTCCACCGGTTAGTTTATCAAATTGTGCAACGTGTCTAAGCTCATGAACTGCCAGGTTGTTGAGCCAGTCCTGACTGTCGAATTGCTGAGGGGGAGTGGTATAAAATTCCGACTTTTTTGGACCGAGTTGAACGAAGCCGTTTGCGATCACTCCCTGGTTTTGTAGGAGCAATGGTATGGTTGTTTTTCTTACACCCAGACTGCTCCCCACGTAAGGGTAAATGTGGGGTAGGGTGTTGGCCATTCTCTGTGCTTCTTTTTCTAACTCCGCCGGATAGATCACTTTAAAACCTGAAGTATTTATCTGGCGCCATTTTACACTAAGTGGGTTTTGTTCCTCGTTAAAAATCTGTGAAAAAACCGAATGTGAAATTAAACTTAATATTATAGTTGTTTTTACTTTGATTATGAGTGATTTATATTGTTTATTTTGCTTCATTTATTGTATTTGCTAAAATAATTAGTATTTGTATTTTTTTATGATTGATTTTATATGATGTTTTATTTTAGTTTGATTTATTTATTTTATTGTTATTCAGTTTTTTAAGTTTATTTATGTTTTTGGTGTTTGTTATGTTTTTTGTTGATTTTTGCTGTGGTTTAAGGCTCTTTTTTCGGTTTTTTACGTTTTGCGTAAACAGGGTTTAAATATGCTATTAAGGTACACTATTTAGGCGATAAATAAAATTAAATTTCTGCACGATATTTTGAACTTGTATGCGGAACGGTTGATTTTAGGACTGTTCCTTTGACGGGCAAAGGTCGTATTTATGAGGGGGGATAAGGTGTTTTAACGATAGGTTTTGGGGTTGTTTACAGCGTAGGTTTTCACTGCGTTTTGCGCTCCTGGTGCCTGTGTTTTGGAGGGTGTTTAAGGTGTATTTGAGCTGCGTTTTAGTGCTCTTTTGGCGCCAGTATTTGTACTGGTTTAAGCTGTTTGAAGGTCGCTTTTTTTTGACGGTTTTCCTCCCCTCCCCTGCGGGGCCGGGTTGAATTTTTGCTAAAGATTGTTGCGTCTTTTATAGATCGGATATAGGAATACCGCGCCCAGAATAATGATGGCGCCAAGGTAAAATCCGATGGACATCGTCTCCCTTGTTCCGAAGAAAATGAAGGCTAAAAGGATGCCGTATACAGGCTCGAGATTGGTGATGAGCGCTACCCGGAAAGCCGAGATTGTGCGCATTACAGAGACCCCCGCAACATAGGCGAGTGCGGTACAAACGGTACCCAGTAAGCCTAGGTAAAGCCAATCTGTAGTGCTTAAATTGAAACGTTCTGTAAAGAGGCTTTGGTCAAATAAACGATATAAACTGATCCATAAAAAGGCGCCCATAATCTCATAAAAACTGATGACAAGGGCATCGCTTTTTTGTACAAGTACGGAGTTTATCGTGCCGAAAAGACTGGAGGCAAGTGCTGCAGAGAGACCAAAAATGATGCCCGATGTGTACTTGGATTCGAATTTAAAGATAAGATAAATGCCTAGAATGATGATCAGTCCGATAATGATATCGGCTATCTGGATGCGTTGTTTTTTGATTAAAGGCTCTAATATGGCAGTGAAGAGCGTGAACGAAGATAGGCATACCAGGGTTACCGAAACGGTTGAAACTTTAATGGCATGGAAGAACAGGATCCAGTGTAAGGCGACAATACTTCCTGTAAAGAAGAACTGCCAAAACTGCTTTTTTGTTACTTTAAGGCTGGTTTTGCTAAGTTTGAAATAGATAAACAACGTAATTGTTGCTATGAATACCCTATACCATACCATCTGAACGGCATCTACGGAGATTAATGCGCCAAGTATGCCTGTAAAGCCCCAAATGAATACTGTTAAATGAAGGATCAGCAGGCTATTATTGGTGTTTACCGCTTTTGATGTCATTATTTTGGCGCTTTTCTAAGTAGGTAGTATCCGAGCAGGCCAAAGCAAATGGTGGGTGCTAATACGGCTAAAAGCGGCGGCATTCCTCCTTTTAGAGAAAACATTTTTGCGAATTGGTTAAATACAATGTATGCGAAACTTAAAAGAATTCCTATTCCAAGTGGTAGCCCAACGCCTCCGCGAACCTTTCTGGAGGAGAGTGCAACCCCAATAAGTGTGAGCACAAAGGCGGAAAGTGGATGTAAATAACGTTTGTATTGCTCAAATAGCAAGTCGTTCCATATGCCTGATCCGCGGATTTTTTCTTTGCGGATCTTCTCAGAGAGCTCTTTATTGGTGAGGTTCTCAAATATATTATCATAAGCAGAGAAGTCATCGGGACGCATATCCAGTACTGTGTCCTTGGTTAAAGAAGAGCCGCTTGTGAACGTTTCTTTTAATCCTTTGATGTCCCTTACCGAGTAATTTGTGAGCTTCCAGGAGCGCTTTAAGGAGTCCCATTTGATTTCATCGGCCACAAGTTTTTTTGTCAGGATATCGCCTTTAAAGTTATCTAGTGAAAACCGTGTACCTATTTTGCTCTTATTGTCGAAATTATCCATGTAGATATAAGTGTTATCATCCAATTTCATGTGGATATTACTCTTACTTGATGGATCGTTTTTCTTTACATAAGTATTCTCAAAGCTATTTTTGAGCTGATTTGTATACGGTAGGATGTATAGGTTTGAAGCCAGGTTTACTGCGAATATGACAAATGCAGAAATGAAATAAGGCAATAAGAAGCGGTTAAAACTTACGCCGCCACTTAAAATAGGGACAATTTCTGTTTGATCAGCCATTTTAGCGGTGAAAAAGATCACTGCAATAAAATTAATTAGCGGCGAAAGCATATTGACGTAATACGGGATGGAGCCGGCGTAATATAAGGATATGACTTGCCAAAAGCTGAGGTTAGCGCTTAAGAAGTCGTCCAGTTTCTCAGATAAATCAAAAATAATGATGATGACCACAAACAGGGTTAGGGTATACAAAAAAGTACCCAGGTATTTACTGATGATGTACCAGTCGAGAATTTTAATCCTGTCTTTGATAATGCTCATTTATAATTTATTACCTAAGATAGTAACCATTTTGTTTTTCCATGCGTAAAACTCACCGCTTATAATTTTCTCTCTTGCGGTTTTAACCAGCCAAAGGTAAAAATGTAGGTTATGTAGTGTCGCAATTTGTGCGCCCAACATTTCTTTTGAATGCATTAAGTGCCTTAAATAGGCTTTAGAATATACCTGGTCGGCGATTAGATCACTGTCAGCTTCAATTGGAGAGAAGTCATCTGCCCATTTCTTGTTGCCAATATTAATGACGCCATTTTTTGTGAACAGCATACCATTTCTCGCATTTCTGGTTGGCATTACGCAGTCGAACATGTCGATACCCAGGGCAATGTTCTCTAAAATGTTTATTGGTGTACCCACACCCATTAAATAACGTGGCTTTTCTTCAGGTAGTATATTACATACTACTTCTGTCATGCCATACATTTCTTCGGCCGGTTCGCCAACAGAAAGTCCGCCAATCGCATTTCCTTCCCTATCCATTGAAGCGATAAATTCAGCGGATTTCTCCCTTAAGTCTTTATATACTGAGCCCTGTACGATAGGGAATAGGGTCTGGTTAAAGCCGTATTTCGGTTCTGTGGTATCAAAACGTGTGCAGCAGCGCTTTAACCAACGGTGTGTCATGTTAATCGAGTTGGCCGCATATTTATAATCGCAAGGATATGGTGTACATTCATCGAATGCCATAATGATATCGGCACCAATGGTACGTTGAATATCCATTGCATATTCTGGCGTGAAAAGGTGTTTGGAACCATCAATATGCGATCTGAAGGTTACGCCTTCTTCTTTAATTTTGCGTACTTTACTTAAAGAGTACACCTGGTAGCCACCGCTGTCCGTCAGAATTGGTCTGTCCCAGCCAATGAATTTATGTAAACCTCCTGCCTGTTCAAGTATGTCCAGGCCTGGTCTTAAATATAAATGATAAGTATTTCCTAAGATGATTTTTGCGTCGACATCATTTTTAAGTTGTTGCTGGTTGATGGATTTAACTGTCCCTGCTGTGCCTACAGGCATGAAAATAGGTGTTTGGATTTCTCCATGATCAGTAGTTACCGTTCCCGCTCTTGCCTTCGAATGTATATCTTTCGCTTGTAAATTAAATTTCATCTTTATGTGTTTATTGCTTTAAAGAGGCTAAAAAGTTAGTCTATTTAAAAATCTGCGCAAAAATAGCAAAAAACAAGCTATTAACCTGTTAAATTTTTTATCAACATAAGGGAACATTACAGATTAAAAATCAGAAATTTGACTCCTTCAAAATTACATCGTGGAATTAACCTTTTTAGAAGGCGCTTTATTTGAGCGCTTTGAATATTGTCTGTTTGGCATTTTAGTTTTTTGTTTCCTTATCCAGCTATATTTTAGCTTGTTTGTTCACCTTAAACTAGCGCTTGTTAAAGTAAACCCTTTGTCTGAAACTGCGAAAAACCCCTTAAGTGTGGTGATTTGCTCACGTAATGAAGTGGAGAACCTTAAAAAATATTTGCCATTGGTGCTTGAGCAGGATTATCCTGACTTTGAGGTTATTGTGGTGAACGATAGGTCCTGGGACGGAACGAACGATGTGCTGGAAGCATTTTCAAAGCAATATAAACACCTTAAAATTGTAACTGTTAACGAGGGGAGTAAGTTTATTGCCGGGAAGAAATTTGCGGTAACGATGGGGATTAAGGCTGCGGCCCATGAATGGCTGGTATTTACAGATGCAGACTGTTTTCCTGCTTCTTCGAAGTGGTTGTATGGTATGCAGCAGCCTGGGGAAAATGACACGGAAATTCTTTTGGGTTACTCTCCGTATTTGAAAAAAAGAGGATTATTGAATGCTTTGATCCGTTTTGAAACCTTTTTTACTGCTGTAAACTACCTTTCATTTGCGATAAAGGGGATGCCGTATATGGGGGTTGGAAGAAATATGGCCTATAAGAAATCGTTGTTTTTTAACAATAAAGGTTTTGCGGCGCACATGCATATTCCTTCAGGCGATGACGACTTGTTTGTAAATGCCCATGCGCATGAAGGAAATACGGGAATCAGCATTCATCCTGATGCCCAGGTATGGAGTGAGCCAAATACAAGTTTTAGTGCGTATTTGCGACAAAAGAAACGTCATTTTGGAGCGGGAAAATTATATAAATCAAAACATAAATTTATTTTGTCGGCGCAGATCATCATACAGTTCTTATTTTATGTTATCTTAGCTATACTGATGTGTTTTAAATCAACACTTTACCCGGCTTTAGGGATGCTGGGTTTGAGTATTGTGATCAGGTGTTTTGTTTATCCGAGGATACTGAAGCGATTAAATTATGGAGATTTAAGGTGGTGGTTCCCGGTTTTAGATATGCTATTGTTCATTTTTTTAGTGTTTAATGGCATTCTGTCTATATTTGTTAAAAAAGTTAAGTGGAAATGAAATCAACGCTAATACAGAAATACTTTAAAGACCTTACCGAGCAGCAGGTTACCCAGTTTGATCAGTTGTACGAGTTATATAGCTTTTGGAATGCGCAGATCAACGTCATTTCGAGAAAAGATATTGATGAACTTTATGAACGTCATATTTTACATTCATTGGGTATTGCTAAGTTTTGTACGTTTAAACCGGGTGAAAAGGTGTTAGATGTTGGGACTGGGGGAGGTTTTCCCGGGATTCCGCTGGCTATTTTGTTTCCTGAAACAGAGTTTCATCTGGTGGATTCTATTGGTAAGAAGATTAAGGTTGTTGCGGAGGTCGCTTACTCATTGGGTTTAAAGAATGTTACTGCAAGTCATTTAAGGGCGGAGCAGGTGACGGATAAATATGATTTTGTAGTTTCAAGAGCGGTAACAAGGTTAATTGATTTCTATCCCTGGATACAGGGGAAATTTAATAAGGAATCGAAAAATTCCATTCAAAATGGAATTCTGTATTTAAAGGGAGGTGATTTGGATGAGGAGATTGCTGAATCACGCCTAAAAGCGGAACTATATCCGCTTTCAGCTTACTTTGAAGAAGAGTTTTTCGAAACGAAATTTGTGGTTTACATTCCGCAATAAGAATTTTTAAAGATTATCCTGTGCTTATTATTTAATAATGACTTCTCTCACTTCAACAGGTGGAGGTGGAGGGGTTTCATGATTCTTATCCCGCACTACGATTGGTGGAGGGAATTTTATTCTTCTTACTTCTGATATCTTAGTGCTTTTTTTCTCCTTTGGTGGGGCCGGTGGAGGGGGAGGTGGGATGGGTTTCCCTGTTACCTTTCCTTTTATCATCACTTCAATTTTTTCCTGTTTTTTGTCTATCGAATAATGATCAGCTCTCTTCTTTGTAGCAGGTTTTGCTTTTTTGGAAGTATCCTGGTTAGTTGTGCCCACGTATTTGTCTTTCTGTTGATACAGGTCTACTGTCGCATAATCTTTAGTAAAAGCCATGGTAGATGCGCATAGCATGCCACCTACAAGGGGCAGTGCAAGCAGGAACCTGAGCCTTGCCCATCCTGCTGATTTTTCTTTGTTTAACATGTTGATTCTCATTTTTAATATGGATTGGTTGAATATTTGATTGGTGAGTTGGTTTGGCCCCACACCAAATGAGTTTTGGATCAGGAACATCGCATATTGATGTTTCTGGATGGTGTTGGTGGTGAGGTCATCCGCAATGTATTCATGTAAAAGTTTTGCTTCTTTTTTAAGCAGGTAGGCGATGGGGTTAAACCAGTTCAGGACCTGGATCATTTCAAAGAAGACAATGTCTGCACTGTGTTTCTGACGGATATGCACCATTTCATGTTTGATGATGGTACTTTTGTTTGAAGCCCCAGGGTTGATGAACAGAAGATTGAAGAAGGAGAATGCAGATTCTGGGCCAGGTAATTCAACGTAAATAATGTTGTCCTTCCTTAATTTTACATTATGTACCGCACGTACAAGTATATGGTATAGGTTTACAATGAACCTGCTGAGGAATACAGCGGCAATGCCTATATAGGCATACATAATTAGTGTATTAAAACCGAGACCTTGTTGTGTATTTATACCAGTACCCGGATTTTCAGTGTAGGCCAGCCGGTTAGACAGCCCAATCAGGCTGTACAAGTAGCCCATTTGAAGCATAGGGAGGATAAATGCAAGGATGGTTGCGGAAAGCAGATAGTATCTGTTTAAAGTATAGAATGTTTCTCTATGTAAGAACAGGCGGTAAAACCCGTAAAATATAGCTAAATAGAGATTAGCTTCCAGTAAATAATACAGCCAGGTCATCATTTCTTGTTTTTAAGTTTTTCTGCCAGTTGAATTAACTCATCAAGTTCATCCATATCCATATTTTTTTCTTTTACCAGGAAGGAGACCAGACTTTGATATGAATTTTCAAAGTAATTGTTCATCACCTTGTCGAATGCAAAGTGTTTGTACTGGGCTTCTGTGATTAAAGGAAAATAGATGTGCGTATTCCCTATGGCTTTATGGTCTATAAAGCCCTTACCTTCTAATACCCTTATTACCGTAGATACGGTGTTGTATGCGGGCTTTGGTGGAGACATTTTATCAATTACATCCTTCACCAACCCTTCTTTTATTTCCCATAAAATAAGCATTACCTGTTCTTCTGCCTTTGTAAGTTCTCTCATTGTTGTATTTGTTTTAATGTTATATTAAAGTTACTACTATTTTTATAGTTTACAAACTATTTTTATAGTTTGCATTTATGTATCTGATAATTAGAGTTTTAATTTTTATATGTGGTTACTGAGGAGCAAAGGTCTTAACTTAACCTATGAGTTTAATTCACAAAATAGGCCTTACACTTATCAAAAGTGTAGGGGATGCACACGCTAAAAAACTACTGGACCGTTTTGGTTCTGCTGAAGCTATTTTTAAGGCTAAAAAGAAGCAGCTGATGCAAATCAATGGGATTGGTGCAGTTATTTCCAGTCTGATTTTGGATAGTAATGCTTTAGAAGAGGCAAAAAAACAGGTCTCTTTTATAGAAAAGCATGGTATCCAGGTGCTTTTTTATACGGATAAAGGTTATCCACAAAGACTGAAACAGTGCCATGATGCTCCTATATTATTATATTATAAAGGTAATGCTGATTTAAATCATTCCAGGATTATAAGTGTAGTAGGGACAAGAAGGGCGACTTCCTATGGCAGGCAGTTGTGCCGGCAGTTGGCCGAAACGCTTGCGCCTTATGATATCATTATTGTTAGTGGGCTGGCTTATGGTATCGATGTCGCTTCACACAAGGAGAGTTTGCAGCAGAATATACCTACAGTTGGTGTGATGGCCCATGGTTTAGACCGGATTTATCCCTCGGTACATAGGTCTGTGGCACAAAAAATGGTGTTAAATGGAGGGCTGCTGACTGAGTTTTTACCAGGCACCAATCCTGATAAGGAGAATTTTCCTAAGAGGAACCGCATCATTGCCGGGCTTGCTGATGCTACAGTAGTGGTGGAGGCTGCGGTAAAGGGTGGTGCTTTGATTACAGCAGATATCGCAAATTCGTATGACAGAGATGTATTTGCTTTTCCCGGACGAACAGATGATCCCTATTCTGAAGGTTGTAACTTACTGATTAAGACCAATAGGGCTGCTTTAATCAATCATTCAAGGGATTTGCTGTATTACCTGGGATGGGACGATGTGTTGCCTGAAAAAAGGGAACGACAGCTTGGATTGACTTTAAACCTCTCTAAGGAAGAACAACATATCTTAATGGTATTAGGAGATGCTGAATTTTCAATAGATCAGCTGGCAATAGCTTCAGGTATTAGTCAGAGTAAGCTTGCACTGCATTTACTGAACCTTGAAATGCAAGGGATTTTGCTGGCCTTACCTGGTAAAATTTACAAGTTGAACTAACATATTTTTTGTTCCACATTATTAATATCTGTTTTTAAGTCTATTGGAATACTAGATTAAAATGTTATTTTGTTTTTACTGCTTTTTGGATATTATATTTCGAATATTTATTTATACGTAAAATTCCAATCTTCAATCTGTATTTTTGCATCATGTGGTACAATAATATTTTAGAAACTATTGGCAATACGCCATTGGTAAAATTGAATAACATTACGAAGGAAATTCCCGCTACTGTGCTGGCAAAGATTGAGACGACCAACCCGGGCAATTCGATTAAAGACCGTATGGCTGTAAAGATGATCGAGGAGGCGGAGAAGAATGGAAAGCTTAAACCTGGGGGGACGATTATTGAAGGAACATCTGGGAATACCGGTATGGGATTGGCTATGGCCGCTATCATTAAAGGGTACAAATGTATTTTTACGACTACAGATAAACAATCTAAAGAAAAAGTAGATGCATTACGTGCCTTTGGAGCAGAGGTAATTGTATGCCCTACTAACGTAGAACCTGAAGATCCCCGTTCTTATTATTCTGTTTCTTCACGTTTAGAGCGGGAGGTCCCGAATTCCTGGAAGCCTAACCAGTATGATAACCTGGCTAATTCCCAGGCGCATTATGAGCAAACAGGGCCGGAAATATGGGCGCAGACCGAAGGGAAAATCACACACCTTGTGGTGGGGGTAGGTACCGGAGGAACGATTTCAGGAACAGGCAGATACTTAAAAGAGCAGAATCCGGATATTAAAGTTTGGGGTATAGATACCTATGGTTCAGTATTTAAGAAATACAAGGAAACAGGGATTTTAGATAAAAATGAGATCTATCCTTATATCACAGAAGGTATTGGTGAGGATTTTTTACCAAAGAATGTAGATTTTGACATTATTGATCTTTTTGAAAAGGTTACGGATAAGGATGCGGCGTTGATGACCAGGGATATCGCCCGTAAAGAGGGTATTTTTGTAGGTAATTCTGCAGGTTCGGCTATTGCCGGACTGTTACAGTTGAAGGATAAATTGAAACCTGAAGATGTTGTGGTGGTGATTTTTCATGATCACGGTAGTCGTTACATGGGTAAAATGTACAATGAAGATTGGTTAAGGGAACGGGGTTTCCTTAAGGATGAAAAATTAACCGCCCGTTCTATCATTGAGAAGAAAGAGAATACGGAGATCGTGACTATTGATTGCGAGAAAACTATTCTTGAGGCTATTAATAACATGAATACCTTGAATATTTCTCAAATACCTGTTACGCAGAAGGGTATGGTAGTGGGTAAGCTGGCCGAGAGTGATATTTTGAAGGCCTTATTGGAAAACCCATCATTAAAATCGGCACCTGTAGAGCAGATTATGTCGGCCGGGTTTCCATTTGTAGATATGAATACTTCTATAGACCGGATTTCGTCTTTAATTAATAAGGAGAATAGTGCGGTCCTAGTGGAAGATGAGCAGGGAAAAATTGAAATTATCACACAATACGATATTATAAATGCGATTTCTGGTTAATGAACGTTTATTAATATTGTAAGCGTACCGAGACAACAATTATTGCCAACAGAAAAGCCCCAATCTGGGGCTTTTCTATTATAAAATCTGTATGGATTAATGACTGGGAGCGTAGGCTTCCACACGTTTAATCTGTGCACCAAGCGCACGTAAACGGGTATCAATATCCTGATAACCACGCTCAATTTGTTCAATATTGAAGATGGTTGATTTTCCTTCCGCAGATAATGCTGCAATTAATAAGGAAACACCAGCCCTGATATCAGGGGAAGTCATACTGATCCCTCTTAATTTATATTTTTTGTCGATTCCGTTTACAGAAGCGCGGTGTGGATCACAAAGAATAATCTGTGCACCCATATCAATCAGTTTATCCACAAAGAATAGCCTGCTTTCGAACATTTTCTGATGGATCAATACATTTCCTCTGGCCTGGGTAGCTACTACAAGCACGATGCTGAGTAAATCCGGGGTAAATCCTGGCCATGGTGAATCGGCAATGGTTAACATGGAACCATCTATAAATGATTCGATTACATAATGTTTTTGAGAAGGGATATAAATATCATCTCCTCTTAATTCGAACTTGATACCCAGTTTTTTAAATACGTCAGGGATTACACCTAATTCTGAATAACAAACGTTTTTAATGGTGATTTCCGACTCTGTCATAGCGGCCAGGCCTATAAATGAGCCTATTTCTATCATATCAGGTAGCATACGATGCTCTGTTCCACCTAATTTTTGAACACCTTCAATCGTTAAAAGATTAGAGCCGACACCAGAAATTTTTGCGCCCATGCGGTTCAGCATTTTACACAATTGTTGCAGGTAAGGCTCGCAGGCGGCGTTGTAAATGGTTGTTGTTCCTTTGGCAAGTACCGCTGCCATTACAATGTTTGCTGTACCGGTTACAGAAGCCTCGTCCAATAGGATATAGGCACCTTTTAAATTGGTAGCATCTACATTGAAAAACTCTTTTTTATTGTCGTATACAAACTTTGCGCCTAGTTTTTCGAAGCCTATAAAGTGGGTATCCAATCTGCGGCGACCAATTTTATCACCTCCCGGTTTAGGAATTGCAGCCTTTCCGAAGCGGCCTAATAGTGGGCCAACAATCATGATTGAACCTCTTAAGCCTCCTCCTTTTGCCTTAAATATGTCGGATTGAAAGAATTCCTGGTTAATATTTTTGGCTTCAAATGTATAAGTATCTTTGTTCAGGCGTTCGATAGCGACGCCCATATCTCCTAGGAGCTCAATAAGTTTATTTACATCCTTAATGTCGGGGATGTTGCTGATGGTAACTTTCTGATCGGTTAATAAAACTGCGGAAATGATCTGTAAGGCTTCATTCTTTGCCCCCTGAGGTTGGATTTCGCCCTTTAATTTCTTACCGCCAATTATTTCAAATGCGTTCATGTTATTCGTAAGGTGTATGGATAAAAAAAACGGGTAAAATTAGTGGCGCTGCTTTGGATTGTTATTGCGTGCAGGACGATTGTTATTGTTGTTGTTTTGTCTGCCTTTACCGTTATTGTTGTTCCTTCCGCGGTTATTGTTGTTTGATGGTCTTACTACTGGTGGTTTAAATTCAACCTTGTTCAGGTTAATGTTCTCATCCAGTTCTAGTTGACCGCCCGACAATTCGCGAAGGTTCTTTAAAATTGTTTCATCAGCTACGCTGTCTTTGTTCCAGGTAACATAAGCCATTTTCATAAAGTTAGCTATTCCCTGTACCATTGCTGCCCTGCGCTCAGGTTCGTCTACCGCTTTGGCTTTTTCGATCATCATCTCCACTGTTTTACCATAATGTTTATAGGTAATTTTTTGTTGAGGATAACCAATATGCTGTGGTTTTACCAGTGCATCTTCAGGAGTTGGCTTAGGATATGGACTATCTACATCTATTTTATACCCTGAGATGATGTGCAAATGATCCCAAAGTTTATGCTTGAAATCAGCTACATCACGCAGATGTGGGTTTAGGAAGCCCATCAGGTCTATCACTGCCTGGGCATATTTATTACGTTCTTCAAGATCTTCGAGTTCAATAATGTACTTTACCATATTTTGCACATTACGGCCATATTCGGCTAATATCAACTCGTTTCTTGTGGTGTTATATTCGAAATTCATTTATATGTTTTCGTTAATATTTTAATTTCTTTAATTGTTCTGAGGCTATCCTGAGTTTAATATTTGCTTTTTTAACTCAATATGGGCCTGTATTTGTGATCTGTATACATCTATAGACCAGTTAATCAGAACCATTTAAACCGGCGTAGTTATCAAGAGATAACGAAAAAAGCCGGTTTTATTATGCTACAATCAGTTTTTTATTTATTTATTGGTAAATAAGCGCTTGTAAGTGCTGTAAATATAAGGGTTATTTAACAATTCGCAACTTAGCAAATTTTAATAACAATTGCTTGTTGCCCAATCCCTGAAAAAATACAGTAGCTTTTACGTCCGGCAAAGTACCTTCGAGGCTAATAATTTTTCCGAAACCGAACTTCTCATGTTCTACATCCATACCATTTTGGAAAGCACTTGCCGCATCTGGTGCGAAACCAGGTGTTGGTACGTGTGCTTTAGGCAACATGGAGGTGGTTTTTGGTCTGGGTGCCGAAGCGCTAACCGTTCCGGTGGTACCAGATGAAGCAGGTTTTGGTTTGCTAAATGTATCACGCTGTTGTGTCCAGGTACGTCGTTCTTCATTGAAACTATTTTCTCCGAGGCTGCTTTTTGCAGGTTTTACGACTTCAATTTCCAGGAAACGGGCATCGATTTCATCAATAAAACGGCTTGGCTCGCAATTGGTCAGGGTTCCCCATCTATACCTAGACGTAGAGTAGGTGAGGGTAAGTTTCTTTTCGGCACGGGTTACTGCTACATAAAATAGCCTGCGTTCCTCTTCCAGGTCTGTTCTTGAATTGAGCGACATTTGCGAAGGGAAAAGGTTTTCTTCCAGTCCAACTACGTAAACGTTTTTAAATTCCAAACCTTTAGAGGAGTGTATGGTCATTAATGAAACGGTATCTTTATTCTTATCATCGGCTTTATCATCGTTTGTCAACAAGGCGATGTCCTGCATAAATACAGCAAGACTGCGGTCCTCAATGTCCTCACGTTCACCAAATTCCTTGATACCGTTTAATAATTCCTGTATGTTTTCGTGTCGGCCACGTCCTTCTTCTGATTGGTCGGCGTGTAATTCTTTTAAAATGCCAGAATGTTGCGCAATATATAGGGCTGTTTCATAGGCATCCTGTTTTCTCGATTCAGCGGCAAAGCTCTGGACCATCATTGCAAAGTCGTTCAACTGATTGGCGATGCGGCCGGGTATATATTGCTGTGGATTGCAGATCACCTGCCACATGGTAATGTTATGTTGGTCGGCAGCTACGCTGATTTTCTCTACTGTAGTATCTCCAAGTCCTCTTTTAGGGTAGTTAATGACCCTTTTTATGGCTTCTTCATCGGCAGGATTAAATGTTAACCTGAAATAGGCGATTAAATCTTTAATCTCTTTACGTTGGTAGAAGGAAAGGCCGCCATATATTTTATAAGGAACGTTTAGTTTCCTTAAAGCCTCCTCCATTGCCCTCGACTGTGCATTTGTTCTGTAAAGTATAGCGAAGTCGTTGTAATTATAGCCCTTAGTTGTACGGTCCTGTACAATGGAATCCGCTACTATTTTACCTTCTTCGTTATCCGTAAACGCTCGTTGTACCTTGATCCGGTCGCCCGATTCATTATCAGAGAATACATTTTTCTCCAGTTGGTTCTTATTGTTGGCAATGATACTGTTGGCAACATTAACTATATTTTGTGTCGAGCGGTAATTTTGTTCTAGTTTATAGACCTTCAGATCAGGGTAATCACGCTCAAAATTTAAAATGTTTTGAATATTCGCACCCCTGAACGCATATATACTCTGTGCGTCATCACCTACCACACAGATATTCTGATAGGCGGCAGCTAGTTTTTTTACGATTGTATACTGCGAAAAGTTGGTATCCTGGTACTCATCCACCATCAGGTATTTAAACTTTTGCTGGTATTTGTTCAGTACATCAGGATGGGTTTTTAAAAGGATATTTGTTTTAAACAACAAATCATCAAAATCCATTGCGCCGGCTTTGAAGCAGCGTTTGGTATATGTTTCATAAATAACCCCTATTAAAGGTCTTTTATTACTGATATCTTCGGCCTGGATCTCCCCGTTTTCCATATATTCTGTATAGGAAACCAGGTTGTTTTTTGCTGAAGAAATACGGTTATAGACAAAATTGGCATTGTAGAGTTTATCATCCAGCTGCAATTCGCGCAGGATTGTTCTGATCAGGCTTTTACTGTCGTCCGTATCATAGATTGTAAAATTTGAAGGATAACCAATCTTTTCTGCCTCAACTCTTAATATTTTAGAAAATACGGAGTGGAAGGTACCCATCCAGATATTTTTAGCTTCGGCACCTACCACTTTCATGATACGCTCGCGCATATCTTTTGACGCTTTATTGGTAAATGTAAGTACAAGGATATTAAAAGGATCAACTCCTTTTTCAATCAAATGTGCCACCCTGTAGGTGATCACCCTTGTTTTTCCGGAGCCTGCACCTGCAACGATCATTGCCGGGCCTTGCGTGTTTTCTACTGCTGCGCGTTGTTGGGGGTTTAAACCTGCTAAATAATCCAAAATCCGTTTCTGCTATTTTAAGTATGCTGTTGTGGTATATTTCAATTCCAAATGGCAAATTTAAGAAATTCCACGCTTTTAATGATATATGTTGGTAAAATACTGAACTGGAAGAAAGGTTAGTTCCAGTCGTTTTTGGTACTTTCTATCTTATAGGTCCAGAAGTTGACCATACGGTTGATTTTTGTGTAGTTACCGTATTTAAAGTGGATTAATCCTGCCGCAGTATGCAGGATCAAATGGCCTACATCAGCTTTTTTATGCCAGAAATACTGTTTCGCCGTGATGGCCTGTATTTTATGGGGTTCAATAATTTCATGTTCTACATCCCATATTCCACTTCGTTTGATGATGAATTCTTCATTTACATAAAGTCGATGACGCTTAAACTCGAAGTAAAGCATGGTTGTGACCACTACAATGTAGGGTATCGTTAGTATCGTGTATTGTCGGAAAGCTGGGTGAAAAATTAAACCAATACTAAGGGAAATCGATACAGGGACAACAATCCAAAGCATTATCTGCAGAAAAATAAACCTGTAATTGGGGATCAATTTAATCCCTGTAGGAGGAACTTGCTGGTAAATCATTTTAAGGATCTCATCGCGTTCTGATGCATCACACCCCGGGATTTCTATATCTGTTTTCTTATTTTCTTCTTTATCTGCCGTTTCGTAAGTTGCTTGTTTGATCTTGATGTTTAGCAAGTTGAACCTTTTCTGGAAAAAATTCTGGCTATAGGCAAATAGCTGAACTTTGTTTGGCTTGAGCAATACGTTTTTCCGGTTAAATAAGCCCGAACTGATAGCGAGCGCATTTTTTTGTCTGGCTATCTGGAAATTAAAATATTTGATCAGGGTCCTGATGACATTTGTAACCAGAACCAGGAGGAGGGCCATTAAGATAAGGACACATATAGAGAAGAATGAAAATCCACGGTCCAGCACCTGGTCGATCCTGCTGTTTTCAATTTCAAATGCCGAGGTATAATCTTTAAAAAGCTGGATTAAACCCAGGATAAAACCACCCAATAAAACAAAGCTTGCACCATAATTTGTGGTGATCCCTACTTTCAACAGTGTGGGGATGCTTAAGTTTAGAAAGGGGGTGTTTGCTATATCCGGTTGTCCGACAGTTTTATTGTTGGGAGAAAGCTCTTCGTGTAGAGATGCTGCACTTAATAACCGCTGTTTCAGTGCTAATGCGGTTAAATGGTCAATAGCCTTGATGGTTGCTTCCTTCTTTTCGCTTCCCGCGGTATCTATTTCCAGACTGTATACGCCTACTATTTGCTGCAATAGCGACTGGTTAATGTTTACCTGTTGGATTTTATTAAGTTGAATGCTGAGTGTACTCTTGTTAAAAATACCTTCATTAATCACAAATTCCTGTTTTTCTTCGTCCAGGAAAAAGCTGAATTTCTGATACCTGAGATAGGTTACGATAGCTAAAATGACAACGAGCAATATAGAGCCTGTAATGATGATGGTGGCCAGATTGCCCGAATCTTTGGATTTGAAGATGATCAGCAGGATGGGGATAAATATTGCCCGTACTGTTTTTTGAAGGCTGTTGACGAACAGGACAATGATGCCGGATGCGGATTGCTTTTGAGGTAGGGAAAAATCCTGCTGTGTGATGTTGTCTTTATTCATTATTCGGCGAGGTTGATCTGTTTCATCAGTATTTCCTTGATCTGACGTGCCTGATCAATCTCAATTCCGGGAATGTGCAGGCTACCGGTGCTGCCACCGGCGGTAAAAATCCTCAATTGACCCAAATGGTACATCCTCGAAAACAGGCCTTCATCTAATGCAATGTGCTGGATTCTGGAAAAGGGGATAATTGTAGTGGATATGGCAATGATACCGCTCCGGTACAAAATGTCCTTTTCCCTTACGGCATAACCACGCCTGCCAATATCGGTTTTGTAGAGTAGAAATAAGATGATGCCGAATACTACGTACCCGCTTATGATTACATATATATAAGGTCTGGATGCTACGGAAAAATATAGGAGTGCCGCTAAGCCCGCTGCAAGTATAAGCAGGAAGATAATCAGATTGATTACCACAACGTTCCAGTAGTTTTTACTTACTGCATTTAAAGGCACTTCTTCATATTTCGGCAAATTGCCAATATCCAGCGTATCGTTTGTGAAGTCTATCATTTAATGGGTTTGACGTGATAATAGGGCACAAGTTACAAAATATTTTAAGGAGGTTTAGTTACCTCGGTTTATGTTTTAGCTTTACTCAGGCTTATGTATTCTACGGTTTTTTATCTCCTTGAGAATTAGCCAGGCATTCTCTACATTTGTAGCCAGCCGATCTGTTCAAATGACTAAAATAACTTCTACCATTAAACAAGATATTAAAGTTACTGTTGATGCCATTGTTTTTGGGTATAATCAAGAAAATGGGATATCCGTTCTATTGATTAAGCGCAAAATAGCACCTTATATCAATGAATGGGCGCTGCCAGGCGGTTTCGTCCTTGATCATGAAACGCTGGAAGAGGCGGTACAGCGGGAGCTTCAGGAAGAGGCGGGGGTATCAATCGATTACCTTGAGCAACTTTTTACGTTTGGAAAGCCGGATAGGGATCCCAGGAGAAGGATTATTTCTATTTCTTATTTCGGTCTGGTTAAATCTGCGGGCTTCACGTTGTTTGCTTCGTCAGATGCTTCCGAAGCGGCATGGTTCAATATTTATGAGTTACCGGATCTTGCCTTCGATCATAAAGAGATAGTAGAAAAAGCGATTAGCCGGTTAAGAGCGAAAATTACTTATGAACCTATTGGATTTGAACTACTGGACCGTAAATTCCTTTTCTCTGACCTTGAGCAACTTTATATGAAATTACTTGGTCATGAAATTGATCGTAGGAACTTTAAGCGTAAAATTATGTCATTAGGCCTGATCGTGGAATTGAACGAGACCGCTCCGGTAGTTGGTGCGGGTAGACCTGGTAAACTATATTCTTTCGATAATGAAAAGTATAATCAGTTGAAAATTAACGGGTTTGATCTTTATAAACTTCTTTAATTTGCATTCATAATATAATTTGTGTTTTTTTTACGCAAATTATTTGGATGGTAAATAATAAGTTCTTTTATTTGTGTCATTATTACGCAAATAAAATATTGTTATACCAAAATCTAAGATATATGTTCGGCATTAAACACATCAAATTCGATTCCATGACTTACGTTCTTCATTTCAGTAATGGGAGCATAAAAAAAGAGGGGCGCGGCCTTTCATTTTTTTACTTCGAACCTAACAGTTCGATTGTAGCTATCCCAATGGGTAGTAATGATCTCCCTTTTATTTTCAGTGAATCGACTAACGATTATCAACAGGTAACCATTCAAGGACAGGTCAGTTATAAAATCAGCAAACCTAAAGAACTTGCAGATGTTTTGGACTTTACAGTTAATGAAGATGGTTTATACAAGAAAAATGATGTTGAAAAGCTTAATCAGAGGATTATCAATGAAGCCCAGACAGCAACTTCTGCTTATATACATGGTATTAAGCTTAAGGATGCAATACGGTCTGCTAAAGCGATAGAGGATAGAATTTTGGACGGTTTAAAGTCCTCGGCTGCAATCGGCATGCTGGGTATTGAAATATTAGGAGCTAATATCCTTGGTATCTCTGCTACTCCTGAAATGTCCCGGGCATTGGAAACTGAAACCAGGGAAAAGTTGCAACAGGAAGCGGATCAGGCAATTTATGAGCGTAGAAACTTTGCAGTTGAACAGGAGCGCATCATCAAAGAAACAGAATTGAATACAGAGATTGCTGTAGAAGAGAAACAAAAGCAGATTGCCGAGAAAAAAATGGAATCTATGGTTCAGCAATCTGATAATGAAAGGAAATTGAGGGAGATGCAGCTGGAAGCAGATATTTCTGTAGAGAATCAAAGGAAACAATTCATTGAGCAGAAAACAGCGAATGACAGGATAGAAGCTGAAACCCAGGGTTATGTGATAGCAGCTACATTGAAACCATATAAAGAAATGGATTGGAAAATTTTAACTGCACTGAACAACAATATTGATCCGAGATTTAATATTGCACTGGCTTTTAGAGAACTTGCGGAAAATGCCGATAAGATAGGTAACCTAAATATTAGTCCCGAGTTATTGGATTCATTGCTTCACGAAAAAACAGGTAAAAGTAAATGAGTATAGAATATGCCATCATTGTAAGGAACAAAACGAGATTGGAGGCGTTGATAGATCGCTTTAATACGAAGGCACAGGCCAGGTTTTATATTGAAAGCATGGGAGGAAGTATCGAGGATTATGAACTAGAAAATGAGATGTTTCATGCTTCTTTAAATTCAGTTCAGATGCAGCTTTCCAAAGTGATTAAATACAAAATCATTGACAGGTCTTTTGTTCCTTCATTTTTGTTTTCCGAAAAGAACGTGATTGTTGCTATTGGGCAGGATGGGCTTTTGGCGAATACCGCTAAATACGCGAAGGGGGTACCTATAGTGGGTGTAAATCCTGATGAGAGTCGATATGATGGCGTGCTATTGCCATTTAATTCTGCTGATTTTATCGGAGGGGTCGAAGGAGTACTATCCGGAAAATTTCAATCGAAAACCGTACATTTTGCGGAAGCAAAACTTAATGACGGACAACGTTTGCTGGCGTTTAACGATCTATTTATTGGAGCGTCCTCTCATGTCTCGGCCAGGTATAAGATTACATATGGAGCAAAAACGGAAGAACATTCTTCCAGTGGATTGATTGTTTCTACTGCTGCGGGATCAACAGGATGGCTTAGTTCGATCATGAACATGGCCTATGGCATTACAAATGCTTTTGGAGAAAATAGGAAACTGAAAAGACCTGTTTTCAAAGAGGATGAATTGATCTTTGCAGTTAGGGAACCATTTAAAAGTATAAGAACCCAAGCAGAAATTACGTTGGGCTCGATCAGGCAACAGTTTCCGTTGAGGATAGAGTCTCTAATGCCTTCAAACGGTGTTATTTTTAGTGATGGTATAGATACAGATTTTTTAAGTTTTAACAGTGGTGCAATTGTAAGTATAGGCATTGCGCCAGAGACAGCCCGGTTGATCACAAAAATATAAGTTAGTATGACGATAAGGACAGAACTTTATGTAGAGAGTTTAAAAAGATTGCCTAAAACTGGTCAGCAGATTCTCGGATATCAAACAGAAGAGCACATCGTTGTTTATCAGGCCTATAAAAGGAGTATTGCAAATTTTGCCCTGACCCATCAGGTACTCGGGGGAAATGATTTTAGTTTTAACCGCATGTCCTGGATAAAACCGAACTTTCTATGGATGATGTACCGCTGTGGTTGGGCGGAAAAGGAAAATCAGGAAAGTGTGCTTGCATTATGGATTAAGAAAAGTGATTTTAGTTTGATACTTGATAAGGCAGTGTTTTCTTCGTTTAATAAGGCTAACTACCAGAGTCAGGAACAATGGAGGGAGGAGCTTAATTGTAGTGACGTTAGATTACAATGGGATCCAGACCATGATCCTTATGGAAATAAAATAGAACGAAGGGCAATTCAAATTGGTATAAAAGGAGAGACCTTGGCCAACTTTTGCAAAAATCAGATTGTAAAAATAGAGGACGTTACAGATTTTGTGAAATCACAGAAGGGTTTTTTAGATCATCAACAGTCAACTCAATTTTCTGTGCCTATTGAAACGGTTTATGACAATTTTGACGCAATAACTATGCAAAGATTGGGGATAAGCTTATAGACCCTGATAAAGATGTCGGGAAAATGGAGGTAGCGCCGGATCTAATTTCCATTGCATGTTTTATTGAGATACAGAACATAGATAAGTAGAAAAACGTTATTACCACTAACTAGGATAATTTACCTAGTTTTGCAGTATAAAATGGATCTGCTCCTCATCGATAAATGTAGAGAAAGTGTCTTTAAATACTTTTGAACGACGGTTTATTTTCTGTATAATATTTGAGAACAGCCATTAACTAACTTAAAATGTATTTGTAAATAATAATTTGTTATGCAAGAGATCAAAAAATATGTAGAGGACAACAAGCAGCGCTTTTTAGACGAGCTGTTCGAGTTGTTACGTTTCCCATCGGTTAGTGCCGACCCGAAATATAAAGCAGATGTACTTAAGACTGCCGACTTTGTAGCGCAGAAACTGAAAGACGCCGGTGCGGATAACGTTGAAATCTGCGAAACCGCAGGTTATCCAATTGTTTATGGTGAAAAGATCATTGATGAAAAGCTGCCTACTGTTTTAGTTTACGGGCATTATGATGTGCAGCCGGCAGATCCATTGGAATTGTGGCATACTCCGCCATTTGAGCCTACTGTGCGTGATGGAAAGATTTATGCACGTGGAGCGTGTGATGATAAAGGACAGTTTTACATGCATGTAAAGGCCTTTGAACTGATGATGAAAACCAATACACTGGCCTGCAATGTGAAGTTTATGATTGAAGGTGAAGAGGAGGTAGGTTCAGCAAACCTTGGGGTTTTTGTAAATGCTAATGTTGACAGGTTGAAGGCTGATGTGGTTTTAATCTCTGATACTTCAATGATCAGCATGGAAAATCCGTCTATTGAAACAGGATTAAGAGGTTTGGCTTATATGGAAGTTGAAGTGGTGGGGCCTAACCGTGATTTACACTCAGGTGTGTATGGCGGTGCTGTAGCAAATCCGGCAACTATATTATGTAAACTGATTGCATCTTTGCATGATGAGAACAATCATATTACCATTCCAGCATTTTATGATAAGGTAGTTGAATTGACGGATGAAGAGAAGAAGGCGCTAAATTCTGCTCCATTTGATTTAAATGAATACAAGGAAGATCTGGATATTAATGCAGAATGGGGCGAGAAAGGCTATTCTACCTTAGAACGTACCGGAACCAGGCCAACATTAGAGGTTAATGGTATCTGGAGCGGTTATATTGGTGAGGGCGCTAAAACTGTACTTCCATCTAAGGCAAATGCTAAAATTTCTATGCGCCTGGTACCGAACCAAAGCTCTGATGAAATTTCTGAAATCTTCGCTAAGCATTTTGAAAGCATTGCACCTGACTATGTAAAAGTAAAGGTTACCGCACATCATGGTGGCGAACCGGTGGTTACACCAACTGATAGTATAGCTTATCGTGCAGCTGAAAAAGCGATTGTAGATTCTTTTGGTAAAGCACCAATTCCTACACGTGGTGGTGGAAGTATCCCTATTGTTGCTTTGTTTGAAAGTGCATTGGGGATTAAATCTGTGCTTTTCGGCTTTGGGTTGGATAGCGATGCGCTACATTCACCAAATGAGAAGTATGATATTTTTAATTATTATAAAGGGATAGAGACCTTGCCTTTATTCCATAAGTATTTTGCTGAATTGAGTAAGTAAATTGCTTTTGCGCCATTCGTAATTGCGTGGTGCTTAATTTTATGGTGCTTAATTTATAAAAACACCGATATTCCTTCTCTCGGCGGATTCAGAAGTAGAATCCGAATGTCGATCAGGAACATTGGTGTTTTTATTTTGGATGCATACCTGAAAGGTGTATTTTTGCAGCATCATGCCGCCAGCACCAAAAAAAACACCTGTATCCCGAAAACCTACTTTCCGTCAAACTTATGAATCAGATGCATCGGGACGTCCACGCAGAAAAACTACCCCAAGAAAGAAGGTTGTAAAGAAAAAGCCCTGGCCGCTATGGCTTAAGTTTTTTATCGCGGCGCTATTGCTGGTATTGCTTTCCCCATTTTATTATGGATATATTATTAAGGGCTTTAGTTCGACATGGAGGTGGATTAAGGATATTGGAGAGGATCCTAATTACCGTACTTACAGCAGCTTTGATATCAGAATACCTAAAGGTTATAATATTCATGGTATTGATGTTTCTTACTATCAGGGCAAGATAGACTGGAAGCAGGTTAAGGCGATGAAGGAAGATGATGTCAAGATAGATTTTGCATTTATAAAGGCTACAGAGGGATTGTTTAAGGTAGATCCTTATTTTCAACGGAACTGGCGTGAGGCACCAAAGGCCGGAGTGATTTGCGGGGCCTATCATTATTTCAGACCACAGAAGCCGGGTGAATGGCAGGCTAAGTTTTTTTTGCAAACAGTTAATTTTGAAGCAGGGGATTTGCCACCTGTTGTTGATATTGAGGAGTTGGATGGTGTGCCGGCGTCGAAGATGAGGGTAGGGCTAGCGGAGTTTTTAAAGCATATCGAAAAGAAGACCGGTGTTAAGCCGATCATATATACAGGCTTATCTTTTTATAAGGATTACCTTCAGGGGCATTTTGACGAATATCCGCTATGGATTGCACACTATCATCAACCTAAGTTAAAGGTTAACCAGGCAACAAACTGGCATTTCTGGCAACATTCTGATAAGGCCAAAATATCCGGCATCAATCATGTTGTTGATTTTAATGCATTTAACGGCGATAGTCTTGCTTTTGATCGTTTATTGATTAAATAAGGAGTTTTGTAATTTTGTAAATCAATTGGCTATTATTATGGACATTAGAAAAGCTCAAACAAAGGATGCTCCCGCCATTCAATCGTTAATGGTACAATTGGGGTATCCTACTGAAAATGGTTTTATTGCCGAGCGTATCAATACACTTTCTAAAAATCCGGATCATTTAGACCTTGTTTATGAAGAAGATGGGGTTGTAATAGGTTATATTTCTTTCCATTTTATTCCGCAGATTGCTTTTGAAGGGGATTACGGGGTCATCAGTTATCTGGTTGTGGACGATAAAATACGAAGTAAGGGCGTTGGGGCAGCATTGGAAGCTTATTGTACGGCATTAGCCATCGAAAGAAAGTGTAAACGGATCCTTGTCAGCAGTAACATCAGACGTAAGGATGCGCATCGGTTTTATTTAAAGCAGGGATATGAGGAATATCAGAAAGCCTTCATTAAATACTTGAAATAGGAATTACTTTACATGCTTTTATCGGTTTTGCTAAAGTAGCGGGGATAATAGTCTCGCTGCTTTTTCCAAAAGTTGTCTGTATAACGGTCTGTCTGCCCATTGTACAGGATCAATTTTTATGGCATCGTTAAGGTCGTTGTAAAAAATATCGGTTAATTCAGTTGCGATTTCGGCGTCATATACAATTGCGTTTACCTCAAAATTGAGATCAAAACTTCGGAAATCCATATTTGCGGTACCTACTATAGCTACCTTTTTATCCGTAACCATAGTTTTTGCATGTAGAAATCCTTTTTGATACTGGTAGATCTCCACTCCCGCTTTTAATAGGTCGTTGTAATAGGAACGTGCAGCTGAGTTTACCAAAATGGAATCCGATTTACCTGGTACCAGTAGTTTAACGTCAATACCGCTTAGGGATGATATGGTAAGCGCATCAAGCAAGCTTTCACCCGGAATAAAATATGGGCTGGTAATCAGGATTTCCTTTGTTGCTAAATTAATGGCCTGTAAGGTAGAAAAGAGAATGGTAGGGGACTCTGAGTCGGGGCCACTTGCCGCGATTTGGACGATCTTGTTTTCTTCGGCTATTTGCTGTGGTCTGGAAGGGAAAAAATACCGGTCTGGCTGTAGTGTACTATCGGAACAGAAATTCCAGTCGCATAGGAAAAGATATTGAAGGTATTGGGTGCCCGGACCGTCAATACGTAAATGCGTATCACGCCAGTATAATTGTTCTTCATTGCTATTGATGTAACGGTCGCTCACATTAATGCCCCCTACAAACGATGTATATCCATCTATTACAATTATTTTACGGTGATTACGGTAGTTGAGGCGGTTGGCTAGCAACATGAAATGAACTTTCAAAAAGGGGTAAGCCTCAACTCCATTTTCAATGAGTTTTGGTACCAGTTTTTTACGAATGTCCCGGCTGCCGAAATCATCATATATAAACCGAACGGTTACACCTTCTTTTGCTTTGGCAATCATAGCATCGGCTAGTGCCCTTCCTATTTCATCATCCTCATAGATATAATATTCTATGTGTATGTGGTGTTTCGCATTTTGGATGGCCTGAAGTACTTCCGGAAATTTGTTTTCTCCGTTGACCAGTAGTTTTACTGCATTTTTAGAGGTTAAAGGACTCATAGAGTCATTTAAGACCATAAATGCGAGCTCTTTATTACTGATGATCTCTGCGTTGTTTTCCTGGTAGGTCTTTTCAGAATAATGAAGCAGGTCTTGTCTGAATTTTGCTGCCAGATCATCGTTTTCATATAGCTTTTTGCTGTACATCTTTCTATGCCGGTAATTGATGCCGAAAAAGAAATAAAAGATCATTCCGAAAAAGGGAACAAATATGGCGAAAAGGAGATAGGCAAGTGTTTTTGTCGTACTGCGGGTATCGTAAACAATACGCAGGCAAACAAAAACTAAAATGGTGATATAGGCGATTTCAGAGACCAGCAGCCAGTTCATATTTGTGATTTTACATTAATAGATGTGCTGTAAGTTAAGAAAAACCTGTTAATCTTTATAAGTACTGGTGACGCAGCGTACACAATGTTTTTATAATCAGTTCATAAACAGGATAAAGTCGGGACAGGCTGAAAAAATATATTTTTTTATGTAAAAGCTATTCGTAAAAATGCTCAATAATACTATATTTGCGCCACATAAGGATTATTATAAGCTTGTCAATGCCCGGATGGCGAAATTGGTAAACGTTGCGGTCTCAGAAGCCGTTGGAGTACAATCCTTGAGAGTTCGAGTCTCTCTTCGGGCACGGGTAAAATGTAAAACCGTCTAACATTTAATATGTTAGGCGGTTTTTTTGTTTAATGCTGCAATGAATTTACCTGCTGATTTGTAAAACAATGTACAACCCGGAAAAAAACTATAATTTAGCCTTATGATCAGATTAAACAAAGACACGCCATCGGAAGTGTTACAGGAAGTTAAAAAAGGGGATTTGGTGACTGATACTTTTAGTAAAACGGGACTGGTGGAGAGCATCGAGACTTCTGACGATGGCTTAAACAAAATTTATACCTTTAACCTGGTAACTGGCCGTACCATAATCATCAAAAAGTAAAGTCCTTCGCTAAACCACCCATTTATTGCAGTTTAACAGGAAGAGCGGATCTGCGTCTGCACCTATTCCCGGTGTGTCGGCAATGTCTACAAAATAACCATTATAGATTATTCCGCCTATAACTGGATCAGTAAGGTGACCTAAAAGACAACTATCCAAATCAAAAAATATCACATTCGGACTTGCGAAGGCAAAATGAAGTTTGGCGCTAATTGCGATGCGACTTTCAAGCATTCCACCAATCATACATTTTACACCTGTTTGCAGTGCAACTTCGTGAATTTTCTGGGCTTCTAATATACCTCCCGATTTTGCGAACTTAATATTCAGATAGTCACATGCTTTGCTATTGATTAGTTTCCTTGCGTCATGATGGCTATAGCAGCTTTCGTCTGCCATTATTTTTATCGTGGAATTTAAGCTAAGTTCCGGTAGTTGGTCATCATACCAGGTACGCATTGGTTGTTCACAGAATTCAATATTGAAAGTCTCCATTGCACCGAGCGCAAAGAGCGCATCGTCAAAGCTCCATCCCTGGTTTGCATCCAGACGTAAGGCTATATCATCACCAATTGCTGTCCTGATCTGTCTTACCCGTTCAATATCTTCATGTATGTCTTTGCCTAGTTTTATTTTAATCATCCTGCAACCCTGGTTTTTAAATCCAAGTGCAGACTGTGCCATATTTTCAGGTGTGTCGATACCAATGGTCATATCGGTTTCCACGATACGTTTTTGTCCGCCTAAAAACCTGTACAAAGGCAGACCTGCATGTTTTGCTGAAATATCAAACAAGGCCATGTCAAAAGCACTTTTTATGGTGTTGTTGTTCGCAACATACTTGTGCAATTCGTCCATCCTTTCAGGAATGTCAAGCGGGTTCTTATTGATCAGGATCTTTGCAAAGTCTTTAGCTATTGCCAGGCAGGTTTCTTGTGTTTCCCCAACTATCATCGGAAAGGCGGAACATTCGCCTACACCATAAATACCTGTATCGGTGTATATTCTTATAAACACATTTTGGGCGAAGTCCATGGTTCCCGTTGCAATTACAAAAGGTTCCATTGGGATGCTAAAACGATAAATCTCGGTATGGGTTATCTTCATTGTGACCAAGCTTTAACGTAAAAGTACAACATAAATTTTATCTTTATCGTATGAATACAGAACCCAACAGCTTAATAAAAGCTTCTTCACCATATTTGCTACAACACGCTTATAATCCTGTACACTGGTATGAATGGGGGACAGAAGCCCTGCAGAAAGCAAAGGATGAAAATAAACTGATATTGGTAAGCATAGGTTATTCTGCTTGTCATTGGTGCCATGTAATGGAGCGCGAGAGTTTTGAAAACCATGAAGTTGCCGAGGTGATGAACCAGCATTATGTTTGTATAAAGGTGGACAGGGAGGAACGTCCGGATATTGATCAGGTTTATATGCTCGCCATACAGCTCATGACAGGCAGTGGCGGCTGGCCGTTAAATTGTATTTGCCTACCTGATCAACGCCCGATTTATGGGGGTACCTATTTCAAAAAGGCGGATTGGATAAATGTATTGTTGAGTGTGGCCGATATGTGGAAGAACGAACCTGGTAAAGCAATACAATACGCGGACCGGTTAACGGAAGGTATACACAATGCTGAGAAAATTATTCCTAATATTAAAGTTGAAGCCTATACAACTGACCATTTAACTGAAATTATTGAACCCTGGAAGCGATACTTTGATATGGCCGAGGGAGGGTATAACCGGGCACCTAAATTTCCGCTACCCAATAACTGGCAGTTTATGTTGCGTTATAGCCACCTGATGAAAGATGATGGTACACATGTTTCGGCGCTGTTAACGCTTAGTAAGATGGCTATGGGGGGGATTTATGATCACATTGGTGGCGGCTTTGCCCGTTATTCTGTTGATGGTAACTGGCATGTGCCGCATTTTGAGAAGATGCTTTACGACAACGGACAATTGATCAGTTTATATGCTGAAGCTTATCAATATTCGAAATCAGAGGTGTTTAAGGAGGTTGCTGAAGAAACGATCGTATGGCTGGAGCGGGAAATGACTTCTGCGGATGGCCTATTTTATTCGGCGCTTGATGCGGACAGCGAAGGGGTAGAAGGGAAGTTTTATGTTTGGGACAAAGCAGAATTTGATACTGTACTTGGTGACGATGCCGCTTTACTTGCTGACTATTTTAATGTTACGGAAGAGGGGAACTGGGAGGAAGAGCAAACGAATATCTTGTTGAGGAAATTTGACGAGGAGGAATATGCGGATGTGAAAGGACTTACGGTTGTAGAGTTGCAGCAGAAAATTAAGCTTGCGAAGGAGAAATTACTGGATGTGCGTAGTAAACGGGTACGTCCCGGATTGGATGACAAATGTTTGACGGCATGGAATGCTATGGCTATTAAAGGTTTGGTAGAGAGTGCGGGAATATTTGATAATGCACATTACTATGGACTTGGTAAAAAAGCGGCATTGTTTATCCTGGAAAATTTAAAGACAGCAGATGGTGGTTTGTACCGCAACTTTAAAAATAACAAAGCTACCATTCCTGGTTTTCTGGATGATTATGCCTTCTTTATTGAAGCGCTGATTGTTTTATATCAATATGATTTTGATGAAAAATGGCTGGAAGAAGCCAGATTATTGACAGATTATGTACTGGTAAACTTTGAGGATGACGCCAGTCCGATGTTGTTTTATACAGCAGGAAATGGCGAGGCTTTAATCGCCCGTAAGCATGAAATTATGGATAACGTAATTCCAGCGTCTAATTCGGTAATGGCGCAAAACCTTCATAAACTGGGTTTGCTGTTTGATGACGATAGATATATTCTCAAAGCGGAAGGGATGCTTGCTGCGGTGCTGCCACAGATTAAAACATACGGTTCTGCTTACTCGAACTGGGCGATACAGGTTTTAGAAGCTGTATTTGGTATAAATGAAATTGCAGTGGTGGGTAGTGACCTTGAAAAAATTAAACAAACACTGCACAAGCAATATATTCCTAATAAAATTACATTGGGAGGAACAAAATCTGAGCTTCCTTTGTTAAAAGATAAGCAAAGCATTGAAACAAAAATCTATATTTGCCGAAATAAAGTATGCCAGTTGCCGGTTGCAACCGTTGATGAAGCATTAAAATTAATAACTAAATAACATTCTAATGAGTATTAAGCCCAATACAGTGGTGTCATTAACGTACGAATTGCATACGACTAATGAAGAAGGACAACAAGTTTTTGTAGAGAAAACAGAGAAGGAAAACCCACTCGTTTTTTTATATGGTACAGGAATGATGCTGCCGAAATTTGAAGAACATTTAGCTGGTTTAAATGTTGGTGATGCTTATAGTTTTGAGCTTTCTGCAGCTGATGGCTACGGAGAAATTGATCCGGGAGCATTTGCTGACTTACCTAAAGAAATGTTTAAGGATGTTGATCTGCCAGCTGTTGGTGATGTAATTCCTTTGCAAGATAATCAAGGTAATCATTTCAGGGCAGGTGTTACTGCAATTCACGAGGATGTGATCAATGTAGATTTGAACCATCCTATGGCAGGTAAAGATTTAATCTTCGCAGGTGAGATCTTAGCTGTACGTGAAGCTACACAAGAAGAATTGGCCCATGGTCATGCGCATGGCGCTGATGGCCATTCAGGTCACTAAATAGCATTACATTTATCGCAAATGCCGTAAGCAATAGAGCTTACGGTTTTTGCGGTAAATCCTTTAGGCATTTTAATACGTGGTGCCTCTACCTCCAGACAATAAATTTTAAAGCAGTTTGTACAGTTAAAATGTACATGTTCATCATGATGGTGGTCTTCAGAGCAGGAAGAAGAACAAATCGCATAATTGGCGGTTCCGTTCATATCCATAATTTTATGCAGAATACCTTTTTCCTCATAGGTATTTAATATCCTGTAAAGCGTTACCCGATCAATTTCTTTACCCAGTTTTTTCTCAAGGTTAGGCTGCGAAATGGCCGCTGTATCCAAAGCAATCTCTTCTAAAACCCGCACCCTTTGTTTGGTGTGTTTTAAATCGTGTTCTTTTAATAGCGTTACCGGATCTTTATGCATTGTTATATTATTTTAGCCGCTACCAAAGCAATAGGAGGGTTGTCCATTGCGTTGCCAGGATTTAATTTTAATGTCCCTTTTACCGTTACCGTTTTATAGCTGAACTTTATAGGTTCGGTCATTTCAACAAGAACCATGATAGGAACACCATTTTTTCCACAATAAAAGCACTGGTTTATGGGCAAGGTAGACAACATAAACTTGGTTTGCTTCATGCCGTCTTTAATCGGCACAATGTATCCCTCAAGCTCAAATTGTTTATTTGCATATTTTTTTATCTCAGGCGTAAAAACAGCCTGCATCTCTGTGTCTTTAATGATTTTAAAGTCTACACCACCCACAATATCCCAGTTATCTGAATTAATCTGGTCGTTAGGGTTGTGCTGTGCCTTAACGGCAAAGCCCGTAAACAGTAAAACTACCAGTGCTATTTTCTTCATCATCATGTTATGTATATTATGCTCTTTTTAATTTTTAGACAATATTTTTGAAATGTTGGACTGGTATGCCTGCACCGCAGGTATTACAGCTGCAAATATACCAATACCAAGTCCTGCAACAAACAGGTATATTTCATCATAAAGTAAAACAAATCCACTTAGCTGCGCTTGTCCGCTTTCCTGGTTGCTACCAATAAACTCTAATACCAGGTGCCCTAAGGCTATCCCGATAAGGGTACCTGCTAAAGTGAGCATGATCCCTTCAGCGATGACAATGAGAAATAACTTCGTTCTCGAAGCGCCGAGGGTCCGCATAATAGCAAGATCGTAATTGCGCTCTTTTAAGGAGTTGTATAAGTTTACAAATACACTGATGGCGGCAATAAACATAATCAGTATTGCGAACCATTGAAGGGTATCTACACCTACGCCAATTAACGAAAACAGGCGTGTACTTTCCTGTGCAGGAGAAGCCGCTTGCATATTGGTTGTCTCATTAACCAATCGTGGGAACATGGCCACAGACATTGGCGACCTGTATTGAATGAGTAAGGAGGTTAATTCTCTGGACTCATCGGCAGGTAGGGTATCTTCATGGTCATGATGATCGGCTTCATTATGCTGATGGGCCTCACCTGCTTTGTGGTCATGGTCTTCATGACTTTCAGTTTTATGATCTTCATGTTCATCGTGCATTTTCCAGACACTGGCAACATTGGTTAAGATCAGGTTGTCGGTAGCATTGCCCTGATGTTCAAGAATCCCGGAAACTGTATATTGATGACTTTTATGTATATCAGAGCTGCCAGTTAGGCCATGTGCACCATAAAAGGTGTCACCTATTTTTAAGTTTTGTGTTTTAGCAACTGCTGATCCTATAGTCGTTTCAAAATCTTTTTGCCAGAATTTACCTGCTGAAGTTTTTAGCTTGTAAAGACTTACAAAATTGCTGTCGGTACCTACAATACGGATCCCGTTATAATTATCTCCCAAAGCAAGTGGGACGGCACGTTTAACAAAAGGGCTATGCGCAAGCTCCATAGCTGCTTTTAAGGGGATATTTCCGGTAGGGAAGTCGATATAATAAATACTGCTTAAAATTAGTTGCAATGGACTTCCTTTTGCACCCACAACCAGGTCAATATCTTTGGAGTTGTTGTCCAACTTTTCGCCTATTTGCCTGGACGCAAGTAACAAAATGGTTAAAATACCTGTTCCAAAAGCAATGAGCATAATATTTAATGCAGATGAGAGGGGTTTAGACCTTAAACTTTTCCAGCTGATTTTTAATGGGCCCATGATAATTCGTAAGTATTTGTAAACGCGTCTTTAACTCTTTTGTCGTGCGTGGCTACGACTAATGTAGCATTGTTCATCTGGGACTGCTGTATCAACAGTTCCAAAACGGCTGTGGCATTCTTATCATCTAGACTTGAGGTTGGTTCATCAGCAATCAGCAACATGGGTTTGTTGATGACAGCACGGGCAATAGATACACGTTGCAATTGACCCTGACTAAGTTCATTGGGATAAGCATTTTTTTTATCGGCTATTCCCAGGGACGTTAATACTTCGTTTATGCGTTTTGAATCTGCCGGTAACTTTGCGAAAGTTTGTGCGATGGACAAGTTTTCGGCTATAGTTAAACTTTTAATGAGGTGTGGACGCTGAAAAATGATCCCTATATTTCTTCCCCTGAATTGATCCAGTTCCTTTGCCGACAAGCTATATATTGAGGTGCCGCTAATGATTACATCACCTTTTTCAGGTTTTAGTATACCTGTTAGCATATGTAACAATGTGGTTTTTCCGCTTCCTGATTCACCAAGAAGGAGCCATTGGTCGCCTTTATTGATCTGCCAGTCTTTGAAGGAAATACTATGGCCTCCAGGATAATGGTGTGAAAGGGATTTTAATGAAATCATTTGCTGTTTATTTGTGCAGGTGGTTGTTTAAATACTTTAAATAAAGCTTTTTTCCATCTATTTTATCATGCTTGCAACCTGGGTTGACCATGCTTACAAAAAGTAAAAGTACACCGAATATTAGTTTCTTGTTCATATGAGCTTATGTGATGTTGCAAAAGTAGTATATGCAATTTAATTGCATATACTATTCGTGTAAAGTATTTGCTACGGCTGCGAGGGATGGTGGTGATTACAGCTGCGGCTATATTTCCAGTTCAGGTAATGTGCGGCAGCAATTGTAAATCCACCTAAAGGAACCAGAAATGCTTCCAGACTTTCTAAAGTATAATGTCCTGTTGCGATTAAGCCAAAGCCGATGATTAATACCAGTATAGGAATTAGCTTTCTGTGTTTTGGAAAAGAGGTGGTTAAACTGTATGTCCCTATGAGCAGTGACAGGCAGATCATACTCAGCTCCACCCAACTGTGGGCCAGGAATTCGAGTCCCCAGAGTGGTAAAGTAGTGAGAAGGAAGGGGAGGGCAGCACAATGTATTGCGCAGGCTACTGAGGCAGTCATTCCCATTTGGTCTAATGTGGAAGATTTAACGGATGGTTTCATATCGTTTTTGCTTTTATTTTTCTGTTGCAAATATAAAAGCAATTAAGTTGCATTTATGATAATTAATGAAATATATTTGCAACCTAATTGCATTTGTAATATGAAAAAATTACCTGTAACTGTGCTCAGTGGTTTTCTGGGTAGCGGTAAAACAACTTTATTAAACCATCTTCTTCAAAATAGGGAAGGGCTGAAAGTGGCACTTATCGTAAATGATTTAAGTGAAGTCAATATTGATTCTAAAACAATTCAACAAGAGGGCGAGCTTTCGAGGACTGAAGAAAGACTTGTTGAAATGAGTAATGGTTGTATTTGTTGCACATTAAGAGAGGATTTAATCGTTGAGGTAGAGAAATTGGCTAAAGAGAACCGTTTTGATTACCTGATCATCGAGAGTACAGGGATTTCGGAACCTATACCTGTGGCACAAACTTTTAATTATGTGGATGCGCATATGGGGATTGATTTGAGTAGGTTTAGCCGGCTTGATACGATGGTGACGGTTGTAGATTGCTTTAACTTTAAAAAGGATTATGGAACTGATGAGCTACTTTTGGATAGGAAATGGGCCGAGGACCATTCAGACAGGCGAACAATTGTGAACCTGCTAACCGATCAGATCGAATTTGCAAATGTCATTGTATTGAACAAGACTGATCTAATCAGCGGAGGTGATCTTCAGTTAATTAAAGCGGTGATCAGAAAGCTAAACCCAACTGCCAAACAACTGATCACTTCCTTTGGTATAATCGACCCAAAGGAAATCCTGAATACCGGATTGTTTGATTTTGAGGAATCTGCCCAAGGTGCTGGTTGGATCCAGGAACTGAATACGGTCCATGAAGCTGAAACAGAAGAATATGGGATCAGCAGTATGGTGTTCAGGTCTCCGAGACCTTTTCATCCTGAACGTCTGTGGGATTTTTTGAACAGGGATTTTCCTGCAAATGTGATTCGTACCAAGGGATTATTCTGGCTTGCTGCAATGCCGGATTTTGCACTTAGTTTTTCTCAGGCCGGTGGTTCGTTGAGGATTGAAAATGCTGGGACCTGGTGGGCTGCGGTACCGGATGCTGAACGGTTAGGATATACCGATTATCTGGACAATCGCACTAAAATTGAACACCAATGGGACAAGGAATATGGGGACCGTTTAAATGAATTGGTTTTTATTGCCCAGGACTTGGAAAAAGCAGAATTGGAAGCTTCGCTGACCGCGTGTTTATTGAATGAGGTGGAATTGCTTGATTATAGTGCTGTGTCATATATTAATCCTTTTGAAACAGTACTTTAAAATAAGGGCATAAAAAAAGAGGGTGATGGTGCACCCTCTTATAAATATTTAATATACTGAATTATCTATTGGTTACTTTGAGTACATTTTTGCCCTTAATTCAGCAACATCAGGACTTGTAATGTAATCATCATAGGTCATCATCTTGTCGATTGCACCTTTAGGCGTAAGTTCGATAATCCTGGTGGCTACGGACTCTGTTAATGCATGATCCCTGGAAGTAAACAAAGCTGTACCTTTAAAGTCTTTTAGTCCATTGTTTAAAGCGGTAATAGACTCCAGATCCAAGTGATTTGTAGGTTCGTCAAGTAACAACAGATTTGGATGTTTTAACATCATCTGTGAAAACATGCAACGCATTTTCTCACCACCGGATAATACTTTCACATTTTTCAAAACCTCTTCACCTGAAAAAAGCATTCTGCCAAGGAAGCTTCTTACAAACTGCTCATCCTGATCTGTACCTGAATATTCACGCAGCCAGTCTACCAGGTTTTCATCTTTTCCTTCAAAGTAAGGCGTATTGTCATTTGGAATATCAGCGCTATTGATGGTTACGCCAAACTTAAATTCGCCGGTATAATTCTTCTCACGTTCAGTAAGGATATTGTAAAAAGCAGTAGTTGCTAAGCTATTTTGAGATAGTACTGCAATTTTGTCCCCTTTATTAACCATAAAGTTGACGTTTTTAAACATTACATCATCATTTAAGGTACATGATAAATTCTCTACCTGTAAAATTTGGTCGCCCGCCTCTCTGCCTAAATTATTAAATAAAATAGCTGGGTATTTACGACTTGAAGCCTTGATCTCAGAGATGTCGATTTTATCTAAAGCTTTTTTACGGGAGGTAGCCTGTTTAGATTTAGAAGCATTTGCACTAAAGCGCTGAATAAACTCCTGTAGCTCTTTAACTTTTTCTTCCAGTTTTTTATTCTGGTCACTACGTTGTTTTAAAGCAAGCTGACTTGATTCGTACCAGAAGGTATAGTTACCAGAATAGATGCTCATTTTGCTGAAATCGATGTCCACAATATGTGTACAAACAGCATCTAAAAAGTGCCTGTCGTGAGATACAACAAGAACGATATTTTGATAATCGGCAAGGAAATTCTCTAACCAGGCGATGGTATCGATGTCCAAATCGTTGGTTGGCTCATCCAGCAAAAGAATATCAGGATTACCAAATAGTGCCTGTGCCAATAACACACGTACTTTTTGGTTACCATCTAATTCTTTTAGTTGTTTATAGTGATGCTCTTCCTTAATTCCGAGGTTACTTAGCATGGTGGCTGCATTGCTTTCCATGTTCCAGCCATCCATCTCAGCAAATCTGTTTTCCAGTTCACCCGCGCGTTCACCATCTTTATCAGAAAAATCTTCCTTTAAATAAATAGCATCTTTCTCTTTCATGATGTCGTACAATTCCTTGTGCCCCATCATTACGGTTTCAATTACGCTAAATTCATCAAATTCATAGTGGTTCTGTTTTAAAACCGCCATGCGTTCTCCGGGTGTAAAAGCCACACTACCTGTAGTCTGGTTCACTTCACCAGATAATATTTTAAGGAAAGTAGATTTACCTGCACCGTTAGCCCCAATTACACCATAGCAGTTGCCATGTGTGAATTTTAAGTTTACATCTTCAAATAAAGTTCTTTTTCCGTAACGGAGTGATAAATTAGAAACTGAAATCATATTGCTGAAAAATAAGCCGCAAAGGTAAGTATAAATTTATAAAATGATTTCAACGCTGATTTATTAGTTTTGATATTTAGATTTTATAATTGTGGATAAGGAAGAATTAATAGCACGACTTGAGGCACCAATGAAATTTCAGATGGTGGCAAATTCAACTGCGATTATTGAAAGTAACGATCTGGAAATTGATGATTTATTTGATATTAGTTTTCATAAAAAGAAGGAAATAGCATTTAGGGCTGCCTGGATGTTGGAATATATCATGACCCATCGCCCGGTCGGGTTTAGTAGTTATGTAGGAAGATTGTTTGATTTGCTGCCGGACCAGAAAAACCCTTCGGCGATGCGGCATTACGCTAAAATGGTGGTCCTGCTAACGGATAGAAAGGCTTGTTCCATATATAAAGAAATGGCGGCCAGCCTGAATTTTGAACCCGTGATTGAAGTGCTTTTTACCTGGCTTGTGGATACGGAAACGCTGGTAGCCTCTAAAGTTCATTGTATGCAGGCATTGGCAAATTTGACCACCAGATATGACTGGATCAAAGAAGATTTACTGGAAACAGTTGATTATTTAATGGGCATAGAGAGTATCGCATTTTTTGCAAGGGCGAAAATGGTAAAAAAACAGTTGAAAAGACGGTAATAATTTTTGTTGAGCAAAAGTATTACAAGGCTTATACAATTCAGCTGGGCAGAAATTCTATTTTTGCAGGATAGCGGCGCTCGATCAGATGAATTATGGAAGAAGAAATAACAATTTTAAGCAATATTATAAAACGGAGGAGAAGTATTTTTCCCGTTAGCTATACGGGGCAGGAGATACCTGTAACCGTTATTAAACAGATTCTTGAAAGTGCAAATTATGCACCAACACATAAACTTACCGAACCCTGGCGTTTCATTGTATTCAGAAATGAAGGTAAAATAAAACTGGGCAATGAACTTGCCCGTTTATATCAGGAAACGACGCCCGCTCATCAGTTTCTGCAAAAAAAATACGATAGCATTATAGAAAAGGCAGCACAGTCTAGCTGTATAATCACATTAAATGCACAATTAAATAGCGACAAGGTACCTGAATGGGAAGAACTGGCTGCATTGGCCTGTGCTGTACAAAATATGGCACTTACTGCCGAGACACTTCATGTGGGGGCTTACTGGAGTTCTCCTGGAATGATTGCAGATCTGAAAGAATATCTTAACTTAGGTGAAACGGAAAAATGTTTTGGCTTATTTTATATGGGTTACCATAATGAAGTACCAAGACCTGCAAAGCGTACACCAATAGAAGAGAAGATTAAATGGGTAGAGTCGTAATTTATGAATAAGGAGCATTTATACCAGCTTTGTTTAAGTTTTATTGAGCAAAGGATCCAGACTGCTGAAACAGCGCTGACACAGGCACGCGAGGCCAGTAATGACGACACAAAAAGTAGTGCCGGTGATAAATACGAAACCAGCAGGGAAATGATGCAACAGGATATTGACCGTAATAAACGGTTATTGATTGATGCTGAAGAAAACCGAAAAGTATTAGAGACCATCGGACATGCCGGCCCCTCGGATAGTATTAGGGGAGGCAGTCTGGTTTATACCAATCAGGGAATCTTTTACATCAGTATAAGTGCCGGGCAGTTGCAAGCTGAAGGGAAAACTGTATTCGCAATTTCAGCGGCCTCACCAATTGGCAAACTCATGTTGGGCAAGAAAAGTAAGGACAGCTTTAGCTTTAACGGCAAAAACTACCTAATTGAGGAAGTGGCTTAACCCTTACTTAAAACTCTTGTTGATGCTGTGGTATAGATTTTTAGCGGTATATGTTCCGGGATCTATGATGCGCCTGATGGTATACATCGGATAGGTTTCATCACGTTTTGTAGATAGGATAAACGCTGCTTTAAATCCATGATCTTTCAATTTGGAAAGATTTGCTGCTTTAAAAACACCATAAGGATAAGCGAAATATTCAACCTTTTTGCCGGTAATGGCTTCCAATGTTTTTGTAGGTTTATCAATTTGTATTTCCCAGTCTTCATCAGTGAACTGGGCAAAGTTTTTATGGTTCCAGGTATGACTGGCAATGACATGACCATCGTCTGATAGTTCCTTGATCTGGGCCTTGTTCATGTATCTTGGTCTGCCGATAGAAACTGTCATGATAAAAAATACGCCCTTAAAACCGTGTTTTTTTAATTCTGTAGCACCAACTGTATATTGGTCAAGATCGGTATCATCAAAAGTGATCATGATTGGTTTATCAGGTAAGGATGCACCATAATTGAGGTAATCATACAATTGATCGGGGAGGATGGTATGGTAACCGCTATCGGCAAGCATTTTCATGTGCCCGGCAAATTTGGCGGGCGGCATGATATCATCATGGGCCCGTTTAGAATCGCTGGTCTTCCAGTCCCTGATCTGGTGATAACACAGTACCGGAACTTCTTTTTTAGCTAAAATTTCAGCTGCCGTGGCTTCTTTCCGATCACTTGCACCCTCCATTTTATCGTTAGTGGTTTGCTGGCCAGTAGTTTGTACATCGGTTTTGTCAATGCTGCTTTTGATAGAATTGGTACAAGCTGCTGTACAGCATACAGCAGCTATAATAAATGTTGAAAATATAGGTTTCATTTTCAGGAATACTATGGTAATTCAGATTAGAAGCTTTTTACAATGCTGTTGTGCAATGTTTTAGGGCTCCAGTATCCACTAGCAATGATTCTTCTTACTGTAAACAGCGGGTCGTTCTGGTCGCGTTTGTCGGCTAATGAGAAGGCCATTCTGAAACCACGTTTTTTAAGTTCCGGAATCCCTTCAGCATTCCATAAACCAAATGGGTAGGCGAACTCCGTCATTTTCTTTCCTGTAATTTCTTCCAATTTTTTTGTTGGCTTATCTAATTGTTCTTCCCAGTCTTTACCCTGGTATTTTTTGAAATTTTTATGATCGTAAGTATGACTGCCGATTACATTGCCTTCATCAGAAAGTTGTTTGATCTGCTCTTTGGTCATATAATCAACGAATTTTCCTTTTTTACCGATAGAAACGGTCATGATAAAATATACGGCTTTGTAACCATACTTTTTAAGTGTTGGCGCAGCAACGGTAAATTGATCCATGTCTGTATCATCAAAAGTAAACATGATCGGTTTAGATGGCAGTGGAGCGCCTGTATTTAAGTAAGCATACAATTGATCCGGCAAAATAGAATGGTAACCACTGTCAGCCAGCATTTTTACCTGGTCTTTAAAGTTTTGTATTTCAACGATGTAGTCTTTACCTACTTTTCCATCTGTAGGTTTCCAGTTTCTTACCTGGTGGTAACATAATATGGGTACTTGTTTACGGGCCAGAATGGTTTTCGCATCCGCAACTTTTATTTTAGAAACATCAACAGCAGGCGTCTGTGCATCAGCTGGAGCAGTAGCCGTTTCTTCTCCTGTAGTAGCGGCAACTTTATCCGTTGCACCGGTACTGGTTTGTGACTTCGACTGGCAACCGGCGGTAAAAATTACTGCTGCTGCGATAATAGGTAAAAAGTGCTTCTTCATAGGTTAATATTTGATACAAAACTAAAAAATCAAATGGATAAAAGATAGCTATCGCATTTATTACAAAGAATTTCCTCCATGCTATGGATTATTCAATAATTTTAGCGGCTTAATGATATTCATAATGAACAAACTATACCTGCCGTTGACCGCGGTGCTTACCTTGTTCCTCATCAATACAGATGTAAAGGCACAAACAAAAACTTTCACGATAACCGAAGCAGTACAGCAAACACCTAAAGCGAATTACCAGCTTGCGTCACGGTTTTCGCCCAATAAACTTAGAAAAATGATTTATTCCACTGCTGTGGACCCGCATTGGCTTAAGCTGAGTAATCGTTTTTGGTATGAATATGAAACACCGGCCGGTAAGGAGTGGTACCTGGTTGATCCTGTAGCGAAGCGTAAAGTGAAGATCTTTGATAATGCAAGACTTGCTGCGGAAATTACCAGTACCATCAGAGATCCGTTTGATGCGCAGCACCTACCCTTGCAGAACTTGAAATTTTCTGCGGATGAAAAGCACGTAACTTTTGAGGTGCAGAGTACTATAGATGAATTGAAAAAGGACCGTAAGGATAAAAAAGCTGCGGATTCGATGCAGAAGAAGATCTTTTACTTTAATTATGAGATCGGCAAATCAAAGCTTACCGAAGTCCCAAACTATACTAAACCAAAGGCAAAGCCTTCATGGGGATCTGTAGCACCCGATTCTTCGGCGATCATTTTTACAAGGAACTTTAATTTGTACTGGATGGATAAAGAGAACTACAAAAAGGCTGTTAAAAATGAAGAGGACAGCACTATTGTAGAACACCAATTAACCAAGGACGGGGTCAAGTTTTATCCATACGGTAGTAATGGCGATGGAGAGAATAATGAGGAAAATGAAAAGAACAATAAAAAACGCCGGGCAGCCTATGTGATGTGGTCGCCGGATGCTAAACATTTTGTGCTCAACAGAACAGATTCACGTAAAGTAAAAGACCTGTGGGTAATTAATAATGTAGCACCAGGAAGGCCAACCCTGGAAACTTACAAATACCAGATGCCGGGTGAAAAAGAAGCACCTGTAAGTGAGGTCTTGTTATTTGATTTTGCAGCTAAAACATATAAAAAGCTGAATACAGCAGCCTTTAAAGATCAAACGGTGTCGGTATGGTCTGCACCGTTGTTGAATAAAGATAGGGATAATGAGTTTAGGCCATCTCTTTGGCTTGGTAACAATAGTAAGGTTTATTTTCAGCGTTCAAGCAGGGATTTAAAGCGCATAGATGTGTGTATGGTTGATATTCATACTGGAGCAGTTACGCCGTTGATTGACGAACGTTTTAATACTTATGTTGAAGTGAACAGACCTGGACTTGTAAATGACGGGAAAGAGCTGATCCATTGGTCGGAACGTGACGGATGGGCACATTTTTACCTGTTTGACGGCAATGGTAAATTGAAGAACCAGATTACCAAAGGGGCATTCCATTGTGAGGAAATTGTAAATATAGACGGAAAAAACAGGGTACTTTATTTTACGGCAAATGGTCGCGAGGCTAAGGAAGATCCATACTATGTACATCTGTACAGGATTAATTTTGACGGATCGGGGATGAAGCTGTTGAATGCAGGTGACTTTGATCATGCCATAAGCATGAATGATGAGGCCAGGTTCTTTGTGGATAATTACTCGAGGGTGAACACCGTCCCTAAATCCGTATTAATGGATAACACCGGCAGGGTATTGATGAACCTGGAGACTGCTGATCTGTCATTACTGATGGCATCGGGATACAAGTTTCCGGAGCCTTTTAAAGTAAAGGCTGATGATGGTGTTACAGATATTTATGGGGTAATGTATAAGCCTTTTGACTTTGACCCCAATAAAAAGTATCCGGTGATTGAATATGTATATCCTGGTCCACAAACTGAGGCTGTTAACAAGTCATTTACTAAAAGCATGGACAGGACAGAACGTTTGGCACAATTCGGATATGTTGTGGTAACTGTTGGGAACCGTGGAGGTAATCCTGCGCGTTCTAAATGGTACCATACTTATGGCTATGGTAATTTAAGGGATTATGGTTTGGCGGATAAAAAAGCTGCGGTAGAGCAGCTTGCTGACAGGTATTCATTTATTGATGCTACCAGGGTTGGTATTACAGGACATTCGGGAGGTGGTTTCATGTCCACAGCGGCAATGCTGGTTTACCCGGATTTCTTTAAGGTTGCGGTATCTAATGCCGGCAACCACGATAATAGTATTTATAATCGCTGGTGGAGTGAAAAGCACCATGGTGTAAAAGAGGTAGTTTCGGCAAAAGGAGATACCACGTTTACTTATAGCATTGATAAAAACCCAGACCTCGCTAAAAACCTGAAAGGACATTTGTTGCTAATGACAGGAGATGTGGACAACAATGTGCACCCGGCAAATACGATCAGGGTTGCAAATGCATTAATGCGGGCGGGTAAAAGATTTGAACTGGCGATTATTCCGGGACAGCGTCATGCCTTTGGAGACCTGACCGAATATGCTTTCTGGAAGCTTGCAGATCACTTTAATAGATATCTGATCGGAGATTTTTCACAACCCGAGGAGGTGAGTATAACAGAAATGGATAGAGAAATTGAACGGAAAAGGTAAATAAGAAAGGCCTTCGCAATTGCGAAGGCCTTTTTTTAAACAAACTTAACTTGTGGGGTTCGGCATCTTAGAAATGGAACTGCACACCCAATTTAGGGGCAAATGTATTGGCTTCTAAACCAAATGAATTGGTTGTGATTTTGTTACCTGTTGTTTCGTTTTTAGCTGACAGGTTATTGTATCCTAAACCATTAACTGAAAATTCGATACCGATTTTTTTAGTTGGAAAGAATGCAAACCCTGGAGCGATATTTACACCGATATTGGTGGTTGTAGCTGTTTTTGCACCAGTGTTGCCGTCCGCATCTAAAACTTTATCATTGCCAAATGACATTGGAACAGATAACTGACCAAAGAATTTGAACTGATCAGATAAACCTACATAGTAACGACCAAAAGGTGCAACTTTAAATGCCTGGTTTAAATTCAAGTCACTTACTTCTTTGTTGTAAGTGTATCCAACTCCTGTACCTATGGCAATGTTATCACTGATAAAGTATGCCGCACTTGGAACTACACTGAAACTAAAATCTGATTTGTTCGCTGTTTCAACTTTTGAAGAGCTGAAACCTACGTTTCCACCTAACATAATTTTTCCTTTTTCAGTTTGTGCCTGAGTAGTAAATGCTAATGCTGAAACTGCAACTAATGATAATAATAACTTTTTCATCTTCGTAATTTTTTAATTTATAATAAGGTCATTTAAGTTTTTTTATGTTTTGACCATTTATGTCATATAGTCAAGGTGTATGCCAAACTAAAATATCCCTCAGTTGTTAATTATGGCATATTTTGTAACTTGTTTATTTATAATAGAATAAAAATTGTTTTCGATTTCTTTATTATTTTGCTGTGACAATCTAACATCAATTATGACAAATCAAGGTGTTTTTTAAATAGTCAATTTGACTTTATTTGTAATATTGTCAGTTGTTGTGTTGTCTGTTTTTACCGACATGTTGACAAAAAAGAGCGGTATGTCTCGACTTTTTCTTTAAAAAAATATAAATTCATAAATCATTGTTGTCCTTTAATGTGTTGTAAGCTATATGAGATTATTAATAGAAAGAAAACCGGTTAAAGTATATCCAGATCCAAAGCGGGTTATTGCGAGATTTTTTTTTAATGGAGATGACAGGGCTGTTGAAGTTGTAAAACATGTATTGGCACTTTCCGATACAGAGGTATTTGGTCTGATCTCTCCTTTGCTACAGGAATATTCTAAGCGTCACCGTAACATCACCAAAATTCTTACACGGCATTGTAAAAAGGTAAAAGAATGTATAGAAAAAGCGGGCTACGACTTTGAAGCACTTGATAAATATCAAAAGCTGTTACTCGGATCCTATTTTACACATGAATATTCTATAGAATCTGCTGCATTTTTTAATCCTTCTGTAGTTGAAGATCCCGATCAGTCGGACCTGGTAGAAGGTGAAAGACGATTGATTATTAGTTTCAGGGCGGTAGGTGAGGGACATATCTCTTCAGTGGTGTTCAGGCGGGCCCTGATTGACCGCGACCACAACATCACAGTAATCCCGGCAGGAAATTACATTGATGAAGCTGAGATCATTAAAAATGCCATTTACAACAAAAAGCTATTTCTTAAAAAAGCTGCGGATTCCAGAATAGATATTGAGGTTTTGGATGAAGTTGGCGTTAAGCTTCAGGATAAATTTGATTACGCCACACTCAGGAAGATTATTCTCGATGGGAAGAGCTTACAGGAAGATGATCTTAAGAAACTGGAGTATGATAAAATTCTTTGGTTATCTGATACGTATCATGAGATCAGTTTTTCAAGGGATACAGATATTTCTGACCGGGTTATTTTTCCGATTTCGGAGTTTGAACGTAAGGGCATAGAAGATGCGAGGTTTGTGCGTTTTGTTAAAGAAGATGGAAGTGTGATTTTTTACGCCACCTATACTGCTTTTGACGGTGCTATGATTATGCCCAAGTTGTTGCAGACAACCGACTTTTATGACTTTAAGATCAGTCCATTACACGGAATAGGTGCCCAGAATAAAAACCTTGCGCTATTTCCACGTAAAATAAATGGTAAATACGCCATGATGTCGCGCATAGACGGCTGGAATAACTACCTGATGTATTCTGATAAACTTACGGTATGGGATAATCCGGTAAAATTACAGTCGCCCTTATTCCCATGGGAATTTATTCAGATCGGTAATTGTGGTTCTCCAATTGAAACTGAGGATGGTTGGCTGGTGATTACCCACGGTGTTGGACCAATGCGGCGCTATTGCCTGGGGGCCAGCCTTTTTGATTTAAATGATCCTTCGATTGAAGTGGGGCGATTAAATGAGCCTCTTGTTATTCCAAATACTGATGAACGTGAAGGGTATGTACCGAACGTGCTTTATTCTTGTGGTTCAATTATTCACGATGGTGAACTGATCATACCTTATGGACTTTCTGATTACTGTTCATCATTCGCAACAGTTAAAATGAAACTGTTGCTGGATAAGTTAAAGAGCTCAGGCTGTGTTATTAAGCATGATCCCCTTGTTCAGGAAAAATAGACTGTGGGTTCAATTTAATTGAGTACCGGTTTTTGAACAGCATTAATCTCGCTTGTTTGAATGTACTCATATTCCATTGCCTTAAGTACGATTAAATGCGAAATCCAGTATGCAAGCGTACTTTCGGCCCCCTGGTTTCTATTGACACCATGTGGTTGTAAGCCATCTCCACAGCCTTTGGTTTCATGGTCAAATAAAGGCAGGTGCAAACTGTTTTCGCCCAGGAACCATTGGTAACACAGGTTCATTTGTTTAATGTAAGTAATATCCTGTGTGATTTCGTAAGCCTTGAAATACATCAATACCATTGCCATGGTCTCAATTGCCTGTTGGTCGTATATTGCCATAGCTCCGCCATCTTTATAAAGCCAGCCATCGTTGCCCACCGGGTTTAGATAACCCTGGCTTAATGTCTTCTGACTCAGGAATTCCATACTTTCCAAAGCAATGTTTAAGGATTCGCGATCCTTGGTGCCCTGGTAATGACAAAACAATGCAAGTGGTAAAATGGCATTGTCATAAGTCATCTTATCTTCAAACCAATGCCAGTCCCCTTGTTTATTTCTATTGTATGCCTCTTTTAATGGGGTTGCCAGCTGATCAAACTGTTCTTTTATGTGTTCATCTGAAGGATGTGCTTTTAGGTAACTGGACAAGCCGATCATGGTATTGCCAATTCCCCTTAAGTGCTTTAGGTTTTTAAAATGTGGTACCGATTTGCCAAATAGTTCTCTGGCAAATTCGCGGTACGAATTGTTCGGTGCGTTGTTAATCAGATAGCCCAGGGCCCAAATGGTGCGCCCAAAAGAGTCTTCAGAGCCTACTTCATCCAGGTATTCGCGGGTAAAGCTTAAAAAATTCCTAAAGCTGCCATCGTCCGACTGCATGTATTGAATATAACTCAAATATACTGGTAAAAGCTCCATCGCAACTTTACTTTTATTTTGCTGGTAAGCTAAAATAGCCATAATCAGCGCCCTTGAATTGTCATCCAGACAATAACCTTCTTTTAAATTAGGTATTCCGTATTTGGCATGTTGTACAATTCCAGTATCATCCGTTAGCCGCTGAATATGAGCAAGGTTAAAAGATGGCATAGCATCAGGATCTATGATCTGTTTATTGGTTTCATCTTTCTTAATCAGCGATTTTGAGATGGCCTCGTCAAGTACGTCAATAAATACCTGTCCGGTTGTGGGCCAGCGTAAGTGAAGCCCATATTCATAGGCGTTTGCTTTAAGTTCGTTTAATTTATCTCTGTCTTCGAATAAATCATTTACTATTTTCGCCAGTGCAGTAGCGTCTTTAAAATCAAATAGGCAGCCACGGTTTTCAGCGAGCAATTCCTGTGCGTGCCAATACGGAGTAGAAATTACGGCGGCGCCTGCACCAATAGCGTAGGAGAGTGTCCCACTGGTGATCTGGGCTTCGTTTAAATAAGGTGTGATGTACATATCACAAGCTGTTAAATATTCAAACAGCTGTTTTTCTGAAACGAATTTGTTAATAAATGTGAGGTTGTCTTCTACATTTAGTTTTCGCGCAAGCCGCTTTAAACTGTCCCGATATTCTTCTCCTGAGTTTCTTATTACACCAGGATGGGTAGTGCCGAGCACTACATACATCACATCGGGGTTTTTAGCTACTATTTCGGGCAATGCCTCAATTACAGTCTCTAACCCTTTATTCCTGCTGATCAAGCCGAACGTAAACAGTACTTTTTTGTTTTTAAAAGGTAGTGATGTTGTAACAGGATTATCATCCGAAGGTTCCAGATCAGGAACCCCATGTTCAATCAATTGGATTTTGCTGAAAGGAATACCGTATATGCTGGTTAAAAAACTAACGGCCCTATGGCTCATCACCACAATCCTGGAGGAATGTTTGGCAATTTCCCTGATAATGGTCAATTGCATATACGATGGGTCTTTTAATATTGTATGCAAAATCGTGACCAGGGGTTTTTGTAACCTTGCAATCAATGGGAGGATATAAACTCCATTTTCACCACCGTAGATGCCAAATTCATGCTCCATGATACAGGCATCTACCAAACTGGTATTGATGTAATCTGCAGCCCGTATATAATCCTTCTGGTTTTCCTGTCTGATTTGATATTTAACTTCCGGGGGGAATTCGTAGGTGGCAAGATGCTCAGAATCATTCATTGCAACTACATAACTATCATCTGAAACTGCTTCCTTATCATAGCCTATTGCCCTAAGGAGGTTATGGTTAAAAGTAGCAATCCCACATTCACGTGGAGGATAAGTGGAAATATATGCAATTTTCATAATTATAAGGGTTCTTAGTGTAGTATTAACAATTCTTAAGTAGAATTGTTCTTGTTAAGTTAATTTATTTATGAAAATTGCTAAAAGGTTAAACAAAATATTTGAAAATTGTAAAACTGTTAAACTTATTGTTTGGAATGATAAGGAAATATAGACGCCCGGAACGAAAAAAGCCCCAGATGTACCAATCTTTTTATGATTTAGTACATCTGGGGCTAATTTGTTAAAGAAATAATCTTATTTGTTATTCAAAAACACAAATTTATGGTCAAACATATCTAATTTAATTTTACTGTCTTTATCAATTTTTCCAGACAATATTTCTTTAGACAGCTCATTTAAAATGCGTTTTTGTATCACTCTTTTTAGCGGTCGGGCACCAAATTGCGGGTCATAACCGAGTTCGGCCAGCCAGTCTAAAGCATCTGTTGAAGCTTCAATCTCAATACCCATTTCCGCCAGTGTCTCCTGAACATGTTTAAATTGAAGATTTACAATGTCCCTAAGCTCATTACGGTTGAGCGGTGTAAACATGATCAGTTCATCTATCCTGTTTAAAAACTCAGGACGGATGGTTTGTTTTAGCAATTCAAACAATTCATTTTTAGTTTTAGCGATAACTTCATCTCTATTCTCATCATTTAACGTTTTAAAGTTATCCTGAATTAAATGTGAACCGATATTAGAGGTCATAATGATAATCGTGTTTTTGAAATTCACCACACGACCTTTATTGTCGGTTAACCTGCCATCATCCAAAACCTGTAGCAATATGTTAAATACATCAGGATGTGCTTTTTCAATCTCATCCAATAGTACCACAGAGTAAGGTTTACGGCGTACGGCTTCAGTTAGCTGTCCACCTTCGTCATACCCCACATATCCCGGAGGCGCACCAATCAAGCGTGAAACCGCATGACGTTCCTGATATTCACTCATATCAATCCGGGTCATGGCATTTTCATCGTTAAACAGGAATTCTGCCAATGCTTTGGCCAACTCAGTTTTACCTACACCTGTGGTACCCAGGAATATAAATGAACCAATTGGTTTGCGTTTATCCTGCAAACCCGCCCTTGAACGGCGTATAGCATCAGATATGGCTTCAATAGCCTCATGTTGACCGGCAACACGTTTGTGTAATTCAGCCTCAAGGTTTAACAGCTTCTCACGTTCACTGGAAATCAACTTTGTAACAGGTATACCTGTCCACCTGCCTACAACACCTGCGATATCATCAGCAGTTACCTCTTCCTTCAGCATACGCCCTTCGGCCTGTTGACTTTGCAGCTGTACTTTTAGCTTTTCAACATTATCCTGGGCTTCTTTTATCTTTCCATAGCGTATTTCGGCTACTTTTCCGTAATCTCCTGCTCGCTCGGCCTGCTCTGCTTCCAGTTTATAATTTTCAATCTGTTCAATTTCATTATTGATATTGTCAACAAGATCTTTCTCTCCCTGCCATTTGGCCTTGATCTGGTCCCTTTCCGCCGATATATTTGCAATCTCTTCTGCTAATGATTTTACTTTTTTGCTATCGTTTTCGCGTTTAATGGCTTCCCGCTCAATTTCCAACTGCATAATCTTACGGTTCAGTTCATCTACTTCTTCCGGTACACTATCCATTTCCAAGCGCAGTTTTGATGCGGCCTCGTCCATTAAGTCGATCGCTTTATCCGGTAAAAACCTATCTGAAATATATCGCTGGGACATTTCTACAGCAGCGATGATGGCTTCGTCTTTAATCCGCACCTTATGATGGGTTTCGTAACGTTCCTTCAGTCCCCGCAAAATGGAAATAGCATCCTGTGTATCGGGTTCTCCAACCATAACCTTTTGAAAACGGCGTTCCAAAGCCTTGTCTTTTTCCAGGTATTTCTGATATTCATCTAGCGTAGTTGCACCAATAGCACGCAGCTCACCACGGGCAAGGGCAGGTTTCAAAATATTTGCTGCATCCATTGCGCCTTCTCCGCCACCGGCCCCCACAAGCGTGTGGATCTCATCAATAAACAAGATGATGTCACCGTCACTCTGTGTCACCTCTTTAACTACCGCCTTTAAACGTTCCTCAAACTCGCCTTTATATTTTGCACCTGCGATTAGTGCACCCATATCTAGCGAGTAGACTGTTTTTGTTTTCAGATTGGTAGGCACGTCGCCCTTAATTATTCTATGGGCAATACCTTCTGCAATCGCAGTTTTACCAACTCCGGGTTCACCGATTAATATCGGATTGTTCTTTGTCCGTCTGGATAAAATCTGGATTACCCTTCTGATTTCTTCGTCACGACCAATTACGGGGTCGAGTTTACCCGATTCCGCATATTCATTTAAGTTACGCGCATATTTATTTAATGCGTTATAAGTTGCCTCTGCATTTTGGCCGGTAACATGCTGGTCACCTCTTAAAGCGAGAATTGCCTTTTTAAGGTCTTTTTCAGTTACACCCTGGTCTTTTAAATGTTTGGCCGTATTGTCGTTTACCGAAAGTATACCCAGCAGAACATGTTCAACGGATACAAATTCATCTTTAAATTCTTTTAAATAGGATTGCGCTTTTTGTAAAGCAGAGTTACTTCCCGAAGTTAGGTACGGACTACTACCCGTAACCTTAGGGAATTTCTCTATCTGTGCATCTAACTGCTGATTTAAAACATTCAGGTTCACATTTAGCTTCTTTAACACATAAGAAACTACATTCTCATCAACAGTAAGCAGCCCTTTTAAAATATGGGCTGTTTCAATAGCTTGTTGCTGATTGCCTTGAGCTATTTCGGAAGCCTGTTGAATCGCTTCCTGTGCTTTTATAGTGAAGTTGTTGAAGTTCATATCAGCTATTAAACAAAGTAAATGCCGTGTTGTTTTTTTTATTAAAAACGGAAATTTTGTCTGAAATCCTTAAGGTGGGATGACTAATTTGCCGAAAAATTACAAACATTCATGAAATAATGTCTCTTTTGGGTAAATGTTAGCGCTGCGAACTTAGCTTCACTTAGTGTGATGGATATTCCTGGTTTTAAATAAAATTGCCGTCCTTTGCAGCTTGCGTTAAGGTCCGTTATTTTAACTTCGGATAGAGACAGCAGTGCCGAATGGAAATACAAAAGTCATATACCGGTATTGTAGAAAGTACATATTAAATGAGAGAGTTTATAAGATTATATCTGGATGCCTATAAAGGGCTTTCTACCCCGGCGTGGATGCTGGCGTTGGTGATGTTGATTAACAGGAGCGGGGCGATGGTGATTCCTTTTTTAGGGGTTTACATGGTCAATCATCTTAATTTTAGTTTGGAAGATACCGGTACGGTTTTAAGCTGTTTTGGTGTTGGGGCGGTTGCGGGATCTTTTTTAGGTGGTTGGCTGACAGACAAAGTAGGACATTTTAAAGTACAGCTGGTTAGTTTGATCCTTACGGTACCTATGTTTTTTTTATTACCTGAATTAGATACAGTAGTGAAGTTAGCTATTGGTGTATTTATGCTGAGCATCATTTCTGAAACCTTCAGGCCGGCAAATTCAGTTTCTATTGCTTATTATTCAAAACCTGATAATATTATCCGTTCATTTTCCTTAAACAGAATGGCGATGAACCTTGGGTTTTCTATAGGCCCTGCGCTTGGAGGTTTTCTAGCGGCAATTTCTTATACGTTTTTGTTTTACGGGAATGCGGTTGCAGCATTTTTGTCTGCGCTGTTGTTTTTTCTATATTTCCGAAACAGAAAAGGAAATGAAAGAAAGACAATTGTACAGGAGGAAACCGATGATGACCCGAAAGTGCAGCCTTCCCCTTACAGAGATACTCTTTTTGTGCTTTTCAGCATTCTTAGCTGTGTATTTGCGATCTGCTTTTTTCAGTTGCTTAACACGCTTCCTCTATATTACAGGACTATTTACAAGCTTACAGAAGCCAATATCGGGGTAATATTAGCTTTTAGTGGTATGGTGGTATTTTTATTGGAAATGCTGCTGGTTCACATCGCGGAAAAAAGGATGACGGCAAGGGCAATTATTGTGTGGGGTGTTTTATTATGTGGCCTATCATTTCTGATCCTTAACCTCGCCCATGGTATTTGGGTATTGTATGTGTCTATTTTCGTGCTGTGTATCTCCGAAATTCTGGCTATGCCATTTATGGCTACAGTAACCTTACAACGTTCAACACTAAAAACGAGGGGTGCTTATATGGGCATTAATGCGTTATCTTTTTCTGCTGCGCATGTATTTTCTCCATTTATAGGAACAAGGATTGCGTCGGTGTACGGATTTGAAACCTTGTGGTACGGCACAGCTATTGTTTTATTGCTCACTGCCGCTGGTTTTCTTATCGTTATGAAAAAGATGAAACTAGCTGATTTTTAGATTGACAATTTAGCATTTGAGGGGTAACAATTTAGGGTCTGGGTTGATATAGTATAAACCTAACCCCTATATGTTATGAAAAAGCTCATTTCTTCCCTGGCAGGCATTCCATTTTCTGTAATCGCACAACAGTTTCCAGAAGCACCTATGTGCTTTTATGCCTTAAAAACAGTCTTGTCCCTTTTTGTATTCCAAAATGGTTATAAAACACTTTTGGCAATGGACATGAAAACCCATGGCTGTGTTTTTAATACTGAAAAGTCTATTGCCATTACAAAGGTTGGCTATAAGGCTTGGAAGACCGGTATTACCTACAGTATTTCGCTATGGGAGGCTGGTCGGGACCTGGCGCTGGGCACTTGTTTTATAAATCCTAAGAATACGGATGTGATAGAATTTTTTTCGCTAAAATGCCCTGTAGTGATTACGTCTGGTAAAACCTATTGCATTACCCGCACATATGTTGATGGCGAAGTTAATGGTCAAACAAGTGATTATGTAGGCTGGTTGAGCAGTAAGGAGAATGGGAGTGTTTATCCTGTAAAACAACAGGTGATTACACTGACGGACGGTTTTTTTAGCGATGATGTTAATCCTTTACAAAGCGACAGCATGTCTAACATTCGTACGTCAACCCTGTTACCCGTTATTGATTTTGAGTATACCCTGCAATACCGATGAACAAAAAAAGGGTGCTTTTGGGCACCCTTTAACTTTTATTTAACTTATTGTTACTTCAATATTTCAGCTAATCTTGATGTCTGGTGATCGGCAAGTTTTTGTAGCGGGCCTGCTGCGAGCATTTTCATCATCATGTTCAGGTCTGCAGATATGATGTGTGATGCTGTAGTGCCTCCCTTTCCGTTGTCTGCTACTGTCCATTTCAATTCCACATCAAATGGTGCTTTTTCCGTTGGAATAGCGGTAAGCTCTTGGTTTTCCACACGATTAGATATTTTGATGGCTAATTTTGCCATGTTTTGTATCGTAAAACTTGCTTCGTCTTCTGTTGAAGACCAGTTGTATATATTTTCGGGCATTAACTGTTGATGGTTGTTCATATCTGCTAAAAAAGCATATACTTTCTCTACAGGAACATTAACTTCAGTTGTACTTTCTATAACTGTCATAGTGGTTATTAGCTTAGTTTTTCTAGTTCGTTAGCCCATTCTGCGGGATTTCTACGCCATTTTGTTAAAAGATCAACGTCTTTTTGTGCGATAAAGCTATGTTCAGCGGCGTAATCAATAAGCGTATTGTAGTTCGATAATGTGGAATAACGACATTTAGCGGCGGCGAAGTTTTCATCTGCCTGATCAAAGCCATAAGTAAATATCGCTACTAATCCTGCAACAGACAGCCCTGCTTTTCTCAACGCATCAACAGCCTGTAAGCTACTTTTGCCTGTCGAGATCAGGTCCTCAATTACAACCACTCTTTGTCCTTCAATAATTTCACCTTCAATTAGGCTTCCTGTTCCATGTTCTTTTGCCTTCGACCTTACGTATACGAAAGGCAATCCCAGTTCCTGGGCTACCAAGGCGCCTTGTGGAATACCTGCCGTAGCTACACCAGCAATAACATCTACAGAACCATATTCTTCCTGGATCAACTGTGTAAGTTTCTGTCTGATATAAGTTCTCACAGAAGGATGAGAAAGGGTGATCCTATTGTCACAATAGATAGGGGATTTCCAACCTGAAGCCCAGGTAAATGGGTTGTTAGGTTGTAACTTAATTGCTTTTATTTGTAATAAAAATTCAGCTACCTTTAATTCAATATCACTTTTATTATACATGGCTCAAAAATACAGAATTCTTTACAATTTGTGTTAATACTACCTGGTACAAGTGATCAGGTAGCATATAAAATTGAAGAAAATGCTCGGTTAAATAATTAATTCCTATTGCTGCGAATATCGTTAAATAAATTTGGTGGTAAAAGGTGTTTTTTGCCTTTCGCTGATTATCAATGTGATAAAGAATATTTGTGAACATCAGGAACTTAACAGCCCATATTACGTTTTTTTATTTCTGAAATTTGGTTAGCCCGCTTTTTTTCTTCCCATTATAGAATTTAATTTTGTTTTTTTACTCTTTTTTGGTGGAAAACGCCGTATTTCTATTAACAGCAACGTTTTTAAAAATCTATCTGGAACTTTGATTGCCCGCAATCAGGCAAACATAACCCAGATGAAAGAAATTAAGATAGAAAGATCTGTTACCAACAGAAGCAACGATTCACTCGATCGTTATTTACAGGAATTATACAAGTACCCTTTACTGGGTGCGGAGGAAGAAGCGGTATTGGCACGAAAGATCCGCTCCGGTGATCACTCTGCCCTGGAGCGGTTGGTGATGTGTAATTTACGTTTTGTGGTTTCAGTAGCTAAAAAATACGAGATACCGGGTATGCCATTGGCAGATTTAATTTCAGAGGGGAACATTGGCCTGGTTAAGGCGGCGAAACGTTTTGATGAAACCCGGGGTTTTAAGTTTATTTCTTATGCGGTATGGTGGATCAGACAATCTATTTTACATGGCATCGGTGCGGATAAACGGATGATCAGGCTACCCTTAAACCAATTGAAAGGAATTACAGATTTATGGAATGCAGTGAGTGTATTGGAACAGCGCTTGCACCGCGCACCTTCGCTAAAGGAACTCTCCGAGTTTATGGAATTGCCTAATGAACGGATTTTAGATTACTTATCGTATTCAGATTGTACTTATTCATTTGATGTGGCAATAAGTGATGATGGTGCAGATAGTAAAATTTGTAATTTGTATGATCCTGCATCAGTACGACCGGATTCGGAACTTGAACAGGATGCCTTGCGAATAAATATAGAACTGATGATGAATGTGCTTAATCCGAGGGAACGGGATGTGCTTCGCCTGGCTTATGGAATGGGAGGGGGCAGACCTTTAGAAAATGTTGATATTGGAGATATATTAGGCCTTAGTCCTGAAACTATCCGTCGGGCAAAAGGAAAAGCCTTGTTCCGGCTCAGAACAATCGGGGTTATTAACATGATGCAGGAATACCTCTGAAATTAACCAGCAGATTTAGGGTAAATGATTCGTTAGTATGAAGTAAAAATGTGGGGGTTAAATAAACTATAAGAAATTGAATTATTTTTTCAGCCTAATTCTGTACTTTTAAAATTCGGTTTTCATCTGTAAAATCTGCCTTGGAACAGCGATGGATAACCTTTTTTTAATTATTAGCTATTCATTTATGAAAACTTACAGGATTTACATCAACGATAACACCTTATATATAACAGCAACAGTTCCTGAACTTACTGAAGAAGTAGAACAATTAACGGTACAGGGTTTCAATTTCCAGGCATTTTACAAGCAGCTTAGTATTTTATCCGGGAAATCATTCCTATTGCTGACGGAAGATCCGAAAGCTTTGTTCCAAAGCATCAAAAAAAGTTGTCTGATTATCAAAGCGGCAGGTGGACTTGTAGCCAGTTCAAAAGGAAACTATCTTTTTATTTTTAGAAATAAGAAATGGGACCTGCCAAAGGGAAAAGTGGAAAAAGGGGAGCGGATGAAGGAGGCTGCTTTGCGTGAAGTAGAGGAGGAGTGCGGCGTAAAGATCAGTACCAATGATGAAAAGCTATGCAAAACTTATCATGTATATACTTTGGGGGCAAAAATTGTTTTAAAGAAAACAAACTGGTACAGAATGACCGTAAAGGGAGAACCTAAGTTGGTTCCTCAAAAGGAAGAAGGTATCACTAAAGCGAGCTGGTTAAGCAAAAATGACCTTGAACCTATTGTTGCCAATACTTATCCATCTATTATGGATGTTCTGGAAGCTGGGGAGCTTTTGCCACAACGTGTTTTATAAGTGCTGAATCGCTTCCTGAGGTAAAAATTTACTTACATCGCCATTGTTGCGCAGAATATCGCGCACGATGGTTGAGCTGATGGCCGAATACTCGGGTTTGCTCAATATAAAGATCGTTTCCATTTCCGGCATCATGGTCTGATTGATCTGTGCGATGGCCCTTTCGTATTCAAAATCCCCGACCGATCGGATTCCTCTTACCATATAGTTGGCATTGATTTTTTTGCAGAAATCAACTGTTAAACCTTCGTAGAGTTGCACTTCTACATTCTTAGTATCTGCAAATACTGTTTTTACGATTTCTTCTCGCTTTTCCGCTGATAAAAAACTTTGTTTTGAACTGTTCAGTCCGATGCCAACTACAATTTTGTCGAATAGCGGTAAGGCACGTTTCAGGATATCAACGTGGGCGATAGTTATGGGGTCAAATGAGCCAGGAAACAATGCGATCTTCATATTGGTTATTTTTTTTCAAAGAAGCTAAATGAAGAGTTGCCATAACGTCTGGTTTCTTTATAGCCCGGCTGGTCCTTCATTTTTAATAAAGATGGATGTTCTACTATTAACAAGCCATTATCAGTAAGTAAATTATTTTTCATCACCAGTTCCGGGATCAATGGAATGGTAGGTAAATCATAAGGTGGATCTGCAAAAATGATCTGGTAAGCTTGCTGATGGCTTTCAAGAAATTTAAATACATCAGCTTTTTGTACGTCAATTTCCGTCAGGTCGTACTTTTTTATAACGGATTTCACCCAAAATACACAGCCTGAATGCTTATCGACTGCTGTTACATGTTTTATCCCCCGGGATGCGAATTCAATACTGATGTTGCCAGTGCCGCAAAAAAGATCAAGTACTTTACATTCCTCAAAGTCGTACGTATTATAGAGGATATTGAACAAGGCCTCTTTGGCCATGTCTGTTGTTGGTCTGACAGGTAAGCTTTCCGGTGCATTAAAACGGATACCTTTTAATTTTCCACCAATTATTCGCATAAATCAAGGGCTAGTAGGCTGCTATAATAATGAGCAGGCATATCATCTAAAATTTTGTGGTCAATTTCTTTGACAGGAGGTAAGGTAAAGCTGATGGTATTAAAGTACTTTTCAATACATTGAAAGCTGTCATCGCCAGCATGAATGATTCCGCTTAAATGTACTTCAGTAAGTGATGTGTTGATATTCATCTGGCTAATAATAAGCAGCAGATAATAATTGAACTCTTCCGCATTATCAATCTGATAATAGTTCTGAAAGATCAATTTATCCTCTATCGTATACAATGCGTTGAAAGATGTAGCTGTAAAATCGAGCAATAAAACTGTTTTATCTTTTTGCGAAGCTAAGGCAAGCACCGGTGCATTTTGTGTATATAATCTGCAATTCTTTAAAGAGGCCGTAAGCGTATCTTCTGTGAATTGCTGCAAACTAAAAATAGAGGTAAAACCAAAGCGGGCAAATGGTCTGGTATATAAATTATTGGATTGATCATCGGTAAAGAACCTTGCATATTGGTTCAGTTGAACGGGATCATACAACTCATTAGGGATATTTATGGTGTTCTCAGTATACACAGCAGCTTTGATTTCATTAAAAGGCAGCGTTAAATAAACGTCGTTTTTAAGTCTGGCCGCTAATTTTTCCGGTACATGCCCACATTCCTGTTCATCGTATACAGCTTTCAGTTGTCTGCAGCTTTTATCAATGATGGCATATGAGATACTATCTGGTGTTATTTTTAACAACAGATCACAATCTGCAGCCGTATTCAGGTCAAATTCCGGATCAACCAGTAGTATGCTGTTTTTATTATCCATAATTAGCAAAATTAATCCTTTTTTCTATAAGATCACCATCGCATATTTGTTAAATGGATAAAGCAGCAATTATAGAGGCTTCGTATGAATTTAATCCGACTGCGGAGCAGCTGGACTTTTGTGCGAAAATGGCTTCTTTTTTATCGCATGATCTGGACAGTCAGTGTTTTATATTGAGAGGGTATGCCGGTACGGGTAAAACTACTTCGGTAGGTGCTTTGGTAAAGGCGTTGACAAAATTTAAAATTCGTTCGGTATTATTGGCCCCTACAGGGCGGGCGGCAAAGGTAATGAGTAATTATACCGGTAAAAAAGCTCTTACCATACATAAAAAAATATATAGAAAACGTTCAGCAGTTTCAACTGACTTATCTTTTCAGATTGCTCCTAATCTTGCAGAACATACCTTATTTATTATTGATGAGGCCTCGATGATTGCCGATGAATGGATTACCCATACCGGGTCATCTTTTTTAAAGGACCTGATGGAGTTTGTTTACAATGGTAAAAATTGCGCAGCGGTGTTTGTGGGGGATACAGCACAGCTGCCACCAGTTGGTAGTACGGATAGCCCCGCTTTGAATCCGGAATATATGGCCGCTAATTTCGGTATGCAGGTTAAAACTGTTGAACTTAAAGAGGTTGTAAGACAGGAGAAGAAATCAGGTATACTGGCCAATGCCACGATGCTACGTAAGCTGATCAACGATCTGGAACTGGAGGAGGAAGGGAATGTGGTTTTGCCTAAGTTCATCACTAAAAATTATAAAGATATTTTTAGAATGACGGGTTTAAAACTGGTTGAGGGCTTAGAATATGCCTATAGTAAGTTTGGTATTGAAAATTCACTGGTGGTTTGCAGGTCCAATAAATCTGCTAATGTTTATAATCAGCAGATCAGGGCACGCTTACTTTACCGCGAGGAGGAGCTGACGGGGGGTGATCAGATTATGGTAGTCAGAAATAATTATTTCTGGTTACCTGAAAATGAGTCGGCGGCTTTTATCGCCAATGGAGATATGGCAAAGGTAGTTAGGGTAAGGCGTACCGAAGAAAGGTATGGCTTCCGTTTCGCGGAGGTGCAACTTGAGTTCCTGGATTTTCCGGAAGTAGGGACGGTTACGTGTAAAGTGATGTTGGACACGCTGACTATCGAAGCACCTAATTTATCGTATGAGCAGAGCAATAAAATGTTCGAGGAGCTTAATCTGGATTATGAACATATTAAAAATAAAAGGGAAAGGTTTAATGCCATCAAAGAAGATCCCTATTACAACGCTTTACAGATCAAGTTTGCTTATGCGGTAACCTGCCATAAGGCACAAGGTGGACAATGGGACGCTGTTTTTGTAGATCAGGGATATTTAACAGATGAAATGGTGGATATGGATTTTTTAAGGTGGCTATATACGGGGGTAACAAGGGCGAAAAGAGAATTATTTTTAGTAAATTTTGCGGCTAATCTGTTTTTAGCGCCTGTGGAGGATCAATTTTAATATTTAAAGCTATAATTATGAGGTTTGCCTACTCTATTAAACAAAAAATGAAGATTGCGGTATTATTATTCTGCATTATGGCTTGTACAATTTTGATCAGATTTTTGGAAGATAAAAGTGTGAAGAGTATGAACGAATCTTTTGTGTCTTTATATAATGACAGGCTTATTCCTGCTACTGATCTGTTTTATATCGCAGAATATGTCGATCAGAAGCGGTCATTAATGGAAACAGTTTTATATTCATCGACCCGGCACACCTTTAATGAGGCTGATTTAAAACTCAAATTAAACAGGGTAAATCTTTCTATTGACTCTTTAATCAAAGACTATGAGAAGACTTTTCTCGTGAAACAGGAAAAGCAAAAGATCACCGAACTGAAGGCCTGGCTTGCTGGGCATATTGCGATAGAGCATAAGCTGTTGAATGCTGCAACTGTGCACGGACTGGAAAAAGCCAGGATGATGTACGAAACTTTCGGTAGAAATGCACCGGGGGAAATTATACAAAAGTTATCTGAGCTGATGCGGATTCAACGGCAGGTTGGAGAGGAGCTGACAAAGGATACTGCATTTATGGTATCCGGGAACAAGGTTTATTCAAGTTTTCAACTCGGCCTGGCTATTCTTATTGGTATTTTAATTGTAGGAATTGTTTTTACCTCCAATGTGGTTAAAATAAACAATGATAAGTTTAACCTGAATTAGGTATTACCGATACAAGAAATGCACTGGTTTACTAATCTATAGAATGTAGAGAAAATCATTTGTATGCTATATTGTTACATATTTTTAATTATGTTTGAATATAACATTAACGCAATTAGAGTGAATTATAGGAACTATGGATGGTAAAGTGGTGACTGCGCTTAAAGATGAAGTTTTGCTTCTTCAGGAAGCCTCTGCAGGTAGTAGGGCAGCTTACACTTCTTTATATACTTTCTACCTTCCAAAATTGTACAAATACATCTATCCGTTTGTACGCTTTTCTAAAGAAGATACCGAAGAGATCCTTCATGATATGTTTATGAAAATCTGGGAGCGGAAGGAGGGACTTTCAAAGATAAAATCCTTCAACAGCTATCTTTATAGTATGGCAAGGAACAAGCTGGTTAATTTGCACGAACACGGAAAAGTAAAGCAAAAGGCAATTGAATACATTGTTAATCATAGCGATGTTGCAGGAAACAGTGCCGATGGCAATTATATTTATGCTCAATATGAGGAGGTCATGAAGAAAGCCATTGAAACTTTACCCCCAAAGCGTAGGCGGGTATTTGAGATGAGTACCTATGAGGAACTTTCCCAGGACCAGATTGCCATTGAGCTGAAAATATCCAAATCAATGGTTAAAAAGCAATTGTATTCTGCCACCAGGCATGTAAAAGAATATCTTCGTTTACATACGGATCTGACGATATTTATAGCCCTTTGTTTCACCGCCGCATTACCCAAATAAAAAATATTCTTTTTTGTTTAGGGGTTCTAATTTTGATCTCTTTCCTTGTAGTAAAGTTAATCTTTCCGAAGAAAACCAATTTGGATAAAAGAAGCGTTTTTATTGCGATATCCGGTTGCTTTTGGTGACGAAGAGTGTATGGTTGAGTTGGAAGGTAAAGCTTATTTTGAGATTGGTAAAGATGAAAAAAATGCCCACCAATATTACATCGATGGGCAAGGGGAACATTTGAGTATTAATTGAGGCTAATAATTTAGTTTAATGGTGATGTTCCAGGTTCCAGGTTCAAAAATTGCAAAATCGAACCAATAGTTAAAATACTTTCCAATAGCGCTGCCGTTGTTGTACATATCTATACGTTGTGCCCAAATCGGAATACCTTGTCCTGTTGGCAAACCACCAATAACTGGGATAGGGGTCCCCTCAGTTTCAATCTCTAAACGGTCAGGAAATTCGGTATATTTAACTATTTTCTGAAGTCCTAAATTATGCCAATCTTTTAAGTTTGGATTTGCTGCCGTACCGTATTCGTAACCCAAAAGTGTTTTGGGATCTATTGGTGTACCATCCTTTCTAAGTGTTTTAACAATCAATTTAGTAGGCCCGGTCGAGGCCTCCGCTTTTTCTATTTTAACATCGAGACTAGTTATGCCATCTACGCCTGAGAAGGAATAAGAATAAGGTCCCGCAGGTGTTGTATTTATGGTCAATGCATTTTTAATGATAATTTCGCCACCACTATTTTTTACTTTTATATCAAAAATATAACGTCCCTGAGGAAAGATGGTAACGTCTTTGGCTTCTTGGTAAATAATAATCTGACCATTGGTCGGATTAATATCTATAGCAGGTTTTTTAACCGGAACCCTGATGCTATTAATTTGATCCAGCGAAGTTTCTAAACCGGTAGGTGTACCTGTCCAATAATAGGTGTCCACTTTATAATTCATCAACTCTGTAAACACTTTACCGCTCTCATCGTGGATAGAAACGATACTTGCTTCGATCGGTTTGGTAGATTCGTCTGTAGCTAAAGCTGCCGACAGAATAATTCCACGACCGGTAACCACAGTTAAAGTTTTAGTTGTATATCCTATCGTCGGGCTTATAAAGCCAACTTTATCTTGTTTCTTACATCCCGTAAGCAATGCTATTCCCGTTACAAATAGCAAACAAGAACTCAAATAAATTCTTCTCATAAATAATTTTCTATTAATTATCGTTTACTCTAAAATATTTCAATTTTAAACCGCCACTAAAATTCGCACCGTTACCTAAAACATGTAAAATGGCATTTGCGGTAATTAAATTGTGGGTTTGCATACCCGCAGAATAATTGATAGAATCTATAACTTTTATTTTTCGGTGCTCATAAGTCATATAGTCGGCGCTGGTCCTTACGGAACTACCCGCGTTGGTAATGCCGCTAGTACCATAAATGATTAGACTATCTGTATTATTATCCTTATAAGCTTTATCTTTATCAGCAACGGCACGCTCTAACGAAACCCGGTTATTTACCAGGATAAACCGCTTTAACAACATTGTTAAGGTATCTACGCCTATTTTACTTAATGGTCTGGGTGCTTGCTTATCCGAAGGGAGAAACCTTCGCTGAAACCTCATTACCGCTGGATTTGGACACGCATAAAATGTAATATTAGCTTGGTTCACAAGCGCTTTTCCATTTGTCAAGTCGATGATTTTAACTAATGAATCGAACATATGATTGTTTCTACTCTTCAAGAAATCATATGTGCTCATATTTTTTTCCGCATCCGTTTGCCCAGATAATCCACCATCATTAAAATAGTCTTTCTTTTGGCATGAAGCAATTGCGATACACACAATGCCAAGGGCAATCATGATGTTCTTTTTTGATATGTAATTTTTCATACTAATTTTAAATAAAATTTAATAATTATTGCCAGAAGCTATTTTGAGTGATTATAAACCCACTTTGAGATATGATAGTCGGACTGATTGGCAAGAGCCACGCACCCTTTGTATACCAGTCTGCTTGTACTATTTTGGAATAGTTCGCAAGTTTTCTCGTTCTAACGTAATCAAAAAATGTTTGTCCTTCGCCCAGTAGTTCTTTTCTACGCTCTAGCAAAATGGTGTCTTGCAGACTGCCGCCACTGGTATACAATCTAGCCTTTGCCCTTCCTCTTACTTTGTTTAACCAAATTATGGCATCTGCTGGCCTGTTTACTTGTGTGCTTGCCAAAGCCTCTGCCCTTAGCAACATAATATCGGCCAAACGGGTTACCATAATATTGGATTCGTTGATGTTTTGGGATGTGGTATCACCTTGAACCTGTAAGGTCCTGTACTTGCCTAAATATGGACGTGTAGGTTGATTATTTTTAGGCGAATTAGTTAACCAGGTAGATCTACGGCCGTCTACTTCTTTGACTGGGAACATTTGTGTTAATAACGCAGCTGGTGGACATAGTAAATATAATTCTGTACCACCCCCACCATCTGAGTAGTCACTGTACCAAGGCCTTCCTAAAGTCCGGTTGTAAACTTTGTTTTTCTGTACCTCTTTTAATGTGGCATCGAAATTTAATTCAAAAATACCTTCCTGAGATTTTCCTACGAAGATTTTTAACAACTGGGTGGTATCCATAATAAGGCTATATTGTCCGTTATTAATTACACTGTCGCAAAGTTTTTCTGAGCCATTGTAATCTTGTAACCAAGCCAGTACATGCGCTTTTATAGCCCAGGCAGCGCCTTTTGTCGCTCTAACTGCTTTATCGCCCGCAGAATAGGAGGGGAGGAGATTAGCAATTGCTACATCTAAGTCCTTGTTTATCTGGTTGTAAACGTCGGCTTGTGGCGTTCTTGGAAGATTGTCAATATCTACAGCTCTGAGGTTCATCGGAACATCTCCCCAAAAACGGGCAAGATAAAAATAGGTTAACCCTCTTATAAAGCTGGCTTCGCCCAAACTCCTGCGTTTTGCAGTCTCATCATAATTTTGGATCGTAGGAATTTTCTCTAATACCAAATTACATTGCGCAATAACCCTATAAAACCCACTCCAGTCTCCACCAGCATTATTTAAAAGCGCTGTAATCGTGTTAGTGGCAATTGGTGTTTCTGGTCTTGTATTGGTCGTTTGGCTATAACTTTCGAATGTATTTGCCCGCACATCGCCCATTAAAAATACTTTATCCGGCAATACTGAACGTAAAAATGAGTAAGCGGCAGCGACAGATTTATCAACATCGGCCGCTGTTTGAATCGCATTATCGGCCGTAGGCAGTTGTATCACTTCTGGATCAAGTGCTTTTTGGCATGAAAACAGCAACAAGCTGTATATTAAAAATAGGCCTGCTATTTTTCTTAGATTATTTTTTTTCATTTGATTAAAATTCAAAGTTGAAACCTAAATTAAATTTCTTCGGAACCGGGTATCCGTTACCAACATCGTAACCATAGTCATCCACATTTTCCGGATCAACTCCAGTATATTTGGTGAGAATAAATATATTCTCTAATCCGGCAAAAACACGTAATCTTCTAATCTTCGCTTTTTGTAAAAACTTAGGCGAAAAATCGTATCCGAAAGTAACATTACTTAACCTTACAAAGCTTCCGTCTTCTAAGAACAACGAAGTATTAGATTCGTAATTACCAATAAAATCGTAGCTAGAGAAAAGGTAATAGCGCCAAGGGTTTAGTACCGGGAATTTCGCATTGGTATGAGTTGGTGTCCATACATCAAGATCAGAAACATCTAGCAGATTGCGTTGTCCTCCAGGATAATTTACGTTGGTGCTGGCTGTCCAGCTTACCGACTTGATCCGGTCTGCTAACACTTTATTGTACACTTTATTACCTATTGAGTAATTTAGGAGAAAGCTAAACTGAAATGATGAATTGTTTTTTAAACGAAAAGAAATTGTATTTGAAAAACTTCCCGTAACCTTAGGGCTGGGATCGCCCATATAAACTCTATCCGTATTTCCGGTGCCATCGATTCGACCGTCTCCGTCTACATCCCTTAAATGAATGTCTCCTGCGTGGTATGGGTCCTGAGCGGCAAAAGGACCAACGGGGCGTAATTTACCCCCGGTATAAGGATTAATAGGCACAGAGGCATCGTCAGGAAAAACACCCAAATATTCCAATAAATAAAAACCATTTAACGGCTTACCAATCTGTAAATAGGGTTCCCCAATAGAATACCCTGTTCTCGAAATACTTCTTCCGAAGTCAGGAAGTTTGGTCAATTGATTTTTGTTCGTTGTGGCGATTAGGGTCATGCTGTATTGCAACCTTTTTTCAGGTGCAGTTAAGTACCCTGTAATGCCAGCCTCGAAGCCTGTATTCAACACAGCTCCGCTATTGACGCTTTTTTGAGTATATCCACTTGAACTGCTTAAAGGGGTTGTAAACAAGAACCCGTCTTTTGCTTTATGGTAATAATCAAAAGTCGCACTTAAACGGTTGTTAAAAAATTCTAAATCTAAACCAGCTCCGTAATCTTTTGAAGTTTGCCAGGTTAAGTCTGGAATTTGCAAGCCATTAGCACCAGCATAATTAGGTGCCAATATTGGCGAGCCATTATAGGTTCCAAGAGCGCCACTGGCCGAGCCAGTGTTATAAGCACCTAAAGCCAAATAATTCTCCTGGTATTGCTGACCGGCTTTACCAACGCTAGCCCTTAACTTACCAAAGCTAAACCAGGGACCTACGTTTTTGGCAAAGAAATTTTCTTTGCTAAAAACCCATGCCGCAGAGGCAGACAAGAAATCACCCCACTGTTTATCTTTCCCGAACTTCGAGGAACCGTCCCTCCTGATTACACCTTGAAATATATATTTTTTGTTATAATCGTATGATAACCTTGAATAATACGATAACAACCCATAGGTAATGTTATTCGTTTGTAATGAAATATCTGATTGTGCGTAGCCTTGAATAACCTGCTGGGCATCGTTTGGTCCATTTACGCCACTACCATAAATATTATCCTTACTATTTGTGTTTATATCACTACCAATTAAAAAATCAAAAGTATGCGCATTCGCAAAAGTATGATGCAATCTAATATTGGTCACACTCAAAAGATCTAATGTTTCCTCACTATAGTATGAAGCGGAAGCTTTACCGTTTGAATTTGCCGCCGAAGGGTTAAAATTTCTTGTACGATAAAACTGATAGCGTGCAGAACCTCTGGACGATACGGTAAGATAATCAGTGATATCTAAACTTCCTTCTAATTGGGTAGATAAATTTCTCGTTAAATCAATATTAACACCTTTGTTGTAAGATTCTAAAAATGCATCATAATAACCTGAACTTGGTCCGGGAGCAAATGACGAAGAAAAGTTATTGCCAATTACGGCGGCGTTAAATGTATCTCCACGACGCTGGCCTGCATCTTGTTGATTAACATTAACCCTACCTGTAATTGTTAACTTTTTTGTTGGATTAAAAACACCCTGATAGGTTAACGCATAACGTTTGTAACCAGAGCTTAAAACAACGCCTTTTTCGTTATAATAATCTGCACCCAAACGGTAGCTTGCATTTTCGGTTGCGCCGCTAACGCCAACGTTTACACTATATAACGCCGCATTTCTAAAATAGAGCCCTTGCCAGTCGGTAGAGTTATTGTAAAAGGTATTCAAACTATCTGTTAGTTCAATTGGCGGGTTAGAACTACCGCCACCAACTTTCGAACTCTGGTAGGCATTAAATAAATACAATTTAAAATTACGCTCTGCCGCTCCACCGTATGTTTTTCGAAGCTGAGGTGGGGTACTGCCCCCAAATTGCGTGTTTATGGTTACAATAGGTTTACCCGCCTTTCCACGTTTTGTGGTAATGATAATTACACCGTTAGCACCCCGTGAACCATAAATAGCTGTCGCAGCCGCGTCCTTTAATACGTCTACACTCTCAACATCGAAAGGATTTAATCCTCCTAAAACACTCGAAATAGCTTGTCTGGGATTTGACGGGTTGAAAGTATCCTGATCCATTGGAACCCCGTCAATAATAAATAAGGGCGTACTTACCACGTTAGAGTTAGCAGAACTGGAAAAGTCCGACAACCCTCTAATTGAAATCTTACTTCTTCCTCCAGGTTGACCAGAATTGTTTTGAACGATTAATCCCGGAGCAAGTCCTTGCAATAAACCTTCAATAGAACCGCTCGGCCTATTTTGTAGCTTTTCTCCATCAACGCGGCTAATAGAACTTGGGTTAAGGTGTTTATCTTGTTTACCATAACCAATAACTACTACATCCTTTAGTTCTGATTCATCTTCTTCCAGACTTATCTTTAAAGTTTCTTTTCCTTTTACAGCTATTTCTTTTCTTCTATAGCCTATATAACTTAGGATCAGTACATCATCGTCATCAACATCTATGCTGAAATCACCGTTTGCATCAGTTATTTTTGTCGTATTTTTATTCTTTACTTTAACTGTTACACCTGGCAAAGGCAGCCCTTTAGCATCAACGACTTTTCCTTTGAATAGTTTAAATCGCATATCAATCAGGGTTGGTTCCTCTTCACGCTTTCTAACAACAATTGTATGCTGGTTGATCGCAAATGTAAGGGGCTGTCCTTCAAAGCATTTTTCAAGGACATCTACCAATAGCGCATCGGTTACTATGAGGGAAACCGGTTTTGTATTTTTAATTAATTTCGGGCTATATAGAAAAGTATAACCACTTTGCTTTTTTATTTTACTAAAAAGTTGCTCCAAGGAAGCATTTTTTTCAGATAGAGTGATCTTCTGGGCAAACCCACTTGCACTAACCTGTAAAAATGCAGCAATCATTAACATGGCTATGATCTTAATGCGCATGACGATCTGTTTTTTTATGCCTGGCCACCTTTGTGCATAGTTTGGCCTGCAATGAGTATTTTTATTCATACTTTTGTTTAGTTTGGATTGACAATAAATGGTCTTCGAAAATTATTTAGGTTAGGTCCAGACAGCTATGCCGGTGAGGTGGTTCCAAGCACCTCCCGGTTTTTATTAGGACAACCAATTGTGGTGGGTCTCTATTTCTTCATATTTTTACTTGGTTTAGGTTTATGGTTGGTTGATTTTATTATTTGTTTTTCATCAGTATATATTTGTTTTTATCGGTTATGAAGCTATCATAAGCATATTCATTGCGGTTTGTAAGCTGTATGCTTATGATGGTTTCATAGAAAATACTTAATTGGCTATAACTTTTATTTTTCTACCCTCAAGCTTAAAATGCACGATGCCAGTCAACTCCAGCGTCTTAAGTACTTCAGATACATTTGTAGAACGAGATACTGAACCCGCTAAATCTTTATCGTCTATATCCCCTTCATAAGATATTTCCAGCCCATACCACCGGGCTATTTTACGCATCGCAGATGGAATGCCTTCTGCATTAAATATAAAATAACCATCCTTCCATGCGGCAACCTCATTCACATCTACGTTTTTCACATTTAGACTATAATCGTTGAGCTGTGCCTGCTGTCCTGGAATCAAAACAGTTGTCTTTTTATTAATTAAAGATTGAACGCTTACACTCCCTTCCAATAAAGAGGTTTTTGTATGTTCTTCCTCTTCATAACTGTTTATATTAAAATGAGTTCCCAACACTTCAACAACCTGGTTTCTTGTCTGTACCTTAAATGGTCTTTCTTTATTTTTAGCGACCTCAAAATAACCTTCACCTGTCAGTTCTACGATTCGTTCATCACCATCAAAATTCACGGGATATCTTAACGAAGATGCCGCATTTAACCACACCCGGCTTCCATCAGGAAGCCTTAGCTGGTATTGCCCGCCCAAAGGGGTCCGTATGGTATTGTATAAGCCGACAGTATTTGATCCACTATTACTGACAATATCATAAACCAACTGTCCGTCTTTGTGCTTAACAATCCTGGTCCCTGCTTGATTTGCGACAATACCACCGGCATCAATATCATTAAGGTTTATTTTAGTTCCATCACTAAGGATCAGTGTGGCCTTATTTCCCCCCGGTTTAACATCATTTGAAATTTGACTCCGACTTATCCGGTTATCGGCCGGTGTATTATTGTTCGTGTAATAAAAAAACAAACCAGCAGCCAAAACCATAAATAAAGAAGCAGCAATAGCCAATCCTAACTTAAGACTCCTCCGCGGAGGTTCCTGTCTTTTTATTTGAAAGGGGGGTAAAGGTGTTTCAATTTGATTTAGTCCTGCCTCTATTCTTGAAATTAATCCAGCATCTACAACCCCAGGGTCATTTTTTTGAACCTGTATTTCCTCCCACCAGTTCAGAATAGTGAGAAATTCAGATTTATCGGCACGATCAAGCCACTCTAGGAAAGCATCTTCCTGTTGCTTTGTAAAGTTTCCTGATGACATTAATTCCAATAATTCTTTTACTTCCTGCAAATTCATGATTATAAACCGATTTAATAGTAAGACAGGAAGAGGTTACTATTAGATACCCCAACACAAAAAAATATTTAATGTAAATTAAGCTGCAATAAAAGGTAATGCAATCTGAAAGGTCGTACCCTCATTTTCCTTACTGCTTACAGTTAATGAGCCCCCGTGTTGTTCAATAATTTGTTTTGAAATGTGAAGTCCAAGGCCTATTGATTTTTCTCCTTTAAGTCCCGGTCTTCCAGCCTTAGAAAACTGATCAAAAAGTAGCTGCTGTAGGTTTGAAGGTATGCCAATCCCGAAATCAGTGATTCGGATAATACAGGTATTGTCAGCACTTGTTACTTCGATATTAATTGGCGTTGAGGACTTTGAGAATTTTAATCCATTGCCAATCAGGTTGTCAATTACACGGGTTAGCTTTGATGCATTTACAGCTGCAAGCAGCTCTTCTTTTGGTGCGTTAAATACAATTTTACGCTCGTTGTTCAGGTTCTTTTGCCAGTTGCTGCAAATGTTGTCCATAAACGTGATGATATTGGTGTTTTGAAGCTGAAAAGGTGCCCTATTGTGTTGCGCAATTTCCAGAAGGTCATCAATAATACTTTTTGCCTGGCGTGTAGAACTTAAAATAAGTTGCATCTCTGTACTTGCATGTTCAGGAATTTCTTCAATAACAATTCTGGTCAGCGCCTCAATATTATTAAGTGGATTTCTAAGGTCATGCGCTACAAAACCCAGAATTTCACTCTTCTGATGGTTGAGCAGTTGTACCTCCAGATTTTTCTCTTGCAGCTCTTTTACCTTTACAAATTGGTCCGCCTTAAAGTAATAGCTGTACCTGGAACAGGCGTAAAGAAAAAATGCGAGTACGCACGACATGATTAGGTTCAGTAGCTTTTGCTGGTTGCTAATATCAGGAATGACCATTGCCGCAATAAAGAGGCAGATAATGTAAATAGAAACAATGATAATCTGCTTAAATTCGAGTGCAAAGAAAACGCTTACCGCAACAACGCCTGTAAGGAAGATCGTAAGTGTGTTTTTCGGGTTGAACTGAGAAAACAAATAACTAACAGTGAAAGAGCTTGTTAAGATAAATAAACAGAACAGGAGAACAAGGATTTCCCTGCCCATTGTCTTCCAACGCGATGATTTTAACGCGTAAATACTAAGTACGATAAATGCAGATGAACCCGAAAGTTGTACCCAGTTCAGCGTATTGTAGCTAGCCAGATTGGGCATTGAAGCAAGGTCTTCACTATAAAAAATAGCAATCAATCTTACTGTCATGGCAATCACCAGCAACAGTGCACCTAAAACGGTTACCTGTTTAACATTAATATAGCCGTAAGTATTCCTAAATTCATCAGAATACTTGTTCGGGATTTTGTATCTAAATAAATGGAGCACGTTCTTATTTTGACAGTAAAAATAACGAAAGGAAACGAAGTTGTATGATTATTATATTATTTTTGCTGAAAGTAGTAAACATGACCCCTATAGCAGCCATCGAATTTAATTATGCTTTTCTTATTAAACTTTTAAAATTCGGTGTAGTCGGTTTCGCGGGGCTAATTGTAGATTTTACAGTCACCTATATCTGCAAAGAAAAATTAAAGATTCATAAATATGTTTCCAGCTCCCTGGGTTTTACCATTGCAACTGCAACAAATTACAGGTTAAACAGGATTTGGACATTTGATAGCCATGACGCGGCAAGTATGACCCAGTTTGGTAAGTATTTTATGATTTGTCTGGTAGGTCTTGCCCTGAGCAATATCCTCATCTATATATTAAATGATAAACTGAAATGGAATTTCTACGTGGCTAAGGCATGTGCAATTGTAATTGTATCTTTGTGGAATTTCTTTGCCAATTATCTTTACACATTTACCAATTAACCATTTTTATTGATGCTGGAAACAAAAAGAAAAACCGAACAAGTCCTGTTTGTTTTTTTAGGCGTATGGACATTTATTAATGTTATTCAGGCTGCTTTTGTTGAAGTGCATGCTGATGAGGCCTATTACTGGGTTTATTCAAGGTTTTTAGATTGGGGATATTTTGACCACCCGCCAATGGTGGCGCTATTTATAAAAATTGGGGACGGGCTGATTTCTTCGACATTGGGATTAAGATTGTTAACGGTTATTACAAGTACCTTATCGGTCTGGTTTCTATGGAAAATCGTCAGTAAATATGCGCACAATGTTAAGCTGTTTATTTTGCTTTTCACCTCCGTTGTGCTGTTTCATGTTTATGGTTTCATTACAACTCCTGATGCGCCGCTTTTCTTCTTTATTGTATTGTTTTTATATGTTTATCAACGTTATGTAGCGGCCGACAAATTTAAATGGGCATTTTTGCTGGCATTGGTTATTGCAGGGATGTTGTACAGTAAATATCATGGCATATTGATCTTGCTTTTTACAATCCTTTCTAATTTTAAACTGCTGAAAAGACCTACATTCTGGTTTGTAGTGGTAGTTTCCGTTATTGCTTTTATCCCGCATATCTGGTGGCAGGTACAAAATAATTATCCATCATTTTATTACCACGTGATAGACCGCTCTTCGGCTTTTTACAAATTTAGTTTTACCACAGAATATGTAATTGCACAACTGGCATTGGCAGGTCCATTGATTGGCTGGTATATGTATAAGTCTGCAATTGCCGTAAAGCCAGATGATGCCTTTATTCGTACAGTGAAATTTAACTTTATCGGAATATTTGTTTTCTTTCTCATCAGCACGCTGAAAGGTAGGGTAGAGGCACATTGGACATTGCCGGCAATGCTTTGCCTGTTTATTATGGCTTACGTAGCTTTGGCGAGGTACAGCATTCCTAAATGGTTTGAAAAATTAGCAATGGTGAATATTTTTCTGATTGTGCTGGTTAGGTTAATCTTGATTTTTCCTATTGATAGCCTGCGTAAAATAAAGATTGTAGATTATTATTTTGGAAATAAAGACTGGGCAAAAGAGATTCAAAAGAAAGCCGGCAACGAACCGGTTATTTTTACAGACAGTTTTCAGGTTCCTTCAAGATATAATTATTATACCCGTAGTACCAAAGGATTTGGGTATGATTCCAGATATTATAGGAAAAACCAATACGATATCTGGCCGCTGGAAGATGGTATCAGAAATAAAAGGGCTTATTATATAACTTCTCAGGATTCGCAATTAGGAAAAATAGATACAATTTCTACCACAAAAGGTGTATACTATGGCGTATGGTTGGATCAGGTAAGGATGTACCAGAAAGTGACCGTTAATCCGCTGCTTGTACCTGCTAACTGGCAGGTAGGGGAGTCAAAGGAATTGCAATTAAAGATTGTCAATCCGTACCATGAAGTGATTTCACTGGGCAATGCCGGCCAAAAATGGAAGTGTTATTTGGAGTACGGTTTTAAGCTCGGTCCTGATCTGAGCGAATTTAAACCTGTTGTTGCTGATATCGAAAATGTAGTAATTGCTGCGGGCGGATCGGTGGTTATAAAAGGTATAGTGCAGGCACCGGCAAATGCAGGAAAATATAAACTGATTTTGTCTTTGAGAACTGAACCGTTTTCAGGCTCGAGAAACAGCAATATGATTTCGGTAGAAATTAAATAAATTACTTTCTGAGTTCTCCCGGAAGGTAACCGAAGTGTTTGCGGAAGGCCTTGGAGAAATTGTAAGGTTCATTATAGCCCATGGTATAAGCCACCTCATATACAGTACATGCTGATTCGAGGAGCATTTGTCGGGCATAATTCATCTTTAATTCATTCAGATAACCGAAAACAGTCATGCCAAAAAGTTCCTTAAAACCCTTTTTCAGCATGAATTCATTAATGCCTGCTTCACGTGCAATTCCGTTTAAAGTTAACGGATCGAACATTCGTTGCTGAATGTAATGACGTGCGGCATGCAGCTTATCTACATTGTGGCGTTCAATCTTCACCGGTTTATTGCCATTTAAAGCTTCTGCCTGCTCCACCTGAAGTAAAAACAATTCGGTGATTTTGGATTCATAAAATAATTGCTTCATGTTTCCCGTATACACACACTGGTGCATATCATTAATGACCGATTGTTGTTTGGGGGTGATGGGTAAGGCATGATCTGATAGGTCGGCCATTTTCCCGGCATCTACCTTTTCCCAAAACCTTTTCAGGCATTCGAGATCGGAAGAATATAACCTGCTGAAAAATGGTTCATATAAAGAGATGCCGAAGTTGCGGACTTCTGGACTGCTCAATGCATAATAGCCATCAAAAGCAGGGGCAAAAGTAAGCGCATGTTCATTGTCTTTCAGCACATACCTCTCATCACTGTTGGCCTCCCATGCAGAGCTGATGCCCTGGATAGAAAAATACATGTTAACTGTCGGGGTTTGGTGCTGTTCCCTGATGGTAATTTCATGGGTTAACTTACTGTTTCCTGAAAAAATATCTGCACCATTGATTTTCACCTCATTGAAGTCTATATAGCCAGTGTTACCCAAATAGTCAGTAAATTCAGCCTTGTGTATTTCTGGTATTTCAGTACACATTATTAAATTCAATTCGTTGTCGATCATGTCGTTATAGGGTAAATGATATTGATCTTTTGAATTAGCTAATTTAACAAAAAATATAACTTTAAGAACATTGGTCAGGAAATAATTCCTTTTGGAAAGGTAATTACTCCTTATTGAACGGTAGGCCGAATATCAATTATGTTGATTTTTGATATCATAAATATCTATCCTGAACATCGCAATCCCGAATAAAATGAAGCAAGCGTATATAGAGATAAAAGGTGCCCGTGAAAACAACCTGAAAAATATTTCATTGCGCATTCCAAAGCGCAAAATTACCGTCTTTACCGGAGTGTCGGGCTCCGGCAAATCTTCTATTGTATTTGAGACCATCGGAGCTGAGGCACAGCGGCAGCTGAATGAAACCTTTTCTACATTTGTGCGGAACCGTTTACCAAGATATAGTCAGCCAGATGCCGATGGAATTGAAAATCTTTCGACAGCAATTGTAATAGATCAAAAACGGCTCGGAGGCAATTCCCGCTCTACCGTAGGGACAATTACAGATATTTATGCCGTTTTACGGCTATTATTTTCGCGTTTGGGAAAACCGTTTGCAGGATATTCCAATGTTTTTTCGTTCAATGATCCTGCAGGGATGTGTCCTGAATGCAATGGTTTGGGCGAAACGGTAAAACTGAACCTGGATAAGTTTTTGGACCGTTCAAGATCACTTAATGAAGGGGCAATTTTGTTTCCAATGTTCGCCGTAGGTAGCTGGTATTTTAATACTTATGCTTACTCCAATTTTTTTGATAATGATAAAAAGCTGAGTGACTATAGTGATGAAGAGTGGCATATGCTGTTATATGGAAAACCAAAAAAGTTCCAGGTAAGAAAGGATAATGTGCCTTTGAATGTGAATTTTGAAGGTCTGGTGGATAAATTTAACCGGATGTATATTAAAAGGGATACCAGCATCCTTTCCGAAAATACAAGGGGAACATTGGAACGTTTCATTGTATTCGCATCTTGTCCATTATGTAAAGGCACGCGGTTAAACCAGGCAGCTTTAAATAGCAAGATCAATGGTTATAACATTGCCCAGCTGACCAATATGCAGGTTGATGAACTGATTGGGATCATTGCATCTATAAACGATCCGGTTGCAGGTCCTATGGTTAATGATCTGAAGGCAAGGATCCAACATCTTATCGACATCGGATTGGGGTATCTAAGCCTTGACCAGTCTACAACCAGTCTTTCCGGTGGAGAATCGCAAAGGATAAAAATGGTGAGGCACCTGGGCAGCAGCCTAACGGATATGATTTATATTTTTGATGAGCCCAGTATTGGTTTGCATCCCCGGGATGTTCATCGTTTGAATGAATTACTTGTCCAGTTAAGGGATAAAGGTAATACCATATTGGTGGTAGAACATGATGTTGAGGTGATTAAAATCGCAGATCACATTGTAGATGTTGGCCCGCATGCGGGAACTCATGGAGGTGAAATTGTTTATGAAGGAACTGTAGCCGGACTGCTGATGGCGGACACGCTTACGGGAAGGTTTATGAGCAAACGGCAAGCGCTTAAAACAGCCTATAGGCCGGCCAGGAATTTTCTCAGGGTAAGTAATGCTACATTACATAACCTTAAAAATATAACGGTTGATATCCCTGTGGGGATTTTAACAGTGGTGACAGGAGTGGCAGGTTCAGGGAAGAGTACACTGATCAACGAGGTTTTTACCAAGCAACATCCCGGAGCAATCATTATTGATCAATCTGCGGTCAGTACTTCTATTCGTTCCAATCCGGCCACTTACACCGGGATTATGGACGACATCAGACGTCTTTTTGCACAGGAAAATGAGGTAAATCCTTCTTTGTTCAGCTTCAACTCAAAAGGTGCCTGTTCCAATTGCCAGGGCTTGGGGTTTATCTATACAGACCTGGCCTTTCTGGAGCCCGTAAAAACAACTTGTGAGATATGTGGGGGCAAACGTTTTAAAGAAGAAGTGCTGAATTATAAGCTGAAAGGGAAGTCTATTAGTGACGTTTTGGAAATGACAGTCCAGGATGCCATAGACTTTTTTGATAAGAAAGACCTGAAGCGCCGTTTGCAGGCTATACATGATGTAGGCCTGGATTACCTTACCCTCGGGCAACCATTAAGCACTTTGTCGGGCGGCGAATGCCAGCGGATTAAACTGGCAGGTAACCTACATAAAAAAGGTAGTGTTTATGTGTTGGATGAACCTACAACGGGTTTACATATGTCTGATATGATACACTTGCTGCAAATAATGAACCATCTGGTAGATAGTGGCAATTCAGTGATTGTAATAGAACATAATCTGGATGTAATTAAGAATGCCGATTGGGTAATTGATATGGGACCGGACGGAGGTAAAAACGGAGGGGAAATCGTTTTCTCCGGTACTCCCGCAGATTTAATAAAGACAAAAGGTTCATTAACAGGACAATATTTAAAGAAAAGTAATTGACAGAACTATGAGATACAAAATTTATATAAATATCATATTGCTTGTGGCGGCAAGTGTTGTAACGAAGGGGCAGGGCGCTGATTCCTTAAGTTATAAATTTAGCTTGAAAGCAGCAATTGATTATGCTTTAACGCATCAGACTACTGTGTTGAATGCTATAGTGGACGAAGAAATAGCCCGAAATACGGTCAGACAGACTGTGGGGATTGGTTTACCGCAGGTTTCAACTTCTTATAGTTTCCAGGATTTCCTGAAACTGCCGACAACCTTATTGCCCGGTGAGTTTTCAAATCCGCCATCCAGCACACCTATTCCCGTTAAATTCGGAACAAAATACAATTCTACAGCAGGTATTGAATTGAACCAGTTGTTATTTGATGGCAGCTATATTGTAGGATTGCAAGCTTCTAAAACCTATAAAGAACTATCCGTTAGAAATAGTAAACGAACTAAAATTGAAACGGTGGTTGCAGTAACAAAGGCGTACTATGGCGCTCTGGTGAAAGGAGAACAACTGGTTCTGATTGATGCAAATTTAGCCCAGCTTACTAAGTCCTTAAATGATACCGAAGCCATGTTTAAAAATGGTTTTGTGGAGAAAATTGATGTAGACCGGCTTCAGGTATTAAAAAATAACCTGGAAACGGATCGGGAGAATGTAATCCGCTTACTACAGATGAATGTAGATATGCTCAAATTTCAGATGGGAATGCCTGTGCAGGCCAGTCTTAGCCTTACAGACAAGATCAGTGATGTAAAGGCGGAGCCTGTTCCTGTAATGGGGACTGATACAACTGCTTATAAAGGGCGAATTGAGTATTCATTGTTAGAAACACAAAAGAAACTGAATGAACTGGATCTGAAAAGACAGAAAAGTTTGTTCTTGCCAACATTGAAAGGTTTTGCAAGTGCATCTAAAAATTTTCAGTCTGATGAGTTCACAAAACACTTTGACCAGAGTTTTCCTACATCGGTAATAGGGCTTACGCTTTCCTGGAATTTAATTAATGGCGGACAGCGTATTTACCAGGTACGTAACGCAAAACTCGCGGTTAAGAAATCGGAAAATGATCTGCTCAATTCAAAAAATAGCATTGCCAATGAAATTTCATCCAGTCAGAAAGTCTATCTCAATAGTTTAAGGTCAGTAGAAAATCAACAGCGGAACCTTACACTTTCACAGGAGATACTTAGGGTAACCCGCATTAAGTACGGGCAAGGTGTTGGTTCCAGTTTGGAGGTAACGAATGCTGAAACTGCGGTAGAGGAAGCACAAAACAAATACATCACGGCTTTATACGACCTCCTGATCAGTAAAGTAAATCTGGAAAAAGCATCCGGAAGAATCAATTATTAACCTCAATAACATATAAATAACGATGAAAACACCATTATATACACTCGCAATAGCCATTTTCCTGGCTTCCTGTTCATCAGATAAACCGAAGGACAAAAAAGTAGAATTGGAACAACTTAAAAAAGAGCGTACCACATTAAATGGGAAAATAGAAAAACTGGAAGCTGAACTGGGGCAAAAGAAAACCAGTGCAGATTTTAAGGATGTTACTGTAGTTGAGCTGGCAGAAACACACTTTAGGAATTATGTTGAAGTGCAAGGCAGAGTTGATGCGGAGGATAATGTCGAGATCATGCCTGAATCTCCTGGAACAGTAACCGGGATTTTTGTAAAGGTTGGCCAGCATGTGGGTAAAGGACAAATACTGGCCCAGCTGGATGATAAAGTATTGCGCCAGTCTGTGGCGCAGATGCAGACTCAGCTGGATCTGGCAACCACGGTATTTAACCGTCAGAAAAACCTATGGGACCAAAAGATCGGTACTGAAGTTCAGTTTCTTACGGCAAAAAGCCAAAAGGAAGGACTAGAGAAACAATTGGCCGGATTAAAATCGCAGGCTGTTATGAACAAGATTAAAAGTCCGGTTTCGGGTACTGTAGATGCGATGGACCTGAAACTGGGGGCTTCGGTTGCTCCAGGATCTCCTACGGGCATCAGGGTAGTAAATGCCAGCAGGCTTAAAGTTAAGGCATTGGTGTCCGAAAATTATGGGGGCAAAGTTAATCAAGGTGATGAGGTTAAGGTTTCTTTACCTGATATACCTGATAATCTCGAGGCAAAGATTTCTTTCGCAGCCAAAGTGATAGATCCCGTTTCAAGAGGGTTTAATGTAGAGGTCAAATTGCCTTCCAATAAAAATTACCGACCTAATATGGTCGCTATCTTGAAGATTGTAGACTATAAAAATGACAAGGCATTGGTTGTACCTGTTAATGCCATACAGAAATCTGAAACCAGTGAATACGTTTTTATCGCTGTTAACGGAAAAGCGAAGAAGGTGGATATAAAAACCGGAAAGGTATCTGATGGTAAAGCTGAGGTGCTTTCGGGATTAAAAGCTGGAGATAAGGTAGTGACTACTGGTTTTCAGGACCTGAATGATGGCGAATCAGTTAAGTTATAAACGGATTATTCATAAAATGATATGAAGGATATTAATAAAGAATTTCGACCGTCCAGCTGGGCGATTGACAACAGAACGGCCATCTACGTATTTACGTGTTTGCTGATGATTGCCGGTTATTTTTCTTACCAGAGCTTACCCAAAGAGAATTTTCCTGAGGTAATTATTCCTAAAATATTTGTACAGACAATTTATCCGGGAACATCTCCTACAAATATGGAGAATTTAGTGACCAAGCAATTGGAAAAAGAAATCAGGGGTACACTCGGTTTAAAAAAGGTGACTTCCAGTTCTTTCCAGGACTTCTCTTTCATTACAGCGGAGTTTAATACTGGTGTGGATATAAAAGACGCGAAGCAGCGGATAAAGGATGCAGTAGATAAAGCTAAAACAGATCTTCCCTCAGACTTACCGGATGATCCGGTAATCATGGACATCAACCTTTCTGACCTTCCGATTATGTACATCAACATTTCCGGTGATTATGACCTGAAAAAATTGAAAGAATATGCCGATGACATTGAAGATCGTGTAGAAGGACTGAAAGAGATAGCCGGAGTAGATATTGTAGGTGCGCTTGAGCCCGAAATACAGATTAATGTTGATCTGCGCAAGATGGAAGCGGCGCACATATCATTCAACGATATTTCACAGGCAGTAAAGAAAGAAAACAAGACCATATCGGGCGGTTCGGTGAAGATGGATGGAATGCTCCGAACTTTAAACGTTAAAAAGGAGTTTAAAAATGCTGAAGAGATCAGTAATCTTATCATAAAAACACCTACCGGAGGTTCTGTTTATTTGAAGGACATTGCTGAGGTAAAGGATTCATTTAAAGAGCAGAAAAGTTATGCGCGTTTGTATGGAAAAAATGTAATTACGCTGAACGTAAGGAAGCGGAGCGGTGAGAACCTCATTGAGGCATCTGATAAGATCAATGCCATGTTGAAAGACATGAAAGGTAAGGTTATCCCTGAAAAGCTCAACATTACTATTACCGGCGACCAGAGTGACCAAACCAGGATAACACTTCACGATTTGATCAATACCATTGTTATCGGTTTTATCCTGGTCACACTGATCCTGATGTTTTTTATGGGGGTAACGAACGCATTGTTTGTCGCAATGTCTGTTCCACTATCTATGTTTATCGCTTTTCTTTCCATGCCGGTGCTGGGCGGGATGTTTGATTTTAACTTTACCATGAACATGATGGTGCTATTCTCCTTCCTGCTTGGGCTGGGGATAGTGGTGGATGATGCTATCGTTGTTGTAGAGAATACGCACCGTATTTTTGATAACGGCCGGGTCCCTATTGTACAGGCAGCCAAAACGGCTACCGGAGAGGTATTCTTACCTGTACTTTCGGGGACACTGACTACACTGGCGCCGTTCTTCCCTTTGCTTTTCTGGCCTGGTATTATTGGTGAATTTATGTACTTTTTGCCGGTAACGCTTATCGTAACACTGTCGGCATCGTTAATTGTGGCCTATATCATAAATCCGGTTTTTGCAGTTGATTTCATGAGGCCACATGATGATCATGCGGATCAGCGACCAACGTTCAGTAAAGGTGTTAAACGCACGTTGCTAGTTTTTACGGTGCTTGCGCTACTGGGGTACCCGATCAATTTTGGCCTGGGTAATTTTATAGTATTGATGGCCCTTTTATATCTTTTGAACCACTTTGTGCTGACCAGGATGATCAAAAAGTTTCAGACTGTTACCTGGCCGAAAGTGATCAATGGTTATCATACTTTGATTGTCTGGGCACTTAAACGTCCGCGTACAATGATATGGAGTACAGTAGTCTTGTTTTTCCTTACCTTATTCCTGGTGGCTTTCGTGCCGCCAAGAGTAGTGTTCTTTCCTACAGCTGATCCTAATTTTGTTTATGTCTATGTGGAGCTGCCGGTGGGTACCGATCAGGCTTATACCAGTAAGGTAATCGAAAAGGTAGAGCAACAGGTTACCAATGTGGTAGGACGTAATAATCCCGATGTATCTTCTATCATTTCCAATGTAACTGTAGGTGTAACTGATCCTCAGGGAGAAGATCAGGGCGAGTACAGTAATAAGGGTAAGGTTACAGTTGCTTTCGTACCTTTTGGCAAGCGGACCGGAGAGCGTACTTCAGGTTACCTTACTAAGATCCGCGATGCGATAAAAGGGATTCCCGGTGCGGAAATTAGTGTTGCCCAGGAACAGGGTGGACCACCAACAGCAAAGCCGATCAGTATCGAAATTACAGGTGATGATCTGGATTCTATTGCTGTCACATCAGATAGGCTGAAGAAATATTTGGATAGCAAGCAGATTGCTGGTGTAGAAGAGCTGAAAACGGACTTTCAAAACAATAAACCAGAGATTATTTTTGATATCAATAGAGAAAGGGCGAATCGGGAAGGGATTGCAACTGAGGATATAGGACTCTCGTTAAGAGCGGCTCTTTTTGGCTTTGAAGTTTCAAAATACCGTGATGTAAACGATGATTATGAAATCAATGTACGTGCTAAAGAAGATCAGCGTAATAACCTGGAAGCTTTGAGGAATATGAAAATAACTTACCGGGACATGGGAATGAACGGGATCATCAGACAGGTGCCCATCTCGTCTTTTGCCAACATAGATTATGTGAATACCTATGGTGGCATTAAGCGTAAGCAACAAAAAAGGATTATTATTCTTTCATCAAATGTATTATCCGAGTATAATGCGAATGAGGTTGTGGCAAACATCCAGACTGAGATCAACGAGTTTAAAGCACCCGACGGCGTAGAGGTTAAGATGGCCGGAGAACAGGAAGAGCAATTAGAAACAGCGGCTTTTTTAGGAACCGCCATGATTAGTGCCCTGTTTATTATTCTCATTATCCTGGTACTACAGTTCAATTCTATCAGTAAGCCGATCATAATCTTAAGTGAAATCCTGTTTAGTATAATTGGTGTACTATTAGGAGTAACCATTTTTAGAATGGAACTATCTATTGTGATGACTGGATTGGGGATTGTTGCATTGGCCGGTATAGTAGTGCGCAACGGTATTTTACTTGTTGAATTCGCCGATCTGATGGTGGCCCAGGGTATGGAAGTTAGGGAGGCGGTCATTGAAGCTGGTAGGACCAGGATGACTCCGGTGTTATTAACAGCTACGGCCACGATGTTAGGATTGATCCCCCTTGCGGTAGGATTGAATATAGATTTTGTAACGATGTTTACAGAACTTCATCCACATCTTTATTTTGGTGGGGATAACGTAGCGTTCTGGGGACCTTTGTCATGGACCATCATCTTTGGGTTAAGTTTTGCCACTTTCTTAACCCTGGTGTTGGTTCCTTGTATGTATTTAGTTGCAGATAAGAATTCGAAGCGGATTAAAAAGGCATTGTCGTCTGGGAAGACTGAAAGGATTAGTGAAAAAGATGTTGAAAAAGATGCCGAAAAAAATAACTGAAAAAAATAACCATTCTCCTCTGAGGCTGCATCCCTTAGGCTCCTGAAAAAGGAGCAAAGGGCGCTGAGGCCTCTTTGGAGAAGGTAATTTTTTTATTCAAATTGGGCGCCTATTGCAGGACGCCTAATTTGAATGATTGAAGGATATAGATTAGTAAATTGATTTGTTTATTTCAGCAACTCGCACTAGCTGTTCAAATCCTGGTTTTTAGATTTTTTTCTCAGACCGTTACTTCAATTGCAATGATTTCTTGTATCAATTGGTCGATTTGATCTTTGGTGATGTTAGGCATGCAGATGATGTGCGACCAACCACCTTCGGCGGCAAGTTGCCATTTTTGTCTGACTTTTAAATTCGGTTCAGGGAAATTTACGGTGATGGCATTGGTATTTCGCCATGCAGGTATGCCGATTTCTTTGAGTCTTTGTTCGGCGTACGCTGCGGTTTCCAGGCAATGCTGGGCGCGTTTTTTTAATCCGGAAATGCCGAGTTTCTTGATAGTGTACCAAAGAAAAAGGGGACTGTGCCCGTTTCTTGAACCTGAAATGGTGGTATCCATACTGCCGATATAAGCCACGGAACGCGCGATCCGGTCGCGGTTCGATTTTTTTGCAATTACTACACCACAGGGCATTGGTGATCCGATGAATTTATGACCACTGATGGCGATGCTGTCGGCGCCGTCAGCAAAATCGAAGGCAGGCCTGGGTTCAATTAGCGCACTGTAACTGCCAGACAATGCCCCATCGGCATGGATATAGTAGTGTTTGATAGCCAGTTTTTTTAGAATTTGCTTAATCTTACTGATGTCATCACGGGCCTCGGTCATGGTGGTGCCAATGTTGGCCATGATGATTACCGGCATATGCCTGTTCATTCTTATCGTATTTTCAAGATCTTCGTAATCAATTTCGCCATTTTCCTGGGTGCTGATCACAATATTCGGCATGTTTAGCAGATGCAGGTTCTTTTGTACACTGTAGTGTGTGGCTTCTGAATAGTAAACCATACCCTTAGGATGCAGTTCACGTGCGAGATAAAGGCCGTAAAGATTTCCTTCTGATCCGCCGTTGGTTACATAACCCCACCAATCATCATTTTGTGCCCTAAATAATTCAGCAAAGAATTGTACCACCTCTTTCTCCAGTTCACGGGAGCCAACAGCATAGGTCGAAGGAACAAAAGGATCACCAAGGTTATTCATAGGGTATTCCAGGAAGGGTGTCAATTCGGTATAGTTAAAGTCCTTAGATACGGGATATCCCATAAAAAAGCCGGTGTTTAGTTTTACCTCTTCCAGTAATTTTTCTAATATTTGGTTTTCGCCTGATGATAAGGAGTTTATGCTCATTTGCTTGTGTGTATTAGTTTTGTTTGAGCTACAAAATTACACTTAATGAAATTATGTGTTAATATTAATAGTTAAATTAGAATATTATTTTGTGTTTGTTGGTTATTCGAAATTAAGGTTGGATAGATGCTGCTGCTATGTGTACTGGCTTCAATGAAATTTTGCGGATAACATACCCGTCATTTGGGTTTAGTCATGAAAAAACAATTTCTTCCAGCATTTGAAGGGGCAACCGGAATTTCCTTTTACATTTGCGCCGCAATAAATAAAAAAACTCGAAGGCAATGAACGAACGTTTGGAGAGCATACAATCATCAATTGTCCCGCTTAGGGAGCAAATCATCAACCATAAAGTATATGCGGTAATCGAAAATCTTGAAGATTTAAGGATCTTTATGGAGTATCATGTGTATGCGGTATGGGATTTTATGTCTTTATTAAAATCCTTACAGATCAACCTTACCTGTACGAATGTGCCGTGGTTTCCTGTAGGATCAGGAAGTACCCGTGCATTGATCAATGAAATTGTCGCCGGTGAAGAGTCCGATCTGGATGCAAACGGTGATAAGAAAAGTCATTTTGAAATGTACCTTGATGCCATGCAGCAATGTGGGGCAAACATCAATGAGATTACACAATTCATTGAAAAGTTAAAGTCGACAGGTGATTTTGCACAAGCCTACGATCTTGCCAATACACCGGTAGAAGCTAGAAATTTTGTTGATTATACTTTTAAAACCATCAACAGTGGGGCGGCACATTTACAGGCCAGCACCTTTACCTTCGGGCGCGAAGATCTAATCCCGAACATGTTCCTGACGATAGTAAACGATTTAAACAGGAAGTTTCCTGATCAGATCTCTCTTTTTAAATACTACCTCGACCGCCATATTGAAGTTGATGGCGATCATCATAGTCATTTGGCATTAGCAATGACGTCCGAACTTTGCGGCGAGAATGAATCCTACTGGAAAGCCGCGGAAGCAGCAACCATCACCTCTCTTGAACGAAGAATTGAACTATGGGATGGCGCCTATCAAAAAATCTGTGCAAGTAAAATCAAACAAGCCTCATACCCCTAACCCCGCAACTTGAGCCTATAGTGTTTTGCTACTATCCTGTGTTCTTGATCGGGAATTTTGGTTACTCAGAAGGAGCCTAGGAATTCTTTTATCTTCCCTTCAAAGGACGATAAAAGAATTCCAGTCCCTGAAGAGTTGGTCAAAATTCCTTTTTAACATATTTTAACATTATATCCTACCTTTACCTGTTGTGAAAAAAATAAGGTTTGTCTAATTTTCGCAACGAATAAAAAAATGGGTATAAATGGAAGAAGTAACTAATATTACTGAGCATTCATCGTATGGAACAGATATCCGTGCACTGAATGAAATGATACAAAAGGAAAGTGCGTTTATTGATCTCCTGTTAATGGAAATGGATAAAGTGATTGTGGGGCAGCGATATATGGTAGAGCGCCTGCTGATCGGTTTATTGGCAGATGGACATATTTTATTAGAAGGGGTTCCCGGATTGGCGAAAACATTGGCCATTAATACTTTATCCAAAGCTATTGATGCAGGTTTCAGCCGGATCCAGTTTACTCCTGATCTTTTACCTGCGGATTTGCTGGGTACCATGATCTATAACCAGAAGAAAGAAGAATTTATAGTTAGAAAAGGCCCTTTGTTTTCAAATTTTATCCTTGCGGATGAGATTAACCGCGCACCCGCTAAGGTGCAGAGTGCTTTACTCGAAGCTATGCAGGAGCGCCAGGTTACCATTGGTGACAATACTTTCCCCTTGCCTAAGCCATTCCTGGTACTGGCTACGCAGAACCCGATTGAACAGGAAGGTACCTATCCATTACCAGAAGCACAGGTAGATAGGTTTATGCTGAAAGTTGTAATCGGTTATCCGAAAAAAGAAGACGAGAAGAAGATCATGCGGGCGAACATTGCACCTCAGGGTATGCCTACGCCGAATGTAGTTATTCATACAGATGATATTTTACGTGCCAGAAAGGTTGTAAGAGAAGTGTATATGGACGAGAAGATCGAACAATATATCATCGATATCGTTTTTGCTACCCGTTTCCCTGCAGAATACAAGCTGCAGGATTATAAAAACCTGATTAGCTTTGGTGCTTCACCACGTGCCAGTATCAACCTCGCCCTTGCAGCTAAAGCTTACGCTTTTATCAAAAGAAGAGGGTATGTGATACCTGAAGATGTGAGGGCAGTATGTCATGATGTTTTAAGACACCGTATTGGTCTTACTTATGAGGCCGAAGCTGAAGATATCAATACAGAAACGATCATTACCGGAATATTAAATGCGGTAGAAGTACCTTAGTTATGGATACTAAAGACCTCTTAAAGAAAGTTAGAAAGATAGAGATTAAAAGCCGTGGTTTAAGTAATCAGATCTTTTCCGGAGAATACCAGTCGGCCTTTAAAGGACGAGGTATGGCTTTTAGCGAGGTACGTGAGTACCAGGTGGGAGATGAGATCCGTACCATCGACTGGAATGTAACCGCCCGTTTCAACCATCCGTATGTAAAAGTATTTGATGAAGAACGGGAAATGACGGTAATGCTACTGGTGGATGTAAGTGGATCGAAGAATTTCGGAACGCAGGTACAACTGAAGCAGGAACTGGCTACAGAGCTTTGTGCGGTAATTTCTTTCTCTGCCATACAGAACAACGATAAAGTGGGTGTATTGTTCTTTAGTGATAAGGTAGAGAAATTTATCCCGCCAAAAAAAGGTAGAAGTCATATTCTAATGATCATCAGGGAACTCATAGACTTTAAGCCCCAAAATAAGGGGACGAATGTTGCCGAGGGATTACGCTACTTTACCAGTGCCATTAAAAAGAGGTGTACGGCATTTCTTATCTCTGATTTTATGAGTGGCCCTTTTGAAAATGAGCTTAAAATCGCCAATCGTAAACACGATCTGGTCGCCTTAAGGCTGTACGATATCCATGAAGAGGAGTTTCCTAACTTGGGACTTATTCCCATAAAGGATGAGGAAACAGGTCAGGTTGAATGGGTAAATACATCAGATAAGCAGGTGCGGCACGCCTTTAAAACCGCTGCGCTGGAAAGAAATGGAAGACTGGAAGATCAGTTCAGGAAATCGGGCGTAGACTTTACAAAAATAGGTACCCATCAATCCTATATAAAACCATTAATGACATTGTTTAAGAAAAGAGAGGCCAGACGATAAGGATATGAAACAATATTTTAATTTCAGCTGGTGTTTAATGCTGCTTGTAGCTGGCTTCGCCAATGCTGGAAAAGCCCAGATAAAAGTAGAAGCCAGGCTGGACCAAACGAATATCAAGTTAGGAGACCAGACTATTTTGCGCCTGATGGCCCATGTACCTGCAAATGGTCAGGTCGATTTTCCGGTACTTGCAGATACCATTTCCTCAAAAGTACAGATTGTGGAAATGGGTAAAACCGATACACTTACCGACAAAAATAATCCGGGTATTAAAACCATCAGCAGGCAATATACTATAACGTCATTTGATGCTGGTGTACATATGATCCCCGCTTATACTTTTGGTAGTAAAGAAGGCAACCTAAGTACACAGGCACTGCCATTGGAAGTGAGCGAGGTGAAGGTAGATACAACTAAAGCCATATATGATATTAAAGAGCCTTTGGCTGTTTCCTATTCCTTTATGGATTGGCTCCGCGACAACTGGAAGCTGGTGCTGTTTTCGGCCCTGGGTATCTTACTGATCATCGGGTTGATCTGGTATCTCATCAAAAAACGTAGAAGCAGACCAGAGAAAGTAGAACCTCCGAAGCCTTTAGTACCACTGCATACCATCGCTTTGGATAAGCTGAATGCTTTAAGAAGCCAGAAATTATGGGAGCAGGGACAGGTTAAAACTTATCATAGTGAGTTAACCGATATTATTCGTGAGTACCTGGAAAAAAGGTATGAGATTAATGCTTTAGAGCAGACTTCAGAAGAAATTTTTTCTGGATTAAAGCACCTGGATATTGCGGGACGGGATATGAATAAGCTAAGACAGATGTTGTTGCTGGCTGATCTGGTGAAATTTGCGAAGGCTACACCGTTGAATAACGATAATGAACAAAGTATGGAAAATGCGATTCATTTTGTAATGAATACCAAGCCTGCTCCATCTACAGATAATAAAACACAAAATAAAGATAATGAACCTGTTTAGCGGAATTGAATTTGCCAATAAAGGCTTTTTCTGGCTGCTGATTATCATCCCTTTGATGATCGGCTGGTATATCTGGAGAAACAGTAAACTTCAGGGTAGCCTGCGTATGTCGGCCGTAAAAGGTTTTTCATCCGTAAAAAGAAGCAAGTATGCCACTTTAAGGCACTATGGAATTGTATTACGTGTATTGGCGCTTATTTCATTGATTATTGCATTAGCAAGGCCTCAATCAGCTTTCAGCTGGCAAAACTCTACTACCGAGGGGATTGATATTGTAATTGCTACGGATATCTCCGGAAGTATGCTTGCCGAAGATTTGAAACCTAACCGACTGGAAGCCGGAAAAAACATAGCCATAGACTTCATAAAAGACCGCCCGGAAGATAGGATAGGGCTGGTTATTTTTAGCGGTGAAAGTTTTACGCAATGTCCGCTTACCATAGACCATGATGTGCTGATCAACCTGTTTAGTGAAATCAGTAACGGGATGGTGGAAGACGGAACGGCCATTGGAATGGGGCTTGCCACAGCGGTAAACCGCTTAAAGGAAAGTGAAGCCAAAAGTAAGGTGGTTATTTTGCTTACTGACGGGTCAAATACCACAGGTTCTATTCCACCGTTAACTGCTGCGGAAATTGCCAAACAAATGAAGGTAAGGGTTTATACTGTGGGTGTAGGGACTAAAGGTTATGCACCTTATCCTGTGAAAACACCTTTTGGCGTGCAATACCAGCAGGTACCGGTAACCATTGATGAGGGCGTGTTGAAAGAAATTGCAAAAGTAACGGGAGGTCAGTACTTCAGGGCAACCAACAATGCTAAGCTGAAACAGATCTATCAGCAGATAGACCAGTTGGAAAAGGCCAAGATTGCCGTTACCCAATACCACAAAAAAACAGAGCGCTTTTTACCATTTGTCCTTATTGCGATGGTATTATTGCTGCTGGAGTTTTTATTGAGAAATACAATTTTTAAAGGAGCCTTAACTTAATAATATGTTACGTTTTGAACACATAGGTTTTTTATGGGGACTACTGCTTATCCCTTTGATGCTGATCATCTTTTTGATGGTTAGAAGGTGGAAAAGGAAAGCTTTATTGTCGTTGGGTGATCAGCATACCGTGAGAAGGATGATGCCCGAAGTCTCGTTGAGCAGGCCCGGATTAAAGTTCACGCTGTTTGCACTGGCTTACGCATCGTTGGTATTGGGAATTGCGAACCCTCAGATCGGAACAAAAATAGAAGAAGGCAAACGAAACGGCGCAGATTTAATGATATTGCTGGATGTTTCCAATAGTATGCTGGCCGGAGATTTGGCCCCTAACCGATTGGAAAATGCGAAGCGGGCAGTTTCGCAATTGATTGATAATTTACACAACGACCGTATAGGTATTATTATTTTTGCTGGTGAAGCTTATGTACAGTTACCAATTACTACAGATTATTCGGCAGCTAAGCTATTCTTAAATAATATCACTACTGATATTGTGCCAACACAGGGTACTGCCATTGGTGCGGCGATAGATATGGGAATGAAATCCTTTAATTTTGTGAACGGTACCAGTAAGGCGATGATTTTGATGACCGATGGAGAGAATCATGAGGACGACGCACTCGCCGCGGCCAAATCGGCAAGTGCCAAGGATGTGGCCATTCATGTAATTGGATTGGGTTTACCTGAAGGGGCACCAGTACCGATCTATAAAAACGGACATCCGGTAGGTTTTCATACTGATGAAGCTGGTAAGACAGTAGTGAGTAAGTTAAATGAAGAAATGTGTAAGGAGATTTCGCAGGCCGGTAACGGGGTTTATGTAAGGGCGAGCAATGCAAATAGTGGATTTAACATTGTGATGGACCAGGTGAATAAAATGGAAAAGAAAACCTACGACAGTAAGAATTTTAAGAATTATGAAGACCGGTTCCAGTTTTTCCTTGGCTTTGCCCTACTGTTGCTGGTGCTGGAATTCTTTATCTCCAATCGCAGGAATTTAAAACTAAGTGAGTTGAATTTATTTGAAGTGAGGTCGTAATGAAGCAGGTGATCATTGTTATATGCATGTTACTACAAGGGTTGGTAGTTTTTGCACAAAAGGAGAAGAAGTATATCCATAATGGTAATAAGCTTTATCAGCAACAAAAGTATGCGGAAGCAGAAGCGAGCTACAGACAGTCTGTAGAGAAAACAAAGGAATCTGTAGCAGGTAATTTTAATCTGGGCGATGCCTTATACAAACAGAAGAAGTTTGACAATGCCGCACAGAAATTTACGGAGATTGCAACTACATCAGATAGCAAAGCTGTAAAAGCGCAGGCTTATCATAATCTTGGCAATTCTTTATTGGAGTCGAAAAAGCTGGAAGAAAGTATCGCTGCTTATAAAAAGTCTTTGATGAATAATCCAAAAGATGACCAGACCCGTTATAACCTGGCCTATGCGCAGGAAAAACTGAAGCAACAGCAGCAGCAGAATAAAGACGATAAGAACAAGGACAAGAATAAGGATAAAAAAGATCAGGATAAGAAGGACCAGAATAAAGATCAGCAGGACAAGGATAAGAAAGATCAGGACAAAAAAGACCAGGATAAAAAGGATAAAGACAAGCAGGATAAGGATAAAAATGACCAGGATAAAAAAGATCAGCAAGGACAACAACCACAACCTGATAAATTATCTAAGGAAGATGCCGAAAGAATGCTGGAGGCGTTAAAAAATGAAGAAAAAAACACCCAGGATAAGTTGAAGAACAAAAAAGCAAAAGGGGTGAAGGGACGTATTGTTAAAGACTGGTAAAAGGGTATAGAATGAAAATGAAATATTATTTATTATCGGTATTGCTTTTATGGTCGGCCTTTAGTTTTGGGCAAGGTATAAAAGTTACAGCAACTGTAAGTTCCAATCAGGTGGCAACCGGGGAGCAGTTTGAAATTACTTTCTCCACAAATGGGAACCCAGAATCTTTTGATCCGCCTGCCTTTAATGGTTTCCAGGTTGTTGGCGGGCCAAACCAATCATCCAGCTATAGTTCGATAAACGGACAAACTACTGCAAGTATATCCGTAGGTTATGTACTGATCGGTGTGAAGGAAGGGGAATATACGATCGGGCCGGCAACCATGGGGATTGGTGGTAAACAGTATAAATCAAACGGCATCAGGATAAAGGTAACTAAAGGCAAGGCGGTGCAGCAGCAGGGGCAATCCCGTTCGGCCGGAGGGCAGCCCGACAGATTGGCAAGTGGCAATTCGTCGGATATCTCTAAGCAGTTATTTATGCGGGCCATTGCGAATAAAACCAATGTTTTCCAGGGAGAGCAAATTGCAGTTACCTATAAGCTATACGCCAATATAGGGATTGTGGGGAACGCGCCAGAGAAATTACCCGATTTTAATGGCTTCTGGAGCCAGGAGATCAAGAATAATAGTGCCAATGTTGAATGGAAAGAAGAAGTATATAATGGACAACGTTATCATGTCGCCGTATTAAAAGAGATCATTCTGTTTCCGGAGCGCTTTGGGAAGCTGACGCTTGATCCCTTGATCATGACCTTCGTGGTACGTAAAAATGTACCATCTAACGACCCTATCGAGCAGTTTTTTGGCGGCGGCTCTTATGAAGATGTAAAATATAAAATAAAAACAGCGCCGGTAACAATTAATGTGAAGCAATTGCCTGAAGCAGGTAAGCCTGAGGGCTTCGAAGGAGCTGTGGGACAGTTTTCCGTTGGTGCATCTGTAGATAAGTCATCCTTAAAAGCGAATGAGGCTTTAAATTATACACTTAAAATATCGGGATCAGGAAACCTGAAATTACTAAAAGCCCCTACTATGAATTTTCCTTCAGACCTGGAAAAGTATGATCCTAAGATTAATGATCGTATTACCGAAAGTCTGAGTGGTGTTAGTGGTACCCGTGAGTACACTTATTTATTGATCCCAAGACATGAAGGTAATTACACTATTGAACCTTTAAAATTCTCTTATTTTAATCCGGCTACTGAAAAATATGTTATCCTTAATGCCGGCCCTTTTGATCTGAAAGTGGCCAAAGGTGCACCAGGATCTAATGTGACCGCTTATTCTTCCGGAAATCAACAGGATATTAAAATGCTGGCCAAAGATATTGCCTATATTAAGACCAAAACTTCAGGGCTTAGCAGACAAGGGAGTGATTTTTATGGATCAGCAGCATATTACGTTTTACTCTGTTTAGGCCCATTGCTGTTTATAGGGGCATTAGTTTATCGCAAACAGTACAGGGAAAACAACCGGGACCAGGTCAAAGTAAAAGGCCGTAATGCGAATAAGATTGCTGCGAAACATCTTGCCAATGCTCAAAAGCAGTTACTTGCTGGCGATAAAACACTGTTTTACCAGGATATTTATAAGGGGCTGTATCAATACCTGAGTGATAAATTTAACATACCTGCCGCAGAGTTGAATAAAGACAATATAACGGAAACGTTAACTAAGGCGGGGATAAAAGAAGTTTTGATTAACCAGCTTACAGATACACTTGATTTATGCGAAATGGCCAGGTATGCCCCTGTTACCGGAATCGCCGAGCAGGAAGTATTTGATAAAGCTAAAAGTATCATTAATGACATCGAAGACAATGCGTAATCTTTTAAAGTATAATTTATGTGCGGTACTATTTTTATTTGTATTGCCATTTCATGTATCCGCGAAGGAGATTGATGCCGAAGCTTTACTTAAACGAGGAAATGCGGCTTATGCTAAAAATCAATATAAAGAGGCGGCTTCCGTTTACCAACAAGTACTGGATGCAGGTTATCAATCAACAGCAATTTATTTTAACCTGGGTAATGCCAATTATAAACTTGCGGAAATACCTGAAGCAATTTTAAATTATGAGAAAGCATTAAAGCTAAGTCCGGGGGATGCAGACATTCAATTAAATTTGCAGTTGGCCAATCTCAAAATAACAGATAGGATGGAAGCTGTACCAGAGTTTTTTCTGACGAAATGGTGGAAGGCCTTTATTTATTGCTTTTCGCTAAGCACCTTATCGGTATTTACTATAGTATGTTTTATCGTTGGCTTCATTTTATTGATCGCCTATTTGTTTTTAATAGCGGTATGGCCAAAAAAACTAGCTTTTTATGCAGGGGTGACGGTGTTGTCGCTAGGTTTGATTTTTCTAATTATGTCAGCTGTGCAATCACACTATCTGAATGTTAGTCAGCAGGGAATTGTATTTACCGGTGCTGCTGATGTGAAAAGCGGGCCTGATGCTAAACAAAAAACCTTGTTTGTGATTCATGAAGGTACAAAGGTAACTATCCAGGAACAGGATGCCGACTGGATAAAAGTTGTACTGGCGAACGGAAACGGCGGGTGGATAAAGTTTGCTGATATCAAAGAGATATAAGATTATCTGATAATCGAACAATTGGGAAATGTCAAAGTGCAACATTGACATTTCACCGGGCGGAATTGCCTTTCTAACTATTCTTCATTTCAGGGTTGGTGATAGCGATCTACTTTTGAGCTATCAATCAATGAAAAATTAATTTAATTCAACCCTGTTATGAAAACTTTAAAAAACATTTTAACAACAATTGCGCTTCTTATTACGGTACAGTTCAGCTATGCCCAATCGTCTGCAATGAAAACCCCTGTGAGCTATAAGCTTAAAAATGGAATGACGGTAATCATTGCCGAAAATGCGGGCATACAAAAAGTATTTTCTACTTTGAGCTTTGAAGGTGCAGATCAATATGCAGCGGACAAAGCTGCAGTTCAAGAGTTGGTAAAAACGATTTTGATCCAACAATTGCCTGCCTTAAACAAAGGCCTGAGTTTTACTGATAAAGGAATTAACCTGGCTACTACTGCTGATCAGTTTGAAAGCGCGATGGCTGCTATGTATAGTTATGTTTCGGCACCTGAGTTTACAGTAGGGGCATTAGACAAAGCTAAAGCGGTAATCATTGCACATATTGACGCACAGGATAAATATTATCCGGTAAACGTTACACCTGCCGCAATCAAAAACCTGAGTGTTGATGATGTAAAAGCATATTATACTCAAATTACTAATCCAGCTACAGCGTATCTTACTGTTGTAGGTAATATTAAGCCATCTATTATTAAATCGTATGTTAAAAAAGGTTTAAACGAGGTTAAAACGACCGAAGACCAATCAAGGGTATACCTGGTTTCAAATTTGTAAACGATCCTTTAAGTTTAATATTTATTAAAAATTAACAGGGTGTCTGGGACTTCGGTTTCGGACACCTTTTTTGTTGGTTTGAATTTATGCTTCAACGAGGTTTTCTACGTTTAACTGAAGTTTGGGATTGTTTAGCTTCGCTATGGCATTTTTTACTTTGATGACGGTTTGCGCATTTAGTGTTGTTGGTACCAAATCTTCCATGCTAATATTTAAGAGCTTGTGGATTACGATTAAATCGTTCAGCGTAAAAGGATTGATCCCGTTGATCAGTTCAGAGATGTAAGTCTCACTAGTATGCCCTAAAATTGTACCTAGATCTTTTTGAGTGAGCTTTTTTTCTTTAAGTCTGGCTTTGATTAATTGCTTGCGATGGGTAGTGAACTTGTTCTCGCGTTCAGTAATTAGTTCAGCAAGGTCGCTTTCCTCAACCTGTTGTAATGTGACATCAGCTTTAACCCAATGCTTATCTTCATATGCCAGGATGATATCACGTAACTGATTTCTTTGTTCTGCAAACTCAGGATGATCTTTAGCTAATAATCTCAACCTGCGGTCAATAGTTGAGGCCCTTTCCAGCTCAAGTTCAGAGCTTAGCAACCCCTTTTTTAGGATCTTTTTTAAACCAGCTTGTATATCCATTTTTTTAATTTTTAAATCCAATTATTATCACTTAAATATCTTCTAACTACATCTTTGTTATTTTTAAAAACCCGTTCATATTTATCATGTGGACCAACCCAAATAATCGTAGCTTCTCCCGCATCTTCAAATAGAATTAAGACAAGTGTACGATGAAGACTGATATCGAAAAAATAGAAACCTTCAGAATGCACTTGATCTGCATCTGGCCGATCATTCTTTATTTCTTCTTTTGTCTGCCAGTTTTTTTCTTGCAGATTTAATAACAATTGATCTACAGCACAGCATAACTTAATATTACCTCGGTTTTTAAATTTTAATTTTATCAGCATTTGTTTTCCGGTAACCTTCATGCTGATAAGTAAATGTAGTTATAAACTTCGGAATTAATCCGAATTATTTTGTATTTTATTTCTTGACGAAACAAATGTCTGTAGTTTGTAATCTGGTCTGTTTTCATTTTCCTAATTTGGGTAGTGTAAGTTTATATAGTAACACTATACCGTTGGTAAGGAATTAGACTTTTTATTTTTATTGATACAGGTTGTGACCCTTTGCTTTAATTTTTGCCCCCTTTTACAATAATGCCGCCAATGGGGTTGCCTGGGTTTGCAGTTTTTGCAGCTGATTTATGTAATGGGTTCTCCTGGCTGTGACCATTGTCACTATATAAAGGATTATCGGTTTTAGCTGCACCATTTGCAACTGCCGAGCCAGCACTATGTAATCCCTGGTTTACTTTTTCTCCAAAGGTGGTACCCTGGGTTTGTTTTCCGGAACCTTTATTTACCGCAGTACTGATTACTGATCCACCGGGGATCGCGCCTCCCAATAGCGCGGCTTTTTGTTGTGCTTCTTTTGATGTTTTATTGGAATCTGCAGGCGCTATTACCCTTCCTGTAGCTGCATATGAAGCTGCAGCTGCACCACCACCAGAACCTCCCGGAGCGGTTATTACTTTAGAAACCTGTGATTGGGCAAAAGCCATTGAACTGATAAATGTTAAGGCGAAAATGATTGCTGGGGTTTTCATGATGTTGAATTTTATAGGTTACGAAACTGTTTAGTTATCTATATATCAACACCAACGAGAATTTGTTACCCCTTCTCTTTTAATTCCTTTGCTACTCCTTTAATAAACAGGTAATTTACAGTCCCACCGATAACACCACCAACTACCGGAACCAGGCGCCTGCTTGCCTTAGAGCCCAAACTTAAAAGCATTCTTTCCGCAACCTCTTCCATAATGTTTTTGCTGATCGCCAACTTCGTATCTGCCTTAACAGAGGAAGCTACAATTTTGAAGAAATCCTCGAAGTTGATTTTATATTTACCAGTATTATGGTAAGAAACAGCTAGTGTTACACGAAACTGTTGGGTAATAAGGTTGATGATATCCAGGGGTGTGCCGATCAACATTGTGCCGATACCACCAACACCGGTAACTACGCCGGAACCAGCAGCAAACAATGCACATTGATTGATAAATTTGTCGAGCCCCATCGTATCCACACCTTTCTTGATGTTCAATTGATCGATCTGGCTAAAGATCTGTTTAAATCCCCCTTCAGCAAGGTTTTTAAAACCTTCCCGGACATCCGACTTCACTTTTTTAAAATTAACCCTTTTTAACGACGGTAAATTCATATGTTCATGATTTAATGAAACATACAAGTACTACTTTCGTGCCAGATTAAAAACGGGCCGGGCTATTGAAGCTGTTGCCGTGTTGGGGCATGCCACCTGGTGAGTTGCTAAGCGAAAAAGAAATAGGGATATTGAATCTTACCCTGAGTGGAAAACCATGTTGTTTTCCCGGGATCCATTTGGGCGAACTTGTCAATATTCTTTTGGCTTCTTCATCTAGCGAAGCGTGCAAACTGCGCTCAACTTTAATATTTGTTAGTGAACCATCGGGTTCTACAGTGAAACTTAAATAGACTTTTCCTTGTACGTTGTCGCGATAAGCGTCAGCAGGGTAACGGATATTTCGTTTTAAATAGCTGTAAAAACTTGAAATTCCACCTTTCATGGTTGGCATCTCATCAACTGTCGTGTAGGTAGATTTAACTCCTGCTTTTTCACTTTCGCCAGAAATAAATTTACCATTGGCATATTCTTCTTTGTAACTATAAATGCCATCATTGCTTTTCATGGACCAGGAACCATGTTTAATCCCGTCTTTGTAATCACCTTCGACAAGGGCACCGTTAAATGATGCTACCTGCATTGTCACATGCCCATTGCCATTTTCGACCATAACGTGACCAGTGCTATCGGCTTGATAAATAACCAATGTATCGGCCCAGTTTGTATACGGTTTACCTTTTTCAGGAATTTTTGCTTTAATTTCAACGGTTTTGCTGAGTGTCCCGTTTTCATGATAATAATACATAGGGCCTGTAAGTGCATTTTCCCGGTAATTCGCTACCCGTTGTTTCTTACCATTTGGATAGTAATTAATTAGCTGCCCTTCATATTTGAGCCTCGGGAGAAAAGAAGAAACGGTACCAAGCGTCTTTTTTTTACCATCGGGATAGGCCTCTATCAGATTAAAATATAAGGCACCACTATCAGGCTCTTGTATGATCCTAATGAAATCAGCACTGTCTTTACTGAAAACTTCTTTGTTGTTGTTTTTATAGAAGTAGACATTTTGTCTTTTTTGAGCAGAGATTTTACTACAGATACAAGTTAAAACGAGGGCTATTAATACTTTTTTGAAGAACATAAGAAAGCTAAAGTGTTATGAGAAACGCAAACTTAACAACTTTTTAGCTGATTGTTATTCAAAAGTCAAACTCATTTTGCTATATCCCAAGCCGGTTAATAGCGGACGGAATACATTCAACGCATTTATCTTCGTTTGCTGAAGGATATCAGATTTACGGACCTCATCGGAGATTTTTTGCTCTGCACTTTTATAGGCATCATCAACCAGGTCGGCTTCTCTGAAAAAAGCCATTTTAGTATCGTATACCCTTGAGGCTTTATGGTCTATTTTTATGTAACATATTTCCGGCTGAGGGAGCTTTATTACAGCAGAATCGCCATATACCTTAATATTCTCAGACTTAATCTTTGTCAGGTCAATACAGCCTACCGCATCGGCTTTTATGATCAACAATACACTGGCATCAGGTAAAAAAGGGGTTTTGTTTTTATGCTCCAGCACATCACTGATGCGATATTTTACCAGTTCCAGCTTACCCATTGCTTCCACACGGTCCACTAAAAGCTGATGTTTGCTCTCTACTGTTGTTTTTAAACTGAATTTTGTTGCAATTAGCCAGCCAATAAGTCCGATTACTGCCAATACTATTATTATCCTTAACATTCTACCCATATTTTAAAATAACCAATTTACAGGCCAATTTTTTATATGTCACGAAATGAATACGCTTCAAATGACTATTTTAAGAGGATTGCAAGTACTCAAAGTCCTCTGTTTTAGGGAAGGCTTCCAAACCTGCAAATATAGCTTCAGGTACCGGTTTGGCCAGTTTTCTTTTAATGGTATCAATCCAGCTTCCTTCAACTTTTAGCAGGGCATGAAGTTTATTCTCCTCGGAAAGAAATTCATGTTGAATGATCCAGAAGGAACCATCTCTTTTCATTTTCAAAACCTTGGTCACAATATGGATTTTAGAATCCAGATGAATTTCTCTTTTAAACTCGCATTGTTCTTTGAAAAGCACAGGGCCTACATTTTTTTCTTTCATCAGGTGTATGGTAATTCCATATTGATGCAATATCTCTATCCTTTCTTGTGCGGCAAGATCATAATAACTACTGTGGCGAAGGTGAAAATTAGGGTCTAAATCTGACCACCTTAAGACTATGTTTTTCATGATCAAATATACGAAAACAGAAATCCGAATCTTTTTTTCTTGTTATCTTGCACGAATTATGACAGAAAATGAATTTTTAATATACTGCCAAAGCCAAGTTTCGGGAGCGCTTAAAGAAGAGGATATTGTGTTGATGTTAACAGCCTGGGGAAGTATAAAGTACACACAAGGTTATAACCAGGCGGTAGCCGAGCGGGAAAAAGAAGAGGATCAATAATACCTTTGACTTAATTTAGTCTGTACTCTTTGAATTTTTTAAGCATAGGGCTAAAATAAAGTGTATAGGCATGTCTTTTTTGACAGTCTTCACAACCACAATCTTCTCCGGGGTGAACACAATAGCATTTTTCAGCGCATCCATTTGGGAACCTGTCAAAAAGCATATTGATTTCCCAGTCGTCTTGATTATACCTTTTCATGTTATTCTATTTAAGTATTAACAGGTTTCGATGCGTTAATAGGTTAAAAGTATGCAGGTAAAGCGCGTATTGAAATGAAGAATAGGTAGAAAGGCAAAAACCTATGTTCAAACACCTTTTTAGATCTTTAAAATAAAAGATGACAAGAACCATCCTTTTTAAGGATTGATGGCCTCTTGTCATCATATGAAATGTTGGCTTGAATTGCCGTTAAGCTACAGCAGCCCCTGTTGTGGCCAATGTCAATTCAAATTCGTTTAAAAACTCGTCAAACTTAGCTCTGCTGATACCCGGCATACAAATCAGGTGGCTCATGCCATCTTCGGTAGCGAGCTGCCATTTTATTTTTAAAGCTAATGGTGGGGCTGGGAATACCACTGTTAAAGCATCAGGGTTACACCAGGCGTTCACACCCATTTGTCTAAATCTGCTGAGTACATATTGCGCTGTTTTCAAACTTTCTAATGCACGTTGTTTTAAACCCTCAGTGCCTAGTTTTTTAATGGCGTACCACATAAATATTGGGCTGTGACCATTGCGGCTCCCCGTTATAGTTGTATCTACGGTTCCTATATAAGGAATGGTTTTACCAATACGCTCTTTGTAATTCTTTTTTACCAGTACCACCCCGCATGGAATAGGCGAACCTATGAATTTGTGTCCGCTAATAGCCAGGCTGTCACATCCATATTCAAAATCAAAGCCTGGTTTAAGATCTAATAACGCACTGTAAGTCCCCGAAAGCGCAGCATCGCAATGAATGTAATGGTTTTTTACGGCCAGCGAAGCAAGGGTTTGTTTGATCCGGTTCAAATCATCTTTTGCTTCCGTCATAGTTGTGCCAATATTAGCCAGAATAATTACAGGCTTATCACGGTTCATTTGTATCATCTGGTGCAAATCGTCATAATCCATTTCTCCGTTTGCCTGCTTCCGTATAACTATACTTTGGCAGTTAAGCAGTTGAATGTTTTTTTGCACACTATAATGTGTTGCCTCTGAATAGTAAACCACACCGTTCGGGTACAATTCCCTGGCTACATATAAACCGTAGAGGTTTCCTTCTGAACCTCCATTGGTTACGTATCCCCACCAGTTATTTACAGGGGCATGGAACAGATCGGCAAAAAAGTTAAGTACCTCTTGCTCTAAGGACCTGGAGTTTAAATCATAAGTAGATTCTACTTGCGGGTCCCCAACATTGTTTAATGGCAGTTTTAAGAGTGGATAAAGTTCTGAGTAATCAAAATCCTGTGCTATAGGGTAACCGATAAAATAGTCAGCCCTTTCTTCTGCCTTTTTCATGTAGGCGTTTAATCTATCACTATCAGCTTTTTTTAACATTTTCTTCTTTATTTGGTATTGCAAAATTGAATATTAATAGATTAATTGTCTATTAATTCTATAAATTCAGATAATATTTCTTTTTGGGTCTTATTTGTAAGATAAAATGTCTTATTTTGGTTTTTAAACTGCTGAATAAAGGAAATACTTATGGCAACATTAGATCAGATGGATGTGAAAATTCTTAATATCCTGCAAAGGGACTCGTCCCTTAACGTGAAAGAAATTGCAGGTAGGATAGGGCTCAGCCAGTCGCCAACCTACGAACGGATTAAGAAACTGGAGAACGAAGGTTTCATTGATAAATATGTGGCACTCGTTAACCGTGAGAAATTAGGGAAACATCTGATGGTTATTTGTACCGTAACGCTTAAAGAGCAGTCGATAGCTGCTTTAAAAGAGTTTGAGCAATCTATCATTAAATTTAAAGAGGTGCTTGAAGTCATGTGTATTGCCGGAAGCAGCGATTATATCCTTAAAATAGCTGTTGAAGATGTGAATACCTATCACACCTTTGTGATTGAACAGATCTCATCGATTGCGAATATCTCTAACCTGAGCAGCAGTTTTGTGCTGAAGGAACTAAAAAAGGATACAGCAATTGAAATAGGATAAATGAGGGCAATTGTTGTTCTATTTGATCTGGTAGTTCAAAAGTGCCGAGAGATAGGAGCCCGGCACTTGAGAGAGGGAACGGGAGGATTAAATAACTACTTAGCATTTAGATGTTTGCCTATATATTCATGTAGCTGGGTTCCGGCAAGTAGAAAGGCACCAATGCCATAAACTTCGGTGCTCTCATAGGTTACGTTATCAGGTGCGGCACCGATAGGCTGTACATACCCCAGCATACCATTAGGATGTACACAATCATTTAGTGCTGCCCATGCCTTTTTAACAACAGGCCAATAAGTTTTCTGATCTAAAAGACCATGATTAAGCCCCCAGGCCAGGGCATAGCAGTAAAAGCCGGTACCGCTGGTTTCTTTAACCGGGTAGCTTTTAGGGTCGAGCAGGGAAGCGTGCCAGCTACCGTCAGCTTGCTGTAGCGAGGCTATCCTGGCCGACATATCCTTATACAGTTTTTCAAACTTTGCTTTATCCGGATAATTAGCAGGCATGTTTTCCATCATCCTAACCAAGCCGGCCAGCACCCATCCGTTACCTCTGGACCAGAATACTTTTTTGCCGTTCTTTTCTTTCTTTTCAAAATAGCTGCCATCACGGAAATATAGTTTTTCGTGCGGGACATACAAATAATCAGTTGTTTTCCACCATAATTTAACAGCCTTGTTCAGATACTTCAAATTTCCCGTGGCAGTACTTAAATAACCGAGTGCCGTTGGCCCCATATATAAGGCATCGCACCAGGCCCATTCTCTTAAGTTTATTCTGTTTTTCCATTCTAATGATTCGCTATGTGGATTATTTACAATACTATCAGCCTGTAAGATGAATGGAGCAATCATTTTTTTATCATGATACTTCATAGATAACTGTGCGTAGGTTTGGCCTATACAATAGTCGTCGGCAAAAAAACGGCGACTGCCAGTGTTCCATTTTAAATCGTTACCAATATTCACCAGGATGTTCAGGTACCTCTCGTTACCCGGCATACTCCCTAGTGCATAAAATCCGGTATAGGAGGCTGCATTTGTCCAGTCTACTTTTGGATGTTTAAAGCCGCTGGTATTCCAGGCATTCAATTGCCAGTCGGCAACCCGGTGCATGATACGTAAAATATAAGCTTTTTGTAAAAGAGAATCATTAGAAGAAGCTTTTATGGCGGTGTTACCGGCATAGGTATTAAGGCTGGCACTTAAAAGCAGCAGGATAACAGTACGGAATGAATAAGATTTGATTTTTGCAGATATCATAGCTTTATTGGTTGTTGTTTGACGAAGTTTAAATATGTTTGTTTAGGGAAGATGAAGCTTGCGGTTATAAATGACAATAAACAAAAAGAAGGGAATACGAGGCTGATAAGCGTAAAGCCATTCCACTGGACATGCATAAATGGGGCAAATGGAGTTGTGGTGCCCCTGGTGTTAACTATAATCATAAAACAAACTGTTATGCCGCATAATATATCCAGCGACAAAAAACGGGATGATGGCTTATCCATAGTTTTTAGTGTAAGTTCCTTTAGTATTTACGAAAATGCTAAAGGATAAAAGGAAATGCTTTTAATTTTCATCAGCAATGTTTTGAAATTGACTAGACTTTCCTCTTTAAGGGCAATTGTGGCCATGCTGATTAAAAAAATATTCATCGAATTACTCCTTTTTGTTTCGAATTGATGAATGCTATAGTCATTTGACTAAATGATAAAACCCTGCAATCATTGGATTTGAAGGGGCTTGTTTTGAATTTTGTGGAGCCGAAGGTTCTCTTCGCTTTTATAAAATTCAAGTAAATACGCTACATTCCTAAAAACATGTTGTCTGGGTGAATGTACTGATATTTCTTTTGTTGATTCTACTCCCATTAGGGGCTGTAAAAACAAACTGATTAAACGCAACAAAGTATTTAAAGGTGTAGCAACTGTAGGTAAATCGACAATGGGTTATTTTTATGGATTTAAGCTTCATTAATCGTAAATGATAAGGGTGAAATCCTCAACTTTGTGATTACTCAAGGCAATTAGATGATAGAGAACCGCTTAAAAATGAACGCTTTATTGAGTCCATAAAAGGAAAGCTATATGAGGATAAAGGTTACCTTTCTAAAGAATTGACCAATATCCTGTTTGTCGATGGACTGCACCTGATTACCAACATTAGAAACAATATGAAGAACGCGCTGATGGAATTGAAGGATAAGATTATGCTCAGAAAGAGATCTGTTATTGAAACCATCAATGATGAGCTGAAGAATATGTGCCAGGTGGAACACTCAAGACATCGCTCTTTTGGAAACTTTATTACCAACATCCTTTCTGGTTTAATCGCTTATAGCTTCTTCCCCAAAAAACCAGCAATAAAATTTGATGTAGAACAAACAACCCAAATTAATCTGTTTTAATAATCGAGCTCAGGTTAATAACTGAAATTCCAATATCATTATTAGAATTAAAGCGAATAGAACGAATTGATTTAAGATGGAATCCAATTTCCATTAAGCCTGGTTGGATTCAGGAATTAAAATCAAGAAACTGTTTAGTTTATCTTTAAATAGTAACTATTTGTATTTGTAAAGTTCTGTTCCATTAATCAAAATTGTCGGGATATAGATATACCACTGTCTGTAACAAATACAAAAAAACCGTCCTATAATTTTACTTAGGAGACGGTTTCTTATTTTTGCAGATAAGATAGGACTATTTTCGAACCCCCTTATTAAGCTGTTAGTTTAAATTCATGCGCATTGCCGGGATCGATTTCTTTGTCATCTTATCCAAACCTGCAACATAGCTGTCAAATTCTGATGTTAATTGCGCTATCAAAGCCTTTTTTGCTTCTCCGTCGCCTTTCACTAAGGCTCTCCATGTTATATTCGTTTTGCTGTCTTTCGCTTTTAACACTACACTCATCATTGCCGATTTAATTCCTTTAGGCAGGGCCGAATCAGAAAATTGTATCACAATAAATTTATTATGGGGTTCATTCTGAGTGATATTTTCTATGCGACTGTTGCCATTCGAAAGAACAACCTTCCTGGACACAGGCATATTTGTATCCACAACTTCTATAGCACTTATATAACCGTTCGAGGCTTTTTTCATTAATTCATTGTTGTTGAATATTTGCCAGAGCGAATCCGCTTCCATATCGATGTCCGCATTTTTAACAATATCATACTTGACTTGTTGTGCTGCAGCCATTTGTGCATTGGTTTTAATTGCAGATAAACTGGTCAGAAGTAACAGGGATAACAGGACCTTTTTCACTTTTTTAGGTATTTATTTTAATAAAAGAGGCCAGGCAAATCAGCCTGGCCCGTTAACTATATTCCAAAAATTTCTTTCAGTTTTTTATCCAGACTTTCTCCACGAAGGTTTTTCTCAACGATGTTCCCTTCTTTATCCACCAAAACTAAATAGGGGATGCCACTAAATAAGTAAGAAGCCATTACTGGTTTAGATTCTTTGGCATTGATTTGTGGCCAGGCCATTCTCTCCTCAGCCATCGCTTTTTTCCAGTCAGCCTCTTTAGCATCAACAGAAACCGCTAAAATTTCTAAGCCTTTATCTTTGTACTTTTTGTAAACTTCTTTCAAGTGAGGAATTTCCTGGCGACAAGGGCCACACCATGATGCCCAAAAATCAATGATCAGGTATTTACCTTTAAAGTCTTTAGGACCCCAGCTTTTACCATTTACATCAGGGTAAGCAAAATCAGGAGTTTTTTTACCATTCGCCATTTTGGCGGTTTGAGCCTTGCTGTCAGATATTTCTTTTTTCTTGTTTTTAGCCTGTGTTAACCAGGGATATTTTTTTATCAGGTTATCTAATGTGGACATTAACAACTCACCATCCCCAAGATTATTCAGGGCATAAAGAACCGCAGGCTGGTCTTTGTATTTATTGACGATGTATTTGATACGGATATCCTTTTCTTTACTGATAGGTTTAAATCCGTCTTTCATATACTCTATCCATTTGGGCTCTTTTGCAAGACCAGCTTTCCATTGTTCCTGGCCAACAGCAATCATTTGCTGATAAGCAAGATAATTAACAAGATTGACATCGTTGATCACATCATTATCCCTTGATGTATTTTCCATATAGATGTATGGAGGGTTTTTGATTTTCATTTTTGCTGTATCAATACCCCTCACATTCACATGGATATTGTCTTTATCAGCCCAAAAATCAATGCGATCGAAGTAATATACACGTACCTGATAAAAATCAGGTTTATCAGCCGGCACTTTAAATGAGAAATTGTTGTTCGCATCTACTTTTGTGCTGTCTATAGCCTTAAACTCTCTTTTGAAACCTTCTCCCTCATATTTTCCCAGGTAAATGGGGTATTTGTTTTCTGTGTCGGGGAATTTAACGGTACCTGTAAAAGTTACTGTTTTCCCTTTTTGGGCAAAGCTACTGCTTAGTATAAACAGGACAGCAACTGCCAGCATTAAAGCTTTTTTTATCATCGTTTTTTATGTTATATATTTAAGTTTATTTTTAGTCTTTCATCATTGGAGGTGTCATCTGTCTCTTTTCGGCGGCTTCCTTACGCAGCTCAGTTGCTTTATTGGCCATGGCTTCAGCTTCAGCCGTTTTTCCCTGTTTTTTCAGGATCCTTTTTCTCAGATCTGCCAGCTGGATATTAGTAAATAGGTTAGGGCTACTGCTTTCTACCCGATCTGCCCATTTTAAAGCATCTTTATAATATTGTGCCGGAGCTGCGGTTACCAAATCATTAGCCGCACCCACTACAAAAGTAGTTTTGTTTTTAAAATCAGCATCACCCGTAATCGCATCTACCTTTGCTATGAACTGATCCCACTTGCTTGCCGCCACAAATTCGATGAGATCCAGTTGAGCAAGCATTGGTTTTGAGTAATCAGTTCCGTTGCTTAACAATTTCCTTAAGGCCGTAGTTTTTTCAGTTGCCGCTTTTATATCAGTATTCTTTTCGTAGGCTCTTTTGATGGCATATACAGATGAGCTCATTGTTCTCTGGAAATAGGCGTTCACTTTTTGGGCGCCATACTTCTTTTCCAGCTCAGCTTTATTACTGTACAAATAGGCAAAGGATTGAGCTGCGGGATTATTGAGATATTTTAACATAAGATTCCAATTGTTATCTTCCATTAAAGATGCTTTTGGAAGCCCATCGAAATATACTTTTGCTACAGCACCCATTTTATCAGCTTCGTAGGCTTTATCCAGAGCTTCCATATAAGCTATTGAAGTTGCCGCCGAATGATCGCCACCGTTGAATTTCTTTGCCAGTCCAAATGCCGTGCTCCCAGGGTTTAAAGCTTTTTTTGCTTCCTCAATGAATTCAGGAGCAGGCATACTGCCTACAATTTTGTGTACCACCTCGCCATCTCCATTAATAAACAGGTAGGTGGGAAAGGCGCTTACACCGTATTTGTCTTTCAAAGCAGGGCCTTCACCTTTTTCCATATCGTATTTTACATTGTGGAAAGTGCTGTTAAACAAATCGGCTACGTTGTCTTTGGTAAAGACATCTTTGGCCATCATTTTGCAAGGGCCACACCAGGTGGTATAGGCATCGAAAAAGATGATCTTTTTTTCTTTTTTTGCAGTAGCCAGCTGTGTTTTCCAGTCGGCATCTTTAAAAGTGATCTCGCGGTTTTGAGCCGTTGCTCCTAGAAAAATACCGAGGCTCAATACTAATGTTATACATCTTTTCATGTGGTTATATTTATTGTGTTTTAGAATTCATTCTACCCGGACATCTTAACATCACTGCACGCATTCTATTGACCTGATCAAGTGTGATAGAATTGTGGGTACTTGGATAGCGGTTATCATCCATTGCATTCTCAAGAAAAAACTTTTCTCCATTTATTGCTGTTTGAATGTTTGTTGTATTGTCTTGACTAGCAGTCATATATTCAGGCGTATCCTGACAGAAATCTGAATAAAGCCGCCCAGCAGTATAGGATGTTGAATATAAACCGTAAAAGTTACCAATAGTATTAAAAATTTCTATTCTACGCTCAAAACCAGGTCTGAATACTGAGTATGGCATGAGGGCAGTAGTATATTGTGCTTGAGTCGTTGTCACAAAATCGTCGTCATTTACAGCAATTCCTGTAATCCCTGGAATTAGTACTTCGCCTGGACGTGGGGCAAGCTGTTTTGCCGGGAACAAAGCTCCTAAACTAGTGCCGGAACCAAATGGAAATAATTGGATGTTTAAGTATAATTTAGGATTCCAGATATACCTGGCCGTATTTTTATTGATGTAGCTATTAAAATCATTTGGGTTAATTGCAGCCACTAAAGGATTGTTTTTAACTTCATCGCTGTAAACAATCCTGTCATAACCTGGGAATTGTAAAGTTTGTCCTGCTACATTTTTAGTGGCCAATCTAAACATTATGTTAGCAGCAGCGCCATTTGGGGCATTACCCAATTTATTATTAATGATATCGTTCATAATTTTCAATCCATTAACTATATCTGCATAATTTGTAGGTTGAAAAGAAGAAGGGTCGTAAGCGGCGTTAGTTGGGTTTAATTCCCACACATGGAAGATCACATCTACAAATAATGTTGGCAAAACTGTTGGAGTAGCTCTTATGGTTACTTCCTTTACGGGCGATTTGATGTTACCCACCTGAGCATAGAACCTAAGTTTTGATCCAGCAGCTGCAGTTGAAGTATTATAAGTAAATCCAACCTCTTTATTGGTCGTTTCCTCGTAAATTTTAACCGTTCCCGCGGGCAGTTTTCTATAATCAAATAATTGACTACCTGCAGTACCATCAGCATTCTTAATAGCTTTATTGGTTTCTACAATAAATTTTAAAGTAGCCTTGCCATCAGCAATCAGCATATCACTGCCCGTATAAAAGTTTATCGTGCTTACATCCTCAACGGTAGCTTCTGCCATTTTATAATCAAATTCGCTCTGTTTACAGCCCGTAAAACACGCTGTTGCGCTTATGATTGCACTTATAATAAAATTTTTAATATTCATCTTCGTTATTATTTGAAATAAAAATTAATATTCAATTAATGTCCAGCCCGGGTTCGGAACAATGTTATTATTTTGCTGTATTTCTACCAAAGGTAGCGGTAGTGCATAATGATAATCATTTGGCGAAACAGTAATGTTATACTGTTTGTTGAAAAACCGGATATTTCTGGTAATGGTTTTATTGGCATACCGCTTTAAATCCAACCAACGTTTATCCGTATCAGCAAAGAACTCTCTTCTTCTTTCGTTGATGATTTCCTGTAGTAAGGCTGCACCACTTAAACCTATAAAATCTCCGGCATTTCTAAAAGCACGGAATTTATTCAAAGTAAGTAAAGCATCTCCCTCAGCACCTAATCTGAATTGTGCTTCTATCAGCATCATATAAGCTTCCTCTGGTTTAAACATACATGTTTGTCCAGATTTATCAGTCCCGTCTGCAGTACCATCAGAAGGCCAGGCCCAATTTAAGATCTTTCCGGCTGCACCAACTTTACCTCCTGCTCTTCCTGGATTCGTATTAAAATAATTTTCTACACGAATATCCGTGCTGGTAAATAAAGCAGCAAAGTCTGCATTTAATGGAATGTTAAGCGGACCAAATCCTATATATTGAAGTGGTGATCCATAGAGACCTGATACGTCCGCATTTGGAGAGGCCTGCTGAACGATAACAGGATAGTTGGGGTCTTTTCCGCCATAAGCATTGATACGGGCCAAAGCTGTAGTAGGAATTAATGGATCTACGCCTTCCAATGCTGCAAGACTATGTGTTTTAACATTTGCATAATCACTTGCTTCTTTAGCCGGAGATTCGGCCTTATACCAATATACCTGGGCCAGTAAATGATTGATATAACGTTTATTGTACAACACATTATATCCTACAGCCGGACTGGTACGGTTTGCCATTTCCAATGCTTTATTCAGGTCTTCTAAAATTATTTTATAAGAATTTGCATGGGTTTCACGCTTTGGTTTGATGCCCAATACACCCTCTCCGGTATGCAGATAAATAGGAATACCCATATCTGCATTGTTGTATATGCAGTAATATTGTAGCAGCTTAAACAAAGAATAGGCACGATTGGTATACAGTTCGCCAAGTAACTGATCTTGATCTGTACTACTTACACCGTTTATGGTACCAAGCTGATCTATTAAACTGTTGAAAAAACCAACAAGCTCATAGTGGTGCGACCACAACATAGCTGGCGTAGTTTGTTGGTTCCACAATAGTAAATCCGCATACGTTTTTTCCGGAGTTTTGATGATCGTGTTAGATGCGAGGTAACATGCCGGGAGTGCATTTTCAAAATCGATATCATCTGAATAAGCTCCGAACATTGTGGTTGCAAGGACTGGACATGCAGGGATTGGCTGACCATATAAAGGTCTCGTAATTCTTGGGGTAACCATAGCACGCAGGTGGGCACCCAAAAGGGATTTGACATCTGTAACTGTGGTTACTGTACGTTGATTTTTTGCAGGAAGATCCAGGAATTTCTTACAACCTGTAAATAGTCCAAAAATCAGGATCAAATATGTAATAACTATTTTATGTTTCATGATTTCCAATTTTAAAATCCAACAGTTAATGAAAGGGTATATGCTTTAGTGTTTGGATACCCAAAAGTGGTTTGAGTTTCCGGATCAGTACCACTATAGTTACTTATCATGAATAAATTGTTGGCCACCAAGGTAGCCTTTAGCGTTTTAAGCGCCGTTTGTTTTAAAATGCTTTTTGGTGCTCTCCAGGAGAATGACATTTCATTGCATTTTAAATAATTCCCCTTTTCAAGATCAGTAGAAATCAAATATTGTGTATAACCCGCCAGACTATTTTTATAAAGTGGAATATTCGTGATGTCTCCAGCCTGAGTCCACCTGTTCAGGTTCTCTTTAAGTCTGTTGGTTCTGCTTGCGGTAATGTCATCAGGATTTAGTGTTGGCCCTTCGCGTCTATCTCTGAAGCCCAAAATCTGATTGCCTGTAGCCAATACAAAAGTAGTAGCAAACTCTAGTGACTTATAGATAAAACGGGTACTAAAACCCCCATAAAGTTCCGGATCCCTGTGCCCCAGATAAGAGGTCACATAATCTGATTGAAGTACAGCGGTTGAGGTTTTACTTAAATCTACCAATTCCTCATTATAAGAGGTTACCACCTCAGTGCCTACCAGTTCTGTTTTTTTCTTTTGGGCATAAACCATTAAACTTCCCGTAGTTGGATCAACATGGGCATACTTGTACCCAAACCATCCATTTACCGGATAACCCTGGATATTTCTGGTACTTGAATTGGCAAGGTTTGGAATATCTTTATCAAAAACATTATCTAAATTATTCTTAACCTGGGTAATGTTTCCGCTCACTTCCCAAAGTAAATCTTTGGATTTAATGGCTTCAACCCTGACAGAAATCTCAAAACCTTTATTGCTCATTGTCCCTATATTAAGAATTGCTGATGGTCTGCCTACAGAAGGGGGGGTGATGGTATTGTCTAATAAATCTTTAACTTTTTCATTAAAGTATCTGAATTCGGTATTGATTCTTCCATTAAATAACGAAAGTTCAGCTCCTAAATTGGTTTCCTGCTTCTTTTCCCATTTAATCACCGGATTTCCGTAAGCAAATGCATTTGCTACAACAAAGGTATTGTAAACATCCGTGCCTAGTGTATAAGTATGAAATGGTAATGCGCTTCTATTGATACTTCCCCGATAGCCATATCCCATTGACAGTACAAGCCGGCTGATTACAGCATTGTATTTTTCTAAGAAGCTTTCATTATGCGCATTCCATTTTACACCAGCAGACCAAAGCGGGGAGAATTGATTTTTGGAACCAATAATATCCACCCCGTCATATCTCAGGTTTCCATTAAATACGTAACGGTCATTATAAGAATACACCAATGATCCAATGTAAGAAGCATTTCTATTTTCACGGGTCGATGTACCACCAAGCCTGGAAAGATCGAGATTCGAGAATCTGGTATCTGGAACTAAGTCCCAATTTGGATAACCGGCGATAGCATACTCCTGTAAATAAATAGGATTAAAATGATTGAACCTGTCATTAGCTACCGCACCAAATTCAAAAGCTGTAAATGCCTGAACAAAATGTTTTTCTATCTTTTTCATGTATTCAAGTGTGTTCCGAACGGTATAGTCCATCGTGCGTCCGGTTTTTTCCTCCAAAAAACCGCGATTATAGTCAGATAAAACATTGCCAGCTACAGAAGCTCTGTTTAACCAGTTATTTACCCAGGACCTATAGGTTCCGGCATAAGATTCGTCTTTATCATGTACACTGGTATATGATCCTGAAACGTTTCCTGTATATTTAAATCCACGTAAAAAGTTGTATTCAAGAGCGATTTGTCCACGTATATTACCATAATTATTGGTCAACTTATTCTCTCTCAACTCCCGAATGATATTAAAATTAGAATAATATAATGAAGGGGCCGTTCCTATCGTAAAGGGGATTTCCCTGTAAGACATGTCGGAAGCATAAGATCCATCGTCATTGTATGGTTTTTCGTAAGGATTGGCAAATACTGCATACTTGAATGGATCAATACCCGTCTGGCCCTGCAAACCCGGTACATTAGGCCGTCCCTCAACATTTTTTTTAATGGTAGAGTAAAGGTTCAGGTTAACCAACAACTTGTTCGTAATGAACCTGGATAGCTTCATATTAAAACCAGCGGTTTGGAACTTATTCTCGATCAGACTACCTTGTGAGTTCTGGTAGTTAAGTGAGGTGAAATAAGTTGTTTTTGTATTTCCACCGCTCATACTAATGTTGTGCGACTGACTAAAGGCATTTCTATACAACTCATCGATCCAGTTGGTATTGGTTTGTCCAAGCTGTGCAATTTGCCGTTCTGCCTCTGCGGATGTGATAGAGCCATTTTCTGCCAGGTTTAGCAACTGACCAACACGACCACTTCGTTCGTACGACGTATGAAAATTATTGTACAAATCGCGTTCAAAACCAATCTTTTCCTGACTGTTCATAAATTTGAACTTATTTTCAGGCTTTTGTGTTATGCCGAATTTGCCCGAATAATTGATATAATCACTACCGGCCTTACCTGTTTTTGTCGTAATAACAATTACACCGTTTGCAGCTCTTGATCCATAAATGGCTGCCGCTGTGGCATCTTTTAGAATGGTAATACTTTCTATATTTTCAGGTGGAATATTTCCAATACCATTTGAGATCAGTGCGTTCATACCGCCTGAAACTTCTCCTTCTTGTAAGGGCATCCCATCAAGGACGTACAATGGTTCCACATTACCGGTAAGTGTATTTATACCTCTGATAATAATTTGTCCGGTTTCTCCCGGGCGACCGGTTACACTTCTGACATATACGCCAGGAAGTTTCCCTGCAAGCGCCTTGTCAAATGTGGTTATTCCAGAATTCTCGAGATCCTTAGCCGTAGCAACTGCAACAGAACCAACAGCAACATTTTTACTCAGTTGTTGTAAACCTGTTCTGAGAATCACAGCTTCTTCTAAATGGGTTAATCCTTCAATAAGTACGATTGTAATTGGCTTTTTCAGGCTATTAACGGCAACTCTTTTGCTATTGTAACCAACGTAAGAGATCAGCAGGAATGCATCTTCAGGTACGGAGGTTAGTCTGAATTTTCCCTGGGCATCTGTTTTGGTAAACAAATCGCTTTGCATCACTTTAATTGTTGCACCTGCAATAGGGCTACCAAGGGTATCGGTTACTTTCCCCTCTATGGTGATATTTATTGCCGCCTTTTCAGGTTCATTTTCCCGTAAGATAACAGTTTTATCAACGAGGGAAAATGTAAATGGCTGGTCTTTAAAGCATTGTTTTAAAACATCAATCAGATCGATATTTTTAACATTTATACTTACTGGTTTTGCTTTCTTTAATAAGCCTAGCTTGTAAATGAAATCGTAGCCACTTTGCTCACGTATGTCATTGATAACCTTATCTAGAGAAGCATTCTTTTTATTGATGGTTATTTTTTGGGCAAAGCTACTGGCACTGACCTGCATAACAGTTGCTATTAGTAAAACGGTGGTTAGTCGCATAATGAGCAGGAGTTTATCGATATAGCCCGAAGCTATACCCGGTTTTTTGGTATATATTTTATACATTTGTTAAGGTTATAAAGTTGATACTGTTGTAGAAAATATTGTTGACTAAATGCCAATCATTGGCCAGGAGTGTTTGCAGCACCTCTGGCTTTTTAGCATTCTAGCCTTTAGATGTTTGCGTAGCTATTTCGTCACGATCACCCTCCTTCCTATAATTTTAAAATGAACATCTCCGGTTTTTTCCATGATATTTAATAGGGCAGACAGGCTTTTTTCTCTTGATATCTTTGCTATAAAAGGATCTGATGCTGGTTTTACTTCATAGATCACATCAACGTCATACCATCTTGATACTTTATTCATCATACTTTCCAGACTTTCATTGAAATTAAAATATCCATTTTTCCAGGCAACAGCGTCTTCAAGGTCAACCTTGTTTTTAATGGAAATGGTATTGCCTGAAATAATTGATTGTTGACCTGGAATAAGTGCTTTGCCAGTTTTTTCCAATAAATTGACTACATAAATGCTTCCCTCTAATAATGTTGTTTTTATACTATCCTCGTCTCCATAGGCGTTGATGTTAAAATGTGTACCCAGTACTTTTACATCCTGTCCCGTATTTTTAACAATAAAAGGATGTTTTTTATCTTTTGCTACTTCGAAATAAGCTTCACCCTTCAGTTCAACTTTACGTTCGGTGAGATGGGCAAATGTAGCAGGAAACTTTAAGCTACTGGCCGCGTTGAGCCAAACTTTGGTGCCATCCGGCAATTGGATTTGGTAAGTGCCGCCTCGGGGCGTAGTAATACTGGCCATCTCATTCCCGTTGGCCTGAGTTGCAGATAGGATGGCTGTATTATCATTATATCTTAAATCTTTACCAATAACCAGACCTGTTTTTGCATTACTCAGCTGTATGGTTTTACCATTACTTAAGGTCAGCGTTGCTTTATTGCCCCCTGGTGCAATATCAATGGGGTTTGTAATTTTAGCACTGGGACTTACGATTACCGGACGCAGGCTATAGAACCAGATGCCGATTGAAATAGCAATGGCCGCTGCAGCCGTCGCTGAAATGACTGGCCAAAGCTTAATTTTTTTATTGTTTATTGTGTTTGAGATGGTGTTCCACATTTCAATGTGATTTTGCGGATAAGTCTGATCTTCTTCTTCTGACTCATTTTTTCCGACTTTGCTCAATAGCCAGTATTGTACTAATGCTTCTTCCTCCTTACTTACTTTACCTTGTAAATATCTATCTAAAAGATTTGCCGCTTTTTTGGTATTCATGTTATTAACAGGGCGCTTTTGTTTGCCGATCTATAAGTAATATCCGTAGATTTCAAAAAGTAGTAGAAAAATTTTAAAATAATTTTAGCGTCGCATCAAGGTAAGAAGAATAAGACCGGTATGTCCGTGTTTATCCACATTGGTACGAATGATCTTTAGTGCATTGCTAACTTGTTTTCTGACCGTATTTTCGGCAATACCAAGCTGTGCAGCAATATCTTTGTAAGATAGGTCTCTCTGACGGCTAAGTTCAAAAATCATTTTCATTTTTGCAGGAAGCTGGCTAATTTCTCTTTCAACCAGGTCGTATAATATCTCCATGTCATAAGCTGGCCCTTGTTCTTCAATGATTTCGTTCTGAAATTGTGCCAGTGAATTTAGATAATCACTTTTGAGGCGACCTTTTCTCATGAACTTTAATACATTGTTTTGTGCGGCAATGTATAAATAACCGGCTAAATTGCCTTCCGTCTTAATGTTCCTGCATTTGTCCCAAATGGTAACGAAAAGATCCTGAACAACGTCTTTAGATGACTCTTCATCACGGAGCATTTGGTTTACCTGATAATAAACCTTGGGAGCATATCTGTCATAGATTTCATTAAAGGCCTTCTGATCACCTTGTTTAAGAAAATCCAGTAGCTGTTGATCAGTAAATGCGTCGTAGGCAACCATGATAGTTATTCCCTTTGCTTAGTTATATAAAAGTCTATGCAAGGTAAAATATTTAAATTCATATTACCACAAGACTTCTGGAAAACTCATGATTAAAACAATATTTTTTGTTTTTGTAAGTTTTAACGTCAGCTGGCAAATTTAGTCATCCGACACTAAAACTTTTAAAGGTGGGGTCTACAGGATTGTAGATGAACCCTTTTTAGGATTTTGACCTTCCTGTAACGAATTGTTTTTTAGGGGTGCCTTGGAGGCTTAAAGAAGGTTTATTGGCAATAGAGCTCAAAGGAAAAGAACGCACACTTATACCTCTGAAACCCTAAAAACCTTGGTATGTATTTAACAGAACGAGAGGAGGTTTAGTCTATCACGCATAATGTTAAGATTTATTTACAAAGTTTACATTTTTATTTACAATCCAAATTCGTCGCACCGAAAAATATCAAAGTAGATTCGATGAATCAATTCTAATAGGATCAATAAATAAAAAGTTATGAAACACCTACACGTATATGCGTTGTTCTTAATGTTTGTTTTTCACACCTCCTGTGGACAAAACCATACAAACGTACCACAAGATAATATCACTAAAGGAAATTACTCCGAGTCTCAAATTAAAGAGGCGGCCTCTTCCAAGGTGCCTATGAGTATGGTTCGGCATGTAAGGCAAGCCAGAAATGGAGACATTTTGATTGCTTCTTACTTAGGCGTGTTTCGATATGATGGAAAATCTTTTACCAATCTAACAAGTAAAATAAGTTCGCCCCGGTTATCCAGCTTCTGGGATGTTCTGGAAGATCGAAAAGGAAATCTTTGGTTCGCTTCCAAAGATTCCGGTGTTTATCATTACAATGGGAAATCCTTTCAGCATTTTACAACAAAGGATGGACTTGCCAGTAATTTAGCTCTTCATATTTATGAAGACAGAGCCGGTAATATTTGGTTCGGAGCAAGCCGTTACAATGGGAAATCTTTTCGAAATTTTACTACAAAAGATGGATTTCCCAGTAACAGTATTCGTTTACTCCTTGAAGACAAAACCGGTAAGCTTTGGTTTGGTGCACAAGGAGAAAGTATGTTCGTTTATGATGGAAAAACATTTACCGTTTTAAAAAACAAAGATGGAAAAGCGTTTAAAAACGTTTGGTCAATAATCGAAGATAAAAAAGGAAAAATTTGGTTCGGCGACGTTGATGGTCTTTGGCGCTATGACGGCAGAACCTTTACTAACGTATCGCAGAGGGGGGCTTATGCTATCATCGAAGATAAAAAAGGAAATATCTGGACTACTGGTGACGTAAATCCTCCTGGTGGGAGGGACTGGGCACTTTCCCGTTATGATCAAAAGTCCTTGTACGATGAAAAACCAACTGTAACCGAAATTATGTCAGGACAACCAGGTCTTTTGGGTCTTTTAGAAGCTAACGATGGGAGTATTTGGTTCGGCTCTTATGATGGAGTGTATCGTTATGATGGAAATACCATCACGGACTTTAAAAGTAAAGAGAGGCAGCATTAATGTGTATTGCTGATTTAAAAATCATTTATCAATTATTATTAATCAATATTATCCTGTAGTATGAATAACAAGTTATCAATCACTTACTTAATTTTAATTCTTGCTCCTTTGGTTTTCGGTTGCAGTGGAAATGTAAAAGAGGAAAATAAAAACAATGCACCGACAAGTTCCATATCGCATGGACACAAATATAATATAGATACGAAGCAAAGTGTTGTAACATGGAAAGGTTCAATGGTATTCGATTTTGAGGAGGAACATATAGGATACGTTTCTATATCAAAAGGTGAATTGATGATCGAAAAAGATAGCCTTGTGGGTGGTACAGCTGAAATCAACATGAAAACTATTGAATATAAAGACAAGGAGAGTAAAAATACCCCTGTTAAACACTTAAAATCACCTGATTATTTTGATGTGGAAAAATTTCCTATTTCTACATTTTCCATTAATAAGGTTGAATATTCGGTAGGTGGAAATATAAACGTTACAGGGAACCTAACAATTAAAGGTATCACGCACCTGGTTACTTTTCCGGCCAAAATTAAAGTTAAAGAAGGGATTGTTGAAGCGAATGGCAAACTGGTTATCGATCGGACACAATGGGGTATCCGTTACAGATCAGGTAAGTTTTATGATAATTTAGCTGATCAAGCTGTTTCGGACGACGTTGAACTCCTTATGAAGATCGTAGCAAAAAAAATATCTACCCCGAAATGAGATAGATATTTTAAAGGAACATATTCCTTTGTGGAGCCGAAGGTTCTTCTTTGTTTTATAAAATTCAAGTAAGTATAGTAAATCTACTATACAATTCTATGGTGGCGATCATCCCACCTTAATTCAATTTTTAAAGTTTAATAAAGTTAAGTGAAACCGAGAAAAGAAATTTTTGTATGCGAATTTGTATGTGGTTTTATAAATTTTTCGCAAAAAAGAATAAAATTCTTAAAATTCACTTCTATTTGTAAGTAATTGATATTTAATATATTAATTAATATTAATAATAATTTTTTATTTAAAAAAATTAAAAAATGAGTTGTAAGGCAACACCAAAGATTGAGGCTCGGAAAGAAGCTAAAACAGGAATTTTAAAACAAAAAAATGTTCCAATATTAATCGATTTTTCATTTGATGGTACTAGAATGTGGATTCAAACTGGTTTACAAATAGATCGATTGAAGTGGGATAATAAAAACCATAGAGTTAAGCCAAATGTAGATGGAAGTATAGAAATGAATGCAATTATAGCTTCAAAATGTGAGCAAATCAATAAAATCTATAGAGATATGATTTTGAATGGAAAACAACCATCTGTAAGTTCGTTAAGAAATGCACTAAATGGAAATGACAAAAGGGATAAGAAGTCACTTCTACAGCATTATGATGATTTTATAGAGGGCTATAAGCTTAAGGCTTCTGCTGGAACGGTTAAAAAGTTAACCACCAATAAGAAACATCTAGTTGAGTTCGCAAAAAAGGCTAGGATTAATCTGGATTTTGAATCAATAGATAATATTTTTTTTAATAAATATGTTGAGTATTTTTTGGTTACTCTAGAGCATACAAATGGTACCGTGGCAAGGAATGTAAAGGTTCTAAAATGGTTTTTAAATTATTGCAGTAAGATGGGGTTTAATACAAATTACACCTATAAATCATTTGCTTACAAGTTTACTGAATCTGAGATCATTGCACTTACTGGAGAGGAGTTGATGTCAGTTTACAACTTAAAAATAGAAAATGATTGTCTTGCACAGGTACGTGATTGCTTTTGCTTTATGTGCTTTACTGCATTAAGATATGGTGATGCAAGGGAGGTAAGAACTACAGATGTTGCAAATGGATTTATTAATATTACAACATTAAAAACCAGATCAAAAGTATGCATTCCATTAATTGATGAATCTAAAGTGCTATTAGAAAGATATAAAAATAAGCTTGGTCTAAAAGCAATGCCATTTATCAGCAACCAAAAGATGAATGAGTATTTAAAGGAGGTGGGTAAGCTAGCAGGACTAAACAGGACAATAAGTAAAGTTAGATTTAGAGGCAATCAACGTATTGAAAATACATTTAAGTTGTATGAGGTTTTAACGTGCCATGTAGGAAGAAAAACATTTGTAAGCTATATGTTTAATAAAAATGTAGACAGTGAGCTTATAAGGTCTATTAGTAATCATAAAAGTATTTCTTCATTCGCTCGTTATAACAAGATCGACGAGGAGCATAAAGCAACGCAGATGCGAATAGCATTTGCAAGATAAATCTATTATAAATCTTAAAAAATTATTAAATCCAGTGATGCTGGATTTTTTGCTGTAAAAAAACACTTGATTATTAGGATTTAAAACTGTATATTTGAGTGTATAAATTATTGATTTACAATATATTATATATATAATTAATAATAAAAATAATATTGATTTAAGCTATTTATTAGCACCACTTATTTAATAATCGCACTTAATAATTTAGGCAATCCTTTAGCCATTTTAAATCGATAATCGCACTTAATAATGCAGCATTAATTCAGGGCCTATGAGCTGCGGCCATTATTGATTAATCACTAAATTATTGGGTATGTATCCAGATCAAAACGCATTTACCAATGCACATATAATAATACCGGCAGATAAGTTTGCTGATGAAATTAAGAACATCCTAAAAGATGTCCTTCAAGAGTTTAAATTAGCCTTAACTCCAAATTTTGAGGATAATAGCAATGAACAGAATGAGCTTCTTACTCGAAAACAAGCTTGTCAATTATTAGGTGTTAGTTTGCCAACCTTATCAAAATATGTTGCGTCAGGAAAATTACCATACTCACGAATTGGTAAGAAAATTCTGTTTGATAGAGTTGCTTTGTTGGTAGCATGTAAAGTGGTTAAAAAGAAATGATTGACTACGCATCTTTTAAAATAAGTAATTTTTCCAACTCAGAGTTCGAGAAATTAACAGAATTAATAAATGTTAATTGCCCCATAAACTGTAATAGAATCTATTTTGACTTTGAAAATTTGAGGATTTTCTATTATCCAGATAGTAGACTTTTATTTATTAAAAATTCAATTCACAAGTTTTATAATAAATCAATTGGCCAGTTGAAATTAGCAGAAAATTATAACAACTTTTATTTGACGGATATGTGTGCGGTCGCTTCTATTTTTTCAGAGCTATATTTCAATAGACCAATTAAAGACTTTGAGTTATCTACTAATTTAGAGGTAGGTGTTAACCTAGAAATTGTAGGATGTAAACCTTTTGATATAATTGATAGGTATTTATCTTATCAGATTGGTAACAATTCTAGCGGCTTCGTTACTTGTGAGCCTAGAGGGGATAAAGGGAAGCCCATTATGCGTAAATGTTATTTAAGTGATTACAATTTAAAGTTTTATGATAAGTCGAAGCAAGCCAAGGTCAATTTTTCGAACATATTAAGATATGAGGTAGTTTTCGGCCAATTGAGAAAGATTAGAGCCGTTCTAGGCGAAGATCAATTAACTATGCAGACTTTATGCGAGTTTGAGACCTGGAAGAAATTTGGCGACTATATTTTGGCGGTATATAATGGCATCAGGAAGCTGCCGATTATTGAAAGGGATATTCCCCAGTCAGAGATTTATCAAATTCATGGCCATTGTAGTAAACACTTAAAAGAAGATTTACAAAGGGCAATGACCAAATCAGAATACAACAAGGTCAGAATAACCAATGCTGAGATTTACAATTATTGGAATAATCATGCCAATAACGTGCATTTACAAATTGAAAATAAATTAAAAAATAAAATTAACCAATTAATTACAGGACCGGTTTCATAGCTCGTAAGGAACTATGAAACGAAATGAAATTTAGTATGAAAATAGCAACAAGAGGAATACAGAAAGAAAAAAGTAAATTAAAAGTATATAATTTGGCATTAGATTATACGGCTCATGAGTTATTATTATTTTATGAAAAAATGATGGTTATGGCTTATCAGTTAGTTACAAGAAAGAATTGTAACTATGATTGGTCAGATGGTGGAGAAAAGTTTAATGATGTGATTGTACCTATGGTAAATTCCGCTTTAGAAGAAACAGACAATGAAGATTTGATTCAGTTAAGAAACTTGTTTCATAGTATGAATGAAACTAGATATACATATTTTAAAAAGAGCAGTATGTATTTTGATAAAGAGAAAGAAGGCTGTATTATTTAATAAATAGATATTAATTTATAAAACCATAAAGGGTCGCAGGCCGGCCCTTTATGATTCTTAATACTTTATTAAACGGTACGTACGGCAAAATTCTTCGAAAGACAGTATAGATACCGATAGCATTATATCGTTTATATAAATGAAGTATTGAACTGGGGCTGTAAACTAAGGAATGCTGATTTAATTTTTAGAAAAAATAAGAAAATCACAAAACTTTTATTAATTTATCAAAAAAATGTATTAAAATACTGAATTCATTTAACGCTTTTAAAATGCAAGTAAAAAGACTTATTATTCATGAGCTTATAAAGGAAGCTCAATCTGATGATGTTCAATACAAGTCATCTTCAAATCTAGTCGCCATAAATGATGGCATAACGAAATTGGCTGAAAATATTCATGTATCCTTTGAGCAATCGATTACCAAATATTCAAAATTTGACACATCAAAGACCACGAATGCGGTTTATAGAAATATAGACAAGTATCTTAAGACTGATGATACAGATGAACAATTTATTACTTTCAGTAAAACAAGTCTAGGCGATTTAACAACTTTAATAAAACGTGAACCATTCGCTACAGGTGGCTTTTATTTATTTATCGACTATATAGAAAATGGATTTAATTTTATTTCTATTATAATTGTTAGAAATAAAGACGCGTTTAATATTCAATGGAATGGCGCCGATTTTAATGTTGGAGAAACAGAGAATATAAACATTGAAAAGTTAGCAATGGGTTTTAGGATTAATTGTGGTTTGTATTTGGATGATGACGATTCTAGAAATTATCTCGCTTTAATTAGTCATCAAGGAGATGTTCTTTCACGATATTTTACAACTTGGGTTAATGCTGCCTACATAATCGACAATAGAACTAATACTAGACAATTAATTGGCGTTATTAAAGAAATTGGAGCACCTGTAGATTACGATTCTCCAGATGATTTTGAAAGAAATGTATATGAATGGATAGATGCATATAAAAAAGCAAATAAAAATGCAATTAATGTTGATGCTTTAAGTGACGCTTTTTATGGAAGTAGAACTTATATTAGGGATTATGCTCAAGATAACCTCGGCAAGGAAATTGATCCAATATTCAAAGTGAGTGCAGATGAACTTAAAAAATTAATTCGCTTTAAGGCCACTGCAAAGGGGATTTCTGTAAGTATAGATATTGAGAGATTTCGCAAAGAGGAGGTTGTTTTAAGTGAAGGAATGCTGATTATAAAAGATGAAGGTATATACAATGAGTTATTGAGGCAGAGAAATGAGCAATAATGAACAGTTGTCATTTGAACAAATTTTAGCTCTCTACGAAAGCTTTAAGGGAAATGAGCAAAATGTTGAGCTTTCGTCTAACGAATTAATATTTAATTTTCAAGATCCTCAAAAAAAAGATATTCTTGAGAAGGAATTCAAGAAAGCTGGATTGGTTACCTCCTCCTTCTCCAATAAATCATTTTCGATTGATAGTTCCTTTCAGAATTTTGTGTTTTTTGACAACTTAGATTCGCTTTTTGATAGGCTAAGTTTAAGTCCTACAATTATTCAAACATTTGATATTTTTGTTTTTGATGAAAGTGGGCACTATTTCTACAACAACAGTAGTACGCAAAATGTAGAAAGTAATTTACCTTACTCACATAAAAAGTTTTTGTTAAAGCATTTTAGTCAATATACTACACTTTTAAAAATATTTCTTGAACACAAAGGAAGACTTGTTGAAGTAGAGAAAAATACAAGTAAAGGAAAAGAGTTGATTATTTTATCAAAGGGCGAAGAAAAACTAATAACATCTATTAATTATTTGAATATTGATAAGGATGTCTTTCAATTGAGCTATTCTGAATTTCCACTTGAAAGATTCAGTTCGAAACTAATAATAGATGAGTGGTTAGCATGCTTTAAGAATACTTTGTGTCAATTTATGGAATTACAGTCTGATGATAGAAGAAGTTTTGGAAATCTCTATACAAACTTCAATTATATATATAATCAGACCTCTAAGAATTACGATTTATATTTATCAAAATTCTCATTTGATAAAATACGGAAACAATTTAGAGCTGAAAAGAATAATTATTTTGAAGGATTAAATAATGCTCAAGATAAAATATCAAGCCAAATAATCTCAATACCATTATCTTTAGGAGCGTCTATTTATTCTTTTTTCCAATTAGATGCACATTCTACAACTCTCAAACTCGTTTTTTTTGCCGTTTGTATTTATACGTTATTTATAATATATGTGCTCGCAATGAACTTATATGATATAAAGAAAATCGCTAGTGATGCACATGAGGAAAAAATGAATATGAAAAATTACTTTCCCGACTTACTTAAGGATTATAAAAGTGATTTTAAATTCATGAAGAATAAAATGAGAAGAGTTGCTGTATTAGGCTGGGGGATAATTATAGCGCTACTTCTAACTTTAGTATTTATAGCAATTTTTATCTTCGAATTTCAAGATATCGAAAAGAGTATCTTCTTTTTTGCCTTAAACTGAAAGAAATCGACAATTTTTATTTAAGATCATTGTAAGGGTTTCTTGAACTAACATTTCAATTAGATATAACTTTATCTATATGTAATAATTTTTATGAAAGAAGCGCTAATCCTCTCTTTATTTTGCACTACACTTTAATATGTGTGATATACGGCAAGAAAACATTCTTTTCAATAAATCTACCGTAAAGACTAAATGTTTAATATGAAAAGCATTACAGTTATTATGGGGATATTATTACGTGTTTTTTATATATTACACATTAAACTAAATTAGTAATCTCTCATGGAACATTTTTTAGAATTAGACAGCAGATTCGAAAATTTTTTGAATACGGAGTTGTTTCCATCAATATATAAAGGTGAAGTAATTTTATTTTTAGGAGCAGGTGCGTCGGTAACTGAAAAAAAATTTTTAGGCATAGACACGGTTGAATATTATCAAGATAAATTGGGTTTTGATGCTGAAACCAAAGATTTAATTGAGTTTATGGATATGGTTGGTGCGATGCCCAATTTTAGTAGAGAAGATTTTGATAATTATCTAGTAAATGTATTATCGAAACTCACTCCTACAGAAACTCATAAAACGATTGCTTCTTTAAATTGGAATCAAATTATAACGACAAATGTAGATTTAATAGTTGAGCGTGCTTTTGATCTAATTGAGAACACAGTGGATCATCTTAAATCTCTTAAATTAATTAGAAATACTTCTGACTTTCATCAAGTCAATGGGAATGGGATTATAAAATATATTAAATTGAATGGATGCATAAAGGACAAATCAAAATATCCTTTAATATTCTCATCAAAAGATTTTGAGCAAACAAGATCATACCATAAACTAATTCTTAGATCATTAAGCAATCTTACTTATGATGTTAAATTTCTTAGTGTCGGTTATTCTTTTTTCGATCCTTTTTCTAAGCATTTAATTAAACATTTTGATTCTTTTAATTTTAGGAATAAAAAACCAATATACTGTGTTGATCCTTATATCCAAGATGGCAGATTACCGCTTTTAAAAGATAACGGCATTGTTGTGCTCAAAATTACATCGCAAGATATCTTTAAACTTTATAAAGGTTGGGAGGAGAAGCATAGTGAAGAATTAGCAAAAAGAAAAAATATAACTTTTAAAAGTATTGAAAACAATAAGTTACAAATTGGAGGGAAACTTAAATTACAGCTAGGAAATAATGTAAATCAGTTAACAGATGATATTCCTATAAAGTCATATGATGCAGAAGCTTTTTATAAAGGTGAAGTACCAACTTACGATGTCATTAGGAGGAACTATGATGTTGTTAAAGTTAACAAAATGCAGTCCGTAAAAACAGAACTGTATAATGTTATTTTGAAAAACGGGAATAAAATAATTCCTATTTTCTTTTTAACTGGAATGTTTGGTACGGGTAAATCCACATTTTTATATAGACTTTTACATGGCATATTGCATGATGCCAATTTTAAAGCTGTAGCTTTTGAGCTTCATGAGTTAAACAATATAAGAGTTCAAGACCTAGAAGAATTGTTTTCTTTAACTAAAGCAAAAAATATCTTCATTACCTGCCATGAAATAGAGTTAGATAGCTCATTTAAGGAAATGATGAATTTAAGAAATCAACTAAGTGTTGCACAATTCACCAATTTCAACGTTTATTTCTTGGTTTCTATTAGAGAAAACATATATCAAAAATTTCTCAGAAGTTATAAGTATACTAATACCTATGATATAAATATAGATGATGATCTAACCAAAGAAGAAGCAACCGATCTTATAAGTAAATTAAACGAGAATAACTTAATAGCATTTAGAGATGTTCATGAGAAAAACGTTCTGGTAAATAAGGTATTATCGGACTATGGTGGAGATACATTTATTTCTCTTATCTCTTTAGTATCCAAAAGTAATTTTACTGATATTCTCTATGGTGCATATGAACAATTAACTAAAGAGGCAAAGGAAGCATTTTTATATACTTCATTAATTTATCAGTATAAAATATTGATGCCTTCGGCTTTGCTTATGAAAATTGTTTCTAAGGATTGGAAATCGTTCGAGGATGATATTTTAAGGTATGATTCTAAGAACATTTTAATTCAGGAAATCAGGGAAGTTGATCTTAGAAAGGATTTATACTTTAGAACAAAACATCCACTTCTCTCAAAGTATTTAATTGATCGTGTATTGAAAAAAGATGACGAAAAATTTGATCGTACACGAAGGCTAGTCTCACAATTAGTGGAAAATGATGAAAATGCAAAACTGTTCATTGATTTAATAAAATCAATAAGGTATAATAAAGCATTTGATGAAGAAAAGATTGATAAACTTTATGATATTGCAGATCAAATTTTTGATACCAATCCTCATTTTGTTATTCATTATTCTATAAATCTACAACAAAGAAAAACTATTGTTCACTTAAAAAAAGCTCTTGCAAAAATTTCTCATTCAGAAGCTTTTTTAGAAAGAAGAAATCACCTATTAACACATAGGAGGGCTGTACTAAATTACAATCTTGCTAAATTAACATACAATATTGAGAAAAAATTAAATAAAACCTATAGTTTTATTGAAGAGGCGAGAGAGTTATTTGAAATTAAAAGAATGGAAGATCCATTTAGTTCATATAGTTATATTGATTATATTAATTTAGAACTTTGGGTATTAAATAAAGTTCAATTAGAAGAAAAGGAGCTTTTGTTGTTACACATTAGAATTCAAGAATTATTTGATATTGCTTCACGTGCAGTTTTTGAAAATTCAGATCTTTTAATAAAACTCAGAGCGAAATATTACATACATCTTGAGTCTAACATGAAGACTGAGGATAAAACTTTAATGGAATATTTGGATGAATTATATGAAGTTGAAGAAACTAGACCATATTCGCTCGTTTTAAAATATAATTATTTATGGGAGAAGGGAGATAGATCAAGTGCCGAAGGAATAATTCCTGAATTAGAATATTATAAATTTAACGATGAAGTGTCTAAAACGCTTTTTACTTATTATGGAAGGAATTTACATCAACCAAATTTGAGAAGTAACTTCTTCTCACTAATAAAAGGTGGTTATGATTTTAAAAATAAGGATTTATTAAGGTATAACTTTTATTCATATATAGCTGAATCATATAATAAGAATTTTAGATTCTCATTTGAAAATTTGGATGAGATATACCAAATGGGTACTATACTAAATCCCAATTTGCACGACTTATGGTTAAATGAAGATGGGGAGGAGGAAGTATTTACAGGAATTATTACATCTAATAAGAGAGGATATATTCAAGTAAAAGTGTTAGAATTACAACAGTCTTTTAGAGTATTGAAGGATTCAATCAAACATTTTCAGCCAAAATTGACTGAGAAATATACTGCCAGGCTTCACTTCTATATTCAAGGTATTAGGGTAGAATTAATAGAGAAACTTTAATAGCTTATAAGTTGGTAAATATTTGAGATAGAGAGCATTTTAGAGCTTTTGAAATTGTTTCAATCGAACTTAATGTAGGATTTACTTCTCCTCTTTCGATTCGACCAATTTGAGATAGAGGAATATCAGCTAAGTTTGCAAGCTCTTCTTGCGATAAGTTTTGAGAAATTCTTAAATCTCTTATTCTTTTGCCAAAAGCCTTTATAACTTCGTAATTTTTGATTTTTATCACGTATCCAAATTGCAGGATACTTTTATTTTGAATAGACGCATATATGCGTTATTTTAAGCGTAAATTTTAAATTATCACTATATGAAATGGATTACCTTAATACTAGGATTAATATTTTCCACAAATGCAATTGCGCAAGAAAGAAATCTTGTTCATTTAATTCAAGCGTCTGAAAAAAGCTTTATTACAAAAAAAGCACCAGTAGACGCTTACAAAAATAGTTTAATCAATAAAGATGAAATGTGGATTTACTGGATGGATAGTGCAAAACTCATCGAAAGATATTACAAAGAATTAGTCAGTAAAGAATACCAACCTTGTGATTATAAACTTGGTCAAATAAAAAAATATGACAATGGACACTATTCCAAATCTGATACTTTTTATTTTGTGAACAAGAAAAAAGGAATTATCATTCAGGTAAGAAATAACCAAAGTAATGAAATAGATGGAGATGATCTAGGTATATCATCTAATTGGTATTCTCCTACTGTTAGGCTATCAAGAAAATCAGAGCCAGAATATGAGTTTGAAAATTATTTTACGGCAAAAGCATTTAAAAAATTTGATTTTTCATTAATTGAATCCTCCAAATTAAAGATTCAAAAAACTAAGGAAAAAAAAGAGAACCTTGCTAATACAAAAATGAGTAGTGTTAATGGTACCGTAATTGTTGAAGCAGAAAATAAAACTTTACCTAATCTTGAAAAGATAATATTAAGTGGAAAGAAGCCTATTGGAGAGGGAATACAAACAAAATACGATGATGAGCAATGGCGCTTGATTACTTGGAGAGCAGGATCAAGCAATAAAATTTACAACTATTCAATAGAAAAAATGGATATGTTGGGCTACGAGTTTGTTAAAGTAAGCATCAGTGATCGTCGTCATAAAGTATACGTTTACAGAAATTGTAACAAAAATTTGGTACTTGAAGTCAATGAGTGGTTTGACGAAAAAATGCTTGTTCTTGATTTAAAATGGTATGATAAAAGTATTAAGAATCGAATTGGATATTTAATGTTTTGTGATTTGAAATAGAAGAAAAGATAGATTTTTTCTTCGAAAATCCTCTTTTTACGTTTGCAGGTTATTAAGAACTGTAAATAAATATGAATTGTGATTTTGAAAAGGTTAGCAATATAATATTGGCCTATCCTTTAAATTTTAAAAATGAGTTTAGTAAATGTACATCTGTAATTGATGAACTTATAAATAAACTTCCTAAGGATATAAATATCCAAATAGTAGCAACTAATGAAGGTGCTTCAAATCAATTGGATAATTTACATCCTGATAGAGCATTTCAGACACTGTTATTAGAGAAGTGGGATGATATATGGCTGAGGGATTGTTTAGGCTTTATAAACGATAATAAGTTTGTAAAGCCTATTTATTTTCCAAGGTACTGTGAGTATAAAAACAGATGGAATTATTTTAAACGCATAAACAAAGCTTCAAGAAAGATAATCAGCTATTTCATTAACAAACCAATAATTGATCTTCCTTTGATTTGGGATGGTGGTAATTTAGTCCATAATAATAAAATTGGTTTTATTACTTCTAAAATTGTAGAGGACAATTCTTCTTTCAATCAGGAGTATATAGAGAAAATGATTGAGGAAAAACTGAATATAATGCCTATTATAATTCCAAGGCAAGAGAATGATGTCATTGGGCATGTAGATGGCTATATGGCTTTTGTTAATCAAAATAACATTGCAATTAGTACTTACCCAGATATGGCCTTTTTAAAGAAGGATAACGAGTATTTAGAGCAGTTCAAGTTAATTGCTTCTATGAAGGGTATAAATGTTACCAGAATAAATGACAGGCCGGTAGATGAAGCAATAGCATGCAACTGCAATAAATTTAGACGCAAAGGTTGTTATTATACGGCAAAAGGTAATTACATCAATAATTTAAGGATAAATGATACTGTAATATTGCCAGAGTACACTTTATCTACCAAACGAGAAACAGATTACTACAATCAATCTAATAAAGAGTTGTACCAAAGTATGGGGTTTGATGTAAAAACTGTTAACTGTGATGCTTTAGCGCAATTTGGTGGTTCTTTACATTGCTTGAGCTTTACATACTAATAATTGGCCGAAAGGAAATCTTAAAAATTCTTAAAAAACTCAACTTACTCTAATCTTTAAATGACCTTAATTGGAACTATAAAATTAAATTGTATGGGATCTTGTATGGGAAAGAAAAAATCCGCGAAGATTATTGAAATTTCGCGGATTCTTAATAAAATTTGTGGAGCCGAAGGGTTTCGAACCCTTGTCCAGTTGTGCGATAAATTATGCCTTCTACATGCTTATTTTCCAATTAATTGTAGGGATCTGGCGGGCTGGAAACCGACCTAACCGTTCACCTTAGGTACTTTATCTCGCAACTGTACCGTACCTTACAATTGCCAGCGTTGTTATTTCGATGCCCCATATTCTAACCTAACATCGCAGCAGTCAGAGGGACAAAAGCTATTTAATTCTAAATTAAGCAGCTAAGGCGTAGTTATTTTCGCCAATTATAGTGTGAACGTTCTCTTTTAAGTGCTCTCCGTACAACGCACTGCATGCTAACATACTTAGCTTCACCCTGTCAAATCCAAGACGGCCCCATTTTTAAGTTGAAAGTTATAAGTTACGAGTTGTAAGTTTTCAGCTAGGTCACAAATATACAAAAATATCTCCATTTATAGCTACATAATATACCCTGCAACTTACAACTCATAACTTTCAACTCATAACTTTCAACACATAACTTACAACACATAACTTATAATGTTACACCAGGATACTGTTTTAAAGCAATGTCAAGGCAGTCCATAGCTTTGTTAAGATCTTCGGTGTTAAGGACATAAGCCATTCTGACTTCGTTTTTTCCAGATCCTTCTGTTGAGTAAAAACCTGTAGCGGGGGCCATCATGACAGTTTGGCCGTCGTGATTAAAGCTTTCCAGCATCCATTGACAGAATTGGTCTGCATCATCAATCGGGAGTTTAGCCACTACGTAAAATGCACCGCCCGGATTAGGGCAGAATACACCTTCCATGTCATTAAGCCTTTTAACCAACGTATCCCTGCGTAAAGTATATTCTTTGTTTACCTCTTCAAAATAGCTGTCTGGTGTATCAACCGCTGCAGTACCAGCAATCTGTTCAACCATACCCGGACTTAACCTAGCCTGGGCAAATTTTAAGCCCGACTTAATTACTTCCTTGTTTTTGGTAATTAAACAACCCAATCTAGCTCCACAAGCGCTGTATCTTTTGGATACAGTATCAAGTACAACTACATTTTGATCCAGTCCGTCCATATGCATTGGCGAGATAAACTCCCTGCCATCATAGCAAAATTCACGATAGGCCTCATCAGAGAAAAGGAACAAATCGTATTTTAAGCACAAAGCTTTCAATGCCTCCAGTTCTTCCCTTGAATATAGATAGCCAGTAGGATTATTTGGATTACAAATGATAATAGCCTTTGTTCGATCGGTGATCAGTTTTTCAAACTCCGCAATAGGGGGAAGGGCGAAACCTGTTTCAATATGAGACAATATTGGTTTTACAACTACATTGCTCATACATGCAAAACCATTATAGTTTGCATAAAAAGGTTCAGGAATAATAATTTCATCGCCTTCATTTACGCAAGTCTGCATAGCAATAGTAATTGCTTCAGAGCCACCAACGGTAACCAATATATCTTCTGGGGTAATGTTATAACCTAACTTATTGTAATATTCCGCAAGTTTGGTCCTGTAACTAAGCGTTCCTTCAGATGGTGTATAGGCCCAAACATTAAAATCAATGTTTTTGATCGCGTTCAGCATTCCTTCAGGCGTAGCAATGTCTGGCTGACCAATATTTAAATGGTATACTTTTTTACCTTCTTTTTTTGCCTGGTCAGCAAATGGTGTAAGTTTTCTTATAGGCGAAGCAGGCATTTGCAGCCCCTTTTCCGAAATATTTGGCATAATACGAAATTAAAATTCAGTTCAATAAGTTCCACCATTGTTAGTGATGGATTTAATAAGTTAGTTTTTTCGAGAGGTTACAAAATTAAAAAACCTCGTTGATTAACGAGGTTTTAATCAAAATATCTTTTTTGAAGTCTATTTGCTGGCCGCCGCTACAGTTTCACCTTTGATGTATAAAACTTTGGTAGTGGTTTTTGCATTTGAAGTAATGGTAATGCTTTTGCTGAATGGAAGTGCAGCACCTGTAGGATTGTAAGTAACTTTAATCACTCCAGAATCGCCTTTTTTTACTGGTGTCTGTGTGTACTCAGGTACAGTACATCCACAAGTGGTTTCAACTTTAGTGATAATCAGGGGCTGATCGCCGATGTTGGTAAACTTAAACTCAATTGTCGCAGGCTTGTTCAAAGGGATTTTTCCAAAGTCATGACTCTCTTTGTCAAACTTGAACTCAGCTGGTTTTGACTGAGCATGGCTCGCAACACTTATACCTAAGATTAACGTAAATAACAGAATTAGTTTTTTCATTTCAATGTTGTTTTAGAACAAATTTAATGTTTTCATTTACAAAACAAAAAGTATTCCATTATATAAATTACGGTACACTGTTAAGTCATACTTTAGATTTTGTGTATCTTTGCCGCATAATTGATTTGCGTATGATGCCGAATAATAAACTTACCACAAATCCAATAGACACTTCAGAGTTGAGTTTTGATGATTTCAAAACCATTGTTGTAAACGACTATAAAATAGCGTTTGAGAGTAGACAAGCCAGCTTATTGGGCCGAAAGGAAGTGTTGACCGGGAAAGCTAAGTTTGGAATTTTTGGCGATGGAAAAGAACTTCCGCAGATTGCTATGGCAAAAGCCTTTAAAAATGGCGACTGGCGCTCTGGTTATTACAGGGACCAGACTTTTGCCTTTGCCGCCGGAATTTGCACCATTAAAGAATTCTTCGCACAATTATATGCTAACCCTAGCGTGGAGGCTGATCCCGCATCGGCAGGCAGACAAATGAATTGTCACTTCGCAACACGCTCGATTAATGAAGACGGCAGCTGGAAAGATCTGACAGAAATGAAAAACTGCTCATCTGATATCGCACCTACAGGTGGACAAATGGCCAGGTTAGTGGGACTTGCTTATGCTTCAAAATTGTACAGACAAAATCCTGAACTTGAATATTTAAAGAATTTTTCTGTAAATGGGAATGAAGTCGCATTTGGTACAATAGGAAATGCCTCTACATCAGAAGGCGTATTTTTTGAAGCAATTAATGCCGCTGGTGTTTTACAAATACCTATGGCAATGTCAGTTTGGGATGATGGTTACGGAATTTCTGTGCCTGCAAAGTATCAGACTACTAAAGAAGATATTTCCGAGATATTGAAAGGTTTTCAGCGTGATGAAAATGGCGCTGGATATGAAATATTTAAAGTTAGGGGCTGGGATTATCCTGCATTATGTGAAATCTATCAGCGTGCAATAGATATTTGCAGGGATGAGCATGTACCTGTATTGATCCATGTAACTGAAGTTACACAACCTCAGGGACATTCTACTTCAGGTTCCCATGAACGTTACAAAGACAAAGCAAGGTTAGAGTGGGAGAAGGAGTACGATTGTATCGTTCAGATGCGTAAATGGATGCTGGAATCGGCAATCATTACCGAAGAAGAAATCGTTGAACTGGAAACCGCCGCTAAAAAATTGATCCGTGAAACGCAAAAAGAAGCGTGGAACGAGTTTTTAGCATCCATAAAAATTGAGAAAGATCAGGTAATCACATTGATCAATGGTATGGCCAATGGCGATCCTGCATTGATAAAAATTACTAACCTATTGGCTAATACGCCTGATGCGCAGAGAAGGGAAGTGATTTCTTCAGCACGAAAGGCTTTACGCTTGACCGTAAGGGATACCTCGGCTGCAAGAAGCAGTCTTTTAAACTGGTATAATGAACAAATAGGATTAAACGAAGACAGATATAATTCGAAATTGTTTACCGATGGTGCTGAAAGCCCGTTCTTAGTGAATGAGCTGAAAGCGGTATTTAACGAGGAAAGCAAAATGGTTGACGGGCGCGAATTATTGAATGCCTGTTTTGACGCTAACTTTGCACGGGACCAGCGATTGGTAGCTTTTGGTGAAGATTTAGGTGCTATAGGTGATGTAAACCAAGGTTTTGCTGGCTTACAAGCTAAATATGGTGACCTGAGAATTACAGATACAGGGATCAGGGAAATGACGATAGTAGGGCAGGGGATTGGTCTCGCTATGCGTGGCCTACGTCCGATTGCTGAAATCCAGTATTTGGATTATCTGTTATTTGCGTTAAACGTATTAAGCGATGACCTGGCAAGTTTATCCTATAGAACTAAAGCAGGGCAAAAAGCGCCTGTTATCATCAGGACCCGTGGACATAGGCTGGAAGGTGTATGGCATTCAGGTTCTCCGATAGGAATGATTCTGGGTTCGTTAAGGGGCTTGCATATTTGCGTACCACGTAACATGACGCAAGCTGCGGGAATGTACAATACGCTTTTCCGTTCTGATGAACCGGCGCTGGTTATTGAATGTTTAAATGGCTATCGCCTGAAAGAGAAATTACCTGAAAATATAGGTGAATATACAGTTCCACTGGGAAAAGCTGAAGTAATTAAAGAAGGTACAGACATTACTGTTGTTTCTTATGGTTCTACTTTAAGAATCATTGAAGAAGCAGCTGATGAGCTTGCACAAATGGGGATTTCAATTGAAATAGTAGACCCTCAGACTCTGCTGCCTTTTGATACCGATAATATTTGTGCACAATCATTGACCAAAACAAATAAATTGCTGGTAGTAGATGAAGATGTGCCTGGAGGTGGGGCCGCTTACTTATTGCAACAGATCCTGGAAGCGCAGCAAGGATATTATCATTTGGATGGACAGCCTAAAACGTTAAGTGCAAAGGCACATCGCCCGCCATATGGATCGGATGGGGATTATTTCAGCAAGCCCTCTGTTGATGATGTAATTGAAGTTGTTTACAGCATGATGAATGAAAGTAACCCCGGTAAATATCCTAAGATTTTTTAGGTTAAAAAAAAGCCCTGTGTCCGAAGCGGATACAGGGCTTTTTTGTAATTAAGTGACTTATCTTAACTTAATTTACTGGAGTTATTTCTGAGCAGATGATCTGCAAGTACCAATGCCGCCATTGCTTCCACAATAACTACTGCTCTTGGCACTACACATGGATCATGTCTGCCTTTTCCTTTAATTTCTGCGGCTTCGCCTGCAGCATTAATGGTTTGCTGGTTGTGCATAATTGTAGCAACCGGTTTAAAGGCTACCGTAAAATTGATCTCCATACCATTAGAAATTCCACCTTGTATACCTCCCGAAAAGTTGGTCAGTGTTTTAGGTTGACCTTCATTGGCAAGGAAAATATCATTGTGCTCGGATCCTCTCATCTCGCTGCCACTAAAACCTGATCCATATTCAAAACCATGTACAGCATTAATGCTGAGCATTGCCTTTCCAAGATCAGCATGTAGCTTATCAAATACAGGTTCTCCAAGTCCGACAGGACAGTTTTTAATGATGCAGCTAACCTTTCCGCCAACTGTGTCGCCGTCTTTCCTTACACTATCAATAAATTCGATCATCTGATGGGCGGTTGCCGGATCAGCGCAGCGAACAATGTTCTCTTCTCTGATTTCCAGTAACGCAGCGATATCATCATGAATTAAATTAGGTGCCTGGATCTGACCTACAGCAGAAACATGTGCGAAAACTTCAATACCATGATGTTTTAACAACAATTTTGCAATAGCTCCTGCTGCTACACGCGCCGCAGTTTCCCGGGCCGATGAACGGCCACCACCACGGTGATCACGAATGCCATATTTCGCATCGTAAGTATAATCCGCATGTGAAGGACGGTAAACATCTGTATTGTGACTGTAATCCTTGCTGCGCTGGTCTTCATTAGGGATCAGCATGGCAATTGGTGTTCCGGTACTTTTGCCTTCAAAGGTACCTGACAGGATCTGAACAGTATCACTTTCCTTACGTTGTGTTGTAATCTTTGATTGTCCTGGTCTTCGTTTATCTAATTCCGACTGGATAAATTCCAGATCGATAGGTAACTGTGCCGGGCAACCATCTAAAATGACACCTATGGCTGCTCCATGAGATTCACCAAAGGTGGTAATGCGAAATAACTGACCGAATGTATTACCTGCCATATTTATTTATGATTTTAGATTTTAAATGTACCATTTAGATTTTTAAGGTTCTAAATTTCCCTTACTGTAAAACCTGCTTTCTCCAGATCTTTCCAGAAATCAGGATATGATTTCTCTACAACCTGGTAGTCTTCCACCTCTACTTCATCGATAAACAAACTTAACGGAGCGAAAGCCATAGCCATCCTGTGGTCGTCATAAGTCTTGAATTCAACTTTTTTAGGAAAGCTGAGCTGATCACAGTTCAGGGTATATACCTCATTGTCCTCTGTTAAAGAAACACCAATTTTAACTAGTTCCTGCTGTAATGCCAGGACCCTGTTGGTCTCTTTAATTTTTAAGGTTTCTAATCCTGTAAAAGAAAGGTTTAAACCTTTTGCAGCTGCGCAAACGATAATGGTTTGTGCCAGATCAGGACAATCTTTTAAATTCAAGACTTCGTTTATTGCTATCGAAGTGCCTGATTTTAATGCAATCCCATTGGGTGTTTGCGAAGTGCGTACACCAAAAGGAACCATAATGTCCCTGATTTTGCTGTCTCCCTGTAAGCTTTTTTCTTTTAAATGCGGTAAGGCAATAGCTCCCTGGTCGGCCAGCGCAACAATGCTGTACCAATAAGAAGCAGCACTCCAATCCGGTTCTACAATCAGTTCACAAGCTTTAAAATCCTGCTTATCGATATGGATGGTATTATTGTCCCATTGGTGCTCAATTCCCGCATCCTGAAGCATACTTAAAGTCATTTCCAGGTAGGGGCGTGAAGTCAGTTCACCTTCAATTTCCAGGGATAAACCCAATGGAAGGGAAGGGGCAATCATTAATAATGCTGATAAATACTGACTACTGATATTTCCTTGAATTTTAACCGCACGGCTGCTTTGTTTAAAATTCTTGTCAATGTTTAGTGGAGGGAAACCCTCTTCTCCTGCGTATTTAATAGCTGCACCAAGTTTTTGCAAGGCCTCAACCAATAGTTTTATGGGGCGTTCTTTCATTCTGCCGGAACCGGTGAGGTGAAACATGCCCCTGGCAATGGACAAATAGGCCGTTAGAAAACGCATGGCTGTGCCGGCATGACCTACATCTACAGTAATATAAGTGTCTCCGTCATTTTCTTTCCCGATAGCATTTAGAATGTTATTCAGGGTTACCGTATCAACCGCATCAGAAAGGTTGTCAACTTTAACAATTCCTTCAGACAGGGCGCTGATCATCAGCGCCCTGTTGCTTTCGCTTTTTGAACCCGTGAGGGCTATTTCAGCATTTATATCTTTAATCCCTTTAAAAGAAACAATTGCGTTTTTGCTCATTGTTAAGACTTAACTTCAGTATGTGCTTCTGCTGCAATGCCTTTTTCAGCTTTACCAGCATTCATAATTTCAGTTTGTTTACGGATAGACTCACCATGAACCAGTTCAAGGAATTTCTCCGTAAAGTTTAAGTCCAGTTTCAATGCTTTTGCAAATGACGTACCTTTTTTAATGATGGCATCCCAACGGTTAACTTGTAAAATTGTAACCTGGTTATCGCGTTTAAACTCACCGATTTTACCAACGATAGCCATACGCTCACCTAATTTTTGCAATAAAATATCATCTATTTTATCAATTTGCTTACGCAATTCTGCAAGCTGATCAACAAAAGCTTCGTTTTTAGATTCAGGTTCACGAACAGTTAAACGTTCTGCAAGTTCACCAAGGGCAGCAGGAGTAACCTGTTGTTTAGCATCTGTCCAGGCTACAGAAGGGTCTACATGCGACTCGATCATTAAGCCTTGCATATCTAAATCCAATGCTTTTTGAGAAATGTAAGGGATCAGTTCGCGGTTACCGCAGATATGACTTGGATCATTGATGATCGGAAGGTCAGGCAATAAAGTTTTTAACTGGATCGCAAGTTCCCACATTGGTTCATTACGGAACGAGCTTTTCTCGAACGAAGAGAAACCACGGTGGATAGCACCTAATTTAGTAATACCTGCACGGTTGATGCGCTCTAATGCACCAGCCCATAATTGAAGGTCAGGATTTACCGGGTTTTTAACCAATACAGGGATGTCAACACCTTGCAGGGCATCAGCAATTTCTTGTACTGTAAAAGGGTTTACGGTTGAGCGTGCACCAATCCAAAGGATATCAACACCAGCTGCTAAAGCCTCCTCAACATGTTTTGCATTGGCTACTTCAACTGCTGTAGGTAAACCTGTTTCAGCTTTAGCTCTTTTTAACCACTCTAAACCTATGCTACCGATTCCTTCAAATTCTCCCGGACGGGTACGTGGTTTCCAGATACCAGCTCTTAATACTGATACTTTTCCTGTGGCAGCTAATAAATGAGCTGTGGTTAATAATTGTTCTTCAGTCTCTGCACTGCAAGGGCCTGAAATGATTAATGGTTCGTTTTTAATGTCAAGCCAGGTGTTTAATGGCTGGATGTTCAATTGTAGTTTCATTTTTTTGGGGTTTAAATAGTTGTTTTTATTTTACGAAGGGGGTGTTTACTGAAGACTATACTTGATCATTCTTTTTGTATTCGCCCATTATATTAAAGTTTACTGTGTATTTGAGTGCTTTGCGGATTGCGACGTCGTATTTTTCAGTGTTTGACCATTCCAGATCGACATAAAAATAATACTCGTTTCTTTTGCCAAGTACCGGCATTGACTGGATTTTACTCAGGTTTACCTCTTGTTCTGCAAAGATGTTGAGCACTTTAGACAAGGCGCCTACCTGGTTGCCTGTTTGGAAGCAGATAGATGCTTTATTGGCATCTTTGGGCTCTTCATTCCTCTCTTTGCGGAGGATCAGAAAGCGGGTATAGTTCTTTTTATTGGATTCAATTCTTCTTTCAATGATGTTCAAACCGTAAAGTTCTGCTGCCAGCGCATTTGCTACCGCTACCGTATCTGTTAACTGCTCATCCCTAATCTTTTTTGCACAGGCTGCGGTATCAACACTTTCTACCACTTTAAGGTGAGGGAACTCATCAAAAAACTCAACACACTGGCGAAGTGCAATGGGGTGGGAAGTAACAAATTTTGCATCTTCAATTTTTATCCCAGGTAAAGCCATTAGGTGCAGCTGAATGGCCAGGTACACTTCACCTACCACTGCGAAATTATATTCTCTGATGAGCGTGTAGTTGGGCAACAGGCTGCCGGCAATAGAATTCTCAATAGCCATCACTACATAGTCGCATTCTTTCGCTTCAAGACTTTCGCAGGTTTGTTTAAAGGAGTTGCACTCAATCGTCTGAATGTCCTTGCCGAAAAATTTAAACGCAGCTTCTTCATGGAATGATGCTTTGATGCCCTGGATCGCTACTCTTGCTGATTTTTTCATTGGATTAATTTTCCCTTTTTTAGTTCGTTGGTTGCGTTAAAAACAAAAAAAAAGTCCCGGCGTTTGGCCGGGACTTTCGTATACATTTATCGTGTTGATATCAGTGCATATTAGTCCCGGCTCTTACTAAAATAGTAGAAGTAACCAAACCAATATGTAGTGATATTATTTTTCATTAGTTCTTATTGTCTTTCTTTCTTATGAAGCTTGCATTAAAGATGCAGGTTTCATTTTTTTATTTTTGATCCAACCTGCGAACAAGTCTTTTCTGTATTTTGTTTTGCCAAATGTACTAACAAAATTTTATTTGTCAATAGCTAAATAAAAAAAATATTTTTTTGTTGCGAATATGATGTGTCGTGACATTCAAAACTTTAAGGAGTTCTATTAACCGGCAATAGCATTAAAGTAAGCAAAACTTTCTAAAATGTCACTTTCTGATACCCTGCAGTTATAATCGCATTTACCGATGCTGCTCAATAGCGAAAACATGATCTGTCCGTTTTCATTTTTCTTATCGCTTTGCATCAACTCCATCAATTGCTTAAAACTCTCTTTTTTGATGTGATAAGATGGGTAGAGCTTACTGATATAGGTTGTAATATCGCTTAAATCTTCTGAACTTAGCGTATTGTTTTTCTGCGAAAGGAAAGCTTCACAGATCATGCCTATAGCGATGGCTTCACCGTGTGTCAAAGGCTTTTTGTCATTAATCAGTGCATACGTTTCAACAGCATGGCCGATGGTATGTCCGAAATTAAGGATTTTTCTCAGGCCTTTTTCATGCGGATCTTCAGTAACTACTTCATTCTTTATTTCTACAGAGCGGTAAATCGCCTGCGGCTCAATTTGTAGGTAGTTGCTGTTTTTAAGTTCATTATAGTAATTGCGGTCGACAATTAAACCATGTTTAATCATTTCAGCGAAGCCTGATAATAGTTCCCTGTCAGGCAATGTTTTTAAAAAAGCTGTTTCTATAAAAACTGCCTGTGGAAGGGTAAAAGTACCTACCATATTTTTAACATTGTCTATATCGATACCCGTTTTTCCACCTACAGATGCATCCACCTGTGATAGTAAAGTGGTAGGGATATTGATAAAATCGATCCCTCTTTTATAGGTGCTGGCTACAAAACCGCCCATGTCGGTTATTACACCGCCGCCAAGATTGATCATTAAGCATTTTCGGTCGGCCTCAAAATCCAATAATGTTTTCCAGATGCCAATACAAAAGTCTATGTTTTTATTTTCCTCGCCCGGATCGGTTTCTATCAGGTCAAAGCCATTAAAGTCGTCCAGCATTTCACGGAACAGTGGTAAACATGCTTCCGAAGTATTGCTATCTGCAAAAACAAATATCTTGCTGTATTTTCCCGATTCAAATACCTCTGTTAGGGGGCTTAGCTTAGTTTCAAAATGTATGCTATGGCCGGCGCTATCTAATTTGTTCATTAAATTACTGTTATTTTTTGTCCCATAAAATCAATTACATCGCCTACACGAACTTTTAGCCGTTTACGGTAATCAACCTTTCCGTTGTATTTTACCAGGCCATCTTCTACAACGGTCTGCGCTTCTCCCCCACTTTGGACCAGTGCGGTTGCTTTTAGCAATTGAATGAGGGGAATAAATTCGCCTTCTAATTTAAATTTTATCATCGCAACGCAAACTTACAATTAATTATAAAGTGTTTTACCACCAATAGCATGGGAATTTATACTTTTGCATGCAAAACGACTAACTGATATTCATAAATGGAACTATCCCCCAAGAAAGCATTAAATTTCGATAATACTGAAATCGCTTTCCGTAATAAATCTAATGGAGAATTAAATTCGGCATACTGGCTGTTTAAGATCATCAGTAGCAACTTCCTAACAAAGGTTGGCCCACCAATCACTAACTTCTTTCTTAACATTGGCCTGCCTATAAAAGGAGCTATTAAGGCCACCATATTTAAACATTTTTGTGGGGGCGAAACTATTGCTGAATGTGAGCATACGATTGAACAACTTGCTTTGGGGAATGTAGGTACTATTTTAGATTATTCTGTTGAGGGTGAAGATGAAGAGCAGGTATTTGATTTTACCTGTGAGGAAATTATAAGAACAATTGAGCGTGCAGCGGGGGATAAGCGTATTCCAATAACGGTATTTAAAGTTACAGGTATTGGTCGCTTCGGTTTATTGGAGAAACTGGATGCAAAAAAAGAACTGAACACGGCCGAGCTTGCCGAGTTTGAAAAAGTTAAGCAACGTTGTGAGAAAATCTGTAGAGCTGCTTCCGAGAAAAATGTACCTATTATGGTGGATGCAGAAGAAACCTGGATACAGGATACTATTGATGAGCTGGCTATTGATATGATGCGTTTGTTTAATCAGAAAAGGATTATTGTCTACAACACTTATCAGATGTACCGTCATGATAAACTTGCCGATATGAAGGCCGATCACTTGATCGCCAAAGCTTCGGGCTTTATTTTAGGCGTAAAGATGGTTCGTGGCGCATATATGGAAAAGGAGCGCAAGAGGGCTGAGGAAATGGGCTATCCATCGCCAATACAACCTGATAAGGCTGCATCTGATCGTGATTATGACTCATCTTTACATTATTGTATGGAACACATCAACGACATTGCTTTTGTATGCGGGACCCATAACGAAAATAGCTGCAGGGTATTGGCCCAATTACTTGATGAATATAAGATCCCGCACAATCATCCCCATGTTTATTTTGCCCAATTATTGGGTATGAGTGATAATTTAAGTTTCAACTTATCTGACGCAGGTTACAACGTAACTAAATATGTTCCTTACGGCCCAATTAAAGCAGTAATGCCTTACCTGTTTAGAAGGGCACAGGAGAATACTTCAATTGCAGGGCAAACCAGTCGTGAGCTTGGTTTGATCATAAAAGAGAAACAACGTAGAAAATAATTAGCGGTTAATTAATGCGACCGGTATAAATACTGGTCGCTACCGCAGTACGCTCATCATTTACAAAAGAAATATAGGTTTCCATAGGTTCATTAATCATATCATCTTTAATATGTATGATCGTAGATCCTTCAGCTCTTTCAACACCATACCTCATATACCTGCTCCTTTTTGAACCTGGGGCATAAGCCAACAAAAAGACCTGGTCATTATCTCTGTCAGCATCAGGGCCATCGGCCTGGTCCCAGCTAAATTTTAATCCTTCTGGAACAAGTTCTACTTTTGGATTAATGGCAGGTAAAAGCTTGCCCATACCTATCAGGATATTAGTATAATCCATTTCTACATTAGGATATTCGCCCTTGGTTGCATATTTCTTATTATAAGAAACGGCGAGGTTATAGAAGTTCTTGGTTGTATTTTTAGCAGCCAGGCCAAAACCTATCTTCAACAGCGGAGAGAGGGGTTTAGAGAACTCATTGACTACAGTCATGCGTTGTGCATTCGTTTTCTGGCCTTCGCTTCTTGGTTTGTTGCTAGGATGCGGAATTGCCTTGATTATGTTTTGTCCGTTTAGTACATATCCTGTCAGCGGTCCGGTAGTACCTATTAGTGGTCCGAAGACGCCATTTGGTAATTTTCCCATGAGTTTATTGATTAGTTAGTTATTTTGTCTTTTTATTTAAAGGTAGGTTTTTTTGTTTACTTGGTTTATAATGAGGCTTTTATTTCATGAAAGATTTTTTACTGACTAGTAAATTAGTGGTAAATTCTCTATGGATCTGTGAACCTATCAACGATTTACCAGGGTTTTACCAGGAACCTAGAAGGGATCTACAAATATAACGCTGAGGCCATTTTCTCTATCTTTTCTCTAACTTTCGGTAGACTTGATTGAGGGAATATTGGAGTGGTTTTTGTAAGGTAAGCATTCATTGAAAATATTATTTTTAATTTTAATGCTATGGTAATCAAATATAAAACAAAACTCTCATAATTACATCATGGCTAAATTTTGCATTTTCAAATAAAAGATGTAATATTGCGCCCTGCTAAGGCAGAAACAACTGTGGGGCCATTAGCTCAGTTGGTTAGAGTAGAAGACTCATAATCTTTTGGTCGATGGTTCGAGCCCATCATGGCCCACTGATTAAAAAGCCGTTTTTCGATAAGAAAAGCGGCTTTTTTGTTTAGCTATGCTAATCTGCTAAGTTTTTCGGTCCAAATATTTTTATAATTGATTTTGTATTCATCACTCATAAACGACTGATCTATTAGTTTGAAGACCTTATCAGTATTCTTATGATATTTATCAAATATCCTTTCAAGGATTATATCTGAAATCTTTAATACACTGGCTAGCATTTCAAAATCTTTCCTGCTGAGTTTTTTCTTTTTACCATTTAAGTTGAGTGCAACATCTTCTTTGTCTTTTGGATTGATCAGATTGCTGTTGATCAGATCATATGCGGGAGATAGGAGTATTTCGTCTTGTTTATGGATTACTGAAAAATTCTTCATATGCATGTCGTTATTTCCTGATAGAAATGAAAATATCAACAATTCGAAAAAGTTAACTAAATCCAATCCAGAATTTGTACAATACTTGGTTATCAGTTTTCCGCAACGTTCGTATGAGCTATTATATTTCTGTTCTGTTTGAAACTCACCAATCTGGCAGAAATCCTCTATATGTATTTTTTGCCCTTTTTCTCTATCAAATCTTTTAGCAATATATACCATCTGACCATCGGAAGCTTTAAGCAAACAATGTTTACATGTATTCAGTTTAAAGATTTCGGCCAGGTGCATTGTCAAATCTTCCACTTCGGGCATTTGTGCGTAATTAGTATTTTGTGGTTTTAAGATATAGTTTCCCCACAATCCGACAATAGTGAGTCTTTTTTCACTTCCTTTTACGTCTTCAAGTTCAACCGAGAGTTTAGGCTGCACACCAGTTACAGCAATCCTATTGTTAACTGTTGTTTTTGCAAGATCGTTAAGCAGATTTTTATTTAGAGTTAGGGTAGGTAGGTCTGTAATTCCGAACATTTTTTTACAACATTTGGTGTGATATGTGCCTTTATCTACAGGTTGATAACAGAATGGACATTTAATCATTTTCTTCCTCCTCTCCAATAATGGTCACAGCTCCTATAGTATCTCTGCATAGCGTTGCCAATAGTTCAAAACGATCATTGCTTTTAAAATTCCAGTATTCTTTAGCAATGTTTAAAAGCCAACCTTCTGGGATTAGTCCATCAAAGAAGGGAAACAGAATGTTGCTGTGATAAGGATACTCTGAAATTGGTAAGGTAAGGCTAATGGGCTTAACTTTTGGTTGTTTAAGGTAAACGCTGTCATATGTAAAACGATAACCTGAATCAGTTTTTTCAAGATACCCAGCTAGTGTTTTATCATAGTATACTTTTGCGCGGTTCATCATTAGTTTTCCTCCTCTTCTATGTCAAGGCCAGCTATTCCCACTTGTTTGTCAAAAAGCGCCAGCACTTGGTTAACTTTGTCTAAGCGGAGTGTTGTTTTCCCTTGTTCTAATTCGCGAACAAAACGGAGACCTACACCAGATTTAAATGCAAGATCGGCTTGGGAAAGCTTCAAAGCTTTTCTTTTTTCTTTGATAAACGTTATAATTGGCGTCATTTTATACCCTTTAGGGTACTAAATTAGTGAAAATATTTTAAATAATACCCGATAGGGTATAATCGTCAGCTGTTTAGGTTTTTTATACCTTATCGGGTATAATTTAATATTGAATCTGACAGAGTGTAACTAATCCGTAACGTAAATGGATTTTGCGGTTTCTAAAAGAAGTGATTATATTGTTTCTGTAAGTCAGAAAGATAGAATCCTCCTCAAATAGAGGTAGTTAGAGTAGAAGACTCATAATCTACGGGCTAATGAATTGAAAATGAGCTTTTTAAGCATGACGTTTTGAAAAAAGTTCAGAAAATTTTCGAAAATTTTCTGAGGGAAAAAAAGATGTTAAGGTCTTAAAAATTTTGTTTAGATTTGCCTCACGCAGGTAGCTAAAAAATGCGTACGGGCCTATAGCTCAGTTGGTTAGAGTAGGAGACTCATAATCTCTTGGTCGCTGGTTCGAGCCCAGCTGGGCCCACTATAAAACCGTTCTACAAAGAAATTTGAGGACGGTTTTTTTATTTTTTCTAGTGCTGGTTACTGCCAGCAACTATGCCTTCAGGAATCCCCCTGAAAGCAGGTTTTACATAATTTTTTGTTTAACTCCACGTAAAAACGTTACGAAATAGTTACGGTTTACGTGCTAACCTAAAAGAATTATGGCAACCGTTAGCGCCAAGGTGTTTGAACACCACAAAAAAACAGATGGAACCTACAATGTGAAAATCTGCGTCCATCACAAAAGCCAAAGAAAGTATTTCGATACTGTTCACTATGTAGTCAAGAAACAGTTAACTGCAAAACTTAAAATCAAGGACAGTTTTGTAAATGATCTAGTCGATGAACAACTCAAAGGCTATCGAAGAATTATTAGTGAACTTGGTGAAAAGCTAAACTACTTCAATGTAGAATCCTTAAGCGAATATTTGCGAGAAAAAGATGCTGATGTAGATTTTATCAAATTTTGTTCGGAACATATTGCCCAAAGCGACAAAGATGGAAAAAAGGGTACTGCTCATAATCATCGCGTAATACGTAACAGCTTAATTGACTATTTTAAAAGAGAAGCTGTTTCAATAACGGAAATCAATTCAAATATGCTTGTTTCCTATGAGCGTTATTTGAGAAGTGAACGAACAATGATTCGTCAAAGTGGGCAGAAAAATATCACCAAAGAAACTACAAGTAAAGGTTTGTCAGATAGTGGCCTCTTTAACCACATGCGTGATTTGCGAACACTTTTTAATGCTGCTCGTAATATGTACAATAATGAAGACCTCGGTATCTATCGTATAAAGCATTATCCCTTTAAAAAGTATAAAATTGGTTCTACTCCCCTAACAAAAAAGAGAAACAATACTTTGGATCAAATAAGAACTATCCGTGATTGTGAAACAAAGCCAGGAAGCCGGGCAGAAATGGCAAAGGAACTCTACATGCTTTCGTTTTATCTATGCGGGATGAATGCAGTAGATTTTTATCATATAACAAAAAGAAATATTAGAAACGGAAGAATAGATTATAACCGATCAAAAACCGAGGATCAGAGAAAGGATGATGCCTTTATCAGTATCAAAATTATTGATGAAGCCAGACCATTGTTGGAAAAATATATAGAAAAGCTTTCTACCCGATATGTGGACTCTAATGGCCTCAATAAAGCACTGGGAATGGGAATGAAACAGCTAAGAAAGATAACGGAAATAGAAAAACTTACGCTCTATTGGGCAAGACATAGTTTTGCTACTATAGCCCGTAATTCCTGTAGGATGAGCAGAGACGATGTAGCTCAGGCATTAAACCATGTAGACAGCGAGCATAGTACAACCGATATCTATATCGAAAAAGATTGGAATATCGTAGACGATGTACAAATTAAGGTAGTAACCTTATTAAGGCGGTTGGATATGAAGAAAGCCGCGAAAAAGAAGAAAGAAAGATTAATAAAAGAAGCGGCATAACAAAACATCTGTGTGGTTTTTTGATAAACCATGCACGGGCATTTAATTAATTTAACATCTTAAATTTGAACATCATGAAAAACCTAATTTTGTTCTTCCTGACCTGCATAATTGGAACCGGAGCTTTTTTGGCTGGTACAACCATGGAAAACCCCTTACCAGCGTTCTTGGTTGCGTTCGGTGTTTGGATGCTATTCCTTTATCGAATTGAAAAAAAATAGCCGTAAATATTGGCTATTATAGGCTTAATTGTTGCCTTTCATACCCAGTTTTACAAATACCTATAAATCAATTTAATTTTGAAAGCCCTAATTTATTTATAAATAGATTGGGGCTTCTTATTTAAAAAACCTAATCTACAAAGGATATACGTATGTTACTTTCAACTTATTATAATCGTAAGCGCGACTAGAATCAGAAAGAGCCAGCTCTTGATAGTATTTATTTACTAACTCCTTATACCTATTAAATTGCTTTCTGCGAACTGCGGTTTGTTTACTGTCAAACATCCAGGATTCGTCACCAGTAAACCTATATACCAGCTCTCTGTAGATCTGAGCTCGCAAAATTTTTAAACGAATATCCTGCATACCATAGGAAACGGCATTTTCAACCATGTCCTTTGCTAGAATAAGATTTTCCAAAGTACCTTTTTCACGCTGATTCGGTTTTGACTGCACATCATTGGAAAACAAGTAAAGGGTTGAACGTATAAAAAGACTTGTAGTGTCTTTTGGATTTAACTTTAAGCTTTTATTTAAACTGTCGACCAAAGGTGTATACTTTTGGGTTTGGAATTTTCCAAAAGTTCCATCATCCCTAATTAACTTTCCATCAACTATCTTTATTGGAAGTTGTGCTTGTACATTACTAATGAAAAACATACATAGCAATGTGAGACCAGAGATTTTATTGGGCCACCTGTCAATTAACCTACCCATAGATTGAGATATCTTCATAAATAATAAAACGTTAATTAATTGCCAGTGAAACAACTTATTAATCAAATATACTTTATATCAAGTAAAGATACAAAACACGGGCTATACCACATTTACTGAGTAATTTAATACCTACTCACGTGTTTAAACAGAAGTAGTTCAGCATCAACTTCCCTGTTCTTTTTTAAACTGCATTAATTCAATTGGATATTTCATGTAAAATTCGCAAATTTAATAGGGGAATTAGTCGAAAAATGGACAAACCAAGTAGGAAATATGCAGGACCAATTAGGGACAAAGAACGTACAAAACTCAAATTATTAACCGCTGTAGGCGAAATTATTAAGGAAAAGGGTTATACAGGACTTAGGATCGCTAAAATTGTTGAAAAAGCCAATGTCGATAGGAAGACACTATACGATTGTTTTGGAACAGTGGATAAACTTATCGAAACCTACATTAAGGGAAAAGATTATTACCTGGCTTATGAAGATCAAGCAGAAAAATTGGTTAAACAATATACCAACGGTGATGCGAATGAACTTATGAAAACGTTATTGTTGGGTCAATTAGAGAATTTTTCAATAAATAAAGAGCAGCAAAATATTTTAATGTGGCATCTCAGTGAGGATAATCCATTGCTCTCAGATATAAATGCAAAAAGAGAGAGGATCGGCAGTATTTTTCTTAAATTAACAGACAGCGATTTTCAAAACACAGATATTGACATTCGTGCCAGAACGGCTTTACTTGTAGCAGGAATATACTTACTTATGCTATATAGAAAAAGCAAACAAGAACAGTTTTGCGAAATTGATCTTAATTCAAATGAAGGTATGGAGCGTATTAAAGCCTCTATTGCCCAGATGATCGATGAAGCGTTTGAGCAAGCCAAAAAAAGCAAACACAAATAAGTGCTCTGTGATATTTTTGTTTGGCAAAAATTTACTAACTATAAAAGTATGGAAATAGACGGAGGTCATATAAAAATACAATCCCCCGTCAAATTAACGCTCTCTTAACAAACATAGAGATATAATATCTAAACCACGATTTTATACGTGGTAAATTTTACTGAAGGTTATATTTCCCTATTTTTTTTGGGGGGGGATTATTTACTTAAGTTTTTAATAAGCTCCTGAATCATAATGTTTGATTTTTCCATAATCTTCACTTTTTCCTGTTCACTTGACACAAGTCGCTCATAAAGTGACTTATTATCTTCCAATGCAATTAAAAACTTATCAACCGGATTAAAGGTGCATTGAAAATTAAAAGTACTGTTGTCATAAAAAGAATTGATGTTGTGAATGACATTATCCTCAGTGAATCGTTCGATTGCATCAGGCTCTATTTTCATAATAGCTGCTATTCTTTCAATTGTTGGTCTATCAATTGTCTCCTTTTTTTCCAATCTGGACACCATACCCTGGTTCCAGTTGTCACCAAGCTCATGAGCAATTGTTTCCTGCTTAATATCTAATATGTCTCTGAAACGCTTGATGTTGCGTCCATGATGTACTTTAATTTCCTTTTTTATCGTGGGCATAAAACAAATTTAGGGTTTAAATCTTCAATTTAAATACAAAATCGGCAGAATATTCCTGTATAAAAAATGCATGTAAAGAGAATGTTTTATGTATCATCTGATTTTTTCATCCGAATGATGGTAGAATATGTGATTTACAACATCATAGACATATATTTTCTTGGATTTCTTTAGTTACCTAAAGATTTTATAATTCACAAATAGCTACTGAATTTTGGTGGTAACTAACCATTATCAAAAAAACTAAAATTTTACTCTATGAAAACTACCATAGAACTCAATCTGCCGGAAGATTTTCGAACGGTCAGCGAACTATTCAACATTGAGTTAGCGCATACAATAGATGCTTTTATAAAGCATGTCACCCTCTATAACTTTATTACTAGTCATAATGAGTCTCCCAACTCTCAGGCTACCCAAATCTTTAAAAAATACCATAATACCATTTTAAATACTGACGGTATGCGGGTAGCTGATAAAGCTAAATTGCATGTTGAGCCAGTGAAGAAAGTCGTGAAATTAATCGCTAATGGTATTGGTGCAAATTCAAACTCTTATAAAAAGATAATCTTAGACTGGCATGCCAGTATATATCCAAAGGGAGAAAAATGAAAACAACTATAAAAATTCGGCTTCCTAAAGATTTTCAACTTATGTGCATGCTGATGAGCTGCGAACCAGCAGGAGTTATACAATATTATTTAAATGGTATTTCCTTGCCCTGGCAAATGAGTGTACATCCTGAGGACCCCGAGGGAATGCGCACAGGTTTCTTTCTTAAAAATACTGGAACCTGTGATACAGAGGAAACACAAGATCTAATTGACGCAATCAATGATGAAAATTTCCATGAAAGGCTATGCTTAATTGCTCAAATGGAAATAGAACAGCCAGAATGCGAGCAACTATTAAGACAGGAAATTAGTAAATGGAGAGATAAGTGTTTGTCCATAAGAAAAGATTTAAAAGGAAATGAACCAAATTACACAATTGTAGAATATGAACATTAATATATACATCGACTCCGAGTTCGAAATTGCCTGTGATATATTGTATTTGAAACCTGAGGAACTTCTTCAAGCATTCATCGATAGCGTTTCCCTCCCTTATTTCAATAGTTCATTGTTTTTTGCAGGATTTAATCTCGAAGGCAATCCAGAAAATAATAGTACCTCCAAAGATACTAAGATGATGGCGACTGAGTTTGCGGTTGCACATAATCATCTTTTTAATAAAAGACTTTTACCGGCTCAAAATGTGCATAAAGAGTACATAAAGAAGCTAAAAGAACTAATAGAACAGTTAAAAGGAGAACCGAGCCGTGAAAAAAGATACCAATTTTTAGTATTTCATTATGATGATTGGCGCAAGAAAATTATAACTGAAATGAGCGAAAAAGATGCCATTATCGATGTTAAGGCCAGAAAAACAAAACTCAGAATAAATTCAAAATAACACCTAAGCTATCATTTAAGTTATGGATGAAAACTATAAAACCATAAAAGAAAATGGCGATTTAATTGCCATTACCAGCAAGTTGATCAATATTGCAATGATTGAGCAGATTTACGTAAAGATCAATGATACAATAGCAGGTGACCGAAATTTAATTACTGTGGTTGTCTCTAATATGTATACCAAGCATATTAGCGAAATAATGCCCTTGGTAGATGCAATAATGCTGGATTACCCTGAATACAATTATCTGGTTAATCATCTACTACATGTAAAGGAAGCCATCAAGAGAGGAAATTTATTCTTTTACGATGCTTGTGGTCCAAAACGTCAATTTTATAACCGACCAGCTTGCAATAACATATTGTTTTACGATGACTTAGACGTAGAAAAGATGATAATGGATGCCAAAAAATCATTTAAGCACGAAATCAAAAAAGTAAACGAATTTAAAGAAACCGCCGCAGCTTGTATAGAAAATGGATATACTGCGTTGGCCGCTTTTATGCTGCATCAGCAAATAGAATTGTCCTATAGGGCCATTGAAATTGCCACTATGGGAAAAGATAAGGTCACCCACTCTATACGATTACATCAAAAATATGTTTCAATATTTCACCAGGAATTATCAAATGTCTTCGATGTTAATAATGAAACAGAAAGCCGTTTACTAGATCAGTTGGACTCGGCCTATTTAGAGGTCAGATACGAACCTGGGTTTGCCATTAATAAAGAAAAGTTAATGAAAATTAAGCACAAAGCAGACTTAATTACTGAAGCAACATTGCAAATCTTTGAGCGTACACTGTTATCTGTAGAAAAGGAAATTATCCTTTCTGGTCAAATCCCCATTTTAGAAATACGACAAACAACCGAATCCGAAGGTTTACCCCCTGAAATAGATGCAACTGAATTAAATGATGAATCTATCATTGACAAAATCAAAAACATTCCTGGTGTGCAATTCATTATTTGTTTTGGAGAAAAGATATGCACTATCGATAGGAATGAGCTTCTCATAGTTGCAGAGCAAACATGCAGAATAAGAAAAAGATATGACTTGTTGATTATTACAGAAAATGATTTACAACAAGAGTTATACAATCTCCAGGGAATGAATAACTCCGAACGCAACACTGACAAGTTTTCCTTTGTTGTCCTTACAAAAAAACAAGTCCAAAAAGGATTGGAAATGCATCAGCGTTTTCTTCTTGGCGCTTTAAAAAATGGATTACTTCTTTTCTCCAATGGTGATGATCTTACCGAGCTCCTTGGAGAAATACAATACATTGAGGAATATTCCCAAAACGAACTCGACTGTTTTTTGGTGGATTGGTACAACAGATACAACAATGCCGAAAGCTTTATTGAATCTGCAAATGACCTGTCTAATGGTGAATCTCTACCAGCTCAATTGTCCATGTTCAATCAAGGGTTAGAACAGCTATGTCTTGGCCTACTACAAGTTTTTATTGATTATAAACCAAATAGAAATAGTCTTGGTCATTTAATGGATCTTTGTTGTAGCTTCTTAAGTTTTCCAGAGGAAATATTTCCAAGAACAAATATTGAAGACTTAGAACTTTTCACGACACTTACGGATAGCTTCAGTAAAGTACGTTATAAAGGAAACATCGATGCTTCATCTAATGAATTAGGTATAATACTAAAACGGTGTAACTTGTTTTTGGAAAAAGCCGATGAAGCTGCCAGAACAAAAATCAAGGAAATGAAGGAGAAAAAATATGCTGATTAACTTTCAGTCTATCTGCATTTATTCCAAAAATGGGTCTCCTTTATTTTCTGTGACCAATTCAGTATCTTTATGGTATGAAAATAACTCTCCCGGATTTGCCAGAAGCTAAGATAAATGAGATAAATAGCATTGTAGAAGTTATTAAGGAATTTGTCAATCCAGATAAGATTATTCTTTATGGAAGCTATGTGAAAAATGCATACGTCGAAGACGTTTACATAAAAGGCGGGATTAAGTACTACTATATTAGTGATTATGATTTAATCATAATCACTAATAAAACAAACATCAAAGAGTTTGAACTGGAAAATGAGCTGGAAAAGAGGTTAAAGGTTAGACCAGATATTAATTTTTTCATGTATGACATAGACCATATCAATCAACTGTTAGAAAAGGGCGATTATTTTATGGTTCCTGTTTATAATGAGGGGATTTTATTATACGATCTAGGGAAAACAACTTTAAGAGAACCAAAGCCGATTTCGATGGCTCAAATGTTACAAAATTCAGTTGAGTATTATGACTATTGGCTTTTCAATGCAGAAGAACATTATGCAAGCGCTCAGAACTCATTACAGAGAAACATGGAAAGGAATACTCGACAGAGTTTAACAGCCTGGAATTTGTTTAACACAATTGAGTCTTTGTACAGTACAATTTTGTTGGTGTTTACTGGGAATAAGCCAAAGTTACATAACCTATTGAAATATAGAAGGTCAGTAAAAGGTTATTCTGAAGAACTTGACCAAATCTTTCCGACCAAATACCGTGATAGTTATGAACGAAATTTATTTGATCTATTAAATCGTGCTTACATTGGTGGTAAGTATAAAAAAGAATATGAGATTTCACTTCATGATGTTCAAGAGTTAAATCTCCGTATTGGCAAAATGATAGAAATTACAAGAAAAATGTGTCTGGAGCGCATTGAAAACTATCGCTCAGAGTCTATTGCCTAATTTAAATGGTATTTTGGTTTTTTCGGATTACCTGTATCTGTTTTAGTAAGCATCCCTTGTTCTGATAGATTATTTAGAACTCTTGAAATATCATTTGTTTTGTATTTTGTTTGATGTTGGATATTTATAGCTTCTTTAATCTGAAATGCATAAACTGGTTGTTTTGCTGACGAATTTAGGAGGTAATTTTCCACCAATATGGTTGGACCTAACTCTTTAAAATTAAAAGTTGTTGAGAATCCTTTGTCTAGTAAATACTTTTGAATATTCTTTTGTAAGCTTTCTTTACTAGGAAAATTTTTGGTTTCAGAGACAAGATCAGCTTCCGCCACCCCAAAAAAGGCTGCAAATTTTTCTAAATAGGCGATTGTTATGTTGGCCTCCCCACTACAAGCATTTCTAACATGTGAAAGTGATATATCAGTGGCTAATGCAATTTTTTCAAAAGATACGTTAGCAGACTTTTTTAAGTAAAATAAATTATCCCCTACCTTTTGTATTATACCTCTTTTATGCATCGTCAACAAATAATGGAATATTTAAAACGCATTAAAGGTTATTTTAGAGAAAGTTTTGAGTATTGCGTAATATTCATTATATTCGTGTTGTAACATCATGTTAATGAACATATTCTCGTTTCAAGGTTCTGAAAAACACTAGAAATTTGAGATATGTTAAATAAAATTCAACTAACACCCTTTTTGGGCGCAGGTACTCTTTTGTACCTAAGAGTCGGTTTTTCAGAACTCAGAAATGAGCAAAAGAGACCTGCGCCGATATGGGTTTCTTTATATCCAACGGTTTTAATTGAGCAATGTTGCTCAAATAAAAACCGCTATAAGCTTATAATCAAAGCACCTGACTAGGTAGTTAATAATAGCGGGTGGCGGTATCCTTAACCAGGGGGGGATCGCCGTCACCTTGCTTTATCTTTTTAATCAAACCTACCTAGTATTAAATCCTAAAATTAATCAAAAAAAATGAACGATATAGATCGTATGGGATTGGTATTGCCTTTCCCCAACAAACACACATATATTTTTATCTATCTCTTTACCCTTATTTCAGGGTGTTATAGTGTTAAAGCACAAGACAATAAATCTGTTGATGTTACTACTAAAGGTATACAGATTGGTCAACAAGTTCCAGATATTACTATTACTAATATCCATAATTACAAAACAAAATCTGCAAAGATTTCGGACTTTAAAGGCAAGCTTTTAATAATCGATTTTTGGGCAACCTGGTGCAGCTCCTGTATAAAAAACTTCCCTAAAATGGAAGATTTTCAAAAAAAATTCGCAGGAAAAATTCAAATTTTAGCATCGACTTCGCAGGATGAAGAAACTGTCAAGAAATTTCTTATATCACATTCAACCACTAGAGGAAGAACCGTTAATATCACTACAGCTGTAGATGATAAAATACTGAGGGAATTATTTCCTCATAATGGAATCCCACATATTGTCTGGATTGATCAAGAAGGCAAGGTTGCCGCGATCACTGGAGTTGAAGAGTTTACAGAACAAAATATTACACAAATATTAAGTGGAAAAGGTAATCACTTCAAGGAGAAATTATCAATTAATATACAACAACCCTTATTTCTTTCTGAAAACTATCTATCATATAATAATTTGCTTCATTATTCAATTTTTACTAAGTCAGCAAATCCAGGATTACCAAATGGTAGTCGTCTAAGAACAAAAGACGACATCGTTTATGGTAGAGTTTTAACCAACTCATCTTTAATGCAAATATATGAAGCAGTAGCTCGACAGATTTTTAGGAAAGCTGGTGGTCATTATAGTAAAAAGCATCTGATACTAAATGTTGCCGACACTACGCTCATAACTGGACGCTTTAAAGATGGAAAGTACGATTTAGAAAATCAATATAGTTACGATTTTATTGTCCCTATTATAGAAGCCGATTCTCTTTACAGCTACATGTTGCAAGATCTGAATAGGTATAGTGGTTATGTCGGGAAAATTGAAAATCGTCTGGTACGTTGCTATACTTTGTTGAAAACAAAACAAAATAACCAACTAAAAACGGCTGGCGGAGCTATTGTAAATACTTTATTCTATAACAAACCAGCAAAACTTCAAAATTGTCCGATTTCGTATCTGGTCAACGAGCTAAATTCCTTAAAGGAAATCACACTTCCTGTTGTCGATGAAACAAACTATCAATGGAATATCGATATAGAACTTTCGGGTGGTCGCGATCTTACTGAACTAAATACTGATTTGGATAAATATGATTTACAATTAAAAGAAAATTTCAGAGTAATTCCGATGTTAATTCTATCTGAGAAGCCAAATCAACCTTCAAATATCATCTCTATTCCAAAACCACTTTAATCCAACAAAATATTTAACATGAAAACGAAACTATTTACCATTATCATGATGTTTAGTGTTACTAGCTTGTTTGCACAGTATAAATTTAGTGGGCAAGTAATATCGGCTGAGGATGAAAAACCCTTACATGGTATAACTATTCAATTAAAGGGCACCTTGCTGACAGTTAGTTCTGATCGAAATGGCATATTTTTCTTCGATAACTTGAAAGATACTGTTACCATAATTGTATCATCCATCGGATTCAAAAAACTTGAAATGCAATTAAGGTTACCAATCACACATTTATTAAAACTCAAATTGTATCCATTAACAGTAGACCTTAAAGAAGTCGAAGTATCTACAGGTTACCAAACAATCCCAAAAGAGCGTTCAACAGGGTCGTTTACTTCTGTGGATAATAATTTATTCAACCAACAAATAAGCCCAGATATCATGAGCAGGTTATCGGCAGTAGCTAGTGGGATAACAGTTGACAAAGGAACAAATGGTACAGGGAACATATTGATACGGGGCTTAAGCACGATCAATGGCCCAAAAAGCGCATTAATTATAGTAGATAACTTCCCTTACGATGGCGATATCAATAATATCAATCCAAACCAAGTAGAAAATATTAGTATACTGAAAGACGCAGCCGCTGCTTCTATTTGGGGCGCAAGAGCAGGAAATGGTGTCATCGTTATCACTACAAAAAAGGGTAGATATAATCATCCCTTATCAATTGATTTTAATGCTAACATTACCATTGGTACGAAACCGGATCTTTCTTACATAAGACAGATTTCTTCACCTAATTTTATTGATGTTGAACAACTTTTATTTAAAAATAATTATTACGATAACTGGATCAATGACCCCAATAAGCGAGTTTTGTCCCCAGTAGTTGAGATACTTTTAAAACAATTAAGTGGAAGCATTTCTGGTGATGAAGCCAATAAACAAATAAATGTGCTTCGCGAAAATGACATTCGTAATGATCTTAATAAATATATGTATCGCCACTCCCTTTCCCAACAATATGCATTAAACCTTAAAGGCGGTACAGAAAAACTAGCATGGTCTACATTTGCTGGCTATGACAAAGATCTAAACAACCTAAGTATAACAATTGATCGATTAAATCTTAGATTCCAAAATACATATAAACCTGTTAAAAACCTTCAATTATTATCAGCAATACAATATACACAAAGCTCTATATCAAGCGGAAAAACTGGATATGGCAATATTACCTCAAATGGAATATCGTTTCTTCCATATACAAAGATCGCTGACGATAACGGAATTGCTTTGCCAGTAATCAAAGATTACAATCAAGATTATAAATTTTCGGCAGGCAATGGGAAGCTTTTGAATTGGCAGTATTATCCATTGGAAGATTACAAGTTTAATACTGAAAAAACAAACATTACAGATGTTTTGATCAATACAGGATTAAATTACCAAATTATTCCAGGTTTCAGTGCTGACATCAAATATCAATACGAACGACAGGAAAACACTGTCAGAAACTTATCTGCCCCCAATAGCTATTCTGCCCGTAATTTGGTAAACAGGTATGCCCAGGAGGTGTCTTCTGGCAATGTTATCTTTCCGATTCCTATTGGGGGTATCCTTGATGTGAACAACCAACTTCTTCAGTCACAAAGTTTAAGGGGGCAGCTTAACATTGATCAAACTTGGGATTTACATAATTTATCAGCAATTGGAGGATGGGAAATGCGGTCTGCACATAACTCCGGTTATCTTAATCGCTTTTATGGGTACGACAACGATTTACTTACATATGGAAACGTCGATTATATGACTCAATTTCCTGATTTCGTGAGTGGAGGAACAGCTACTATACCTGCAAATACAGATATAAGTGATAGAACCACACGTTACATATCCTATTTTTCGAACGTTGCATATACATATAAATCGAGATATAGTCTATCACTTAGTGGTCGACGAGACGCCTCTAATTTATTTGGGTTAAAAACTAATGATCAATGGAACCCATTTTGGTCAGCGGGAGTAAGCTGGAATCTTTCTGAGGAAAAGTTCTATCTGTCAAAAATACTTCCGTACTTGAAATTGAGGGCAACCTATGGTTTTAGTGGGAATATTGATCCGTCAATGGTAGCAGTAAGTACCATAGCTTATGGTGGTAGCAATTCATTGTATACCAATACACCATTTGCTAGTTTTAGAAATTACTATAATCCAGAACTGAAATGGGAAACCTCAAAAATGTTCAATATCGCCCTGGATTTTAAATCAAATCATGACAGAGTTACTGGAAGTCTTGAATACTTTAAGAAACGCGGCTTAAACCTTTTTGGTACCGCATTAATTGATTATACAGCCGGAGTCGGTACTCAAATTGTAAAAAATGTTGCGAGTATGAATGGTCATGGTATTGACCTTGAATTGCGAACGATAAATACGACAGGAATGATCAAATGGTCGTCTTTATTGAACTTTAGTTTTTACAAGGATGAAATCACCGATTATTATTTAAGTTCGTTACAAGGAAGCAACTTTATTACCAACACCTCCGTGTTTCCTATATCAGGACTAAAGGGCTATCCTGTGTACTCTATTTTTGCTTATAGATGGTCGGGGCTTGATCCTCAAACAGGAGATCCACGCGGTTATTTAAGTGGACAGATAAGCAAAGATTATACTGCAATTACCAGCAGTGGTACTAAGGTTTCTGACCTTAGGTATTTTGGGTCAGCATTGCCAACTAAATTCGGATCATTTGTCAACACCATAAGGTACCAGAATGTTTCTTTAAATTTTAGTTTAGTTTATAAACTGGGTTATTATTTCAGACGTAATTCTATTAATTATACATCATTATTTAATGACTGGCAAGGTCATAGTGATTACGCCAACCGTTGGCAAAAGAAGGGCGATGAAAACCTAACTGATGTACCCTCATTAATCTATCCAAATGATAATGCTAGAGATAATTTTTACAGTGGCTCAGAAGTACTCGTTGAAAAAGCTGATCATATTCGCTTACAATATATAACTATTAATTATGAAATTGATAAAAAGCAATGGCGCCATATTCCTTTCAAAAGCCTTCAGGTGTACGGAAGCATTAGTAATGTAGGCATTTTGTGGCGTGCAAATAAATTAGGTATCGATCCAGATTTTAACTATGGATTGTATCCTATTGTTAATCCAAGGACATATTCTGTTGGAATAAAAGGTAGCTTTTAATTTAAAATATTATGAAAAACACACACTTTAAAACAATCATATTGATGTTTATAACAGTCTCTTGTTGTACTGGATGCAAAAAGTTTTTAGAAGAGAAATCAGATAAAAAGTTGGTAGTTCCCTCAACAATGAATGCACTTCAAGCCCTACTAGACAATTATAATTTTATGAATACTAAGTTTTCAGCCGCAGGGGAAACCAGCGCTGATGATTATTACTTAACAGGCGCTGATTACACAGCACTTCCTAGCATATTTAATAAAAGAATGTATACCTGGGAAAAGGATAATTTATTTGATATTGGTTACAACGGCAACGATTGGAGTTCTTGTTATAAAGCTATTTATATAGCAACTTCAGTTCTCGATAACTTACAGAAAATTGAAAGATCAAACGAGTGGAATAATTTAAAAGGTCAGGCTCTTGTTTTTAGGGCTTCACGTTATCTCGATGCAGTTCAGACTTGGTCTGTACCATACGATGAACAAACAAGAAGTAAAGACTTGGGACTTCCACTACGTTTAGACCCAGACTTTAATGGTAAATCAGAACGTGTAAGCGTAGAACAAACCTATAACCAGATAATAACTGATTTGCAATCGTCAATTTCACTACTTCCTATAAAACCTCTCAGTCAAACTAGGCCATCTAAAGCAGCCGCATATGGACTTCTTTCAAGGACATTTTTGGCAATGGGCCAATATGCAAATGCAGGTCTTTACGCGGATTCTTGTTTACAACTACACAATGCTTTACTTGACTATAATATTCTGAATGCTTCGGCTTCATTTCCTATTAAAGATGGAAACATTGAAGTCATATTTTACCAAGCAATGTCAACTCCCGATGTATTAAATGCCAGTAGGGCTAAAATTAGTCTAACTCTTGTACAATCTTACGATTCGAATGATCTTAGAAATAAAATATTTTTTAAGGCCAACTCAGATGGTAGCTTTACTTTTAAGGGTAATTATACGGGTAGCTCAGGACGTTTTACGGGAATAACTAGTGATGAAATGCTTTTAAATCGGTCAGAATGTTTTGCAAGATCCGGTAATATTTCTGAAGCGATAAATGATTTAAATTTGTTATTATCAAAAAGATGGAAAACAGGAACTTTTGTGCCTTTTAAAACAACGGACAAACAATATGCCTTGCAACTAATATTAACAGAAAGAAGAAAAGAATTGCTGATGCGCGGATTGAGGTGGTTTGATATCCGTCGGTTAAACAAGGATGGTGCAAATATCAAATTGAGTAGGCAAATTAATGGGCAGGATTATACACTAATTCCGAATAGCATTCGTTTTGCCTTGCCACTACCTGAAGATGTCATTACTTTATCTGGTATGCAGCAGAATCCAAGATGAAAATAAAAGTCTAATCATAACATAGTCGGAAGAATATTTCCGACTATGTTGTTACTTGATATTCCTATTGTTTGTGGCCTTCTGACATATCAGATATGTCATCTGGGGTCAACGGTGTCAAAATACTTTGTAATTGAGTTGCATTGTCTGCATTAACAAAAATTTTGCACGGACGTTCTGCATTTACTACACATGCTTCAGAGTTATTACTGGTTGCGTAATTAGTTGCAACTTTAAATTGTGCAGGATCATTACTTGTACTATTATAATACCAATATCTGGTTGCTTTACTGTTGTTTGTTTTACTATCTGCTTTAAAGCCAAATGTTAAGACCGATACAAGTAAAATTGCAGATAATCCGAAGATATTCACGCTTTTAAGCGCATTTTTAAATTTTTCCATAATTGTAATTTTTGTTGTTGCACATTTTTTTTAGTGCGACAGGTTTTTTCTTTCGGACCGCTAGGGTTTCAGGTCTTCGGGATGATTTAATAAGTTTTCATTTTGCAGATAAAACCCTGGTTCTGCCGTATGACCTAAACACTGCTTTGTATGGAACCCTTTCTTTTTTTTAGGTTTAACAATCTGTTATATGCTGTCCAACCATTGTCAAATGCAAGACCCAATGAGATGAGTAATACAAAGAAGAGGTTGAAAATTAGATGTGTCCCGTAGCTCATGTTTTTCAAAATTCCACCGCAGCTACATGGAACCTTGCCAAAAATACCTGTCATTACCACTGCGATGTAAACTGAAAATAGGGACAACAGAATTAAAGATGCCCATAAGGCTTTTTTACGTGTAACCTGGATAACTAGCAGAGCAGCTAATGTCAACTCAATTGCTGGTATCAACCAGATAAGAATGGACGCTATCCAATTTGGGAATACCTGGTTAACCATTTCCAAACTCGATTTTTCGTAATCTGCCAATTTGCTCAATCCTGCATATACGAATAGACAGGAAATGATAATGGCAACGACTTTTATTACATCTTCCTTTTTCATATTTGATTAGTTGATATGTAAAATTAGAAGGCTATTGACCGTAAAACTATAGGCAAAAAAGAAAACTTATGGATTATTTCTAACGTTTTTAAGGTATGAAATCTAACCTCGATTTAGTGTGAAAAGAAACAAAAGTGGGTATTCAATAGTATTAAGGGAACCCTGGCGAAAAAAAAGAAAAGAAAATCTGAAATCTTTTTAGCGCGCTTTTTTAACGCTATAGTAATATTTTTTATCAATCCTGAGCATTTGTGCTAAGTGTTCATCAGTCATTACCTTTTCCAATTCAGGGTTATTCATTTTAAAATATTCTAACCGGTTCTTCGCATTGGGAATGCGTAACATTAATTCTCTTTTACGGCCATCTAAAAGATTTCCTTCATAAATTTCTAAAAGCATCTTATAGAGATTTAGATCTTCCTTAGCCAGCTTTTCTGCCCTCATAAGATTTAATATGTAAGCTTGTGTAGGTTTCAAAAACTCGATAGTTTCGGATGTGCCTTTTTGCGAAAGGAAGCCATTGCTTGGGATTAAAAAACCGTTTTCAAGCATCCAAAGTGTATAACTGTCCTCTTTAAATTCAACTGATCCTCTAACCAGCCCACTTGAAATATAATATAGCATTGGCACAGATTGCCAGGTGCCGTTTCCAAACATCCATCCCTTTTTAAACTCTGTTTTAATGAAGAGTGTCTTTAGCAGATCTACAGTTCTTTTTGTGGCTGAATTAAGCGATTCTAGTTTCGTTATTAGAGCATCCATGTTAAATGATCGTTAATTATTTGGCAATTAACAAACATTTAATTGAAAAAATACCTGACAGAATCTTTTTGAAAAAGTGTCATATTGTAGTAATATATGCCTTTATGGGTAATTAGAGACTGATTTTACCTGACAAAAATAAATTTTCAATTTTTCCACATTTTTGTGATATTTACTAGAACAATAACAATGTCATACCAAATATTTAAGGCTGGTCTACATTGTGTGGTTTGGTACAGATGTCTAACGCTTAAGAAAACACTGTGAAAGGAAACTGTTTTGCAAAAATTAATCTCACAACTAAAAAGTTTTACCGAAATTTTAGGTGAACTTAAAAACCTCAATTTTGCAAAAGGCATTGATGAAAACCACGCAACAATATTCAGAACGAATTGGAGCATTTTTCGAGAAAGCCTTGAAGAGCAAATAGAAGAACAAGATACATCCGATAAGCTCTCTATCTTCATAAAGGGCCTGCAAAAGAATTTGACTACATTTTCCAATGATATTTTTGCTTTATTCAAAAAAAATGAAACGACAGATTGTGCTTCTTTGCTGGAAAATATAAAACTGTTCAGGGAAATTGGACCAGAAACAATCGAAATTTTAGATTACATACAAAATATTCATTCAGAATACTTTGACCTGACTGCTGATATTTCACTTTGGAAAATATATACTAATGAAGCATCACGAAACCAAAGTAATTTGATCATTTGGAATTTACAGCAAAACAATGTTGATTATAACCTTATTGAAATTATTACAGATCACCTGGGCATACTTTATGACACCAGTAACCCTAAAATAAAAGATTGGCATCAATTTAATTATATAGTCAACCTTGCGAACGAACTGAGTTCAATTATCAGTTTGCCAAAGGAAGGAGATAATACTTTAAAAATCATAAAGTTGCTTATAGGATATGATTTCAACCCGCTTTCTTTTTATGAGTTCATGCTAGAATATTCAGCAAAGGTTGCGTCTCAAAATATGCCTTATGAAGATCAGGAGTTAGAACTTCTTGCCTTACTGAAAACAATTGAGAATATTCGGCCTGAATGTAAACATGGTTATAATAAAGATGTAATGCCAATTGGCGAATCAATAAGTGGCTCTATTAGGAGAGAATTGGAAACTATTGAACGTATGAGAGCTGTTCATTTTCCCAATTACCAAAACACAAAGAATGGTGTAATTCCTAACTTTTATTTTGAGATCAATGCAACACTGGAGGAACTTTTCTTTCTGATTAGGATTATGCTTGAATCGCATGTAATAAAAACCAAGTTTAAATCTAACCTCTACACCTTTACAGAAAGGCACATTAGAACTGCGCGTACAAAAAAACCATCTCCTCAATACATGAGAAATATATTTGGGCCTAAAAATGATGTTCCTGCAAGGATCGTAAAAAGGATACGGTTTTCGCTAGTTCTTCTTATTAATTTTATTGATTCAAACTTCAAGGATCAACTTAAGGTATGGACATTAGGATTTATAGCTATTTTGTTTCAAGAAGATCTAATAAACCTTTGCTCTTTAGTAGCCTAACTAACTCATTGAACCAGTCATAACAAAAGTTCTCCATCTTCAGAACTTTTCCCCATCCCAAATCAGTTATTTCTTTAATTGTATAAAAACCCATTTGCTTGGATTTTTCCTTGAAGTACTCACTTACTTCAAGTCCACTTATTGGAAGGTATATTAAATTTATATCGTCGTACATAATTAAAAAAAGCGTGTGCAATTAGACGTATCCGTACAAGAGGCCCGACTAAGAACCATACACAGGAAGAGCTAACCGCCACGCGATGATGTGATTGATCAGTCCATTCATCTCCCTTGTGTCTTTTTGAAGTTTAGTCGGTTTCTTGTACCAAGGTTAAATAGCTGTCGCTAATATATTTTCGTTTGTAATTTCTTTTACATCATAATGCTAATGTAAGTATACTGTTTCAGAAAAAAAACAATAAATAGTGTCAGGTAAATACTGGTTTAAAATGACCAATAACATGGTTTTTGGGTAAATATGACACTTTTCGCATGTCACCTAATACACTTTTTTTATATAGTTGAGCTTTTCAACTTGTGAGAAATTAACATCTAAAACCCTGTATTATGAATTTGAAATTTAAAATCTTTCAATGGGTGGATGAAGTCTTACATCCCAAAGCATTAATTAACAATGAAATCAACAAAGAAGACCTTGTAAAATTAGAAAATGGTTTTTTAAATCAGCTGAAAAATTACGCAGAATTGGCTTTTAGCGGAACAGTGTTATCACGAAGGCATACTGCTGTACACCTTAGGTTATTGGTTAACCTAAGCAATACTATTTACGGGTACCTTTTCTGTTTAACATCAGCAAGTAAACATAAGAAAACATCATCGGAGTTAAGGTTATTTTATTTGAATATACTTAATGCTTTAGAGAAAACAATTGGAACAGTAGCACAATACGAACCAAAAGTAGGATCAAAAATGCCCCTTACGCGTTATCATTTTTCAGGTTTGAAAATGGAAATGAAGACAATTATCAAAAATTGTTTAAACATCTTAAAACGGTCTCCCACAGAAAAAAAATTGTATGATCTGATTGAGAGGGAATTTTTTCTATTTATAAACAAAAAAGAAATCAATCAATATGAGATAGACTATACCTGGAACCTAAGTAGACAAATTGCTAATCTTGAACTAGCAGATACTTCAGACCTGATCGATATATTATTTATAAATGAATTTAACTCTAGGATTTTTTTTGATTTCTACAGCAACGAGCTAAATTCTAAGCTCAAAGATATCCCAAATCTACACGATCAACTGTTAACTATTATTGCAGAACAGGATAGGTTTAGTGGATTGGCTGGAAGTACAATAAAAATGTATCCTTGTCAAGTCTCAACTTATGATCATTTTAAAGCTTTCCTTGTTAATAAAGAACGACATCTTAAACAACTAATAAACTTACGTAGAGTTGTTAGCCAAGATGAGCAGTTTTCTAAATCGACCCACCGCTTAAAAATATTTTTGTCTGTGGCTCAACTTGGACTATTTATCCGGTTGTTCGTTGAGAAGGGACTTTTGGCTAAAGAGAATATTGGAGACCAATTTACTTTTTTTGCTTCCCATTTTTCTACACCGCAAGCACCGTTTATATCGGCGGAAAGTCTTAGAAAAAAATCTACTGATGTAGAGTTTGCGACTGCACAAAAACTAAAAGCGCATCTGATCGGGATGCTCAATTGGTTAAACGAAAATTATAACCTTTCTAATTTTAAAGGGTCCTAAAAGGCATTTTATAATTAAATCATAACAATTCCCAGACAGGGGGTGACCGTTTTTCAGTCACCCCCTGTCCCTGTTTTAGCCCCCCTCTAAATTCTTGCTTTGTCTCGGAAATGATAGTTAAACCAACATTAAAGGAACTCTTATGAAGCTGAAAGATCTGGTTAACCTGTTAAAAAATGCTACCGAGCAAGGCGCTTCAAAAGCCCTTTTGCAGAGTGGACATTTACAGGACCAGCTCAGCAAGGCCGAAGCCTACCGTCTTTTTGGCCGCGGCAATGTGGATCGTTGGATCAGCGAAAAACTGATCGGCCCAATCCATTCAGAAAGATCTTCCCGAAAATACTTGGACCGAAAAAAACTGGAAGCAATAGCTGCATCCAGCAACCGGATCACCTACCTGCCTGTGGCAGAGCGGTAAACTTCCTCATTTCCGAAAGGTCTTTGACGTACAGGGATGAAGCATTAACCCGCCTAAGAGCCGGGAAATTTTGCGAAAGTGAGGTTAGGTATTCGTTGTTTTTTTCTGGCAAACATGACCGGAGAAAAATGGCGGATCAAGCACCAATCTGAAAGCGCATTGGCAGGCCGAGGGAATTATCGTGCATAATTCCCAAGTGGCCCGTGTCGTAGGACACGACGCTAGTAGTCCCGATTTTTCAAATCGGCAAAGCGAATTACAACGGGTTCGTTCCCCGTTGCCGGTTCTCTTAGGGATATTTTATGCCCTTTTCTATCGCTCATAAAACTTTCTATTTATGAATATTCTATTAACTGATCACCAGCTCAGCATTCTGTTACGTGATGCCGCGGAAATGGGCGCCAAGCTCGCCCTTGCTAGGACCGGAAAAATTAAGCAGTACATGAATAAGTCTGAGGCATACCGGATTTATGGAAGGGCAAATATCGAACATTGGATTGATCAGGGACTACTTACCCGCAGAAAGGACGGCAATTATTCGGCAGCTTGGCGTATTGACCGTATCGAAGCCGAAACAATCCGAAAATCGCTTGACGCTCTACTCTATATCTGAAACCATTCCAATCAATAAACTATGAAAACTTCATTCTTAAGTGCGGGTTCCATTAAGGAACAGGTCACACTAAGCAGGCTTATAGCTTGCCTCGGCTACAAACCGACCAAAAGCAATGGCGACGAGCAGTTGTATCTTAATGTTTTAAGAACTGACGAAGCTAAACCTACATTTCTTGTAAACACCCAATTGGATGTTTGGTACGACCGCTCAACAAAGAAAAGCGGTAACATTATTGACTTTGGTTTGGCCTATTGGCCAGAACTTAATTCGGACCAGATATCAGAGAAGATTAGCCAGCTATTCACAACTTATCCGCAACTGTCTGCTTCAACAAACTTACAGCCCGTTGGTAGAAAAAGACGAGCGATAAAAATCCCGTTTTATCATATTCAGGAAACAAGACCAGTAGGTTGCAATACTGAAATAACAGACTATTTGAAATCAGAAGGTTTATGGGAGATGGCCATCGGCCATCTTAAAGAAGTTTATTATTATGTCGTGGATGAAAAACACCGACGTAAGGATTTTTTCGCCGCTGGCTGGCAAAATGAAAATGGAGGATGGGAAGTGATTAGCAAGAATTTCTCCGGCAGCCTCGGTCGTAAAGGCATGACCTTTATACCAGGCAAAGAAAACAGTCTGGCACTGTTTGATGATTATCTTAATTATCTCAGCTGGAAATATAAAAACAAGTTACCTGGTCCCAGCATATTGATTTTGAACTCTCCAGAGTTTTCAATTGCTGCAAAAAAACGGGCTGAAAAATTCGAGAATGTAGTTCTTATTATGAACGAAAATTTTAAAGCAAACAATCCCTAACCAATTTGTATTGTCATGCCAAATTATATCGATGTTGCCACATTGAAAGATATTTCTATTGTGGATTTTTTGGCTCGCTTGGGTCACCATCCAGTCAGAAAGACAGGGAAAGAACACTTTTATCATAGTATGCTGAGAGAAACCAAAAAGGACACACCATCATTTACGGTATGGGATGCAGGAAACTGCTGGAAAGACTGGGGTGGTGCAAATGCAACTGGTATTTTTAAGGGTGGCATTGTACAGCTGGGTACGGCATATTGGCCAGATCTGTCCTTTGTTGAAGTATTGAACAAGATACAGCAAGTTTGCGACATGGATACTGCTTTAATTCCTGAATATGTTCCTCCCAAAATTTATCCAAAAGACCCAGAAAAAGGAACTTACGAATGGGGTTTGACCAACGTCCGGGAGTTGGGTAGCAATTACGTTCTTACCCAATATCTTCATTCCAGGGGGCTGTTTGAAATAGCTAAAAGTCAACAGGTGAAAGAAGTTTATTACAATCGTATAAATAATACCGAAAATACCTCTCCTTACTATGCTGTAGGTTGGCAGAACGAACATGGTGCCTGGGAGTTTGGCAATGCAAAGGGCTTTAAAAGTACCATAGGTCAAAAAGGTATCTCAGTAATCCAAGGCAATCCAGATCATGTTGCAGTTTTCGAAGGGTATATGGACTATTTAAGTTGGCAGTTACTGCACCCGAATTTAAAACCCACAATTATTGTACTTAACGCGATTACTATGCTAGGTTATGCCATTGGTCGAATTAAGAATTTCCATACTGTAGATGTGTATTTTGATAACGATGATCCTGGCCGAAATTGCGCCCAATTACTAAAGAAAGAAATACCCCATGCGGTTGACTGTTCATATGAGTATGCAGGCTATAAGGATTATAATGAAAAGTTAAAAGACGATCTCAATAGTTCTAAACGCTTAGTTGAAAGTACTCCAGTCGAAACCGCAGGTTATAGTACGGGAAGGAAACGCTGACGATTTCCAGTTAAGTTATCTATATATACAAAAATAAACATATCCACTTATAGGGATATCTGTTTATTTATCTATCTGTTTACTCCTTTATCTAACATTATGGATATGCAATTATTCCTAAAGACAGCTATATATTTACCTGTCTATCCACCTATATGGTTCACTATATATATAGCTAAACAAATATATATTTATCTACCAATGTTGATTTACACCTATCCCTTTGTATGTTTATTTATCTATCTGTATATACGTAAAGTTTATAAATAACTAACCAGTCCCCCGAATACCTATATAGACATATATGTTTATGGTTATTTATCTGTGTATCCTTATATGTATCTAAACCAATATGCAACAATAAAGGGTTTTGTCTATACAACAATCTGTTTATACATCCTGGAATTACCCCCACATTTCATTGCATTCGTCCCAATTTTCATCGAAATGGTATAACTGCCTTTTTTTGTTTGTTATTGGGCAAGTTGTGTTTTTGTCCGTACAGCCCGCCTTCGGCTGGTCTGTGGACAAAAACGAACTTGCCTTAACTGCCTAACCCCTTTGGGGAAAGGTAGTTAAGGAAGAAAAAAGGTCGCAACTCCCTTTTTTTCCGGCAAAGCGTTCATACCACCGCACTAAGACAATCGCCCAAATCCAATTTCTAACCCTAAATATTTAGCCTATGCTGTTAAGCAATTCTATCATGACGAAGGTCGTCAGGGCTTCACCGTGCCCACTTCTCCCAACGCTTAGCCACAAATTTAAAGTAGCCGCTTATGTTTAGACATGGCAGCCTTTTTAGTGGAATCGGCGGTTTTGATATCGCCGCTACATGGCTTGGATGGCAGAATGTTTTTTCCTGCGAAAGGAATCCTTTTTGCCAGACCATTTTAAAACATTACTGGCCAAACACCCATCATTATGACGACATCTTTCAATTCAGCGCAGCTCAGTATAGAGGACACATTGACATCATCTCCGGGGGATTTCCCTGCCAGCCATTCAGTCAGGCCGGAAAGCGAAAGGGCAAAGCGGATGACCGTTATCTCTTCCCAGAGGCTTGCAGAATTATTAAAGAATCACGACCCAAGTGGATTGTTCTTGAAAACGTTGCTGGCCTCTTCAGCATTCTCGAACCAGACAGTCTTTCTGAAATGGAAATTAAAGCGGTTGAGCTTTTTTGTCAGGACAGTAACTTGCAAGCGGACAGTACCATTATCAGACTCCAGCGAAGAGTTATCGGAAGCATTATTTCAGAAATCAGCGCAGCAGGATATGTATTACCGCAGCTTAAAGATGGCACACCAGTCGTTTGTTGTATTCCGGCTGCTGCCCTTAACGCCCCGCACCAGAGAGACCGGGTCTGGTTTGTTGCCCACACCAACAGCTACAGAGATCAGCAATATGGGAGTTACACTGGCGCAGGTAAAAGAAGGCAGACAATTGGCGAACCGCAAAAACGCGAAGGGAAACGGAGGTCAAGTATCTTTGACAGATTTTCTGGTCTACTACACACTTCAAACCCAATCGAAACGGTACAAACAGAAACCGGGGAATTTGCCAGCCTCCATATTGGAACGCCTGATCCGAATTTTACCCACCGCAGCACAGATTGGCAACACCAAATTCCCAGCTGGGAGGCATGGCCAGTTGAACCCCCGTTTTGTGGCGGCGATGATGGGCTTCCCAGCGAATTGGACGGAATTACCTTTTCAGCATGGAGAGCCGAAAGTGTAAAAGCTTACGGTAATGCAATTGTACCACAAGTCGCACTAGAAATATTCCGCGCTATCCAGTCCATTGAGCAAAAGCCTTAATTATTAACTATGGGGAACAGCAAGAAGCCTACTGACAAGGGGTTTGTACTTAAAACCCGCCGTTTTGAATTAAGATTAAGCGAGCAGGAATTGCAGCAACTCATAGAGTTAGAAAAATCACTAGGTATCAGTCGTGCCGATATAGTTCGCATTCGGGTACTACAAAATGCAACCAAAATGCTTGTGAACAGTAAAGAACTGATGAAACAACTGGATGACATCGGAACAGAACTTGGCCGATCAGGTAATAATATAAATCAATTAGCCAGGCACGCTAATATACTTCACAAACAGGGCATGCTAAGTCAAAGTATTTCTACTGAATTTAATAGTCTTTTAGGCAAATACATCCACGTACAGCAGGAGCTCGAAAAAAGTATTCGCCAAGTTATCCGCTTAATGAAAGGTTAACCATGATTGTAAAAATCCTTCTGCCCTCTGCTACGTTTAGAGGCGTAAGTTACAACACAACCAAAATAGAAAACGATAAAGGAGAATTAATGAAGGTGGAAAATTTCGGTGCCTTGCAAGCCCTGGAACATCTCAAACCAAAAGATTATATTAATTACCTCGAAGCTCGATCGAAAACAAGCGCAAGGATTAAATTTCCGCAGTTCCACGCGGTCATTTCCTGTAAAGGAAAATCACATAGCAAGGAACAACTCACTGAAATTGCTACTGCTTGGTTAAAAGGGATGGGTTATGAAAATCAGCCTTACTTATTGGTCTTTCATAAAGACACGGACAATAATCATATTCATATTGTCTCTACCCGCGTAGATGAAAATGGAAAAAAGATAAATGACAGCTACGAAAAAATCCGCGCTTACCAGGTTTTAAATCAAGTAATGGGACTCGATGAAAAAGAGACAGTAAACAAAGACCTGGAAAAGGCAATGAGTTACAATTTTTCAACCCGTCCCCAGTTTATGATGCTATTGGAATGCCAAGGTTACTCCCTGAAATTGACGGGAGGGCAATATCAGCTTTTTAAGTATGGTAAGTTGCAGGGAAACATTGATGTTTCTGAAGTTGATGCTAAGATTAGTCTTTACAATCAAAACATCGATCGCTTAGCGCAGCTAAGAGCAATAACTGAAAAATACCGACTAAGTCATAGTCCAGTTGCTGTTCCATTAATAACACCACTCCCCGGAGGCAATGCAGCCAAACCGACAGGATATACTTCAGAGCTCGCAGAAGTACTTTCTTCAAAGTTTGGTTTACAGATCCTTTATCATGGAAAGCCGGGATTGCCTCCCTACGGTTACACTGTAATAGACCATGCAAGAACGACCGTTTACAAAGGCGGCGAACTGATGCCAATTGCCGAATTTCTTAAGCCATCAAGCGATCTTCAGCAAGAAAATGAGTCACCTGTCGAAAGTGAAACTGTCAAACCGGATAATTCTGATTTCTATGTTGCACCAGATCAGTCGGCCGGGGATTTCAATAATAATGATATAATCCCAACCCTACAAAGCGAAACGGTCAAACAAGATGATACCGATTCTTCAATTCCCCCAGACAAGTCTTCAGAGGTTTCAGGATTTACAGAAGAACCAGCACCTACAACCTGGTTCCCAGAAATCAATTTGGATATTGCCGATGACATCGACGATGAAGCTATACTTGGTCGTAACAGGCAGCGTAAGCGCAAAGCCAGAACCAATACCCGATAACTTAACGCGACCTGGTTCTTTAACCTTTCTAAAATAACACCCCTAAAAAAACTTAAAAAACTATTATTATGCTAATACTATTAGGCAATCAAAAAGGTGGTGCGGGCAAAAGTACGCTTACGCTACTTTTGGCCAATTACCTTACTCAAATCAAAAAGCGTAACGTCACTGTCTTGGATATGGATTATCAACAGTCGTTGGCCACAAAAGCTCAAAAGGCAAAAATTTTGGAAAATGAGCCACTTTATGAAATTGTTCCAGCTGATCTTAAACATTTTCCATCCCTACACAATGCACTGAGCAACCGATCTGGCGAAATCATATTGATCGACCTCCCCGGAAAAATGGATGATGACGGATTGCTGCCTTTGTTTGCTGCATGTGACCTTATCCTTTGTCCTTTCGCCTATGATGAATTTTCTGTGGATTCGACCTTACTGTTTGCAATGGTGCTACGGAAGATCAATGATAAGGCCCCATTCATATTTATTCCTAACCGTGTTAAAAATACAGTGAAATATGAAACAAAGACTGAAATTGAAAATGTACTGCGGCGTTTTGGGGTGGTTGCTCCAAGCCTTGCTGACCGCGTGGATTTTCAGCGGATCAGCACTTTCCAAACACCACTGATTTTATACCCGGTCGTATTGCCATTGCTTGATCTTATCTATAACCAGTATCTAGATTGGGAGGACCATACATGAGCCAGATAAAATCATTAGCCGACGAGCTAAGAGAAACGATTAAAAAAGATGGACATCCCGACAAGGAAATAGAGGACGGCGAGATATCTTTTAAACTGAAACCTATAAATAAATTAACTAAAAAGCCTCCTGACATAAAGCTCGACACCCTGTTTGAAAGTATCCTGACTTTTGAACTGATAGGAACGGAAAAACTGCTGATCCGCCTGGATGACCGCACAGTATTTCTATTGAAGCAACTGAAAATTGCCAAGGCAATTGATATGAACAAACTAATCGCATTCAGCTTGCAACATTTTCTTCTTACCCACCCTGAACTTATAGAATACGTCAAAGAAAACATTAAAACCATCAAATTATGAATTGGACACAATTTCTACTCAGCATTGCCGCTGTCTATTCCCTTTATTACCTGTTTAACATCCTCTTTGACATGATAAAGTCACGAGGCCAACCGATCACAGGCACGAGCCAGGACGAACTCGTATTCTCTGAAGAAACACAACCCAAACAGGTCGGCTCTGATGAAGTAGCACCCGAACCCAAAAGCCGGCAGGTTATATCTTCTGGCCCACTTATTAGCACTGGAGGAGTAAGACTTCAACAACTTTTCGCTCTGGCCCAGTCCGAGGTCATCGAGTACACCAAAGCCATACCTTATTAAGGCAACGATGAAATTCAAGTATCCACTTTTAAAGACAACTCCGGTTGTCTTTTTTTTTGCCCTGCCTTTTTTGGCAACGGCCCAGTCACCGCCAGGTATCAGTGAATTTTATGAGGTCAGTGGAGAAATGCATCGTTGGTATTTCAGCCTTTCTGACTTAGTACTTGTCCTCGGTGCCATCAGTGGCATACTGGGCGGTCTTCGGGTATATGCCAATTGGCAATCCGGCAAACATCATATAGACGCCCAAGTGATGGGTTGGTTCTTTTCCTGCCTCTTCCTTTCTATCATCGGGGCAGCCCTCAAAGCCCTGTTCGGGGTGCATTAAACAGCCTTTTCAATTTTTCATTCACCATTTAATTTCTCAATTCATGACAGTAAACAACAAAAAACTGTTTGCAATCGCTGCATTTTCAATGCTTGCAGCTCAATCTTCGTTTGCCCAAGGCGGAGGTTCCATCGGTATAAACGCCGCCACTTCTTCGCTGACGAGTTACGTAGATCCAGTATCTACGCTGATTTTGGCTATCGGTGCGGTAGTTGGATTGATCGGTGGGGTTCGCGTGTACATCAAATGGAACGCGGGGGACCAGGACATCAACAAGGAACTTATGTCTTGGGGCGGTTCCTGTTTATTCCTGGTACTCGTATCGGTGGTAATCAAAGCATTTTTCGGCGTATAATGATCGCCAAGTATGCAATCTATAAGGGGCTTCAAAAGCCCCTTATTTACCGGGGGTTCAAAGGAAAATTCATTTATTGGGGATTAGGTTCCTTAGTTGGAGGTCTGATAATCGGAGGCCTTATTGGAGCCCTCACCAGTATGTACTTAGGTGGTTTTTTGACCATTGCCCTGATCTCAGCTGGGCTCACCTATACCTTTTTTCGACAGAAAGACGGCCTCCACTCCAAAACCCGAAACACAGGGATTTTTATCCATCCAGTCCACTTAAAACTAAACTATGCAGCGAGAAAGAAAAACAGGATTTAAAATTCCTTTTGCTGGGATCGATACCTATAATGGCTTACAGCTATTGTACGGCGAGAATGGTGATTTCTCCATGATCCTGCACATTAGTAACCCGGTGCCGCAATACGGCGCCGACCCTGATGCTTACAATGCTTATCAAAGTGTATTGCTAAACATCATTAAGATTCTAGGCGAAGGACACATAATACAAAAGCAGGATGTTTTCATCCGCAGGAAATATAAGGGTGTAAATCAGAGCGAATTTTTACAACAGAAGTATCACGCACATTTTGAAGGACGAGAATATACAGACATTAAATCCTACCTGATTATTACCAAGCAGGTTAAACGCGGTGCTTTCTATACTTATGATAAAAAAGTATTGTCAGATTTCTTTCAGAACGTGATTAAAATTTCAGATTTGCTAGCCAATGCCGGATTCAACCCAAGCTTTTTGAATGAGGTTGAAATCAACCGATACATAAGTAAGGTGCTTAGCATGGAGTTTGCCTCGCCCCATACCACTCTTAATAATATGCGTTGTGGGGATGAACAATTGAATTTGGGTAATCTGGCCATCCGTTGTATCAGCATGGTCAATACCGATTCGGTGGATCTACCGGAAAAGTTAGGCCCCTACACCGAAAAGCAGGATAACAAAGGAATGCGGGATTTTCCGGTAGATAACCTTTCTTTTTTACATCAGGTTCCTGGATATCGTGTTATCATTTATAACCAATTGTTAGAGATACCACCACAACAGCTAACACTCAATAAACTAGAGCTGAAACGTAAACGCCATTCAGGCGTTCCCGATCCGGCCAACCTCATCTGCGTTGAGGATATAGATATGTTGCTGGTTGATGTAGCAAGAGAAAATCAAATGCTCGTCAATGCCCATTATTCCATGATCGTATGTGCAGAGGAAGAACAAATCAGGAAGGCTGTTAATTATATTGATGCAGCACTTTTTCAGCAGGGAATTATCCCATCACGAAACGCCTATAATCAGTTAGAACTTTTCCGCTGCGCATTGCCTGGCAATGGTGTAGAACTAAAAAAATACGACTGGTTTTTGACAACCGCCGATGCTGCCCTCTGCTTCTTTTTTAAGGAATCTCTGTTAAAAGATGAACCCTCGGACTTCCTGGTTCGCTTTACCGACCGCCAAGGTATTCCCGTGGGGATAGACCCCGCAGACCTGCCCATGCGCACCAACCGGATCAATAACCGAAATAAATTTGTGCTCGGCCCATCAGGCAGCGGGAAGAGTTTTTTTATGAACGCCTTGATTGAGCAGTATATGCTCTATAACATGGATGTGGTGATCGTGGATACCGGGCATTCCTATTCCGGGATGTGCGATTATTTCCGGGGCAAGTACATTACCTGGTCGGACAGCAAGCCGATTACGATGAACCCCTTTGCCATTGCTGAAAGTGAATACAATATAGAAAAAAAGGATTTTCTGATTACCCTGGTCAGCCTGTTGTGGAAGGGTGCCGAAGGGACCATAAGCTCGGTTGAGCGTGATGTCATTTCCAATGTAATCTCCGCCTACTATAGCCGATATTTCAATCCGGGGTATCCCGGCCTATCCCATAAACAGCTTTTCAGCATACGCAAACGTGTCTTTGAAAGCATGAAGGAGAACCCTCTTTTTGATATGGACTTCGATGTGATCGATGATAATCTGCTTAACCTGGAAATCAGTGATTTAGATGAAGTCCTGCTGGCAGAAGATCCTGATACGACTCCGTTTAAGGCTGCTTTCAATCAAAAATATTTTTCCGCAGTAAACGAGGAAAAGAAACTGGGCAGTATCAGGCATGAACGGACGGGAATTACCGCTCTTGATTTTAATAGTTTTTATGAGTTCGCACTCGGGAAAATACCGGAGATCAAAATCGAGGAAAGGATTGCGTTCGACCTGGACGAGTTCAGGTACGTGTTAAAGAAATTTTACCGTGGCGGAGAGTTTGAAAGTATCCTCAACGAGCCTGCCGACGCATCCCTTTTTTCCGAGCGGTTCATTGTCTTTGAAATTGATGCCATTAAGGAGAACCGTATTCTGTTTCCCATAGTGACACTGATCATTATGGATGTGTTCATCCAGAAGATGAGACATCGTAAGGATCAGCGAAAGGCCCTCATAATTGAAGAGGCGTGGAAGGCAATCGCCTCACCTTTAATGGCAGGGTACATTTTGTACCTCTATAAGACTGTCCGTAAATTTTGGGGCGAGGCCATCGTGGTCACCCAGGAATTGGGGGATATTATCGGCAATGCAGTGGTCAAGGATAGTATACTGAACAATTCGGATACCATTTGCCTGCTAGACCAGAGCAAGTTCAAAGAGAATTACAAGGAGATCGGCAAACTCCTGGCCATTACTGAAATCGAGCAAAAGAAGATATTTACCATTAATAAACTGGGCAACACCGATAACAGGGGGCGCTTTAAAGAGGTATATATCCGAAGGGGTGCTTCGGGGGAAGTGTACGGCGTGGAGGTCTCTATTTTTCAGTATTTGGCCTATACTACCGAAAAACCGGAAAAAAGTGCGGTGGAAATCTATACCCGCACCTACGGGACCTATCAAAGCGGATTGGAAGCTTTTGTCTCCGATATGGAAAAAAGCGGATTGCCTTTGGATGCCTTTATCCGCCAGATTAATAAGGATGGTATACCCATCCCAAGTTCAACTGAATATTTTAAACCCGATTTTGTATGAAACGATCACTTCTAATTGCAGGACTTTTTATTACAGCCTGTCCTGTTTTTGCCCAGATTTATGTGGACCCAACCACGGCGGGTGCTATGGCTGCACACTCAGGAATTATCAACGGGCAGCTCAATAGAACGAATGATAACCTTACATTGATCCAACGTGGTCAATTGGCAGTAACTGGCCAGCTGGTCATCGTAAATGATTTGCAGCAACAAATCTACCGAGGGTTAAGTGAGGTATCTGCCGCCGTACGATCCTTGTTGGCCATTCAGGATATTGCCGACATCAGCATGGATATTGTTTCCGATGTAAACAAGGCTATTTCAATTGCTCAAAGTAACCCGGTTCTGCTGCTCTTTGCTGAAGGTGGTGCTCGCGAGTTCAAACGAAGGGGAACGGCATTGGCTGCGGAAGTCAGCTCCTTTGTATTGCAGGGTGGCATAAACAACCTGATGGATTCTGGCGAAAGAGCAAAATTATTAAACCGCATCAGGACCGAACTGATGATCTTACGGGGTGTTGCTTATGGAATGCATCGCACGATGTTTTGGGCGAAACAGCGCGGTATTCTTAATTCTCTTAATCCTTATTCCGGTTATATAAATATTGATGTAAGGATTGCTAATGATATCATCAGAAACGCTAAATACCTAAAAAAATGAAAGGAATGATTATCCTAATCTTCCTGCTTTTCGGGATACTACAACATGCTTTTTGCCAGCTCAATGTAGAACTAATTCACCAGTTGGTAGCCGAAAGTAAAAGCGAAAATAGCAGACAGGAAGAAGCTAAAAATAAACAGGCAGTTACTTCTGCAAACGAAGAGGTAAATAAAACACAAATGAGCAAACTTAAGACGAAGTACAGGGAATTACAAAGCCGTTTTCATACTGTGGGACTGGCTATTGATGCCGCACAGATCGGACTGGAAGCCAGCCCAGTTGTTTCAGAGATCATCCGACAGCAAAATATAATCTACCAGCTGGCTAGTGATAATCCTATTCTGATTTCACTAGCGTTCCAGACTGAAAAAGACCTTGCAGACAGAGCGAGAATGTTGGTGAATTATATTATTGGTCTGGCCCTAAGTATCGGCGACATCAACCAGATGAAAGCAAGCGACCGCAAAATTCTTTTTTCACATGCATTAACTGAACTCCGCTTGATAGAAGGGGCTAGTAAAGGTTTGGCCACGGCCATGTTCCATGCTAACCGAAAACGCTCGTTGAACCCCTTTGCCAATTTTATTGAGCAAGATAAACAGCTTGTTGATAATATATTACGTAATGCCTCTATTCTTAAAGCAACAACGCCATGAGGTGCCAACTATTTATCGCAGGTTTTTTGCTGCTCGTTTGTACAGAAAGTTCAAATGCGCAAAAATTAGTTTTCGACCGCGGTCATTTTGCGATTGTTAATGAGAACGGCAGCGTGCGTTTGGCAGCAGAAAATACCCATAACAATTATCTAAGCACCATTAACAATCGTTTGGATGACATAAATCTGAATATCTCTTCAGTGGTGATGGTGCAGAACTTGATTTATAATTCACTTACCCAGGTCAATCAAGCATTGAGAAGCGGTATAGCCGCCACACAGATTGCTCGAATCAGTACAGAGATTATTAAGGAAAGCAATACCATGATCTCTATTGCAGGCAGCGAGCCCTATTTATTGCTGTTTGCCGAGGATGTTGCAAGGCAACTGAAATCCCGTGGAATTACCCTGGTTAGCGAAGTATCTGATTTTATTTTAAAAGAAGGCGGCAATGTGTTGATGGACTACGACAAACGAGATGCTTTACTACGTAAGGTCATCCTGGAATTAAAAGTCATGAGGGCACTATGTTATAGTATGGGTAGATCTATGTATTGGGCAAAAATGAACGGGGTGTTAAAAACGGCTAATCCTTATAGAGATTTTATAAATCAAGATACTCGGATGGCCAATGATATCATCCGTAATTATCAAATTTTAAAACAATAAACGATGAAACATTATATTCTAGCCATACTTATTTTGGGGATGGCCGCTTCTGCAGGAGCCCAGCGTATCATTCGAGACCAGTCTATTGTTAACCAGCAAGAACGTATGGTTTTCAAACAATGGGACAGGAAGAAATTTACCCCAACTAGCGGCTTTTTAGGACTTAATCCAAACTACTGGCTTACCTGGGCGTGGCACCCGAACTACCCTAAAAAAGACCTCCGTCCATTGGGACCTGTCGGACCACAAACTCAGCGTCTGGCTTTTGCCGCGGCCATGCAAAATACCGAAAACGCCTATAAACTGCATGCTGATACTTTAAGAAATACTGCAATAACCGAAGCGGTAAACTATTCAGCTGTTTTTTCTACTGCCGATCCATTGTGGATGCTATACTACCGTCATGAATTTGAACCTCTTTTAAACGAACAAGATGCAAATTTGATGTCTGGAATTCCCGCAAAAGAAATTGACTACCTGGTTCGCAACGGCGTTTACGAGTGGTATCGCGAAGAGTCCTCAGGAATTAAGGAACGCCTGGACGGTGCAATGACTACAACACTTGACCGTGGTTCAAGGCTACTGACCTACCACAGGCTGCTTTTGGAATATCGTCGGTTAAATACTTCCTGGGAGGCAAAAAAACAGTACGCCAGAAAATTCCTAGCTCTTAGTGAATCTACAAACAAAATGAAGTCCAGGGACCAGCCCATTGTAGAAAGGCAAGGTTTCAGAACCGATCAGCAAATCGCTGACGAAATTTTAAGGAAATCCAAACTCTAACATGATGAACATAACCAATTTACTGACCGGCACTGCCGGTTTTTTTATGCAATCAGGTTCCGGAAATGTGCCAGACTCATTTAAAAAAACTTTCAATTTTTTGCAAGGCAACGGGGTCTACGAAGAAGGTATGATGCATTTTTTAAAGGAAATGAAAAATACACTGTGGACGCACTATGATGCATTTATTGCAGATGCACAGGCACTATCGGCCATTTTCATGCTCATTTTTTTTGCCGTTAAGTCATATGAAATGATGTCGGGTGATAAAAAAATGGAAATTATGCCACTGCTTCGTCCGTTTGGTCTGGTCATGGTAATTCTTTGGTGGTCTCCTTTTACCAGAGTGGTCTCCTTTCCCACAGATATAATTGCAAATAAGACTGAGATTATGTTTAATAGCAGCCAAACAGAAGTCAATAACTTACGACTGGAAAGAGCCCAGCTGATGGTACAGGTAGCAGATAATCTGCTCACTGTGCAGGCCCAAACAGAAACAGCTAAACAGGAGGCAGATACCTGGTACCAAAATGCCTGGGAATCGGTGAAGTCTACTGTTAAGGAAGGTTTTGCTGAGGTTTGGAACCCAATTGTGGAGTTACGTAACCGTATGCAAGTCGGTCTGCAACTCCTTGCCACTTCCATTCTGGAAACATTGGCTTTATGGGTACTTCGGATCTGTGTATATCTCATCTTCATTATCCAGATTATCTTTTCTACGATACTGATTATACTGGGGCCATTCTCAGTCGCAATCAGCATCCTTCCTGCATTCAGGGACAGTTTTACTACATGGGTTGCAAGGTTCATTTCGGTTAATCTTTATACAGGTATCGGTTTTCTGGTTCTGTACGTCGCTTCTTTATTCCAGCATTATGCTATGGAAGCGGAGATAAGCCGCTACAAAGAGCTTGTCGGCACCTCTGCCGACCGCTTGGAAAAACTTGGGTGGCTTGCCGGAAATGGCCTGCTCTCTTTCGGGATGGTAATCGTAACCTTTTTGATTGGAGGTCTTACCATGTTAGCAGTTCCCAGCATTAGTACATGGATCGTGTCTACATCCGGTATAAGCTCTGCTGCTTCCACGATGGGTCGAGGTGCTTCAAATATGTCCAGAATCTTAAGCAAAATGATGAAATAATGATTGTAAAAAATATCGAAGCCAAAGTACGCCTTGCCACATTTTTGTCCGCAGGAAGTTTTATCCTGGCCGTTGTCATCGTCCTGATCGTTTCCCTGTTTGCTTACAAACAGGTTGCAGACGCTCGAAAAAGCGTCTACGTGCTAGATGCAAACAGCGTACCGCTGCTAGCCAGGCAAACTGATCTTCAAATGAACCGCGCTGCGGAATATCGTTCGCACGTCAACCTTTTCCACAGTCTTTTCTTTTCGCTTACGCCTGATGATAAGTATATCGAATATCAGATGAAAAGAGCGATGTACCTGGTCGATGAAAGTGGTGCACTTCAGTATAACAACCTTAAAGAAAAAGGATTTTTCAATTCAATTCTCTCCTCCAGTGCTGTGTTGACACTTCAGACCGATTCAATTTTTATTGATGAGGGTCTTAAGTATTTCCGTTACTACGGTCGCCAGAAAATAGACCGTCGCAGCTCCACGATTATTCGTTCGCTCGTCACTGAAGGTTATCTAAAAGACCTGAAAATCCGCTCTGATAACAATCCCCATGCGGTACTTATTACCCGTTGGAAAACATTGGAAAATAAAGACATTGAAAATGTACAGAAAAACTCATTTTAAACCCCGCCCAAATCTTTTATACGAGCTCAGAAAAGAGTTCGGAGGGTACTTTCTCCGCTTGTCGGCTCTTTGGAAACTCGTCAGCTCCAGATACCCAACGCAAATATTTGCCCTCATGCTGGCGTCTATACTGTTTTCAGGCGTATTCGCCTTTACGGTTATGAGGGTAAAAGAACCCAAGTCATTGCCATCGCTTTCCAGCTCAGGCACCAATGTAGCCCAGGGGTTCGGACAGATCATAGGTGCCGGGCAGGCATTTCAGAAAGTGCTTGATCTGCAAAATCAGATCAACACAGTACTGCACAAAGAAAAGCTGACTGCTGCCGATAGCCTTTTTGTCAAAGATGCAATTCAGCAGTTGGAAATCATCCATAATGAGCTAAATATTAAACCAACACCCTAATTATGAAGATCAATTTCAAGCAACCGCGATATGTGCTACCACTGATCCTACTTCCTTTCCTATGCTTATTTTTTTACGCATGGAAAAGCAGCTTTGGAAAAGATGCACCCGTACAACAAAATGGAAATACGCTACAGGAAACATTGGTGGATGTTTCCGAAGAGGTTAAAAACAAAGGTATTGAAGATAAGTTGGACGCTTACCGTAAGCAATACAAGGATGCCGATGGTTACACAGCAGTCGGTGGGATCGCAGACGAACAAACCAACAGGCAAAAAGTTCCAGACCTGTACAATCAAATGGAAAAAAGGATGTTGGATTCCATCGACCGGGAAATGAAAAGGAAATATGGTAACACAGCCGCCGAACCACGCACATCACATTCAACCTTTCCCAACGCAGTCCCTAAAACACAGCCACCAAAAACTTACGATACAGACCGAGACTTGGCAACTGCACTTTCCAAATTAAAGCAGCAACAATCGGCACCTACCACATCAGAGGTGCCTGGTAATAAGGGACAAACGGACCCCATGAAAATTTTTCGGGAACAAATGTCACTGATCGACAGCATGGGCAAAGCAAACGACCCCGATTACAAATCAGAACAAGCCAGAGAAAAAGAGATGGCCCTTGCTGAACGGGAGCTTAAAAATCAAAAAAAACTCAGCGTTTCTAAAACTTCGGCGTCCACGGCACTTTTCAATACCATTTCAGCTAATGGAGAAGATAGTTTTATCCGTGCCATAGTAGATCAGGACATCACTGGCTATGCAGGTTCTCGTCTACGTATCCGTCTGTTAGATGACATGACCGCAGGTCGGTTTTTAGTTAAAAAAGGTACATACCTATATGCCCAGATAACAGGCTTTAGCGGTCAACGGGTAAACCTATCAATTAGCTCCATTTTTCAAAATAACAATATACTACCTGTCCGACTTGACATCTACGATAATGACGGCCTGCCTGGGCTTTATGTCCCCGCATCTGCATTCCGTGAATTTTCAAAAGTACTTGGTAGCGATGCCAGCCAGGGTATGACGATTCAACAGCAAGCTGAAAACAATAACCAGCTAGTCATGAGCATGCTGCAAAAAATGTTTCAATCTACTACAACGGCGGTTAGCAAACTGATCCGTAGCAATAAAGCCAAACTGAAATATAACACCCAGGTCTATCTTATTGACCCGCAAGAACTCAAAAACACTCAGAACAAGTATTAACCCATATTTTTTATGAAAAAATTAATCTTTTTTTTAGTGGCCATCTTATGGGTGGCCCAGGGGCTTTATGCACAAATCCCAGCAGGAGTATACCGCAAAGATCTACCAGATATTCTGATCAGTCGGGATATTTCATTGCACTTTATTTCTCCCGAACCCATTCAATATGTTGACATATCCACCCACGCAGTTGCGGGCGATCTGCCTTTAAAGAATGTATTGCGCTTAAAGATAATTCCAGATGTCAAGATGCCCTTAGATGAGCCTGGTGTAGTAACCATTGTTGGCGAAAGTTTTATTGCTCAATATAACCTGCGCTATGTGGATGACCAATCACTTATCGTCCCCACACAAGTGAATATATTACCGGAACATACCCAGCCGCTGGACGTCCCTGGAATTTCACTAACAACCAGGCAGATGCAGGATTTTGCCATTCAGATTCTACAGAAACCATCTGGTAAGTCTGTGCGAAAGGCAAAGGCTTTCGGTTTAAAGGCCAAACTGAACCATGTGTATGCCGCAGGTGATCACATATTTCTTGATATCACATATTTTAACAATAGCAACTTGCCTTACGATGTGGACGAACAGCGCTTCAAAATCGAAGATAAAAAGATTACAAAAGCAACAAACGTACAATCTGTAGAAATTAAGCCCGTATGGCAACTGTATCCAAACAGCATATTTAAGAAGCAATACCGAAATATCTATGTCCTGAAAAAGGTAACCTTTCCGGGTAATAAGTTGCTAAATATTGAACTGACTGAAAAACAGATTTCCGGGAGGGTGCTTACCCTAGAAATGAAATACAGTGATATTCTGAAAGCAGACAGTTTATAAAATGTCCAAATAATGGGAGTCTCCATTGAGCTCCCTTTATCCATTAAAAGCAAAACTTGATATATGGAAGAAACCAAGGAACAGCAGAGCCTTTACAAGTTCCTGCAATTTGGTATCTATTTGTCCGTCTTGATCGAAGTTTTCCTGTTTTTTTACGCCAGTAAATTTTTAACACAGGATTATACGGACAAATTTAACCTACGCTTTTTTGTAATCAGGCTTGCCAGATTACCATTTTACCACCAGCTCATTTACAGCAAACTATTTACTCTACTGTTGATTTGCCTGGTTTCAGTAGGTACGCTCAGCAGAAAAAACAAAGACCTCAATCCCAAAAATCATATTGTTTATCCACTTGTAGCTGGTCTTATCGTTTTCTTTTCGGGAATCTTGTTTCAGGGAAAACATACACCGGCCATTTGGATGGGTGCTGGCTGGTCTGATCTGCTGTACATCGTCACCGCAATTTTCGGAACCTTACTGATCCATATCGCTATGGATAATGTATCGAAGATCATCAGTTCAAAACTTGGTAAAGATAAATGGAACATTGAGGGGGAATCCTTTATGCAACCCGTCAAACCGATTGAGACACCGTATTCGGTGAATATACCTATGTTATTCTATTATAAAAAGAAGGTACATAAAGGATTCATTCCGCTGGCAAATTTATTCAGAAGCCTGCTTTTAATATCAGTTCCCGGTGGGGGTAAAACTTTTTCAGTTATTATTCCAATAATAAAGCAATTCATCGCCAAATCTTTCACTTTATGCATTTATGATATAAAATATCCTGACTTGGCCAAGGTTGCCTATCACCATTATTTATTGGCAAAACAAAAAGGGAAATGCCTTGATTATAAATTCCACGTTATCAATCTAAATGAAGTTGAAAAAAGCGAACGAGTAAACCCCTGGAAAAGGCAATACCTCAATACTCTTGCCGATGCCTCTGAAACAGCAGAAGCCTTAGTTGAGGCCATGAAAAAAGGTGACCGTTCGGGGGGCAGTGACCAGTTCTTTACACAATCCGCTATCAATTTTCTGGCCGCATGCATTTATTTTTTCAGCAGCTACGAAGATGGTCGGTATTCAAGCCCTCCGCATGTGCTTTCTTTTTTAAACCTTTCCTATGATGACATTTTCAGCGCACTTTTTTCTGAACCGGAACTGGTACCACTACTTTCCCCATTTAAAAGTGCTTATCAGGCCAAAGCTTTCGATCAGTTAGAAGGACAAGTAGGTACCCTTAAAATCTTTATCAGCAGATTGGCTACAAAAGAAACTTTTTGGGTATTCAGCGGGGATGATTTCGAGCTAAAAATAAGTGATCCTAAAAACCCGTCAATTTTGGTGCTCGCCAACGATCCTTTGACACAAAGTACTAATTCAGCCTGCTATTCCCTTGTGCTAAATAGGGTAACTAAACTGGTAAACACTAAAGGCAATTTACCCGTTGGACTTGTCATAGATGAGGCCCCAAGTCTCTATATTTTTCGAATTGAGCAGGTTTTAAGTCAAGCAAGAAGCAATTTGGTTGCGTCTGTACTCGGAATCCAAAGCCTTCAACAATTTCAGCAGCAATATGGTAAAGAAACTGCTGCTACTATCACTTCTGTGGTCGGTAATGTGCTATCTGGATCTGTACAGAACAAGGATACGTTAGATTGGTTGGAACGACTATTTGGCAAGGTAAAACAGGAAGGTGAAAGTCTGAGTATCGACCGGACGAAAGTCTCTGTTTCCCTGAGTGAAAAACTTGAACCGCTGATTCCTGCTGGCAAGATTGCGAACCTCCGAGCTGGCGAAATGGTGGGTTTGATCGCGTCAGATGCCGTTGAAACCTATACAGGGAAATACCAGCCCTCGGCAGTAAACTGTCGGGTAAATCTGGATGTAGAGTCTATCAAAAAAGAAGAACAAAGCTATCGGTCCTTGCCAATCTATTACGATTTCAAAGGCAGAAAAGAGGAAATACTCCGGCAGAACTTTCAAAAGATTAATGAGGAAGTGCAGCAGGTTGTAAAACAGTTCAGAATTGCTCAGACATCAGTTGGTGTACCTCAGCCTAAAGGAATAATGAAGCAAACCTTTAACAAATAACAAATTAATCACCTAACAACTATATTTTATGGAACAACTTCTTGGCACTTATGCGCAGGTGCATCCATTACTAAACGACCCGGCAGGCAAGCAGGGTCAGATTGGTATGATAACAGATATAGATATTGAGGGAGACAATGTTTACATAAGCTTTGAAAAAGGACAACAGGCACTATATAGCAGTAATGCCTTATTTGTCTTGAAAAAATCTGATGAAATAAGCACAAATGCAATTTCAAATTTTCAAAAACTGTCAAAGGAAGATTTTAAAACGCTTTTAGAAATCAGTTTGAAGGCACAGTCAATCTTTCCAATAAACCACAAAACTGCTCTTGAAATGTCAACTACAAATAATGCAGTTAGAGCCCATAGCCAGAATTTACTTCAAGATAAATTGGGCTTAGTCAACAATAATCAGGTTGAAGTTGAACAACGTCCAATTCACAGGCGCTAAATAATTTAGAAATGGAAGAACTTTTGAACAAATCAGTAATGGTACATCCATTAACTGATGATCCAATGCGTATGCAAGGTCAGGTCGGGTTAATTGCTCAAATCAACCTCAAAAATGATGAAGTGCATGTACAATTTCCTTACAATAATATTGGGGTTTATAGTACTAACGCCCTACTTTCCTTACAACCAAAAGAAATGGTTTTGGCAACTATACAGACAAAATTGCTCGAACTAGACCCCAAAGATGTAAGGATACTACTGGATATTTACAGACTGCAAAATATTGGACAAACAGGAGCAATTGAAGAAGCACTTCGGTGGGCCATCGGCTTTGAGGAAGTTGGCAAAAATTCCCTTGTTACCTTGGAGGATTTCATCAAATGTGGGCTAGCAGATGAAATCGAAATTCAATCTTCTCGTAGCCGATGAACCCTCGAATATTCGTGTTGCATGTCGTTGTCCATTTTTTACTGACTCATTCAGCTGTAGCTATAGCACAAATTAATGACCAATATCGTAGTAGCTTACCGTTAATAAATTTACGTGTGACCTCTGGTTTTGGATACCGCGTACATCCGGTGACTAATAAGTATGACCTGCATAGAGGCGTTGACTTTGCTGCCCGTTGTGATCCGGTACTAAATATTTTGGACGGAACTGTAACGGATACAGGTTTTAATCCAATCCTGGGCAAATATGTGAGAATTTCTCATGGAGACTTTCAAAGTATTTACGGACACCTTTCCCAGATCTTGGTCATACCAGGTGAGCCTGCAACAGCAGGTCAGGTCATAGGTGTCACCGGAACAACAGGCCGGGTGACCGGAGAACACCTGCATTTCAGCATCAGGTTTAAGGATAAATACATCAACCCATTACATTTTTTAAGGTCACTGTTACTGCCCGAACAGCTAGGCCAAACCATCAATTAATTACTTATGGAACAACATTTAAGAACCCTGCAAGATAAATTAAATACACTTGCAGCTGGCCAGGCTATTGGCCTTACAGCCGCAGAAGCGGCCATTTATGGCGTAGACTATGCAGACGAACTGCCAGAAGAAGATGCCCCTCAGGAGGTAGGAGAAGATGGCGAATGATAAGATTAAGGCCATGCACATACAGGTGGCCGAAAAACTCATTGAACAGCTGAAAGCCGGAACTGCTCCCTGGCAAAAACCTTGGAACAGCGATGATCTTCCATCTTTTGAGCTCCCTTACAATGCCGTCACTGGAAACCGCTATAAAGGTATTAATACCTTTTCCTTGTTGCTTAACGGTTACGAAGATCCTCGATGGATAACCTTTAACCAGGCATCCGCCAACCAGTGGAGTGTCAAGAAAGGTGAAAAGGCTTCTCTAATCCAGTTTGTTAAAACAACTGATTTAGTGGCCAAAAGGGATGAAAGTGGTAAACCTATGTTGAACGATGATGGTAAACCCATCAAGATTTCTATAAAACTGGATCGCCCAATCATTACCACCGCCTGGGTATTCAATGCTGCGCAGGTAAATGGGATTCCCATCCTACAAAAACCAGACATCCAAGAGTTAGGTTGGAAGCCATTAGAACGAGCAGAAAAACTGATTGCGAGTTCTGGCGCCGATATTATCCATCGGGCCGGAGACGATGCATTTTACAGCCCGTTCAAGGATCAGGTTACTATGCCGCTGAAAGAGCAGTTTGATGCTCCAGACAAGTATTATGCAACGGCTCTTCATGAACTGGGCCATTGGACTGGACATAAGGACAGATTGGACCGTAGTATAATGAATCAGTTTGGCTCCGAAGCATATGCCCGTGAGGAATTACGTGCAGAAATCGCTTCTCTGCTGATCGGTCAGGAATTGCGGATCGGACATGACCCCAGACAGCACACCGCTTATGTGGATAGTTGGATTAAGGTCTTGCAGGACACACCCTTTGAAATACATGCCGCTGCTACTGACGCTGAGAAAATTCTCAATTACCTCACAGGTTTAGAACAAAAAAGGGAAGTTAAAACTGAGTTGCAAAATATACCGGAGTCGAAGGGATCAAGAAATCAGACAAACTCTAAATATCTGTCATCAGGTGACGAAATTGCTTATAACAATACAATTTACAAAGTAAATGGTCATCTGAAACAGGGTCGTCTACGCATGGAGGACTTGAACTCAGGACACAACTTTGTGCTTTCTAAAAATGATATGCTGTATGGTTCTTTGCTTCAGGTAAAACAGCAATCTCAGGACAAAACCCGCACAATTGATGGGACTGATACTTCCATTTCTCAGGAAGCTGACACAGCAATTGCTATTGTGGCAAGACGCTAAATCATCACAAAATTTCAATCTGTTAATTATGGAAACATTTATCAAGGAAAATGAGTTGCCTATTAAAGAACTCGAAAAGCTAGGACTTTACCAGGAAGGTAAGTTGAATCTAAGCAATGAAGATGTCGACGCATTGCTAGCGGGACGAAGAACAGACATGCGCAGCATGTTTCATTTGAAGATGGATGGTTTTGAAATCCGACAACTGGATGCCAAACTATCCCTTAATCGCAACCCTGATGGCACCGTCACGCTGAACCTGCACCCCATCTATAAGGAGGTCAAACCACATCCATTGCTCAGCGAGGAAGAAGCCAGGGTACTTCTGGACGGTAAACTACAATCGATACAGAAAGTTTATGAGCAGGCCGATAAAAAACTGGCGATGCTGATTATCGAATACGACAAGCAAACCAGAGAATTTGTCTCCTACCATCCTGAGCAGGTTGAAGCTCCTATAAAAATCAACGGGCAAGTGATGTCAGAGGAACAGCAGAAAGCATTTCAACGCGGAGATGTAATAGAATTGGACGAAGGCACTCGCATCCAGCACAGCGCGACCGACAGCAAGGGGATCAGGTCAGACAGAAAGGCATTGATACTTTCGGTATTAATGGACGGCGGTATTTCTTATTTACTGCTCCGTGGTATTCGCAACCTTGCCGGGAATAAGGACGGCCAAAAAGAAGAATACACCAAAGGTTATAATCAGGCCCTAGCTGATAGTATGGTAGGAAAACCTAAAAGAGAAAAGGAAATGACCGTGGGCGAGCATAAAGACTATGAAACAGGTTCACAATATAGTCGAGGATACGGGCGCACCTCATCTCGCTAATGGGTTTGTTAGCCGATCCGTGCCCACTTTCTATTAACCCGGAGACATTGGCTTTTTTTGTGAGCCGCATAACTGTTCAGGATGGCACTATCCTTTTTACCTATCAGGATAATCAACGGGATACAGCGATAGAATTTTGGTCGGACGAGAGGCACCTTGTACCTGTTTCTACTGGAATGTGGTTGGTGTATGAGGGATTACCCGCACAGGTCAGGCATTTGTTTTTAAGCCATTCAGCAACTGATATTCTTTGTTTCTGCCAAAAACGACCAGATTGGCTAAAGATTCCAGGCAGTGTTGCATTTGCTTCTTTAGGGTTGTTGGCCAGTGCGGATCAAATATCTTTTCTGAAACAACACTTTGTCAACGCAAAGGTGCATACGCTATTTGATGCCGAACTTACAGGCAGGGTCACAGATTGTAAAGTCGCATTGTGGAAGTCGGGGAAAGACGCTTTTTTCAAGGTCACCGACGATCTAATACAGATTACTTATCGCAAACGCAAATTCAATATCCCTGCCACTTCTTTTTCACTAAACCGTTTTGAAAAAGTTGTTGGCATACGCTCAGGTATACGCACCCACAAACCTAAAAACGGCTACTGTTCTTTTCGCGAACAGTTTAATCTGATTTAACCACTAAGTACTACGTGTAAGAATCTTAAAAGCAGATAACTAACAGCAATAGAGCCTGGTTCCTACGGACCAGGCTCTATTGCCGTGCTTAAAATTTAACCTAATAAAATCGATACCAAATAAAGAGAATCTTAAAACAACAGCACTATGAACATTGAACTAAAAAATATCAAGTACTACGAATCCTTTAGCGAAGAAACACTTGCTTTCCAGGCGAGTCTATACATCGAAGGCAAACGTGTAGGAACCGCAAAAAACGATGGTCGTGGAGGCCCGACCTATTACGATGGAGATAATAAAGAGGGACGAGAACTTATACATCAGGCAGAGCAATATGCGAAAGCACTTCCTGATAAACATTATCCTAAAGATGATTATATGGAGGCATTTTCTATACCTATGACACTTGAACACCACATTGATGACCTACTTAATGATTACTTAGGTAAAAAAGAGTTGGAAAAAATCCAGAAGAAGGTGGCAAAGGATATGGAAAAAGGTATTGTATTTGGCAAACCCAATGATAATTCATGGAGCGTCCAAACCTACAGTGTGCCACTTAAACAAGTGTTGTCTCATCCCAAAGGCCCCGAGAGCGTAACCAACACCATCGCAAAAAACATATTCAAAGAGCTAAAGGATGGGGTTAAGATCTTAAATACGAACATCCCTGAAAGCATTTTAAAAAACGCTGGACTTTTCGCAGACCAATATGTAAAACCATTGGTTCAGGATATTGGGCAACATGGTATAAATTCAGCGGAAAATACAAACGAACACAACAAGTCACAAGGCAGGTCGCTTTAGGACAAACTGGAATTCAATTATACCGACGTTCACCATCGCATAAAGATAAAGTTTTAAGGAGGCTATCTAGCCTTCTTTTTTGTGTAAAAAGATTATTATAACCAAAAGTAGCTAATAAAGAGTAGTTTACAAGAGTGGGAAACTTTATCGGTAGCGATTTAGTAATGGTGCTTACTGCACTTGATTACCTTGTAAATCAATACTGCAAATATAAAAAAGAAAGAGGGGTCATACCATTGAAAGTGATAAACGGCCTTATTTTATTTTTAATGCATTTTCTGCTTTTTCTACTTTTAGTGATCCTGAAAGTTTTAAATACCTTCTTTAGAGATAAAAAGTGATAAAAGCAGCCTTTTTAAGCTGCTTTCTTTCTTATGTTTTGTGCTATCGCTTAGGGGTTGGATATAGATCAGGTACATATTCATACAGATCTAGGAGATTGCAAAGTTATCTCGATGGCTTTTTCTTCTAACTTCATACATGGACAAAATAAAAAATTAGGAAATTATATAGAAGCCGTTTTTTTTCAAGCACACATTGAGCTTTCTAAGCTACTCTTCAACATGGAATTGATGTAACAGGATTAAATAATTACGGAAAAAAAGTTTGCTTTGAAGCAAGGGAGGGACGAGTTCCAAAGTTGGCTCAAGACGATACGGATTTCCTTTCAACGATAACCTGTGAGTTCGGAATGGCTTTTCCTTTAAACCACGAAATATTAATTTGCAGACTGCTAATTTTATATATCACTGATCATCTATTTCAAGTAATAAATTGAAATATGCGCATAGGCACCAAAGACAACGACCGACATGATCAGTATAAAGAAAAAATAAAATATAATATCCATTAAAGTGATCGCATATTTTTTTCTTTTCTTTTGTTCACGTTTTTTAGGTGCTTTACCTCCTTTCAATTTTGGAGGAACTTGTCTAATGACACCGAGTTTAGATTGACATGGCATATCACCTAATTGATTAAAATGTTTTCACCATCCCGAGTCCGAAAGTACCTGATCTGTAAGTCGGCATAATTAGTGCATTATTTTTAGGTTTGTTGGAGAATATTCTTTTGATTTTGGGGTATAACCAGTACGAGGCCTGGGTTGACAGTACACCAAGTCCAGCTCCCGCCACCACATCACTAAACCAGTGCCTATTGTTGTACATTCTCAAAATCCCTACTGTTGCAGCTGCGGTATAGCCTGAGATCGTGTACCAGACCGATTGGTCACCATATTCTCTGCGAAGAAATTCAGCCGAGGCAAATGCCTCCGCTGCGTGGCCGGAGGGAAATGCTCTCGGAGTTCCATCTGGCCTAGTGACAGCGGTGATCCCCTTAAGGCTTTGGGTAGTTGCATTTAAGATGATATTGGACAATAAATAAACCCCGCTTTGATCTAAGAGGCTATTTTTACCTTTAAGGCCTAATCCATTAAGTGCAAACACTGCTGCCCCAGGTGCAAATTGAAGGTAGTTGTCGACTATAAATTGCTTGTGGGGATGTTCGCTGTAAAATTCATGTTTTGCCTCAACGTCCAAATTTGTCAGCGCATTGTTTCCCAGCTTTACAAATCCATAAGCTAGCGCAACTGAAGGAATGATGATTGACGATACACGAACAGGGTTTTTAAAATTTTGTTGTTGATCTGCTTTCTTTTTACCTGATGTATCAGATATCGATTTGAAAACTACCGGAGGAGATTGACTGAATAAACTTGTAGTCCAAAACATCAAAAGGATTGAAATAGTATATGTAATGTGGTTTTTCATTTTTTAAATTATTTGATCTGATTTTACGACTACCAATGGGTGTTAAAAAAATGGATCATTTTCATGATAATAGCAGCTCCGAGTAAAACTGCCAGTATCCAGAAAAAAATCATCGAATAAAGCCCTGGCCTAATAGTCTTTTTTTTCTTTTTTGTTTTAGGTTTAAGTGAAGGTCTAGGCATATTTATTGTGTTTTTCACCGATTTATCCAGTTTATTTTTATGTGCATTCGACTTCATCCCTCAATCGTCTAAGTCTTCATTCTTATGATATTCCTGCATTTTCTTCTTCCACTTTAAATACCATTGCTGATGGTGAAGGATTAATAAAAAGAAAATCGCCGCCGATGAGGCAAATGCGATAATGAGCATATTCAACCCAACTGCAACACCGATCGCGGCTGTACACCAAATTGTAGCAGCGGTGGTCAACCCCTGAGACTGGTTCCTTTTATCATTTTTATAAATAATTCCTGCACCCAAAAAGCCAATGCCAACAATTACATTAGCTATTATCCTGGAGACAGCAGCCGTATCATTTAAATGCTGTCCAATGGCTGTAAATAAGGTTGCACCCAAACAAACAGCAGCATAGGTCCTTATGCCGGCACTACCTCCGTGTTTTTCCCGGTCGAATCCAATCCATGCACCAAGAAGAAGGGCGATCAAAAGTCGTAAAGCAATGCTTAATTCATTTTCCAAGTCCATTTTTCCAATTAAATCCATAGGTTATCCCTCAAGATTTAAAAACCATTCCTCAGCTTGTTTTATAGCTTCCTCAACAATGGCCAGTTCATTAACCGTTCTTTCCTGTTTTAGCTTGTTAGCGATCTCAATCGCTTTTTCCCTTATAATTGGTTTCAGATCCTGCATTTCGAGCGGAAAGTTTTCTAATGTCCACGTCATAAATATTTCTTTTTAGTATTAAAATTTTGATTTATTTCTGTGTAATGCCTGCGATAATATTAATTGTTAATGCGACAATAAACGTGTTAAAGGCAAAAGCTAAAATGCCGTGCATCCAGGCCAGCCGTCTTATTTTTCTAGAAGTAATCTGCACATCTGAAACCTGAAAGGTCATTCCAATAACAAAAGAGAAGTAAGTGAAATCCATATAGTCGGGTTCTTCTTCATCTGGAAATATTAAGCCTTCCGGTTTTATGTTTTTTCCTCCCTTATGATGGTCCAAATCGCAATAATAAAGATGGGCGTAGCGCAATGTAAATACGGTGTGTAGGAGCCACCAAGAGCCTGCAACGCAAGCAAGAGGGATTATAGCGGTTCCGGAAAATTCCTTTTCGGTTTGGGATGAGGCATTTTCCAAGAGTAAAAGCACAGCCAATAGACTGGCGAATGCCGCTGCGATTACAAAGAAAAAAATCACTGTCCGGCTGGAATCCTGAGCATGAGCCTCATGCTTTACATCGGCAGGATGGGAGCTTAGAATGGTGATCCATGCCAATATTAATGTACTCATAACATACGCTAGCCAAGTCAGCATGTAATGAATCGGATCTTTAAATTTACCTGTAGTAGCTACAAAAAACAGAACTGAAACTCCTATTGAAGTATACAACTTGTGATGTGCATCCACTTGGTTGATGTAATTGGCTATTTTTCTTAGACGGTCTACCATGTTAATTTTCCCCTTCTTAAATAATAGAGGTATAATTTAAAAGTAAAATGGGCAATAACGAGACTGATTACTACCCCAATGAGGATTTCGTGTGGGTAGTTCCAACCACTATGTAAATTAGTATACAAGTTGATAATTGCCCAGGCGACAACCATTGCTTTGAGCGGCCAGTAATGTTTCTTGAAATAAAGACAGCTGAAATAGGCAATTCCCGCTAAGCTTGAAGACATAGGAAGACAACCAAACTGTTTGCCAATCCCGACGGCTTTTACTTGCATGGAACCAGCCATAGTTTCCATATATAATGGACGCAGGTGTGCAAACAATAAGTTGACCGTGAAGATCATTCCATTGCAAACCACAACATACAACCCGATAAAAACTAGTACCTGCATAAATTTCATCTTATCATAAAAAAGTGTCATTAATACCAGGAAACCATAAAAGAGAATTAATAAATAGAAGTTTCCTGATTGTAGCATGAGCTTAGCAATAAATTGGTTATGGTTGTCGTTTGCCCAAAAAAGAATGGTTTCGTCAACTTCTACGATGTCGCTTAAAATGTGATGGTCTGCAAGGATAAATCCAATAAGCAGGGCAGAAAAAACCGTAACCGTCACCATAACGGGAAAATAGGTATCTAGTATTCTCATTGGATAATCAGGTTAAACTTTTGGATTCTTCATCTTTGTAGCGTTTGCTAGAATAGATCCGTTATTCCCAATTGGCCACCGTCGTATGCACGGAAAACGATGGCCAGCCATAAGGCTTTAGGGAATGATATTGTCTTTAAGCTTTCTTCTTTCTTCCAGACTTAATGGTTTGTTTTTGGTTGTTTTTATAGGCAAGGAGGCGAAGTGCATTCCCAACGACGACTAAGGTGGAACCTTCATGTGCCATCACTGCGGGCCCGATAGAGGTCACCCCCAGAATCGTAAGCGGTATCAAAACTGCCACTACACCCAGACTAATCCAAAGGTTTTGCTTAATGATACCCTTTGCCTTGCGGCTTAAGCCTATTGCAAAAGGCAGACTTTCCAGCTTGTCTCCCATTAGGGCAATATCTGCGGTTTCTAAAGCGACATCAGATCCGGCAGCTCCCATAGCAATACCTACCGTACTCTTGGCCATTGCCGGAGCATCATTAACACCATCACCAACCATAGCCACCATTTTTTCCGATTTATCCAGTTTTTGGACAGCTTTAACTTTATCCTCTGGCATGAGGTTACCCATCGCATCAGTGATGCCGATCTGTTTAGCAACAGCTTCAGCCACCTGCTGGTTATCCCCTGTCAGCATGATCATTTTTTTAATACCTAACGCAGAAAGTTCTTTCAGCACATTTTTAGCCTCTTTACGGGGTACATCCATCAGAGATAGAATACCTATGAAATCCTTATCCTGTTTGACCAGCATAGAGGTGTGACCACCCTTTTCCAGGTCTTCCACTTGTTTGATGATCTCCGCTGGTACATTGTCTTTTTCAAACAATGCCTTATTTCCAATGAGTATCTTTTTACCGCCAACTTCCGCTTGTACGCCCCGTCCTGTGATGCCTTTCACTTTACTGGCCTCTGGAATAGATTGCTTTTTAAGTTTTTCAAGACCTCCTTTGACGATAGCCTCTGCAAGGGGATGGTCACTTAGTTTCTCTACTGCAATGGCTACGACCAGTAAATCCTCCTCAGAAATCCCGTTTAACGGGATCACGTTGGTTAACTGAGGTTTTCCTTCAGTCAGCGTGCCGGTTTTATCAAAAGCAATAGCATTCAGAGATCCCAGGTCTTCTAGTGGTCTTCCGCCTTTAATCAAAACCCCACCTCTGGCAGCACGGGCGACACCGCTTAATACCGCACTTGGAGTGGAAATGGCAAGCGCACAAGGACTAGCGGCCACCAATACAGCCATCGCCCGGTAAAAGCTTTTGCTAAATGGTTCGTCGATCACCAGGAAAGCAAAACATAGCGCTGCCACCAGTACCAGTACAACTGGCACGAAGTACTTTTCGAATTTATCTGTAAACAACTGAGTTGGAGATTTTTGTTTCTCCGCCTCATTGACCATTTTTACCAGACGGGAAATGGTTGAATCTTTGGCTTCTTTGATCACCTTAACTTCCAGAACAGCTGCCCCGTTTATGGTACCTGCAAACACACGGTATTGGGGTTTAATGCTTTTTTCATTGGTGTAATCTTTATTTGGATCAGGAACAGGCGATTTGTCGACCGGTACACTTTCCCCGGTTATCGGTGCCTGATTTACGCTTCCTTCGCCTTTGATAACCACACCATCCGCCGGTATTTTACTGTTGGGTTTGATGACAATGAGATCCCCTAAAACCAATTCTTCAATACGAATTTCCTGTTGGCTGCCATCCCTAACCACCAATGCAGTTGGGGGAGCTAGGCTGGTCAGCGCCTCAATGGATTTACGTGCTTTACTCATTGCGTAATGTTCCAGTGCATGTCCCAAACTGAAAAGGAATAGCAACAGGGCACCTTCCATCCATGAACCCAATATGGCAGCCCCGATTGCAGCAACCAGCATCAGGAAATCAATCTCAAACCCGCCTTTCATTATGGTTTGAATTGCTTCCTTGGCCGTAAAGAAGCCCCCAAAGAAATAGGCAATTATATAAAGGATAAGACTGACCAGTTCAGGCATACCTGCCACATAAGATAATCCGAAGCCCGCTCCCAGAGCAGTTCCGCAAATCAATGAAAATATCAGCTCTGTATTTTTTCCGAAAACTCCGCTGTGTTCATGCCCTTTTTCTTCGACATGACTATCCGATTTACCAACGGCCCCGACTTTGGTGCTCGCTGATTTAGCCCCGTTTTTCACAGGTAGGGTTTTTGGTTGATTTCCATTTTTTTTGTCTGTTTTCATAACTATGGGATTGATGTTAGTGTTGAAACTTTGAGCGGCCGAGAGGTTACTCTTTTAGCCCTCCTTTACTATATAAATAATAGGCTGTCTGGTAATAGGCAATCGCCTCATTGATCAGTTGCTGAGAAACTTTTTCCTTCCTTTGTTCGTTTGTTGATCTGTTGTAAAAAGCGGATTCAACTTTCCTGCGAGGACTTAAAATGACCAAACTGTCATTCTTCATAAAACCCAACTTCTGATAAGTGGCAATCATTGTCCTGGGAACATAAGTACTGTCCAGTACATTTTTGCCATAATTATTATTGATGTATGACCAGTTCAGTAAGGAAAATAAAGTGGGATAAAGGTCTATCTGCGAACAGATCTTATCTATACGAGTTGGCCTACTATTCGGTATATTATAGACTAATGCGGGGATATGATATTTCGCTACATCGATCTCGTTCTTACCGGCACTACTTGCACAATGGTCCGCTATAAAAATAAATATGGTATTGGAGAACCATGGCTTTGATTTGGCCTGTTTTAGAAATTGACCAATTGCAAAATCAGTGTATTTTACCGCGCCGTCTCTGCCAGAACCAGAGGGAATGTCAATTTTTCTTTCAGGATAAGTGAACGGCCTATGGTTGGAGGTGGTCATTACAAAATTGTAAAATGACTGCTTAGCCGTAAATTTTGCATCGGCATCCTTAAGTACTGCACCAAATAAATCTTGATCGCAGATTCCCCAGGCATTTTCAAAATTGACCTCGTTGTCGGGTATCATCGTTCTTCTTGTTTTGTAATCATCACCAATGGCGAGTTTCCTGCCCCTGTCCACAATGTCAAACCCATTACTGCCAAAATATTGGTTCATGTTATCGAAATAACCGTCGCCTCCATAAAAGAACGTTGTTTGATAGCCTTTGGTTCTGAAAATGCTGCCAATAGTGCTCAATTGTTTATTCTTTTCCCTCCGGACTATACTGTTTCCGGGGGTTGGGGGTACAGCCAGTGTTAATGCCTCCATTCCCCGTACTGTCCTTGTGCCGGTGGCATACATATTCGTAAAGAATAAGCTATGATCTGCCAGAGAATCCAATACTGGGGTAATTTTCCGTTCATTCCCAAATTTCCCCATAAAATCTGCGCTAAAGCTTTCCAGTACAACCATGATTACATTAGGTAATTGTTGTTCACCGCCTAACGGTTTGATGTTTTTTCTAATCGACTGTAAGTTACCTGTATATCTGGAGCCTGACTCCTTAAGTAAACTCCGGGTAATGGCAAAAGCCTGCTCATTACTCAATAGTGAATAAAACTGTTCATAATTGAGTTCATTGTTTTTGAAAGCCGAAAAGAAGGAATAAATTCCCGCCTTAGATAGTTCATTCTGATATCGGTTTTCACTTTTTTCCGCCCAGCTATTGTTTATGTACAATGCGTAAACAGCAATCAATAAACCCATGATCAGCGAATGGATAAGTCGCCATTTGAACCTTGTGTTGGATTTGAAACTGTCACTAAAATTGTTGGTCCTGATCAGTAGAACCATAACTGCAATAGTAATGGCAACTACACCAGAAATTAGGTAGGGCAAAGGGTAAGATTCATTGATATTATTAACAACCTCATGCGTATAGATCAGATAGTCAACAGCAATAAAATTAAACCTACTTTCAAACTCTCCCCAAAAGGTGAACTCCGCAAAAAAGGAGAACACAGAGATTAAGATCATTAAAAAGACAATTATATAACTGACAACCTTATTAAAAGATGAGCGGTTTAACTTCTGAGGCAGTAATAATAGATAAATTGCATACAAGAGGCCAAAATATAAAACTACTCCAAAGTCAAAAATCAAACCTTTCGTAAATATACTTAAGGCGCTTTTTAAAGTCAATTCGGTATCTTTAAGCGAGACATAAATAAAAGCAATACGTAGCGATATCGATGCGGTTATGAAAAACACCGCAAACGCATAAAGTACCGCATACCGGCTTTTCAACGGGTTAAAAGTCATAAGCCATTTTTTAAATTAGGGTACATAGAAATTATGTGCGCAGATTTGCTGCACATAATTTCATTCTATTTACTTAGTTCTTTTTGAGTATTTTCTAATGCCCCTCATGTTCTTCGCTATTTTTCAATTTCGATAGCAGATCGTAAGCTCCCGTTAAAACAACCTTTCCTTTAAGATCCATACCTTTTGGCAATTCCAACTGTATATATCCGCCATCACTGGTTCCAGTAGTAACTTCCAGAATCTCAAAGTGAAAGGATTCTCCTTCAGCTTCTTTTTCATGCTCTGATTCCTTTGGATCATGCTTATGTCCCGTTTCATTTTTTTCTTTTGCATGGCCGGCCTCTTTTCCTGCCGCTTTTGCAATGAAAATGTATTTTTTATTCTGGAAATCAACTACAGCACTGAGTGGTAAGGCCATAGCTTGGGTGGTACCGGCCTCGATATAAGCTTTTAAATAAGTACCCGGAATAAAATTTTTGCTTCCTTTGGCAATTGCGTGTACAGTAACGGTTTTGTCTGTTGCAATTTCCTTTCCTACCAGCTGAACTACGGCCCGCTGTTGAATGGTATCGGGATCATTCGCTAAGATAAATCTTACGCCTTGTCCCGGTTTCACTTTGTCCACATCTTTTTCAAAGACCTTTAACTCAACGTGCAGGTTTGAATTGTCTACAATTTCAAACATGACATCATTAGGGTTTATGAATTTCCCGCTATTCACATTTACCTTGGTCACATAACCGCTGATTGGTGCGTAGATATTTATCTCACTTCTGATATTCGTAGGAGACAAGCTGCCGGGATTGATGTTGATCAGGCGTAGGCGTTGCTTTAATGCATTTTCTCTGGCCTGGATGATCTGATACTGGGATTTTGCCTGTTGCAGGGTTTTTTGTGAATTTACATTCTGACTTGCAAGCGTCTGCTGACGTTTGTACTCCGAATCGGCTAATTCCAGCTGGCTTTTGCTTTCCAGATAATCTTGCTGAAGCTGTACATATTCCTGGTTTTGAAGCACAGCTATCACTTGTCCTTTGCTAACGCTACTGCCTTGCAAAAGTGGTGTTGACCTTACTATGCCGCCCATTTGGGTGGTGATACTTACTAAATTCTGCGGTGGAACATCGATGTAACCATTAACTTTTAAAAGTCCGCTTAATGACTTCAATTCAGGTGAGCCTAAGGTCACACCAATTGCTTTATATTGTGATTGGGTAATCTCCACTGAATTCTCATTTTCCTCATGGGCTTCTTCTGCCGGGGCTGCTGTTGCCTCAGTTTCCTTCTTATTTCCACCACAAGAGGCGATTAAAATAGCCAAGAGCAGTACTGAAGTGATACGTGTGATATTATGAATTGTCTTTTTCATTTCTTATTGATTATATACCCATAAGGTATTGAAGTGTGTAAACTGATTGATTGTATTGATTGATGGCCTGCAGGTAATTAAACCGGATCTCTGAATAAGTACGTAAGGCCTGCAAGTATTCTACATAACCAATTTCACCATTTTGAAAAGCGATTTGTGATTGCTTTAGAATTAGATTCACATTGGGTAAAGCACTCTTTTTGTAATAGTCAATACTTCTTGCGTTTTTCTGTAAATCCTGATATGCCTGTTTATACTGCCCTTGAAGATTAGTTTCAAATAAGTTAAATTGGCTTTCCGCAACTTGCTTTTCTATTCTTGCTGCTTTGATACGTGATGAAAAAGGTTTAAAGAAAATTGGAAGGGAAATGCCGGCCTGAACGCCTTGAAACCTTTTACTGCCACTAAAATACTGGTCATTTCCGTTGACATTCTGCGTTCCGATAATTGACTGGTTAAAATAACCGACGGTAAAATCAGGGCCTGAACGTGCTTTTTCTAATGCAAGAGCCTTATCTGCGACAACAATCTGCTGTTTTTGCAACGCAAGCAGAGGATTAGCTGAAATTGCACTGTCTAATGCCAAGTTATTGTATTCGTCTTGCTTAAACTGGTCTTTCGCAATTTCAATAATATCCTGTGAATTGAGCAGTCTTTGCAGCTCAGCTGTGTAGGCGAGAATATCAGATCGGTTCTTACTCATCTGGTTTAACACTTCATTATATTGGGTTTCGGCAGTGGTACTTTCCAATAAATTGGTTTCACCTGCTTTGTAGCGCAATGATGCTGCCTTTGCAAAATTACTGTATACAGAATCCTGGCTTTTATATAAGTCCTGTAATGCAACAAAGTATGCCAGTTGCGTATATGCACTTTTCACTTGATAACTCAGTTCTTTTTGGGTAACAGCCAGATTAATTTCGGCACTTTTGATTCGGGCATCGTATAGACCTCTCTGGTTTTTGAATACCCCAGGGTTTGGGATACTTTGGGATACACTGAAATTATTGTCTTTTCGTATGCTGTTAAACTGGCCATATTGGATATCGAAACTTGTTTTGCCCAGGTCAGTTGAACTTCCTCTTAAGGCCTGTTGCTGGTTAATCTGCAATCCTGAAGATTTTACTGCCTGGTTGTTTTTAATGGCCGTTTCAATCGCCTGGGTCATGGTTAAAGTTTGTCCAGGTATCTGCGCTTTTGCAGTTGGGCTAAAGAACAACAGGCAACTGATGATGATTGCAATTGCAGTCGCAGGAATAGACTTTGTTTTGCCCTTCCAGCTTTCAAAATAAGTATATAACACGGGTAATACAATAAGGGTTAAAATTGTTGAGGTAAGCAGACCGCCAATCACAACTGTGGCAAGAGGCTTTTGTACTTCCGCACCTGCGGCTGTTGAAATGGCCATTGGCAGGAATCCAAGGGAAGCCACAGTGGCAGTCATTAGTACTGGCCTTAACCTCAGCTCTGTTCCTTTCAGTACAATTTCGTTCAAGGTATATTTTCCTATTTTTTTGAGCCTGTTAAATTCAGTGATCAGCACGATCCCGTTAAGTACAGCAACCCCAAAAAGTGCAATAAAACCAACACCCGCCGAAATACTGAACGGCATGCCTCTTAGCAGTAGAGCGAAGATGCCACCGATAGCGGCCATTGGGATGGCAGAAAAGATCAGCAAGGACTGTTTAATAGAACCAAAAGAAAAATACAATAACAACAGGATGAGTAACAAAGCTACGGGTACTGCTACTGATAATCTTTTGGTTGCTTCTCTAAGATTTTCAAACTGACCGCCATAGGTAATATAATAACCGGCCGGCAACTTAACCTGCTGCTCTATTTTAGTCTGTATTTCCTCAACCACACTGGCAATATCGCGACCGCGTACATTTAAACCGACAATAATACGTCGCTTGGTGTCCTCACGCTGGATCTGGTTCGGGCCAATTTTAAACTCTACATCAGCAAGTTGCTCCAATGGTACCTGATTGCCATTTGGTGCAGTAACAAATACATTCTTAACGTCATCAATACCCTGACGGTTTTCCTGAGACAGGCGAACTACCATGTCGTAACGCTGTTCTCCCTCGTAAACCAGCCCCGCTGATTGTCCGGCAAATGCTGCATTTAAAGCCTGGTTCACAGTCTCTACACTTAATCCGTATTGTGCAATTCGATCTCTGTTTATTTTAACTACTATCTGGGGAAGACCTTCGGCTTGCTCCAGGTATAAGTCTTTGGCACCTTCGACCGAAGAAACAATGCTCCCGATTTTTTTAGAAAAATCCGTTAATGCAGTCAAGTCATCACCAAATATTTTAATACCAATGTCCTGTCTGACACCAGATATAAGTTCATTGGAGCGTAACTGAATGGGCTGGGAGAAGCCAAAACTCACACCCGCCACCTCTTTGAGGGCGTCACTCATCATTTCAGTTAGTTCTTCGCGGGTCTTAGCACTTGTCCATTCCTTTTTGTCTTTTAGGATGATGGTCAAGTCACAAGCCTCCATCGGCATCGGATCCGTAGGAATCTCAGCAGCGCCAATCTTGCCAACCACTTCTTTTACTTCCGGAAACTTTTTCACTAGAATGGCTGATGCCTGGTTCACTTTATCAATCGTCTGGGATAGGGAACTTCCTGTTAGTAATCTGGTCTCAACTGCAAAATCACCTTCCTCCAGATTTGGGATAAATTCTCCACCCATTCGGCTAAAGACGAATAGACTGACAACCATTAATGCGATAGAGGTAATCGTCACAGCCATTCTGCGTTTTAATGCACCTTTGATCATTGGGTGATAGTATTTGTGGAAGAAATCCATCATACGATCAGAAAAGTTTCTTTTGTGGGTTGGGTTTTTGCTCAAAAATAATGCAGATACCATAGGGACATACGTCATAGAGAGTAAAAATGCACCCAGGATTGCAAAGGAAACCGTTTGGGCCATCGGGCCAAACATTTTACCTTCAATACCTACCAATGCAAGGATAGGGAGGTAAACGATCAAAATGATGATCTCCCCAAAAGCAGCAGCAGACCTGATTTTTACAGCAGATTCATATACTTCTTTGTCCATTTCCTCCTGAGTCATTCTGCCTGCTTTACGCATGCCTAGGTGGTGCATCGTGGCCTCTACAATAATTACGGCTCCATCAACGATCAGACCAAAGTCAATTGCACCCAGGCTCATTAGGTTTCCTGATACCCCGAACAGGTTCATCATGGAAATGGCAAACAGCATCGCCAGCGGAATCACTGAGGCAACGACCAGTCCGGCCCGGAAGTTTCCAAGGAACAGTACCAATACAAAGATTACAATTAACGCACCTTCAATCAGGTTCTTAGCGACTGTGCCCATTGCTCTATCTACCAAAGCGCTCCGGTCAAGGAATGGTTCTACGACCACCCCTTCAGGAAGTGTTTTGCTGATCCTCTCTATTTTGAGCTTAACTTGTTTTACTACGTTATTTGCATTGGCGCCTTTAAGCATCATTACGATACCACCAACCGCTTCTCCTTGTGCCTCAGGTGTAGCACGGGTAAGTGCCCCATAACGAATAGAATTGCCAATCTGGACGTTTGCAATATCCCTGATTAGTACTGGTATACCACTTGGACTATTTTTAACTACGATCTTGTTAATATCAGAGATACTGCCTACGAATCCTTCACTTCGGATGAAGTATGCATTAGGTTTTTTATCAATATAAGCGCCACCCGTGTTTTGATTATTCTGTTCTAATGAAGTGAAGACGTCATTAATACTTAAGTTAAAGCTTCTTAACTTATCAGGATCCAGCGCAATTTCATATTGTTTTAATAAGCCGCCGAAGCTGTTCACCTCTGCAATGCCGGGTGTGCCTAAAAGTTGCTTTCTTACAATCCAGTCCTGAATGCTTCTAAGTTCAAGTGCAGTATATTTTTTCTCAAATCCCGGCTTGGCATGGATCACGTATTGATATATCTCACCAAGACCAGTCGATATAGGTGAGATCTCAGGGTTTCCCAAACCGCCGGGAATATTATTTTTAGCCTCAGCTAACTTTTCATTAACCTGTTGACGTGCCCAGTAAATATCTACGTCATCGTGGAACACAATGGTCACTACGGATAATCCGAACCTTGATATGGAACGAACCTGCTGTATTTCAGGAATAGTAGACATGGACTGTTCTACCGGATAGGATATTAAGCGTTCTATTTCCTGGCTGGCCAGTGAAGGGCTTAAAGTAATAACTTGCACCTGATTGTTTGTAATATCAGGTACTGCATCTATAGGAAGCTGTTTAAGGGAATAAATACCCCAGGCAATTAATGCAAGGGTAAACAGTCCAATAACAAGCTTGTTCTGTATAGAAAACTGAATGATTTTTTTCAGCATCGAATTAAAATTATGTTAGATAAAAAACTAATTAATGCATAGTCGACAACACTTCATGAGAAATGAACCGCAAGCAATAACATGATGATTTAACTAACTTAATTGAGGCGGTTGCCAAATGGAAAGAGAAACGGAAGCTGCATTGGCCGAATATAAATCAACATATTCCTTTTTCAATATTAAGGATATGGTTTTTATATGCACAACTTGATTGATTGGTATAGGTGTATTGCAGCAGGAGCAAGAACAAAATGGAGAACAGGAATCAAGATCAGATTTTGAATGGCCGTCGTCTGCTATAGTTTTAGAAATTCTATTTGTTACAGTAGCTCTGGAATTGTTCATATCCTTACAAGGCACGAAATTCATGACAAGGATGATAATAACAATAAGCCAGTTAACTATTTTCACAAAAAAATATTTTTTCCAAATGTATAAAAATATAATTCAGTATTACAAGAGAAAAATAAAATTTTTGCATCTATTGTTGAAGGTAGGATAAATCGTGTAATTTGAAGACGTATTGAAGAGATCCGGATATTATTTGCTAGGAACTCCAAAAGCATTGCTTATGGGGAAGGACAAGCTGTTGTAAAATTTGATTCTACGCAGATTTCTTTAGCACAATTGGAAGAGGCAGTAGAGAAAGAAACAGGTTATAAAATCATAAATAAATCAACCAATGACAACTAAAGCAATAATACTAGAATCTACCATAACTTGCCCTGTTTGCCAACATCAAAAAATGGAGATAATGCCGACAGATTCTTGCCAGTACTTCTATGAATGCGAAAAATGCAAGACAAGATTAAAACCTCAAGATGGAGACTGCTGTGTGTTCTGTAGCTATGGGACAGTTCCATGTCCCCCAATACAAGAAAACAAATCGTGTTGCTGAAATTCTGTAGAGGTGTAACAAACTCGTAGGAAAAAACAACATGGCGGCGAAGTCAAATCGTGGGGACAAAAAGAAGAATTTAAAAATGTCAATTACTTTCTTAGACATTATTTTTTTATTCTTCTATACCATTTCGATTCAAGTATGGTTTTTGGCGCGTATGCGTACTTCGCCCTGTTAAATAATGTAAATTGATTTTGGCTATTTCATTTTCAAAGTTCCAATTAAAAATAAGTTGATACTCCAAATTGTATTGCGGCAGTTTTGGTTGGTGGGTTGCCTAACAAATCCTTTTGACTTTGAATTCTGTAATTAGCCCTTAGAACGGTTTGTGGTCTTGGTCTAAAGCTAATCCCAGGCATTATGCTCCATAATTCATCACCAATATTTTCGTCTGTTTCTTTGAATTTTCCAACATTCCAATCAACATATTCAAAGCGGCAGGCAAGATTGATGGTGGCATTTTGCCAACCCAGAATTTCTCTTTTTAATATTGGCTGTACAATGTCGGCATATCCTCCTTGTTGTTTATTACCAAATTGTTGCGAATATGTTGTGGGAACATCTATATTGATCCATGCCCATTCTGCGGTAATAAAAGTGTTAAGGTTAGGCAAAGTGGTGTTAAAATCAATAGCAAATATATTTAACCTTCTTTTGTCGTCTATTACAATCCCGTCATCTAGCCATTTGTTATATATCCCGCCCATATAGGATAATCCGATTTCTCCTATTTTATTATGTCGGACTGCAATTTTTCCTGTCAATAGCGGTTGACCGCTGGCCATTTCTTCAAACCTTTCAGTATTCTCTTTTGCAGCTGGTAAAAAGGTCTTATTCTCTTTGTTGGCAATAATCGAATTATCAAACCCACTGGATGCATAAATTTCATAACCAAACATCCAATTTGTATTATAGTGTTTTCCATAAATGCCAAATCCGGCGTTACTCCATGTTGCAGGTAACATTTGTGTCATCGCAATCGGACGATCCGTAAATTCCCATTTTGGCCCATCATGGTTTTGATTGAAGGCACCTATTGGGTTCATAATCATTCCACCTCTTAAATTCAATAGGGGATGAAGCTCAAGATCGAGGGCGGCAAATTCTATTGCAATTTCCTTTTCGGCTGGTTCAAATTCAATTTCAGATAAAAATTTAATGCGTTTGCTAATAGTGGAAGCAACAAATAGCGTCATTCTTCTAAACTGAAATTGATGTCCCTCGGAAACACCATCTGTACCTGAATGTTGCCAGTTTGCTTCCATATACCCCCCTAAAGAAACTGGTAATTTCCCCACAGTGATGAATGGTCGTTCGTAAACGGCATCCATATTTAAGGATTGTTTAGCTGTGTCTAATGTTGATCTTTTAAGAAGTTTCGGGTCAATTTGAGCTTCTGCTATGTAGTATCCAATTAATATAATTGTGAGTGTAGTAATTACTTTTTTCATATCGCTTTAAGGGAGATTTTTAGTTGATTCGTTTCGATAACGATTGCAAATGTTCGCAGGTTGGTATCAGCCGGGCCATTTTGCATTATTCCTTTGTTGTTAAATTCACTACCGTGGGCGGGACATTGCAGTTTGTCTCCAAATACTTGTAATTCTGCTCCTAAGTGAGTGCATTCCATCCATAAAGCGGAATACGTGTTTTCATTAAAGCGGTATATGCATATAGGAAATTTTAGCAGATCATTGGTCACAATGATATATTTCTTAAATTGTTTTTTATTAGACTTGATTATAAAATCTGATATAGGGACAACCAAATTATCATCAGCAATTTCTCCTGATAAAATCTGTAAAGAACTACAACTTTCTAGCAGGGTTGGAATTCCCAGCCCTGCTAAACAAGCATAACCACAGTTTTTTATAAAATCTTTTCTTTTCATGGCTACAGTGACTTTAAAAATTTGATGAGTGCATTTTTATCAGCCGCTGAAAGCTGGATATATTCATTTCTTGCATTAGCAGCCTCGCCACCATGTAAGGTTATAGCCTCTTCAATACTTTTTGCTCTCCCGTCATGTAATAGGTGATATTGTCCGCCTTGAGAGTTTGGTGAAAGACCTAAGCCCCAAAGTGGTGGTGTTCTCCACTCAAAAGTTTTTGCAGTCCCTTCTGTATAAGCATCATCAAGTCCTGCTCCCATGTCATGCAATAATAGATCAGTATAAGGATGGAAAGTTTTGTTAGACAGTGCCTTTGTAGTGGATATGCCTGTTTTTAAAGTGGGTTTATGACAACCTGAACAATTTATCCTGTCAAATATTACCCGACCATTTTTAACTTCAGAGTCATTTTGCTGACGTTGAATGGGGGCTTTAAGCGTTTGCAAATAAAACACAACATCATTTACGGTTTGGGTCGAAATCTCTGGATCAATGGTAAGATGAGTATAAACATCTACCGGATCGTAACTTGAAGTAATTCCTATATCTTGGTTATATGCATTTACAGTTTGATGTAACAGACTATAAGCAGCAGCCTTTTTACCAAATCGATGGATATATTTTCCATCTTTTTGAATTGCATTAGCAAAGGGAATTATATACTGCGGCAGGTTACCATAGTTTGGAACTCCGGAAATCCCATCGTTGTCATTGTCGTCTGGATCTGCCATTGCCAGAATGTCTGCATCAGAAACAAGTTCTAAAAGACCTAATCCAGTATTAGCAGGAGGTGTGAATTTAGAAAAGGTAGCTCCTAAGGGTATTTGTTCTGGCATATATCCAGGTATAGCTCTATTCTGTAATTGAGGGCCACCCTGATTTAGAAACTTGTTACCTGTTTCGTCAATTTGTCCGAAACGGGTAAGTGTGGTAAATGGATGTCCCTTGCCATCCCCTGCATGGCAACTTCCACAACTTGTAGCTACAAAAACTGGCCCTAAGCCTTTTTCAGGAGTAAAGATTTCGTCATTAAATGCTACATCTCCTGATAGAAACCTTCGGCTTTCCTCATAACTTAACCCTTCAACCGGCCCATCTAATAAGTTCTCGTCTTTAGGCGAAGCTGGTTCCAGCTTAGAACAGGATTGTATAATTGTGACAAGTCCAACTAAAATACATGTAACAAGTAAAGATTTTTTCATTGGTCTAATTTTAATATTTCAATATGCAAATATATAAAGTTAGATATCACTAACAAAATTAATTCGACTATTCGATTTTTTATTAGATGATTCGGAAAGGTTTTATGTTTAACTTTGTTCTATGATTTCCCAAACAGAAGAAAACTATCTAAAAGCGCTTTTCATTTTGGCTAATGAAAACGGAGAGACTGGTGTGAATGAATTGAGTAAGTTTTTAGGAATAAAGATGCCAACTGTGACTAGCATGATGAAGAGTCTAGCAGATAAAAATTTAGTTCGGTATATAACCTATAAGCCAGTAATCCTTACGGTGACAGGAAAGAAAGAAGCTGCATCAATTATCCGAAAACACCGTCTTACTGAAATGTATCTAGTGGAAAAAATGGGGTTTGGCTGGGATGAAGTGCATGAGATAGCAGAACAGGTTGAGCATGTAAAGTCAAATGCCTTATTTGATAAAATGGATGAAGCCCTCGATTTCCCAAAATTTGATCCTCATGGTGCGCCTATACCTGATAAAAATGGAAAAATAGATTTTCCTGATCAAAGAAAATTAAGTGAGTGCAAAGTTGGAGAAACTATTCAATTATCTGGTGTTATTCACTCTTCTGATGTTTTTTTGAAGTTTTTAAACAGTAAAAATTTAAAACTAGGAACCATACTTACTGTTCAATTAATAGAAGCATTTGATGGAACAAGGGAGCTTAGCTACGACGAAAGAACAGCAGAAATTCTAAGTGAAATTGCTTGTGAAAAACTATTGGTGCAGAACTTAAAGCATATATGATTAAAGACCTCAGTTGGGCAATTCGTTTGAAGCAAAAAAACATACAATGGAATTAAAATTTTGATATATTTGAAACCATGAAATGGTTCGTTTGCCTTTTTTCATTTTATGTACTCTTTTTAACTGGTGTTCCCTGCAACCTAGAGGATAATTGTTGTACTGATGAGATCTGCTTTGAACGAAATAATAATAAAGAACTAGAAGGTCAAAAGAATCAAGAAAATTGCCCATGACCTTTTTTTGCTTGTGGTGTTTGTTTTGGAGTGCTTCCAGTGACGGCTTTTATAGCATTTTTTTCAGGCCTCACCTGCAATGTCTGAGTTAAATTATTTCTATTTCGATAGCAATTTATACAATTGCACAGGATTTCTAACAGTTAAGTATATATTTGCAACATGAGATTATGGATTGCCCGTGTTTTTATTGGCTTTGCGTTCAGCCTTTTATTGGCTCATAACCTCATTTCGCACCATCATGATGAAGAAGCAATTGAGTATGCCGGAGATCACCACGATCATCATGAAGACCGCTCAGCGACCCCTTTTGATAATGTAAAACTTGATGGTGACTTTGTTCAGAAATTAGATTTCCAGCACTTAGATGTCAGTGTACCTGTGAATTTGGTTTTGGTGTTGTATAATTTTACACAGGAACCCATTGTAATTGTTCAACAGTATTGTACACCACCACCTGAGCATCCCCCTGCGCTATTTCATATAGATGCAGCTTCACTAAGAGGCCCCCCTGTTTATTGTTAATTACCGGAATTATTTGCTGTTGAAGTAAATGAACAAGATTGCCTATGCAATCTCTTTTTCTGATTTTTTACAATAAACTTTCAAAATGCTCAATAAGATCATAGAGTTTTCTATTAAGAATAAGCTTGTTATTGGTTTATTTACCCTTGCATTGATTGCATGGGGTGCTTATTCCATTACCCGATTACCTATTGATGCCGTACCTGATATTACAGACAATCAGGTTATGGTCATCACTGTCACCCCAAGTCTGGCCGCCCAGGAAGCCGAAAGGTTAATTACTTTTCCGGTAGAGCAAACAATGGCCAGCATTCCTGGCATTAGTCAAATCCGTTCCTTTTCCCGTTTTGGCCTGTCCATAGTTACTGTAGTTTTCAAAGAAGATGTAGACATCTATTGGGCACGTCAGCAGATTGGAGAACGTTTAAATGATGCCGCCAAACAAATTCCTGAAGGTGTGGGTAAGCCTGAAATGGCTCCTCTTACCACAGGTCTGGGTGAAATATACCAGTATGTGATCCACCCTAAAAAAGGTTATGAAAAGAAATACGATGCCACTGAATTACGTACCATTCAGGATTGGATCGTTAAACGCCAGTTATTGGGTACTCCGGGAGTTGCCGAGGTCAGCGGCTTTGGTGGTTATGTCAAACAGTATGAAATTGCTGTAAATCCTGATCGCCTGCGTAGTGTAAATGTCAGTATTGCCGACATATTTAAAGCACTGGAAACCAATAATCAAAATACTGGAGGTGCTTACATTAATAAGTCACCAAATGCCTACTTTATCAGGAGTGAAGGCTTAGTGGGTGGTTTGGACGATATTGGAAAGATCGTGATCAAAATCAATAACAGAATCCCCGTACTAATCCGGGATGTGGCTACTGTTCAGTTTGGAAACAGTGTGCGTTATGGTGCTGCAACACGAAATGGAGAAGGTGAAACAGTTACAGGTATTGTGATGATGCTGAAAGGTGCCAACTCTTCTGAGGTGATCAATAACGTGAAGGAAAGAATTGAGCAGATCAAAAAGACCTTACCTGAAGGTGTAACTATTGAGCCTTTTTTAGATCGTAAAAAGTTGGTTGATAATGCGATTGGTACGGTATCCAAAAACCTGATTGAAGGAGCATTGATTGTGATCTTCATTTTAATCCTGTTTTTGGGGAACCTACGTGCGGGGTTGGTAGTGGCTTCTGTAATTCCATTATCTATGCTGTTTGCCATCTGTATGATGAACCTGTTTGGGGTTTCGGGCAATTTGATGAGCCTGGGGGCGATAGATTTTGGACTTATTGTGGATGGGGCAGTAATTATAGTGGAAAGTATCGTTCACCGTATTGCCATAGGAAGCTTTGCCGCAAAAGGAATTGCCCGGCTCAATCAGCAGCAAATGGATGAAGAGGTTTATCAGGCTTCCTCTAAGATCAGAACAAGTGCCGCATTTGGGGAAATCATAATCCTGATTGTATACCTGCCTTTATTGGTATTGGTGGGTATTGAGGGTAAGATGTTCAGGCCTATGGCAGAAACGGTGATGTTTGCAATTCTAGGTGCATTTATTCTGTCACTTACCTATGTGCCTATGATGGCCGCTTTAGGTTTAAGCAAGAACACTACTCACAAGCGTAATTTTTCAGATAAAATGATGGATTACTTCCAGAGATTATACAGTCCGCTAATTAAAAAGGCTATTCAGCACAAGGCAGTTGTGGTCATCACGGCAATTGTTCTTTTTGTGATCAGCGTAATAACCTTTAATCGTTTGGGCGGGGAATTTATCCCTCAATTGGATGAAGGAGATTTTGCAGTGGAAACAAGGGTGCTGACCGGAAGTTCTATTGACCAGATGATCGAGGTATCCAGAAAGGCGCAAAAGATCATTCTTGGCTTTCCTGAAGTCAAACAGGTGGTGAATAAAATCGGATCAGGAGAGATCCCAACCGACCCTATGCCCATTGAAGCGGGTGATATGATGGTGATCCTGAAGGATAAAAGCGAGTGGACAAGTGCCAAGACCAGAGAGGAACTGGCCGATACGATGCAGAAGGCGCTTGCGGTAATACCAGGGGCTACCTTTGGCTTTCAGCAGCCTATCCAGATGCGTTTTAATGAGCTGATCACTGGTGCAAAACAGGATGTGGTGCTGAAGGTTTACGGAGAAGACCTGGATGTACTGACCGCTGAGGCAGGAAAGATCGGTAAACTGATCAAGCCTATTCAGGGGGTGTATGATACTTATGTAGAAGAAGTGACGGGTTTGCCTCAGATACAGGTGAAGTTTAACCGGGATAAAATTGCCCAATATGGATTAAATATCGAAGAGATCAACCGAACCATTAAAACCGCATTTGCAGGTGAAACCGCAGGTTTGGTTTACGAGGGGGAAAAACGGTTTGATATGGTTGTACGCTTAGACAAACAAGATAGACAGGATATTGGTAATGTTAGAGGACTATATATTTCTACACCAACAGGTCAGCAAATTCCTTTGGAGGAAGTCGCTTCAGTGGAATTTAAAAATGGCCCAAATCAAATTCAACGGGACGATACCAAGAGAAGGATCACCATTGGTTTTAATGTCCGTGACCGTGATGTGGCCAGCATTGTAGAAGAAATTCAAGCTAAGATTGATCAGAAAATAAAGTTTCCTGCTGGTTACTATGTTACCTATGGCGGCCAATTTGAAAACCTTCAGGCAGCCAACAAACGATTGGCGTTTGCGCTTCCGGTGGCGTTGTTGCTCATCCTTTGCTTACTCTATTTTACGTTCAATTCTATCAAACAGACATTGCTTATTTTTACCGCCATCCCGCTTTCTGCTATTGGTGGTGTCTTTGCCTTATTGATCCGGGATATGCCTTTCAGTATTTCAGCAGGTGTTGGTTTTATTGCACTCTTTGGTGTTGCAGTATTAAATGGAATTGTTTTGATCTCTGAGTTTAACCGCTTAAAAGAAGAAGGAATGACCGATATTAACGAACGTGTACTCATAGGAACCAAAATAAGGTTACGCCCCGTACTCATGACTGCGGCTGTTGCTTCATTGGGCTTTCTTCCTATGGCTATCTCTAATTCATCAGGAGCAGAAATTCAGCGTCCTTTGGCCACAGTGGTGATCGGTGGTCTGCTTACCGCTACATTGCTTACGCTGTTGGTACTCCCGGTGTTATATATCTTTTTTGAGAAAAAATTTAACAAACCAAAAGCAGGTACTGCCTTGAACACACTTATTATTCTGGCATTGTCATCTATTTTGTTCATGCCTTCTGGTGCTTTTGCCCAAGATGGCCCGGTAGAAAAGTTGAGCCTTCAACAAGCGATTGATCTAGCCTTGAAAAATAATAATGGTGTTAAGGCTGCGGCATTTGGAGTTGATTATCAAAAGGAACTAAAAAAAGGCAGCCTTACGCTTGAACGCACCAATGTGATCTATCAGCAGGGACAGATCAATAGTAATACAAGGGACAACCACATTAGTGTCAGCCAAAAAATAGAATTTCCAACCGTTTATTCAGGACAGTCCAAGTTAGCATCAGAGAATGTAACCAAGGCACAGGGGCAATTTGATGTTCAGGCATTGATATTGATTAATAAGGTTAAAAGTGTTTACTATAAGCTGGTATATCTGGACGAAAAAAAGACCCTGATACATTATCAGGATAGCCTATATACCAATTTGCTAAAGGCGAGTGACCTGCGTTACCGTACAGGAGAAAGTAACCGATTGGAAAAGGTAACCTCGGAAACCCAATTAATGGAACTTAAAAATGCGGGTAGACAAGTTGAAGCAGACATTCATATTGCTCAAAAAGAACTGCAAACATTGCTCAATACCGACCAGCAGATTATTGTTCTTGAAAATAAACTTCAGAGAAAGCCTGTTAAGGTTAATCAGGATAGCGCCATACTAGCGGGTAATCCTTACCTGAATTATTTGAAACAGGAATTGAGGGTTAAGCAACAGGAAACACAGGTTCAAAAAGCAAAAGGATTGCCTGATTTTTCGGTTGGATATTTCAACCAGTCTTTTAATGGGCTGCAAAACTTTAACGGGATGACACAGAACTATACGGGCTCGGATCGGTTTAGTGGTTTTCAGGTAGGTGTCGGTATTCCATTGTTGCCTGGGGGAAACAGGGCTAAGGTAAATGCGGCTAAAGTAAGTCAGCAGATTGCATCAGCAAATCTACAGGATCAGCAAAGTATTTTGCAGGGCAATTTTAGTCAGCTCTTACAACAGAGTCAGAAACATGCCAGCACACTGGCCTATTATGAACAAGGCGCGTTAAAACAAGCTGATCTGATCATTAAGAATGCAGAAGCAGGGTTTAAAGGGGGTGAAATTGCTTACCTGCAATACTTACAAAGTTTAGCCTTAGCCATTAAAATTAAATCTGATTACCTGGATGAGCTTTTTGCTTATAACCAGAATCTATTGGATATAGAAAATATCACAGGTAAAAAGTAAAAATAGGAAATAGCAAAATGAAGACACTTAATTATATCGCAGCTTTCACGCTGTCACTTTTAACCATTACAGCCTGTAATCAGGCTTCCACAGAAGAAAAGAAAGAGGAGGCGGCGACCGCTAAACCTAGTGATGAAGTAACCTTGTCTAAAGATCAGTACGAAGTTGCCGCACTACAAACAGGTAAATTAGAAATGCGTTCATTGAGTGATGTCATTAAAGCAAATGGTGCTATTGATGTACCCCCAGAGAATATGGTTTCCATATCTGCTCCTTTAGGAGGGTATATCAAAAGCGCTGGTTTATTATTAGGTCAACAAATCAGCAAAGGACAAGTGATTGCCATCATTGAAAATCCTGAATTTATTGATATTCAGCAGGAATATTTGGAAAGCAAAAGCCGTTTTGAGTTTTTAGCCCTGGAATACAAGAGGCAGGAACAACTTAGGCAAGAAGATGTAAACTCGGCAAAAACTTTTCAGCAGGTAAATTCTGAATATAAAATGATCCAGGCGCGAATGAATGGGTTGGAGCAGAAACTGTCGCTGATAGGGATTAATGCGAAAAGCCTTCAATCTGGAAAGATTTCTAAAACCAGTAATTTGTATTCACCTATTAACGGATATGTAACGCTCAACAACGCAACTACCGGAAAATATGTCAATCCAACGGACGTAATATTTGAATTGGCCAATAAAAGTCAAATGCACCTCGCATTGAATGTTTACGAAAGAGATGCTTCTAAAATTAAAGTAGGTCAATCAATTAAATTCGCATTGGCGAATGAAACCGGATACAATCGCAATGCGAGAGTTTTTCTGATTGGAAAATCGACTGGTAATGAGGGGACTGTACCTGTTCATTGCCGTTTGCTTAATACCGAAAACGCAGCTTTGTTCCCGGGTATGTATGCCAAAGCAATGATTGAAACTACAAATCAGTCTGTACCAGCCTTACCTCACGAAGCTATTGTGCAATCCGATGGTCTGGATTACATATTTATTCAGATTACCTCTTCAGATGCAAAAGGATCTACATTCAAAATGATCCCGGTGAAAAAAGGTATTGAACAGGAAGGATATACAGAGGTTATCCTGCCAGAGGATTTTGACCATAATTCTGCTGTTGTACTTAAAGGAGCTTACACCCTTCTTTCAGCAATGAAAAATGTAGAGGAATAAATGGCACAGGCAAAACTCATAACGGTGTTAAAGGAGCCTTTTCAGGCACTAAGACATAAAGCATTTGCTATCTTGTATTTCGCACAAACTATCAGTTTGTTAGGTGATGCATTTACCTGGGTAGGGCTTGCATTGTTATCCTATCAGTTTGGTAAGGAAAATTCAGCGGTAATTCTAGCCTCTGCATTAACTCTTAGAGTGGTTGCCTTCATCATTTTTTCCCCCTTTGCCGGAGTACTAGCGGATCGGGTTGACCGAAAAAATATATTGTATATCACACATTTTATCAGAATGGCAATTATCTGTTGTTTGCCTTTTGTAAATGCCGAATGGCAGATTTATGTGCTGGTTTTTCTTTTAAATGTGTTCAATGCTTTTTTTACGCCAACTTATAAATCCATAATTCCACAGGTTGTTGACCAACGGAATTACAGGCAGGCGATTGGTCTATCTACCGCAACATTTCAATTGTTAGGAGTACTTGGGCCAGGATTAGCCGGAATTATAGCCGTATGGTTTGGACCAAGGGATATATTCTTTGTTGATGCCGCATCGTTTATTCTTGCAGGTATATTGATCCTGATGCTTCCAGCTCAACTGATCAGTAGACCTGCTCATCCAATATCAGAGAAGCCTTTATCTGCATGGGCAGATGTAGTCAAAGGAGCAAAACTACTCTTTGGAAATAAGTTGATCCGATTTGCCCTGGCCATTGAATTTATTTCTGCAATTGCAGGGGCACAAATCTTAGTAAACACAGTTGGCCATATCAAAAGCGGGCTTTTACTCGGTGATAAACAATACGGTTGGGCTATGGCTGCCTTTGGTATCGGCGCAGCGGTAGCGGCTTTTGTTGCGGGCAATCTGGATAAGTCTAAAAGCAGACGTGTATCGCTGATCGTCGGTGTATTGCTACTTGGACTAGCTATAGCAGGAGCAAATTATGTCAGCTATACTGTTTTGTTAGTCCTTTGGCTGTTTGCCGGATTAGGTCAAAGTTTAGCAGAGATGCCTTCCGAAACGTTGATAGGAGAAAATATAGCCTCAGTGGAACAAGGGAAAGTATTCGGCTCTCATTTTGCCTTTTCCCACTTATGGTGGGCGATTGCCTACCCCATTGCTGGATTCACCGGAAGCTATTTCCCAGGAAATGACTTCCTTTATGGGGGCATCATTTCATTGGGGATATTGGCGATTGCGCTTCTTCTTATATCAAAAACAAATAAACAATAAATTCTATAATCCATTAATCATTAAAAAAATCAAATGAAAAAAACACTAATTATTGCAGCCATGTCTTCGATGTTATTTGCGGCTTGTTCAAATGAAACTAAGAAAGAAGCAACTACAGATTCTTCAGCTACAGAAACGGCACCAGCAGTAGATACTACAGCTATTAAGACTGATAGTGCAACTGTAGCTAAAGATACGGTAGCAATGGATAGCGCAGAGGCCGCTCATGGTCACAAACACTAATTAATCACAAAATTGGTCTATCCTGATCTCAGATTAGGGTAGACCTGTTTTTAAATGGAAAATATGAATTTTAAAAAAATAATTACGCTTGCTGTACTATTCATTTTATGTGGTGTCAGCAACCAGCTTTTTGCGCATGGTGTAGACGGTGATACCCAAACCTTTTTAACAGGTAATAACGGCGTAGCCTTTGGCCCTTTTCTTTACATCGGAGCCAAACACATGCTTACCGGATATGATCACCTGCTTTTCCTGGTTGGGGTTATTTTCTTTCTATATAAACCAAAAGAAGTCCTGCTTTATGTCAGCTTCTTTACCATAGGTCACAGTATCACTTTGTTACTTGGAGTGATGTGTAATATTGCTATCAATGCTTATCTTATAGATGCAATTATCGCACTTTCTATTGTTTACAAGGGATTTGACAATCTTGGAGGTTTTCAACGTTTCTTTGGTAAACAGCCAAACACTAAAGCAGCAGTTCTGATCTTTGGTTTATTTCACGGTTTTGGTCTGGCGAGTAAGTTGCAGGACTTTAATTTCGGTAAGGAGGGTTTATTTACCAATTTACTAGGTTTCAATATTGGTGTGGAAATAGGTCAGTTTATTGCCCTCGCTCTGGTTCTTACGTTGATTACCGTGTGGCGTAAATACCCAAGCTTTATGAAATTTTCCACTTTTACAAATACCATGCTCATGGCAGCAGGGTTCCTATTATTAGGGTTTCAGTTAACAGGTTATTTTACATCTTAAATAAAACATACAATGGCAGAAATGAGTCATCAAATCATAGAAAAAAGTAAAATTATAAAGGCGGTATTGATAGCATTAGTAGTCGCCGCTATCTTATTGGTTACAGCAATCTTACCTGCTGAATACGGTCTTGACCCATTAGGAACAGGGAAGGCTTTTGGTTTTGGAAAACTATATGTTCCAGATAATGGTATGGGTGAAGAGTCTCAAATGACGGTAAAAAAAAACAACCCTGTTATCAAATTGGAAAAGGCCGGTTCAGGGCCAGATGTAAAAAGGCCAGCGGAGGCCGACCTACCTGCTCCGGTACAACAATATACACATAGGGAAGATACTGTTAGGGTAACCATTCCTGCCGGAAAGGGTATTGAATATAAGATACGGATGTTGAAATATGGGCAATTGAAATACGAGTGGTTAACTAGTAAAGGAGACCTTTATTTTGATTTTCATGGTGAACCAAAGGAGCTTAAACCAAGTAAGAATACTTATTTTGATAGCTATACCATTGCTTATTCAAATAACATGGTAGGTACTTTTCTATCCCCATTTGAAGGGAAACATGGATGGTATTTCAGAAATGAAGAAGGTAAAGATATCTTAGTTACCTTGAGATTAAAGGGAGAGTACGAGTTGCTATAAGATCATTTAACTAGTGAATATTTTTTATTCACTAGTTTCAAGCTTGATAGAAGTTATTTTTTACCTCAAAATAGATTATTATAAACCGTATATCACGATTTTTTTGCTTAGACGAACTTTAATGTGAAACCAATAGATGTAAAAAAAGCTCGGAATTATGTAAATTTATTTTTGCATCTTTATACTAGATTTGCCTAGTCATGAAAAGTAAAGCTATCTTTCTGTTAGTTATATTTTTGCTCAATACTGTTGTAGGTTTTGGCTGTGCTTTAGGAATGGAGGAGGATCATCATGAAGATCATTTTCATTCTGAATCTCCTCATCATGTTCATATGGCGAATAATCACCATCATTCAGATGGGCATGAACACAAAACTAGCCCAATATCTGGTCAGAATTTCTCAAAGGAAGATCCTTGTTGTAAAACTTTAGTAAATGATTTGGTTACTCAAAGCAAATTAGTTCCTGAAAATGGCAAGGTGCAAGTAGTTTTACCTATAATTTGGCTTCCTGATTATTCTTATGCCTTATTAGTTCCCGTAACGGATGTTGAACTTGATCAAAGCGTCTATGTAGACCATAGAGAAAGGCCGCCTAACGAGGACATTCGCATTGTCATTCAAAGTTTTCAGATATAAGATTTAATGTGAGTTGCTAAACAGCAAGCTTACTGCTGTTAGCGTCTACAAATACATTCACATAGCTATTGCTATGACTAAGAATAAGTATAAACATTAAATTATTACATCATGAAAAAGATATTTTTGGTAGTTGCTTTAATTGCAACTGCATGGATCAAACCTGGTTTTGCTCAAAGCAGCCAGACACAATCATTATTAACTTCTTACTACGACATCAAAAATGCGTTAGTAAACTCCGATGCAACAGCGGCTGCATCAAAAGCAAGTGAGTTTTCTAAAGCTTTAGCAAGTATAGATATGAAATCAATGCCAAAGGCAGAAATGACTGCTTTCATGGGATTTCAGGATAAACTTGCATTTGATGCCAAGCATATCTCGGAAACAAAAGAGATTTCCCATCAAAGAGAGCATTTCGCTAATTTTTCTACTAATCTTTTCAAGCTGGCCAAAGCTGTAAAGCTTACTAAAGACCCAGTCTATTATGACTATTGCCCAATGAAAAAGAGTTATTGGCTTTCTGATAACGCAGCGATTAAAAATCCTTATTTCGGTAAACAAATGTTAACCTGCGGGGAAGTAAAGGAAACTTTAAAGTAATTCTGTTTGTTGATTGTACAGCCTCACCTTTACTGGGGTCGTGACTGTACAATTGACTCTCAGATTTTATCAAATAATTCTACTAAAGGATAACGGAAATACGCTTTTGTCCTTAAGTAGGTAATCAACCATTTAAAAATATTTTAATTAAAATAAGATGAAAACATTAATTTATAGCATGGCTTTTTCTTTACTATTTCTAGCTGCTTGTTCTAATGGTAGTAATAAAACTGAAACTGCTGCTACTTCAGAGGCTACATCAACTAAGTCCGCTGTAACAGAATCTTCAGAAAAAGGCACTTCTACTGCCGCATTGTTAAGTTCATATCTAAAATTAAAAAATGCCTTTACAAATGATAATGATAAAGACGCAGCAGCAGCAGGAAATGAAATGGTTGCTGGCTTCGCTTCTTTTGATAAGAAATCTTTAACACCAGAACAAAGTAAAGCCTATACTGATATACAAGATGATGCTAAAGAGCATGCTGAACATATTGGTGCCAATACAGGAAACATAGCGCATCAGCGAGAACATTTTGATATGTTGAGTAAGGATATGTACGACCTTGTTAAACTACTTGGAACCAATCAACCTTTATATGTTGACCACTGTCCGATGTACAATAACAATAAGGGGGCAATCTGGTTGAGCGAAGTGAAGGATATTAAAAACCCTTATCTTGGAAAGGCTATGCCAACTTGCGGTACTGTTAAAGAAGAATTAAAATAATAGCCATGAACGGCATAAAGAAATTACCTCTTGGGTTATTGGTAATCCTTATAATTATCCAGTTTGTACACCCTGCCCGCAATAAAAGTGGGCAGGCTATGCCAAATGACATTTCCAAAATGGTTACCATGCCACCTGATGTACAGGGAATCTTGAAGAAAGCCTGCTATGATTGCCATAGTAATAATACCGACTATCCATGGTATACTTATGTGCAGCCCTTCCACTGGTTTATGGATTACCATATACAATCTGGTAAAGAAGAATTAAATTTTAATGAATTTGGCACCTATACTCCAAGAAGACAGCAGAGTAAATTACGCTCCATAGAGAACAGTTTAAAAGATGGCACTATGCCCTTGTCGTCATATACCTTGATCCATAGAAATGCCATTTTGAGCGAAGCGGAGAAATCGTTAATTATCAGCTGGGTTCAAAATTCAAAGGATAGTTTAAACAAAAAGAATCTTTAACTAACCCTTAATCACCAAAGAAATGAAAAACATATTAACGGCCTTTTTATTGATTCTATACTCTACGGTTTCTGCCCAGGAGATGAAAGGAATGAAAATGCCAAAAAAAGAAAGTAATAAGCAGGCAGAGACTATTTATACTTGTCCCATGCATCCGGAAATACAATCTAGTAAACCTGGAAATTGCCCAAAATGCGGTATGAAGCTAGTTGTTAAAAAAACAACAGCTCCTAAACAGAAGGTTTCTGTCCCAGATCAAAAGTCCCAACCTGTAAAGGCATCAGATATGGGTGATATGAATATGCCGATGAAAAAACAAGGAGACAATGAACCAACGCAAACGGTAACCTATACCTGTCCGATGCATCCTGAAATCCATGCGACAAAGCCCGGCAATTGCCCTAAGTGTGGAATGAAACTGGTGCCGGAAAAAGCTAAGGCGACTAAACCTAAGCATGACCAAATGGAAATGCCTGTAAAAGATCATTCCAAAAAGAATGACGGAATGGATGACATGGGGGGGATGGACATGGGAGATAATACTGCCACAATGGAAAACATCAAAAGGGCAAAGTTAAATTTAGGGCCAATTAAAACCATTTCAAATAGTGCGCCGCCTCGTACTGTTCGCTATGATCTTTACATTGCAGATACAACAGTAACTTATGGAAAGAAAACAAAGCGGGCAATTGCTGTAAATGGACAGATACCAATGCCAACTCTAACATTTACGCAAGGTGATACGGCATTGATATATGTGCATAATAATCTGAATGAGGAGACATCCCTGCACTGGCATGGTCTATTTTTACCAAACAAAATGGATGGGGTTCCTTTCCTTACGCAAATGCCTATTAAACCTCATTCAACCTATATCTATAAATTCCCCATCGTTCAGAATGGTACACACTGGTATCATAGTCATTTCGAACTCCAGGAGCAAATTGGAATGTACGGTGCTTTCATTATGAACAAAAGAAAAGAATGGGAGATTCCAACTCTTCCAGTGGTCATCAGTGAATGGACTGATATGAAACCAGAGGAAGTACACCGAAGTCTGAAGAATGCAAACGATTGGTTTGCAATTAAAAAAGGAACTACCCAAAGTTATGCGGAGGCGATCAGAACAGGACATTTCAAAACCAAAGTGACTAATGAGTGGAAGCGTATGAATGCGATGGATGTGAGTGATGTCTATTATGATACATTTTTGATCAACGGCAAGAATCAGAATGTCCAGCCACAGTTTAAAGGAGGTGATAAGGTAAGGCTACGAATTGCCAATGGTGGGGCATCTGATTATTTCTGGTTGACTTATTCTGGTGGTAAAATAACTGTTGTAGCTACGGATGGAAATGATGTAGAGCCTGTAGAAGTGGACAGATTAATTATAGCTGTGTCCGAAACGTATGATGTGGTAGTAACCATTCCAGAAAATAAGAGTTACGAATTTCTGGTGACACCTGAAGACCGTACAAAATCGGCATCACTCTGGTTGGGTAAAGGAGAAAAAGTCCCGGCTCAGAAACTACCAAAACTGAAATATTTTGCCGGAATGAAAATGATGAATGACATGATGGATATGAACGGTAACATGGTAGAAATGGAAGGCATGAAAATGCAGAATCAGGTCATGGACATGAATACTGTGATGTATCCGGAAGTAACAGGTGAAGAGAATTCTAAGGTAGAAAATAAAAAAGCAGCGATGTCAGGTATGCAAATGCCAAACGATAAAAGCATGGCAGGAATGAACATGGCCGCTGATAACCCCGACATCGTTACTTTAAATTATGGAATGCTCCGTGATCCAAAGAAAACAACTTTACCTAATGGCCCATGGAAAGAGTTAAAGTTTGATCTCACAGGGAATATGAATCGTTATGTATGGACTTTGGATAACAAAACGGTTTCAGAAAGTGATAAAATCCTGATTAAGAAAGGCGAAAATGTGAGGATCATCTTATTCAACAATAGTATGATGCGTCATCCTATGCACTTACATGGTCATGATTTCAGAGTAGTGAATGGACAAGGTGAAAATGCACCTATGAAAAACATCATAGACATTATGCCAATGGAGAGGGATACCATCGAATTTGCGGCTACAGAACCTGGAGGTGATTGGTTTTTTCATTGCCATATCCTTTACCACATGATGAGTGGAATGGGAAGGGTATTCAGTTATGAAAACTCGCCACCTAATCCCGAAATCCCTAACCCTAAATTAGCGCAACGCAAATTGTTCAGTGATGATAGGGAATTTCATCCAATGGCAAGAATTGGAATAGAAACAAATGGTAGTGATGGTGAGATTATGTTGGCTAACACACGCTACCGCTTTACAACCGAATGGAGAATTGGCTTTGATAAAGAAATGGGCTATGAAAGCGAAAGTCATTTTGGAAGGTACATCGGGCGAAATCAATGGCTCTTCCCTTATGTGGGATGGGATTTTCGTAAAAGAACGATTGATCTAATGGACAAAAATATTTTTGGACAATCATTATCACCCGGAGACAACCTTTTTGGACAAAAAAATACCAAAAACTTTAGACAGGTGTTTCATTTAGGGGTGCAATACACTTTGCCGATGTTAGTTGTAGCTGATGCTTCTGTTGATCATAAAGGTAATGTTAGATTTCAGTTGATGAGAGAAGATGTTCCTATCTCCAAAAGATTACGCTTTCAATTTATGGTTAACACAGATAAGGAATACATGGCAGGTTTTAGATATATAGTTACAAAATATTTTGGTCTATCTACCCACTATGATAGTGACATGGGCTATGGTGCCGGACTAACCTTAAACTATTAACTTATTAAAATCATCACCTTATGAAACATACTTATAAAATAACCGGAATGACCTGCCAAGGTTGTCAAACTAAAGTTGAGAATGCCTTGAATGCAATTGATGGGATTTCTGCTAAGGTTACTTTGGAGCCTGCTGAAGCAATAATCACAATGGATAAGCACATTCCAACCGAAAAGTTGCAGGAAGTTCTTTCGGTTGCTGGAAATTACAAGATTCACATGTCTGGATTCCATAAGACTGCGGAGGATAAACAAATACATAATCACGACCATCAGGAACATTCTGCTTCTGCTCATTCCCATCATGATAATGCCCCATTAAAGGCTCATAAAAATGAAACTGGTGGTGTATATTATTGCCCTATGCATTGTGAAGGGGATAAAACCTATGACAAACCAGGAAATTGTCCTGTTTGTGGGATGGATTTACTAAAACAGCCTGAATTAAAACAAACAACACAATTTACCTGCCCTATGCATCCCGAAATTATTAGAGATCAACCAGGTTCATGCCCAATATGTGGGATGGACTTGGTACCTACGGGCGTGAACTTGGAAGCGGAAGATAAAACTTATGACACCTTGTTGCGTAAATTTAAGATTGCTACAATTTTTACTATTCCCATTTTTACCATAGCAATGACGGAAATGATTCCAAATAATCCGTTGTTTAACTTGATGGAACTGAAATATTGGAACTGGGTTCAGTTTGCTTTTTCCATTCCGGTAGTTTTTTATGCAACATGGATGTTCTTTCAGCGTGCATGGCAATCGCTAATAACCTGGAAACTAAATATGTTTACGTTGATAGGAATTGGTGCGGGGGTGGCTTGGCTTTTTAGCCTTGTCGCCCTGCTTTTTCCTGATGTTTTTCCAGATCAGTTTAAAACCCACCATGGTACAGTCTACGTTTATTTTGAAGCTGCAACAGTTATTCTTACCCTGGTATTGCTTGGGCAGCTCTTAGAAGCACGAGCGCATGGTAAGACTAATAGTGCCATTAAAGAACTATTGAAATTAGCGCCTAATACGGCGACAAAGGTTGTGGGAGATAAAGAAATATCAGTTTCCATTGACGATATCCAAAAGGGAGATTTATTAAGGGTGAAACCTGGGGAAAAAATACCTGTTGATGGCAGTATTAAAACAGGAGAAGCCATAATTGATGAATCCATGATCTCTGGTGAACCTGTCCCGGTTGAAAAAAAGACGGGAGATAACGTAAGTTCAGGTACAATTAACGGTAATAAAACTTTTGTAATGCTTGCCGAAAAAGTGGGTTCGGAAACTTTGCTGTCCCAGATCATCGAAATGGTAAACTCGGCAAGCCGATCGAAAGCCCCCATTCAAAAGATGGCTGATAAGATTTCAGGATATTTTGTTCCTGTAGTGGTGTTGATTGCAATAGCTACATTTGTGGTATGGGCAATCTATGGGCCTGAACCATCTTATGTTTATGCATTCGTTAATTCTATTGCAGTATTGATCATTGCTTGCCCATGTGCGCTTGGTCTTGCTACGCCTATGTCGGTAATGGTAGGTGTAGGAAAAGGCGCACAATCTGGTGTGCTTATCAAAAATGCAGAATCCTTAGAGAAAATGAATGTCATTGATGTTGTCATCATTGATAAGACTGGAACGGTTACAGAGGGAAAGCCATCGGTTGAAAAGGTCGTTAGTGCAAATCCGGATTTTGATGAAAAGAAAGTCCTTGAAAGAATAGTAGCGTTAAATAGTAGCAGTGAACATCCTTTAGCACAGGCGACATTACGTTATGGGGAAGAAAACAAAGTAAAAGTTCAACCAATTTCAAATTTTGAAGCTGTAACAGGTAAAGGTGTAACGGGTACTTTAAAAGACGAAAAACTTGCTTTAGGTAACCAGAAACTAATGGAACACGTTAAAGCCAAGATTAATCCCGAATTGGAAGAACTAGTTAAGTCTGCGCAAAAACAAGGAAAGACAGTTTCTTATTTGGCCGTCGGGGATGAAGCTGTTGGTTTTGTGGTTATTTCAGATAAAATCAAGCCCTCTAGTGCAACCGCTATCAAAAAGCTTCAGGAAGAAGGTTTAAAAGTAATCATGTTCACTGGCGATAATGAAGATACAGCAAGAGCCGTTAGCCGAACCTTGAATTTAGATGGTTTTAAAGCAGGAATGCTTCCAGAGGACAAGCTAAATGAAATCAAAAAACTGCAGGCTGAAGGTAAAAAGGTTGCTATGGCAGGTGATGGTATAAATGATGCCCCTGCCTTGTCACAGGCAGATATTGGCATTGCTATGGGTACAGGAACAGATGTCGCCATTGAAAGTGCAGCAGTAACATTAGTGAAAGGAGACCTCAATGGAATTGCAAAAGCGAGGTTTTTGAGCCATAAAGTAATGGGCAATATAAAGGGTAATCTATTTTTCGCTCTTGGTTATAATGTTTTAGGTATACCAGTTGCAGCAGGTCTTTTATATCCATTTTTTGGGATTTTATTATCACCAATGATAGCTGCGCTTGCCATGAGTTTCAGTTCAGTATCCGTTATTCTAAACTCTTTAAGACTTAGAAGTGCCAAGATCGACTAGTTTTTAATTAAAGACAATAAAATCACAGTATTATGGAACATAAAGATCATAAACAAATGGAAATGCGACAAAATCATGGTAATCATTACAATCTATTATCAGTGTGGACATGCTTACCAATGAACTTGTTGCATTACGGACAGATTTCATAAAAATTCCCGATGAAATTAAGGGCGTGAAATTAGAGGATGCCCAGAAACAAATCTTAATGGAAGGTAAACCGTTAAAGTTAGAGGGTATGATTTCCACGAAAGGAACTGAATTTTTGGCAATGGACGATGTTTTCAGAAATATGCCTGATTTAAAGGAAGAGGAAGAAGAATGGAACAGGTACGGAATATCCGGTGGCGATGATAGTCTTGCTCAAGGGGTTACCTATGACGAACCAAGCTCCGTAGGGGCGTTATTCCAAAAAGGAAAATTTGGAGCAAGCCCAAAAGGAAATGGCGATTACGATAGTTCAAAGATTGCAGGGTGCCGAATTATTCAGCCTGCTGGAAAATTCCATCAAAGGTGCTTCCCGAAAAATTGCCGAGCTTTTGGATAGCACACTTTCATCTGAAACAGAAGCCAGTTCTTCCACTTTGAGGAATAATGATTTGAGTGATTTTGATATTGTATAGGCAAACTTCCGTTATTGTTAAATATTAACTTGCACAGCAACTCAATTTCGATACGTCTTTACCAAAAGTTATTGCTGCTAATTTGATGCCTTCTCCCAAAGTCAGATAAGGGTAGAAACTGTCTGCCAAGTCTTTTACAGTTATTCCGTGTTTGATTGACATACTTAATAGTTGGATAAGTTCTCCGCCTTCAGGTGCAACTACTCTTGCACCTATCAATTTGTCAGTTTCGGTGTTGCGAATGAGTTTGATAAAACCCCTTGTGTCGTTTGCTGCTATGGCTCTCGGTACGTCTTTAAGTTCCAATTTTGAAATTTCAAACGGAATGCCTTTGGCTTCTGCCTGTACTTCGTCTAAACCTGCACCTGCAATTTGTGGGTCAGTAAAAACCACCCAAGGCAAGGAAGTATAATCTGCTTTATTTTCAGCTCCTGAAAAAGAATTTTCTACAGCAATTTTTCCTTCAAAGGCGGCTGTGTAAACAAATGCAGGTGTATTGGCAACATCGCCTACTGCATAGATGTTAGGTAAATTAGTTTCCATTTTTTCGTTCACCAAAACATGACCCGTTTTGTTCAATTCTATGCCTATGTTTTGCAATCCCAGCCTTTGTGTATTGGGTTTTGTTCCTGACGCAACTACTATTCTCCCTTTTTCTGTGATTTGCGTAAAAGAACCGTCCGGACATTTGCAATGAATGATTGTCTCACTTCCTTTTTTCTCGAATTTAACAGCACGGAAATTAGGGAGGAGCTCAATACCTTCTTTTCGCATTTGAGTTTCCAATACTTCACTAATGTCAGGGGTTTGTTTCCGCAATACTCGGTCTGTAAATTCTATAATACGTACCTTTACACCTAAACGATTATATGCCATAGCTATTTCCAAACCAATGTAACCTGCTCCCATAATAGTGATGCTTTCGAGTTTTTCTTCTAAATCAAAAAGCGAAACATTGGTCAGATAGCCAATTTCATTCAATCCTTCAATGCTTGGAATATTTGTAGTGGCACCAGTGGCAATGATAAATTTCAAAGCTGTATACTCTGTTTTATTATCAACAACAATTGTTTTGTTGTCTTTAAACTCCGCCCAACCTGTAATCATTTTTAAATTTATAAAATCGCTCACCACATCCATATATTTCTTTTCTTGAAGTACGGCAACCAATTTTTTCTTGTCTTTGATAACTTGTGGAAAATCAATATCAACACCTTTTGGTTTTATACCTGCAAAGTTGGAATGTGTAGCGTGATAAGCATTTTCTCCTGCACGGATTAAATTCTTAGATGGCACACAACCTACATTTACGCAAGTTCCGCCAAAATCCAATCCACCGTTTACCATTAAGGTTGATAATCCTAAACTTTCGGCTTTTATGGCTGCTGAAAATGCTGCCGAACCACCACCGATGATAATCAGGTCAAAATGGTTGTTGTTACAACTTCCTGTTTCTGAAATTTCACCTTTTACACGATAGTTTTTCATGCCGTTGATGGTGTTGATGATTTCTTCTTTGCTGGTTTTTGAAGGGTCATAAGAACATTCGCAACTGGCCTTCGGATAGTTTACCTTAGCTTCTGTTACTCCTTCATTTTTTGAAAGAAGTTTTTCAATGCCTGTGGCACAATGGTCGCAGGTCATACCTGTGATGTCAAGTTTTATGGTTTCTTTGTTCATTACGCTTTCTTTTTTTGAGTTTCTTTGATGATTTCAGCTTTATAGCCTGTTTTTTCAATTATCCTAATGATAGGATCAGGATTTGTTTTCTTCGGGTCGTATTGAATAGTTGCCAAATCGCCGGATATTCCACTTTGTGTTCATTAATGCCGTCCACTTTTTTAAGGGCATTTGAAATGTGGTTGGAACAACCTGCACAAGTCATCCCCGTAATTTTCAGTTTCACGGTCTTACCTACTTGTTGTGTTACATTTTCTGTTTGTGCTTTACTGTCATTCGGTTTGCAACATTGGGCTTTGACCTGAGTAATTCCAATTAGGAACAAAGCACTCAATAAAATCAAATTCTTTTTCATTGTGTAATTATTTAATAAGATTCTTAAATAAAAAAAACAAAAAAATACTATTTCTTGCCAACCACTTTGTAACCTGTACCGTTGATGGCTTCTTCAATTTGAGCCAAGCTCACTTTGGTTTGGTCAAATTCCACTTTGGTAGTTGCTTCTTCGTAACTCGCATCTATCTTAACAATACCCGGCAACTTATTTACGGCATTTTGTACGTGTGAAGCACATCCATTGCAAGTCATTCCTTTTAAATCAAAAGTTACGGTTTGGATGTCCGAGGCATTGACGATTACAACTTCTTTGTTGTCGTTTGAAGGATAGAAAATGTGTGAATAGTTTGGAAAAGCGAGCATCAAGCCTGCAAACACGGTTACAACTCCCAAAAATGTTTTGGTCTGCATAAAAGGTTTCTTTTCGTCTTCTTCGCAATCACACTGAATTTCTTCGGCTGTTCGTGGTTTGAGTTTCTGATACCAAGCAAAGCCCAATACCAAAACAGTAATACCTATAAGATAAGGTCTTGCTGGTTCCATCCACGAAAATGTAGATGCCACTCCTGATGCTCCTGAAATAAGAGCCAATACAGGTGTTATGCAGCAAAGTGATGCTGCTACTGCCGAAAGAACTCCCGCTCCAACAAGTCTGTTGTTTTTCTTGTTCATACTGTCTCCTTTTTTGAATTGTTTATGATGTGTTTAAAAAATGGACGAAGCAAGGTCAGTTGCTCTTGTTTCAAAGAGTAGAAAATGGTTTGTCCTTCTCTTCTCCCTTCAATAACGTTTCCGTCCTTTAGTTTTCTGAGATGTTGTGAAACGGCTGGGATACTCATTCCGAGAATGTCTGAAAGGTCGCAGGGACAGAGTTCGTTTTCTTCTTCTAAGAGAAATAAGATTTTCAGCCTTACTTCGTTTCCTGCCAATGCTAAAAGTCCGCTCAACTCGTTGAATGCTTTGTTGTTGTCTTGAAGTATTTCGCGACAATTGTCTATTTGAACCTTGTCGGCAAACACTCTGATACACGATTGATTGTTTTCCATAATTTCCTTTTTTAGGATTAAATAAAGTGATAAAGATACAAGTAGTTTTCTTATTTAAGCAAACACTTAAATATGTTTTTCAATAACTCTTGATTTTTGAATATTTGAATTAACTATAGAAATCAAGAAGTGCTGTATATTTCAACAGGAGTATTTAACCACAAAAAGCAATTTAGTGTGTATCATAATTATTCATCTTTTCTGAATAAACCGTTACAAATACGTTACGGAGCAAAATTTTGAAGTTTTAAAAAAAGTGATTATATTGCTTCTGTAAGCTAGAAATGATGATTTTTGTCCTTTAATGGACGGTCAAAGTAGAAGACTCATAATCTTTTGGTCGCTGGGTTTTTAAAGATTAGCTAATTTTTCATTAATATATTGCATTTACCTAAACAGATAATTAAAAATATATTTGAATTTTTGGGCTTACCAATGGAGACATCAATTGTAAATGTTTTACCTTAAATTTATTACTTTTCTATCACCTATGCAGAGACAACAGCTATCACACTTAATTCTTTTATTAGTTCTCATTTCTACTAGTTCCTTTAATATTTTGTACAAGGATGTAATAAGGAACGATTTCAAAAAGTACTATGATAAATTCAATGTGCAGGGGTCATTTATAATTTATAGCAAAAATGAAGATGAATATACCTTCTATAATAAGGCACAAACTTCTGATGCGTTTATACCTGCATCCACATTCAAGATCTGTAATTCATTAATTTCATTAGATAGTAAGGCTATTAAAGATGAAAATGAGGTGATCAAATGGGATGGTAAAGAACGCCAAAATCCCGCATGGAATCATGATACCAATATGAGGTCTGCTTTTAAAAATTCAACTGTTTGGTTCTATCAGGAATTAGCAAAAAGAGTTGGAGAAACACAAATGAAAAGTTTGATCGAAAAAGCTCAGTATGGAAATTGCAATATAAGCGGTGGTATTGATGCGTTTTGGTTGTCCGGTGGACTTAGGATATCACCAATTCAGCAAATCGAGTTTTTAAAGAGGTTGGATGATGATAGACTCCCTTTCTCTAAATTATCTATGTCGATTTTAAAAGATATTATGATAGTTGATAATAAATCAAACTATGTTATAAGGGCTAAAACTGGTTCCGGCAAACAAGATGGTGAATATATAGGATGGTATGTCGGTTATGTGACTACTAAAAACAATGTTTTTTATTTTTCAAATTGTATACAATCAACAGAGAAAAATCCAGATTTCAACAATGCTCGTATTGAAATAGCCAATACCATTCTTGATGAAATGGGTATTTTAAAATAGATACGTCCTTTAGATTCTTTAGCATTAATTCGGTGATTGTATCGTTATGCTGTTAACTTTCCCTTAGATTTTTATTTCCAAGATTACTTGTTGTAAGATCTATACATTTTTTGCCAAATCATCGATTAAGCGCAAGTCAGATTGGAAATGGTTCAAGAAGCACCTAGTTGGGTCCACAAACAAAAAAGCGGTTTTTCTATAAGAAGAACGACTTGATGTGTTGTAACTTTGAATATATTTTATTTCATTACCAATTATAAATTTTAGATTTGGCGGTATGAAATCATCGTTATTACTACTGTTTTGTATGTTTTCCATATTTGCTAAAGCACAGGAAAAACCTGCAGCCTACGCCTTGGATGAGGAATATAATTTATGGAATTTCCAGAAAGCGGATACCGCTTATATTTTTGCAGATCTAGCCTATATCCGTGAATACCCAAATCTTGAGGCGCGAGTAATTGATTCTTTAACACAAGGAAATCAAGTCATCATTAAAAGTGCTGCATACCGTGGTAATACCATTAGAGGTTTCTATGCCCCATGGCATGAGGTTAATTATATGAAAGATAATCAACAAAAAAAGGGATTTGTTTGGTTAGGGCTTTTAGCCCTTAATGGTTCTAAGAATAATGAAGGGGAATTGTTTATTTGCGGTCTCAAGAAATTTATACCTTCTACAGCATATTCTTCCTCATATTATGAATCGGAATTGAAAATTTTCGATAAAGAACAAGTGTTCATTACAAAAGAGATTTTCCATGCTAATATAAACGGTCAGTCGGGAATAGAGACCAAAATATTGCCTGGAATGGGCTTACAAAATATCAAGAATATTCACCGCGTAGGTTTTCTAGGCGAAGCATGTGGCATTGCAAGTCAGTATTATTACTTTGCCTGGAATGGTACCAGCCTCATTCATTTTCCCGAAAAAATGTCCGTTTCTGATGCAGGTGTTTTTTATCACCAGGAGAATATCTTGTTCCCGTCTGAGCACAAAGGTGATCCATCAATGATCTACAAAAATATTATTGAGGCCGAAAATACCTGCGAGAATCTGGATGCTCCAAAATATAAAGAAACAAAAAGTCAGAAAAAATATACTTGGGACGGAAAGTTTTTAAGTGAAATCATTACAATGAAATAGTATACGCAAATTCGCCTTTTTCTAAAACTATCTGGTTTCCCCAGTTAGTAATTGTTTCCAGGACTGGTATAAATGTTTTTCCAAAATCTGTTAGACTGTAAACAACTTTAATAGGAGGTTTATTGCCAAATACTTTCCTTAATACTAAGCCGTCTTTTTCTAATTGTTTCAGCTGTAAACTCAAGGTCATTTCGGTAACATTTGGTACTTCTTTGCGAATCTCGCTATAACGTTTTTCAGCATCTTTTAAATGATACAGAATTACAGCTTTCCATTTGCCACCTATCAAATCCATTGCAAGACTTATGGTGCAGGGATAAACTTTCCCCTTTAGTTTTACGTAATCACCAATACATTCTGTTTTCATTCGGCATTTATTAACCTATCTGTTTGGATAGTTATTGCAAATGTAGTATGCTAAAAATAGTTTTGCAACTATAATTTTTATAGTATAATATTTCACCTAAATAATAAAAGAATGGTATCGAATTTAAAAGCAAATGAAGCACTGAAACAAGAAAATAAACCGCTTATCACAGTAGTCGGTATTTTGGGCAAACAAGGACGCAGTGCTGCTCATGCTCTGTTACAGAGTGGGCTTTATCGGGTACGCGGAATTACTCGGCGGGTTGATTCACCAGAGGCGATTTATTTAGCTGAACAGGGAGTTGAACTTCTGAGTTTACCACTTGACTTGGGATATAAAAAAGATTTCGTTGAAGCATTTCGTGGCTCGGATGGTGTTTTCATGATGACGCCAAGTATTGTCCCTCCGCAAACCCACGAGATGGAGTTGGGTAAACAGTTAGCGGATGCAGCGGTTGAAGCAGGGGTTCAGCATATTATTTTTAGCAGCTTGGAAAATGTAGACAAAATTACGCAAGGGAAAAAGTTTGCTCCTCATTTTACCGATAAGGCTATGATTGAAGAATATATTCGTACGCTTCCAATCACAAGCTCGTTTATTTACATGGCTTTTTTTTACACTAATTTTATGGAGTTTTATACTCCTCTTATTGAGGGGGATACTCTTGTATTTCCTATTTATTTACCAAAAGATTTTCATGCGCCATTTGTTGATCCCCTTACTGCGACAGGGCCAGCCGTTTTGGAGATTTTTTCTAATCCAGCCCAATATGCAGGTAAGTCCTTACCAGTAATTGGCGATATTATTTCACCTCAGGAAATGGTAGACACTTTTGTTCGGGTTACAGGCAAGAAAGCTATTTATAGTTCTGCATTCACAAGGGAGAATTTACTTCATTATTTTCCGGATTTTGGCTCAAATGAGCTTTTAGTGAGTGAGATTCTGGGGATGGCAGAGTATGCAGTGGAATATGGTTATTTCGGCAGGGATCGTGATTTGTTATGGAGTCGCCAAACAAACCCGAATAGCCTTAATTGGGAACAGTTTCTTCGTAATACTGGTTGGGAAGGTGAGAAAATTTCCTACATAGGGACCCAGTTCCGAAGCTAGGTTATGGGAAAATGCTTCTACTGCATTACAGGCTGGGCCAAATCCACCTACATTGGCATAACCAATACCACCTGGGGTCGCTGTAAGCGAAAGTATTACCCCCGATTTATTTTGTTTCATCACTCTTCCAGCAGCGGTGGCAGTTATGAATTGTGTTTCCAATGCAATGTTTATTGGTCGGAGAAAGTCACTAAGAGTCATTTCTGTTAATGGAATATCCTGTGTGTCCTGCCAGCCTATGGCATTGAAAGATATGTCAACAGATCCCACTGCTTGAATTACTTCTTGTATATGGTTATTCACGGATTTCTCATTCCTTGCATCTACCTGATGGATTGAGACTTTACCTCCGGCCAATTCAATCTTATCTGCTGTTTTTCTTACGCTTTCTATATTGTGGCCAGTAAGAAATACGTGGGCTCCTACAGTTGCAAATGCGCTAGCGACAGCACCTCCAAGGGATCCCCCCGCTCCATATATGATGGCTTTTTTTTCTTGTAGTAACATAATTTAGTATTTTTAATACTCAAATCTAATGGTGAAAATTCCAGTATATGCCCCGTAGTTAAGACAAATAAAGGGGGCATTTGCGTCAGTATATTTAAAACCTTAGATCCTACGACTGTAACATTACATAACAATAGGGTGTCTTAAATGGGTTATGAGATAGTTGGTTTCACAACTAAAAAGACTCTACTATGAATAAGAACAGTTTTTTCATCAGTTTGTTAATTACGGTATCCTTATTTAGTTTTAAGGGGTATTCGCAATTACAAACGCTGAGTGGAAGTCGAATAAATGTTGAAGATTTAGATAAAATGATCTTAAAGCAAATGGATTCTCTGCGCTTACCTGGTTTATCCTTTGCTTTGATTAACAATGGTAAGGTTGTTTATCACCGCTCTTTGGGAATCTCAAACATGGAAACAAAGAATAAAGTTGATATCAACTCTATTTTTGAAGCCGCATCAATGTCAAAAACTGTGTTTGCATACTTCGTACTAAGATTAGTCGACAAGAAACTTCTGGACCTGGATACACCACTATATCGTTATCTGTCTTACCCGGACATAGCAAAAGATGATCGTTATAAGTTAATAACGGCCCGGATGGTATTGTCACATACAACAGGTTTTCCAAACTGGCGATATTTTGATAAACGTGATGAAAGCCTATATAAGTATGGAGAATTATATCTTAAATTTACCCCAGGGACACAATTTGCCTATTCTGGTGAAGGCTATTATTATCTCACTAAAGTTGTCGCACATCTAAATAATTTAACCATACAAACATTAGGCCCCCTATTTCAGCAGGAAGTTGCTAGACCCCTTCATATGAGGAAGGCGTGGTTTAGTTGGGCCGGGTATATGAAAAATCATAAGGTAAAAGGACATATTAAAGATAAGGCCGTGGATAAAGCATGGCCGACTGCCTTCCCAGAACAAGATTCAACATGGTTTGATGCTGCCGGAGGACTGCATACTGAAGCTATTAGTTTTTCAGCTTTTCTTGTGGGACTGATGGATGGTAAGGGGCTATCAAAAAAGCTAAATGATGAAATGTTCAAAGTACAGGTACAACTTGATAAAAATAGCCCGCATTATATGATCAACGGCGATACTGGTTGGGGATTAGGGATTGCCATTAAACCGGTAAGTTTTGGTATTGTATATGAACATGGAGGTAATAACGGCGACTTTCAGTCGGGGTTTAAGATTAATAAAAGTAATCGAAATGGATATGTTTTTTTTACAAATTGTGACCAGGGCAATGTTTTTAACAAGAATCTAGCTGCATTATTATTCAAATAAGGATGTAAACAGACAACTTTATTATTTGGAGAACGATTTTCTATCCCCGGATGATTTGTCTAATCAAATCAGTATTAACCTAAATCAGACAAGAAATTGTTCGAGAAGCTCCCATTTGGGTTCACAAAAACGAAAAAGCCATTTCCTGTACGGGTAAACGGCTTTTTTCGCTATGTACCACTGTTTTGTGTAAATTCATTATCTTAAAACAGAAGTAAGCAATAGAGTTATTGCATTGATCGTTTTGTGCTTATTAATTTGTAAACAAATTCCAGTGGTTTGTCCACCCCTGTTAATAAATCATTGATTGTATAATCTACTGGATGATCAGGTATAGTTCCGTGCCCTTTTTCAAGGGGAGTGGCTACCGCGTTTTGGAAGTAAACCAATGGTATAGTTAAATGCATTTTTGTGTTAGGAAGCAAAAGACCAACGTAATCGGATCCATTACCTCCGGTATAGTTGCCACCAGTTTCTTCTCCTACAAATGTCCCCACTCGGAGGTGATGAGCGACAGCAGTAAACTCCGCAGTAGTTGATCCGGTCGCGCCGTCTATAAGGAAATACACACTCCCGGTAAAACGATTGGGGGAGGGGCGGACAGGATCCAGGGTATTATTTAATGCAGGAGTAACCAGGTAAGTGCCATCTGGTTGTTTGATCAGGCCATCTTTAGCCTGAGCCAAATCTTCTTTGGATATTGATGAATAGGCCAGAAAAGGTGAACTATTCGTAATCGTGTGCATGCTTTTATAATATAGCACAGGCTCCTTTATAAAGTACGAAAGTAGTACTTGTCCCTGGTTGTCATAACCACCGGAATTATGTCTCAGGTCTACTACAAGGTTTTTGCAATCGCTTTTCTTTATTTTCTGCATAGCACGATCCATAAATTCTACAAGCTTATGGCGGGCTTCTTTCCCGCTCCCACCAAAAAACTCTCTGAGGAAAATAATGGCAACCCCTTTTTTCTTGTTGAATACCAATTCTTTTGAATACTGTTTCTCCTTTTGAACTGCTTGTAGCATTTTCAGGTTCACAGGATTGGAGATGGTGTTTCTATTCATCTCTGCCATACCCAATGCAGGAACTGTTACCGTTTTAACTTCCTTATTTGCGTTTTCATATTGTACCTGGAAAGAATCTGCCTGTTCAATAAAGCAATTGTAGTAATAAGAAAACATATAATTATGAATTTGTTGATACTTCAGTGTTTCGATATATCCGTCTGAAAATAGATGATTGAAAATTCTTTGTATGATTTCTTTTATAGGGCGGCCGTTGATAGATAGCAGTTTATCCCCCGGATGTATATCTTGATTGGAGGACCGGTTAAATGTAAGATATGATTGTCCCTGTATGGAAAATACCTGGAAGGGAAAGTAGAAATGTGCTCTTTTAAGTGTGTCGGCCCAGTTAGCTTTTGGGACAATAACGGTATGTTCGCATCTGATCTTAGCAATAAGCATGGAAAATTGGGCATAAGCATCACGTAAAGACATATTGTCCTTCATTTCGTGCTTTGTCACCGTTAATGTGCTGTCAAATTGCGTAGGGGGTTGATAGCGATATAGACCCGGATGTAGTTCTCGAAGTGCTTTTTCCATATAGTTAAAATCATCCCAAAGCTCTTTTATAGAAAAAGTTGCTTCCTGTGCCGATGCAGTGCCCGCAAGAAGTAGAACAAAAATAATGATAAGTCTTTTCATGTTTTTTTCTCCAAAACTCATCAAAATTTCTACATCAATTAGCTCTAGAGATGCCCAAATCCAGATTTGGGCATCTCTAGAGCTAATTTTATTTATTCGTCCTCTCGTATTGCTTCAGATATTCGGAAGGGGACATGCCCGTGGTTTGTTTAAAAATTCGTTGAAATGTAGATTGAGAACTAAATCCACATTCTTGGGCAACCCCAATAATCGTTAGAAGTGATAAATTGGCTTTGGTTACCTTTTTCTTGAATGCTTCAACCCTGTAGTTATTTACAAATTCAGAAAAGCCTTTTTTTTCATATTGGTTCAATATGGTCGAAATAGTTTTTTGTGGAATGTTAATTTTTTGAGCAAGCATAGAGAGATTTAAATCGGGATTTAGATAGAGAAGGTCGGTTTCCATAGCTTGGATAATCAGGTGGTTAATTTCACGAAATGTTTCTAAAGGAAGGCTATGCTCTTTTTGCCTTTTCTTTTCGCTTCGGGATTGTAAAAATCCGCAAAGGCCCAGCCAGTAGATGAGGATGACCAAAGGAACATAGATGCTATACCATGCTATTTTGTTCCACCATAAAGGCTGGAGTATAGGAAACATATAGAGTATGAGTTGCAGTAGCCATAATACAAGAAAAATGGTGAATACCTTTAAAAAGGAAATTGCCCATTTCTCGTTTTTCGGAGCATTTTTTTTTATGATATACCTCCAAGAAAAAAAAAGTCCTCCAGTAAGACTAAGCCAACGAGGGATATCCGCAAATTGTTGCCACCTATCTATAAAAAGTCCCCATGGACCAGGATTATTTTTTAAAAGGTTTAATAATACGCCTGTTAGGAAAATCCATGCAGCTACATAGGGAACCATGTCAATCACAATTAGTAAAGACCACAAACGTTCTTTTTTGTTGGGTACGTATGTAGGTTCCTGTTGCGTTTTGATATATTGGTAGATTAAAGGACCAATAGGCATTATCACCATTAACGGCACCAGATAAAACCCAGTATTTAGATATGGATTTTGCTGCATCCATTCAGAGTCATAGAGGTATTGATTCAGGCAAACCAAGGTAAAAAAGAGCAAAATTTTTGCTAAAATGCTTGCGTCTGTATGCTTAGGGCCTGTGAAAAAAAGCAAAAAGCAAATAATAAATCCTTGTAGGATACCAAGCAATAATATGTTGTGCAAAAAAGTAAAAATCTCCATTTAATTGATTTTAAATGGAATAAATATAATGAAAAATAAAATTCAAATCTGTCCTCCATTTTGTGATAGATTACATCTGTTTTTAGATGTAACGTCTCTTTTTTTATTAGCCTAAATCAATCAGGAAATGGTTCGAGAAGCATCCAGTTGGGACACTAATTTAAAAAGCCGTTTTTCGATAATAAAAGCGGCTTTTTGTTTTGAAATCATTACGCATGTGACAAAATAGGGAATCTCAATTGATTGACTTTAAAAAGTTGGGCCATATCTGGTCTAACAAAAAGTACATCGACATCATTAGTTAACAAATCAATATCGTAAACAGAAGGTTGATTTGGTGTAAAGCCTAAAATAACTTTTACTGTATCTTCATTAATTCCTAACCCCAAATTTCGTCATTCGTCACATTTTTCCCCCATTCCGTCACATTTTAAAGAAAGCAAATTCTTATTGACCTAACTTTAAATTACGAATTATAAAAAAGACTGAAATTAATTAGATTTTATCAAAACTTTTCCTGTTAGATTGTCTAAAGCATTTTTATGATTGCAGTGGTGCAACACACATATATAGAAGTTAGCGGCAATTTAAGGCTATACACTTATAAAAAAAATAGGAATGAAATCAATAATAACGTTTGCATACATAATCTTCTGTTCAAATACATTAGCCTTTTCACAGACTTCTGAACGGAAATTTGTCCCGATCAATAATAAACAAATGGCCTATAGAACTTTTGGAATCGAAAACAGAAAAGATAATGAGCCAGTTATCGTTTTTGAATCAGGACTTGGTTCAGGAGGTGGAAGTTACGGAAGTTTATTTCCTTTCATTCAAAAAAGCTTTGCAGGAATAGTGTATGATAGAAACGGAATTGGAGAATCTGAAATTGATACTTCCATAAAAACAGATTCAGACGTAATAAAAAGACTTCACGATCTATTGACAGCATTAAGAATAAAACCTCCATATCTATTGGTTGGACATTCTATTGGCGGACCATTTATTCGTTTATATTCCTCGATGTATCAGGATGAAGTCTGTGGTTTGTTTTTTATAGACCCAACAGATTTTATGTTGACAAAAGAGGAGGATGAAAAAGTAAAAATAAATACATCCAGCGCAACAGGATATAGAGAATTACTTATGAAAAACTTTGATAATATCTTAAATGATACTTCAATATCGAATGGTTTCAGAGATGAAGTTAAAAGAGAAAGGAACGAAATTTCGCCGGTATTCTTTAAAAGATACAACTCTTTGCAACCACTTAAAGACATTCCCGTAACCGTAATGATTTCATATAATAAGCATATAGAACATTATGAAACAGAAATGAACAAAAATTTAAAATTGGGCATCAACCTCATCCCCTGGTGGAAAGAATTAGATCAATTGAGAATTTACCACTATGCGGAAATGATAAAAAATAACCGGGATAGCCGACTTATCTTATTGCCACGTTATAGCCATGGAATTCACCAGCAAGGTCCCAAAAGTGTAGCAGAAGCTTTGAAAGACACCTATGAAAATTGTCTATCTGCCATAAATAATAAGTAAAATATAGGTATAAGATGGCTATCGCATAATAGGAGGTAATATTTGGTGTGCTTTTCCGAAGTTCGCTATACCGTTTTTCAGCGTCATTTTGAATGATACAACATCGCGTACATTGAGGTTTCCTATCAAAGTTTGCATAAAACTAAAAAGGAAATTTTGTGTTTTCTTCCTTTTAATATAAAAAATGACGTTATTGGTGTTATAAACACAATCTAATATTACTTTATATTTTAATATGAAAAAAGCTCTCGTGTTTTTTTGGCTAGTATTTTTGTTTTCTGCCATTGGGTATCTATTTTGGTATAACGATATCATTTACCAATTACCAACTCCAATTCCTAAAAACTATAAAACAATTGAGAGGGGAAGTTTAATAGCCTTTAACGAAGCGTTGAACAATAACCATAGTAAACCTATTTTTCTCCATTTTTTTAATCCCGACTGCCCCTGTTCAAGGTTTAACATGAAGCATTTTAAATCACTGGTTAACGAATATGGCGATCGTGTTGATTTTAGAGTGGTGGTATTGAGTCCAAAATCTTTTACCGCCGAAACCATCCAAAATAAGTTTGGTCTCCAAATCCCTATTCTATTTGATGAAACCCTTGCCACAGCTTGTGGTGTGTATTCTACTCCTCAGGCAGTTTTACTAGATCAGGACCAACATTTGTATTATAGAGGGAACTATAATACCACTCGCTATTGTATAGATGAAAAAACGAGCTTCGCAAAAATAGCACTGAATGGTTTATTAAAAAAACAAACCGATTTAGTTTTCAGTGGGGCAGCACTAAAATCCTATGGTTGTACTTTGCCAGATTGCAAATAATAAATAATTTTTGAACCAACTTAAGCAATGATCTCGAACAATCATATAACTATTTCTGATAACCAAAACCGCTTGCTTTTCCTGGGCGTTAAGGAAAGAGCGGACCGTTTAATGAATTACTTTTTATGGGGATACTTCATATTAGGGCTAATCTTTGCGCAATTTTATGATACCTGGTTTATTGCATTTGGAGTAGGTGGCCTTTCTTTGCTGGCTTATTATTCCGTGAAATATTTTTTACCATCATCCAATCTTTATCAATACGTTTTAAGTGCAGTGCTGGGTATTTTTATGGCACAGTTTATTTTCCAGATGCATGGACTATTCGAAATGCATTTCTTTGCCTTTATTGGCAGCACACTGTTAATCAGCTATGAGAAATGGAAACTACAGTTACCAATGCTAATTGTGGTGATGGTCCATCATGCGGTATTTGGCTATTTGCAAAATAGCGGGGTAAGCGAAATCTATTTTACCAGGTTGGATTATTTTGATTTGCAGACTTTTGTAATTCATATATTGCTGGCCGACATGATCTTTTTTATCTGTGGGTTATGGGCCTACTTACTAAGAAAATCCAATGAAAGGCAGGTTGTCCAGACCCTAGCGATGGCCGAACTACAAAAAGAAGCTCAACTATCATTGGTCCGGAAACAGAATGAGGAGGTATTGGAAAAAGCCAACGAGAAGCTTAAGTTATCTAATTTGGAATTGGAAAAAGCCAGGGCTGAAGCCGATCGGGCCAATCAGGCCAAAAGCATCTTTCTGGCTACCATGAGCCATGAGATCCGTACTCCGATGAACGGGGTAATGGGGATGGCGATGCTTTTAAAGGAAACGGACCTGAATAAAGAACAGTATATGTTTGCGGATGTTATTGCTAATTGCGGCGAAGCATTGATTAATGTGATCAACGATGTACTGGACTTCTCTAAAATAGAATCCGGCAATATGGAATTGGAGTCTGAAGATTTTAATTTGCGTAAGTGTATTGAAGATGTCCTTGATATATTCGCAATTAAATCTGCCGAACTTCAGTTGGATTTGGTTTATCATATTGAAGAAGATGTTCCTTCGCAAATTGTTGGTGATCAGCTACGGCTGAGGCAGGTACTGATTAATTTGGTTGGAAATTCTATGAAATTTACCGAACAAGGTGAGGTTTTCGTAGCCGTTTCTGTAGGGGATATTTTGCAAAATGGACAGTTCGAACTGAAATTTGCAGTACGTGATACGGGGATTGGAATAGCGGCCGATAAATTAGATAATTTGTTTAACGCTTTTTCGCAGGTTGATTCTTCTACAACCCGTAAGTATGGAGGTACCGGCTTGGGCCTCGCAATCTCAGAAAAGCTTGTCAAACTTATGGGGGGCGAAATTAATGTGGAGAGTGAGCAGGACCGGGGATCTACCTTCTCATTTATGGTGCGTACGCAAATTGGAACTAAGTTACTGTCGCCATACACCAATTATAGTATGGCGGAACATGCTGGCAAAAAGGTTATGATTGTTGATGATAATGCTACGAACCTGACCATTTTAAACAAGCAACTTGGATATTGGAACTTACAACCTATATCGGCCAGTTCGGCTAAACAAGCATTATCAATGCTGTCGCTCGATCCGGAAATTGACTTAGTGATTACAGATATGCATATGCCTGGAATGGATGGTGTAATGCTGGCCAAGTTGATGAAGCAACGCTATCCATTTATTCCTGTTCTTCTGCTATGTTCTATTGGCGAAGAATTTGAAGAGAGTCAGCGTGGCCTGTTTTATTCCGTCATGACAAAGCCGCTCCGCCAACATGTCCTTAGTAAACAACTCTCAAATGTATTGCAAACAAGCAAGCATTTAGAAATAGAAGAACAGGTATTTCCTAAAAAAATGTCTGCAGATTTTTCAACAAATTACCCTTGCGTATTGCTGGTAGCAGAGGATAAATTGATAAATCAATTGGTAATCGTTAATATTCTTGATCGATTGGGTTATAAACCCGACCTGGTGAGGAATGGAGAAGAAGCCGTTGCGGCTGTTAATAAAAAAGATTATGACATTGTCTTAATGGACATGCAAATGCCTGTGATGGACGGTTTAGTGGCAACCCGACTGATCAGAAAAAAGCAATTGAAACAGCCGGTTATTATTGCGTTAACGGCCAACACGCTAAAAGGTGATGAACAAGATTGTTTAGATGCTGGGATGGACGATTATATTGGTAAACCTATCCGCCTGGAAGACTTGATGGATAAACTTGAAAAATGGTGCAAATAGATCCCATGCATAGGCAGCTATGAAGCGTTCCTACCGTATTCATGGTATAATTTATATATTAGTGTAATGAAATACGCCCTAATGAAATTAAACCCCGCAGTACTTTTTCTGTCGACCGCAATTTTTTCTTTACTAATAGGTTTTTGGACCAAGAATGATACAATTGATGTTAACATTCACGACACGTACTATGTCATTGGGCATTTATATCTTGGTGTTTTGTTATGTCTCTTTACAGGATTAACTGGTTCGGTTTATCTTGGATTAGAAAGGATTAAACGACCCATCAAATTAAAAACAGGATACTGGCATTTTTGGGTTTTTATAGCTGGATTTGTGATTTTAATAACCGCATTCAGTTTAAAAATATTAAAGGATTCATTTTATATAGCACCAATATTTGTTTTAGCTGGCATTCTTCTATTTTTTATAAGCCTGGTTATTTTTGTTTTTGGGCTAGCAAGGGCATTTTTTTACGCAAACTAATATGAAAATTGGAGCTATAATGCTATCTAAAGAAATATCATGCTTACAAAATACATCAGGTAAATAGTAAGTAAACCTATTGTTGTAGTGGTTATCTTACATATTATACATCTTCAATATGAGAATATTACTTTCACTAATTCCAGTGTTGTTTCAAATTTATGCTGTCGCTCAACATAGGCCTGTGAACGATAATTTCAATATAAAAATAAGAGAGGCAAAAGGCGATTTAAACGGTGATGGCCTTATTGATAAAGTAATCATCAGTATGGACACTGTAAATGCAAAAGTGCCATTGCGGTTACAGATATTTTTTGCGCAACCAAATAAGCAATTAAAACTAATCGTTTCGTCGACTAAATTAATTGAGCCCCAGTATCCTAACGGGCAATACAGTGGTCACCAGATTCCTGATATTGATATTGAAAATGCCGAGTTGATTTTGATATCCGATACTGGACATGGACAATCATCACATAGATTTAAATATAAAAACATGAATTTTGAACTCGTTCATTTTTCTAAAGTTTATTGGGATGGCAAGAACACCACTACTGAGACAGACTTTGATCTATTAAAGGGGGTAAAAACGATAAAAAGCCAGGGACTCGGTTCGGAGAAAATTTTAAGTAAGAGCAAAGCTAAAATTTGGATCAGGCCCTTGCCAAAATTACAGGAGCTTACCGCATTTGAAAATAAACCCTATTATTAGACAGATAGGAAATGGTTCAAGAAGGAGGTAGAGGTTAAGTTGTTATGAGGGAGTTATCAAGTGTTTTTAAAATAAAATCTGTTCTTTCTGCAACAGGTAAGCATGGTACTTCAATTAACTCATAATCTAAGCATTCATAAGTATCTTTTATTACATTGTAAGTTTCCTTCGCTAGCTGGAAATCTTGTTTTCGTTCAGTATCCATTTCATATATTTCTTCCCAAGGAGGGAGGATAAAAACTATTTTATTGTATCTGTATTCATTTACTACATGAGTTAAATTTTCATCATAATCAAAGTTCATTAAGCGTTCATAAGCATAGGTATCTGGGATACCGCGGTCAAAGAAATAAAGATCATTGGTGCCTAATAGTTTGACATAATCCTGAACAGAATGTAAAAGCATTAATTTCGAATATTCTTTTGCATTTTCCCAAGGAAGGGCTTGACCATTATTTCTTAATTGATCTTTGATGATCTCTCTGGCGACTTCAGGAATGCAATTCATTTGCTTCTGTTGTAACTCATTTATTAAAGTCGTTTTGCCAACTCCCGGGCCACCGGTTATGATGTGAAAATTGTTTTTTATAACCATATTATACGTTGTTATTGAATAGGACTATATTTCTAAAAAAAGTAATTCATTCTTGGGTTGAAGATATCCTTTGCGGGTAAAAGATTTGAAAATGGCTGGTTAGGGTAGAAGACTTCTGGATTCAATTTCAATCTCCGTCAAAGATTTGGTTATATTTGCTTTAAACGGGTTTCTTTTAATCATGGAGACCGAAAATCATAAAAGCCGATGCAAATACTACCCTTGGAATATAAAGAAACAAATTTAATATCAGACTTACAACCTGAAGGGTGGAACGATCTTAAACCGAGTTTTGATTTTTATGTGCAATCACCCTTTTGCTTTCCAATTAAAGTTGTGATTGATGATGTAATTGTTGGATTAGGTGCAACAATTATTCATAATGATGTGGCCTGGCTAGGGCATGTTATAGTTCATGCTGATCAAAGAGGTAATGGAATTGGACAACGTATTACACAATCGCTGATTGATACTGCAAAGCAAAATAAATGCGGGACTATTTATTTAATCGCTACTAAGCTCGGTGCGCCAGTGTATGAAAAGCTGGGTTTTATTACTGATACCGAATACCTGTTTTTTAAAGACATAAAATTTGATAAAGAATTGGTGATTTCAGATCATGTAATACCTTATGAGCAGGCTTTTAAAGATGAAATTTCAATTATTGATAAAATGGCTGCCGGAGAAGAGAGAATGATGCATCTTGAAAGTTCTCTTGAAAACGGGTTTGTGTATATGAACAATCATAAAGTTGAAGGCTTCTATTTACCTACTTTAGGCGATGGATTAATTGTTGCAAATAATTCGTCAGCCGGACTTGAACTTTTAAAACTGCATTTAAAATCTAATGACAAGGTAAGTTTTCCTATAGATAACTTATTGGCTAAAGATTTTTTGTACAATAACGGCTTTAAGGAATATGATGTTGCAAAACACATGAGATTGGGAAATATCAGGCCTCTCAAACTCGAAAATATATACAATAGAATAGGGGGGAATGTTGGTTAATAGTTTAAAAATGATACGCCAGGCCTATGGTCCCGAAAATATTGTACATGTTAAAAGATATGCCGGTAAAAGAGTTCGGGAACACGGGCTGCAGTCCCCATTTTAAATCTGCCTTTGCAGCAAAACTTTTATAAATTAACTTTTCTGCACCAGCTGCTACGCCAAAATCAAAAGTTCTCTGGTTGTCATTAAAACTGAAAGTGGCGTGATCAATAATTATCTTCTCTCCTAAAGAATCCCCCTTACGTAAATAACCGTCAGAAACTGATCCATAAAAAGAAGGACGTATCAATTTGGCCAAATAAAAGCCTAATTTTAATCTCCAATTGTTATCTGAAAGGTAGATGGCTTGTATAGGAACCGCTAAATATATATTTCTAACGTTTGTCGTATTAGTTCCGCTAAAATCTCCTTCAATCGAGGAACCATCTACAGATACCAATGTATGAAAATATTGTACGCTATCTTGTACGTTCATACTTTTCCAGTCTATACTAACACCAATTCCAATTCCCCAATTTTTTTGAAATCTATAATTAAGCTCGTACCCTATACTTGGGGAAGGGCCAGGAGAATAACTATTGATCTTTCTGATCGTATTTGGGAAAGATAAGGGGGCCAGACCACCAATATTATAGCCAATATGGACAGTATGCTCAAATTTTGAGCCTTTATCTTCATCGTTGTTTTGCTGGGCCAAAGTTACCGTAGCGGAACCCAGAAACATCGTTGCCAAGAGCAGGTATTTGTGCATAAATAATTCTATTTTGGGATAACGGATAAATGGTCTACTACAAGACGACTGCCCAATGCACCTTTATAATGATCGCCATCTTTGCTTGAAGAAGCAACGATAGTAAGCATGAGATTTTTGCCTGTTGCGGGCATCCATCCGGTTTTATAAACGAAGGGAATATCAAATTTAGTGAAATTTGCTTTGGCAGATCCATCGTTTAATTTGGCAGTGGCTATAACACGGTCAGAGGTATTGATGTTGGTACCGTTTAAACGTTCAGGCCCTTCAAACAGTACAGCATAAATAGCACATTCATCTACTTTGTTGGAAATGATGTTTTGGTGCTCATCCTGATATGCCGGTCCTGGTGTGTATTTGTAATAACCGGTAAATCTATCAGGTAGGCCTACGTAAGGTCCGCCAAATTCTGTGGCCGCCAAAGGTTCGGTGAGTACAACCGAAGAGTTAAAATTTCCGATGAATAAAGAACCCGCATATAAATAGATACCTACAAATGCGGAAAGGGCAGTTCCTTTAATGGTGACCATTTCAGCGGCTTTTGTTCCTAAATAACCATCAGTTGTAGAGCGGGTTGGATAGGCTAAAACCTCTTTAGGTACGCCAGACAGCGCAACACCAGGATTGCCAGATGACCATAGCGATGTTAAATCATCTTCAACCGGATACTCATATTTATCTACGCTGTTTTGTTGCCATTTTTCAAAATCAAAACTCCAATCGCCTACATTTACAACCTGTACTATGTAAGTTTTTTTATTTGTAGACTGCTCTGCTGTTACCGTATAAGTTACTTCTTTATTATTGCCGAAAGTGATCTTTTCGCCTGAAGCAGGGGTTACTTTGGCATTTTTTGATAAAGATAATATTGGTGTAACGCCATTTTCATAAGCCTCGTTGGTTAGATAAAGCAAAATTTTACGATTGGCCTGGTCGATAAATGTTTGTCCGGTAAGCATATCCGGATTTACATCAAAAGATTCTATATCTGCTTCCGGGTTTGCCGGGGCATCTTTAATACAAGACCCGAGTAACAATACAAATGCGAAAAGTAAAATCGGTAACCTCATAATGAGCGGCTTGTTGAAGATCGTGTGATGGAGTAATTGTATCAAAGATAGTTTTATTCTGCAAGTTCAATGTTGTGATCTGTCAAATAGTAGATAGACAGAATTTATTAAGTCTCTACAATAGCTGGGCATGTATGCTCCTTCTCCAGTCCATGTCCGATCAGCCTTCGGGTACGCTGTACCAGTTTAAGGAGTATTAAAGGAGTATTACAGGAGACGCAAAGGACTTGTATAAGAGGGGCGAGTCCTTTGTCGCCCTTTAGTAGCCCGGCAATAAGCCCAAACCCCGGAAAAGGCAGGTGCAAGAAGAACTATTTATTGATTAGTTTATAATGCTCTTGTATGTTAAGGCGCCTGGTAGTTTTTCTTTTTCTGACGGTTTGTAATTAGCTTCCCAATCCAGACTAAAATCAGCGATAATACAAGAAAAACTATTAAGAGATAAAAACTATTTAATACAACCTTGTTATATCCCAATGTAGCCACATCTATAAAGGGGTAAGGATAAAATCCCGAAACCGCGCCTCTTAAAAGTATAAATACTAAATAAACAAACGGATAGATTAACCAGGTAAAAACATTAGCCCATTTCAAGGCGCTTTTGGGGGCAAAAAAAAGCCAGTAAATCATAAACAAAGCTGGTATAAATGCATGAAGCAGTTCATCTACAATAAGCTGCAGTCCTTTTGGCTGCCATGTGAAGCGTAATATTAAGTTGTAAATAATTCCAACTACACAGATATAAACTGTTACAGCCCCTAAAACCTTTGGCCGTAAATAAAAATGTTCACCTTTTTTATTGAAGCTTAACAACAACATGGTAAAACACAATGCTACCATAATATTAGTTAGGATGGTGAAGTAACTGAAATACCTGACAACAGATTCCATTACAGGGAGCTGATTATTTACGATAGTGAGATATAGTTGTGTAATTAATGCAAACCATCCGGTAATGGTTCCGATCGTCAAAAACAATTTATTGGCTTTATCGTATTCTTTATCCATATGGCATGTTATCAATTCGCTGTTCAGTATATTTAATTAATATAGCTATTTGTATGGAAAGCTAAAAGAACTTTTAGCTAAGTAGTAATCAATTACTATTTGATTATGGTTTTAATCGTTTGAATTGTACCTGTACGTATGTGTTGGGCAATGTAATCTGTTTTAAGTAATGTGAAGTGGGCTGTTGTAACAATGCAAAGGGTTTCTTCTCTAAAAAGTACTACAACAAAAAGTATTACGACAAACTGTTCTATCATTAAAAACCTAATTGACTGTTATAAATGAACTGGAAATTTTCCCAAAAAAGTGGTAATGTAGATAAGAAGAAATCTAAAAAAAGGGAATGGTTTGATGCCATAATTTTTGCGGTGATTGCGGCAACCATAATCAGGGTATTTTTTATTGAGGCCTATACCATTCCGAGTGGTTCAATGGAGAAATCTCTTTTGATTGGCGATTATCTTTTTGTAAGTAAGTTAAATTATGGGGCACGGATCCCGATGACACCTATTGCCTTTCCGTTTGCCCATCACACCATGCCTATTACAGGAACAAAAGCCTATTGGGATGGTGTACAGTGGAAATATCGTCGCTTACCAGGCTTGTCTGATATTAAAAGAAATGATGTGGTGGTTTTTAACCTGCCAGTGGGTGATACCGTGGCACTGGAAAATCAAGAGCCAAGTTATTATAATTTAGTTCGTCAATTGGGTTGGGGCACAGTTAATAACCAATATACGGTAACAAGTAGGCCTGTAGATAAAAGAGAAAATATCATCAAAAGATGTATAGGGATTTCGGGTGACGTAGTAAGTATGAAAGATGGCGTTGTAAGTGTGAACGGTAAAAGTGAACCATTAAAAAATACTGGACAAATGCCATACAAAATACAGGTTAAAACGGTTGATGTGAATTTGGATGTATTTAATGAGTTGGGTTTTGCCGTTAACGAAATGGAGCAGCTTAATACAGATACCTATATCGCCAATGCTACCCCGGAAATGATAGACAAATTAAAAAAACTCGATTTCATTAAGTCTGTTGAGTTAGATGTAAAACCAGGAACAATAGACGATGGGGATCTTTTTCCGCTTGATCCTAACCGGAAATGGAACGTAGATAACTTTGGCCCTATAAAAATCCCTGCAAAGGGCTGGACCGTTCAATTGGATAGTAATACCATGCCATTATATTATCGGGCAATTAGAACGTATGAAGGAAATAAGGTAGAAAAGAAAGGGGATAGCTGGTATATAAATGACAAACCTGCTACCACTTATACTTTTAAAATGAATTATTATTGGATGATGGGCGATAACCGGCACAATTCTACAGATTCGAGATATTGGGGGTTTGTACCTGAAGACCATGTAGTTGGTAAGGCCCTTTTTATTTGGATGAGCTGGGACAATGCCGCTTCATTTTTTCATAAAATCAGATGGGGCAGACTGCTGACAGGAATTAATTAGGTGCTAAAAGGATAACTCAATTAATCAATGGTACCACCATTTCGGATTTCAACTTCAGGCAGTTTTTCGCCGGCAAGTTCCAATAATGTGGTTTCGATCATTAGGCACATTGAATTCAGTGCAAGGTCATTTGCTTCGGTTCCAAATGGCTGTTCAATCTCATCTGCAATGGCCTCAAAAGCCACAAAGGTATAAGCTATGAAAACAACTATCAGCGGGGTGAGCCATTGTAAACTATCCACCAAACCAAAAGGCAATAGAAAGCAGTAGGAATAAACGGTACGGTGTAACAAAACGCGATAGCTATACGGTATCGGCGTAGATACAATTCTTTCACAACCACCTACTATATCAGATAACTTATCCAGGTTTTCGTCAAAACGTGCTTGCTGAATGGAATCAATTTCACCATTTCTTTTTGCTGTTTTTATCCATTCGGCCATGAGCTTCATGAGCATCACTGGCTTATACCTTGCTGTTGCTACACTATTAAATTGCGCTTCGTTAAGCCGATTTTTCAAATCTGTATGGGCATCTGTACCCCTCAACTGATGTTTTAGGGCATAAGTAAAAGATATGAGTAGCTGAACAAAGTTAGTAGTGAGTTTTTTGTCTACTGTAATATCGGGCAGGGTCATCGCCTGACGGGCCAAGGACCGCGTGTCGTTTAACAATGCCCCCCAAAGCTTTCGTCCTTCCCAAAATCGGTCATAGCTGACATTATTTCGGAAACCAAGGAACAGGGCAAGTACGAATCCGAATAAAGTTAATGGTACGGGGTTGAGAGGTACCTTGAACGAAAAAATAGTGCCACGAAGCCATACGACAGATATGGATATGATAAGGAGCAAAACCAGTCGCGGAAGAACTGTTGGTAGCACAGATCCATGCCATATAAAAAGCATTCTAAACCAGTGTTCCTTTTTTCTTATGATCATTCTGTATGTTTTTACCAAGCAAATGTAGCCGTTTTTCATAAAGAAAAGCGGCCTTTTAAGTTTATGGTAACAAATCATATTAGCATAAGACATAAAAGCGGGAATGATTTTATGCAGCAAAGCAACTTAGGGGCGGCCTTGATGACAGATGGAGCAGGTTGCTGACCGGAATAAGCTATTAATTTATGGTGTTTTATGGATAAAATTGGACACAGCCCATGGAGATGTTATACATAGCGGGAACGATTTTTATTTCCCCATGATCTGCTAGTTGCCTGATGGCACTGCTCTGTTCCAATATCTGTTGCTGGGAGCGGTATACATTGAGCACCGCTACTTTATCAACAAAAGATTCGTTTTCACCGCTGCGGTCATAATTTTCGGTCAGCTCCTGTGGTATACTTATTTTTACCTCTCTCAATAACCCTAAAAGGTTTTCTATCATCACATTGTTGCAGGCACTTTTTACAGCACCACAACCCGTATGTCCCATAACAATGATGAGTTTCACACCTGCGGTTAGGATGGTATATTCCAGTGAGCCCAGGATATGTTGGGAAACAACATTTCCTGCCACGCGAATATTGAAAATATCACCTATACTTTGATCGAAGATCAGTTCTGCGGCAACCCGCGAATCCATGCAGCTTAATATGGCCGCAAATGGTCTGGGGTCATCTTTTGTTTCCTGAACTTTTTGCAATAGGTTAGCATGGGCACTCTGCCCTTTTTGGAATCGTTCATGGCCGTCCTGGAGTAATTGCAGGGCCATGTCTGGTGTCATTTCCAGCGGCTGGTACAGCCTGCCGTACTCCATTCGCTGTTGGTGTTCGTTTTGCATGATCTTGTTTTATTGCTTATTGTTCGCTGATTTTTCCTTGTCCTGTTGCATCATTTGCATGAGTTGCATGCCCATCAGGCCGCTGAGACTTCCATCGCTGCCATTACCACCGCTAACGATGAGATCGGGTATGATTTTAATCCTTCCTTTCCCAATTTCCTCGGTGATTTTGAACCTCGTGAAGTTATCTCCACCCATGGCTTTTACCTGCAGGTCATATGCGTCGGCAGTAGATTTACCGATGGCCATGATCTTTTCCGCTTCGGCCAGACCTGTTTTCGTAATCTTCTCGGCATCGGCACTTGCATTGAGCCTAGTGGCCTCTGCCTGTGCTCCGGCACGTGCTTTGGTAGCTTCTGCCTCAGCACCCGCGCGCATTTTTGTTGCAGTAGCTTCCGCATCAACTTGTAGTCTTAAGCTATTGGCATCACCTTCGGCCTTTTTAACCGTAGCATCGGCAGTCCGCTGGGCAATTTCTACGTTTTGTTGTGCTTTCACAATTTCCTTTTGCATATCCGCGATAGCGGTTTCTTTCTCCATGCCCTGACGTTGTTCCTGGGCCATTCTTTGGATCTGATAGGTCTTTTGTTCTTCTTCGGCAATCTTGCGGTCTGTAAGGGTTTTCATTAAAGATTCAGGAGGGAGAATGTCTCCGATCAAGGTGTCTACGGCATTTACATTATAATCGTCTAATACGGCTTTAATGTGTTCTTTTGCAGATTGCTGTCTTTCTTTACGGGTAATCAGGAAACTGATTACATCACTGTCCTGGGCAGAGTTTCGGAAATAATTGCCAATGGTGGGTTCCAGGACCTGACTGACCAAGTTGCTCATGCTGCCGAAGCGCGCAATGACTTTGGGTGCTTCAGTTGCAGGGATGTGGATGATCTGGGAAACATCTAAGTTGAACGGGAAACCATCTCTGGAGCGGACGGTTATGGTACTCAGGTTCTTGTCCAACTGATGCGATTCGTTCCTGGCATTCGCCCAGTTGAGCACAAGGTTGGTGGTAGGGACAAGTTCTACCTTCATAATGTATTTATTGAAAGGATATTTTCCAGGCCCGTAAGCTTCCATCCAAACACCACGCTGGCCCTTGCTGACAATATTACCATGTTTAAAGCTTTCCCCGCTGATGTCTTTGCCATCTTCCCCGATATAACTGATGACTACACCTACGAAGCCAATAGGTACATCAGTCATCGGTATTTCTTCAATCTGGATGGCCCATGGATTGATGTTGTAACTACCTGCTAAAATGATGCTGGGCTGTAAACCACGGTTACCGTTATTCTTTAGAAAAATATCAATGTCCTGGAAATTATTATGACCTGTAATCTGCTTACCCGCAATTTGCCCGCCTTCAATCGGAAGGCCATCGAGTGTGGTAACGATGCCCACCATGTTTTCCCTAATGTTTACCATATCTGCGATGGTAACGGTAAAGGCGAAAAGGTTGATGCGATAAGTTCCTGCAGTGATATACGAAGTCTGACGGCCTTTTTGTCCGTTGTTATTCAGAAATTTTTCCGCATCCTGAAAGTTATCTGATTCAACCCTGCGGGCGAGGATAGCGCCCGTAGGTATTTCTGCACCGTCATTGGCAAGAATCAATCCTATTTTCCCTTCGGGGATAATGGTGAACCCCTCCATGTTTACGGAATACTGCCAGGGCCACATGCCCCAGTAAAGACCGGGTGCAAGGGTTTTTGCCTGGAAACCCGCCTCACCTTTGGTGGCGATAATACGACCATCGGGAAGTTCTTTGTCTCCACCGAAAAGCACGAATTTCCTAGTTACCATTCCTATTTTGTTTTCAGGTACAATGACCATTCCCAGGAAAACCCGTAAGATGAATTTGTAAAATAATAAAGTGAAGAGGATAGCAGAGATCCACCAGTAGTTCAGAAAGATTTGATAATAGTCCATGATAGTTTGTTTTAAGTTGAAGCAAACTTCATAAAACAAGAAAATATAAAAGTCTTACATCAGTATTATATTGTTTTATTTTAATCTTATATTAGTCTTATGAATAAAGAGGACTTATTGCATTTGGAGAAACTGATGAACTTTCTGGCTAGTAATTTTCTAAAGAAAAAAAGCTGGAAAGATGTTTCTAAATCTGAATGGACATATATCGTAGAAGAATTAAACGGACTGTTACAGGAGCATAACCGGAAGCAGCGCATAAAAAAAGAAAGCGACTTGTTTGGTGCGAATTATCTGTATGAGCATTTGATTATCAATAAGCTAAAAGCCTATGAAAACAAACAAGATTTTAGTGCATTAAGCAAGCCTAGTTTGAGTAAGCTGAGCCGCATCGTACAGGTGCTTGGTTATGATAACTACATCGATTTTATTAATTCCCATAATGAGGTTTTTAGTTTTAATGATTTAAAGATTGACATTCCTAAAGCGACTGTTAATCATAAACTACTGGATGAGTTGATTGGTTTATGGTATTCCTATAATAGGAACCTGCCCGATAATCCGGAAAAGATGAACGAGGAAAGGATCTGGCGTTCTTCGGTTGAAATTTATAAGTCCGAATCTACAGGAGAATATTTTATTGAAAGGAGTGGAGGGGACAACCATAAATATTATGGAAAAATAACCTCATATGCAGATTATATTTTCATCATCATGAACAGCAATACTTTTATTCGTCAGCGACACTTTATTTCACGTCTGAAGGATATCGGCGAGAAATTAAAACAGCCGAATTACAGAATTGAGGAAGTGCATTTCATCAGTACCTGTATAAGTTTTAATCAGGAGCCGATCGCGTTGTTTGAGATTTTTCAGAAGGTAAACACGACAAAAAACTATGTCGCAGATTCGGTGAGTTTTCCGATAGAAAGTAATGAGCTTCCTGCGGGTGTTGTTGCCTATTTGAGAGATACCGAAGGAAACAGGATCAACTACAGATAAGTGATATATGTCTAAAATGTAGCGATTAAACTATATCCACCTTCTAACCTTCCGCTGATAGTTATCATAGGCTTCGCCAAAATCTCTTTTTAAACGTGGTTCTTCCCTAAATATGACAAATAGATTGAATGCCGTAAATATGAGGATTGTATAGATCAATAGATTGATTGCGGAGCAGAAAATCACCTCCCCAACCAGGATCAGCATGATGCCTATATACATCGGGTTCCTGGAATATCTGTAAAGCCCGCTGATCACCAGTTGCTTTGTGGGAACGGCAGGAGAAAGGGTTCCGCGTCCATCTTTAAAAAACCTGAATACACAATGAAATACAATGATCAACCCCGTTAAAAATAATAGAAAAGCCAGGTAGTGATAGAATTGAAATGCTGAGACGGGTACATAGGGAAGTCTGTTTTTTACCAGAAAATATGGAACTGCCCCAGCTACAATACCCGGTTGCAAAATAACAAAAAGTATATTTTGGAAGACAAGCGGCTTCATAAAACATCAAGTTCGTGTTTTTTGAGGTTAAATCAAATAGCGGATAACTAAAGATGTATTGCAGTTTTTCTTGAAATTCAAAATCGTATTTATATTTTCGGGCATATTAATGAAATAAATATGGCTTCAGGTTTTTTTGCGATTTTGGATGATATAGCTGCTTTAATGGATGATGTTGCGGTAACAGCAAAAATAGCCACGAAAAAAACAGCAGGGATTTTAGGTGATGATTTAGCCGTGAACGCTGAAAAAGCTACTGGTTTTCTCTCTTCGCGCGAATTACCCGTACTTTGGGCCATTACCAAAGGTTCCTTTATTAACAAACTTATTATTGTTCCGATTGCATTATTGTTAAATGCATTCTTTCCAGTTGCGATTAAGGTAATCTTAATTCTTGGAGGACTTTTCCTTGCTTATGAGGGTGTTGAGAAAATAATAGAGTACTTTTTTCATCGTCAGAAAGAAGGTCATGAAGTGGTCGCAGAAATTAAGCAGGATGATAGTGATGCGGAAAAAACAAAAGTGAAATCTGCTGTAACGACCGACTTTATTCTCTCTGTAGAGATTGTCATCATCGCCCTGGGAAGTGTTTTGGACCGAACGCTAACGATCCAGATCTTAACAGTTTCAGTTGTCGCACTATTGGCAACTGTAGGGGTTTATGGCATCGTTGCTATTATTGTCAGAATGGATGATACCGGTTATAAACTGATCAAACATTCGGGTGATAAGGGGTTCTTTGCAGGCCTTGGCCATTTACTTGTTAAATCGTTACCTGTGATTATCAGGATTCTGGCAGTTGTTGGGACAATCGCTTTAATCATGGTTTCGGGCGGTATTTTTGTGCATAATATTGATTTTCTACATCACTTACTTCCAAACATACCATCGATCATTAAAGAATTCGCTATAGGGCTGGTTGCAGGAGTGATTGTGGTAGCGATTTTAACGGGCGGTAAAAAGGTTATTTCCTTGTTTAAGTAATAATATTAATAGGGTTGCCAGTTAAAATAGAAGGGCATTCCATCGTTGTGTAGTTTGTCACATTCTTTTCGTTTGCAACGAGATGGATTAGATCTTGGTAAAATAGACGGGCTTTTTATATTGCTGCTTTATCAAAAGTAATTACTTATAATTGCGCTTTCTTTTCGTAAATTTAAGGAACAGTCGTAAAACGGAAATGGCAATAAGATCTCTTTATGATATAGCTGAGTTACTGGTAAAAGTAGCCAAGGGAGATGAGCGTGCTTTTGACTTTTTTTATAAGCAATACAGCAAAAAGATATTCTTTTTTTCGAAATGCGTGCTTCATTCTGATACCCTTGCAGAAGAGGTAATGCAGGAGGTTATGCTGAAAATATGGCAGATGGGGGAGGACCTCACTTCAATTCAGAATCCCGAAACTTATATCAGGACACTTGCCCGTAACAGTTCCCTCAATATTTTGAGAAGACTACAGGTTGAACATAGAGTTGGTCATAAGATGGCTGTTGATTATACCGATGGTCACAATGAAACAGAAGAACAAATCATACTAAATGATACCCGAAAAACCTTGCAGGAAGGTATTGATTTGTTACCCCCGCAACAAAAGCTTGTTTATATGCTTTGTCAGATAGAAGGTTTAAAGTATGGGAAAGCCGCCGAACGCTTAAATCTATCTCCTTTAACCGTAGCCACACACATGAAATTAGCCTTACGTTTTTTACGTACCTATTTAAGTAAACATACTGATGTAGTAGCCCTTCTGATCATCTTTAAGCTATTTTAAAAAATATTTTAATGTGCATTACCTTGAACAGGTAAGCTGCGTGTCTATATAGTAATGGGCCTGGTTTAATGTAAATACGTTGCTAAGAGGAAAGCTCATAGAAAAATATGGATAAAATTAGAATTACCTTCTTATATCATAAGTACCTGAACAAAACAGCTACACCTAAAGAGGCAGAGGAGTTTAAAGCTATTTTGAACAATAAGGAATTTGACGGTGTCATAAATGAACTTGTAGAGGGTAACTGGAATAAGATAACGGATGAAGAACTTGAAAGTGTTAATGTACCGCATTATGAAGAAATCCTTAAAGAAATCAAACTTCATCCTCAAAAGCGAGCTGTTAAAAGTAAATTATGGCCTCGTGTGGCGGCTGCGGCCACAATATTATTAGTAGCAGCTACAAGTCTCTACTTTTATCGTCATAATGCTGTTGAGAAAATCAATCAAACGACAGTATCTGCTACTGACATTGCTCCGGGGAAAACAAAAGCAACGCTCACTTTAGCTAATGGTAAAACAATCAGCTTACCTGATGCTGCAAATGGAGAGCTGCTAAAACAGTCGGGAATAGCAATTACAAAAACCGCAGACGGTCAGTTGGTTTACCAGGCCTCGCCAGGAAAGATAAAAGATAGGTCTGAGGCTGTAAACTACAATACCATCTCTACACCAAAAGGGGGACAATATCAGGTGTTACTCTCAGATGGATCAAAAGTATGGCTCAATGCAGCTTCTTCTTTAAAATTCCCTGCTGTATTTAATGGCAGCGAACGTAATGTTGAGCTAAGTGGAGAAGCTTATTTTGAAGTGGAGAAGAATGAAAAGATGCCTTTTAATGTGATCGCAAATGGAACTAAAGTCGCAGTGCTGGGTACGCATTTTAATATCATGGCTTATGCTGATGGCGGGGCGGTTAAAACGACACTGCTAGAAGGTTCTGTAAAGCTAAGTAAGGGAAGGTTGACCGCATTGTTAAAACCAGGGCAGCAGGGACTCGTTTCTGCCAGTAGCGGCACTTTTGAAATAGAAGAAGCTGATGTTGAATCGGCTGTAGCCTGGAAAAATGGATATTTCATGTTCAATGACTCAAACTTTCAGGAGGTCATGCGTCAGATTGCCCGGTGGTATGATGTTGACTTGGTTTATAAAAATAAAACCAACAGCCATGAATTTGTTGGGAAAATCAGTAGGAAATATAACCTGTCTAAGGTGTTGAAAATCCTTGAAATCAGTGAAGTGAGGTTTGAACTGAAGGAAAGAACACTAATCGTAAACTAACCAATTGTAAACACTTTAAAAAGATAAATATGGAGAAATAACTATCTAAACCCAATTGGTTATCCTATTGCCAAAATACATGGTATAAAAACAGGTCCCGATGGGGGTCGGAACCTGAAAATGTTAGGCTAACCTAAATATTCTTATTGACAGAAATCTAAACTTAAACCTTAACCGTACAAAAGTATGAAATTAAACCAATGTGGTGAAATTCCGCACGTTCGGAATTTGCCATGGAACCAAATAGCCAGGGTAATGAAATTAACTACCTTCTTATTAATAGTGACTTGCCTGCATTTATCGGCTAAGGTATATTCGCAAAGAATACACCTCAGTGAAACAAATGCCAAGCTTTCCTCGGTTATAAAATCTATAGAAAAGCAAAGCGGCTATCAATTTTTTTATGATAGCAAACTGCTTAGACCTGAAGCAAAAATAACCATACGGATCGCAGGTGCAAGTTTGCAGGAAACACTTCAACAAGTGCTAAAAGGACGTGCTTTAACATTTTTTATAGTTGACGAGACGATTATACTTAAGCATAAGGAAGAAACCGCAGTTCCAGGGCCATTTATAACGTTTGATCGTGTAGCCGGAAGGGTCACAGATATTCAGGGAATTGCTATTCCGGGCGTAACTGTAAAAGTAAAAAATACCAGTGGCGGGGCAGTAACGGATTCGGAAGGTAAATATCAGGTAACCGCTAAAAAGGGAGATGTGCTGATCTTTAGCTTCATTGGTTATGAGGTTAAAGAAGTTACCTATACCGGGCAAGGCAATATTGATGTGATGCTTAGCATCGCCAGTGTTGAAATGAATGAATTGGTGATTGTAGGCTATGGTACACAAAAGAAATTGAACCTGACAGGAGCCATAAATACGGTGAAAATGGATGAAGTGTTGGGCAACAGGCCGGTAAGTACTACTGCTACTTTATTGCAGGGCGCAGCGCCGGGTTTAAGGGTTAATATCAGTTCGGGGGAACCGGGGGCCGGTGCAGACTTTAATATAAGGGGGGCAACAGATATTGGTACCTCAGGAAGGAACATTAATGCAGGAAGCCCGTTGATTTTGGTAGATAATGTTCCCTTTAATGGCCCTCTCAATCTGATTGATCCTAATGATATTGAGAATGTTACCGTATTAAAAGACGCAGGGTCAGCAGCCATTTACGGAGGAAGGTCCGCCTATGGTGTGATTCTGATTACCACGAAAAAAGGAACAAAGAACCAAAAGACCCAGTTAAACTATACGAATAATATTACATTCGCCAGCCCCCAAAACCTTCCTGAAAAACCAACTCCACTGCAAACGGTACAGTCTTATAAAGATATGGGGGCCGCTGCTTACTGGACGGGGCAAAATGTAGATACCTGGCTGGGCTTGCTCAATGATTACCTGGCGAACCCTTCAAAATATCCAGAAGGTTATGCTTTTGTCAATAAAATCAGATACCCGCTTGTGCAGACTGATCCAATTGGGGATCTTTTAGGAAATCGGGCCGTTCAGCAGATGCATAACTTTTCAGTTAGTGGAGGTTCCGAAAAAAGTACTTTCAGAATTTCTGCAGGCCTTGTAAATGAGCCTGGGATTATTGCTCCAGATACCAAACAAGATAATTACAAACGATACAATGCAAAATCCTTTCTTTCTACTGATGTAACCTCGTGGTTTACCGCTCAGGTGGATGTTGGTTATTATAAATCGACGAAAAAAGGACCTGTAAGCCCTGATCAATTTGGGCAGGCGGCAAATTTACCTTCCTACGTTTCTATGAAGGATACCATTACGGCAACCAATGGTACCAGTGGAATAAATGGAACACCTAGAAATATCATAGGGCTGGGAGCACCTACTGTAAATGATGTAGACGACATCAGACTTACGGGAAGAACAATTTTCAAACCCTTAAAAGGCCTCACTTTAACCGGAGAATATACTTTTGATAACCTTCGCCGAAATGAAGAGTTTTATAATAAGAAAGTGTCTTTTGTGAACACGAGCAATTTTCAGTTGAGTAATGGAGGGACAGGGGTTTACCGCCTTACTGATGAATCAACTTCTTATAATGCTTTAAATATTTATGGCAATTACCTTAAAAGTATTGGTGATCATAACTTTGGACTTATGTTTGGCCTGAACCAGGAGAGCAATAGTTTCAAGTCAAATCAGGCGCAAAGAGATGGGATGATTTCTGCCGAATTCCCTTCCCTGAGTCAGGCAACAGGTCCTGTTACAGCGACTAATGCCCTTTCTGAATACAGCCTGAGGGGATATTTTGGAAGGTTCAATTATGACTATAAAGGCAAATACCTGTTAGAGTTTAATGGTCGCTACGACGGATCTTCCAAATTTCCAGATGGGCACCGATGGGGATTTTTTCCTTCTGCATCAGCCGGCTGGCGGATATCTGAGGAGAATTTTGCTAAAGGTATAAAAACGGTATTGAATGATTTTAAAATCAGGGGCTCATTTGGCGAAGTAGGCAATCAGAATATTGATCCATACCAGTTTATCGCTGTAATGGGCGGATTTAATCCTGGCTGGTTAAATGGAACAACGGCTTTACTCACTACATTAAACCCTCCGGGATTGATCAGTTCAAACTTTACCTGGGCAACGGTAAGGACATTGGACCTTGGGTTTGACTTTGCTTTGTTCTCCAATAAACTGAGTGGATCATTTGACTGGTATAAGCGGGATACAAAAGATATTCTTTCTGTTGGAGAAATTCCGTTGCCATCGGTACTCGGCACCGGAGCACCTTTACAAAATACGGCTGCCGTCCGCTCAAAAGGCTTTGAAATACAATTAAACTGGAAAGATAAAATTGGAAATGTTGATTATCGGATCGCTGTAAACCTATACGACACTAAAGGAACGGTGACAAAATTTGACGGAAATTCTGCTGGTGTTTTGTCTAAATATTATGTAGGACAAAGTACAGGAGAAATATGGGGGTATACTTCGGATAGGTTGTATACTACTGATGATTTCGTTGCAGGCTCGTTGAACCAGAATTTAACAGGGGGAACTTTAAAACCCGGGATAGTAAAATTCCAGGGACAAAATCCTAATCCTGGTGATATGATGTATAAGGATATGAATGGCGATGGCGTGATTTTTTCAGGTGCAGGTACGCTTTCAGATCCTGGGGACCGAAGGGTAATTGGCAATTCGACACCACGTTATCAGTATGGGCTTAATGGTGGGGTAAGTTGGAAAGGGTTCGATTTTTCTTTTGTCATCACTGGTGTTGGGAAACAGGACTCCTGGTTGCTCGGTGCTGATCCTAATCCTTTGGTCCTGCCTAATCAATATGCTTTCGGAACGATTTATGCACACCAGCTGAATTATTGGACAGCTTCACGTACTGATGCATTTTATGCAAGGATCTATGATCAAGCGGCAGGTAACCAGAGTTTTAATCAACAGGTCCAGACAAGATATCTGTTGAATGCGGCCTACCTGAAAATCAAAAATTTAAGCCTGTCATATAGTTTGCCTGCAGATTGGTTAAAGAAAATCCGCTTAAGTAAACTATCTGTATTCTACAGCATTGAAAATCCTTTCACGTTTGATCATTTACCAAAAGGACTTGATCCTTCTGTGTTGGGAAGACAGTATGGTTTGGGTTACCCGTTCATGAGAATGTCATCGATAGGTGCTAATCTTTCATTTTAAACAATAATTAAAAAGGCTAAAGATGAAAAAATATATTTTAATCGCATTTCTGCTAATCATTACAATAGCAGGTTGTAAAAAGGGTTATCTGGATAAATTGCCTATGGTAACGCTTACTTCAGAGACTGCGTTCGTTACAAACGAGAATTTCAGTACTTATGCATGGGGCTTATATGACTATTTTGCAGGTTATGGCGCTCCTGGTGCAGATGCCCCACCGGCTTTTGTGAGCCAGGAATTTAATTCTGATAACATCAGCCAAACTTTGGCCGGTCGTTTTTCTCCCTATGCTTATCAAACTAAAATTGTACCTACAACAACCGATTCTACCTTCTCACAAATGATTTCGCAGTGGAACTTCAGATTTATCAGAAGAGTGAACGTGATGCTGGATAAGGTTGATGGATCTGAAATGACCCAGCAAGACAAAGATCATTGGAAAAGTGTAGGTTACTTTTTCAGGGTATTGCGTTATTATGATCTGATCGCAGCTTACGGAGATGTTTCCTGGATAGAGCATGCACTTTCAGATACATCTAAGACTGTACTTTTTGCGCCACGTACCCCACGTGATCAGGTTGCAAAGAACATGTTGGATAACCTGATTTGGGCCGAGTCGCATATTAAACTTTCTACAGCCGCAGGAGTGGAAAGGAATACCATTAATGAGCATGTAGTCCGGGCATTGATTTCAAGATTCGGACTTTTTGAAGGAACCTGGAGAAAATATCATGGTTTACCTGATGCTGAGGTCTATTTGCAGGCATGTAAAACTTATTCTGAGAAATTGCTGAGTTCTTTTCCGGCAATTATGGGTAGTTACGACGATGTGTTCAATTCGGACGACCTGTTGGGGAAACCGGGTATCATTTTATTCAGGCCATATGCCGCAAATTTAAGAAGTCATGCTAACCCAAGGTTTTCAGGAAGCACTTCCTGGTATTCGGACATGACTAAAGACGCTGTAGAAAGTTTTCTATGTACGGATGGGCGGCCGGTTTCTACAAGCCCGCTTTATAATGGTGACAAAACAATGTACAACACTTTCAGGAACCGTGATCGTCGTTTGTATTTCTGCGCTGTTCCACCATATAAAGTTAATGCAACGGGTGCTACTTTTACCTTAACAGCTAATCCCGCAGATGCGGAATACATCAACCTGATGAATAATTTACCTGGGAATTTAAACAAGAGGTTACCGCAACTGGCGCAAAGCCCTAACTGGACAACGGGTAATGTAATCAGTACGGCGCCTCACTTCAGAAATTTTAACAGCGGACAACCCCAGTGTGTCGGCGAATTAGGCTATTACTTCTGGAAATTTTCCAACCGCATTCCAATGGATAACACCAATGGTTCAACAAACGATTGTCCGCTTTTTCGTATAGAGGAAGTAATGTTGAATTACGCTGAGGCGACTTTTGAACTGGGTATTTTTAACCAGGTTGTTGCGAATAATACCATCAATAAACTGAGGGCACGGGTAGGGGTAGCTAATATGGATCTTTCGGTTATTAATTCGGGCTTTGATTCGAATAGGGATTCCTCCGTAGATCCTGTTCTTTGGGAAATTAGAAGAGAAAGAAGGATAGAGTTGTTTGGTGATGGTTTCCGCTTTAACGATCTTAAGCGCTGGAAAAAAGGTAATTATATGAACAAACAGCCCCTCGGTATCTGGGCTAAGAATGCTGATTTTGGAAATAAGCTGTTGATCAATGGAGGTGCTGCGGAAGGTTATGTGAAGTTTTATGATGTTCCACCTGGATGGCTGGACAAATATTATCTTGAGCCAATTCCGGCACAGGAAATGGCCTTAAACCCGCAACTGAAACCGACTACGGGCTGGTAATCCTTTATTTAAACTTGTAAGATGGCGATCCCTAAATCGCCATCTTACCTAATAGCTGATGATATGACTCTTAAAACAAACATTATTCTATCAAGAAAACTGATACCTGTTACCATCCTAAGCCTGTTGCTATACGGCGTTTCAGCTTTTGCACAAAAGAAAGTAAGTAGCAGAAAACCCAATATCATTTACATTTATGCCGATGATTTGGGTTATGGAGAGATTGGGCCTTATGGTCAGAAGCTGATTAAAACGCCAAATTTAGATAGAATGGCTAAAGAGGGGATCAAATTTACCCAGCATTATACTTCTACACCAGTTTGTGCACCGGCACGTTGTATGCTACTAACGGGCAAGCACGGTGGGCATGCTTATATCCGTGGTAATTACGAAATGGGCGGCTTTGCAGACGATAATGAAGGTGGACAAATGCCGCTGCCGGAAGGAAGTTTTACCATTCCAAAAATGCTTAAAACAGTAGGGTATAGTACTGGTATAACCGGAAAGTGGGGACTGGGAATGTACTATACAACAGGAGATCCGAATAAGCAGGGCTTTGATTACGCTTATGGCTTTCTGGATCAGAAACAAGCTCATAACTACTACCCCACGCACCTTTGGGAGAATGGGAAAAAGGATGTTCTAAATAACAAATTTGTTGTTTTACATGAAAATATTGATCCTGCTAAAGCGACGGATCAGGACTTTGAGAAATTTGTTGGTCAGGATTATGCAGCAGAAAAGCTCACCGAAAAAGCATTGAAATTTATAGATGATCATCAAGGTAAACCTTTCTTTCTTTATATGCCTTATACCATTCCGCATGTAGGCCTTCAGGCCCCGGATGTTAATGTTGCAGCATACATTGGGAAATTTCCTGGTGAAACACCTTATTATGGGCAAAATGGATATAATCCATCTAAATATCCATTGTCTACCTATGCGGCAATGATTACATATTTGGATGCACAGGTTGGAGCCGTTATGAAAAAAATTAAGGACCTGGGGCTGGATAATAATACCATCATTATGTTTTCAAGTGATAATGGTGCAACATTTAACGGCGGGGTACAGGCAAAGTACTTTAATAGTACAGCAGGATTGAGAGGACTGAAAATGGATTTATACGAGGGGGGGACCCGAGAACCCTTTATTGCAAGATGGCCTGGTAAAATTAAACCCAATACAGTGAGCGACCTGATCTCTGCACAATTCGATATGATGGCTACCTTCGCAGAAATATCAGGTGCAAAACTGAACCAAACTGATGGAATTTCCTTGTTGCCGACACTGTTAGGAAACACCAAAGCCCAAAAGAAAAGAGCGTATATTTATTTTGAATATCCGGAAAATGGGGGACAAGTGGCTATTCGGATGGGGGATTGGAAAGGGCTTCGTTTAAATGTGCGTCAAAATGCCGATAGTCCCTGGCTGTTATTTAACCTTAAAAATGACCCGGGAGAGACTACAGATTTGGCTTCAGCTCATCCGGAGCTGATAGCACAGTTTAAAAGTATACAGATTAAGGAGCATCAGAACGCACATATTAACGAATGGGAATTTCTGAACAGCAAGATGGTCCCGAAGAAAAGTAATTAACCTAGAACGTTAGCGCTTGGCAGGTTATGAAGGATAGCGGGATTCTTTCCCGCTATCCTTATTATCAATTAAAAAGCGCAATTTTAATTATCATTTCAATATCCACATTAAATCGTTAGGGCTATCCTGACCAGCATATTGACGTTCTATTGCATCTCTTACATTTTTCTCATTTCTGGTGTATTCTACCAATGGATACATCCATCTAACAGGAATTTTGTCTTTAACTTCATTTAAACTGGTTGCAGGATTGATCGGCCAGTTGGGGTATCCTGTTCTGCGATATTCATAATACGCTTCGTAAGGATTTTGAAGGAACCTTAAGAAATATTTTTGCTGTAGAATTTGTTTGATTTGTTTGTCTGGAGTTATAGCAAAACTAACAAACGGACCAGTTAGGTAAGTCTGTACATAGGTGTCTGTGATTTTACGGTTATGGTGATAAATTTCAAGATCAGGGGTATTGTCTGCCACAAATTTCATAGCAGCCTTGATTCCATTTTCATAGTAGTCTTTGGCATTTCCTGTAAGCCAGCCCCTGCTGATCGCTTCAGCTATAATAAAGTTCTGTTCTGCATAACCTATTCTGATGAGCGGCTCGCCAGGGATGTAATCTGTGTACCTTAAGTTAAGCAAACAGAATTTATTGGCCGTCCAAAGTGCTTTCAGGTTACTGAAAACATCAGAAACATCTACGCCTGGGTAAGCATTCCAATCTTGTGAAGATAATCCCATATTTTTTGTCTGGTAAACAGATGGGTTCGCGTAATAAAATAACCTGTAATCGTTCATCTTTTTCAATGAATCAATCAGGAAGCCAGAAACCATTGGATACTCAACAAATTTATGGATAGTCTTGTTGAATGGGTAATACTGGTTTACTTTATCAGAAAATACCAATTGGAAATTTTGTGTGTTATTTTGTAATAAGGGGCTGTTTTGCACAATCTGGGCAAATTTCTCTTTTATTTTGAGGTCGGGGTCATCGGCCTTTTTAGACAAATGAAGCAATACTTTTAGCCTGAATGCATTGACCGTTCTTCTCCAAAGCTGCACGTTTCCGCTAAATATTGGGTCTCCGGCAAAGTTTCTTCCGGCAGCAAAAGCTTCATCAGAAGCTTGTAAATCAGCCAAAATAAACTGCATTACCTCCTTCTGGGTATCATACTTTGGAGTTACATTGCCTTCTTCTCCCTGAAGGGCCTCACTATATGGAATATCGCCAAGGTCTAATGACATGTAAAACAATCGGTAAGCTTTCATAAAGAGGCCAAGACCGGTGTAAGCACTTTTATCATCAACACCAGCAAGATCAACCATTTTCTTTACGTTGGTAAGACTGGTGTAATCCATACCTGTCCGGCCAAAAGAATTGTACTGGTAGCCGTCTCCGTTTTCGCCCCATGCCATAGTTTTGGTCAGGAAGTCGGGAGTGGTAAAAGGCTTGCCACTTGCACTTTTTGTTATACCTAATATTAGGCTTGTAGCCAGCATAGCAGGAGTTACCTTTTCAGTGGCATTAGGATTACTGTTAATCTCTTCGAACTTTGAACAGCCCGATAGTACAGCAAAAATTATCAGAAATAAAATAGATTTTTTCATTTTTCTTTTATTTAAAAACTAAATTTCAAACTTCCTCCGATATACCTTATCGATGGGGAATTCAGGTTATCCAAGCCAACATCAGGATCTGAGAACCTGAAATCTTTGGTCCATAGCAATAAATTTTGTCCGATCAGGCTCACAGAAGCATTCTTCATTCCTAATTTTTTACTTGCCGAAGCGGGTATATTATAGCTGATGCTGAGGTCCCTTAACTTAAAGAAAGTTTGGTCGTAGAAATTCTGGATCCTTTGCGTACCGATATAAGGATTGGCAGTTTTAGCATAGCTTTCGTAGGATACCTGCCTCGTATTCGGGCCGAAAACGCGTGTATCTGTTCCCGGAATAATGTTCCCATAAGTATCTCTTTGAACAGTTCCCGAAACAACTATAGAACCCTGACCAACATAGTTGTTCAATCCATTTACGACCTGGTCGTAACGGTAGCTGTTATCACTGTCTATGTGGGTGCCTGAATTCCATAGTGCCTGGTTCATGGTATTGAATAGTTTTCCACCTACACGCCCATCAATGGTAAAAGATAAGGTCAGGTCTTTCCATTGTATGGTATTGGTTAAGCCTACAATATAATCTGGTGATGAATAACCCAGTAATGAAGCAAACTTGCTGATTACAGGATAGCCGCCACTATGGATGATGCTTCCGTCAGGTGCCCTGTCATAGTCATATACTGAAACCCAATCCCAACGGTTCCCTTTTTTGACCCAAGGTTGATCTGTGGAAAACACAGGGTCAAGTTTATCATAATAGATCCGGCTCTGAGACCAGTTTAATGTACTTTCCCAACTCCAGTCTTTCTTTTGGATAATTGTTCCGCTTAAGGTAAGCTCAAGGCCTTTGCGCATCAATTCCTCTTCAATATTGATATAAGTATTGTTGAACCCCGATGTGCCGCTTACCCCGGCCGCGCGAATATTGTTGTAAGTTAAGTTGTTGTAATATGCGAAGTCAAGTTTTAATCTGTTTTTCAGCATTGCCGCGGCAAAACCGGTTTCATAAGATCTTGCACTTTGTGGTTTAATACCTTTGCTTCGTATAGTTGATGGATAGCTGGCACCAGTCATATTATTCCAGCTGTTGATAGCTAGGCCATAGGTAGTATTGATTTCATAAACACCTGGAGCTGATTTTGTTTCCGCCCAGGAGCCCCTCAGTTTGAACAGGTCTATCACTTTTGGTAATTTAAAAGTCTCGGATACAACCCAGCTGGCTGCAACTGAAGGATAGAAGTAGGAACGTTGCTCACGTGTTAAGGTAGAATTCCAGTCGTTACGCCCTGTTACATCCACAAAGAGCTCACTTTTCCAGCTTAATGTAGCTTTACCATATAAACTGTTTACCTGACGCTGGGACTGTGATTGCGAGGCGCTTACAGGATCAACCGATGCATAGATGGAGTAGAAGCCCGGTACACTCAAACCATTTTGGGTAGATACGCCGGTAGAATTGTCTTTCCAGTAATAAATTGTTCCGCCTGCTAAACCGTCTATCCCGAAATTTCCCCACTTGTGATTTGCCAGCAATAGGAAATCGTTGTTTAAACTGTAACCAGAGTTATTGCTTTTGCTGTATGAACCTTTTACAACGCCTACTGTTCCAATAGGGTTACGGCTTTCTACTTTTTGAGCAAAGTAATCGACACCCGATCTTAATGTTGCTTTTAGCCAAGGTGTGATTTTATAATTAGCGGTTAAAAAAGCATTGGAGAAATCATAGTCGCTACCATTTAGCATTTCATTAGCAATAAAGTAAGGGTTGTTGTACCATACTTTATCCATCCAGTTTTGCTCAGAATTTTCTTTACCCCTAATCCAGTAATCTTTATAATCCCTGATATCAAATTCGGTACCTGACCATACAATTAGGTTATATAGGTAACCACTGGCACCATAACCGGTTCCAACATTGTTCGGGTAATAACGTTTGTTATAGGTGATACCTGCATCAAGGTCAAAGTTTCCGGAGTGCATATTTCCGGCCAGGGCGGCTGTAAATTTGTTCAGCATGGTATTTGGATATTGCCCCTTGTTACGTACATGAGTGAAAGAGGAACGTACGCCGCCAAATTCTCCCTGCTGACTGATACTGATATTGTTGTTGAGGATATAGCTGTTTTCAAGAAAATTGGAGAGGTTTTCTTTACCTTTTGATACCAGGTCTGTTTGCTTCCATTCATAAGTATATGGATCATACTGACTGGCTTTGCGGCCGATATCCAGTTTATCTCCCCATACATAATCTCCAATGCGGTATTTTCCGGCACTCCCGCTGCTATAATTGGTTTGTACTTCGGGCATAGCTAAAAAGCCACTTGTAAACATGGAACTGCTGTTGACACTGACATCCAGGCCACCTCCTTTAAGACCTCTTTTCGTTTGGATCATGATGGCCCCGTTTCCGCCTCTCGAACCATATAGTGCCGAGGCTGTTGCTCCTTTTAGGACTGATATAGATTCAATATCATCCGGTGCAATATCGCGAAGGGAAAGGTTGGCGAAAGGCACGCCATCAATAACCAGTAATGCGGCACCACCTCTTAATTCTAAAACAGGCGAAGCATTGAACTCCGTACTGTTTTTTACGTTTAAACCAGCTACTTTACCGGTAAGCTTTGTACCTACATCTACAGTTTTAGCCTCTGTAAGTCCCTTTGTGGATATATTTTGTACGGCATAACCCAGCGCTTTTTCATCACGTTTTATGCCCAATGCCGTAACCACTACTTCCTGCATCAACTGGGTATCTTCTTGTAACGTTACATCGATAACAGTTTGACCAGCTATAGCCTGTTCCAGGGTTTTGTAACCAATCATCGAAAATACAATGATGTCATTATCACCGGCCTGAATAATGGAATATTCTCCATTTGTATTGGTCATTGTTCCGGTATTACTGTTTTTGATTTTGATACTGACACCTGGTACCGGACGTTGACGTTCATCTACAACCCTACCTTTTATCGTCTTTTGTTTTTCGCTGTTTATACTGCGCTCCATGAACTCTTTTTTGGTTTTCTGACGGATCAGAATGGTATTCTGATCAATGGTATATTCTAAAGGCCTGTTGGCAAAACACTCTGTTAAAAAATCTTTTAAGGGTTTATCTTTTACGGATACGGTAAGCGTTTTGTTGAGCTCAGGTATTTTTTTGCTGTAAAGAAAATTATAGCCTGTCTGTCTTTTTACTTCTTTAAAAATTTCTTCGAATTTAGCTTGCCGGGCGTTAATGGTTACAGTCTGCGCCAAACCTTTGGCATGCAGTTGAACCAACCCTCCCAGGAGTATAACCATCACAATATTTATACGCATGAGGACTCCACTTCTTATTTTTAAATGTTTTAGTATTAATCTCTGATTCAGAAAGGACTTTTCTGAATGAATAAAAAAATTCATAAATTTGGTTTGTTAGGTCATAGGTTATCCGGACCGTATTTCACGATAGATAGCATATGGATTAATCATTTAAACAATTATTTAACTGGCTGCCGTTCGAAAAGTCGCCCGTTATTGGTTATTTGCATTACTGGTGTCCTGATTGTAGTCAGGATGCCGGAAATGTTCTCAGATTAGTATTACTCTGTTACAATAATCCTCCTTCCTTCTATTTTAAAGTGAACAATACTGGTATACTCCAGTTTTCTGAGTACTTCACGAATATCATTGAAACGAGATACACTGCCCATTAACTCCTTATTTGATACATCAGTACGGTATTCTATATCTACATCGTACCACCGGGCAATTTGTCTCATTACTTCATCTACCCTGCGGCCCGAAAAGCTAAATTCCCCTTTTTTCCATGCCATAGCCTGTTCTATATCAGCTGCCTGTACTGTTATTTTTTCGGAAGCGGTAGTGGTGGCCTGCTGCCCGGGAACAAGGGTTGCAGTTTTAGAATTTCGATTTATTTTTTGTTGCCTATCTAAGGTGGTTAAGCGCACAGAGCCTTCTAAGAGCGTAGTTTTGATATCACCTTCATCAGAGTAAGCATTCACATTGAAATGGGTACCCAATACTTCTATTTGCTGCCCCCTGGTGTTGACCGTAAAGGTTTGGGTTTTACTTTTTTTAACTTCGAAATAGGCTTCTCCTTCTAATATTACTTCTCGTATTTTGCCATTAAACACAGTAGGATAGGTAAGCGTAGATGCTGCATTGAGCCAAACCTTTGTCCCGTCGGCAAGAACCACCTGGTATTGTCCTCCTTTTGGGGTAGAAATGGTATTTGCACCTTGATTTTTATTGTCTGCACTACCCGAAACCTGATAGATCAATTGTCCGTTCTTATCCTTTCTAATCGAAACCCCTGCAATGGTTGCGATCTCTCCCAGGGATTTATCGTTTAGTTCTATCAGCTGTCCGTTCTGCAGTTTTAAGGTCGCTTTATTGCTGCCAGGTAAGATCGTATTTTTGGATTTGGCCATTTGCATAGCCATTTCTTTTTGTTTTCTTGATAACATTGATTGATAAAAGAAAAATCCGATGCTGAGCAACGCAACTATTGAAGCTGCTATAAGCGGAAGTGTATAGCGCTTTAATTTAAGTACAGGTTTTTCTATCTGATCAAGTGTAAATATATTCCTGAGCATTCCTGTAATTTCTTCCTCGGTGAACAGAGATGTTTCTTGCTCCTTGTCCATCAAAGTAACAATATGTTCAACAATCTGCTCATCCTTACCGGCACCAAGTAGTTCAGTTAGTTCAGCATGCTCTGTAGAAGTCATTTCCCCTTCTAAATACCTTTCCATTATACCTTCGATGCGTTCGTTTTCCATATTCCTCTATTTTTTCAATTTTTTAACGCAAATGAAGATGTCGTTATCTTATGTTTATCCCGTTAAACATATATAAGATCCACAACTCAACAATAAGGACTAATCACTTTAAAATTATTTTTTAATATAAAGGAACAGGAAGGCGAGGAAGGCGTAACCGTTTTGAGCAAGATGTGCCCTAATAAGTTTTAATGAGCTTACAAGGCTATTTTTCACAGTACTTGGCGATAAATTAAGTTGCTCGGAAATTTCTGGTATGGTTTTGTTCTCTACGCGGCTCATTTGATAAATCAGTTTTCTTTGTGGCGAGAGTTTTTCAACAGCATTAACAATTACGGATTTAATTTCATTAAGCTGTACGGTTTGACCGGTGTATTCGTTGTATTCTTGTTGTTGTCCGGACAGCTTATCCACAGCTTTTTGATGAATGGTTTTATCTCTTAAATAATGTAAACATTCATTGGCCGCAAATTTAAATATCCAGGATTTGACATTGCTGATTTCTACTATTTTATCCCGGTTTAACCAAACGCGGATAAAGGTATCCTGAATAATTTCCCTTGTGGTTTCGTTGCATTTGGTAAAGCGAAAAACAAAAGGTTTTAATGTTGGTGAAAGTGCCCGAAAAAGCCGTTCAAATGCTTTCTCATTTCCTTCGGAGATTTCCTTAAGAAACTGATGATCATTGAACAAAACCTGATGTGACATACTATCGCTATAAAATTTCAAACATAGAGAATTTAACCTTTATTTAAGTACTTACAATAACAAATTTATGTTAATTTTCAGTACGTTAAAAGTTAAATTTATGATTTATTAAGTTTTGATTAGTGGGGAACATTGATCTGGTTTCAGTGCTTCAGAAGGTAGATGTTAATGAAAATGTCACATCTGCCCCTTTAAATTGCCGCAGCCGCACCCTTATTAACTTATGTAATGCAAGTAATTTTGTTTTATAAGCCCTGATGATATGGAAACACCACAACTGGCCGGACGAAAGGAATGGATTGGCCTTGCTGTAATTGCCTTGCCCTGTATACTTTATTCTATGGACCTTACCGTCCTCAACCTGGCTGTTCCTGCTTTAAGTGCAGACCTTAAACCTTCCAGTACGGAATTGTTATGGATCATGGATATTTACGGATTTCTTGTGGCCGGTCTGCTTATCACTATGGGTACATTAGGCGACCGGATCGGGCGCAGGAAGTTGTTACTGATAGGTGCCGCCGCGTTTGGCCTGGCATCTGTTTTTGCAGCTTTTGCGAATACCGCAGGCATGCTGATCCTTGCACGTGCATGCCTGGGGATAGCAGGGGCAACACTCGCCCCCTCTACTTTATCACTCATTCGTAACATGTTTCACGATGACAGGCAACGTACAGCGGCTATTGGGATCTGGATAGCCAGCTATTCAGCAGGAGGTGCTATTGGTCCTCTTGTTGGAGGTTTTATGCTTGAATATTTCTGGTGGGGATCGGTATTCCTTATTGGTGTACCTGTGATGGTCCTTTTACTCTTCCTGGGGCCTATATTACTCCCTGAATTTAAAGATCCCAATGCAGGCCGCCTGGATTTTGTCAGTACGGTTTTATCACTTACAGCGGTATTGTCCATCATTTACGGATTAAAGCAAATAGCAGCTGGCGGAAAAGACTGGATGGCCATATTGTCTGTTTTTTTTGGGATTATATTGTCTGCCGCTTTTATACGGCGGCAGCAAAGATTGGTGCACCCTATGATTGATCTTGGGCTTTTTCGTTCCCGGACATTCAGCTCAGCATTGTTGATATATGGTATGGGCGGCTTCTTCCTGTTCGGTTCTTTTTTCTTTACCTCACAATATCTGCAACTGGTATTGGGCTTATCTGCGATGCATGCGGGTTTATGGCTATTGCCGACTTTTTTTGCCTTTATAGTGGGCTCCTTGCTGGTACCAAAGTTTGTGAAAAATTCTAAACCTGCATTTGTGATGGCTGCGGGACTGGCTGTCGGAGCAATTGGTTTTGCCCTGCTTTCTACCGTTAACGTAAATTCTGGTTTAAATACGATGGTAATTGCCGGTGTGATCTATTCTTTTGGCCTTGCACCTGTTTTTACACTTACCACCGATTATATCATCGGTTCTGCACCGCCAGAAAAAGCAGGTATGGCCTCGGCAATTTCAGAAACCGGCGCAGAATTTGGCGCCGCTACGGGCATTGCCATTCTTGGCAGCATTTGTACGGCCATCTACCGTAGCGGGATTAACAATGGCTTACCTGATGGGATTTCTCAGGATGCAGCTAAGATTGCAAGAGATACATTGGGCGGTGCTATGGCCGAGGCGGAAAAGCTTCCCTCGGAATTGAGTTTGTCTTTGATGAATGCAGCTAAGGAAGCATTTGTGCAGGGTTTTCATTTTACCGCCATACTTACTGCGGCAGCTATGGCGGCACTCGCTATCCTGGCATTTAGCCTACTTAAACGGGCGCCCGTTGCAGCATTGCCTGAAACGGAACCGGTAACCCGATAATAGGAGCATCCATCTGCAACCCATTAAATATCAAAATTCTGTGAACCGTTTTTTTAATGGTTCAACTGGTTTATGAAGCTAGCAGTCTCACCTTTTTTCATGCTAAGCGAAGTGATCCCATTTTCGGTAAATGTTTTTATTGCTGTACCATTTGAATTTTTTACAACCAGGTTTTTAAATGGTAGTTTGATATTTAATTTGCCGCCTTGTTCAGAAATAACTTTAACCGTTTGAGGTATTCCATTAGTTTTCGTTGCGCTGATCAAAAATGCCCCCTCAGCCCTAAGGTTATTGAATGATACATCTTTCCAGCTATCGGGTACAGATGGGAAAACCTGCACATAACCATCTCTACTTTGCAGCAACAATTCGTTTACACCCTGTGCAAATGCGAAATTTCCTTCTAAAGTAAATGGACGGTACTGAAAACCTGAATATTGTCCGCCTTTCTGATCACCATTTAGATGAAAACTATTTATTGAGCAGAAGTTTGACGCAAAAATCTGAAGTTGCTTTACGGCCTTATCTGCCTCATAAGCCCTGGCGTACAACGACGCCATCCAGCTGAATGAATAACCACACCATGCCCTTGTTCCTTTTTCTTCCAGGCGCTTAAAAGAGTTGTTGATGAGGAGCTTATCCTCAGGTTTGTTGACGTCTAATATAGCCAGAGGATAAATGGCCATGTATTGAGACATATGTCGGTGGGAGTCATTTAAATTTTGCCCAGGTGCAATGTTTAATCCGGCTTCATTACTTTCCAATTCCGGTAATTGCTTAAGTAGTGTTGACCAATGTTGATGTTCAGCTTTGAGCCCTTTGGCAAGGCTTACTTCCGCCGCGGCTTTAAACAGAAATTTTGATAGGCTTAAATCGAAATTTGTCCAGTCTAAAAACCAGGCATTAATGCTGTTGTCATTATACTCCGGACTGGAGCTCAAAGGTAATTTACGGACACCGTTTTCTATCCTGGTAATGTTTTCTAAAAATTTAGCACTTTGAGTAATATATGGATAGGCCCTTTCATCGAGGAATTTTTTATCCATACTGTATTTCCACTGCCAGTAAAAATGTTGGGCGCACCAGGCGTTAACGGTGGGCGACATTGCATATTGAATCCATCCGCCCATTGGATGGCCGTTTAAGGTAGCTACACCGGGTACATTTAACCCATCAACACCGAAGTAGCTTTTGGTATACTTCTCATTTTCTCCCTTAATTTTCCAAAGCCAGTCGGTAAAAGTTTCTCCCTCGGCCAAATGGTTTGAGGTATATGCAGGCCAGTAACTCAACTGTGTATTTAAATCGTTGTGGAAGTCGCCTTTCCAGGGAGGTAAGCTGCCATTATCTGCTGTCCATACTGCCTGCAGGGTAATTGCCGGAGCACCTTTGCGGGCAGCAGAGCCTAATTTATACTGTTCCAGGTAATACTGCTTTTGAATGACCTCATCAGGAACAGCAATAGCCGATTTGCTCCAGAAATTAGCCCACCAGTTTGTATGACTTTTCAGTAAACCAAGTGCTGTATTAAAAGAAGCATCAGGTAAGGTTGCCTGTTGGTTATTGCTGACCGTCCATATACCTGAGATTTTATTTCCCGACTTAGTCCATTTGATGAGGACCTGGTAGTAATTGCCATTAAAAGTGGGCTGGGTATATCGAATGGTATTTGAATTTTTTACTACCTGGCCTTTAGCATAACCTAATTTTTGTAAACCCTCACCGGCATGACTGTTATCACCTGTTGTTTTTTCGTTTCCAGCATAATTGTGTACAATCAGTTCCGGTATAAGAGAGAGGTTTTTTAAATTTTCAAAAGTGAATATGCCCTGATTTTGTTTTGCATGGATAAAGCATTTGAATAAAGTGCCATTTTCAAATTTTACGGTATTAACTGCTGTTTTGATATCAAGGATATTCGAAACTACTTTGCCAAATGAAGCGACATTGAATTCCATGGCACCGGCGGGTAATTTGGTAGGGTAAGTCTGCCGATCGTAAGGTTGGTCTAAGTTCTTCTGAACGATACTATAGTCTTTTTTCAGCTTTTGCTGTTCCACCCATTTAAAGTTATATACAGACAAGTCAGGCATAGCATTTCGTTCATCCCATAAATCGGCCCTGTCAAGTGAAAGCCTTAAATTGCCTTTTTTCTGCCATACCAAAGCACCAAGCATGCCATTACCTAGTGGCATGGCTTCATCCCATTTTGCAGCCAGACTTGAAAATGAAAGATTGTAGTTTGTTAAGTTTTGCCCATCAACTTCGGAGAACGAAGCCGCCAGTAAAATTAAAATAATGATTTTTTTCATTTGTGCATTTATTTGGTAAGTAAATATCAGATAAGTTAACCGTTTTATATTAACTTATCTTAGCACTAAATGAATGTATTTTAGCTTTGGGGCGATGAAGAGTGTATAAGGGCAGGCAGCGTAAACCAAAAAGTGCTGCCTTTGGCCAATTCACTTTCTACACCAATCTGTCCGTTGTGTTTTTTAATGATCTCGGTGCAAATGTAAAGCCCGAGCCCCAAGCCTTTGTATTTACTTCCATTGTTTTCTGCACGATAATAGCGGTCGAAAAGATAGCGTAGTTTTTCCGCTGGTATACCTGGTCCTTTATCAATAACAGACACTTTTACCATATCATTAACCTTTTCAATACGGATGATGATCTCTTTTGATGCGGGTGCATATTTCATCGCATTATTAATGAAATTGATGATAATCTGTTCTATCCTGATGCTATCCGCATAGACTTCAATTTCTATATTACCTTCAATTTTAACCCTGTAAATACCTTCGGCATGTACATGCTGGCAGCATTCTTTAATCATATCTGCTAGTACAAAATTGTGCTGACTGATATGAAGCTGGCCTTGATTGGCCATCCCTGTGTTTAGCAGATCTTCGATAAGCGTGTTAACTTTGCCCATACTTTTGTTCGCATGTACAATGAGCTTGGAAAGCATCGCTGAGGGAGGGTTATCCTTTATCCTGTTCAGCAGTTCAAGAGATGCTTTTAAACTGGTTATTGGGGTTTTGAGTTCATGACTGGCAATAATGATGAAATCATCTTTATGTTGTTGCAGAAGTCGGAGTTCCTGTATATCTGTAGCAGTACCTACCCACAGTTGGACCTGATCTTGTTGATCTACGATGGGCATTAAGCGGACAAGGTGCCACATGTAAAGCCCGTCCAGACGCTTAACGCGGATTTGGAACTCTCCTCCATTATTGGTTTTAAGGATAGCGCTGAATTGAATATAGCCCGCTCTAAAGTCTTCAGGGTGAATAACAGATTTAAACCCCATTAAGTTGGTTTGGAGTTCATCTAATCCTGTATAATCACGCCAACGTTGGTTGTAAAAGACTGCTTCACCTTTAACCGTATTTGTCCATGCAATTTGAGGAATGGTCTCCATCATACTCCGGAACCTGCTTTCACTCTCTGCAAGGGCCTTTGTACGCTGAACCACCCTGGTCTCCAGCTCCTGGTTCAGATCCAAAAGCTCCTGATTAATAACTTTCAACTGCTCATCAGCTATGATCTTCTCCTTCCTGACCTTTGTGTCGTTAAGTGCCCTGTTGATTTTTGTAGACAAAATGAACAGCTTATTTTTCGAGACATAATCAGTAACGCCCGCCTTAATCAATTCAACAGCATTTTCTTCTCCAATGATGCCAGAAACTATAATAAATGGAATTTCCGGGAACTTATTCTGTTTGATACGGAATGCTGTAACCGCATCAAAAGAGGGGAGGGAGTAGTCAGATAATATCAGGTCCGGATTAAAAACCATAAGTGCATTTTCAAAATCTAAACGTGTCTGTACAATCTCAGTAATGAAGCTCAGTCCGGACTTTTTCAATTCACGTTTAAGCAGGTCTGCATCGCTTTCATTGTCCTCAAGAATAAGTATTTTAAGCATTGGTGCCATAACTGTGTTATAAAATTAATGTGGGGGCTGGCTCAATACCATCCAGTACATTCCAATTTCTTTTACTGCATTGAAAAAATTATCACTATCAACAGGTTTTACGATATAGCTATTTGCACCAAGTGCAAAGCATTTTTCAATATCAGGACCTTCATTGGATGAAGTTAGCATCACCACAGGTACAGATTTAAGTAATGGATCGGATTTAATCTTCTCCAATACCTGTACACCAGATACCTTTGGCATTTTTAGGTCCAGCAAAATCAGATTGGGAAATTCTTTGGGATTTCTTTCCGCATAAGCTCCATTACAATAAATAAAATCGAGTGCCTCGGCACCGTCAATTACATGGTGAAGCTTGTTGGTAAAACCACTTTTTTTAAGTGCCCTAATGGTTAGTGCCGCATCATCCATACTGTCCTCAACAAATAAAATTTCAATGTTATCGTAGTTCATGTGTTTTTGATTTTAATGATTTATGCCAGCAGGCTAAAGTAGAAGCAAGACCCCTCATTTAATTTTGATTCTGCCCAAACTTTTCCGTTATGCCGCTGCACTATCTTTTGTACAATTGCCAGACCAATGCCCGTACCTTCAAATTCTTCCTGAGAGTGTAATCTTTGAAAAACCCCGAAAAGCTTATCGTAATATTGCATATCGAAGCCCGCTCCACTATCTTTTACATAATATACAACGAAATTATCTTTTGCATAAGCACCAATTTCAATGCTTGTTTTTGGTTTATGTTTTGAGTATTTAATCGCATTGGAAATCAGGTTGACCCATACCTGTTTAATTAATGATTTATCTCCTTTTGCATTTGGAAGCCTTCCTATCTGGAATTGAGGTTTACATTCAGGTTCTTCAAACAGTAATTCTTCTCTAACCAGGTTAACCAGGTCTGTCATGTCAATTTCTGATAGTGTAACCTCTTTTCTACCTAGTTTTGAAAATGCCAGTAGATCATCAATCAATTCGCCCATTTTCTTTGAGTTATTGATGATAGATTGAAGGATTTTCATTCCATCGGAATCAAAATTTTCTGCATAATCTTCTATGAAAATCTTTGTGTACCCATTAATGGCCCTAATGGGGGCACGTAAATCATGTGACACGGAATAGGAAAAAGATTCTAATTCTTTATTGGCAGATTCTAGTTGAGTTGTACGTTCAATTACTTTTTGCTCCAACTCGTCATTTAATTTGCGAATATCGTCTTCCGCATTTTTAAGTTCTCTGTTTGCAATGATTAACTCCTCGGCCCTTTTCTCTTTCTCCTTATTTTGAAAAGCAAGTTCTTTATTCGCTATGATCAGTTCTGCAGCCCTGTTTTCTTTTTCCGCATTTTGAAAAGCTAATTCTTTATTGGCAATAATCAGCTCTGCTGCCCTTTGCTCTTTTTCTTCATTCTGAAAAATCAGCTCCTTATTGGCAATCGCCAGCTCAGCAGCCCTGTTTTCTTTTTCTGCATTTTGAAAAATTAACTCCTTGTTGGCGATGATCAATTCTGCTGCACGGTTTTCTTTTTCCTGATGTTGAAAAGCAATCTCTCTGTTCGCAATGATCAATTCATCAGAATCGTTTTTTTTCATCTGTTTGTCGTTTGTTTTTCAGTATTGTTTAAAGATGGCAAGGCAATCATGATTTTTAAATTATTGCTTGTTAAGAATGGCAGGGGCATGATAGGTTTATATCCTTAAAAAAGGTGAAATATTGAAAATGTAATGAAAATAGGAATAGTATAAGTAATGTAGGAAGGAGGGTGCTTTTCCTTTGTATTTTCTAAAGTTAACATAATAATACCCTAAACGGGCGCAAATCCGTATTTAAATCTGAAAGGATTTTGAAATAAGTACAATGAAATTTAAATCTGATGATGATTTGAAACATACAATGCCTAATTTTGAAAGACATCATACGATTTAATAAATACGGTAAAATATACAATGCAGAATATAAAAAACATCATTTTTGATTACGGGAACGTTATCTTCGAAATAGACTTTAAAAAAACACAGGAAGCTTTATCACATCTTGGAATTACAAATAGTACCGAGTTTTTTGCACACAAAAGCCACCATAATCTTTTCAATGATTTTGAAACTGCCGCAATTTCGCCTGCCCAGTTCAGGACTGGGATCCGCGAAGCTGCGGGCAATAATAGTTTAACTGATGAGGAAATTGACGGGGCATGGAATAGTTTATTGATTGGTGTTCCGCCGGGCATCCATGAAGTACTGCTTAAAGTAAAAGAAAGATACCGTACATTTTTGCTAAGCAACAACAATGAAACCCATTATAACTATATAGTGGATTACCTTAAGAGAGAGTTTGATATGCCCGATAACAGTAACCTTTTCGAAAAGGCATATTATTCACAGCAAATGTTTTTACGTAAACCCAATGTTGAGATATTCGAAATGGTAATTAAGGAGAATAATCTGAACCCTGAAGAAACATTGTTTATCGATGACAGTCCCCAGCATATTGCGGGAGCAAAATTAGCAGGGTTAAATACTTTGCTGATGACCAAACACCCGAGAGAACTGGAGCAGGTTTTGATTGACCATCATATTTTGTAACTTGAATGAAATAAAATTTTAAAGTGTATATCCGAATGCTTAAAAAATACTTAGTTGTCATTACTGCAATCTTTTGTTGCCATGCTATTACATCCGCACAAAGCAGGCAGAAAGTAGATAAAAGGTTCCATTTATATATTTTAATGGGTCAATCTAATATGGCAGGAAGGGGGCCGATCACGGATGAATTAAAAGCGATTTCCAATCCTCGCGTATATTCGTTTGATAAAAAGGGGGAGTGGGTAACCGCTAAAAATCCCCTGCACTTTGATAAACCTACTGTGGTTGCTGTAGGCCCTGGCCTGTCTTTTGGAATAGAGATGGCAAAACAGGATACAACAGTAAAAATTGGTTTAATTCCCTGTGCCGTTGGTGGTACTTCCATTAATGTATGGAAGCCCGGTGCCTATGATAAAAGTACCAACACACATCCCTATGATGACGCAGTGCTTAGAATTAAAGAGGCCATGAAGTATGGTGTCATCAAAGGTCTGATATGGCACCAGGGAGAAGCGGACAGTAACCCGCCATCAGCAACCTATTTAGAAGACTTTAAAGCACTAATAAGCCGGATCAGAATACTCACAAAGAATAAAAAGCTACCTGTAGTCGCCGGAGAATTAGGCCGCTTCCAGCAAAGGTACATTGACATGAATAGAGAGTTGGCCAAAATACCTGATTTTGTAAAGTATACTGCTTTTGCAACCTCAGAAGAATTAAAAGATAAGGGCGATCAAACGCATTTTGATGGCAAGTCTGCGAATGAGTATGGGAAAAGGTACGCAGAAAAAATGAAAGGACTTCAAACTAGTAAGTAGTCTGCAGTCCTTTTCTAATATTGTGTGGGAGTGGTCCCCAACATCTTTTTAAACTAGAGTAGCCCTTCCAGCTCCTTTATCAGCAGCGGTTTCCTCAATAATTTAATCACATATAAACTGGCTTCGGCCTTTTTTATATCTCCAAAGTCGAGCGTTGAAGAAAGCATTGCAATCTGGCATACTTCCATTAGCCGTTTCGGTAAGGTCTTATAAATTTCTAAAAATTCAAACCCGTCCATATCGGGCATTTGTATATCCAAAAGAATTAAGTCGGGTAATTTATCACCGTGATTGAGTGCCTTATGTAGATAATTAAGGCCTTCTTCTCCCGATTGACAAGCGACAATTTCATCAAACAGGTTTGATAGTTGTATGATTTTTGAATTGATTTTTAAATCAACAACATTATCATCTATTAATAGAACTGTTTTCGGGCTATTTGACATTGGGAATCGTTATTTTAAAGGTAGTTCCTTCAGCGGGTTCAGAACTTACAGCAATTTTGCCATTAATCTTGTTCAACGCTTCTTTTACAATAAACAAACCTAATCCGCTACCTTGGTTAACTTTACTTTTGAAGAACTGGGTAAATATCTTCTCCAGATGCTCATTCAGGATACCCATGCCATTATCGGTAATTGAAATCTCCACGAATTCCCTTCTGACTTCAACGTTAATATTTACCTTTTTATCTGTTTCATTTTCTTTCTGATACTTTATAGCATTGGAAATCAGGTTGCCCAGAATAACTTCTATTCTGAATACATCCCCATAGAAGTTCTCCTTCTGATTAATATTAACTGTAAATGTTGTTTCTTTATCGGAATAGGTGTACAACTCTATTAATCCAGGTATCAGCTGCTGAAAATCTACCAAAGAGTTTTCAGAAACCGTCTTGTTATTTTTATAGTATTGAAGCGTTTTCTGAATGTAATAGTCCAGTTTATTGGAACAGCTTTCTATCAGGCTCCAGTATTCGCCACTGGAGTTGTAAAGGCCTTCCATTTTAACCAGGTTTACAATACCCATGGCCGATACCAGTGGTGCCCTTAATTCATGGGAAATACTATAAATAAACCTGTTTAGCTCATCATTCGTCTTTTCCAGTTCTGCAACTTTGTTCCTGAGATCGATCTTTGCCCTGTAAGCATCGTATGCATTTTTAATCGAATTGTGCAGTTCAAGGTCATTCCATGGTTTGGTAATATAGCGGTAGATGTCGCCATGATTAATGGCATCAGCAAGGGCTTCAATATCCGTATAACCAGTTAATAATATCCTGATCGGATCGGGATAAGTATCTGTAATGCTTTTGAAAAACTCTACACCTGTTGTTCCCGGCATCTTCTGGTCGGCCAGAATAACCTGTACAGAAATGTTTTGCAGTACTTTTAAACCCTCGGCAGCTGAGATAGCTGTGTAAATCTCATATTGCCTTCTAAAGCTCGCTTTAAAAGCCTGTAAGTTATTTTCTTCGTCATCAATATATAGAACTCTTACATTAGGTGCACTCATACTTATGCGTTTTGCTTATTGTGGTGTATTAACAGGTAATGTAATGATGAATTCTGTACCCTGATCTACTTCGGATAGCACATCTATATGACCTTTATGTTTCTCAATAATACTAAAAACAATTGATAAACCCAGGCCTGTTCCTTCTCCAACTTCTTTTGTTGTGAAAAAAGGTTCAAATATTTTATGTTTAACCTCATCAGTCATACCAGTTCCGGTATCTTTAATGCTGATGACTACATTTTCGTTCTCGTAAAAAGTGGTAATCGTAAGGAATTCTTCGTCACGATCTTTTCCATTTGATCTGATTGCCTGTATTGCATTGGATATTAAATTCATGAATACCTGGTTGATCTTACCAGGTAAGCATTCTACTTTAGGCAGGTTCCCGAAATTCTTAATCACCTTTACATTATCAGGCATGGAGTTTCTAACCAACACCAGGGTGGAGTGCAGGCCTTCATTGATATCAACAGGCTTAAGGTCATCTTCATCCAGGCGACTGAAGTTTCTTAAACTTCTGATAATCTCAGCAGTTCTTTTTGCACCATCGGTAATTCCAATCAGTAAAGAATCAATTTCATTGTTAACGAAATCAAGGTCAATCTGCTTTTTAAATGCGTCTATTTCCTTAAGCTGGTCTTCCACATTTTCAGCTGAATAATCAACATTTTCATACTTGGTGATGATCTCTTTTAAATCATCTATATCCAATTGTAAAGGCTTGATGTTCGAGGTTACAAAGTTGATCGGGTTATTAATTTCATGGGCAATACCAGCTGTTAATTGTCCCAATGCTGCCATTTTCTCCGCATCAACCAATTGTGATTGCGCCGCTTTGAGGTTACTCAATGCATCGTTCAGGTTGTTATTGGTTTCCTGTAAGGCTTCTGTACGTTCATTAACCTTTTTCTCCAATTCAATGTTTTGCTGCAATATCAATTGTTGATTTTCTTTTGAAATCAATAATGCACGTTTCTGGGCAAGCTCATTTTCCTTTTTAAAGAAGTTGATCCTGTCTGCAAGGGCAAATGATAGTAACAGTACTTCCGCAACAGAAGCAAATTGGGCTGCATAGGTTGTGAATAGCGAATAGCCTATAATTTCATAATCTTTTAGTATAAAGATTGTCATGCCGACAAACAGAAATGTCCAGGAAATCAGGTAATAGCCCGCCGGTTTAAACTTCTTTTTAAAGTAGGTGTTATAAGCCGCCATGAAAGCGATAACTGCGCTGGCAACTATACAAAGCTGCATGCCTATGAACGATAAACTTCTGGAACCAAAAAACAACAAAATGGTACCTAATGTTGTAACTGCCAGGATCACATTCAATAATACATCGCTCTTGGGCGTATTCTCTTTTGTATTCAGAAAAGATTTAGTGAACAAAATGGAAGCCATTAAACCAAGATTGGAGAAAAGGACTACAGATATTTCATTAAATAAGGCCGAATCTATAGGAAAGTATTTGTTCCCATATCCTTGTAAGGTGATTTGGGTAATCCATGTAAAGAGGATACAAAAAATGTAATTCAGATAACTAATATCTTTGATACTAAAATACAAAAACATGTTATAAGCAAACATAATTAGCATTATCCCGGTATAAATGCCAAAAAAAACATCCCTAATCGAAAAGATGCCTAATATGGCTTTGGGTGTTCCAATAAATACCGGCGTCATGACAACGTCATCGGTGTTCAGCTTAAAATAGATGGCCGAGTTTTCTCCTTCAAATGTGGTAGGTAGGGCGAAAATATTCAGGTTACCAACATGGCGAAGTGAGGTGATAATGCCATAGTTAGCATATTTCGTATGACTAATTACCTGTTTATCTTTTACAAAATATACTTCGGTTTCCCTAATTCTACTTTGGTCAATTAAAATATCAGTATACCTTTTGATATCAATACCTGCCGGTAATACTGTCCTGATCCATACACCATGTTTATAATTTGAGAGATTAATCAAGCCGGCACCTAGCTCTTTAAAACCTTGATGGTCAGTGATTAAATCATTTATCGTTACTGAGTCGTTATGAGGTACATAGATATAAGAACTATGCAGGATATTGATCAGTGAATCTTCGTTTTTTTCGTAATGAGCAGCATGGGCCATAAAGGGTACTAAAAATACCAATATGGTTAAACATAATCTCCCTAAAGTTCTTTTCATTTTAAGATGATGTCAATAAAAATTTCAATAAAGCCATCGTTGGTTTTATTGGGGATCTGAAAAGATTGCTTAGGGTTTTGTCTAAAAGAACGAACATGGTCCCTAACTTCATCCAATGCGGTAGATAATGTTTCCAGGTCATCCGTTATCACAGCTGTCGCCGTAAGGTCTTCCTTAGGGTAGTAGAATTTTCCATTGATACCAATCTCTCGAATAACCCTAAAACCACCTCTCACTGCATTTCTATAGGTTGCAGGTGCAGTAAGTCCAAATAATGAGGTTAGTCCGATAGTACTGGACACGGCCAGACTTACCTGGCTCAAAAAGTAACTGCCAATTCCTAATCCGGCAACTTCCCAGGAGTTCCATACCCCGCACATTTCTCCTGTTCCGGCAGCGGTCCTTTCTTTAACCATATCATAGATCCTGGAATCCATATAACCTACAGCCTCCTCAATTGGAAGTGGGTTTATTCCATTGGCCTGATGGACCCTTGAACCTGCCATTGCTTTTCCATTCTCCTCTACAGTTACCAGTACAACGTAAACGTTTGGGTTATACATCCAATCTACCTTTGCAGAAGAAATTTGAGTAATACCAAAAATTTCAAGGACATGTCTATGTCCCTCAATAAATTTCAGGCAAGACTCCGGGTCATCTATGGCCCTAAAAGCTTTAAAATAGAGTTTGTCAATATTCGTTTTTTGCTCTTCCAATGGATAAAGTTTTATTTAAAGATTTTCTAATTGTACGTTGTGGTGATGATTCCGCTTTAAATATTCTAAACATGAATATTTCTGCAATATTATCAGTTATTTTAAACAAATGCTTTAATTTTTGATGTAAATTGAAAATTTGCTTTCTGCTTTCATCACTGAGGTCATTCAATTGACCCAGACTATTCTTGTAAAAAAATATTAATGGGACATTGACGGGGTGAATTTGATAGCCTAATGCTGTGGCGGCGAGCCACAGTTTCTCGACAGCCATGCCAGCTTTTAAATAATTTAAAGGACTGTGTTGTGGCAAAGTAATTAGACCAATTGCGGGGGATGATTGGAATTGTTTTAGGGCAAGTGTTTTAAAAGCGCTACCGCCTTTTATTTTTTTAAGAAACTCAACAGCTCTTTCATCTTTCATTAAGCGTAGACCAATTTGGTCCTGGTTACTCAAATCCAGGGTATTTATGCCAATGCCGTCTTCTGTTTCCAGGATCTGTTCCTGGCTCCAGCGCATTTCTTTCTTTATAAAATCTTCGTGTGCCGCTGGAATAAACATACGCAGCAAATCCGCCTGTCCTGATATATCACCAAGCTGTGTTTTATCTTCAGCGGCGGTAATCCAATGCAGGTCAATCTCATCAGCAGATATAAGCGCATTCAATTGCGCCATATCATCTGCATTGATTTCCTGTGATAGGCCCAGTTTCCGGTTGGTATGTCTGTTTACAATTTGTGCCGCTAGCTTTAGCTCCAGATCATCAGGCCGATGCTTCCCATTGAAATTGAAAACTGCAATGTGATCAGGGAAAAGTTCAGGTGTAAACTTCCAGTCTATGTTTACTTCGTTTACGGCTGCTTCGAGCAATAAATTTTCTATTGAAGCGCCTAATGAGGCATAAGAGGAAAGGTAATCAGGATCCAGATAAGCCCCTGAAACGTGTTTGTTTAAAAACAAGTGCAAGCTGCCATTTTCATGGTGCCAATGCCATGGTTGGTTGTTCCCTCCCGATGGGGCCTGACTTGCCGAAGCGATCAGTTTACTGATCAGTTCTTCTGAAATAGTGTCTCCTTTTTTATCCCCGGTAATGGGGTGTGTTGAAAAGTAATTGCTAATTTCTGCCGTGCCCAATTGTTTAATGCGGATTTCTTCAACACTGTTGGTTGCAGGAACTTCATCGGCAATCAGTTCATCGATATCAATGAAAAACCTGCCCGATAGTTTTAAACTTCCTAACAGGATTTTTCTGGAAAGATCAGCGGTAATACCGCCTCCGTATGTAACCGCACTGGCCAGCTGTGGCCATGTGGATATGGAACTTGCAATTTCTAACGCAGATGCTTTCATCCTTGGCGAAAGTGTTTCTATTCCGGTAACCGGGGCAATGTAAGGTATCTTCTCATCAAGCGTCTTGAGGCTCTTAAAAACACTCATATCTATATGATCTACGTACCCGTGGAGAACCGGCCTCTCAGGTTCAAGATCAAAACGCTCAATATCAATGGTACACCGGTCGCTACCTTCCATTAAAACCGGGATACCCAGCGCTTTAGCTTTTTCCCTTGCACTGATTTTAACATCAAAGCTATCACATTCGTCAATGAGCAGGTCAAGCGCTCCGTTTTTTGTTAAAAAGTCATCAATGTTACCTTCAGTGATACCCTCATGAAAACAAATTACTTTTAAGAAGGGGTCAAGCTCGGCAATTTCTCTTGCTACGATAACTGTTTTTTGCAGATGTATATTATGTATACCTGTTCTGATCCGGTTTAGGTTCGAAAGGTCCAGCTCATCGAAGTCTGCAATACGGAGTTCTCCGAAACCTCTTTCGATGGCAAGGGTTAGTGAAACTGACTGTCCGACCGACAAGCCCATTACGCCGATTTTTTTTTGAGAAAGTATTTTCTGTTCTTCTTCAGTAATTTTATGCTTGTTCCTGTTGGTCCGTACGATAATAAATTCTTCTTCGTCCAGAATATGTACTAATTTTTCAGACCAGGGGTAGTATACCCAAATTCCATAGTCTTCGCTTGCAATCAACCCACGGTGGTTTTCCGCTACTTCCTTTAATTCTGTAGGAGGAATGCCAGGCTTTAAACATTTAATCAATTCTTCTATCTGTGAATCGATACAATCAAATACTTGAATATGTGGTTTTTCAGTTAAAAGATTTTCAAGATTTTTCTTTTCGGTATTGTTTTTGGTATTAAATAATACAGGCTTGTAGAGTTTGTTTAATTGCTTCGTATTGTTAATTTGTAGTGCAAGATTTAAGTTTGAGTAAGCTTGAGACTGCATTTTTTTAATATATGTATGCGATAAAAATAAAAAAAAATAGGTAAATTATTGAAAGAACTAAAAATAGGCTTTTAAGAGTAATAATAAAAAAGTATTTTTAACTTTTATTTCCAGACAAATGAATGTGAATATCCTTTATGTTGACGACGAACCTCATAATTTAAGTGCCTTTAAAGCTACTTATAGAAGGTTGTATAATATTTTTACCGCGGAATCTGCTGATGAGGGCAGAATTATTTTAGATAAGGAAGAAATTCATGTCATTATTACCGACCAGAGAATGCCCAAAACTACGGGAGTAGAGTTTTTGGCTTCTATTTTAGAGAAACATCCTGACCCGATCAGGATGATCCTTACTGGATATACGGATATTGATGCAGTAATTGACGCCATAAATAAGGGGCAGGTATACCGGTATATTCAGAAGCCCTGGATGGAAGCCGATTTAAAGATTAATATTGAAAAGGCATACGAAATATATATGCTTAGAAAAGAAAACCGCGACCTGACCGCAAAATTATTATTGGCAAATCAACAACTAGAATTTTTATTAAGACAAAATCTGTTATCTTAGTTATCCTAAAGGGATAACTAAGATTTTATGTACAGATGGGTTTTAATGATATGGGCGCTCTCATTCTTCCCATTTATTAATGCGAAGGCCCAAAATACCTCGAATAAGGGGAAAGAATTTTGGATAGCCTATACAGGGCATATTGATGCCCTGGAGTCCAGAATGTATTTGTACGTCACTTCTGATGTCAATACCACAGCCGATGTAAGAATAGGTGGGCTGAGTATTGCCGGTTCGCCATTTACAATTACTGCGAACACCGTGGAGGCTATTCCCATTAATCCTGCCGCTGCTTATATAAGTACTTCTGATGTAACAGAAACCGGAAAAGCTATTGAGGTAATTGCTGAGCAGCCCGTAGTGGTTTATTCTCATATTTTCAAAGCGGCGAGATCGGCTGCAACACTCGTACTCCCAACAAAGGTATTGGGTAGGGAATATTATACTAGTGCTTATATACAGAACAAACCGGGGGGCAATAACCCAGGCCTGGCTTATTCTGAGTTTACGATTGTCGCTGTCGAAGACAACACCCTCATTGAGATTACGCCGAAGGCGAAGGATATAGGGAGTAACCATCTGGCAGGGGTAACTTTTCAGAAAACACTGCAGAAAGGAGAAATTTATCAATACCAGTCTGAGACAGATCTATCTGGTTCGCACATCATCTCTATAGCCGGTACAAATGGAATTTGTAAACCCATAGCAGTGTTTTCAGGGAGTACTTGGGTAGGGTTTTGCGGTGATAATATTACCTCGGGAAACGGTGGTGATAATCTTTATCAACAGCTGTATCCGGTATCTGCCTGGGGCAAGGAATTTGTTACAGCTCCCTTTATTCGTAAGCCACACGATATTTTCAGGGTCTATTTTAGCAAAGACAATACGACACTTACTGTAAATGGTGTGATTAATCCAACAGTGTTTAACAAGGGGACGTTTTATGAATTTACCTCTAGTGAGGCCAATAGTATAAAAGCTAATGAGCCCATAAGTGTAGTGCAGTACCAGATTAGTCAGGGTTGCGATCCAGCTAATGCAGGTTTTAGTAGTAACACGGCCCCACACCCCGGAGATCCGGAAATGACTATACTGAATCCCGTTGAACAAACCTTATCCAAGATTACTGTATATTCTGCCCGGCGGGAACAAACGAACCCGCCCACGAACATCACACAACACTATATTAATATCATTATTAAAGATGAATTTAAGGCGTCATTGACTATCAATGGCCTGGCACCTGAAGGTACTTTCGTCTTAATTCCCGGTACGGGTTATTGGTACCTGCAGGAAGATGTTACCGCCAGATCTGTTACGAACCCAACCCATACACTAATGGCCGACGGTGGCTTTTCTGCTATAGCTTACGGATATGGAGGGGTAGAATCATATGGCTATCTGGCTGGTGCCGATGCTAAAAATTTATATGAAAACCTGCAAATATTTGATGTGAACACTCACCTCTTGAAAACTGATGTTTGTGTCGGAGAAACTGCTGAGTTTACGCTTGTTTTACCTTACTTACCAATCCGGCTAACCTGGACCATCGACGGCGTTCCTGAAACACCAATTGATAATCCACAGCCCAATGGTTCTGACTTAATAAATGGGATTACTGTGTATAAGTTTAATTATGGACGAAATATTTCATTCAACGAGCCAAAGGTACATCAGATTAAGATTAATGCCATAAATCCAAATCCGTCAGGCTGTGACCCTAACCAGGAAATTGTTTCCGATTTTGAAGCTTTTGCTTTACCCTCAGCTAAATTCTCATCCGGCGCAACGAACACCTGTGCTGGTACATCTGTTACCTTTACCGATGAGAGCAGCCCTAATGGGAAAGGTATAAGTAAATGGCATTGGGATTTTGGTGATGGTAGTCCAATTGTAATCAAAAGATCAGCTGCGCCATTTGAATATACCTATACCAATGCCGGAGATTTCCCGGTTACACTTTATGTAGAAAACGAATCAGGGTGTTCTTCAATACCAACAGATCCGATAGTAATACATGTAAATAAATTGCCTCTTGCTGAGTTTAAATTTACAACCCCCTCTTGCGAAACCCGGGAGATTACTTTTACAAATGAAGCTGTAGCCAATGAAGGAACGATCATTAAATGGAACTGGAACTTTGGTGATGTAAATGCCGGAGGCAGCAATCCTAACGTTTCAACCGATCAGCATCCGGTGCATACCTTTTCGACTCCGGGAACGTATCAGGTTACCCTGGTCGTAGAGACTGATAAAGGTTGTATCAGCGCTATCGCAAAACATGATGTAATTATCAATATCCTCCCCCAAAGTGATTTTGAAGTGCCTGATGCTTGTGTAAATGATGTAGCCGTAAAGTTTAAAAATATATCAGCGAACAGTGTGACAGGAGTACGTTATATATGGGATTTTGACGATCCAATTTCAGGTTCACTGAACACATCTAATAATCCGGACGGAACACACAAGTATACCGCTGCTGGAAATTATAATGTAAAACTTACCACCATTACACCAGAGGGCTGTAGTTTTACGCGATCTAAACCATTTAGGGTTAATGGAGCGACGCCTGTTGCTTCTTTTCAGGTATTGACCATAGGTAATTTATGTAGCAATAAAGAGATTGTGGTAAAGGACAATTCTACCATAGCCGGCTTTGACAATATCACCAGGGTAGAGTGGTACTTTGATGGAGTTAAAGTGTCAGAGAAACAGCATCCTGTAAAAGATGATAGCTACGCTTTAAACTATCCTGTTTTTACTTCACCACTTACCAAAACCGTAAAATTAAAATTAGTTGCGTATTCGGGTGATGTGAATGGCCCTTGTCAGAATCTAAGTGAGCAGGATATTGTGCTTCATGCCGCCCCATCTGTAAACTTTGAGGTCGTGTCTCCTATATGTATCAATGCAGGAAAAGTTCAGTTTAATACAGAACTAACCGGAGTTGCCACAGGTAGGGGCGTATTCTCAGGAAAAGGGGTTAGTGCCGATGGGCTTTTTGATCCCCTTCGGGCCGGTGTAGGTAGTTGGGATATTACCTGTACTTATACCGGAGACAATGGTTGTGTAGATGTGATGGTGAAAACTGTAGTTGTAAATCTTATACCTGAAATTAATATCCCAACAGATATTTATGCATTTATTGACGGAACAATTCAGGTCAATGCATCAGTAACAGAACCGGGTTTAAGGTTTAAATGGTCTCCATCTAAAGGCTTAAACAGGGACGATATCTTGAACCCGATTATCACAGCAGATGACGATAGACTGTACACATTAACCGTTACATCCTCTTTAAATTGCGATAGGACGGTTTCTGTAAGACTACATGCTTTAAGGGAAATTATTCCGCCAAATGCTTTTAGTCCGAACAATGATGGGGTGAACGATGTCTGGAAATTAAATTATCTGGAGTCTTACCCGAATTCTACCGTAGATATTTTTAACAGGTACGGAGAAAAAGTTTTTTTTAGTCAGGGATATTCAATACCTTTTGATGGGAATTATAAGGGAAATCCGTTGCCAGTGGGAACTTACTATTATATAATTAATCCTAAAAATGGGAAAAAAACTATTACAGGTTCAGTAACCTTAATCAGATAAAATGAGGCGTTCGATATACCTGATCACATTACAATTGACAGTATGTTTTTGTTGTTTTGCGCAACAAAGACCACAATACACGCAGTATATTTTTAACAATTACCTTTTAAATCCCGCAATAAGCGGTATAGAAAATTATGCAGATGTAAAAGTAGGCTATAGGAAACAATGGGCAGGGATTGAGAACGCCCCGCAAACATCATTCGTAACAGCTCATTGGAACCTCGGAGCTGATTACCTATGGAAGAATGCGCTGTCGTTGCCGGATAAGGGCGATGATCCGATGAGTAGGAACTACATGCAGAATTATACCTCCTCACCGGCACATCATGGCATGGGCGTTACGGCAGTGTACGATGAGCTTGGTCCACTTTCAAGGCTTGATGCTAATTTAACCTATGCTTATCATCTTAAATTGAGTAATACCTTCAACCTGTCAGTAGGAGTGGCGGCGGGAGTAAGCAGGGTTGCGCTGGATATTAATGCCTTAACTTTTGAAGACCAGAGCCGTATAGATCCCTCGATTTCAAATGGTATCGCCAGCCAGCTTAAACCTGATTTGGGACTAGGGGTTTGGTTATACAGTGGCCGCCTTTTTGCCGGCGCCTCGGTGCAACAGATTTTACAACAAAAATTATCCTTTACCAGCGATCCGAATTATAACACAGGAAAAGAAGTACCTCATTTTTTTGTGACTGCAGGTTATCGCTTATATGTTGATGATGTTATTTCTGCTACACCGTCCATCATGGTTAAACAGGTAAGTCCCGCTCCGGCATCTATTGATGTGAATTTAAAAATGTCATTTAAAGACAGGTTCTGGGTAGGCGGGAGTTACCGGAAGGATGATTCTTTTTCAGCGATGGCAGGCGTAAATATAAGTAAGCTACTTAATCTTACTTATGCTTACGATTTTACCACTTCAGGCTTAAACCAGGTAAGTAATGGTAGCCATGAAATTGTACTCGGCCTGCAGCTTAACAATCTTTACGAAGTATTCAGTACAACAAGGATGTGGTAAAAGGGACGTTAAAGCTCTTTTCTTAACCTTGCAACCGGAATGTTCATTTGCTCTCTGTATTTCGCAACCGTTCTGCGTGCGATGTTATAACCTCTTTCTTTCAGGATCTCCGTAAGTTTTTCATCGGCTAAGGGTTTGCGCTTGTCTTCATTGCCAATACAGTCTTCCAGGATTTTCTTCACCTCTTTGTTAGAAACTTCTTCGCCACTCTCTGTTTGAATGGCTTCAGAGAAGAAGGATTTTAAAAGGAAAGTACCGAATTCAGTCTGCACATATTTAGAATTTGCTACCCTCGAAACGGTAGAAATATCCATATCTATTTTATCTGCAATATCTTTCAGGATCATTGGGCGCATTTTGCGCTCATCACCAGTAAGTAAATACTCATATTGGTATTGCATAATAGCGTTCATCGTCTTTAACAAAGTCTGTTGTCTTTGTTTAATCGCGTCAATAAACCATTTGGCAGAATCCAGTTTTTGCTTTACAAATTGTACAGCTTCTTTTAATTTTTTATCTTTTTGCGCTGCTTTGTCGTAGTGGTCAAACATATCTATGTACGACCGGCTAACACGCAGTTCAGGTGCATTTTTTGAGTTAAGGGTAAGAATCAGCACACCATCATTGTTAGACACATGGAAATCAGGAATGATCTGCAATTGTTTTGTCGTTACCTGATTAGAGTCTCCCGGTTTAGGGTTTAACCTTAGTATTTCCGCGATGATTTCTTTTAAATCTTCACTATTCAGGTTTAACGATCTTTCCAGTTTATCGTAGTGTTTCCTGGTAAATTCATCCAGGTGGTTCTCTACAATAAGTATCGCTTTTTGTATAATTGGATTATTAGGGTCTTTACGCTTTAACTGAAGGGTAAGACATTCCTGTAAATCCCTGGCTGCAATGCCCGGGGGGTCAAAATGTTGAATTACTTTAAGCATTTCCAGTACATCCTCTTCTTCAACTATTACATTCTGAGAGAATGCAAGATCATCGATCATAGATGTAATAGGTCTTCTTAAATAACCGTCATCGTCTAAACTGCCAATGATCTGTTTACCAATAATAAAATCCTGATCGGAGAGTGGTACAAGGTCGAGTTGTTCCTGTAAACTTTCAAAAAAAGTACTTTCAATAGCTATTGGGGTTTCCTTTTTTTCTTCGTCATCATCGTTATTATTATATGACGTACTATAATCATTTACATCGTCATCCTGTAAATAATCATCCACATTAAATTCGTCTGTATTTTCTTCTTTTGCGCTGGCATCAAAATCATCAGGTGTATCGTTCAGATCATCGTATTCACTTTTAGGTTCCTCCGCTATCATTAGGCTCGGATCTTCCAGTGCAGGATTTTCTTCCAGCTCTTCTTTTATGCGGGTATCTAAAGCAACGGTAGGTACCTGCAACAGTTTTATAAACTGAATCTGCTGAGGTGATAATTTTTGAAGTAATTTTTGTTGTAAGTGTTGTTTTAGCATAAAATGATGAGCAGGTATTTATGTACCCGCTCCAAAAATACACATTTAGTACAGATAAAAGCAATTACCCAAATATAAATGATGAAGGGGCCTGATATACAAATTAATTGATTCCAGGATCAGGGGCAGATTATGCCCCTAATAATAAGTACAGTCTCCTGCCAACTTATTATCGGCCGAAGCAAAGCTGATGTAGCAACATATTCCATCGTTAGCGTATTATAATTTTGGATAATTCTCCAGAATTATGTAATTAATTACAGTAATTAATTTTAATGAAATTTGTTGTTGTTTTTTGAATTTTTGTTGTTGCGTTTGGTTTGTTGATTATTTAAATTATAAATAGTATGAAAAGTACAATAGACTTAGAAGTTAGTAGAAGGAGCATTAATAACCCGGCCGATCTAAAACAAAAAGGTGATGAGTTTTTAAAATTTATCAGGGGTATTCAGAAAAAAGCAGAAGAGAAGGGGCTTACTGAAAGAAAATTAAACAAGATCCTGAATGATAATTCGTGAGCGGTTCGTATTAGATACTAATGTGTTGATTAGTGCGCTAATAATTCGGACTTCTATTGCATACAGAGTTTTGGATTATTGTATCTGCAACGGTGTTTTGCTATTTTCTACTGAAACATTCGGTGAATTCGGGCGGGTTTTATTAAGGCCTAAGTTTGATAGATATTTCTCTGACGCAGAAAAAAGGCAAATTCTTTGCCGGTTTGCCGACATTACAGATTTCAAAAAGATTAGTTCAGACTTTAAGGTGTGTCGTGACTTTACTGATGATATGTTTCTTAACCTTGCTGTTGACGGTGATGCGTGTTGTATTTCAACGGGTGATAAAGATCTGTTAGCGATAAGTCCTTTTAGGAAAATACCGATACTGACCCCAGCACAGTTTTTATATTATTTCAAAGGATATGATGATTATTTGACCATTAATGAGCCTCATATAACCTATAAAAGCGGTGTCTACGAAAACAATAAAAAAGTATAGAAAAACTGAAGCCATTTATCTTATCTAATTTTAATGCAGGATACTCCTGTTTATGGATACGGTATTGGTGCTGGATTTGGTATGGCATATAAGAATATAAAAGAGGGTGGAATGCGATGAAAGATAGTGGCGAAGTGTTGGGGCTGAAATCAAATGGGATATAAGGGGCAGGAAAAACAGGAAGGATAACTTTTTAAATGCGATAAGGGACAATGTACACGTGGCAGAACGATATGAGAAAGCAGATAAGTTTAATTTTGATTTTGTACAGTTGCTGATTGCGGAATGTAATGGTCTGATAGTAAAGGAAGGAGCTGGGAAGTAGAAATAAAATGAATTTATTGAATATAAATTCTTTGTTTTTGGTATGATTTTTATAAATTAGATAGAATAAAAACAACTATCATATGGGCTTTGTAAAAGAATTTAAAGAGTTTGCTGTCAAAGGCAGTGTAATGGATCTTGCTGTCGGTGTAATCATCGGTGGTGCATTTGGTAAAATTATAGACAGTGTGGTTAAAGATTTAATCATGCCATTAATTTCCACCGTTATAGGGTCTGTAGATTTTAGTAACCTTTATATTGTTCTGAAGGGCGAAGTCGCCGCAAAACTGGCACTGGAAGAGGCCCGTAAAGTACCTGATACCGTTATTTTTGCTTATGGTAATTTTATTACTGTTGCGATTAACTTCCTTTTACTTGCACTAGCTGTTTTTATGCTGGTTAAAGGTATCAATGCTATGAAACGTAAACAGGAAGCAGAGCCTGTTGCACCGGCTGCTCCAACAACTGAAGAGGCCTTGCTTACTGAAATCAGGGACTTGCTTAAAACAAAATAGATACTAAATAATAGATAATAGTATAGTTTTTATAAACCCGGACAGCTAATTTTATTTAGCTGTCCGGGTTTATTGTTTTAAAGCATTTAGGATTTTTAACAATCGAGCTGATCTGAATTTAGGTTGTAATATTTCCTCTGCTTTTTGATCTAAATATTTTTACCGACAGAATGATGCTATTTACCGACAATAACTGGCTAACTGTACAGGTGTTGTTTTTTGCTCTTTGAAGGAAACCTACTTTTGAGTATTGAATAACTTATGAAAAAATTAAATGATTTAACAAATGGAAAAGGTAAGGAATAATAATTCGAGCAGGATCTGTGGAGGTCTGATCATTATTGGAGTGGGGCTGGTTTTTCTTTTGAGGAATTTCGGGTATTATATTCCGGACTGGATTTTTAGCTGGCATATTTTATTAATTATTATAGGATTTTTGATTGGCTACAAGCGCAATTTTAGTGGTCCCGGATGGATTATCATGATCATGATAGGTATATTCTTCACAGCCAGGGCGATTATCCATTTTGACGTTTCTAAATATTATTTTCCGCTGATATTCATTGTTCTTGGTTTAGCGTTATTATTTAAACCAAAAAAATCTGGCCTGGATCATAAGAATTGGTGTAAAGGCAGGTGGAAAAGCAGGATGAAAAGGAAGTATGCAGGTATTGGCGATTTCAATATGCCTGGTGATGATGAAGGTAGTGCTACAGAAAATGATAAAGATGCAGATGAAAATGATATGGTAGTGTCCATAAGTGTTTTTGCGGGCAATCAGCATAAGGCTTATTCCAAAAATTTTAAGGGAGGAGATGTGATTGCTGTTTTTGGTGGTGCTGATATCAATTTAACACAAGCAGATTTTGAAGGAGTTGTCAAAATGGATGTCATTGCTGTTTTTGGTGGGGTAAAAATTGTTATTCCCCCTGGATGGGAAGTTAAATCCGAAGTGGTTGCTATTTTTGGCGGGATTGATGATAAAAGAACATTTGGGGTAGCTGCTGTTGAGCCCCGAAAAGTATTAGTAATTGAAGGGGTGGCTATGTTTGGAGGGGTTGAAATTAGAAACTTTTAAAACAAGATACAATGAAGTGGTTTGTAGTAAGGTACATTTATCAGATAATTACTGGCGAGGGGGACCATGCTTCGCAATTTGACGAGCAATTGAGGTTAACTGTTGCGGAAAGCTGTGATGAAGCCCTTTTGAAAGCAGAAAGACAGGCAGGTGATTTTCATCAGCCTTTCAGGAATTGTAATGGAGAAATGGTGACCTGGAATTTTATTTGTGTGGCCGATCTTTATGAAATCCAGGCGCCTGTGGACGGTGCAGAACTGGCTTCGGTATTACATGAACCGGATGATGTGGATGCTTTTTTAGAAAATGTAAACCAGCATAATTCTTATTTACAGGAACTTTTGCCTTATTCCACACCTTCAATTAAATTGTTTTGACAAACAGGCCGTTATCTGTCCGCAGGATTCAAAAAATAGCTTCCTTTATCTTCCTGGGATGGGTATTGGTGTTCGTATGCCTTTTTTATACTACACTTAATTTTAGCTTAACCATATCTATTACCGATAGCGTAATTACAAATGGCTTGCTCGCACTTGCCTGTATCATCTTAAGTAACATGCTGGGTTATTATCAACCCAAAAATGAAACCATTGTGTTTGTGCTGGCGCTTACCTTTATTATGGCGCTGTTTATTACTTTGATGAGTAAGTTCCTGCTATTTTTTTTGTTTGGCGATAAAAGTACTTACATCAATTTTCTTAAATTCTCGTTAACGGTACGTTTTCTTATTGTATTTGTATTCATTGCCTGGTGTGCGCTTGCCAATATTTTATGGTACAGATTGGAAGAACAATCAGCCACTCAGGAACGCCTGCTTGCCGCTCAGAACCTGTCGAAAGAGGCAGAGCTTAATAAACTGCGTCATCAGTTACAACCACATTTTTTGTTTAATAGTTTAAACTCTGTTTATGCACTTACCATTGTAAACCCTAAAGAAGCAGGTACCATGATTACCCGGTTGGCTGCATTTTTAAGAGGTACACTGAAAAGAGATGACGAGGTTTGGGTTAGCGTGGCGGAAGAAATGGAATACATTCAGCTATATCTTGATATTGAAAAAGTGCGTTTTAGCCACCGTTTGAATGTTGAAGTGGAAATAGCCGAAGAAACACTAAATTTATGTTTGCCAGGAACGTTTTTACAACCTATTGTGGAGAATGCCATTAAATTCGGACTATATAATACATCAGCTGCCCTGACAATCTCGTTGTTTGTAAAGCTCGAGCATAACCACCTGGTGATTGTGGTACGAAACCCCTTTGATCCGGAAATGAGGGCGGCAGAAGGCACTGGGTTTGGGTTGACAGCCATAAGAAGGCGCTTGTATCTTTTGTTTGCAGATGAGCATTTGCTGCAAACAAATGTAATTGAAGGAAACATATTTGAAACTACGCTAAAAATACCTCAGCAAAATGATAAGAACAATACTAATTGATGATGAACCTTTAGCCCGGGATGTGGTAAAACACTACCTTAGCAGCTTTCCCGATATAGAGGTGGTTGCTGAATGTAGTGATGGTTTCGAAGGGATAAAAGCTATTGCGACACACCAACCCGATCTTATTTTCCTGGATATACAAATGCCTAAAATTAGTGGTTTTGAAATGCTGGAATTAGTAGATAAGCATCCCGCGGTGATATTTACTACTGCTTTTGATGAATATGCAATTAAAGCATTTGAGGTAAATGCAATTGATTATTTGTTGAAACCTATTGAGCAAAGCCGATTTGAACAAGCTATGCAAAAACTACCCGCAAGGCTGAACAATGTGATGGCGGTGAACCAGGAGTTGTTGGATGTAGCAGCGTTAAGTCCGGCGCAAAGCAATAGGGTAGTGGTAAAGAAGAATGGGGTCATTAAGATCATTGCGGTAACCGATATCCATTACTTAGAAGCGGATGATGATTATGTGAAACTAAGTACTGCTGAAGGTATTTTTCACAAGAATAAAACGATGAGCTTTTTTGAGCGGACCTTGGAAAGCAGTCAGTTTATTCGGATACACCGTTCCTATATTATAAATTTGGCACAGGTTAGCCGTATTGAGCTGAAAGAAAAAGATAGTTACATTGTACTTTTGAAATCAGATATATGGCTGCCAGTGAGCAAAACAGGGTACATAAAATTGAAAGCGGCATTAGGAATGTAGCGGTATTTTAGGGAAAATGAAAACTATAGGTAAAATGTATTTGCAATTAAATAAAAATCGACCTATATTTGCACCTCTTATTTAAAAATAATAGTCAAGATATAATACAGTTATGAAAAGAACATTCCAACCTTCGCAAAGAAAGAGAAGAAACAAACACGGCTTCCGCGAAAGAATGGCTACAGCAAACGGTAGAAGAGTATTAGCTTCACGTCGCGCAAAAGGAAGAAAAAGATTAACGGTTTCAAGCGAAGGCCGCCACAAATCATAATTCGTTGATTGCAACACGAAAGTGTTAGCAGATCAGAATGTCTGCAAATTTGCAATCAAAAGGATGAACACATTTAGTAAAGAAGAACGGTTATGTAGCAGGAAATTATTAGACCTGCTATTTAAGAACGGTTCTTCTTTTTTGTTATATCCGTACCGCGTATCTTATTTATTTGTGCCGGTTGAACATCAGTTCCCTGCCCAGGTAGTGATCAATGTTGCTAAAAAAAGATACAAGAGGGCGGTCGACAGAAACCTGGTCAAACGTCGCAGTCGGGAGGCTTACCGTTTACAGAAAGAACAAGAGCTGTATACCCTGTTGCCTGAATCTGAAGATCTGCTCCTCCTTTCCCTACAGTTTGTTGGTAAAAAGATTTACGACTATTCTTTCTTTGAAAAGAAGCTGGCCGCTGCCCTGAAAAAACTGGTTTCAAACATTGAAGCTGATGAAATAAAGAAAGCGAATGGAGGTAATTAAACGGATTATCGGTTGTTTCTTTTTGGCATTGATCAAACTCTATCAATGGCTAATCTCTCCATTATTGGGCGCGAATTGCAGATTTACACCTACCTGCTCGCAATACGGAATTGAAGCAATAAAAAAACATGGTCCGTTTAAAGGCGGCTGGCTAACTTTGAAACGCATTGGCCGTTGTCATCCCTGGGGTGATCATGGTCATGATCCGGTTCCTTAATTCAAATATTTTTATCAAAATTAAATATAATGGCTACAATACTTCAGCTTGAAACCGCTACACAAGTTTGTTCTGCTGCAATCTCTATAGATGGGAAGACTGTTGCGTTAAAAGAGCAGATGGCAAGTAATATTCATGCGGGCAGTTTAACACTGTTTATTAAGGAGGTAATGGATTTATCGGGTTTGCAATTTGCGGATCTGGATGCCGTAGCGGTAAGTAAAGGTCCTGGGTCTTACACTGGTCTGCGTATTGGGGTTTCAACAGCTAAAGGAATTTGCTTTGCAATTGATAAGCCGCTGATTGCAATTGATACCTTACAAATGATGGCCGGTGGTTTTTTAGCGCAGCAGAAGGAAGGTGAGGCGCAAAAAGCAGATGAATATAAAGGGCTGACCTGTGCCATGATTGATGCGAGGAGGATGGAAGTGTTTACAGCCGTGTTTGATGCCGATCTGAATTATAGGGGGAATACTGAAGCAAAGATTGTTGATGAGCATAGTTTTGCTGATGAACTTGCTTCGGGTAAAGTTACTTTTATAGGTGACGGGGCTTTGAAATGCGCCGCTGTTATCCAACATCCAAATGCAGTGTTTTCTGAATTGAATTTTAATTCCGCTGCGAATATGAGTACCCTGGCTTATAAAGCCTATATCAATAATCAATTTGAAGATGTAGCTTATTTCGAGCCATTTTATCTGAAAGATTTTGTGCTGACTACACCCAAAAAGAAATAGTTAACCCGATAAAGCGGTCGTGATTGTCATTTTAAATACTATTTTTTCTTAGAAAACACGCTGAAAATACGTTTGAAGAAGCTTGTTTCCTGTTCCCCTATACCTGGTATATTGCTGGTGTTTTGAGGATGTTCAACTGTATTTCCGAACTTTATGCCAACGCCCATATAAAATGAAGCCCCGTTGTAACCAGTTCCTATTGTTCTATCCTGCTTTATTGCCCCATTGATTTGTGTAATGGTTTTGAACATATTGTCTGAGCCGAGGAATATTTCGAAGTTAGGTGTTTGGTACATGCCCTGCATCCCCATTAAAAATAGGTTATTGAAGTTATAAGTGGGAATGAGGCTCAATGATAGTCCATTATATTTGAATTTGTTGACGAAAGCTGCATCACCCCCTTTATAGAATAGATTTTTAGAGACTATAAGACTCGGTGTATAAGAAAAAGGATAGGTTATGCTAAATGGTTTTGAGATCATGAAATCTAATTTAGCATTGGTCAATGTATAGAAACTCTTGTTTATGGATTCATCTGTTGCGATATCGGCTATCTCATTTTCTATCTGTGACGACGATTTTTCTGCAAGATTTGTAATGTTTACTACAGAATTGATGCTGTTTACATAAGATGTTTTTCGCCATTTAATAAAGCCCAGGTCTTTGATATTGGCCATAATAAATACGCCACTTTTTGCTGTATAACTGGTACCGAAGCCAAAAGACATCCCCGGATTTCTAAAATTTGGCACTGCGGTCTTACTGGAGAGCTCATCTGTTTCCAGAAAACTGGCTTTGTAAGTGCCCCTTACCCTTATATTGATCAGGTCGTTTGTCGGGTCCATCAACAGATAAGAATCAGTCACGTTTAACCTGTTATAGGTGATGCCGCTTAAAAGGCTAATTTTAGCGCCAAATGCAAGTCTTTTATTAAAGTTCTCCCGGTAGGTTACGCTAAACTGGTGGTAAGATTGTTCGTATCCATCATTGTTAAAAACATCATTATATGGGGTGCTGCCTTCAAATTGTTTATAGGAATCGAGGATTGCCAGTGTTTCATTCGTATAATCAACATGTGCATCGCTGCGTACTTGCCAGGCAAAACCCAGTTCTTTCTGGAATTTATACGATTGAAATATCCTGAAGGTTAACAGATAAATGTTAGTGTTCTGATGGATGGTATTTATCTCTCCTTTTCCTAATATAAGACCTTTAGCACTATATGTGCCCTCATTGATCGCTCGCCGGATAAGATCGGAGTTCCCCTTGTTTGCTGCATTTATGCCAAGGTTGGGTAAAAAGAAATTAGAGGCGAACTTTCGGGATGAATCTAAAACGAATGTTTTTTGGGCCGGATTTTCAAAACCATCGAAAAGGGTTTTGGTGTTAAATAACCCATATTGCTGTGCCTGTGCAAAGGGCGCAGCACATATGCATAAAAAACATAGGGTAATGTACTTTTTTACCATGTGGGATAATTGGATTGCTATAAAGCTAAAGAATCTTTTTGTAAAATATCAGCCTGTTTATTGATTAGTATGTTGGTTTGAAATTTACCGCCGTCACCGCTCAGTTGATAGGTGAACGAACCGTATTTTTTTAACCCTTCTTCTGATTGCAGATGTTTATAGTAAGGCAAGTAGATGTTTTTCTGGATTAGACCGGCCGAGTTGGCATGGTCAACATAAAAACTAATGTTAGCATTGCCCGGCAATTGATTGCTGGCACTGATATAACTTGGGGTACTGATCAATAATTGATTGTTTTTATAGCTGCTTAAAAATGCTTCCAGTGTTGCAGCATTGTTGGCGAAAACCATATAGTTGTCAATAATGGTATAGAAAGGCTTTTTAAAGTTTTCAAAAGGACGTCCGAAATAGGCATAAAGTATGCCCGCCTCATTTAATGACTTTATTTCTTCGTTATAATCATTGCTCAGATCTATTAAAAGCTGCGTCAGTTTATCACCATTGCTTAAGTTTATTGCGCCTATTTTTTCTGTGCTGCTCAATTGAAAAGTCACCATTTGGTTTTTAAAGTATCTGGGAAGTATATCGTCCAGGTTGAGGTGGTATTTTGTGTTTATGTTTTCAATAAGCTGCGTAGTTTTTTTATCTTCTTTTTTTGCGGCCATCCAGTTGTTTAGCTTTTTTTTCCAGGGAAGATAGCTATCGATCGCAAAGATGGTATAAGAAGCAGTATTAGCGGGTAACATATTTTGTATGCTGATTTTCTGCGCCTGCAGGTCCGCAAAAAGATTGTAATAGTTATCTGAATTGTTGACAATCGTTGTTCCGGTAAGCAATACTTTATCTTTACTGTAATTGTAGGCCAGGGAAGCAAAAGCATCCTGATCATTTAATACAGAAAGCTCTCCGTTTAGTTTACTGGCTACTATGTTTTTCAATAATGCGGGCAAGGTGTTGAAATTGACGTGTAGCTGCGCCAGACTATTTTTATTGAGCTTATCGCCCGTGCGGATAAAATTCGCGAACTTATCAGTTTTTTCGGGTAGTTTTTTTGCTAAAAAATTAGTGACCTGCTGTTGCGAATTAGAAAGTATCACCAGGTTATCTTTGATTGCCAGATAACAAATTGTACTGTCTGCCAGGGTTAGTTTGTTAAAATCGTTTAAGGCCTCCATTTGTGTACCACCGGCTTTTATCGCATGTAGTATTTGTGGGGCATAGGAGGGATTAAGAATCTGCGTAAAACAGATGAAGTCCGTTTCCTGTTTACTGGCCGGAACAAAAGTAATATACACGTATTGATTTTCTGTTTCCTGATTTACTTTTTGTAGGTTAAGCAGGTACTTTTTTATTGCTGAAAGTTGTTGATACTTTTCTTTTCCAAGAATTTCGCTAAATATGGATTGTTCTTTTAGAATATCTGTGATCCCTTTTTCATTTTCAAAAGAAAAGATAAGGCCAGAGTTGGAAGTGGCTGCATGCAAACCGATGTCGGTCGTATTATGATCCGCATTTAGTTTGGAAAAATATAAATAGGCCATGGTGACGATGGCTACGAGGAGCAGGCCGATAACAATTGCAATCTTTTTCATGTGTTACCTACAAATTTAACTGAATAGTTTGACTATTTAATTTAATCATGGTGATTACTGGGGAAATGACTGCATTTTGTTAATTTTGTGGTATTAAAGCCGATCTATCATGAACAGACGTATCATCTTAACCGCATCATTGTTTGGTGCCATAGCCGTAATATTTGGTGCCTTTGGTGCCCACAGTTTAAAGAATGTGTTGAGTGCCGGAGCACTAGAGATATGGGCTAAGGGGGTTGAGTACCAGTTTTACCATACGTTTGCGTTGCTTTTCCTTTCTACGTTTGCAACTGGGGACCACAAATTAGTGAAATGGTCTTATACCTTTTTTACATTGGGTGTTATATTTTTTTCGGGTTCGTTGTATTTACTGGCAACCCGTGAACTATTAAATATTGCTTTCCTGAATTATATTGGTCCAATTACACCTATTGGTGGATTGTGTTTTATACTCGGATGGATCCTATTATTTGTGGCAGCTTCAAAACGTAAGTAACAATGGAAACCGGGCAGTTGGAGTTTGGAGAGCGTTCCGAAGCGAATTCTGGAGCATCTTTTAAAGAGCGGGAAACGTTGTTTGTGGAGGTAATCCTGCCTTTGTCACTAGCTAAAAACTATATGTACAGGGTGCCCTTTGATTTAAACGGGCAGATTGCTGTCGGGAAAAGGGTAGTGGTACAGTTTGGAAAGAATAAGATTTATACCGCCCTCATTAAAAGCATCAGCCATAACGCACCTGAGCTTTACCAGGCAAAGTATATTATTGACGTGGTGGATGAACATCCGATCATAACGGCCCAGCAATTACAGCTATGGGATTGGATGACTAATTATTACTTGTGCAATGAAGGGGATGTGATGTCTGCTGCCCTGCCTACAGGTTTAAAGCTCGCCAGCGAAACCATTATCATGCTGAGAGAAGATGCTGAAGCTGAAGTGGAAGAGGTGCTGACCGCTAAGGAAGAAACCCTGATTACAGCTTTAAATCATCAGAAGCGTTTGACTATTGATGAGGTCGCTGTTTTACTTGGACAAAAAACAGTTTATCCAATTATCAATTCCTTAATAGAAAAGGGGCTGATCTACATAGCGGAGGAGGTGGTAGAGAAATACAGACCTTTGCTAAAATCCTTCGTCACCCTGAATGCCTTTTACCAGGAAGAAGAGAACCTGAAACAGTTGTTCTCTATTTTAGAACGGGCGCCAAAGCAGCTAAATGCATTGTTAACCTATATTAAGCTGTACAGGCAACAAAATTTGATTCCTAAACACCAACTGTTGGAAGAGAGTGGTTGTGGACAGGCCGCCTTTAAAACGTTACTCGACAAAGAAATATTTAAGGTGGAGAAGCGGCCTGTAAGCAGGTTAAAGGAAAATGAGGATGACTTTGTGCTCAATTTTGAATTAAGTGAAGTTCAGCATAAAGCATTAACAGAGATTGAAAATCAGTTTGAAGAGAAGGATGTTGTATTGTTGCACGGTATTACAGCCTCTGGAAAAACACAGGTTTACATTAAACTCATTGAAAAGGCAATTGAAAAAGGGGGGCAAGTGTTGTTCCTGCTTCCTGAAATTGCTTTAACAACGCAAATTGTACAACGTATACAGCGTTATTTTGGAGATGCAATTGGCGTGTACCATTCTAAGTTTAACAACAATGAACGGGTTGAAATCTGGAATAAGGTTTTAAACGGGAAATATCGGGTTGTGCTGGGTGCCAGATCCGCCGTATTTTTGCCTTTTAAAGAATTAAAACTGATTGTAGTTGATGAAGAACATGAGTCTTCTTACAAACAGCAGGAGCCATCGCCACGTTATCAGGCACGCGATGTAGCAGTTTATCTGGCCCATTTACATCAGGCGAAGGCAGTATTGGGCTCTGCAACCCCATCTATAGAAAGTTATTTCAATGCGGTAAACCATAAATACGGATTGGTTACTATAAGTGAGCGGTTTGGCGGTGTTGAGTTACCGCTACACGAGGTAGTGAGTATTTCTGAAGAGACGAAAAAGAAGAAAATGGTTTCTTATTTTTCGGGCAAGCTAATTGATGAAATTGCCCATACCATGGAGCAAAAAGAACAGGTAATCCTGTTTCAGAACCGCCGTGGTTATGCGACTATTCTAATCTGTGCCACCTGTGGTTACGCCCCTAAATGTGTAAACTGTGACGTTTCATTAACTTATCACAAAACGAGTGGCAAATTGCATTGCCATTATTGTGGTTATCACCAGAGTAGCATTAACATTTGCCCGGCCTGTGGTTCAGTGCATATTGAACAAAAGGGGTTTGGAACGGAGAGAGTGGAAGAAGAACTGAGCCTTGTTTTTCCTGAGGCAAAGATTGCGAGGCTTGACGTGGATAGCACGCGTACGAAGAACGGATTAATGCAGATCATTACCGATTTCCAGGAAAAAAAGACGGATATCCTGATCGGTACACAAATGGTAGCCAAAGGATTGGATTTTGATAATGTTACCTTGATTGGTGTAATTAACGCGGATACGTTATTTAACTATCCTGATTTCAGGGCTTTTGAACGTAGCTACCAATTGCTTGCACAGGTAGCGGGAAGGGCCGGTAGAAGGGACAAGCAAGGGAAAGTGATTATACAGGCTTATGACGACCAGCACAGAATTATCAAACAGGTAATTGAAAACAAATACCTTGAAATGTATAATGATGAGCTTACGGAACGTAGACAGTTTCTTTATCCTCCCTTTACCAGGCTGATATTTATCAATATTAAACATAAGGACCAGGACTTGTTAAATATCGCAGCACAACGTTTTGCTTCTGTATTAAGAGGACAACTAGGTCGCAGGGTATTGGGGCCTGAGCAACCTATGGTAGGCAGGATCAGGAATTATTACATCAAACAGGTCATTATTAAAAGTGATAAGGATACCTCCGTTCAGAAAGTTAAATCTATTCTTAAGGAAACGATTCTACAGTTTCAAACGGAAAAGGATTACCGGGGCGTGAACATACAGGTAGATGTTGATCCTTACTAGATTTATTGGGATTGATCCTGTGCCGATTAGGTTTGATGAATGCATTTAGCCCGGAAAAGATTGAATTATTAGTTTTCAAAAAGCTATTTTTGACTGAAATGGCATACAAATTTGTTGATAATTACAGAGAGCAGGGGGCAAGGAAGCGTTTGGTGGTTCATCTTGAATCAAGAGGAATTACCGACAAGAAGGTACTTAAGGCAATAGGGAAAATTCCCCGACATTTCTTTTTTGATGAAACTTTCTGGAATCAGGCTTATAAGGATATCGCTTTTCCGATAGGGGACGGGCAAACCATTTCGCAACCCTATACGGTGGCTTACCAAAGCGAGTTGCTACACATTAAGAAAGGCGATAAGGTTCTGGAAATCGGAACAGGGTCAGGTTATCAGACTTGCGTTTTGATGGAGATAGGAGCAAATGTTTATACTATTGAGCGTCAGGAAAGTATATATCGCCATACCATCAGGGTTTTACCCGGAATGGGCTATAATGCGCATTTCTTTTTTGGAGATGGTTCGAAAGGAATCGCAGAGCATGCTCCTTACGACAAGATTATTGTCACCGCAGGTGCGCCATTTGTACCTGAAATTCTATTAAAGCAGTTAAAGGTTGGCGGAATATTGGTGATTCCGGTAGGAGATGAGCATTCGCAAAAAATGGTAACGGTAATTCGCGTGAGCGAAACCGATTTTGACCGGATTGAACTGGATACATTTAGGTTCGTACCTTTAGTCGGTGATCAGGCCTGGTAAGGTTAAACCTTCATTGCCCGATCCATTTCTCTTTTCGATTCGCGGTCTTTAATGCTGTCTCTTTTGTCGAATTCTTTCTTACCCTGGGCCAGTGCGATTTCTATTTTAGCAAATCCTCTTTCATTGGTAAATATACGTAAGGGTACAATGGTGTATCCTTTTTCTTCACTTTTTACTTTGAGTTTCTTTAGCTCTTTTTTATGAAGCAATAATATCCTGTCGCGCTTAATCTCGTGATGGTGAAAAGAGCTGTGACTATATTCAGAGATATGCAGGTTCCTTACATAAAGTACATTCCCGATAAACATACAGAAAGCATCGGTCATGTTGGCCTTACCTTGTCTTATTGCTTTAATTTCAGTGCCCAATAGCGCTAGCCCCGCATTATATTTTTCAATAATATGGTAGTCAAAAAAGGCCCTTTTGTTTTTTATTTGGATATCGTTCTTCATAAGAATCGGCTAATATCTCAATTTTATCTTACAATCAATACAGGAATGGACACTTTATGACGTACAGCATTGACTGTAGTGCCCAATATCAGGTCTTTTAAACCTTTATGTCCGTGGGCACCCATCACCAGCAACTGGAGATTGCTATCGTTACTGATAGTTACAATTGCTTTTACCGTACCACCGAAACCAATGTGCGGGCTAGCCTTGTAACCGAGCTCGGCCAGGTTATCGCAGTATTTTTGAAGGTTTTCTGTATCACTTTGTGTCTCATGATCTAAAGCTTTTTCACCATAATACCTTGCTGCTGCAGTTTCTACGACATGGATCAGGTAATAATTAGCCTGTTTCCCTCCCTGAATAAGGGCGTGGCGTATGGTATTGCGATCATTTTTAGAAAAGTCTACAGTAATCCCTATCCGGGTGTAATTGATTTTTTCTACATTTTCGATATTTAATGCCTGCCCATGTGGTACGTTGTTATTGTCGCGTTTTAACCGGCTAATTAGCGGGTATATAAAAACATACATTAAAAGTAATCCGATTAAGATGGCGAGGGGAACCACAAGCGCGTAAATGTACCAGCCACCTTCTGCTCCCCAGGTCTTAATTTCTTCGATAACCAGTTTTACGTTTAAGGATACAATGATGATGGAACTGCCCCAAGCCAGGATTTTTACCCAGGTTTTAATGGCAAATCCTTTCATCAGCTTTTTATCGGATGTAAAGTGGATTAAAGGGATAACGGCAAAACCGAGTTGCAAACTTAAAACAACCTGACTAAGGATCAATAATCCCCCTAAGGCATCATCTCCGTACCAGAGTATGGTGAAGAAAGCAGGAATAATGGCTAACAGACGTGTGATTAAACGGCGTAACCAGGGCTGGATTCTTAATTTAAGGTGTCCTTCCATTACAATTTGTCCCGCCAACGTACCCGTGATGGTTGAGCTTTGTCCGGCCGCAATTAGCGCAATGGCAAAAAGAGCGGGGGCTACATTACCAAATATATTCTGAAGGAGTTTATGGGCATCTTGTATTTCCGCTACCTCATGTAATCCGTTTTTATAAAACGCAGCTGCGGCGAGAATTAAAATGGCGGCGTTGACAAAGAAAGCAAGGTTTAGTGCTACCGCAGTATCAATGAAATTGAATTTTATAGCCTCTTTGATGCCTTTTTCGTCCCTGTTGAATTTACGGGTCTGTACCAACGAAGAGTGCAGGTATAAATTATGTGGCATTACGGTAGCGCCAATAATACCTATTGCGATGTATAAGGCTTCGCCTGATAACATGGAGGGTTCAAATCCAGCTGCGATTTCCTTAAGTGAGGGTTCTACAATAAACATTTCGGCCAGGAAAGAAACACCAACGATAAATACCATCGAAACAATGAAGGCTTCCATTTTTCTCATGCCTTTGTTGAGTAAGAAAAGAAGAAGGACGGTATCGAAAATGGTGATGCTGATGCCCCATATTAGTGGAAGGCCGAACAAAAGGTTCAGACCGATGGCCATACCAATGATTTCGGCCAGATCGCAGGCCACAATGGCCGTTTGTGCCAGTCCGAATAAAGGAATGTTGACCCATTTTGGGTAGGCATTTCTGGATGCCTGGGCAAGGTCCAGCCCTCTTACGATCCCTAAGCGTGCGCTGAGTGATTGAAGTAGCAGGGCGATGAGGTTTGACATCAATAACACCCAGATGAGCTGGTAGCCAAATTTACTGCCTCCGGCAAGGTCGGTAGCCCAGTTTCCTGGATCCATATAGCCTACGCTAACCAGGTAGGCGGGGCCAATAAAAGAAAGGATACGGCGCCAGCCTGTGCGTTTGCTGGTGTCAACACTTTGATGTACTTCGCTTAAGGATTCGGGAGCTTTATGTTCGGCTTTCATATTATAGCTTAATAAGGATGTGTTTGGCTACTTCGCGGCTTACACTTATTTTTTTTTGTTCCAGCATCAATTCTACAGAGCCGTCAAAATCGTTAATCTCTGTAATGGCAATTTTCTTTCCAAGGGTTAGGCCGAGCTTTTCCAGGTGTTTTAAAAAGGCAGAGGAATGTTCGCTAACACCCATAATCAAACCTTGATCGGCAGGCTTAAGCTTGTTGAGCTTGGTAAAGGGAATGGTATCAAACTGTCCGTTTTTATCGGGGATGGGATCGCCATGAGGATCACTTTTAGGAAAAGCCAGGAACTCATCCAACCTTTCAATCAGTTCAGTGGATTTAATGTGCTCGAGATCTTCTGCGATATCATGTACCTCATCCCATTTGAAATTTAGTTTTTCTACTAGAAAAACTTCCCATAACCTGTGTTTCCTCACAATATTGATGGCAGCTGATTTACCTGAAGGGGTCAAAGTTACACCCTGGTATTTTTTATAGTTGATCAATTGCTTCTCGGCCAGTTTTTTTATCATGTCGGTAACTGAGGCCGCTTTGGTCTGCATTTTTTCGGCAATGGCATTGGTTTGTATAGCCTCATTGTTGTTTTGAGACAAATGGTATATGATTTTCAGGTAGTTCTCTTCAGTGAATGATTGCATTTTTGTTTACCTAACTATATGTTTAGACAAATCTAAAAAAATAGAAGAGAAATAAACTATAAATTATTGGTTTTTTTTTAGAATAAAATTTGGTGCGTAATGCATTGTTATTCTATCTTTGGGCATACTTATTAAAATAATGGCAACAGAACTAGATAAAACGGATTTTAAAATTCTTAAATTGTTACAGGAAAATGGCAGGATGACAAATCTGCTTTTATCCCAGGAGATTGGACTTTCACCTGCCCCTACATTAGAAAGAGTTAGGAAACTTGAGGTTTCTGGTTTTATCAAGAGTTATCATGCTCTTGTTGATGAAGAAAAACTAGGGCTAGGAATTAAGACTTTTATCCAGGTTCAACTGGATTTTCATAAGAACAATACCATTCAGATCTTTTTAGATGAAGTAAACCAAATAAAAGAAATTACAGAATGCCATCACGTTACTGGTCAGGCCGATTTTCTATTGAAGGTTTATGTGAATGACATCAAAGCTTATGAGCGTTTGATTATGGACAAGATCAGTAAAATATCTGTAGTGAAAACTTTTCAGACCATGATGATCATGTCTACGACTAAGAAAGAACCAATTGTTCCTTTGGAATATTAACGTTAAGAATTTAAACAAAATCGCCTGTATCAATTAATTGATACAGGCGATTTTGTTTTTAGGTAATCTGCCAGTTAACCGGGCTTTGTCCCTGTTCAACCAATTTTGCGTTTGCCTTTGAAAATGGTCCACTACCCAGAAAGCCATTATAGGCAGAGAAAGGAGAGGGGTGCGCTGCGGTAATGATGGTATGCTTTTTCTGATCTATTAAAACAGCCTTATTTTGTGCATACCTGCCCCATAACAAAAATACAAGTCCGGTTCTTTGTGCCGACAGTTCACTAATGATCTTGTCTGTGAAAGTTTCCCAGCCCCGGTTTTGATGGGACCCGGCCTCATGCGCCCTTACTGTTAATGTTGCGTTTAGTAGCAATACACCTTCATCTGCCCATTGGGTTAAGTTACCATGGACCGGAACTGTATAGCCGGGAATATCTGTAGCCAGTTCTTTATAAATATTCTTTAACGAGGGGGGGACGGTCATCCCTTTTTGTACTGAAAATGATAGTCCATGTGCCTGTCCCGTTCCGTGATAAGGATCTTGTCCTAAGATCACCACTTTAACTTTATCAAAAGGGGTATGGTTTAGCGCATTGAATATATCCGCACCTTTTGGATAAACGGTATGTCCTTTTAGTTTTTCTTCCTGTAAAAAGGCTTTAAGAGATTTCATGTAAGGTTTTTCGAATTCATCGTTCAGCACCTTTAACCAACTTTCTTCTATTGAAACAGACATGTGTAATTTATGATTTAAGAAGGATTGTAATCAATTGTTTTTTCAGCAGGGCGGAATGCCTGATCTGCTATTTCTTTTTTTTGTTGAAATTATAAATTAAATCTGATTTTTGGTATTTAAACACGATATTTGCAAAAAAAAATAGAATATAATATGCCAAATGTAGTTCGTCTTATTTTAGGTTTTGCAGTGTTGGGTGGTGCTATAGCCCTTATGGTCTTCGGTTTCTGGGGATGGGGTATTCTGGCCGTTTTTATAAGTATTTTAATTATCGTTACTTATTTCTTTAATGAAAATATGTTGCTTGCCCAGTGGTTTTTGAGAAAAGACAATATGGGGAAAGCTGAAGCTTATCTGAAAAGGATCACCAATTATGAAAAACAGCTTGTCAGGGTTCAGCATGGTTATTACAACTTATTGATAGGTTTGATCGAATCAAGAAAAGCACCAATGCAATCTGAGAAGTACTTTAAGAAATCACTTGCTTTAGGAATGCACATGGATCACAACGTTGCATTGGCAAAGTTAAGTCTGGCAGGAATAGCGATGGCTAAAAGGAATAAGCGCGAGGCGCAGATGTATTTAACTGAAGCAAAGAAAGCGGATAAGAATAAGTTGTTGGCCGACCAGATTAAACAAATGAAAGATCAGCTAGGGATGTTGGATAAACAACAACAAGTAAGATACAGGTAATTAAACCTACAAAAAAGTTAAAGGCCACATGCAAATGTGGCCTTTTATTTTTCACTCAATCTGTCAAAATTTTCGTTTCTTTCTGAATAGGATGTTCTGCTGATGATGTCATCTTCCAGATCATCTTTCTTTCTGCTGAAGAATTTCTGCTCTGATTGGATACGGGTAATCAATTGACGGATCAGCGTTAAATCAAAAGCTTCTTTGCTGAGTTTAATGCAGTATTCGTTTTCTGTTATTTCAAGACTTGAACTGTTCATAATTATTGAATTTTAAATATGTATAAAAGTAAAAAAGGCTTGCTACATAAATTGTAGCAAGCCTTTAAGCTTTTGTTATGTTTATGTTAAGCGAACCAGGCCGTAACTTCTTCTTTTGACGGCATGGTTAATTCAAGTTTTAACTTTTTACGCATTCCGCCTAAGTCATTAAAAACCTTGTTCGGGTTGGCAGCTTTTAATTCTTCAATGGTATTGATCCCCATTTTACGGATCACCTGAACCCAATCAGCAGCAACACCAGCAGCTACGAAATCTTCATCTGTAGTCACCTTAGCTTTCTTCTCCGGTCTCATCTGAGGGAAGAACAATACTTCCTGGATGGTAGATTGGTTGGTCATCAGCATTACCAAACGGTCAATACCGATACCTAAACCCGAGGTAGGGGGCATACCGTACTCCAGCGCACGGATAAAATCATCATCCATAGCCATAGCTTCGTCATCACCTCTTTCTGCAAGTTTTAACTGCTCTACCAAACGTTCTTTCTGATCAATCGGATCATTTAATTCCGAATAAGCGTTTGCAATTTCTTTACCCATTACAAACAGCTCAAATCTTTCTACCAGGCCTTCTTTACTTCTGTGTTTCTTAGCCAGCGGGGTCATTTCCAGCGGGTAGTCTGTGATGTATGTTGGCTGAATCAGATTGGCTTCAACTTTTTCACTGAATAGTTCATCAATCAGCTTGCCTCTGCCCATTGATGCATCAACTTCAATATTCAGGCTTAAGCAAACAGATTTAATTTCTTCTTCTGTCATTTCAGATACGTCTATTCCTGTATATTTCTGAATAGATTCGTACATGGTCAGCTTTTCGTAAGGTCCTTCAAAATTAATTTCATGTTCACCTACGGTAACTGTTGCTTTGCCATGAATGGCAATCGCAATTTTTTCCAGACATTCTTCTACCATAGCCATCATCCAGATGTAGTCTTTATAGGCTACATAGATTTCCATAGAAGTGAATTCAGGATTGTGCGTACGGTCCATACCTTCATTCCTGAACATTTTACCGAACTCATATACACCGTCAAATCCAGCAACGATTAATCTTTTTAAGTACAATTCGTTGGCGATACGCAGATACAATGGCATATCTAATGTATTGTGGTGCGTCGCAAACGGACGTGCAGCTGCACCTCCGTGGATTGGCTGTAAAATTGGTGTTTCTACTTCCATCCATCCTTGTTCATCAAAATAGTTCCGCATGGTATTGATCACTTTGGAACGGTTGATGAAAATCTGTTTAAAGCCAGGATTAACGGTTAAATCAACATAGCGCTGTCTGTAACGAAGTTCCGGATTGGTGAAACCATCATAAACATTTCCTTCATCGTCACGCTTTACAATTGGTAACGGACGCAATGATTTAGACAATACAGTAAATTGGGTAACGTGTATAGAGATTTCTCCGGTTTGAGTAGTAAATACATAACCTTGCACGCCAATAAAGTCGCCAATGTCTAACAGCTTTTTGAAAACAGTATTGTAAAGGGTCTTATCTTCCCCAGGACAAATTTCATCTCTTTTAAAATAAACTTGTATGCGTCCGGTTGAATCTTGTAACTCCGCAAAGGATGCTGCACCCATGATGTTCCTACCCATAATACGGCCAGCTATGCTGATATTCTTATAGGCAGTTTTATCGCGTTCGTAGTTTGCTAATATGTCTGCGGCATTGGCATTGATGTCAAATGCTTCGGCAGGGTATGGATTGATTCCAAGCTCACGTAATTGGTTTAGCGAATTACGGCGTAATACTTCTAATTCTGATAGTCCTGTACTCATATATTTTTTGTATCAGGCCCAAGCCTAATAGCTGATTTGTATATTAATTTAAAATTAGGCAAAAATAGGGATTTACCTCAGTTCTTTATGCCGATTGGAATAAGAAACGTAAAATATTTTCAGCGCCTTAATCTGCATCAACAGCCTCTGCATACATTTCGTTGATCACTTCGGCATATTTTGTCTCAATAACCTTTCGTTTTGCCTTCAAAGTAGGGGTAATTTCACCTTCTTCAATGCTGAAAGGATTGCGCTTTATTTTAAAGTTTTTAATGCGCTCAAATTTCGCCAGCTCTCCTGAAAGTTTCTTTAAATCATGACCTATCCAATCGATGATCTCTTTTTCAGCGATGAATACTTCGGGTTGCTGAAAGAATGATTCAGGGAGATTGAATGCCTCCTGTAAGTTTTCCTTATTTGGGATTATAATCGCGGTAAGGTACTCCCGTTTATCACCAATTAAAAAGATCTGATCTATTTTAAGACTCTTCATATAAATACTTTCTACCGGTGTAGGGTAAACATTTTTACCATATGCATTTACAATCATATTTTTTAAACGATCTGTGATTTGTAGGTTTCCTTTGTAAAAGCGACCTATATCCCCAGTATGGAACCAATCATCCTTATCAATCGCTTCGGCTGTCTCCGCAGGCTTATTAAAATACCCCTGCATCACACAATGCCCTCTAACAATGATTTCTCCTTCTTCACATTCAAAATCCTCCTGAAAGGATTCATGGGTTTGAATGTTGATGATCTTTTTAGATTCGATGTCCTGAATGCCAATTTCAATACCCGGGATTACCCTGCCTACGGTTCCATAAACCTGTCTGTGGTATTCCGTAACCGCCATTACCGGGGATGTTTCTGTCAGGCCAAAACCTTCAAGAATTTTAATACCCAGGTTTCCGAAGAATTCACCTACGTTTTTAGGTAGGGCGGCACCACCCGAGATCATAAACTTTAAGCGTCCACCGGTTTTTTCTTTGATTTTACTAAATACCAGTTTTTCCGCCAAAGCTTTTTCAGCAGAAAGGAAAAGACCTGGACTTTTACCCGCTTCTTTTTTTCTTCTGTAATTCTGGCCGGTTTCTAATGCCCAAAGAAAGATTTTTGATTTTAAACCACCACCCGCTGTACCACTTTTAATCGCTTTATCGTGTATTTTTTCGAGTAGTCTGGGTACACAACTCATGACCGTAGGTTTGATTTCCCCCATATTCTTCGCTAAAAGTTCCAGGCTTTGTGCATAGGCTATTTTACAGCCCTGGGCACAGCAAACATGGTAAGTTGCAGTACGCTCAAATACATGCGACAATGGTAAAAACGACAGGAAGGTCTCTGTTTCGTCAATAACCGGGATTTGTTGTAAGCATACTTTTACGTTTTCAACAAAATTACTGTGCGAAAGCATGACGCCTTTTGGTGTTCCTGTGGTGCCCGAGGTGTAGATCAGTGAAGATATATCGGCAGGTAATACCTTACTGCGCAGCTTACTGATTTCATCCAGTTCTGCCGGTGTGGTTTTACCCGAACCTTTTAATATTTCATCAAAGCTGATGATTTTTACATTCAGATCTTCCGGAACAGTTACTTTTTGGTATTCAGGAAAGGCAGGTATGATGTATTCCAACCTCCTGCAATTCGGTGCTATTTTTAAGATTTTTTTATACAGGAAAGTATTACCGATCAGGATGGCCCGCATACCTGAATCATTTACAATATAGGCAACCTCATGTTCAGATAATGTGGGGTAGATAGATACATTAATTGCCCCGATCTGTTGTATACCCTGGTCGTAATAAACGTATTCCGGAGAGTTTTCAATCATAAGCCCCATTCTGTCCCCCTTTTTTATGCCATGTGCCAGGAAGAAGGCAGATACCGCATCAGCACAATCAAGGGTATGCTGGTAAGAAATTTCTTCCCATTCGGTATTTTTCTTGTGAATGAGGAATGTTTCTTCCGGTTTATGAATGTTTGCGACTACGTTCCGCAATAGGGTTGGAATGGTAGAATGCTCGTTAAATAATTCCATATGGAGGTTTGGTTGCTTATAAAAATAGGCCGGTACAGATGAACTGTGCCGGCCTATGTAAATATAATAATTGTATTTTAAACGGAGAAGCTTTCGCCGCAGCCACAGGAGCGACTTGCATTAGGATTGTTAAAGTTGAATCCTTTTCCGTTTAAACCATCAGAAAAATCAAGTTCAGTTCCCGCCAGGTAAAGGAAGGATTTCATGTCCAGTGCTATTCTGATGCCCCTATCTTCAAAAAACTGATCTCCAGGCTTTTCTTCGTCATCAAAATCCAGGTTGTATGATAATCCTGAACATCCTCCTCCTTTAACAGATACACGCAAAAAATACGTAGTATCCATTTGCGACTCTTCCATTAACTGGTCGATTTTGCTTTTTGCTTTATCAGTGATTGTTATCATTTTCTTATCGTTTTAAGACCGGGCTATGTGCCCCGATCTAATTAATGATGAGATTTAGCCAGTTCAATCGGCTCCATGCCATTTTTAACACGGTAGTCGTTGATCGCAGATTTAATTGCATCCTCTGCCAATACTGAGCAGTGGATTTTAACCGGTGGTAAAGCCAGTTCTTCTACGATATCCATGTTGTCAATTGTTAAGGCTTCATCTATACTTTTACCTTTTAACCATTCTGTAGCCAAAGATGAAGACGCAATTGCAGATCCGCAACCAAAGGTTTTGAATTTAGCATCGGTAATCATATTGTTTTCATCTACTTCAATCTGCAAACGCATTACGTCACCGCACTCAGGTGCGCCAACTAATCCTGTACCTACAGATTTGCTATCTTTATTTAAAGTACCAACATTTCTAGGGTTGGTATAGTGTTCCATTACTTTTTCTGAGTATGCCATTTTGTTTCTTTTTAGGAGCTTAGCTTAGTGCTCTGCCCATTCAATTTTACTTAAATCAATTCCTTCTTTAAACATTTCCCAAAGTGGAGAAAGATCTCTCAGGTGGTTAACTGCTTTCTTTGTATTCTCAATTGCGTAATCAATTTCTTCTTCAGTAGTGAAACGACCAAGGCCGAAACGGATAGAAGAGTGTGCCAGATCATCTGAAAGGCCTAAGCTTTTTAAAACGTAAGACGGTTCCAATGAAGCAGAAGTACATGCCGAACCTGAAGAAACCGCAAGATCCTTCATCGCCATCATCAATCCTTCACCTTCTACATATTTAAATGAGATGTTCGCTACATGAGGTAAGCGGTGTTCTGTGTTACCGTTTACATAGCTTTCTTCCATTTGGCTCAATGAAGCTTCCAGTTTATCCCTCAATACGGAAAGACGTTTTGCCTCTTCGTCCATTTCTAAACGGCAAAGTTCACATGCTTTACCAAGACCAACGATACCAGGTACGTTTAATGTACCTGAACGCATACCGCGCTCATGACCACCGCCATCAATTTGTGCGGTTACTTTAACCCTTGGGTTTTTACGGCGTACATAAAGTACTCCAACACCTTTAGGGCCATACATTTTATGTGCAGAGAAAGCCATTAGGTCAATCCCGTCCGCATTTACATCTACAGGTATTTTACCTACAGCCTGTGTTGCGTCAGTCATGAACAGTGCGCCGAATTTATGAGCAATAGCAGATATTTCTTTAACCGGTTGAATTACACCAATTTCGTTATTTCCATACATGATGGTTACCAGGATGGTTTGCTCTGTCATAGCAGCCTCAAGCTCCTGAAGATCAATTAATCCATCCTCTTTTACTTTCAGATAAGTAACTTTCGCACCCAGTTTCTCTAAATGCTTGCAGGTATCTAAAACGGCTTTATGTTCCGTTGTAGCGGTAATAATGTGGTTACCCTTTTCCTGGTACATTTCGAATACACCTTTAATACCCAAGTTATCTGCTTCTGTAGCTCCTGAAGTGAAAATGATTTCTTTTTCAGTACAGCCAATCAATTTCGCAGCTTGCTCACGTGCATAGTCAACACCTTCTTCAGCAACCCATCCAAATGCATGGTTACGGCTTGCGGCATTACCAAATTTGCTGGTGAAATAAGGCAACATCGCTTCCAGTACTCTTGGATCAAGAGGAGTAGTTGCGTTATTATCTAAGTAAATAGGAAGTTCCATTATAATATATTTGTTCTTTATTAATATACAAAGATACGAAAAAAGATTGCCAACAATTATAAATAATACCTATGACGGTATAGGTAAAACATGCATTTTTACATTTTTTTAACGTTTGTGTCAGATATGAATAAAATAGAACATATAGGTATTGCAGTTAAAGATATGGATATTTCCTGCGATCTTTATGAAAAACTGCTTGGGACGGCCTGTTATAAAAAGCAAGAAGTAGCGTCGGAAGGGGTTAATACAGCCTTTTTTAAAACCGGGGCGAACAAAATAGAGTTGCTGACAGCGACCTCCGCTGATAGTCCGATTGCCAGGTTTCTGGAAAAGAAGGGAGAGGGGATACATCATATTGCATTTGATGTGGATGATATTGTTGCAGAAATGGACCGGCTAAAGGCCGAAGGTTTTATTTTATTAAATGAAGCACCTAAATTGGGGGCAGATAATAAACTGGTTTGTTTTGTGCACCCAAAAGGAACCAATGGTGTTTTAGTAGAGCTCTGTCAGGAGATAAAGTAGAAATGGAAGATTTTAAATCATTAGGCAAGATTGTAAGTACAGACTTTGAAGTAGAGGATCTTTTGTCAGAAGATTTATTGCGTGCACGTTTGATCGAGGCTTTTGCTTATTTACTAGATAATAATATTTCTAAAATGATGAACATCCTTTACCGTACGGATGTGAACGAGGAGAAACTGAAAGCGCTTTTAATCAGTAATTCTGATTTGCCCTCCGCAGAGGTGATTGCGGACGCATATATCAACAGGCAAAAGGAGAAAGTGGAGACGAGAAAAAAGTATAGTAGATAATTTTTCCACACATACTTGTTATTGAAAAATAAAATACTGATATTTGCATCCTTAAAAATAAGCGACAAACAAGTATATAATAATATTATGAAAAAAGATCTGCATCCATCAAACTATAGATTTGTAGTGTTTAAAGATATGTCAAACGAGTATTCTTTTTTAACTAAATCTTGTGTAGATACTAAAGAGAGCATCAAATGGGAAGATGGCAACGAGTATCCTTTATATAAATTAGAGATCTCACACACTTCTCACCCTTTCTATACAGGTAAAATGAAATTGGTTGATACTGCTGGTCGTATCGATAAATTTAAAACACGTTACGCTAAAAAGTAATTATACACAAATAGGAAATTATTTAAGTCCCGATGCTGTTGCTTCGGGACTTTTTTTATTTTTGTAGCTTATGATAATCAATTTGTTTGATGATGGTGCCTGGCAGTCATTACGGCCGCTAACTTTTACAAGGCCGGTTGCTGATCTTCGTGTAGGTATTTTGACGATTGCCGAAAAATGGCAAAAGCATTTAAATGCGGAGTGTGGTTACGCGACACAAGCTTACTTAGCTGTTAAATATCCGGTACTTGAAGGTGCTGAATTATTTCTAAATGGCTCTGTGTGTCCTAACGAAGCGCTACTTGAAGCTGTTTCCAAGCTTAAATCCGGGGAAGCACTAAAAAAAGGAACTTTACTTATCGCTTATAGGGGAGGTCCTGATGGGGCGGATCCTGTAGGAGATTTATTAGTACAAATGCGAACGCACGAATATTCTGGTGATTTAACCAGGATTGCGGTTCCTGAAGATATTTTCAGGAATAACGATACAGAACTGCGACAGGATTTCGCTATGCTTACCAAAGGAAAAACTTCTGTAAAACTAAGTGGAACGAATACCTTTTTAGGCGATGATATTTTTGCCGAAGAAGGGGCGCAGGCAGAGTGTTCTACTTTCAATAGTTTAAACGGACCGATTTATATCGGTCAGAATTCCCAGGTATGGGAAGGTTGTCATATTCGTGGTTCTTTTGCTTTGTGTCACGATTCCCAGGTTAAAATGGGTGCAAAGATTTATGGGCAGACAACCATTGGTCCATATAGCCGGGTTGGTGGCGAAATTAACAACGCAGTGATCTGGGGTTATTCTTCTAAAGGCCATGAGGGCTACTTAGGTAATTCTGTTTTGGGTCAGTGGTGCAACATTGGTGCCGACAGCAACAATTCTAATCTTAAAAATAATTATGCAGATGTTAAGCTCTGGGACTATGAAACTGAAGCTTTCAGGGAAACGGGATTGCAGTTCTGTGGTTTAATTATGGCCGACCACGCGAAATGCGGCATCAACACAATGTTCAATACCGGAACCGTTGCCGGGGTAAGTGCCAATGTTTTTGGTGCAGGCTTCCCACGTAACTTTATCCCTGATTTTGCCTGGGGAGGTCCACAGGGATTTGATGTGTATAAGCTTGATAAAATGTTTGAAACTGCTGAAAAGGTTTACGAGCGCAGAAAAATAACATTTGATCAAACTGAAAAGGATATATTAGCGGCTATTTTCGACGAGACAAGAAAACACAGACATTTTTAATAAAATAAAAACCTACTAAATAACAATATACAATGAGAAAAAAAATAGTTGCAGGGAACTGGAAAATGAACCAGGAGTATGCGAGTGGCATATCTTTGTTTTCGGAAATCGTTAATATGGTAAGAGATGAAAAAAAAGGCGATCAGATCGCAATTATTTGCTCACCATATATTCATTTGAACAGCCTGGCTAAATTGGGTGGTGATGTTGTTAAAATAGGTGCTCAAAACTGTCACCAAAATGATAGCGGCGCATTTACAGGAGAAATATCAGCAGGAATGATCAAATCTGTTGGTTGTGAATATGTAATCATCGGTCACTCTGAAAGACGTCAGTATTTTGCTGAAAGTAATGAATTGCTTGCTGCTAAAACTGTTAAGGTATTGGAAAACGGACTTTCTCCGATTTTCTGTATCGGTGAAACACTAGAAGAAAGAAACAACGGAACTTATTTCGACGTACTTAAAACTCAACTGGAACAAGGTGTTTTCGGTCTTAGTGCAGCTGATTTTGCAAAAGTTGTGATCGCTTACGAACCGGTATGGGCAATAGGAACAGGACTTACAGCTACTTCTGATCAAGCCCAGGAAGTTCACGCTTACATCAGAAAAGAAATTGCAGCGAAATATAGTGCAGAAATAGCTGATAACACGACTATTTTATATGGCGGTAGCTGTAATCCTAAAAATGCAGCGGAGCTTTTTGCACAGGCTGATATAGATGGTGGTTTGATAGGTGGTGCATCTCTGAAATCAAGGGATTTTGTGGATATTGTTAAAGCTTTTAATTCTTAATGAAATATATACAGGTAACTTTTAGTTTTAAGGCTATTGAAGCGTACCAGCAAGACTTACTAATCGCTGAGCTGGGAGATATAGGTTTTAATACTTTTGAAGAGGTAGAAGGTGGCTTTCTTGCATTTGTAGATTTAAACACATTTAGTGAAGATAAGTTGAAAAATGTACTGGAGCAGTTTGAGGGTGAATTCGAATGTAATTATACCATTTCTGAAATTGAAGGTAAAAACTGGAACGAGGAGTGGGAGAAGAATTTTGAGCCATTGATCATCAATGATCAGTGCTATGTGCGGGCTACCTTTCATGAGGCACAACCCGCATATCGCTATGAAATTGTTATTGATCCGAAGATGGCTTTCGGGACAGGGCATCATCAGACCACAACCATGATGATGCAGTATATTCTGGAAACTGATGTTAAGGACAAGGAAATACTCGATATGGGTTGCGGAACGGCGATCCTCGCAATTCTAGCTGCTAAAAAAGGAGCTTCAAGGCTCATCGCGATAGATAATGATGAGGTATGTTACGAGAGTTCTGTGGAGAATGCCGCGTTGAACGATATTATTAATCTTGAAGCGCTTTGTGGCGGAAAAGAGGCGATCCCGGATACTGCATTCGACATCATCCTGGCTAATATCAACAGGAATATTCTGCTTGATCAGATACCGGCTTATGCAAAGGTGTTGAAAGCTGGTGGCAGTATCTTCTTCAGCGGATTTTATGAGACTCCTGATCTGGATATGATTAAAGGGGCTTGCGAACCGCTGGGGATTAAATATGTGGACCATAAAAAGATTGGAGAATGGGTGGCTGCCTGTTTTAAAAAGAATTAATTCAATAAATAAAGTATGCGTATACATTTTATAGCGATAGGTGGTAGTGCGATGCATAACCTGGCAATAGCGCTGCATAAAAAAGGATACCAGGTGACTGGCTCAGATGATGCTATTTTTGAGCCATCAAGCAGCAGATTGGCCAGATATGGTCTTTTACCTGGGGAGATGGGGTGGAACGAAGCGAATATTACCGCTGACCTGGATGCTGTGATTTTGGGAATGCATGCTTTAACAGATAATCCTGAATTGCTGAAAGCCCAGGAACTGGGAATTAAAATATATTCTTATCCCGAATATATCTATGAGCAGACTAAGGATAAGCTAAGGGTTGTAATAGGCGGAAGTCATGGTAAAACAACCATTACCTCGATGATATTACATGTGCTTAATTTTTACGAAAAGGATTTCGATTACCTGGTAGGCGCCCAGCTTGCTGGTTTTGATACCATGGTGAAAATTACAGATGAAGCACCTATAATTGTTATAGAAGGAGATGAGTACCTTGCATCGCCGATAGACAGAAGACCTAAATTCCATTTGTATAAAGCAAATCTTGCTGTTATCAGTGGTATTGCCTGGGATCATATCAATGTATTTAAAACCTATGCTGATTATACCCGGCAATTTGAATTGTTTATTGATACTATAGAACCTGGCGGAAAATTAGTTTATTGCTCTGCTGATAAGGATCTTGAACAAATCGTTCAGCAAAGTTCAGCTGATATAGAGAAAATCGGGTATGAAATACCGGAGCATCTGGTAAAAGATGGCATTACTTATTTGCTGCCTGATGAAACACCGCTTAAAGTTTTTGGTGATCATAACCTGATGAACCTCAATGCAGCTAAATTAATTTGTGCAGAATTAGGGATAGATACCAAACAATTTGATGCCGCTATTGGTTCTTTTACCGGAGCTGCAAAGCGATTGGAACTTTTGCTGGCTGAGGGCGAAACTAACGTATATAAAGACTTCGCACATTCACCGTCTAAGTTGAAAGCTACAATTGATGCGGTTAAAGCACAGTTTCCCAATAGGAAATTAGTTGCGTGTATAGAGTTACATACATTTAGTAGTTTAAATAAAGACTTTTTGGTTCAATATGCGGACACAATGGCGATTGCGGATACAGCAATTGTGTATATTGATGAAAAAACTTTTCAGCATAAAAAATTGGAGCCTTTCACGAAAATAGATGTTCAAACAGCATTTAACAGCCCCGAATTGCTCTTTTTTGATAATTCAACGCTCTTGAAAGAATATCTGCTTAAAGTAAATTTTTATCGTACTAACTTACTTTTAATGAGTTCCGGGAATTTTGGTGGAGTTGATCTGGTTAAATTGGCACGTGAGTTGAATACAGTTGGGCAAGGAATATAATTACAAGATTACACACCTAAATTAAAAATATGAATATCATTGGAAAAAACATTAGACAACTGCGCCAAAAAAATGGCTGGAGCCAGGGAGAAGTGGCCAAACGTCTAAATATTTCAATCCCTGCGTTCTCAAAAATTGAAACTGGTATTACAGATATAAACATTTCTAGACTTGCCCAGATTGCTAACCTTTTTGAGGTTTCAACAATGGATATTATCTCTAAAGAAGGAGAGAATCCACAGTCGCTTAATTTTGAGGAAATTAATAAGCTGAAGGAAAAGCTTGCTCAAAGAGAAGAAGAAATCATTAAACTTCAGAAAAAGGTGATTGATCTTTACGAGGAAATCAGAGAGAAAAAAAATTAAAATAGTTTCCGCATAGTCAGGTGCCTCTTTCCAAAAGTGGCACCTGTTGCTTCATGAATCGAGAGCATTTTATCATTGAAATCCCCAACCCAGGAAAGTTCCAGCTCATCGTATTGATTCTTAGGTAAAACATATTCTTTTAGTTTGATGAACAAGGCCGATTCGAGGCCATGTTTTTGATAGGCAGATTTGGTGCCCATTACTATGGCGCGCATACGGTTTACACCTACCCACCGTCTATACACAAACTTTAGTTTTTCAATTAATCCCAGTTTTCCATTGAAGTCTTTGATCATTTGGTTCGCATCAGGTATGATCACTACAAAAGATGCAGGTTCTCCATTGATGTAGGCAAACCAGATGAGTTTCTCGTCCATAATGGTCTGCATTTTTTCAAAACTTTCTTCCAGGGTTTCCTTTTTAATGGGAACAAAGTTCTCAAAGTTTTTCCAGGCATCATTGTAGATCTCCATCAGATCGGCAACATATTTTGCGGAGTTCTTTTTAGAAAAATGTTCGAAGGTGTAACCGGGTTTATTGGCTACCCAGTTCGCTATTTTTGTAAAACGTTCGGGAAAGGGGTTTCTAACGGCCAGGTGATTGGTAATCTGCTCATATTCCTTTTTAAAGCCATATTCAGTAAAAAAGGCCTGGTAGTATGGATGATGGTAGTTCATGCCATAAGAAGGGGGCGTGAAGCCTTCTACAAGCAAACCCCAGAAAGAGTCGTTTTCGCCGAAATTAATAGGACCGTCCATCGCCTTCATTCCATTTTCCTGGAGCCAGGATTTTGCCGTGTCGAAAAGCAGGAAAGCCGCTTCTTTGTCATTGATACATTCAAAAAAGCCCATACCACCGGTAGGTTGCTCGTACTGGTAAGCTTTTTTATCATTTATAAATGCTGCGACACGACCGATAAGCTTACCATTGTTGTCCCGCAATATCCATCGTGTACATTTTCCATGTTGGAAAAAAGGGTTCTTATGTATGTCAAATATTTGTTCGATATCCTGATCAAGGGGGCAGATCCAATTTTTATCATCTTTATATATCAAACGGGCAGTGGCTAAAAAATCTTTTCTGGAACTTTTTCCGGATACCGAGGTTATTTGCATTTCTCCTGATGGAATTTAAAATAAAAAGCATCCTGAGAAGGATGCTTTATTAATCATTATTTTTTAATTGTTAATAGTCGTCATCGTCATCATCCGAAAAACTATCAAAGGAGTCCAGATCATCTAATGGCATGTCGAGGTCGTCATCATCATCGTCATATGATTTCTTTTTGCTTGTTCCTTCATACGACTCATCCAGATCATTCTCTGGATCTTCTGCTTGGCTTTTGTTGATTGGTTTTTTTGGAGTTTTCATTACAAAAAATATAATTCCGTAAGGTTTTTATTTGATAAGTTAAATTTACTAAAAATCTTTCTAAATCAAAAGAACGATGTTTTTTTTAAATTTTTAGCTGTTCAAAAGTAAGACAAAAAGAAAATTCTCAAAGAATTTTTTTACAAAATAATATTGGGATAGTTATCAACATAAAGGCTTTGATCGAGGTATGGGTAGTCGGGGACTAAAAGTGCTGGGGATATTCAAAAATACATTGGGAGAAGGGGGCAAAAAAAATGGTAAAGCTATGAACTTTACCATTTTTTAACACACAAATGAAACCTGAATTGAGATATAGTTTTAGGTTAGGTAAAAATATCTTTGATCAATCCTATAAGAACGCTTTATGCAAACTTCTGTTTGCTTTAATATCTATAACAAGTTTAATGCTATTTTAACTATGATTAATGTAAACTTAGTAAGTGGTATGTATAATTGAGTAAACGGTAAATTAGTGATTTAAAGGTACCGAAATAGCTACATATGTGCCGGCAATACCGTTCTGTTTAATGTCTATCTGTATTGGATTTGCTTCAACTTGATTGAGTAGATTGATACGTTCTTTGGTCAGGCTCATTCCTTTGCTGATATGGTGCCCCTTTTTGTTTTTCAAAGAATTATCAATGCCTATACCATCATCAATAATCTGGATCAGCAAATGCTCTTCGTCTTTGAGATCTATATTTATTTGAAGCTGACCACCATCTTCCTTAGGCATCAGGCCATGCCATATCGCATTTTCTATATAAGGCTGCAAAATCATTGAGGGAATGAGGGTTTCCTCTTTATCAATGGCGGGGTTCACAGTTATACTGTATTTGAACTTTTCCCCAAATCTCTTTTTCTCCAGACTAAGGTACAATTCCAGATATTCTAGTTCCTCTTCAAGGCTGATAAAGCTTTTTGTACAGATTTCCAGATTTTTTCTGATCAACTTCGCAAAGCCTGTTAATATCTTATTTGCCGAATTTGTATCTTTTGTGTTGATGTAATGCTGAATGGAGTTCATCACGTTAAATACAAAATGGGGGTTCATCATTGCCTGTAATGCCCGTTGTTCAAGCATTAGTATCTTATTTTTTAGCAATAGCTGCTGCTGTTCTTTATTTTTCTGGATTCTGGTAATAACCACGGCAGCTTTATAGAAGGCAAATCCCGCTAAAATAAAGATTCCTGCTAAAAACCAGCCCGTCTGCCAAAAGTGTCTTTTCAAAGAAAAGTTGACCCTTGCAGGCGTACTCCAGTTATTATTGTTTGATTTTGCACTGATTTCAAAGGTATAGTCGCCAGGCTCCAGAGAAGAAAACTCCAACCTGCGACTCTTGGTTTCTGTCCAGTTCGCATCAGTTTTTAAACGGTAACGGTAGGTAATGCTTTTATTCTTGAAATCAATAGCGCTGTAAGTAAAAGCAATGTTATTGTCAGATGGGGACAGCGTATACATCGCATAGTTCAGACCGAGCTTCGTTTTGTTATTTACGATAGATGATATTAAAACCTTAGGCGCTTCATTGACACCGTTTGTTTTATGATAGGAAAAATAAATCAGTCCATTATTGGTTGCAAAGTAGGCGTAGCGGCTATCAATATACAAGCTATTTACATCATCGGCCAGCATAGCATTGGTATATTCAAAAGACTCTACCGCAAATTTTTTATCATTCAGGGCGATCCTGTTGATGCCATTATTGGTTACAATCCACAGGTAGTTGTCCTTTACAAACAATCGTTTACAAATGTTATCAGCAAGCCCGTCTTTTTGTGTAAATACTCTTATTACCTTTTTATTTTTAAAGAATACGATTCCGTACCCGTCAGTAGCAAGCGCAATGGTTCCGTCAGGTAATTCCTGAATGTCATTGATCCTTTTAGTCAGGAGTGAATGATCTCCGGAATAATTATACAGGATGCCATTTGAAAACTTTGAAAGCCCGTTGATATTAGAAAACCAAAGGTTTTGCTGGTTGTCAAAAAATACGCGATATGCCCTGTTGTTAAAAAAATCAATTCCCTGTTTAAAATTTAGGGAAGTAAACACCAGTTTATTCGTTCTATCCGGCAAAATAAATACACCGGAAGAAAGGGCCAATGCCAGCGTATTGTTTTTGGGAATGCTGAAACTTTTTATAACCAACATATTGTTGTTCGTTTCCTTTAAATAGTCGACATCCTTCTTCCCATTAATATTGTTTACTCTTCCCAGGCCATAATCCGAACTAAAATACATAGCCTTATGAGGGGCGTCATAAATCATTTGCTTAATTGAACTATATCTTTTTTTATCAGGAAGCTGAATTTTACTGATTCCAAAGCTGTTCAGATTAAGGATATTAATCTGGCCCTCATCCATTCCCAGCCATAAGTTGTTGCTGGTATCTTTGGCTATACTCTTCACCATATCGGTATTTAAGCCATTCGATTTATTGATGATGTATAAACGCTCATCCTTTTGGGGTAGCATATAAATGCCGCTGTTTGTGGTAAACCACATGTTATTTTTGGAATCCTTGATCACCTGACTGGTTGGAATATTCCTGAGGTATGGCGTTATTTTGCCTGAAGGTTCAATGTGAAAGACCCCATTTCCGTTGCTAAGCCATAGGTCGTCATTTTTGTCTAAATAGAAATATCCGGGATCACTGGCGAGCAGGGCGGTATCAATTTTAAGTAGTAAATGCTGATTGAAGCCTTCTCTGATATTAAGCCCCTTTCTATCCAGATAACCTAAACTTTTATCGGGAAGATTAAGGATAGTTTTATAAGATAGGGGCAAGGAGCCATGAGAAGCGATGTTAAAGGTTTTGTTATTGAAAATACGAATACATTGGTTACTGAAAGCCCATATTGTTCCAGATTTATCTTCGTGTATAAATGTGCTTGTATATTCATGTATGGGGTTGGCCGATATATATTTTGTAATCGTTTTTTTATCCCACATCACGAGGACATTTTTATTGGTTCCAAACCAGATCCTGCCTTTGCTGTCTTCAAAAAATGAAACAATTACAGCATTGAATTTTAATAATTTCAGCAGTTTATCATTGTTCTCATTGTATATTTTTCCGTTAAAAAAATAACTCAGCTGTCCGTTTAAGGCTAAGAACCATATCTTACCGCTTTTATCTTCTTTTAGCTGTAAGATCTGGTTGTCCGGCAGTCCATCGTCGATTGAAAAATTTTCAAAGATCTTACCATCAAAACGGCTTACCCCAGCATCGGTAGCCACCCATATATACCCCTTTGAATCCTGTAAAGTGTAATAACAATTGTTACTTGGTAATCCGTTTTTAGTACTGAAATGCTGTAAATAAGTGTTTTGTGAATAGGCCGAAAAGCTAAAAGCTAGCAGTAGCATTACAGCCGTTAATAGCTTCTTTATGGGGCATATTCGTTTATTTATCACTATCAAAGCTTGTATAGGATTTAATTTTATCAGCAAAGTCACTGGCACGTCTTCTTGACACCGCAATTTTCTCTCCGTTTTTCAGTATCACTTCCAATCCATTTCTTGAATTGTACTCTTTTACATAATTAAGGTTAACAATACTCGATTTGTGGATTCTTACAAACTGGTTGTCTGGCAGGATTTCCTCATATTCTTTCAATACTTTGGATACTGTGATTTTATCCTTGTTTTGCAGGTAAAAAATGGAATAATTGCTGTCTGCCGCAATATGGATAATGTCATCGATATTAACCAGACTATATCCCTGTCCGTTTGGTAAACTGATTTTTCTGATTTCGTTTCTTTCTGAAAGGTTTACCGCTAGGTTTTGCAGGCTTTCTTTCCGGCCATTACCCTTTTTATTTAAGTTGATGTATTTTTCGGCCTTGTCGACCGCCATTTTCAATTCATCAATATCAATAGGTTTCAATAGATAGTCGAGGGCATTGGCTTTAATTGCTTTCAATGCATACTGATCATAAGCTGTTGTAAATATAACATGTGCGTTACCCGATTGTGCATGTGGTATCAGTTCAAAGCCATTCTCTCCCGGCATAGCAATATCCAGGAAAATCAAATCAATAGTATTGCCGGCAAGTAGGCTACGTGCTTCGGCAACAGACTTTGCAATGCCGGAGATGTGTATGCTTTCGCAATTTTCCTGAAGAAGAAAGTATAGTGAAGAACGGGCAAATTCTTCATCGTCAACAATAATAGTATTTAGCACAGCATTAAATTAATAGGGTCAATTTATTTAAAAAAAAAGGCAAATCAGGGTTTGTTTCACAAAATATAATCTCTATGTCAAAAACCGCCTTGGTTTTTCTTTCGTAATTAACGATGTCGTGTTTCATCAGACTTGCAAAATATGATGCAGAAGTAGATTGAAAATCTGAGAAACAAAACATCGTTATCTGAAAAAAACTTAAAACCTAAAACTATGAAAAATTTACAAGAACAAGAAAGACCTGATATGCTGGAAGAAGAACGCAGCATATTTAACGCGCGCTTGCAGCGCCGTTCTTTTTTGCAATATGCTGGTGCCGGGGCAGCTGGAATTGCATTAATTGCTGCTGGATGTAAAAAAGACCGTCATGAGGTACCTATGACAGGGGTTACATTGGATTTTAAAGATGATTTTGGCGTATTGAACTACGCATATGCTTTGGAGCAATTGGAAGCAGCTTTTTATATTCAGGTGGCTTCAAATCCGCCATCTACTTTTAGTCCTGCCGAAAAAACGTATTTCCAGGATATTCAGTTCCATGAAATTGCCCACCGTGAGTTTTTAAAGAAAGCATTGGGTACCGCGGCAATTGGCGGACTGGAAGTTAATTTTTCAAGCATCAATTTTACCGATCGTACCAGTGTTTTAAATGCGGCCAAAGCATTTGAAGATCTAGGTGTAGCAGCTTACAATGGTGCGGGTGTACGTATTAAAAGCGATACTTATTTAACGTTGGCCGGAAAGATTGTTTCCGTTGAAGCGCGCCATGCCGCTTACATCAGGGATTTAATCTCCAATGGTAGTTTTGCGGATTTGACCAGTCTTACTGCGCTTAATGCGGTAGACGCTAATGGGCTTGACGCGCAATTGGCACCCGATAAAGTACTTGCCATTGCGGGTACTTATATCAAAACAAAAGTTAATGTAATCAATCTTTAATCTTAAAACCAGAAATCATGAATATCGTAAATATATTAGAAGAAATTGAAAAGGTTGATGGAGAGATCTATGAGCGTTTAAACCCTAGAAGGGCTGCAATGAAAGACTTTTTTAATATGGGTAAAAAAATATCTTTAGCAGCTTTACCACTCGCAATGGGTTCTATGTTCCAAAAAGCTTATGGACAGTCTACCCCGAGTGCAGTAAATGATGTGTTGAACTTTGCACTTGCGTTGGAATATTTAGAGTACCATTTGTACAACCATGCTTTGGTTGCAGCTCCTGGCTTAACAATTCCTGCCGGTGCGCCAACTGCGGCAATTACAACCATTCGTAATCACGAGCTGGCTCACGTAAACTTGTTAAAAGGAGCTTTAGGCGCATCTGCCAGGGCAGAAATTACCTATGCAATGACTGATTTTACAGCTGGAGGAACATTTTCATTAGTGTACAATGATTACGTTACCTTCTTAAAAGTAGCATTAGGGTTTGAAGATACAGGAGTAAGGGCTTACAAAGGACAGGCTACGGTATTAAAGGGGAATGCTGTATTAACCACTGCCTTGCAGATCCATTCTGTGGAAGCCCGTCACGCTTCACACATCCGTCAGATGCTTGCGGCCAATGGTGCCACAGGGTTAAAACCATGGATTAGCTTAGGTGCGGGCGGCGTCTCCAATGATACTGGTGTTAGTGCGGTAGATCCGGTTTATGCAGGTGAAAATAATGATGCGCAGGCCGGAATTACCATTACAGGTATTGCAACTGGGGTAACTAAAGCTGCAGCTGTAGAATCTTTTGATGAGCCTTTATCAAAAGCTGAGGTAGTGATTATCGCGAACTTGTTCCTTAGAACAGGGTTTAAATTGTAAGGAGTGTTTGTTTAAGTTTATAATTAGGATAGGGAAGTTCGCTTCCCTATTTTTTTGCGGTTATTTTATGCCATAGTTAGATCAGTTGTTTTTATTATTTGGTAGCGGTAACATGGCCTACCAGTTAATCGATGTGGTGTTTCATAGTGACAAGAGGTAATATCTGAAAGATAGTGACTGCACGGTGAGAGCACAGTCGGTCCACGTTGAGTCCACGTTTTCTAATAAATAGGTGGACTTACCGTAGATGTACGTTTTAATTAATGTTTAGTTACTATTGCTTAATCCTTCCCGCACTGCAACTTGAGCACGGCCCTCTGACCGGAGGGGTATTTAGTAATTAATTACTTGTTCTTCTAAATGGTCTGGTAAGTCACGGTAGTTATATTGTTGTCCACGTAACTGTGGTTCAAAACCAGCTTCCCTAATTGCATCCTGTATTCCTTTTGCGGTAAACCGGTGCGGTGCCCCCGCGGCAGAAACCACATTCTCTTCAATCATGATGGAACCAAAATCATTTGCTCCGGCATGCAGACAAAGTTCGGCAACATTTTTACCTACCGTAAGCCACGAAGCTTGTATGTTTTTAATGTTAGGGAGCATAATGCGGCTTAATGCCAACATCCTGATATATTCATCTCCGGAAACATTGTTGCTGATTCCCCTTAAACGTTTTAACAATGTGCCGTCATCCTGGAAAGGCCATGGGATAAATGCCAGGAATCCTTTCGCATCCGCAGGCTTTTCACTTTGCACTTCTCTAATCCATACCAGGTGCTCAAAACGTTCCTCAATGGTTTCCACATGGCCAAACATCATCGTTGCGGAAGTGGTAATGTGTAACTGGTGTGCAGCTCTCATTACATCAAGCCATTCCTGTCCGCCACATTTACCTTTTGATATCAGTCTTCTTACCCTGTCGTTTAATATCTCCGCACCAGCGCCTGGCAACGAGTCCATTCCTGCTGCTTTTAAGGCAGATAGAACTTCAGTATGAGAAAGGCCTTCTAATTTCGCTACGTGTGCAATTTCCGGTGGGCCTAAAGCATGTAACTTCAGGTCAGGATATAATTCCTTAAGTTGTTTAAACAAATCGGCATAGAACTTCAATCCCAGATCAGGGTGGTGCCCACCTTGTAATAGCAGCTGATCGCCACCTAATCTGAATGTTTCTTCTATTTTTACTTTATAGGTTTCAATATCTGTAATGTAACTTTCATCATGTCCTGGTCTTCTGAAAAAATTACAGAACTTACAGTTAGCAATACAAACATTGGTTGTATTTACATTACGGTCAATCTGCCAGGTAACTTTACCATTGGGTACTTGTTTTTTTCTCAGTTCATTGGCTACATACGCAAGTTCAGCAGTTGCTGCATGATGATATAAAAAAACGCCCTCTTCTTTAGTTAAAAAGTCGAATTGTAAGGCCCTGTGTAATAATTCGGCAGTATTCATAGCACAAATATACCATAAGTTGTTTTTATCAATATAATTTGTTTGTCTTAATTAAATATGATCTGCATTCGGCTGTCCATTATTCCTATATTTGGCGCAATTATTTTTAATTATGGTAGATTTTAATCGCTTTACATTAGCCAATGGTTTACGTGTGCTGGTGCACGAAGATGATACAACACCTATGGCGGTGTTAAACATTTTATATGATGTTGGTGCAAGGGATGAAGAGGAGGGTAGGACCGGCTTCGCACATTTATTCGAGCACCTCATGTTTGGAGGGTCTGTAAATATTCCTAGTTACGATGAACCGTTACAACGGGTAGGTGGCGAGAACAATGCTTTTACCAGCAACGACATCACTAATTATTACATCACCTTACCGGCAGTAAACCTGGAAACAGCATTCTGGCTGGAAAGTGACCGGATGTTAAGTCTTGCTTTCTCTGAAAAGAGCCTGGAAACACAGCGTAATGTTGTATGCGAAGAATTTAAGCAGCGTTACCTTAATCAGCCTTATGGCGATGTATGGTTAAAACTGAGACCACTTGCATATACCACCCATCCTTATCGCTGGGCTACAATCGGACAAGATCTAAAGCAGATAGAAGATGCTAAAATGGAAGATGTGAAGGCATTTTTTCAGAAACATTATACGCCTCAGAACGCCATTATGGTAGTAGGTGGTAATGTTAAAACAGCAGATATAAAAGCATTGGCCGAGAAATGGTTTGAACCAATTCCTGCCGGAGAAAAATACCGGAGGGACTTGCCTAAAGAGCCTGTACAAACAGTAGAGCGTAGAGAAGTTGTGATGGCGGATGTGCCATTAAATGCGATTTATATGGCCTTTAAAATGCCTGCGAGAATGGATCCGGAATACCAGGCCTACGACCTGATGTCGGACGTACTTTCACAAGGACAATCTTCACGTCTTTACAATAGCTTATTGAAAGAACAACAATTGTTTAGTGATGTTCATGCTTATATCACCAGTAGCATCGATGAAGGCTTGTTCATCGTTGAAGGCAAATTGGTTGAGGGTGTAAGTCTGGAACAGGCCGAAGCCGCAATCTGGGGGGAGCTTAATAAACTGGTTGAGGAGCAGGTTACCGATGATGAAATTACAAAGGTTAAAAACAAGTCAGAATCTATTATGGTATTTGCGGAGATGAGTCTGTTAGATAAGGCCATGAACCTCGCCCATTATGAATTATTGGGTGATGCTGCCGGATTAAATACAGAGATAGATAAGTATCTTTCTGTAACGCCAGCAGCTATACAGCAATCTGCAAAAGCAACTTTTAAGAAAGAACAATGTTCAGTTTTACAATATTTAACTACCCAAAATGCTTAACCGTACACTAGCCCCTGAATCAAAACTGGTTGATGAAATTAGTTTCATTGAACCTTTAAAACAAGTGCTGGACAATGGCATACAGGTTTTTACCATTAACGCAGGTAAGCAGGAGCTTGTTCGTATAGAGTTTATATTCGAAAATGTAAACTGGAATGCTTCAAGACCTTTGGATGCCATTGCGGCAAGCCATTTAATTAACAATGGTACCAGTACACTTAGTGCTAAAGAAATTGCTGATAAAGTTGATTATTACGGTGCTTTTCTGCAGACAGAATACGGTGCTGATCAAACCTGCGTTAAGCTTTATACACTAAATAAACACCTGAACTCAGTGTTGCCTATCCTGCGTTCTATTTTAAACGATAGCATATTCCCTGAACAGGAACTGGCTATTTTTATACAGAACCAAAAGCAATCGTTACAGGTAAGCTTGCAAAAGAATGATTTCCTTGCGAGGAAACACTTCGCAAATGCGCTGTTTGACGATACCCCTTATGGCTCAAATATTCAGCCTTCTCATTATGATGCGATCAAAAGGGCAGACTTGCTGGAGTATTTTAAGGCAGCATATAAAGCCGAGAACTGTACCATTTTTGTAGCCGGTAAATTTGAAGAAGCTGAATTTAATATTCTGAACAATATTATTGGAAAAGAATGGAACAATAGCGGGTCATCTACAGCTAATAAGTTTGAATTCGCTGCGGTTCATAAAGGAGAAATTTTGGTGGAACGCCCCGAAGCGATCCAATCGGCCATAAGAATGGGAAGTCTGGCGATTACCAGGAAACATCCTGATTTTCCAGGTTTTCAGGTACTGAATTGTCTGCTTGGTGGTTACTTCGGTTCCAGGTTAATGGCCAACATTCGTGAAGATAAAGGATATACCTATGGCATTGGCTCGGCGGTAGCTTCTTTAAAGGATGCCGGTTACTTCTTTATCGCTACAGAAGTAGGAGCAGAGGTATGTAATAGCGCACTTACAGAAATTGAAAAAGAGATCAGTATCCTTAAGGATGAACTGGTGTCGGATGGAGAGCTTGGCCTGGTCAGAAATTATATGCTTGGCGCTATGTTAGGTAGCCTTGAAAATGCCTTTTCTCATGCGGATAAATTCAAGAACGTTTATTTCTCTGGATTGGATTACAGCTACTACGAAAATTACATCAAAACGGTAAAAACGATTACCGCCGCCGATTTAAAAGATCTGGCAAATAAATACCTAAATACCGACGACTTTACGAAAGTGGTTGTAGGTAAAAAATAGAAAAAATCCTGGCTAATTTATTTTAGCCAGGATTCCTTTTTGTTTATCGGCCTGATAGATTTTCTTATAAAAGGCAACAAATTCATTATATTTTTCTGGTGGATACTGTTTGTTTACCATTGTTTTTGTACGGGTATAAACCAATGTGTTTTCTTTCGCAATAACTTTTGCTGTATACTTGCCAAATTCCGATTCTATGACAATATCCTTAGGAATAAATTCTACTTTATAACCCTTTGGAATGGTGTAGGTGATCTCATCTTCATCGTTAAAACCATAATTAATACCAAAAAAGGTTTTCCTTGCTTCAATAGGGGTAATGGTATTCTCCTGTCTGTTTAACAGGTTTAAAGTAAGGAAGAGTTTGTCACTCCCTTTTGTAAGCAACTGGGTACATTTCAGGTTTATCTTTTCATTCAGTACTGGGACATTCTTGTTGGGTTGTTCATAGCTCAGCTCGCCAATTTGCATATTAGGGATGCTTAAACTGTTCATAATGCGTTTTCTTTTTTCCGTAGGTTCTATAAACAGCATTCCCGCATGATCTTCATATTGAGAATTTCCGTATTGTGTTTCGATACCAATATTCGCTGAGCCTTCCTCATCAAGGTCAACTTTCGCCTTTCTCTTCTGAAAATTATTTTGGGGAGTATATACGGGAGTTCGGGCAAGTTTACCTCCTTCTTCTGTAATCAGTAATACCGTTCTGTTAGAATTGTCATTGCCGATAAAACCAACAGGCATACGTTGACTGGTGCATTCCAGCCATGTGGTGTCTTTTTCCATTGGCACACAAAGTATCATATGGTTTGCCTGGTTCATGCTTGCATAGTTCTTATTTAAAGAAGGCATACCATTACCAATAACTACCAGGTTGGATTTTATTCCAGCTTCTTGCAATAAGGCTTTCATGTAGTTTGATAAGCCTTTACAATCGCTATAATTAACCATAGATACTTTTTCCGCAGCTATTGGTTTAAACCCACCTATCCCTAATTGTACGCCCACATACCTGGTATTGGATTGAAGGTAATTATACAATACTTTGATTTTCTCCTCCGGCGTCTTCGTATCTTTCACCAGCGCCTGAACTTTGGCTTTTGTGGTCTCAGGCAGTACCTGCCCACCGTTACTCAATGTAAATAACCAGGAGCCCATGTTTTTCCAGTTCTCAATGTTTGCTTTGGAGTTGTCGTACTCAAATTGGTTGGGTGCTAGATTTACCCAGGGCATTACATTTCTCAGGCCTACGCTCATTTGTTCATATTCCATTGCCGGTACATTTGCACATGCCCATTTATAGTGTATTTTATCCTTTATTTTTGTCGAATCTGTTTTAAGACCGTTACTTTTTAAGTATTTAAAGGTCATTGTTTCTGGTATTTTAAAGGTATAGCTGGAGTTTTCTATGGCATAGTTCCAGGTACTTGCCGGGTACCAGGTAGGGTAGCTCAGTATGCCCTTATAATCTACAGTATAGCTGAATTCTATGGTGTAGGGGAAACTGGTGTGTAAAAAGTTCAGATATTTGATCCGGTCATCCTGATATAAGGTGCCTTCAGAAACTGCACTCCTGTCTTTAAAATCACTGCTTTTATAGTCCTTGATCTTATTTCCTTTATCATCATACAACGTAGCCTTCAGACTGGAAATACTTGAGAAATTGTCATAAGATTCTTGCATAATGGAAGCATCTTCACCATTTTTATTTAAAATGGTGACAGCTGTTTTGTAGGTCATGGTTGCGTTTCCGGGATCTTTTACCTCATATACCATTTCTTCATTTCTGATCACTACAGCGGCATTCGTTTTCAGTTCAGCAGAAATCTTACCCACATCATAAACCCCTTGTGCGTTCAGCTTTACAAATGCGAATACCGCAGTTGCGAGAAATATCATTTTTTTTATCATTATCCCTTTTTTAATACGATTTGTTCAGCCTGTTTTCTGACTATATTTTTAAATAATTCTTTCAATTGATGGTATTCCTCGGAGGTGAAAAATGCTTTTTTAATCGATATTTTGCTGGTGATCATTAGTTTTCCTTCTTCAGCAGCAAACATGAAAGTAAATGCGGCAGCATCATCAGGTAAGGTTACTTTTTCATTTTTAGGTGCTTTATCCAGTTTATATTCCTTCGGGAAATCTATAGTGATGCGGTAATTTTCTTCTGTCGGAAAACCAAAATCAACAGGGAAATTTCTTTCTTCGAGCTTAAAGGGGTTCTCCTTTGTGCGTTCGAACAGGAGTGGGGTAAAGTAGGCCAGGTTTCCAGCTTCCTCAATGTTATCCTCCAGCATTACGTCCATTGTTTCTACCAAAGGTTCGGCCAGGTTATCCAATTGTTCAATTTTGTAATTTTTAACGCCGAGCCCGGGTTTCCCCGATTTATAGTCTTTCAGAAAATCCGTTTCATTGGTTGCAGAACGGTATCTATCCCTACGGTTTAAAGCTTCATAATGGGTAGATGATAAATATAATTTACCACTAAGTTTGTTTTCGTTGTCCAGCACAAGCATCAGATTGATATTTCTCTTGCTCAACCTTTTTTCTTCAAGTGAGATCCATTCCGCATTTTCATCCTTCAGGTTTACTTTTAACCCTTGATGGTTCAGGTTTTGATAAGCAATCAGTTCAGGGCTATGGTCTTTGTCAGTTGCGTCCAAGAAGAATACCTTATCTCCAACTTCCGCTTGTACAATCACATTGTTAAAATCTGTGATCATAGGGAAGCCGGGGTGGGCACCGTTTTCCCTTGTACTTAGCAGTACCGGTGATGCGGTAATATTTGCTTCCGTTAGGAGCGCCAGTAAACAAAGGTTGATATCGGCTGAGCTTCCGGTTTTCTTCTCGAATATTGTTTTCGGATTGGTTTCAGATGTATATTTACGATATTCATCATTCCATTTAATATTGTTTTTTACATAATTAAAAATCATTGTGACAACAGTATCCGGTTTAGTTTCTCCTTTTACAATGTCTTTCAATATGGTTTTACAATAGCTTCTTTTATTCAGGAATGCGCCAAAATTTTCATCATCTTTTAGTCCCTTTACAATCTTAGGCCATGATGTATTGAAGTCTTTATAAACTTGCCCTGGTACAGTAATGGAGCTTAATTCGAAGCCGATTTTACTGATGTAATCATCCATTGTAGTTACATAGTTTTCTCTTTTGAGTCCCGGTATGTTCTCTGCCAGGTAATGCATTCTGGAAGATTGTGCGGCAAGGGATTCCCCGCCCAGTAAGAATGTCTCATTTATTGTTTCCTGTTTAGGGTTTAGAAATATAAAACCACCGGCACTGGGTTTATATTTATAGTACTCAGGAATCGTAACAGTGAACTCCGAGTAAAGGGTAGGTATAGACCTCTGGAAATACCATGGGCCCAGTGTATAGATGAAGTCAGATGTCGTCTTGTACTTGTATTCCACAATTGAACCTTCTTTTACATTCGGTAAAGCGAATTTTTTAAGGGTATAGTTTTTATCCTGTTTTTCGGAAAATTTAGCGTCTTTATTGAGTTTGCTGACTACAATTTTACCACCCTCCATGTTATAGGTAGCAGCCTCCATATTGTCTATCTTAGATTCGGCACCATTTTGCCTGTAGAATTGAAGTTCCATATTTCCGTAATCGTAACCACCTTTATTGATGATTTTGTAGCGGGTATGTCGTTCAAAAACATACATGAAATTGCCAGTTTTAGCACTAAATTCAAAGAAGCCCCTACCTACATCAAATAAGGCGACGGCCGATGCAGCAGAATCTGTACCATTTACTTTGGTCTCAAATTCTGAGGGATCGATTTTACCGTATTTAAAAGTTTTTGACTTAACAACTGCTTTATCTTGTGCAGATGAAGAGATAGCGATTAACAATGAGCACGCCAGAAGAAATATTTTCTTATTCATGAAAAGCGATAATTTTTATACAATTATAACATATATCATGAAAATTAAAAAATTTATTTACTTAATATCCAGTAAGGTAACTACCCCGTCCATCGTAGCGACCAGAATCTTATTTTTGCTGATTACATTTACCGTATTTACCATCGAGTTGTCAATTTTATGTGCCCATACTGTTTTACGGGTGTCGGGATCAAAGGCATATACTACGCCATTTCTTGTGCCGAAGAATACCTGTTTGTCTTTAGCGATAAGCATTGATGGGGCATGTTCATACCCAAAACCCATGTTTAACCTCCATGCTACCCCTGGATCTGTAGCTTGTGTTTTATAAGCAACAACTTCATTGTTCATGGTTTTCCCAAAAATCATACTACCATCTTCGGCCATGCCAATAGATTCTCTTACTGTAGCCTCTTTGTTTCTCCAAAGGGTAGTGCCTTTATTTGCATCAATGGCATTAAGTACCCGGTCGGGAGCAGCAACATATATGATGCCTTCCCGGGCAACAGGTGTACACATGGCAGGTGAAAACATACGGTTAGGATGTCCGTTGCTCCATTTCCATAGCAAACTGCCATTTTTCTCGTTTAAGGCATACAGATATTTGCCCCAGGATCCAAAGATCACCTTTCCTTCATAAAGTATAGGCTTTCCAACGATAGCACCTTCCACACCATGAAATGCCCATAATTGTTTACCGGTCTTTAGATTGATAGCCCTGAAATGATGATCACTTCCACCGATATAAACCACATCATTTTCAATTACAGGTGTACCAAGCACCGCGAGCTTCGTTTTAAATTTCCAGATTTGTTTACCTGTATTGGTGTGTAGGGCATAGATGTTACCATCACCGGATCCCAATACGACAGTACTGTCGGAAATAGCCGGAGAAGAATAGATGGCCCCTTTTGTCTTAAAACCCCATTTCTTACTGCCATCTATTAGGTTTAGAGCTTCCACCTGCCCAATACTGTTGCCAAATATGACTAGTTTACCATCTGTAGCAGGCGTAAGTACCACATTTGCCGGAGCGTGATAAGTCCAGGCTTTCATAATCTGAGGATAAATAGTGTTCATCTGGTAAGACGGTCTTGCAACTTTTTGGGTAGCTGTAGCGGTGAATTTTCCCAAAGCGATTTTTCTCCATGTTTTTTCAAGTTGTAAACCTGGTTTTTTTACCGCGAACAAAACCGAATCGCTACGCATAGTGACGATGTTATAACCCCCAATATTGTCCTTTGCCCTGAGGTTGGAGCGACCCATTGTACCTGGTACGCCTTCAAAATCAAATGCCTGGTTGTTGTGCCCATGACCACAAATCGCATATTGAATATTGTATTTTTTGATCCTGTCTATGGCCTCATACCAGTTATCTAAACTGTTGTCAACAGGGTAATGATTGATAAATATTATTGGCATATCCACAGCTGTTTTCTTTAACAAGGTATCCAGCCAAACAACTGCGTCACGTGGGATATGGCCATCAGACATTCTTACATAGGGGCCTGAGGCGCAGGCGATAAAACGGTAACCATTGTGGTCAAAAGTAAATTTATCGCTGCCGAAGGCTTTAATGAAATCAACGCCTCCCGATTCGGACCAGCCGGTATCGTGGTTTCCCGGGATTACATAATATGGTTTTTTTAAATTGTTTAAGATATTTTTTGCCCGCTTAATTTCCTGTCGTGTACCCATTTCTGTTACATCGCCCGTTACCACAATAAAGTCGAGGTCATTTTGTTCATTGATATCCTTAACTGTTCGTACCAAATCTTCCTCACCTGTAGGTGACCCCAGGTGGGTATCTGTAACAAAAGCATATTTAAAAGTCTGGGCATTAGCACCTAAATAGATGCTGATAAAAATGACGAGAGAGAAAAGATACTTCATGTTTCAGTTAGATTTGTTTTGCACCAAATTACACCTTTTTGACTGTAACATAAACTATTATTTCAACAGCTCGGATGCTTTTTTTATATATTCATCTCTATCCTTCTGTTACACCTTTAATGGTTTGATCTACAAAAACATCTGGCCATATGCCCCTGGTGTGTAGCTGTCCACCGTCTTGCAGTTTTATCCATAGGATAACCGCTCAACCCGCAGATGGTTCTATCTGCGTTGATTAGCTCCGGCAGGATTGTCAAAATGCTATTGAAAATTAGATTTGTGTGTATAGGGAATGCTAATCTCATTGTAATCTTTTGCCTTGTACGTCCTATTTCTTTATAACTATTGCGCAGTATCAATAATAATCGTATTTTTGCCCGGCAAATAGTAACTCTTAAATTATTTGCTATGCAACTCGATCCCAATAAATTTATTGCCGAAGGACTAACATACGATGACGTATTATTAGTACCAGCCTATTCTGAAGTCTTGCCACGCGATGTGGATACCGGAAGTTTCTTAACAAAAAAAATACGCATTAATGTTCCTATAGTTTCTGCTGCTATGGATACTGTAACTGAGTCTGGTTTGGCTATCGCCATTGCCCAGGCAGGTGGTATTGGTATGCTGCACAAAAACATGAGCATTGAGCGTCAGGCAGAGGAGGTAAGAAAGGTAAAGCGCTCGGAAAGCGGAATGATCCAGGATCCTGTTACTTTAAATGCAAATGCAAAGGTTGCAGATGCTTTCCAGATCATGAAGGATTACAAAATCGGTGGTATTCCTGTTATTGATGCCGATAATAAATTAGTAGGTATCATCACAAACAGGGACCTGCGTTTCCAGAAAGACATGCAACGTAAGGTTTCGGAAGTAATGACCCGTGAAAACCTGATCACAGCAGCCGAAGGAACTACACTTTTACAGGCCGAAGAGATTTTACAGGATTATAAAATTGAAAAACTTCCTGTGGTGGATAAGGATGGCCGTTTGGCTGGACTAATCACCTTTAAGGATATTCAAAAATATAAAAACTACCCTAAAGCATGTAAAGACGAACGTGGACGTTTGCGTGTTGGTGCTGCTGTTGGTGTAGCCGCTGATAACATTGACCGCGTTGCAGCCTTGGTACAGGCAGGTGTAGATGTAGTGACTGTTGATACGGCTCATGGTCATTCAAAAGGTGTAATTGATATGGTGAAAGCCATTAAAGAAAGATGGCCGGACTTACAAGTGATTGCAGGTAATATTGCTACTGCTGATGCCGCAAGGGCTTTAGCGGCTGCAGGTGCTGATGCTGTAAAAGTTGGTATTGGTCCGGGTTCTATTTGTACTACAAGGATCATCGCAGGTGTAGGTGTACCACAGTTGTATGCTGTGTTTGAATGCGCACAGGCACTCATCGGCACAGGAATACCGGTTATCGCTGATGGTGGTATTAAACAAACGGGCGACATTGTGAAAGCGATAGCTGCTGGTGCAAGTGCAATTATGGCCGGTTCATTATTTGCCGGCGTAGAAGAATCACCAGGTGAAACGATTATTTATGAAGGCCGTAAGTTTAAATCTTACCGCGGTATGGGTTCTGTAGAAGCTATGCAACAAGGCTCTAAGGACCGTTACTTCCAGGACGAAACTGATGTAGTAACTAAACTGGTACCAGAGGGAATTGTAGGTCGTGTACCCTATAAAGGGACATTGGCAGAGGTGATTTATCAATATGTTGGAGGCCTGAGGGCCGGAATGCACTATTGTGGCGCAGCAACAATAGAAGACCTTCAGAAAGCTAAGTTTGTTCGTATTACTGCTGCAGGTATGAGAGAAAGTCATCCACATGATATTTCAATCACTAAAGAAGCACCAAATTATTCAAGATAATAATTGGTTATAAAAATGGGCTGTTAAAACAATTTTAACAGCCCATTTTTTGTATGACATAAATTGCAAATAACTGTTACAAAAACTCGTCTGGTTTAATTTCCCAAGTCCATGGTTTTTTAAAGCTGTTAAATGTGCGCATAGCTTTCACATTTAGCGGCTGCTCAAAAGTCTCATTGGCAAGTGTGCCACTACTAATTCTTCCGCTTACCACAGTTTTTTTATTGTTTAGAAAGTCATACTGTTTATCGTTCATTTCTCCCGAACCTTCCTGGTAAGCATAATTGTTGGCCTTGGTCAGGAGCCAGTCCTTATCCTGGTATTTAAAGCTATAATTAAGCTTCCAGCGCCAGTTTCCACCACCCTCAAAAGATAAGGTGAGGTTGTTGGCCGCAATGCTGATAGGACGCAGTGGATCACCCATTTCCCCACCTTCATCAGACCTTAAGATGAAATTGTTGTTTTGTGTGGACAGGCGATAAGCCCCAGTAGGCGACCGTCTGAAATATACAGCAAGTATTCTTGGTTTTTGTACTTCAGTAATGATCTCCGTGTCATTGTCACCATATGCCCGGTTTTCTTTTACAGGTCTATAAAATTCTATGATAAAAGCAATATCTTTTATATTATCGTTATTCAAATCACCTGATATACTATCTAATATCTTCCAGTTCGGTGGAACCAGTGATTCAACCGATTTTCCATAATCTGGCAGCGTAGGGAATACAAATGGCTGGGCGAAGCTTGCGGTATGGCAAAGTAAAAAAAAGAGGATCAGTTTAGTCTTCATAACAGCTTATAAACGATAATTATCCCATAATAGTGTTGACGGCTACGCAAGCGGAAGTTCAAAGCAAAAGGAAACCTCCCGGCCGCTAATTTTTACCTGAAGTTCACTTCCATTGCTTTTAATGTATTCGCGGCATAAATGTAGTCCTAACCCTATTCCTTTTTCATGGCCGGTACCCGAGGTAGCTTCAAAAGCATCAGGATTGGTCATACTTTCGATGTTCAGTTCATTGGTACTGGAAACGGTATTGCTGACACATATTTCCATCCGGGTTTGTTTAGACATCAAGCTGATGCCGATGCTATGAGATGGAGGCGTAAACTTTATGGCATTATCGATCAGGTTGCGCAATACCAATTGTATCTGGTTCTCATCGGCATAAACTATAGAATGCTCATCGGTTTGAAAGTTAATCGTAATTCCTTTAGCCTGAATCAGGGGCGAATACACCAATTTGAGGTCTTCAATCAGTTCTTTCAGGTTAAAATTGGCCGGTTGGGTTTTTATTCCTTCCATCTGGCTCTTTGCCCAATACAGCAGGTTATTGAGTGTATTGTGTATGGTATCTATATTTTTCTTGTTTTCATTTAAGAGCATTTTAAGTTCATCAAGCGAAAGGAGGTTCATATCCTTTAACGAAAAAATACTCATCAAACTATTGAAAGGACTCCTTAGGTCGTGGGCGATAATCGAAAATAGTTTGTTTTTTACAGCGTTTGACGATTCCAGTTGCAGAATGGTATCCGTTAGTTTTATGGTCCTTTCTTCTACTAGTTTCTCTAATCGTTCATTTTGCGTTTGGATCAATATAAGGTTCTCATCTTTTAACTTTTGTTGATTGGTAAGCACGGTTTTGTACCTGTCGCCCAATGCGAAGGCCAATAGTAGCAGTTCAACAGTTGAGCCTATAGGAACAAATTCAAAGCTATAATCATGAAAAGTAAATATCCCCTCGAGGCTTAATACTACAGCTATAATCGTAATTGCAATAAATGACCAGGCTATAATGTAATATTTTGCAGGTTTGTGTCCATTTCTGAACGAAGCGACTCCTGAGCACCAAAGTATAATGGTGCAAAGCAGTGAGATGAGTTGTGCCAATGTTGCCGAAATACTTTTAAAGCCAAGCACGCTAGTCAAGAACATTGCAATACAACATATAATAAGGAAATTATATGCCTTTATCCATGCCGGGGAAAAACTTTTAAGATTAAGGAATTTTCTTGAAAACAGAACAGAGGCGATAACTGAGATGCTAAGGAAAGCATGCGGATAAAGATTCAGTATAAGCCTTGCATCATAACCTAATAAATAGCCATAACCCCTTAAATAGGTTACGATATAAACAGCGAGGGAAAAAACATAAATGCTGTAATAGAGGTAAGTTTTATCCTTTAAGCTGAAATAAAGAAAGAGGTTAAACACAAACAAGGTTAATAATATACCGATGTATATAATTTCAAGACTGTTTTTAACGGATTTTCCCTGTGCGAAATTTTCTGAAGTAGCCATTTTAATCGGAACAATAAGTATGTTGTTCGTTTTTACCCTAAGCCATATCGTGTTGGAAGCCGCAGTCTTTGATTGTTTGGGCAGTTGAAAAATGAAATTGTTGGTTGTGGTCACCCCAGGTGCGTCTGGTACAACCGCACCGGCTACCCGGTGGAGGAGGCCATTGTCGGTATTAGTATAAAAATCAATATGTTCAATATTGGGTACATCCAATACCAAATAATTTCTTTCTTCCGCATTTCCAGTATATTCAATCCTGATCCAGAAGGCAGATTTTGTATTTCCGAGATTTAGGATATCTGCCTTGCCAGGTTTAAATTGTCCGTTTTTTGATAGTGCTTGTATTTCTGTAAGTGTAAGGCTGGCATGCTTATCTTCAAAGTAAGAAACCCGCTTTCCAAGATTTAGATTGCTAAGATTGCTGTCCAGGTTAATCATACGATCTGAACCATAGCTGTTTAATTGCGCAAGAAGAATTATCAATATGATCTGAAGACGCATATAACTTAATAAGGACTATTTCTAATGTAAACAAATTACACTAAAAACTACACATATGCTGAAATTTTGCCCATAAATTAATTGTCCTTTCGCAATATTTCCAGTGGAGGGTGGTTCAGTACTTTTCTGCTGCTAAGCACCCCGGTTACAACTACCAGTATAACAATTGACCCAAGTAAAATGATTATTGGTCCTATTGGCGGGATGAAGCTGGCTGTAAAACTAAACTTTGCCAGTGCCCAGCTGCCACCGATGGCCAGGATCATTCCTGCCCCTGCCGCCACAGCACCCAGAAAAAGGTATTCTATAGCTGTTATGGTAAGGATCTGTTTTCTGCTGGCGCCGAGCGTGCGCAGCAATACACTTTCCCGTAGCCGCTGTCCTTTACTGGTTAGCACTGCCGACAGTAGTACGATCCAGCCCGTAGCCATGCTAAAGGCAGCCATAAATGTAATTACAAAGCCTATTTTGGATAGCAGTTCGTCCAGAACTTTTAAGATGAGGCCAAGATCTATTACTGATACATTGGGAAATCTGCGTACCACATTGGCCTGGAAATCCGCCGATACCTTACCAGAAGGTACATGTGTCATCAGCACATGAAACTTAGGCGCGTCTTCAAGTACGCCGACAGGGAAAACTATTCTGAAGTTGGTCTGCATTCTGTTCCAGTTCACTTCTCTTATACTGCCAACTACCGTTGGAATCAGCATGCCTTGTACATTAAAAACGATACGGTCGCCGATCCCAACATGAATACGGCGGGCATAGCTTTCTTCCAGGGATACATATACAATATTTTCAGGAGGTTTTACCAGCCCTGACCATTTACCCGCGGTTACTTTCTCTGTATTTGTTAAAGTATCCTGATAAGTTACCCTGAGCTCGCCCCTGAAAGCGCGTTGTGAAGGTTCCTGTTTTTCGGATGCATTTGTACTATCAGAAGCAGCAAGTGCAGCGGCTGTTTTTCCATTGATCTCTTCAATCCGGACGGTAACAATTGGTACCTGACTGATTACCGGCAGCTGATAGGCGCTGACTAATTTTGTAACTCCTTCTTTTTGGTCGGTTTGAATATCAAATAAAACCATATTGGCCTGACTGCTTCCTGAGGAAAGTGTAATGCGGTTTATCAGAATACCCTGGACAAAGAACAGTGTGGCGATAAAGGCCGTGGACAGACCTATGGAAACCGTAAGCATCAATGTTTGGTTATTTGGCCGGTATAAATTAGCGAAACCTTGTTTCCATAAATAGCCGGTTGTTGCAGGAAGTAACCTGCGTACCACCCACATTAGCAACCTTGAAATGATAAAGAGTGAAGCAAATGAAATCAGAATTCCTCCGGTAAATGCCAAAGCTTGTATCCAGCTGTTCATTTGCAGCCTGGTAAAAGCTAGCACAAAGAATACGATGAGTATGTAGACTATCCATTTCAAAGGATCTGGTTTAAGTGTATGCTTTTCGAAAGATAGGCGCAGCGCATTTAAGGGCGAGATGTGCCTTACCGATAAGAGCGATGGTAGGGCGAACAATATGGAGATGATGATCCCGAGCATAATTCCTTGTCCGATAGCCCACCAGGATATCTGTACGGTAATTTCGACAGGAATAAAATCTTTTAATACAGCTGGGAGCAGGAACTGGATAATTGTACCCAGTAATGCACCACCGATAGCTCCGGTTAGTCCTATCGCCGTAATCTGAATGAGGTAAATGAGAAATGCCTCTGACGATTTTACACCCAGACAACGGAGGGTGGCGATAGCTGGAAGCTTTTCTCTTATGTACACCTGTATAGCGCTACCCACGCCGATACAGCCCAACAGCAGCGCTATAAAGCCCGAAAGGGCAAGAAACTTGTTTACGTCCTTAAAAGATCTACCTGTGTCTTCTTTTTTGGAAGCTACGGTTTCCACATCAAGGGCTTCTTTTTCCAGTTTAGGCTGAATTTGTTTCAGCACTTTATCTACCGCATTGGGATTATTAAACTTAAAGTAATATTTATATTGGATGCGACTGCCAATTTCTGTGAGGCCGGTCTGCTCCAGATATTGGAGCGGGATATATACCACTGGTGCAACAGTTGCAGCTATTCCCGTTTGACCGGGTACTTTATCAATTGCGCCTTCAATTTTGAAGGTAAGTTCTCCAACTTTAATGGAATCACCTGTTTTTGCATTGAACTGAAGCATCAGTGTTTTGTCTACCAACGCTGTTCTTTGCCCTGTTTTAAAGCTTTTACCAGCAGCGGCGGGTGTGGTCTCAATTTCACCATAATATGGATACCCACCTTGCAGTGCCCTGATCTGTACCAATCTGCTTTGCTGGCTTTTTACAAAATAAAGCATGGAAGCAAAACTGCGTTCTGTTGAGCGTTGGTTTCCAAGGGTATCGAGCATCGCAAGTACCTGTTTCGAGGGGAGTTTCCTACCTTCGATAGTAAGATCGGTGCCCGTTAGTATTTTTGCCTGTTTATCTATATCACCTTGCAAATTGTCCTTAAAAGAGTAGACGGCAACCAGGGCCGCTATACCCAGGATTATTGAAGAAATGAAAAGAAACAGCCGCGACCGGTTTCTCCGGCTATCTCTCCAGGCCATTGTAAACAACCACCTGACGTTTAGGGGGCGCCCAAATAGTTGACCTTCCTTAAGCATATAGGTCAGACTGAATGATTCCACCTTTTAATTTAATGATGCGACTGGTGCGGGAGGCGAGTTCAAGGTCATGCGTGACAATGACCAGGGTGGTACCTGCTTCCTGATTGAGCTCAAACATTAGTTTTTCTATTTTTTCGCTTGTTTCACTGTCAAGGTTACCCGTTGGTTCATCGGCAAATAAAATGGCCGGTTTATTAGAAAATGCCCTGGCAAGGGATACACGCTGTTGTTCACCGCCCGAAAGCTGTACCGGGTAATGCTGGGCACGGTTTGCGAGTCCTACTTTGTCCAAGAGTTCCATCGCCCTGCTATTAACATTTTTCTCTCTTCGCAGCTCCATAGGAACCATTACATTCTCGATGGCTGTCAGCGTGGGCATCAGCTGGAAATTCTGGAAGATAAAGCCTACATATTGATTGCGTACCGCGGCGCGCTCATCTTCCGTTAACTGGTCAAGCATTACTTTATTCAGAATTACACTGCCAGAACTTGCACGGTCTAATCCTGCGCAGAGGCCTAACAAGGTGGTTTTTCCGCTGCCGGAAGGCCCCGTAATGGCAATTGTAGAACCCTGACCGATGCTGAAACTGATGTCGTTAAGTACTGTTAACGCAGCTCCTGCACTTTTATAGGTTTTGCTGACGTTTTGAATTTCGAGGATATTTTCGGCGGACATGTAGAATATTTGTAATTAAGGGGTGCATTTTAAACTTAACGGATTATTCACTGTTAAATATACAGTTAATCACTATTTTTAGATTTATATATCCTATATATGTTACGTATGAAATTCACTAGTATAATAATTTTAAGTGCCCTGTTGATGGGCTGTGGCAACAATGAAAAAAAGAATGGTCAGTTAAAGGCCAAAACAGCCGAAGCTGGGGAGACAGCAAATAAAGAAAATGCCCGGCATATCCTGTTTTTTGGAACAAGTTTAACTGCCGGTTATGGACTTGATCCTGAAGAGGCCTATCCTGCATTGATCCAGAAAAAGATTGATTCTGCCGGTTTGAATTATAAGGTGATTAATGCCGGTTTGAGTGGCGAAACTTCCGCTGCGGGAAAGAGCCGGATAGACTGGCTACTGAAACAGCCGGTTAGTGTTTTTGTACTGGAACTGGGTGCAAATGATGGTTTAAGGGGCTTATCTGTCACTGAGACCGAGGCAAATCTACAGTCGGTAATAGATAAAGTAAAGACTAAATATCCAGATGTAAAGCTGGTGATGCTAGGCATGCAGATGCCACCAAATATGGGGGCAAAGTATACCGGCGATTTTAAAGCGGTATTCGGTAGCCTGGCTGAGAAAAATAAAATGGTTTATGTCCCTTTTCTGCTTGACAGGGTGGGAGGTGTAGCGAAGTTAAACCAGGAGGACGGAATTCATCCAACAGCTGAAGGACAAAAAATACTTGCAGAAAATGTTTGGGTTAAACTTAAGGGACAACTATAGTTGTTTAATTGACCAGTTCTAATTAACCATGTGTAATTGAACATGTTTATTTGACAATGTTTAATTACACATGGTCGTATCATTAATTCGGTTGTCATCCTGGCGAAGGCCAGGACCTCTCTGTAAAAAGATGGAATAGCGCTATCTCTTTTTAGAAGAAACCAGGATCACCACGCCTGCAACTAAAACAATACCACCCACATATGGCGGCCAGTTTACATTTTTCTCTTTGTCCGCTGATATTTGAATAGGTCCGGCATCTACTATTTTCTCTTTTTTAGTATAGGTGAAACCTGTCCATACTAACATAATAATCCCTAATAGGGTAAGAATTAATCCAAGGGGCTTGTTCATGTTAATTATCTATTTAGTTCTGTAATATTAACAGAACTTGTAATAGAATGTTTGGCTCTTGTTTCACTATATTTGTCGCATAGCCTTTAACCAATGCCGGCATATGAAACTATTAGCGACCTCGAATTAATTGATCTGATCAGATCGGGAGACCATGCTGCTTTCGCCGAGCTGTATGAGCGGTATAAAGTAGTTTTATATCTTCATGCTAAAAGAATGCTTGACGATGAGGATGAAACCAAAGATGTAATCCAGGAAATATTTACCCATCTATGGACAAAAAAAGCAGGCCTTGTGATTGCTACTTCTGTAAAATCTTATCTGTATAGTGCTGTTCGTAATAAAGTATTTAATGTACTTGCCCATCGGAAATTTGAGCTGAATTATTTGAATTCGTTGCAGGAGGTTATTGACCTCGGCGAAACCAGTATCGAGGCTGCAATGCGGGAGAAAGAGCTGATTGCGATGATTGAACAGGAAATCCAGGAGCTTCCCGGGAAAATGCGCGAAGTTTTTGAGTTAAGCCGTAAGCATCACCTCAGTCATAAGGAAATTGCCGAAAAACTAAACATTTCCGATAAAACGGTAAAGAAACAAATCAACAATGCGATTAAGATTATGCGGCTTAAGATCAATACTATTTTAATGGTGTTCCCATTGATTTAAAAAAAAAGTATTTTTCTCTACTACCAGTATACCTTTCATTTGTCTTAGCCTTATAAAAAGATAAAAACCTTTTTAAGGTATGGACAATCATAAAGCGAAAACACTTCTCGAAAAATATAAGGCAGGTACATTAAATGACGATGAAAAGCATCTGCTCGATCAATGGTATGCAAAGCTTGCGGGGACAAATAAGCTGAATTTAAAAGATACAGAGTTGGAACAAAACCTGGATGACATCTGGTCGGTTATCAATTTACAGACTGCTCCGCAACATCAATTAAAGCCGGTTGCTAATCCTGTTTTAAATTTGTGGAGAAAAGTCGCAGCCGTTGCAGCAGTGCTGGTAATTGTCGGTACAGGAGCATATTTCTATACAAACCGGGACAACAAAGAGCGTAGCGATATTGAACAGCTCAGTCGAAATGTTAAACCTGGTGGAAATAAGGCGACACTTACACTCGCCAATGGAAAGGTAATTACATTGGATAGTGCGGTTAATGGAAAACTGGCTGAGCAGAGTGGAATTGTAATCACAAAAACAAAAGACGGACAGCTTGTTTATACTGTAGCTGATCAGCGGGGCAGGGCCGCCTCCGGTCCTATTGGCATGCATACGATTTCAACACCTAAAGGTGGACAATACCAGGTTAACCTGCCAGACGGGAGCAGGGTATGGCTGAACGCAAGTTCTTCTTTACGTTATCCGGCGCAGTTTACAGGATTGGAAAGAAAAGTAATTTTAACCGGTGAAGCGTATTTTGAGGTAGCTAAGGTGCTTGCCAGAAATGAGCAGGTAAAGCGCATACCTTTTGTCGTTATTACGGATCAGCAACGTGTGGAGGTATTGGGTACTCATTTTAACATCAACGCTTATGCCGATGAACCCGATTTGAAGACAACTTTGCTTGAAGGGGCTGTTAAGGTAAGTACAGTGAATGAAGGTAACCAGTCTTTTGTACTTAAGCCGGGAATGCAAAGCAGCTATAACGGAACCAGCTTAAATGTGAATATTGTGAATGTAGAGGATGCAGTTGCATGGAAAAATGGCATGTTTAAATTTAAAGATGCGGATTTGAAGACAGTAATGCGTTCTGTAGCGAGATGGTACGATGTGGAGATTGCCTATGAAGGAGGAACACTTCCCAAAAAGGAGTTTTCAGGTGAGATCTATCGTAACTTAAACCTTGACCAGGTTTTGGACCTGTTGAGCTTTTATAATGTACATTTCAGAGTGGAGGGGAAACGGATAGTTGTAACCCCATAAATCAATCAATCAGAAATTAACCAATTCTATATACCAAACTTAAAACTAAGATGATGATAAGAAAACTACGACAGCATTAACCAGATAGGGGATATTCGCATTGTAAAGCTATTTCTGGGTATACCATCAGAGGCTAAACAAAAAAACCGCAGAAGTGTTGGAGCACGACTGCGGAAATAGCTGAGTTAACCCTTCCCGGATAAGTCCGGGACAAAACAATTTTGCAAACCATTTATTGTATTAACCCAAACATTACAAAAGTATGAAATTTAATGCTATTAGTACAGCTATGTCTAAACCGTGGCTGCCACCTAAATTGCTATTTATTATGAAGTTGACCACACTTCTGGTGTTTTTAGCCCTTATGCAGGCAAGCGCCTCAGTATTTAGCCAGATTACGTTGAATGAAAAAAATGTACCACTGGAAAGGGTTTTGCTTTCGATCAAAAAGCAAACCGGATACGCATTTTTTTATGATAGTAAGGATATCAGGCTTTCGAGAATTACCATTGAGGTAAATAATGCATCTATTGATGCTGTCCTCAATGAATGCTCAAAAGCTTTGCCGCTGACCTTTAAAATTGTAGGTAATAATGTTTTACTGAGAAGGAAAGATCAGGCCTTGTCAAGTTCCTGGGATTTTTTTAAAGCCATTATCGTAAAGGGAAAAGTCGTTGATGAACATGGGGTGCCCTTACCGGGCGTAAATATTACCCTTACCGGGGATGACTATAAACACAATACCCAAACGAACGCAAGTGGAGAATACTCTTTTACAACTTTAAAAGCCGGCAAGTATACACTTAGTGCCAGCTTTATCGGCTATAACAAACACACTTCGACTATTGAAGTTAAGAATGATAATGTAGTCAGTAATATTTCACTAAGTCCTTCTAACGAAGATTTAGCAGAAATCATGGTCGTTGCATATGGTACGCAAACTAAAGCTTCGTTTACGGGTTCCGCTGTTGCATTGAAAGCTAATGTTTTTAATGGAAGCCCGAATACCAGTATTCAGGAAAGTCTGCAGGGGAAAGTTTCAGGTTTAATTTCTTCAAATGGGTCGGGGCAGCCTGGAGCAGTACCTAATGTAAGGATCCGCGGTATCGGATCTGTTACTGCCGGTAGTACCCCACTTTATGTTGTGGATGGTATTCCATTGGAATCAGGCCAGATCAATAGCCTGAACAATAACGATGTGGAGAATGTAACGGTATTAAAAGATGCGGCTGCGGCTTCTATTTATGGTTCAAGAGCTGCGAATGGTGTAATTTTAATTACCACCAAAAATGGGGTAGCGGGAAAAACGGTGATCAGTGCCTCGTTGCAAACAGGAGCAAACAATGTGACACCAATAAAAGGCAATAAGCCTTTAAGTACTACAGAAATGCTTGAGCTTTTAAGAGAGGGCTGGGTAAATAAAGGGAGCGATCCGGCCTTGTTTGATAAAGCGGTAACAGATAATGGGGTGAACCCCAATGTAAATACAGATTGGTTTGATCTGCTTACCCGTACGGGCAACTACACTCAACTGGACCTTTCCATTAGTGGGGGTACAGAGAAAACTAAGTTTTACCTGTCTGGTGGTCATTATGAGGCGAAAGCAGCTTTGCTAGGTAGTGATTTTTCACGCAGCACAGCGAACCTAAAGCTAACAAATCAGGCCACAAAGGAGCTTTCTATTGCGGGTGGTATTCAAGTAAACTATCGCAGGAACCATACCCAGGCCGATGCCGGTACTTTTGGTAACCCAGTACGGATGTATTCTATTTATCAACCCTGGTTAAGGGCTTATAATGATGACGGTACTTACGATTTTAGCTATTTTAACCGCTATAATCCAATGGCGCAGGTGTTAGAAAGCTTTGACAAAAGCAATACTTTCGGTATGTTGGGTAACTTTCTTGCAAAGTATCAGTTCTTACCTTCTTTATCAATTGAAAATCAATCGAATATTAGTTTCTCGTATGAGGAGTCGACCGAGTATAATAAGTCGGGCGTTGGAACCTCACGTACCGATGGTGGGAGGGCCACTGCAAGTACTGACCGTTCTACGAACTGGGTAAATACAACATTGTTAAGGTACAATGAAACCTTTGGTGATTTTGGTCTGAAAACATACCTGGGTTATGAAGCGCAAAAAGTAAATGCGGTGGGCAACAGTGTGCAAAAGCGTAACTTTTTGCCTAATACGTATACACTGGATAATGCATCTATTTTAGTTGAGGGTGGTTCTAATGCTACCGCAAACTCAATGAATTCTGTGTTTCTGAATGCAACCGTTGATTATAAATCGAAATATTATTTAAGTGCTTCAGCTCGTCGTGATGGTTCATCAAGGTTCGGAGCAGATAATATATATGGTAATTTCTGGTCTTTAGGTGCTTCCTGGAACATCAGCAGGGAAGGTTTTATGGACGGACAAAATATAATTTCAGACCTCCGTTTACGCAGTAGTTATGGGGTGAACGGGAATCAGGACCTGGGCAATTTTGTTTCAAGGGCATTATACAACAGCTCATCGTACGACAATGCGCCTGGTCTGGTATTCGGCAATTACGGTAACAACCTGTTAACCTGGGAAAAGAATAAACCTTTTAATATTGGTTTAGATTTCGGGGTACTTAAAAACAGGCTAACAGGAACTGTCGAATATTATACACGTGCTACCTCGGATTTGTTATTAAGCAGGCCGATTTCAGCTACCAATGGTTTAACCAGCTTTACTGATAATATTGGTGCTATGAAAAATAGCGGACTTGAACTTGAATTGAGCAGTGTAAACTTTTTAGCTCAGGATGGTGGTTTTGGCTGGACAACCAGTTTTAATATTTCTACCATGAAAAATAAGATCACCACGCTAAGCAGTCCGATTATATCCGGTGGCTATAACCGTTTTGAAGGGGGGGATTATTACCAGCTTTACCTGGTGGGCTATGCTGGAGTGAACCCTTCTAACGGTGAATCTTTATGGTATACAGATGGTACCAAGTCGCAAACAACGAATGTTTATGCTTCTGCAGCCCAGTTTAATCAGGGTAGTGCTTTGCCAGACTTTTTTGGTGGACTGCAGAATACGTTTACCTATAAAGGATTTTCATTGAGCTTTCAGTTGAACTTCAATTTTGGAAACAAGATTTTTGACAACTGGGGTGCAACAGGGAACTCCGATGGATCGGGAGGTTTCACGCCCACAACCAGGATGACAAGATATACTTATGAAAACAGGTGGCAAAAAGATGGGGACATTACATTACAGCCAAAAATTGTTTTTACGGGTACACAATCAGGAGCTTCAAGTCAAAGTTCTACACGCTTTTTATATGATGGGGATTATATCCGTCTTCGTGATGTTTCGTTAGGGTACCAACTTCCTGAAAAATGGATTAAACATGTGAAGCTGTCGAATGCAAGGATCTATTTGAGGGCAAATAACCTTTACACTTACATCAAAGATAAAAGAGTGAATTTTGACCCTGAAGTAGGTATTGATGGTCTTGCAGATAAGAATGTACCCGTGTACAAAACTGCATTGATTGGTTTGGACCTTAAGTTTTAATGAAATTATAAATTATATACTCATGAAAATATCATATCAAATATTACTGGTCCTCTTGATGACTTTGTCTTTGAGTGCCTGTAAAAAGGAATTTCTGGAAATTGACCCGCAACAACAAACAGATGTAAATATGGTGATCATTGATCTGCCGAGTACAAAAGCCGCGGTGATGGGCACTTATGCCTTGCTGCAAAATGTGGGCTATTACGGGCGGAGTATGGTGATCTATCCAGAGGTAATTTCCGATAACCTGTACATCAGTCGCCGGAATTCCAACAGGTATACCGCTTACGATCAGTTTATCGCTGCGGCAAATGATAGTCGTACCGCTGAAACCTGGAACATCTTATACCGTACCATTGTAAATGCTAACATCATCATTTCAAAAGGAGAGCTGCTGAACGTTCCTGAAACACAGGCGCCAGAAATGAAACATCTGATTGGTGAAGCCTATACTTTAAGGGCCTTAGCGCATTTTGATTTGTTGCGCTTGTATGCATTGCCATATAATGCAACGGCAGGTGCCGGCCATATCGGTGTACCTGTGGTGGTCAACAGCGGGACCAGTAAAGAAGATGTAATTTCACCAAAGCGGAATACGGTAAAGGAAGGCTATACGCAGGTGGTAAAAGATTTGCAAACAGCACTTACCATTCTTCCTCCTGCTGCTCCTGTTGGTTTTACAGCCTCTAATAAAGGGCATATTGGTTATTATGCGGCAAAAGCATTGTTGGCTAGGGTTTATTTGTATATGGAAGACTGGCCAAATGCCGAAGCAATGGCAACAGACGTAATTACGGCCAATAAGTATACTTTGTTAACCAATGCGAACTACGTAAGCGGATCTACAAACTTCAGAACACAGAATAATAGCGAGAGTATTTTTGAGGTTTTATATAATACAACCAGTAATCTGGGGACTGATGCTTTAGTTGCCTTCCTGTTACAGGGGGCAAGCTATGGCGATGGTTTGGCTACGGATGATCTTTACAATAAATATACAGCTACCGATGTACGCAGGGGCTTTATGGCTAAAGGTAAAAGGTCTGGCTCCGGGGGTGAAGATCCGGCAGTGATCATCAATAAGTACAACAATACCACTACTTATGAGGAAGGGGTTAAAGTGATCCGTTTTTCTGAAGTATACCTGATCCGTGCCGAGGCGAGGGCTAAACAAACTGGAAAAGATGCATTAGCTGCTGCCGATCTGGATGTGATCGCCAAGCGAGCCGATGCATCTAAACCGGCCACAACGGAAACCGGAGCTGCGTTACAGGCGCTGATCCTGTTGGAAAATCGTAAGGAATTCGCTTTTGAAGGACACCGTTTGTTTGACCTTACCCGTAATAAACAGAATTTTACTAAGTATCGTACAGATGGTGCAACTATTGCTGTTCCAAATACGTCATTAAGAACTATATTGCCTATTCCTTTGGCCGAGATGAATGTAAACCGTAATATGGAGCAAAATGAGGCTTATAAAACCAATTAAAATATGATATTGATCCGTATAGTACCATTATTGTTTGCCGGTCTTCTTTTTTGGGGAACGGGTTTAAGGGCACAGCATACTGGGAATAAGAATGATGGTCCCTATATTTTGTACAAGGGCGATGACATTGTAGTTGCTCAATTAGAACTTGGTAAAGATGGACTGCAGAAGTCGGTAGTAGCACATTATCCCATTAAGGACCAGGCTAAGGTGTCGGTGAAAGTTCGTTTTTCAGATCACCCTGACTGGGATTTTTCGGTTAAATTGCAATCGGCCTTTCAAAATGAACCTTCAGAATTCAAGCAACCGGACAAGTTACTGGCACTTTCGGATATTGAAGGGGAGTTTGAAGCCTTAAGGAAGTTGTTGTTGGCCAATAAGGTGATGGACGAGGGTTATAACTGGACCTTTGGTAAAGGAGAACTGGTGATTTGTGGTGACCTGTTTGATCGCGGGCTTGAAGTGCCGGCCACGATGTGGCTGCTTTACAAGCTGGAGCAGGACGCGAAAGCAAAAGGAGGTTATTTACATACCATTTTGGGTAACCACGACATCATGAACCTGAGCGGTGATTTGCGTTATGTGAAAGAGAAGTATTTTTTGAACGCAAAGCTGATGGGGCTGGACTATATGGAGCTTTACGGGCCGGATACCGAACTGGGACGCTGGCTGAGGAGCAAGAACCTGGTGGAGAAGATTGGCGACAACCTTTGCTTACATGCTGGGGTAGCACCGGAAATCAATAAGCTTAACATGAGCTTAAAGGAAATCAATGACAGCTGCAGGCCTTATTACGATAAAGCCAAAAATCCTGAATTGGTTAGCAATAAGGTTGTCTGGAAGTTTTTTGACGGAAAAAGATCTTCGTTGTTCTGGTATAGAGGTTATTTTCAGGAGCCAAAGGCGACAGAGCAGGAGGTTGATGAAACCCTATCACTGTACAAAGTTAAATGCATCATTGTTGGCCATACGATTACCGATACCAATGTCGGGTTTTATTATGGAGGAAAGGTATTGGGAATTGATGTGAACCAACACAAAGGCCAGCATGAAGGGGCATTATATGAAGGGGGAAAATGGTTTAAGGTGAATGTTAGCGGATCAAAGATTTTATTGTAATAAACTGTCTTATGGAAGGCTGGCAGGAGGGATATCCCCCCCTGCCAGCCTTTTTTATTTATTACTTACCACCATTTTAAAGGAAATTCAATCTGATCAACCGAACTTACAATAAGATCTGGTTTAAAGGCGTAATTGGTCAGGTGTTCCTTTTTGGCAATGCCTGAAAGTACCAGTACCGTTTTGTAACCCATTTGCACACCGCCCTGTATGTCTGTCTCCATCGTATCACCGATCACGGTGGTCTCCGCAGTTTCGAGTCCCAGGTATTTGCGGGCGGACCTCATCATTACAGGGCTTGGCTTTCCAATTACAAAAGCTTTCCTACCTGTAGCTTCTTCAATCATAGCTGTTGTCGCTGCAATACCCAGGTTATTCCATCCGGGTTTTTTAGGTGAAGGATCACGGTTGGTAGTGATGAATTTAGCGCCTGCCAGGATCATGTCTACTGCGCGCTGTACCATTTCCAGGGTAAAGTTTCTTCCTTCTCCCAGTACAACAAATTCAGGGTCAGTATTGACCAGGCTAATGCCATTTTCGTGTAGGCTGGTCAATAAGCCGCCTTCGCCCAGCACATAAGCTGTTCCGTTTGTACCCTGGTCACCAAGAAATTTCCCGGTAGCCATTGCACTCGTATAAACATGGTTTTCGGTAACTTCAATGCCAAGGTGTTTCAGTTTTCGCACAGAATCAAGCCTGGTGCGCTGACTGTTATTGGTCATGAAGGTAAAAGGAATGTCGTTTTTCAGTAGGTTCGCAATAAATTTATCTGCTCCTTCAATTAAGTTTTCTCCGCTATAGATGACACCATCCATGTCGATCAAAAGTCCGTGTTTCATATACTGTTATCTTATATTTATAGTAAAGTGGCTGCTCGTTCATGGTATTGCAAATATAGGATTCTGAAGGAATAATATTTAAACTATGTGTAGCAAGAAAAGCCGGCCGAAGCGGACCTGGAAGCACTCATATAGACCTGTATTGGAGATACTCAGTGAGGGGGATGCCAGATGGGCAAAAAAACACCCAGAAACACTAAAAGCCTTCCTGGGTGCACTTGGGTCCAATATGTAATTATTGAAATTAATCAGTGAGTGTTCAATGATTTGAAGCTTAAACACTTACTTAACCAAGCGCTGCGAAGGTACGAAAATAAATGAATAAACGCTATTAAATTTAGAATTAGCAGATAATAGGGCTATATTTAAGTAAATAATTTAAAAAATATGCAGCACATCGCCATCATCTCATCCAGTGTAAGAAAAGGAAGGAACAGCCACAGGACCGCGTTGTATTTCAAAAATTTTATTGAAACCGCTAATCTGGCTTCGGTGGAAATCCTTGATTTAAAGGAGTATAATTTTCCGATATTTGAAGAACGCTTAAGGCTTTTTGATCACCCGACGGCGGAGATGCTGGATTTTTCGACAAAAGTTAAAGAGACGGACGGGGTAATTATTGTTACCCCTGAATACAATGGTGGTTATCCGGCAAGTTTAAAGAATGTTGTTGATTTGCTGTATGAGGAATGGCGCCGGAAGCCTATTGCCATTGCCACCAATTCAGGTGGCCCTTTTGGAGGCGCACAGGTGATGACTTCCTTACAGTTTTCCCTGTGGAAAATAGGGGCCTGGACAGTACCCGCGATGTTCCCGGTACCCAAAGTACAGGAAGTATTTGATGAAAATGGTGTGCCAGCGGATAAAGCCGGAACAGATAAACGCGCCACAACCTTTATTAATGAACTGTTGTGGTGTATGGAAGCAAAAAAGAGGATGTCTGTTTAGATATCCTCTTTTTTGTTTTAGTCATTAGTGTCTTTTTTTATCCTTTTACATCTTGGTTTTCAACCGATATGTTATATAGTGCGTACCAGTCCTGATGGTCCAGGTCAATTGTAAAAGCATTGGCCGCATTTCTAATTCTTTGCTCGTTGGTGGTTCCAATAAGGGGTAATGCACCCAATTTAACCAGCCATGCTACAGCAAGGGATTCGATATCAGCATTATATTTTGCACTTAGTTCCTCCAGCTTTTCGCGCACTTTCAGTGCCTGCTTATCGGTGCCTGCTGCAATTCTGCCTTCCGCAAGTGGGGCGTATGCTAATGGACGCATATAACGCTGCTTGATGTAATCAATCTGGCCATTATCCAGCGCCTGAGTGCTCAATAAGTTTAACTCAATGTGGTTGGTTACGATGGGCTTTGTTAAGTAAGAGGCGAGCAGCTGATGTTGGAACACAGAGAAATTTGCTACACCTATACTCTTGATCTTTCCCGAATCTTTTAGCTTTTCTAAAGTTAGGGCGGTCTCTTCCAGGTTAGAAATCGGATCCAGTTTGTCCAGTAAAAAGATATCCAGATAGTCTGTTCCCAGTTTCTTTAACGAAGATTCTACACTTTGGGTAATGTGTGCCGCCGAAGTATCATAGTGTTTAATCCTGATCTCCGGATTTAAGGGATGAGGTGTTCTTAATCCGCATTTACTGAACAAGATGACATCCTGACGCTTAATCTCACCTTGTTTAAGTAGATCACCGAATAATTCTTCGCATTTATAGTTGCCATAGCTGTCGCCATGTTCAAAAGTATTGATGCCTAATTCCAGGCACAATTGGACTGTTTTCTTTAAAACATCAGCAGCATCTTTTACTTCGTCCCATCTGTAAAAACCGTATACCGCAGGTGAAACTTTCGGGCCTGCATCCCCCATATATATCTTTTGCATATGCTTATCTATTCTAACTTGGCTCAATGTCGGTTTTTTAGCCAATATATCAAAAACAGGATTGGCATTATTTTGAAAAAAAGCATTCCAGCTAAAAGAATATAGTGCACCTTTTAGCTGGAATTGCTTTTAAGCTAGTTGCAGCAGTTATTTGCTTCCGCCAAATTTGTAGGCAATGCTTGCGGCAAAGTTTCTAGGCTTTTGCGGATTAACTGACCAGTAACCAATATAATACTCCTCATTAGTTAAGTTGTTCATGTTTAGGGTGAACCTGTATTTGTCAGAATTATAAAATAAGCTGGCGTTTAGCAGTGTATAGCTAGGCAATTCAAAAACACCGGTTACGCTATTGTCAATCACTTTATATACACCAGCGTAATTTCCGCCCAGGCCAATACCAAAGTCTTTTAATTTGCCTTCTCCAAATCTATAGGTTGCCCATAAATTGGCGAGGTTTTGAGGGCCTTGCCCACCCGGACTTCTCCCAACTTCATTGTAAAAATCAGTTGGTGTACCAGTATTGCCTTTAAGTACTTTAATCCTTGAATGACTAACACCTGCAATCACATTAAAACCCGGGAAAGGATTTGCAGTCAGGTCAAAATCAAAACCCTTACTTCCGGTTTTTCCTCCTTGTACGGCACTAATTGGTGTATCATAAACCCTGTTTGATACCCTGATGTCGTATACAGACAAAGTAGCAAACAACTTATCCGCAAAGAGGTTGGTTTTTACACCAAACTCCCATTGGTTGGCCTGCTCGGGCTTAAATGATTTTACACCCTGGCTTACCTTATTGTCATCAAATACTTCTTTTGGGTTTACATTAAAAAATGCATTCATGTAGTTCGCAAAAACAGAGACCTTATCCAGTACAGGCTGATAAACCAGGCCAAATTTAGGGGACAGTGTTAGCTGATGGTAAGCGGTTTTAGGATCTTTAGGCTTATTGATGTCACCTTTAGAATCGTAATAATCCATCCTTAAGCTGGCCATCACACTTAACGAGGGTGTAAAATTAAGCACGTTAGATACATAGGCACTGGAGATGCTGTTTTTAATATTGGTATGGCTTCCCCGTCCGGCTTCTGTCAATGCCTTATCTACCAAAGCCCGGCTCAGATATACCGGACTGATTTCATTACCGTCTTTATCGACTTCAACTTCGCCGCTTTGCGGTGTGATTTGCCTGGCAAGGGCCCAGCCCGTTCCATTATCAATTATATTACGGGTGTAATAGTCTAGTCCTATCAAAACCCGGTTCCTCAGGGTTCCTATCTTGAAATCACCATTAAAATTCTGCTGTATATCAGTGGTATTGGTAGTTTGGTTCAATTTTGTGAAATACTGGTCAAAATAATTGTCCCTTATTCCATCATCCCAGATATAGGTATAATAACCATCCGATTTTACATTACCTCTTGAAATTACCGTTTGCGAAGTCCACTGCTCCGACAATTTGTACACCATCTGGCCTTGGAGGTTATATCTTGGATTTTTTATGGTCAGATCATTGTTTGTAAAGGAGCGGTTGTAGTCCAGGTTTAGCTCTTTTATGTTTTTAAAAATCAGAGGGGCATCCCTGTTTGTATTGAAAAATACCGGTGGAACAGCCCTTTCTTCCTGCAAAATTTCAGTAAGGACCTGGAACGAAAGTCTGTCGTTTACTTCATATGATAGGGTAGGTGCTATATAAAAAGATTTTTTAAAACCTGCATCCTGGAAACTGTTTTCCGTATGGTAAGCTGTATTTATACGCAATGCTATTTTTTCTGTTTTGCTTAAAGGAGTATTGATATCGGCTGTAATCCTGTTTAAGCCAAAACTACCCATGTTGTACGCTACCTCACCACCAAAATGATCATAAGGTTTTTTGGTAATCGTATTGATGATCCCGCCATAGCCATAAAAACTTGCGCCGAACAATGTACCGGAAGGCCCTTTCATTACTTGTATCTCTTCCACACTTGCGGGGTCAAGATTACCACTGGTTAAGCCTGGTAATCCATTAATTAAACTAGGCTGTGCTTCAAAACCACGTAAGGCAAAATAACTTGCCCCATCACCACCTCTTCCGGTAGATTCCCATGTTCTCGAAATTCCAGGGATATTTCTCATGGCGTCATCATAATTGGTAATGCCTTGTTGTTTCAATATTTCTAAAGGAACAGAGCTATATACTTGTGGATTTTCTAGATTTTTTAAAGGCATCTTCGCAGTTGCGGTGCTGACTTTATTTGAATTTCTGGAAGAGACGGTTACTTCGTGTAATTGCGCTGCGTCTTCCTTTAACACAAAATTTACAGTTATTGTTTCCGTTGCCTTTACTTCAATTGTTTTTTCCTGCTTTTCCAAGCCTACAAAACTTGCAGTTAAGGTGTAGGTGCCCGCTTTAATACCCTTAATCTGATAGCTACCTTTTTTATCGGTTATCGCGACTTTCGCGCTTCCCTTTAGATTTATACTTACCAGATTGGCCGGCTTCCCATCAGAAGTATTGACCGTACCATTTATGTTTCCCGTTTGTGCAAACAGAACGGAGGTAGAGAGCAGGAATAAAATAACAGAATAGATTATTTTCTTTATCATGATTTATGGTTTGATTGCTGGCAAAACTATTATTTATAATTAATCTAAACAATAGTTTATTATTTTTATTTGGAATTATTATAGATAAGACCTTACTTTGCGCCATTCTACATAACCACATGACATTAAAGAAAATAGCTTCCAAACTTCACCTCTGGCTTGGCTTTACCGCAGGGCTTATTTTGGTTGTAAACCTGATACCAGCTTCCCTTTTTGTGTTTGAGAAAGAGCTTTCTAACTGGTGGTATAAGGATCAGATCTATGTAAACCAACAAAAAACGTCACATTTACCACTTTCGGTACTTGTAAAAAATGCGAAGGCTATCTTACCAAAAGAGGATACCATCAGTGGGTTACAGCTGAAGAATAATCCTGAAAATACCTATGCGTTTACAGTTTTTAGGGCCAGTAAAACTCCTGGTTTTACTGTGTTTTCGGAGTACGAAGCCTATAAACAGATTTATGTGAACCCATATACAGGGGAGGTCCAGGGGGTGGTTGATATGCGTTACAACTGGATCTTCTTGTGCCGTATGATGCACCAGCAAATGCTTTTAAGTTATGATATCGGCCATCTTTTCATCGCCATTACTTCTTTAATCCTCATTGTTTCCTTAATTACTGGTATTATACTATGGTTTCCTAAAAATAAAGCTGCATTTAAGCAGCGGTTTTCTGTGAAGTGGGATGCCCGCTGGCGACGCAAGAATTATGATATTCATAATGTAGGTGGCTTTTATACACATTTAATAATCTTTCTTTTGGTAAGTACGGGGTTGCTCTGGAGTTTCAGCTGGTGGGCCACAGGTTTTTATAAGCTTATGGGTAGTGATTATGCAACGATGTCCGGTAGGTATGAACCTGCAGTTCAGGTTCCTCAGCTAACGGTCAAAGGGAATCCTCTTGACATGGCTTTTGAGGATATGCTGAACAAAAGAAAAAACTGGACAGAGATGTATGTTGGGCTACCTGCTGTGGGCGCAAGCGACGAAGAACAGTTTATCAGTTGCTATTTGACATTTAATAACCATAGTGGATGGGAAGAAGGGGACGAATACCAATACAGTACCGAAACAGGCGCAGTTGTTAAACAGATTTTGCATGAACAAAAAAGTATTGCTTTAAAATGGCAACATTCAAATTATGCGATTCATACCGGCAGTATCTATGGGCTGCCCACGAAGATTTTAATGTGCCTGGTTACACTTTTTTGTGCGTCACTTCCCATTACGGGATTTTTGATCTGGCTGGGGAGGAATAAAAAATCTAAGAAAAAGTCAGTTTCAAAATAAAATATCCGTTGTTATTTATATCTTTGAAATTCATCTGATGATATGATGAATTTTATATGAATACAATAGTTAAAAAGAAATCACTTGCTGATGAAGTTGCTTCCAGGTTACAGGAGCGGATTTCATTAGGGAAGTATAAGGTCAACGAAAAATTACCTATTGAGCCCGAGCTGATGAAAAGCTTTGGCGTAGGTCGTTCTACGATCCGTGAGGCAATTAAAATTCTGGCCAATTCCGGTTTGCTACGTGTTCAGCAAGGGATAGGAACCTTTGTTGAATTACCTACAGAGAGCAAGGAACCTATGGATCAACGGTTAAAGCGTGCCAATGTTCAGGACCTGGACGAAGTAAGGCAATTGCTGGAAATGAAAATCGCGGAAAAGGCGGCGCATAACCGGACAGATTCCGATATCATTGCGATAAGGCAACACCTGGCCAACAGAAAAAAAGCTGCTGCCGAAGGTTTAATTAATGAATGTATTGAAGCTGATGTACAATTTCATATTGCTATCGCTGAAGCTTCTAAGAATGAAATCCTGGCCGACCTTTATAAATCTACATCTATCCATCTGAAAAACTGGTTTCTTCATTTATACCCCGATACAGGGGTATTTGAAGAAACCTATATACTCCACGAACAATTGTTAAAAAGTATTATTGCCGGTGATGCCAAAAAAGCATGGACTGTCGCCGCAAAAATAACCGGACACGTATCTCAATAAAAATATGAAAGAAAATACAACTACCATTGACCCCAAACAGATTGCCCAGCAAACTGTATTTCCAATACTTTTTGCCATTAGCCTTTCTCATCTATTAAACGATACCATACAATCGCTTATACCCGCTATTTACCCTCTCGTAAAAAATACTTATAACCTGAGCTTTTCACAAATCGGTCTCATTACACTTACTTTTCAAATGGCAGCCTCCTTGTTTCAGCCGTTTGTGGGCTTATACACCGATAAAAAGCCACAGCCGTATTCGCTGGCGATTGGTATGGGATTTACACTCATCGGCTTGATCACCTTATCTTTATCTACAGGGTTTTATTTTATGCTTTTGTCGGTAGCGCTTATTGGTACCGGGTCTTCTATATTTCATCCTGAAGCCTCAAGGATGGCACATGCGGCATCGGGCGGTAGAAGAGGACTGGCGCAATCCATCTTTCAGTTAGGTGGTAATGCCGGAAGTTCTATCGGACCGTTATTAGCGGCCTGGATCATTGTGCCATACGGACAATTCAGTGTCATCTGGTTTTCTATTATCGCACTGTTGGCCATCATGATTTTAAGCTGGGTAGGTAAATGGTATAAAGGTTACATGATCAATTTAAAAGCTAAACATGGCAGTAAATTGAATGCGGTGACTAATAATTTCTCGAAGAATAAGGTGATCGGCGCAGTCATTGTTTTGTTGGTGCTGATCTTTTCAAAGTACTTCTACATGGCCAGTCTGACCAGTTACTTTACTTTCTACCTGATTGAAAAATTCCATGTATCGGTACAAACTTCGCAAATTTACTTGTTTATATTTCTTTTCTCGGTAGCTGCGGGTACCCTGATCGGTGGCCCGGTAGGCGATCGGTTCGGACGTAAATACGTAATTTGGTTTTCTATTTTAGGAACGGCACCTTTTGCGCTGATGCTTCCATATGCTAATCTATTCTGGACAGGTGTGTTGATCGTTCCGATAGGTATGATCCTTGCTTCTGCTTTTTCCGCAATCCTTGTTTATGCACAGGAGTTGATCCCCGGAAAAGTTGGCCTGGTTGCCGGCTTGTTTTTTGGTTTTGCATTTGGTATGGGAGGGATAGGTTCTGCCTTACTTGGTAAACTTGCCGATAGCACAAGTATCAATTATGTATTTCATATCTGTGCATTTTTACCACTGATAGGAATCATTACAGGTTTCCTGCCTAATATCGAGGGAAAAAAGAGAGCTTAATTAATTTTAAATACATAAAAAAACTTCCAGATCAATCCCTTGATCTGGAAGTTTTTTAGTTTAAGGCTATAATATATAAATACACGTTTCTTAAAGACTTTCTATTTTTTCTATCGAAAGTTTAGTGGCTGCAGCTATTTCGTCAGTTGTACGGCCTTTGTTTTTCATTTCAAGTGCAATTTTTAAGATTTCTTCCAATCTGTTTTTCTCTGTTGTAAAATCAAGGGTCTTTTCATCCGCTGATTTATTTTTTAAACTAGTATTGTACATCGCTCTTTTCCTCCTTTGTTATATACAACGCAATTTAACTAGTTTTTCCGGCAAAGACAATATATCTGACCTGTTGTTTTTCGGGACGAAATGCTATTTTGATATACCCATGTTGGCTCATGGCTGTACGGGGAACCCAGGTGTTGAAGATCACGAAATCCTTGCCAGAGAACTTTTGCCGTTTTTCACAAAGCTGTTATTTTAAGAAACTTAACCCTACTTGTTAAAAAAATAACAAGAATGTGGACAAGAAGAAAATATTTTTCTATTTTTAGGATCACACACCTTTAAACCTAAAAATATAATGAAAACTAAAGATTTACATTCAACTGATCGGAGGTCGTTTTTAAAGAAATCGGGCATCGTTATGCTAGGCAGTACATTGGCTTATCAAACAGGTTTCGGCTCTCCTTTATTCTCGTCTTCCGCAAAATCAACAATTAAAGTTGGTCTGATCGGTTGTGGTGGCCGTGGGACCGGCGCTGCGGCACAGGCCCTCCAGGCAGATCCTGATGTGATTATAACCGCCCTTGGCGATGTTTTTGAAGATAGACTGGAAACGGCGTACAACGCGCTGACCACCATTGATCCGAAACGGGTTAAAGTAGATAAAAAGAAGAAATTTATAGGTTTTGATGCTTATCAGAAAGTCATAGATTCGGGAGTTGATGTCGTATTGTTAACTACCCCGCCGGCTTTCAGACCGGATCAACTTACTGCGGCAATCAACGCAGGTAAGCATGTTTTTTGTGAGAAGCCTGTAGCTGTGGATGCACCTGGTATCCGCAAAGTGCTTGAAGCCGTGAAGAAAGCAAAAGAAAAGAACCTTGCCCTTGTTTCCGGGTTTTGTTTTAGATATGACCTGCCAAGCAGGGGCGTATTCAGTCGTGTTTTAAATGGTGAGGTAGGTGAGATCAGAACGGTTACCACTTTCAGAAATGGTTCCGGTAACTGGTCTAATCCGCGCCAACCGGACTGGAACGACCTGACTTATAAAATGCGTAACTGGCATTATCAAAACTGGCTTTCAGGAGATTTTATTGTAGAACAGGCCGTGCATAGTTTGGATATGATGTCTTGGGTGATGGGGGATAAAATGCCTCTGAGCGCTACAGGAACGGGAGGTCGGCAGGTTCGTGTAAACGAGATATATGGTAATATTTACGATCATTTTGCAATTGAGTTTGAATATGCGAACGGGGCCAAGGGCTATCATTTTTGCCGGCAGCAGGAAGGGACCTCACATCGCAATACCGTGGATGTCTTGGGAACCGAAGGAAATGCTTTTGTAAATGTTGGGACCAGGTATGAGATTTCGGGAAAAAATAACTGGAAGTATGAAGGTGATAAGAAAAATATGTACCAGATACAACATGATGAGCTATTTGCATCTATCCGTAATGGAAAGCCGATAAACAACGGTGAATTTATGGCGAACAGTACTTTATTGGCTATCTGGTCACGTATGGCTGCTTACACTGGTCAAACCGTCAGCTTTGAGCAGGCCCTGAATTCAAACGTAGTATTAGGCCCTAAAATTGATGAATATAACTGGGACCTGAAATGGGATAACTTGCCAGTTGCCTTACCCGGATCAACTAAAATAATTTAATAAGGAGCAGGCCAAAACGGTAAGCTGTTCATTTAAGGAAAACTCTATTGTTGAGGCTAATTGTCTCAATAATAGGGTTTTTTCGTGCGGCTTCTTTTTTGTAAAATGTTACTTTATACTATATTAGGGTTAATTTAAACTAAACACACAATGACAAAAGTTTTAAAAATGGTTGGTATGTGCCTGCTTATGGTTACAATTGGCATACCGACATCATTAGCGCAGGAAGTAACCCTGCAGTTTGGAAAAGAAATTAGTCCTGATGCAAAGGGACGTACCAAAGAAAATAACATCAGCTGGATCAATGTAAATACAGATGCCGATACCTGGAAAAGAGAAAAAGACCTGTTGATTTGTTCGGGCAAGCCTATCGGTGTAATGCGTTCTGAAAAAATGTATGAGAATTTTATTCTGGAGGTAGAATGGAAACATATGGAAGCCGGGGGCAATTCAGGTGTGTTTGTCTGGTGTGACGCAAAGCCTGCTGCCCAAAACCGCCTGCCTGCAGGGGTCGAAGTTCAGATGCTGGAGCTCGACTGGGTTAACATCAATGCAAAAGATGGCGTGCAGCAACCCATAGCCTATGTACATGGTGAACTTTTTGGCGCTGGGGGCGTTACAACTGTTCCGGATAATCCAAGGGGAGAAAGAAGTAAATCGATAGAGAACCGTTGCAAAGGGAAGGGCGAATGGAACAGCTATAAAGTAGTTTGTGTAGATGGAACGGTCAAGTTATCCGTGAATGGTAAATTCGTAAATGGTATTAGTAAATCCAGTGTAAAAAAAGGTTACCTATGTCTTGAATCCGAAGGGGCGCAAATTCATTTCAGAAACTTTAAACTAACAGAATTGTAGTTTATAAACTCAAAATCGCCCTGGCCGTAGGGGCTAAGTTGTTTTGCTTATTACATTACTTATTGAAAAAAAAACAGCCCGCCTTATTAAAATCAGGGCAAGGCTGAAGTAAATTACTATTTGTAACTGTTTTTCTGAATAATTTTCGGAAATAAATGTAGCCATTGTTATTATAACTTGTGTTATGGATTTTTACCGAAAATTATTTAGAAGAAAACATGTTAGTTGAAACCAAAGAGCAGGCTTGTTTAACTGCCGACCTTACCAATAAATTTGAACACCTATGGCACCTTGTAGGCAATACGCCGATGCTGGAATTACAGTATGTTTACAAAGGAAAGCCTGGAAAAGTTTATGTGAAGTGCGAGCATTATAACCTGACCGGTAGTGTGAAGGATAGGATGGCTTTAAACATTATGTATGAAGCTTATAAGTCATGTGCCATTAAACCTGGTGATACCATTATTGAAGCTACAAGTGGCAACACAGGTATTGCTTTTGCCGCTATTGGCAGGGCGCTGGGACATCCGGTAAAAATCATTATGCCAAACTGGTTAAGTAAAGAGCGTATTGATATCATCAGAAGTATGGGCGCCGAAGTAATCCTGATCAGTAAAGAAGAAGGTGGCTTTTTAGGTAGCATTAAACTATGTGAAGAACTTGCAGCTGCGGGTGGCGTATTTTTGCCAAGACAGTTCGAAAATCAATATAATGAGGAAGCCCATGAGAAAACCACGGGAATGGAAATCTGGGAACAATTAAAATTAAACGGTATGCAGCCTGATGCGTTTGTGGCAGGCGTTGGAACAGGTGGTACAGTAATGGGTGTTGGAAAAGGATTAAAATCACGTAATCCAGCTATTAAAATCCATCCGCTTGAACCGGCAGAAAGTCCGACTTTAACAACAGGGTATAAAGTAGGTAGTCACCGTATCCAGGGAATTTCTGATGAGTTTATTCCGGAAATTGTAAAATTAGATGAATTAGATGAGGTAATCCAGGCAAATGATGGTGATGCGATCATTATGGCACAGAAGTTGGCCAAAGAACTCGGTCTGGCCGTTGGTATTTCATCAGGTGCAAACGTGATTGGTGCCATTAAGCTAAGAGAGCAAATGGGAGAAGATGCGGTGGTAGTTACCATATTAAGTGATAGCAATAAGAAATATCTGAGTACCGACCTGGTAAAAGAGGAAACGATCAAAGATTCTTTTATATCTACAGATACCGTATTTACCGGCTACCAACCAATTTGCAGACTAAAATAATATAAAATAGAACCGTAAATGAAACTAAACCACCAGATGTTTAAGAATGTACGCTTACTTATCCTCGGGATTTTTATCCTCCTGTGGACGGTTACCACTGCGTTTGCACAAGAAGCCGATACGACAATGGCCGATCTTGAATTTACCGAGATCGCACCAGAAACCGCTCCAGTCGATACTGTTGCCGCAGTTCCTGCAACTACAGCAGTTAAAGCAGCAAAGGACAGTACCGCAACAGTTGTAGCAGCAGATGGCACTGATAGTAAAGCGGCCGATAAAAAAGCAGCAGATCAATCCCTGATCGGCATTTTCATCACCGGCTTTATCGGTGGCCTTGCCGCCCTTTTAATGCCATGTATCTTTCCGATGCTGCCCCTTACCGTCAGCTTTTTTACCAAAGGAAGCCAGTCTAAAAGTAAGGCCGTAAGCAGGGCCATGTTTTATGGCCTGTCGATCATTGTCATCTATGTAGTTTTAGGACTATTG